>Ga0099364_10000039_pt1 | contig 189613 bp, 159 predicted proteins | sample TergutTh196P3_FD_73070 | JGI IMG/M metagenome (GOLD analysis project Ga0099364, IMG submission 73070) | Microcerotermes parvus P3 segment gut microbial communities from Pointe-Noire, Republic of the Congo - Th196 P3 | ecosystem: Host-associated > Arthropoda: Insects > Digestive system > Gut ... | reverse complement strand
AGAGCGGCTGACTGTAGAGTGTTCTCGGAAGAATCCGATACAGCCGCTGAAATCAGCAGGTCCCCGGTTCAAATCTGGGGGTGGGGACCATTCACATATTCCATTAAAAGTTGGTCCGCAGACCATAATTAACACTGTTTGTCATTAATGTTTGCATAGCATCCGCTATCGATACGCCGCTCCTTCTTGTTCCTTTACCGTTCCTCGGTCTCGGTGCTGACCGTTCCTTTCCGGACCGTCATCATATTATCCGTTCATCCGCACACCCGTACGGAGAGCCTTTCCGCATTCGACGTCCCTTAAGTACTGCACAATCATTTTTTCGTCCGGCCCCGGCACGCCGGGGCGGAACAACAGGTGTTCTGTGATATTTCCTGTCGGGATGTCCGCCCGGGCTGTCAGCATTGTGCGGTCATGCTCCCAGCTCTTCCTCCATCTCGCTTTCCTTCTCGGCTGCGCGGGCAAGCAGCCCTTCGTCATCCGTATACGGAAGTTTGTTCTTCAGCACCGACCAGACCACTGTCAGCAGCTTTCTCGCACAGGCAACCAGGGCCTCTTTGTGCGCCGTGCCTCTGCCCCTGAGCCTTTCGTACATCCTCGTCACGACCGAGTTCTCCACGGTCCGGATATGGACGAACGCCGCCTGGCACAGGAGGCGGCGGGCGGCCTCGTCGCCGCGATGGGTCGTCGCACACCTGTGCGACGTCTCCGCCGACTCCTTCATCTTGGGGACAACTCCGAAGTACGCCGTGAACTCGTTAGATGTTCCGAACCGTCCGATATCGATTATCAGGGATGTCAGATACGCCGCCGATACCGAACCGAACCCCGGTATCGATAACATCAGGCTGTACATCCCGATCCCGCTGAACATATGCCCGATCAGCCTCGCTTCCTCGTCCGTCCTGTGTTTGATGTCCCTTGCCTCGCTGACGAAGATCAGAAGACACGGGTCCCCGGTCGCTCTCAGTTCTTCCATCGCCTTCTTGGAAAAGATGTCCGAGTACTCCCTGGACAGCTTTATGCCGTGAAGGAGCATGTGCGCTCTGGCCCTTCTCTTCAGATCCGCAAGATGGAGCTTCTCGCCGAACACTACTCTGCACACTTCACGTCTCATCATCCATTCCTTCGGCGGCATCAGACACACCGCGAACTCCCTCTCCCCGGCGAGATATCTTCGCATGTATCCCGCAAGCTCGATGGAATCGTTCTTGTCCGTCTTCTTGACGGACCTGGTGATCCGGAAAAGGTCTGCCGGATTCGCCACGACCACCCTGCACCCCAGGTTGGTCAGCACCCAGTATGTCTCATATGTCTTGGTGGAGTTCTCGATGAGGATGTGGGCCTCATGGCCGCGGAGGGCCGCGGCTATGTCGGCCATATCTTCGGGCTCGGATCCCTGTGTCCCGAACCTCCTGTTGAAATCCTCCAGGAACTCGTTGTTCTTTTCGCTTGGCCCCCTGTCGCCTGCGTACACCGCATGGCAGACGGCCGTCTTCTTGTGAAGATCCATTCCTACTGCTATTCTCGTTGTCCTCAGCCTCCCGGCCGCAACATCCGGACAACCTCCGTACCTTACGAATCTTTATCTTCGATCCGCACCATATCGAACACGGTCCGTGTTGTTCGAATGTTTGCAAACCTGAATACGCGGACCAACTTTTAATTGGGCGGTCATTTTCAAATCATTCCCTCGCCCATGCATCTGGTTCGCGTTCCATCTGCGGAAAAAAGATCGAAGTTGGGTCGGCTGTATGCGTACCCAACTTTATTTTGTTAGAGTTTCAAAGGAAATTACACCCCATCCCCGCGCACAGAGAATTGGTCGGCTTGTAGTTTGCGTCAAGGCCGGGATTGACCTCTATCGAGCCGCTGTCGCCGCTGATACGGGATTTCCATTCGGCAAGCCCCATGTTCGGGTTGATGCCGGCCGACCGCATGTCCACAAATTCTGCATTTTTACCATCTATGTAATAGCAGTTATTGCTCATAGTTGGATTTCCGGACAGTGCCGACATCCCGCCAAGATCGGAGGAGTAACGGATCTCTATCATCGGACGCTGGGTGAACGTGGCCGGCTGGCTTACGATGTTATGGTGGATGTTCGGGTCGATATTGGCGGGGCGGCCTGCATAGCTTTCCCAATCCTGATAGGTGAGACCAAAATAGATCGCACTGTGGTAGTTCTGGGCGTAATTCACGTCAACCAGTGTGTTATTGTAGATCTGGGCATCCTTGGAGCCGTACAGACCTATGCCTTCCCAGCCCGTGTGGATGATCAGGTTGTTGCGTATCACGCCGTTGATGTTCTCATAATACTGCGAGTTCACGGAAGTATCGAAATACTGCGGGCTGGTATCGAACCCGGCCATGATCCCGGCCCCGTACGCGCGTTCTATGCGGTTGTTCTCGATCAGCGAGTTGATCGCGCCTCCTTTGGCGTATATCGCGTTCGAACAGATATCGTGGATGTAATTGTTCTGCACTTTCATATTGTCGCCGTTGACGTTGTCTATGCCCTCGGAGTTACATTCTCCTGTTGTGAAATCCGGGTGTTTGACGTAATCCCGCCCCGAGTTGTATATTTCGTTGTATCGAATTGTTATGTTGTCGCAGTTCGGTTTTACTTTGACCACGTCGTTCTTGGAGTCATGCAGTACGCAGTCCTCAACGATGATGTCGTGTACTCCCCTCCGGTCGCTCTGGCCCCATTCCCATTTGGTCTCAAAACAAACGGCGTAATATCCCCCTCTTACTTCCACAGCCTGCAGCAGACAGTTCGACACAACGCCGCCGTTCCTGTCTTCGGCGTAGAACTCGATCGCCGAGTGTTCTTCGTTTCCGGGATCGAAGGTCGTCAGGTCGATCACCGCCCATTCGCCCTTTGCAGACTTTATGGTGATGTCCGATACTTGAACGCGTACATTGTACCCTTCTTTATAGACGCCGCTGCGCAGGATTATGGTGTCGCCAGGCTCGGCGACTCCCAAAGCGGTGTTGATGCTTTTATAGGGCCTGTTTATAGAGCCGTCCGCAGTCTGGTCGTTACCGCTGGGGGAAACATAAATCCCGCCCGCCGGGTCATCATAATTATTGCCGCGCGGCCCGACACCGTCAAAAGCCCCTATCGGCGGAATGGTCGGAGCGGTCCAATTATTCTCGGAATCCTGATCGGAGTTCTTCGGTATCGCTACTGCGGCGATGACGACCGCCGCCGTGACGAGAAGAACCGCGATGATCAATAAGCTTTTTTGTGCCATTAGTATCTCTCTCCTCTTATGTTTTTTACTCGGACATCGACCGGGTTTTCTTGCGTATTACCGCTGTGTCCTCTTTACTTAACACCATAGTACATTACAAACTATATACAGTAGCTCAACACAAGAACGCGGTCTCCAAGTTTGAGAAGCAAGAATGTCCGGAGACCTCAATGGTGAAATGTTCCTCAGATACGGATGCCGTGCGGCCGCGGCTCGTGATCCTTGTTCTTGGGTAAGAATATTTGGTAAGCAACTATAATAAACGGCAAAGTCCCTCCCGCTGAGTATGGTCAGGGAGAACGCTGCACGATCAAGGACCCTTATGAACGGATCTTTCGATATGAATCCCCAACCCTTCAAGTCCTTCATAAGCAGATTCATCACGGAACGCATGGGGGAGACCGGCCTTACTGAAAGCCAGGTTATTTTTCTTATGATCCTTGACGGCGAGAGCGGGGTATCCCTGAAAGAGATGACGGAAAGGGTCGGAGTGCACAAATCTCTTACCACCCGGGCGGTCAAGCATCTTCTCGGAAATGGGTTCGTCGAAAACATCGCCGAATCTGGAAAGGAACATTCTATCATATTGACGGAGAAAGGCACGGAGGCAAAAAGAATGGCCGCCGCGGCGTTCGACGAACTTTTCGGACTCCTCCTGGATGATCTTACGGATGAAGAATTTACGGTAATGGAGCAGGCGCTGTCAAAGATCAAGCACAAAATGGAAGAACTCTCTCTGAAGGAACAATTCCCTTAGACAGTTGATAAGGGCTTTCCTGTGTGCTCAGAGTTTCCTGAAAGCAAGTTGATAAGTAAACTATAAATACGCAAATAATGTCTCTGGCCTCCTCATTAGAGATCATGAACAGCCGCCTGACGCGACCCTTTCTTTAAAAAACAAAGGAGAAGACTAGGCTTACCGCTTGGAATTGGCATGATGCGGGGGATATGAGAAATGGAAACCATCGGATATATCATCATACAGATATTCATATTGCTTCTGGCAGCGAAAGTTTTGGGAAGTTTGTTCGAGCGTTTCAGGATCCCGTCCATCACGGGAGAGATACTGGCCGGAGTGATCTTCATAAATCTTATACTGTTCTTCCCCGGAATAGGCGATCTCCTGCATTTCGATCCCGATGAGTTCATGCACGACGATGGCCACTTCCTGCATGTGATGGGTGAGCTGGGAATAATATTCCTGCTGTTCATAGTAGGCCTGGAAACAAAATTCAGCGATCTTATGAAAGTCGGCAGAGCCGCGATGTACGTCGCCGTGCTGGGTATAGTGATACCTCTGCTCGGAGGCCTGGCGCTGATGCTGGCATTCGACCCGAACAATTTCAACCTCGCCCTTCTCATCGGCACCGCGATGTTCGCGATGAGCACCGGGATAACGATCGAAGTGCTCAGGAACATGAACGCCATGGGCAGTGTGGAAGCCAAAGTGATCATCGGTGCGGCGGTGATAGACGATATACTGTGTTTGTCTCTGCTTGCGGTGATAAGCGGCATCGTAACGCCGGGGATCGATATGGCGTCCATAGTCGCCAACACAGCCATAGTCGCCATTTTCCTGATCGCCGCATTCGGGTTCGTCTCTTACATAAGAAAAATAGCGGACCGCAGAAAACGCAAGATGATAGAGAGATACAGGAGTGCGGACATGCACGGAGACATTGCCGTCGGCTGCGATGTTTCGGAATTCCACGAAAAGCGGTCGCATCCCTCCGAGCTCAGCATACTCGGCATAGCCGTTCTGGTATGTTTAGGAATGGCCGCCCTTTCTACGACCATCGGTCTGGCAGGAATAATAGGCGCATTCATCGCAGGGATGCTGTTCGCTGAGTTCAAAGAAACAATACCCTGTGAAGAGAATTTCAATGCGGTAACCTCATTCATGCTTCCGTTCTTCTTCATATATGTGGGTATGATGGTCAGATTCGACGATTTCGATCTGGGGTTGCTGCCTCTGCTCGCCGCTTTGACGGTCGTCGCTGTGCTCACAAAGTTCGTAAGCGGATATTGGGGCGCAAGGAAAGGAAAGCTCTCGAAGGATTCCTCCATGCTCATAGGCGTAAGCATGATACCGAGAGGCGAAGTGGGAATAATCGTCGCCAGCATAGGTCTTGCGCTGGGAGTGTTCTCCAATTCGATGTTCACTTCCGTCATACTGATGGTCTTGGCCACGTCGGTCATAGCGCCGCCGCTGATATTGTGGGCATACAGGCGCATGCAGAATCGCAGCCAAACTGAAAATGACGAGCCGCGGCTGACCTGATAAGAAAATGATCCGGCGGGGGCGACCCCGCCGTTACCCATGCGGAGTTCACTCTTCTTCTTTGATTATCAGAGCGTCGGCGGCATTCTTTGATATGCTGGCTATCCCTTTGGTGCAAGATTCTTTGCTCTTGTATCCCTGGGACGCCGCGACTATCTCTCCGTTCATCGCTTTAAGGCGGAAACGGTACTTTTCGCCCTTGTCAAAAAATATCTCATACTTTGGGTTTGTAAGTTTTTTGTAACCTTCTACGGTCTGATCTTCTATCTTGGACCTGCTGTTGGTCTTTACGCTCTCTATGCCGCTGAGGCAAGAGGATTCGTTCGCGTATGTCTGAGATGTGCATATAACCCTACCATTATTTGCCACAAGATTGAACATCACTCCATTCTTTGCCGGTTTTATGACGAATTTGCCCATATATCCATCTCCTATCGATCATGTGTTTGTGCTGCATTTATAACTTACTGTATTACATTATTTTTAAAATACAGGTCACGGGGTCGCGGCCGAATCTTCTTTTTTCCGCATCCTCAGGACAATTGTAGAAGCTAAGGAAAGAACGGGAAGCTCTATCAGAGGGCCGACGACCAGGACCAAAGCAATAAGGGGCGAATCCGGGAAAGCCGCCACCGCTATCGCCAAAGCAAGGGGGGAATTCCTGGCCATTGTCGTGAATGTGAGCGACGTAGTATCGTCGAATGACAGTTTGATCGCCTTTCCTACCGCCCTTGAGATGATGAAGTTCAGTATGAAGAATATCCCCAGCGGGATGAGCATCTGCACCAGGACCATCGGGTCGTCCACGATCAGGCCGCCGCAGGAGGCGAACATCGCGAACACTGCCAGACACAAGAAGGCCAGCTGCAGGTTGTCACCGTGCTTCGCTATTTTTTCTTCCATTGCGTTCTTCTTGCCCCGGGCGTTCATCGCGATCTTGACCAAATTCGCCGCGGTGAAGGGTATCGCGAGGACGAATACTATACTCACCAATATGGAACTGATATCAAATGACGAGCCTGTTCCCAAGAACAGGAAAAGATACAGCGGGAGCAGAAGGACCTGCAGAATGAGGTTCAGCGGGAGTATGGATGTGCTGAGCGGTACGTTCCCTTTCGACATTCCCGTGAACACCAGATACCAGTCGGTGCACGGAGTGACCAGCAGCATCAGGAACCCTATCATCATGTCCATGGACCCTCCGAGGAACGCATATCCTAAGAGAACGGCTACGAACGGCGTCCAAACAAAGTTGATCAGAACAGAGGTTGAAGAAAAACGTATGTTCCTGAACGAGTGTCCTATCTCCCTTATATCCACTTTCAAAAAAATGAAGAACAGAAGCACCATCAGGAACGGCTCTATCAGACCTCCCATGTTCTCCGAGAAGAACACCGCCTGCCCGATAAGTATGCCCGCCAGCGCCACGGCGATTATCAGGACTGGCTGCATTTTTGTCAACGTCCCTAAACCTGTCTCCGCCGAATCACCGCATAGGAAATATGAACGGCAGTAATAAAGAGTTCTGCGTGACCGGATGAAAACCTTTATATTGTAAAATTATATTTGAGTAGTTGTTCAAATATTCAAATATGGTGACAACATGAATAACGACAAAGGCCACCTCGGGGATGAGCACGATCGTATAACGAAGGATGCGAAGGAACACATGCTGGATGAGAGAAGCGTGCAAGAACTGTCCGATCTTTTCAAGGTCATTTCCGACCCTACCCGTCTGAAGATATTATGGTCTATCGGAGACAGTGAGGTCTGCGTCTGCTGCATATCCGAACTTCTAGGAATGTCCGTATCGGCGGTGTCGCATCAGCTGAAGACACTCAGACAGGCGCATCTTGTGAAGGCTAGAAGGGCAGGCAGGAACATCTACTATTCGCTTGACGACCATCACGTCAGGATCTTGCTGGATATTGCGCTGGAACATATGAGGGAATGACATATGAAGTACGTATATCGTTTAGAGAATCTCTGCTGTGCTTTATGTGCGGCCAAGATAGAGGATGCGATCAACAAGATCGACGGTGTTGTTTCAGCGAAGCTCGTTTTCATGACCCTGCGGCTGACGGTCGAAGCCGATGAAGCCGAGATCGGATCCATAGAACCTAAAATTGAAAAAGCCATAAAACGGATCGAATCCGGCGTAAAACTCAGAAGGGTGTGAAGTTGTTCGGCGCCGCCGCCATCGCGCGGATCCTCATCTCCGGCACGTTGCTCGTGATAGGACTGTTCGCGGGCTTTGATCACTCCTTAGCCTTGATGATACTCGCCGCATCGTACGTCGCCGTGGGGTACCTGGTATTCATCCGTTTTCTCAAAGCGATCTACAACAGGCAGCCGTTCGACGAGAACTTCTTGATGACGGTCGCATCCTTGGGCGCTTTCGCGATAGGAGAGGCTCCCGAAGGCATCGCGATCCTTCTTTTCTACCAAGTGGGAGAGCTGTTCGAAGAGTATGCCGTCGACCGTTCAAGAAGGTCCATATCCTCGCTTACGGACCTTCTGCCGGAGGACGTGAACCTTTTGAAGGACGGAGCTGTCGTATCAGCCAAGCCGGAGGATGTGGGTATCGGCGATCTCATCGTTGTCAGACCGGGGGAAAGGGTGCCTCTCGACGGAACGGTGGAAGAAGGGTCGTCGATGGTCGATACCTCGTCGATAACAGGGGAATCCATTCCCAGAAGGGCTTCGGCCGGCGACGCTGTGCTTAGCGGCTGCATTTCAACCAACGGGGCCCTGACGATACGAGTGACCTCTTTGTATGCGGACTCGACCGCTTCCCGCATCATCAGCATGATAGAGGACGCCTACGGAGCAAAATCCAAATCGGAGAATTTCGTGACAAAGTTTGCCAGATATTATACTCCGGTGGTCGTCCTTTCCGCCCTTCTGCTTGCGGTAGTCCCTCCGCTGATACTCAGCGCCTCGTTCGAGGTGTGGATATACCGTGCGCTCACATTCCTCGTGATATCCTGCCCATGCGCTTTGGTCATCTCCATACCGCTGGCCTTCTTCGGCGGGATCGGCGGTGCCTCCCGCATGGGGATACTTGTCAAAGGAGGAAATTACCTGGAGGCCCTTGCCGGCGTGGATACGGTCGTGTTCGACAAGACCGGGACCCTCACCAAAGGGACCTTCGATGTGGAGAGGATCATACCCAACGGCATAGAAGAAAAAGAGCTGCTGAGGTTCGCCGCCCATGCGGAGTTCCATTCCAATCACCCTATCGCCGTTAGCATACGGAAAGCCTATGAGGGAGACATAGACGGATCGGCGGTCGGTCTTGCCGAAGAGACCGCAGGCAGCGGGATCGCCGCCGAAGTGGACGGACATGAGGTTCTGGTGGGAAATGAATCGCTGATGTTAAAGAACGGCATTGTCTTTGAGAGACCTGGCGACTTCGGGACCGCCGTCCACATCGCCATAGACGGAGAGCACAGAGGATGCTTTGTTATATCGGACCGCATAAGATATGACTCAAGGTCCGCAGTATCGTTACTGAAGGATGCGGGGATAAAGGACGTTGCGATGCTTACCGGAGACGTAAAGGCCACCGGAGAACATGTCGCGGGGTCGCTGGGCATCGAAATGGTATATACCGACCTCCTTCCCGCCGGCAAGATCGGGATCGTCGAACAGCTGCTGTCGGAGGGGAGATCCGTTGCTTTCGTCGGGGACGGGATAAATGACGCTCCGTCTCTGGCACGTTCCGATGTGGGCATCGCGATGGGTGCCATGGGCTCCGACGCCGCGATAGAGGCCGCGGACATTGTTATAATGGATGATATGCCCTCAAAGGTCCCCATCGCCATCAAGATAGCAAAGAAGACCAGGTCGATCTCGATCGAGAACATAATATTCGCGATAGGCGTCAAAGTGCTGTTCTTGACGCTTGGCGCGCTGGGTCACATAACGCTTGTGGAGGCTGTCTTCGCCGATGTCGGCGTTGCCGTCATTGCCATTCTGAATTCAGTAAGGACGCTGAGGACGTCGAAACTGGCATCTACACTAAAAACAGCGGGGTCATGAGAAGTATATAACATACACAAACATCAAGTAATGACCAGCATATAGGGGTATCATGGTAGAAAGAAGGAGTGAGGGGCAGAAACTGGAAGAGAAACTTTTGATGAGATCAAAGAACATAGGAGAGACCGACGAATTCCTTCTTGACGAGGCCAAAGTGTTCTGCGAAGGATACAAAGAATTCCTGTCTTGCAAAACAGAGAGGGAGGTCGTAGACAACGCTATCCCTCTTTTGAAAAAAAGGGGGTATAAAGAGTTCCAGCTTGGGAAGAAGTATTCTCCCGGAAACAAATTCTACATGAACAACCGGGATAAATCCCTGATAATGGTAACGGTCGGAAAGAGGCCGGTGGCGGACGGCCTCAGGATCGGGGTCAGCCACATCGACAGCCCGAGGCTCGATTTCAAGCCTAACCCCCTGTTCGAAGACACCGACCTGGCATATTTCAAGACGCACTACTACGGAGGGATAAAGAAATACCAATGGGCGGCCATCCCTCTGTCGCTGCACGGCGTTATATCGCTCACGAACGGGAAGACCATAAAGGTCAGGATGGGGGAGGAAGAATGGGACCCGGTATTCTGCGTCACGGACCTGCTCCCGCATCTCGCCATGAATCAAATGAAGAAATCCGCCGCCGAGGTCATCGAGGGGGAACAGCTGAACATACTTGTGGGATGCTGGCCATTCAAAGATGAGAGGGTATCGGGCAAAGTGAAGCTGAACATAATGAATCTGCTCTTTGAGAAGTACAAGATCGTCGAGAAAGATTTCCTAAGCGCGGAACTATGCGCCGTCCCGGCCTTCAAACCGGTCGACGTCGGCCTCGACAGGTCGATGGTCGGAGCGTACGGACAGGACGACAGCGCTTGCGCCTTCGCCAACTTCATGGCGGAGATCGATTGCGAGGAGCCGGAATTCACTACGGTCACTGTCTTCGCGGACAAAGAGGAGACAGGTTCCGACGGGAATACGGGGATGAGGTCGTTCTTCTTCAGGGATTTCCTTGAGGATTTCGTGTCCGCTTACGGTCTCCAGGTACGCCACGTGCTGAAAAGATCATTCTGCTTATCCTGCGACGTCAACGCGGCGATCGATCCGGCATTCGGAGATGTGTTCGAAAAGAACAACTGTTCTTTCCTGAACCGCGGGCCCGTTGTATCTAAGTACACAGGAAGCAGAGGTAAGTACTCAACGAACGACGCTTCAGCGGAGACGATGAGTTTCATCAGAAGGATATTGGACGAGTCCGGAATACCGTGGCAGGTGGGAGAGCTCGGAAAGGTGGACATAGGCGGCGGCGGAACCATTGCCTCTGATATCTCCCTCCACAATCTGGATACGGTAGACATCGGGGTGCCTGTGCTTTCCATGCACTCGCCTTTCGAAGTTACCTCAAAAACCGACGTGTACCTCTTGTACAAAGCGATACATGCGTTCTACTGCTGCAAACAGGAAAAGAAGTGAGCCGGAGCTCACCCCCCTTTTTCTTACGCTCGAACCTGGCCTCGGCGTTGATCGCTCCATATGTGTTTGACGTTTCGCTGTCTATATAAACCATATATTGCTATGTATGGCTGGTAATGTCAAATGGTGGGGGAACTGATCCCAATTGCGGAAGTGCTTGGTCTAGCTTTAGGCACATATGCTATTGAGAAAGTGGCTGAAGCAGGTTCTTCAAAGATCATTGGAAGACTCAAAAAATACATGGGAAAGGACCTCACTGCTGATGAAAAAGAGCTTATGATAGAGGATATCATGTTAACCCTCTCCGAACTTTCTGGAGTGAGTATCGGCGGGAATACTATAAAGGTGATCCGCAGCGCAGAAAATCAAAAACTCATCTGCACATGCGTATTTGTCCGCAGTATCCGTCTCGAAAGACAACTTGCTTTGTTGGACATGAAAGGAATCAAGGCCAAAGAAGACAAAGAACAGGTGAGGAATGAGATCAAAGGCCTAATATCCAACATTCGTGCAAAAATATGGTCCAACAAAGAAATGAAAAAGATGATGAGGGACACAAGCGTACAACGCCATATCAAAAATGATCTCAAAGAAGTCAGGAAAAGTCTAAAGGAAATCATCAAAAAGATTGATGTTATAGATGAAAAGATTGACCATGCAGTAGAGATCCTTGAGAACAGATCGACCGCTGTTGAAACAAACCCCGTTGAAACAACATTTTTAGAGCCCACGTCAAATTTTATGGGTAGAAATGAAGAAACACTCAAATTATCTTCGCTGATAGAGGAACATAACACCATTTTCGTATGTGGTATGGGCGGGATAGGGAAGTCTGAACTGTGTAGGGACTTCGCCAAGAAGTGGATGAAAGAAGAAAATGAGTCTGGCAGAAGATCAGTGGCATGGCTTGTTTACGAGGGGGACCTTAAACGCACTATAGCTTGGAAATTGAAAGTAGAAGGAGTAATTGAGCGCGAAATAGGAGATGAGGAGGAGCTGTTCAGAAAAAAGATGTCAGATCTGAATAAAAATCCCCAGACACTGCTGATAATCGATAACTTCAACGTCACCAGTGACAAATGTTTGAATCACGTCTCATCATACAACTTCAAGAAGATATTTATAAGCCGGAAAAGAAAATACTGCTCCGAACCACATCATAGTTTGGAACTGGATGCGCTCTCTGAGGAGGATTCATTCAAGCTGTTCTCCAAATCCTTAAGGACTGGGGAAGATTGGATAAAAAGCAGGGGATCGGATATTCGCAAATTATTGCGGCACATAGATTACCACACACTCACAATAGGATTGATGGCTGGCCATATCAACAATTATGAAACGGAACCGAAAGATCTTCTTGAAATAATGTCGTCCGGAATGTCCGGCCTTGAGAGAAAAATAAAACAAACAAAAGACGGAGAGGATGATACTGCAATAGTCCACGAACATCTTCTTAAGTTGTTCGGCCTGTTATCGCTGAAAGATGATGAAGAAAATGTTCTCAGAATCGCATCCATGCTTCCCGCATCAGGCATGCCTCGGGAAAGATTCAGGGAATTTTCGGGGATGGATCACAGTAACAGCGATGATGTGTTCGCATCTCTGGAAGACCAGAGGTGGGTCGATGTATCATTTGACAAAACCTTAGGTAAGAACTTCATATCCGTACATCCGCTGATCGCAGATCTGCTACGAGAAAAGCTTGAACCCGATGAGAACAAATGCAAGGTCTTCTTTGATTCATTGGAAACATTCTTTGGCGGCGATGATATATACAGCAACTGGCCGGAGAAGATGCGGACTCTGCCTGTTCTGATATCTGCGGCAAACATGGCGGGTGGATATCCATATGCCTTCTCAACGCATAGTTTAGCGGGACGGTATCTTAGTGAATTAGGAGACTATGATGAGGCGCTGGAGTATTACTTCAAGGCGCTAGAGGTAGTGAAAAAGGTGCTGGGCGCAAACCACCCAGCCACAGCGGGTTCATACGGCAACGTAGGCGTTGCGTACTGGAGCAAAGGAGACTATGATGAGGCGCTGGAGTATCACTTCAAGGCGCTAGAGATAATGAAAAAGGAGTTCGGCGAAGACCATCCAGACACAGCGAAATCATACGATAACATAGGCGTTGCGTACAATATGAAAGGAGACTATGATGAGGCGCTGGATTATCACTTCAAGGCGCTAGAGATAATGAAAAAGGAGTTCGGCGCAAACCACCAAGACATAGCAAGATCATACGACAACATAGGCATTGCGTACAATATGAGAGGAGACTGTGATGAGGCGCTGGAGTATCACTTCAAGGCGCTGAGGATAAATGAAAAGGAGTTCGGCGCAAACCACCCAAGCACAGCGAGATCATACGGCAACATAGGCGTTGCGTACAATATGAAAGGAGACTATGATGAGGCGCTGGAGTATTACCTCAAGACGCTAGAGATAATGAAAAAGGTGCTCGGCGAAGACCACCCAGACACAGCGAAGTCATACGACAACATAGGCGTTGCGTACTGTGGCAAAGGAGATTATGATGAGGCGCTTGAATATCACTTCAAAGCACTGGAGATAATGGAAAGGGTGCTGGGCGTAAGCCACCCGGACACTGTAGGATCATACAACAATATAGGCGCCACGTACTTGAAAATAGGAGACCATGACAAGGCATCGGAATATATTAAAAAAGGTGCTCCCCCTCAATAATCCAGGTACTTTAGGAACATAAATAAGGCTGGCCGGTGTCTTCTGGAAGGTGTGAATGCGTTTCCTTATGTGTTGCGTTCGTACTTTTGAATGGGCAGTAAGATGATCTAACTTGTGAGCGATACTTCCATTCCGGCCTCAGTACCCAACCTGTGAATGCTTAATTTTGGGCTCTGGTCCCCTCTGAACCCCATACGAATCCCATTTATACGGAATGAAATATACGATGAGTATGGCAGCAGGCGAGATGTTCGGTTATGCAAAATGGTGGTTGGGATCCTTATTCGGAAGCAAGGCGCCGCTGGTGAACACACTCATAATAGGTTACGAGTGTAACCTCAGATGCAAGCACTGCAGCATACACCGCAATATCACCGAAGGCATCGGAAAGAACAGACTCTCGTATGAAGAGATAACGGAAGATCTGAAGCTTCAGTTCAAGAACGGCGCCAGGATAGCCTATTTCGAAGGCGGCGAGCCGACCATGTGGTCCGATGGAGAAAAAGACCTCGGCGACCTTATCAAAACGGCGAAGGAGATCGGGTACAACAACATCGGATATACCACCAACGGAATGAACAAATTCTTCACCGAATCGGATGTTATATCCGTGAGCTTGGATGGCCCGAAAGAGATACATGACATGATCCGAGGGGAAGGTGTATTCGACAAGCTCATGGAGAACATATCTCTCGCAGATTTCAACGGTTCGATATACGCCAACATGGTCCTTCAGAAAGATAATATCGGATGCATAGAAGATACGGCGAGGATCGTCAAGGACAACGAAAAACTGGCTGGAGTGATATTCAATTTCATCACTCCCCCTCCCTATGAAATAGCGCTGACGCCGGAAGAGAAGAAGGCGGCCGTGGATAAGATAAGGGAGCTCAAGAAGAACGGGTATCCGATACTGAACTCGAAGCGCGGCCTTGAACTTCTGACAGAAGAGGACTGGAGCGGGAAGTGTCCGTACCACGTCACCGTTTTCATCATCCCCGACGGGTCGCACCACAACGGCTGTCCCATGCACGACACGCCGTCATGCAAACAGTGCGGGTTCGCGGCGGTCAGAGAGTATTATCTGATAAAAAGAGGCAGCGTGTCGACGATCAGCGAAATGTCTTCGATATTCGCCATGTCAAAAAAGTGATCCCACATCAAATAGGAATTTTACTGTGGCGGCGATGATGAAAAGCACTTCCGTAAGGAAAGCTGTGCCGAAGAAGAACGGCGGGATCTTAAGTCTCCAGTGCTCGCCTTTCTCATTCATGGTCCTCCACGCCTTCAGCATCAGCGGCAGCGTCAGGAACAGCAGCGCATACAAGGGATTGAAGTACACCATCAAAGCGACCATGACGTAAACGAAAATTATCAGCACTTTCGCCATCCTAACCGCGCCGTCGATCCCGAAGCGTACTGAGATGCTCTTCTCACCGTTTGCGATGTGCGCCTCCTGACCGGACATCGAGTCTGTGAGTCTCATCATTCCCACAAGAGTTCCGACTATCACTGCAAAGACGAGTATCTCGATGTCGAAGACTCCTGTGAATGCGAATGTCCCCCAGTCAAAATCGACGTTTGCCACATAGAACGAACAGAACACTAGCATGAAGAACGAAACTGCAACGTCCGCTTCGCCAAGGCCTCTTGCGCCAAGATCAAGCGGAGGTGCTGTGTAGAAATACGACAGGAATATCCCGGCGGCGCCGAACACCGCGACGATCCACCCGCCGTGCAGGATTATCGGAACGGCCAGCACAACAGATATGCCGACGAGCGCTGCCATTATGATTTTACCCTGTTTGTCTGAAACAAGGCCGTTGTCGAAGGGATTCCCTTCCCAATATATCTTCTTCAGGAGTTTCGAATCCATCGCCTTCATCATCTCCTCCTTCTCGCTGAACCTTATCTTATCCACGCCGGACCTGTGGTCGAAATAGTCGTTGGAGAAGTTGACGAACACCGCAAGCAGGAGAACGACGACCGGCATAAGCACCACGACGTGCAGAGGAGGCTCGTAGAACAGATATGCGAACAGCGATCCGCATACGGACGCCATGAAAAAAGGGAACGTATAACTGAATCTGAAGATCAGATTCACCCTTCTGCTGAAAGAAACATCCGCCGTTGCGTATCCCATGACATCTGATAATTGAAACCATATTTATCATTTGACCCCCCAGATATGCCTGGATGCTCAAAGATCATTTCGGAAAATGAGAGAAATGCTGTTTTTGAGATACAAAACACGCGATCTGCAGACAGAAGATTCAGAAATCAGTGATCTTCGAGTTCTTCCTTGACGCTGACTCTACGATCACATCGCATCCCCGCAGGCTGCCGTACAGCATCTCGCTTTTCGGATCGTACTGTTTCTGTTTTCTGGCCTTGTCCGTATTGCGGTTCGCGTAACAGTACACGCAGTCATGATCGCATGTGTCATATTCCCCTATATCAACATTCTTCACGCACATGCACCTTTCCCGGATGGGTGTCTGCGGCTCTTCGAAAGGGACGCCCATGGCTTTCATCTGTTCCTTGTCGATACAGCCTTTGGACGATATCCCGTATCCGGAAAGATCATATTCGGAGCAGCAGAGGGTCAGCTCCATTCCGCTGTCCTTTGCAGTTTCAGAGAAGGCCCTCCCGATCCCGTCGGCCTCTTCGGGAGAAACTTTCCTTATCGTTCCGTCCTCGGACAGCCTTTTCAGCTTCCCGTGTATCTCAACAAAACTGAAGATGCACCTGTCGGTATATCCTGCGAGTTCCCCGCATATCGCGTCGAATTTCCTTTGATGGTATTTTATATCGAACTTTTTGTTCAGAATGACCGGGTCGTATCTCCACACCATTCTGTTCTTTCCTATTGCGTCGGATATCATTCTGAACGCTTCCGCGACGTCGGCCTTCGGGGGGACGCCTGGCTCGATATCGCGGCCGTAGGGAGTGATCGTAACCTGAAACCGGAAGTTCACATTCCTTTCTTTCAGCTCCCCCAAGAACGGCGCCATCGGCCGGGGGTCCTTCGTCATCAGAAGAAGGAGGTCGATGTTCTTCGGCGACAGGTCCACCCTGTGGACTATATTCTTGGCTATTGGGTTCCTGACGAGTACGTATCCTTCGCGGATGCGGTTCATCAGCCATTCGGAATGGAAGGCGGGAATGTCCGTTCTGCGGCTGGCGCACACTATCATCATCTCTCGGATATGATAGGAGAAAATAAGTATTGTTGAAAAAATTACTATCTATGGCAGGAAGGATACATACATACATGACATTGATCGGAAAAGTGAGCATTTCCGATGACGGAGGGGGGAACATCGACGGAATATATCTTCCGAACAGCAACCTTCCTTTCAGAGAGAGCGAGGAGTGCCCCGTCATTGCCGAGGCCGCACGTCAGATAGACGAGTATCTGACCGGGAAGAGAATGACATTCGACCTTCCTTTCAAAGCGGAGGGGACCGCTTTTCAAAAGAGTGTTTGGGATGAGCTGCGCAAAATACCTTATGGGGAGACGGTTTCATACAAGGATCTTGCAGTAAGGATCGGCCGCCCGAATGCCTACAGGGCGGTCGGCAGCGCCTGCGGCGCCAACCCCGTACCGCTGATAATACCCTGCCACAGGGTCGTTGCTGCGGACGGACTCGGCGGGTTCGCCGGCGGACTCGCGCTGAAAAGGAAGCTGATGGATATCGAGGGGATCAAGCGTTGACACCCGTGAGGGAAGAATTGGCCGACAATGCCGATCCGAAGCTGCGGGAGTACCATGCAAAGATGATCCCCGGAGCGGGAGACATACTTGGCGTGAGGATGCCCGTCATCAGGAGCATCTCAAAGAAAATATGCGGAGAAGATTGGAGGTCTTTCCTGGACGAACCGGCGGCATTCTACGAGGAGCGCATGCTGAAGGCTTTGGTCATAGCAGGCGCAAAGATGAGCTTCGATGAACGCCTGGGTCTGACGAAAGGGTTCGTCCCTGAGATAGACAACTGGGCAGTCTGCGACCTGTTCTGCATGGAGTGGAAAATGAAAAAAGGGCCGGAGGGGGAAAAACTTTGGAATTACTGCCTGGAACTGGTCGATACCGGCGACGAATTCAAGATGAGAGTGTCCGCGGTGATGATGCTGTCACATTTTCTTGACGATGAGCACATAGATGAAGTGCTGAGGCTGATGACAACTAAACATCACAACGGATACTACTACAAGATGGGGGCCGCATGGACGCTCTCGTACTGTTTCATGAGATACCCGGACAGGACAGAACCTCTGCTGTTCTCAGATACGCTTGACAAAGAGATAAGGAACAAGGCCGTACAGAAGATATCTGATTCCTTCAGGGTCAGCAAAGAAGACAAGGAAAGACTGAAGGCGAAGAAGAGATCCCTTTGATCAGGACTCCTTCTCTATGATCTTGAACACCTTCTCGGCATTCTCCGCTCCCAGGCGCGGGCCCGGCCTTTTCAGATAGACCCAGCCCCTCTTGGTGCATTCTTCTTCGAATATGGGGCTCGTGACCGCTATGACCTTACCATGCATAAATGTCTCATCTTCCAGCATCATAGCGAACATGTCCTTCGGCACGCAGAGAACGATCCTGTCAAAATATATCGATACCTGATTCAGCTGTTCGAGGTAGTTCTTCTCCTTTTGAACCCTTTCATAGTCCTTCTTGTTGGACATGACGTCGTCATAATTCGTTATGACATAATTCCCCGGAACAAACCCGAACCTTGTCGAGATGAGACCAAAGGAGACATCACACATCTTCCTCCCGTCTTTTTTGGCGGTATCGAGCCTTGCCACCAGTTTTTTTATTTCCTCCACGTGCCCGCCGAACATCTCGAACGCCGTGGCTAAACCTTTTTTCAGAAACACGGTCGAATCGTTTGTGATCACCAGCACCGATCTCAGGTTTGTTCCGTCTGTCTTCATATCACTCCTTCCCTCTGGAGAATCTGTAGGCAATACTGCAGCTTCCTTCCTCCGAGACCATGCAAGGCCCCATCGGACTCTTCGGCTTGCACACGGCACCGAACATCGGACAGTCTTCTGACTTTATAAGCCCTCTCAGTACCTCTCCGCACATGCATCCGGCCGCTTCCGCTTCTACCTCCGGGGTCAGAGCGAGTATGTCTGCATGGACCGCTGTCGCATCATGTTCGGAATACTGAGGTTTAAGTGCCAGCGCACTCTTTGATATGATGGGGAACCCCCTCCATTCTCTGTCCGCCGGAATAAAGGTATCTTCCATTAGTTTCCTTGCGATGGGATTGCCGTTCTCCTTCACCAGTCTCGTATATTCGTTCTCGACCTCGGAGCGGCCTTCCTCTATCTGTTTTGTCAGCATGTACGACGCCATGAGTATGTCCAGAGGCTCGAATCCCGCTACGACCTGCGGCATGCGGTATCTGTCCGAGAACTGCCTGAAGGGTTCCAGCCCTGTTATTACTGAAACATGCCCGGGCATTATCATGCCGTTCATGCTCATTTCGCCCATCTCGAATATCGCTTCCAGTATCGGAGGGCATATCCTGTGGCAGCTGTAAATGCTGAAGTTCTTCGGCAGACCTCCCTTGCTCAGCGGGACGCAGGTCGACGGTGCGGTGGTTTCAAATCCGACGGATACGAAAACAAGAGGCTTCGTCTGTTCGGATGCCATTCTGACGGCGTCCTCTATCGAATATACTATCCTGACGTCCGCACCGTCCGCTTTAGCGTCAAAAAGGGAGCCTATCGTGGTCGGAACGCGCATCATGTCTCCGAACGCTGTCACGGTGACACCGTTGCGGGCGAGAGTTATTGCGTCGGCGATCTCTTTGCTCGTGGTCACGCACACCGGACACCCCGGTCCCTGGCATATCTCTATTCCCGCTTCCGCAAGCATCTCTTCGAGGCCGAATCGGACTATCGTGTCCTGATGAGTGCCGCAAACGTGCATGAATCTGCTCTCGATGCCCGTCTCTTTTATGGCGGATAATATCTTCTTTGCCGTTCCCTCATCCCTGTATTTGAACATCAGTCCGCCTCCTCTATCTCCATGGATCTGACACAGCACGATCTTCCCGCTGTTACAGCCACGGCGCCGCCGCATTCGGGGCATGAAAGTACGGGTATCTGAAAATGCGAGTCTTCTCCCATATCAATGTTCTTTACGGGGCCTTCATACCCGCACTTCCCGCATCTGACCTGAATGATCTCTTCCTCTATCACAAGTCTGGAACCTTCCAGAATTGAATCCTTGGACATTATCTCATAGGCGAATTCCATCTGTTCGGCCCCGAGGTTGGTGAGTTTTCCGATCGTCAAGGTCACTTCCCTGACCGAGACGACATTGTATCTCTCCAGTTCCTTTTTGATGGCGGACATAAGATCGGCCATTACAGAAACCTCATGCATCGGGGAGGTATCATCCTTCGACTATAAACCCAATCTGTCCGCTGCTCCCGCACAGATCCGGAACGCAGAGTGAAAAAAGATCATCGGAGCGGGAAGTCCGCCCCGATGCGTGAAGTATGTTTATTCGGTATCGGTCGGCTTATCTTTCGGATAAAGCCAGCTGAAAACTCCCGCCGCGATCAGCGCGCCGATTATTGCCGCAATGATGAAGTACGCTGCTGTAAGAGGCTCGATCCCGTCCGCCGACTGGGCGAACATCCTGGCGAGATCCACCGCCGGGTTTGCGTAGAATGTGCTGGAGGTTACCATTATGAGACCGCCGACGGTAGCTCCTACCGCAAGCGAGGTCTTATTTGACCCGCTGCGGACGCATCCGAACACTACCGCAACAAGCAGGAATGTACACAGGACCTCTGAAAGCACAATATAATTGCTGGCGAGGGCATTTTCGCTTATCAGCAGCACCGAATCGACGCCGCTGCCTATGAATGATATATTAAGAAGGAACACTCCCGCCAGGCCGCCGAACACCTGCGCAACCATATAGAATGCGCCTGTCGCCGCCTTGGTATCCTTGGTCGCGATCATGGCCAGGGTCACTGCGGGGTTGAAGTGGCCGCCGGAAATCTTTCCGAGCGCCTCTATCATCGCGAAGAGTACCAAGAAGCCTGCAAGACCTTGGACGAGGGCGTTGAATACAGGTTCAGACGAATCGAATTTCAAATCTACAAGCATTACCGAGCCGATCACAGCTATGATCAGCCCCATGGTTCCGAGGAACTCGGCTACCATTTTTCTGGGAAGGTCAGTTTCGTATCCCATGTGTATGAATAATTTGCCGATTATAAATAGCCGCCATACATTTTTTACGGATAACTAAATATGCGTCAGGGGTGCCTATCATTTTTGTAGTGGCCGCACATAGACCGAACTGAGCACATATCGCAGCGCGGACGGTTGGGGAGACATACCAACTGCCCGTGCCTCACGAGATATTTGTTGATGTCTATCCATCTGTCCTCAGGAGTTATCCTCATCAGTTCCGTTTCCGTATCGCACGGGTCCTTCGTTTCCACCAGCCCCATGAGATTGGATATCCTGTGCACATGGGTATCCACACAAACGGCCGGGATCCCCATGGCATATGCCCTGACGCAAGCGGCCGTCTTCCTTCCCACCATCGGCAGTTTCAGCAGCGCTTCCGTTTCTTCGGGTATGCGACATCCGTACTCGTCCCTAAGGATCGCGCAGCAGTCGACAATCGCTTTCGCTTTCTGCTTAGGGAATCCCGCCGGACGTATCAGCGCCGCAACGTCGTCCGGATCGGCCTCGGCCAGCTCCTCGACGGAATCATATTTCCCGAAAAGGCTGTCGGATGCTTTCCTGGTGTTGTCGTCCCTGGTCCTCTGAGAAAGGATCGTGGCTATGAGCACATGGAAGGGGTCCGGCTCCCACTCCGGGTTCAGGCCTTCCGACGATCTTCCCGGATAGGCTCCCCTGTCATATTCCTTTGAGAGTATGTCCAATATCCTGGGTACGTCTTTTTTATCCATGAGACTGCCTCCTCGGCGGTGTGGAAGGATCCGGTGACCAGTATATTCCTGCCGTCTTTCCTTAACATCGCCATATCCATCGCATCTGAAACGCTGCCGCAGACCCTTATGTCTTGAAATCTCCCTGCGAATATCTCCTTTACGGTCTCGGGATCTGCTGACCTCTCTATCCTTAGGGGAGATACCAGCACCCTGTCGGCGACCTTACAGAGATTTTCCGCCATGCCTTGAAGGTCTTTGTCCTTCAGCATCCCTATCACCAGATCCACTTTTCCGTACATGGAGAGGACATCCTCGGCCAGCGCTTCAGAGCCTGCCGTCGTGTGGGTGACGTCCACTATTATCGGGAGTCCCCTTATCTTCTCGAGTCTGCAGGGCCACCTGACCTCCCTAAGGCCTTTCTTGATATTACATCTTACGCACTGGCCGTATATCTTTAATTTTGATACGGCCTCTATTGCCATCGAGGCGTTATCGGCCTGACGGCTGCCTGGTATGGACACTTTATATCTTTCCTCTTTGTAAAGGAAATCTGTTCCGTCCCCGCTCGTCTTTTCTATGCATATGTCCTGCGGAAGGATGCGGGTGAGGGGCGCGCCCCTCTCCGCCGCCGCTTTCTTCAGGACGCTGAACACAGGGTCGCCGTTCAATGTGACACAGGGCACGCACGGTTTAATTATCCCCGCTTTCTCGAACGCGATCTTCTCTATCGTGTCTCCCAGAAATTCCTCGTGATCCATGCTTATGTTCCCTATCACGCTCACTTCCGGCATGATCACGTTGGTGGAATCCAGCCTTCCGCCCATGCCTACTTCCACCACAGCATACTCTACGCCTTTGTTTCTGAAATAAAGGAACGCCATGGCTGTCGACACTTCGAAGAATGTCGGAACCTTCCCGTCGGCCTCCATCTCTTCGACGCATACTTTCATCTGTCCCAGAATCTCTTCCGCTTCCGCGTCCGTTATCCTCTCTCCGTTAACGGTTATCCGCTCATTGAACTCTTCTATGTGAGGGGATGTGTACAGCCCGGTCCTGACGCCGGACGATATCAGTATGGATGCGATGCATGACGATATGGAACCTTTTCCGTCCGTCCCTCCCACGTGTATGTGTTTCATCTCATTTTGAGGATCCCCGAGCCTGCTCAGCAGGTCCTTTGTGTTCTCAAGGTCCAGCTTTATCCCGTGCAGGACGAATGAATAGAGCCAGGACAGCATATCTCCGCCCATGTTACTCCGCCTCCCCGCAAAGGACCTCGATGAGTTCCGTATATGTCATACCGCTGTCCGTGCACATCTTTCTTATTATGGCCATTGCGCCGGAGCCGTATTGGGCCGCCTTCTTCTCTTTCACGGAGATGCCTGTGAGTCCGATCGAATGGGAAAGTTCCCTGAGGGCCCTCTTTCTTGACTGAGGATCATCTGTCGGGGCCGTCAGGCAGAAACGCCCGGCCTCTCTCATCACTGCTTCATCCAGAAAAGGATAATGTATCTTTTTTCCGAAGTGCTCTGCCATCATCCTTTCATGAGGAAGGGTGCTGCCGAACAGTTTTCTCATGTCCTCGGCGATCTTTTCTTTCAAAACGTCATCGCCGAGGCCGATGTACTTCGAATAGCCTGCGAACAGCTCGTCCGCTCCCTGGCCGCTGATGATCTCGTCCTCCTCGCAGTTCTTACACACATGGAACAGCGGGATCTCAAACGACAAGGTGACCGGGTCCCTCATTCCCGTTATTCGTATCATCTCCCTCAGGCTTTCCTTTACATCGTGCTCTGTGATCGGTATGATCACCAGCCGCATGTTCAGTTCAGCGGCGGCAGTTCCCGCTTCTTTGACATCGTGCGAGCCTTCCGAACCCGCCGTATAAAGGGTCGCTCTCTTCGCGTGTCCCTTCGCAATGGCGGCGACTACCCCTGAGTCCAGCCCTCCGGAAAAGGCGATGGCGATCTCTTTGCCGGAGACTGCGTTGCATATCGCTTCCTCAAAAGCTTTTCTCAGCGGTCCGAGGTTGTCGGTCATCATCCGGCATAACTACTTTCCAGAGATAAATGCAGTGGCCCGCCGCCTACTGATAGATATTCGCACCTTCTTCGGCGAATGACCATGTCCCGATGAACAGCAACGGATAACCCGAATTGGATGATCATGCGTACCGCTCCGTGCGTCCTCGCGCGTTCATCTATTTCCTTAAGGGGTACCCACACCCCAAAGCGGCCTCTGATCAATGGGTTGCATGCCGTCCGCTGGATAGACGGGAGGTCTGTAAAAGATGAAGTACTATGGTGACCTCTATATTTTTTGAGTTAAAATTATTAACGTGAATCCTGATTAGCGGGCATGGAAGGCGTAACGCGCATCGGCGTCTCTCTGGAACCCGAACTGCTGAAGGATTTTGATAAGGTAATTTCTAAAAAAGGATATGTGAGCAGGTCGGAAGCGATCAGGGACCTAGTACGCGATTCCCTTGCCGAAAACGAATGGAAGAACGAGAGAGAGTTCATGAGCGGCGTGATCGTGATGATATACGACCACCACACCACCGGCATAGCGGAGAAGCTCACCGAACTTCAGCACGGCAAGATGCAGAACATCAACACTTCCATACATGTTCACCTCGACCACGACAGGTGCATGGAGGTCCTGATTGTCGAGGGGGAGCTTGGGCAGCTAAAGGTGCTTGCCAACGAGATATCCTCGATAAAAGGTGTTCTCAGGTGCAAACTCACCATGGCGGCGCAGGCGACGGGCCATATGCACCACATCGGAGTAAGACATTGACCGGCAGGTCCTGGTTTTCAGAATCCGTCAAGATGCACCGCGTGCCAGACATCCCGAACGGCATGCGCGAACTTGGAAAGAGAGTGGGCCTTGAATTGGAGTGCCATGCACATTATAAAAATCATGAGTTAGAGTATGCGTATACTACTCATGATTAGACTACTCGTAAGTAGACTATTCGCTTTACCACTACATACTGTTAAGCACCTAATACTTCCTGCAAAAACAATGTCTTGTGATACTTCACGGGTTCTTTATCGCTTGGATCAGGAATGTTTCGACTTCCCAACGGTTAAATAATCCTTATGATGTCGCTTTGGCGAATGAGAAAACTGATAATCACGGAGAAAGCGAACGCCGCAAGAAGGATCTCCACCATATTGTCCGACGGAAAGACCAGTTCCGAATCGGGAGGAGGGGTCACTGTCCTCAAATTCACTACGCCGGCCGATAATGACGCCGGCGGGGACGAATATACAGTGGTAAGCCTCAGAGGCCATATCATAGAGTTGGATTACCCTGAAGAATACAACGACTGGGGCGGAATATCCCCGGTCGACATGGTCTACACAGAACCCGTGAAGAAAGTAAAAGTGAAATCCATACTGAGCAAGATCAACGAATTCGCTAAGACCGCCGACGAGATCATCATCGCCACAGACTTTGACAGAGAAGGCGAACTGATAGGGATGGAAACGGTGACCGCCGTCGGCGCCGATATGTCCAAAGTGAAACGCGCAAAGTTCAGCGCTTTGACAAAGGGGGAAGTGGAAAAGGCCTTCTCCGAACTCACGTCCCCTGACAGAAAATTAGCTGACGCCGCCGAGGCAAGACAGATCATCGACCTCTCGTGGGGCGCGGTGCTTACGAGGCTCGTATCATTATCCGCCGGACAGGTTGGGAAGAACTTCATGTCCGTGGGGAGAGTGCAGAGCCCAACCCTTAAGCTGCTGGTCGATCGGCACGAAGAGATAGAGAGCTTCGTTCCGGTCCCGTTCTGGAACATCATAGGAAAATTCGGAATGCTCGCTTTCAAAGGAGAGCACGAAAGGAACCCGTTCTGGAACAAAGAGGACGCGGATGCGGTCATGTCAGGCCTGTCGGGAGTTAAAAAGGGGAAGATAATCTCATACGAGGTCTCAAAAAAAGAAGAGTACCGCCCGTCCCCTTTCGACACCACCCTCATGCAGGTGGAGGCCAACAAGATAGGTATCCCTCCGACCACGGCGATGAAGCTTGCCGAAGACCTCTACATGGGAGGATATATCTCATATCCGCGCACCGAGAACACAGAGTATCCCAAGAGTCTCAGTTTGAGAGGGGTGCTGGAGAAACTCAAGGATTCCGATTTCAAAAGCGAGGCCGAGGAGATCCTCGGCCAGACAAATATCTTCCCTTCTAAGGGAAAGAAGAGGACCACCGATCACCCTCCGATCTATCCGACGGCGGGCGCCAGTTCCGACAAGATGAAAGGTGACAAATGGAAACTCTACGAACTTATCGTAAGAAGATTCCTGGCGACCGTCGGACCCAATGCTGAGGCCGAGGAGACGGACTGCGCCATAGACGTCGGCGGAGAGATGTTCAAGGCCCGCGGCTATGTCCAGAAAGAACTGGGCTGGAAGAAATATTATAAAAAATATCTTAAGACCGTTGAGATCAGAATTCCGGCACTGAAGGTCGGCGATGATATCGACGTCAGGTCTATGAACCTCGAGGACTCCGAGACCAGACCTCCCTTCAGGTACAACCAGGGATCCCTGATCCAGGAGATGGACAGGCTGCAGCTGGGGACAAAGAGCACAAGACACGAGATCATAAGCAAACTGTTCTCAAGGAATTACGTGCAGGGGAATAACATGGTACCTACCGCCAGCGGCACCGCGCTCACGAAATCCCTTGAAAAACACGGCGGCGGGATCACCGAACCGGAGATGACGTCCCGGCTGGAGTCTGACATGGTGGACATCAGCGAGGGGAATAACACGCTGGAAGGTGTCGTGAAAGAATCGCAGAACATGCTGTTCGAGGTCGCCAAAGGGATATCCTCGGAAAAGGAACAGTTCGGCGATGAGATCCGCTCCGCCCTGAGGACGCAGCAGTTCATTGGACTGTGCCCTACCTGCGGCAGCAACATGAGGATCAAGAGATCGAAGAACGGGAACTTCATCGGGTGCGACGGCTTTCCGGAATGCGCACGGGCGTACCCCCTTCCGAGAGGCGCGCTTATACAGACAACGGAAACTACCTGCCAAGAATGTGGCCTGGCGCAACTGAAGATCATAAGGAAGGGCGTTCCGCCTTCTATGCAGTGCATAGACCCGAAATGCAAGAGCAACACGGATAAGAACGATCTCGGCAGATGCCCCGCATGCAAAGAAGGTACGATAAGGATAACATTCTCCAAAGCGGGAAGGCGTTTCGCGGGCTGCTCCGGGTGGCCGGGGTGCACTCAGACATATCCCCTCAGACCGAGAGGTATGCTGACGCCCGTATGGGAGCAGTGCGAAATTTGCGGCTCCCCTATCGTACTGTTCAACGGCTCCAGGGAATGCATCAACCCCGACTGCGCGACACGCGGCAGCCGGAAGCCTAGGACACCTGTCAAAAAAGACGGTGTCAAGGCCTCCCCCCCAAAGAAGAAGACCTCTGCAAAAGCAGAGGAAAAGACCGCTTGAGGATGACCGCCTCCATAAAAAGTGTTCGACGTCTTGGCACTGCTTTTTTTACATACGAATGAATACATTCGTAATATTTCTTTGCCTTATATAGAACTCCGTGGAAATCAGCAGAATTGGTCTTCTTCGGCTGCGAGGTTCCCGTCAAAAAGATCATTCAGAAAATCGATCTCCTTTGCTATGCGGGCGTTCCTGCATGCGGTGCACTCAAGCTCCTTCTTCAGCAATATCTTGACGTTCATTTCCTTCCTGTCAAGGTCCACGATTTTTCCGCATGGGCAGCAAATTTTCATAAGAGTCCTTGGGCCAGTGTTATCCAGCGTACGGATGCTGGCGTTACCCAGAGGGTCTGGCGCACTGAATATAAGGCTGCGACTCAAATTAATTCACTCCCATGCTGTGCTGTCTTTGCGTCACAGATCCCACCCAATGTGCAACAGACAAATGCTAATTGTACCTATGATGAGTGTACATATAAGCTTTCTGTTAGTTGGTTTTCCGCCATATTTATACTTACAAAAAATATCATTACCTACTCATTTTTGATTGAGAAACCTTTATATAGTACATAAAAGAGGTTTTTTGCGGAGGTTCCGGCTCTGCGTTCAAAGTTCTCCGATGGTCCTGAGCTGTTCAAGCACGGTTTCGCGGATCTCTGACGGCGTTCTCTCCCTGCCGACCCTTACGCCGCCGCTGAGAACTTCCTTTTCTATCATGTCCATCTCGCAGCCGCAGCCGCACTTTATTCTGTCGTCCTGTCTCAGGGACACACCCATCTCGAAACACTGCGGGCACCTGTATGTGAACTTCCTCCCGCCGAATTTGCCTCTCTTTGATACCGGCTGTCCGTTCTTCTCCACAACATCCATGGAAAGGTCCAATGTGGGGGAGTTGCTGATGGATGTCCCGACCCCGAACCCGGATACGGACGTATCCACGATCTTAGCGATAGATGACTCGTCCAGCCCGCCGGAGACTATGATATCGACATCCTTATGCCCGTTCATGTCCAGTTCCCAGCGTACCTCATTTATCAATTCTTTGAAGTTGCCTCTCCTGGAGCCGGGGGTGTCTAACCTGACGCCTTTAAGGTCTTTGATGGAAGCGCATGCTTCCAGCGCGGCCGCTCTCTCGTCGGAGAACGTGTCAATGAGCATTATCCTGGGGACGCCTTTGTCTATTACTCTGTCGAATGCTCTGAAAGCTGCGTCGTTGCTCCCCATCAGCAGCATCAGTGTGTGGGGGACCGTCCCGATGGGCTCGCTGCCGATTATTTCCCCTCCTATCTTTGACGACACCGCGTCGCATCCTCCTACGTATGAGGATCTGTCCAGAACTCCGGATATGGCGGGGTGCATCCTCCTATTGCCGAATGCCAGAACGGTCTTGTTCTTTGCCGCGATCTTGGTGCGCGCGGCCGCGGTGGCGATGCCCGACGGCTGACAAAGCATCCCGAGTATCGCGGTCTCCATGACCCCGAAATCCGTATACGCGCCGAATATGTTCATGAGGGGCACCCTTACGCTGCCTGCCGTCCTAGTCCTGAATATCGTTCCTTCCGGAACCGCCGATATCGATACGGGGAGACCTTCGGTGAGTCTTATCACTTCTTCAAGCCCGCAGAAAACGGCCCACTCCCAGCCTTTCGGCAGGGAACCGCCGGATATCTCCGCGCATACCTTCGTCCCGGAGAGTCCTGATTCTTCGAGGATCTCCTTTGTGCGCTCGAAGTATATGTCCATGGTGCGTCCGTCCCGCACATCCTTCTCATCCGCGATGAACAGTTTTTCCAGATTATCACAGCCTGAATGCTTTCTTTCCCGGGAAGACCGCCTTTGAGCCGAGATCCTCTTCTATCCTGAGCAGCCTGTTGTACTTTGCCGTACGCTCTCCTCTGGCCGGCGCCCCGGTCTTTATCTGCCCTGTCCCCCACCCCACCGAAAGGTCCGCTATGGTCGTGTCCTCGGTCTCTCCCGACCTGTGGGAGACCACCACGCCGTATCCGTTGTCAAAGCTCATCTGAGCAGCGTCTGCGGATTCTGTGATGGTGCCTATCTGATTGACCTTCAGGAGCATCGCGTTCGCGGCGCCCATCTCTATCCCTTTGCACAGGCGTCCGGTGTTAGTGACGAATATGTCGTCGCCTACTATCTGCACTTTTTTGCCAATCATGGAGGTCAGCTCGGCGGTGGCGTCGAAATCATCCTCAAAGAACGGGTCCTCTATGCTGATCAGAGGGAATTTCTCGGCCAGGGACGCATACAGATCCGCCAGCTCCAAAGCGGTGAGCTTTTGGCCGTCCACCTCGTAGATGCCGTCGTCGTAGAACTCTGAAGATGCAGCATCGATCGCCAGGGATACTTCGTCACCGGGCGAATACCCCGCTCCGGAGATCGATTCCACTATTATGTCCATCGCTTCCTCGGTCGTTTTCAGCGGCGGCGCGAAACCGCCTTCGTCGCCGATGTTGACGGCGCTTGTCCCGTATCTCTTTTTCAGGATGGACTTAAGTTCCATGTATATCTCCGAGGACATTCTCAGGCATTCCGAGAACGATGCCGCACCGGCAGGGACTATCATACATTCCTGTATCTTGAGGCCTCCGCCCGCATGCTTCCCTCCGTTGATGATATTGAACATGGGCACGGGAATAGTGACATGATCGTTTCCCACATGCTCATACACATCTATGCCAAGCGAAAAAGCGCCTGCCTTGGCCGCTGCCAGTGAGACAGCGGTCGTTGCGTTCCCGCCCAGCCGGGTCTTGTTATCGGTGCCGTCCAGATCTATGAGGGCATAATCTATCGCCCTTTGGTCCGAGGGATCCATACCCACCAGCACCTTTGACGCCTCATTCTTTACGTTATCCGCCGCTTTCAGGACGCCTTTCCCCCCGTATCTGTCTCCCCCGTCCCTCAGCTCATATGCTTCCCATGTGCCGGTGGAGGCCCCTGACGGAGCTATCGCCGTTATTCTCTTCCCGCCCACTGTGAGTTCCGCCTCAAGGGTGGGATTCCCCCTCGAGTCCAGAACTTCTCTTGCCCATACCTTTTCGATCTTCATGCTTATTCTCCGATTGGGTCGTGATTTACCATATGGTTAAGTAATATCTCCTTGTCCTTCTTTGTGAATTTTTTTGGGTCTAAAGAAACAAGGAATGTGTGGTCCTTGTCGTATTTTTTTGTAACTAGCTGGTGTATCGCCGTAAGGGTGGAATTCACTCCGTTCCTGTCCATTATCTTATTCAGATCGTCGAATGCGACGACCGGCCTGCCGGCGCCTCTTATGAATTCTTCCACGTTATCGATCATCGTGCCCAGCCCGTATATATCAAAATGGCCTCCAAGCAGCCTTATCGTCATTGTCAGAACGTTTATGTTGCTGTTCCTGAATCTCTTCATGACCGTCTTTTTCTTTCTGGTCGTCACGACCAGCACATCGCAGCCCTCGCTGCCGAACGCCGATATCAGATCATGGATCTCATTCGAGCTGCTCCGGAACATGACGTATGAGCTGCCGTACGAGACCCCTTTCTGCGCCAGTGTCTCTCCCGGCGGCTCTTGATCGGTCTCGGACTGTTTAGCTGCCGGGACGACGGGCGCCTCTCCTGTATCTGTCCCTTCCGCCCTCACTTTTTCTATGCTTTCCAGGACATCCTGCGCAGTGAATGGTTTTTCTATGCGGCCTGTGGCGACGGGGCTGTCCCGAGGTATCTGCCTGTTCCAGCTTCTTATTATTATGACGGGCGTGCCGACGGATGGCGAATTGTCCTGCATCCTGTCCAAAAGTATGAGACCTCGCCCCTCGTGCATGTCCGTATCCAAAAGAATGACGTCGGGACGGAACGATGCGATGAGAGATAACGCCCTGTCTATGGTAGACGCGACCTCGGCCGAATGGCCGGCATCGGTGACGACCTCAGTCAGGATCTCCTGAAGGGCAGCATTGTCATCTACTATCAGAACCCTCATCCTTCATACTTCCCGGTATCAGGCGATACCTTAACCATTATTGAACTATATTAAACAAATGAACGAAAGCCGTCCGGCCTTCGTTTTTACTGCGGACAGGGTCGCAAAGGGCGTGCTCACTGTTTCCTGCTCTCTTTGGCTTTGGGCCTGAGATTGCTGTAACCGCATTTGCGGCATTTGTCTGCTTTTTTAGGGTTCGTAGCATAGCAGCTCATGCATACAGTTTTCTCAAGGAGCCTGTGCTCAGCCTCTTTGAAACGTGCCATTTTTTATTCCTCTGGCAGTCCATTATTGAAGTATTATTTATAAGATTCGTCACCTCAGGGGAAGAACGACCTTTGCTGAAGGAAGTCCCCGATCACATCGTCCGTTCTCGATCCCATCATCTCATGGGTCACGAAATCGGGGGAAAGAGCGTCCACGAGCAGTCTGCATCCGTCTGTGGAGAATGGTTTGTGCTGATCTATCTTAGCTATGTGGGGATATGATCTGGATATGGTATCGGCCATGGTCTCGCCCGGAGGCCTTATCGCCTCTTCGAAGGTGTTCCTGTATTCCGCGCTGGTGCTAAGATGCAGATGCATTGTGCCTATACGCTCCTTCATGTCATCCGGATACCCGTCGAATATCTCTAGCAACCTCTCAACGCATGTGGGTTCGTCATATGCGTCCGGAAGCGTGTTCATCAAATGGCCCGTATCGAGACAGAACCCCCAGTTGTCGAACTCCAAGCGGGAACTGATGAGCCTGTACTCCCAGGGGTCCCGCAGCCTCAGCCCCGGCCACCACAGGTTCTCGAAGGCCAGTTTGAAAGGCGGCTCGCCGCCTTTGAATCTGGAGACCACCTGATTCACCATCTCGCAGAACGCTCTGAGGATCTCCCTGCTGTCGCCGGTCTGCTTTCTGAGCATCACTTCGTCCAGATTCGTATTGCCTGCGTGAAGGACCCCGTATGCCGGCTCTATATCCGCCGCATGCTCTATGGCGGCCTTTAGGTTCTTCACGATCTCGTCCCTGTCCCTCCCGTACATGACGGGCCTCACATTCTCTTCGGTGAACTCACCGAGGTCGGCTGTGCCGGTCCATCCGCTGTACCAATCGATAGCGAATGGAAGATGGACCGACGGCGATATCTTCCTGTATATCTGCGGCACCTTTTCAAAAAGAGTGAACAGCTCCACGCCGTCGCATCCTATATCTTTCAGGCCGTCCCCGCCGCGCGGAAGCTCATCAAGGGGCTGACACACCGAATAACTGAAAAGATGCTTTATTGACATTGTCGTGGTTTGTAAAAGGTTTCAAATTAGTTCGAACGCCGCGTTTATCGCCGCTTCCGCCGCGAGGGTCCTCTTATTGGCGCTCCCCACGATGATCACATCATTCTGGGTTATGCCTGTTTCTTTACGTATCCTGTACGCAAGGTCCGGGTTCCTCTCGTCTATGTTCCAGTCCGGCGGTATCATCAGGACCCCGTCCCTGATGACGACGGTGGTGCAGCCGATCGCTCCGACCTTGATCCCGGCGTCTCTCTGCTGCATACCGTTGTGCACCTTCTCGGCCACTCCCATAACGAGAATGCCCTGGGAATAATCTCCGACGGCCGATTCGCCTATCTCTACGTTCACGACCCTTATCGGGATCTGATTGAGGAACGCTTGACCGGCCTTCGTTATCGTTATGCCGGTCTGTTTCACTATTACGAAGTTCCAGTCTTTCAGCGTGTCGATGATCCTTCTCATGCTTCCTTCCCCGATGCCCACCATCTCGGCCAGCTTCTTCCTGCCCACTCTCTTGCCGTCTGACAGGACGTGGAGGGCCCAGTATATGCTTGCGTCATTGAATCTGAACATCGGCCCGAACTGCGGAACTTCCATTATCTTCATTTCGACTCCTCAGATGATGTGGGCGGTCAGAATGTCCTGACCTTTCCGTTGATGATAAGCTCTGTGACTTTATCTATGTTGTCCAACCAGTCCTTTGCGATCATTTCAGCGTCCGACTTCCACTTAGTGAGCCTGGGATCGGAATCGGCGCCCACGGTCACTATATCTATAGACGCATTGAGCGGCTCGGATACCGGCTTACCTATCTGTGAAAGGAGCCTTACGCGTATCTCCGCATCCCCTCCGATGTTCTTTGCGATGTCATCCGCGATCAGCTTGGACATTATGTTGTATATCTTCCCTATGTGAGTGATGGGATTCTTTCCGGAGGTGGCCTCCATTGACATGGGCCGGTATGGTGTTATAAGACCGTTGCACCTGTTGCCCCTTCCTACGGATCCGTCGTCGCCCATTTCCTGGGACATACCCGTACATGTCAGATAGTAGACCTTTTTCTTGTAGTCGTCCCCGGTGTTGACATGGAGTTTGATATCTACCTTCTGCGAACCTACGACCTTCAGTGCGTTGTCGAGCGTCGCGCTGTGCAGATGCTCCACCGCCGATTTGTACGCTACCGCATCTTCTATGTACTTGTCGACCATCGCGCATGCCACCGTGAGCGTCACCTCGTTGCCGATCCTGGACGCCATCACTTTGACGTCCTGCCCGCTCTCCGGCAGCTTCTTCTTCAGAGCGCCGTTTATGTATTCCTCGGTCTTCAGGACAAGCTTGTCCGTTATCGAGTACGGCGCATATCCGACGCCGAAGGAAGTATCATTCGCCAGATGGCCCGATGCTTTATACACTCCGGTGAGGTCGTCGGACCCCATTCCGAATTTTGCATCCAGTATGACCTCCGAATCCACGTCCAGATTCGGGAACGTTTTGTCCAGATACTTTCTGGCGGCCTTGAGGGCGGTCGGCTTGCAGGGAAGGGACTTGCGGTCCTTCCCTTCGTCGATATGGGTGGTCGTACGGCCCACCAAAAGAATGAATGACGGATCTATGACGTGGCCCCCGCCGAATCTTGGGGCCGACTCGCCTGCGGCGATCTGGGTCTCATCTGTGTTATGATGGAGGATGTGCCCATACTCTTTGACATACATCTTACAGAGAGCTTTGCTCACCTCTTCGGCGAGAGCGTCGGCAACGCTGTCCGGATGTCCTATTCCTTTCCTTTCTACGATCTCAATGTTCCTTTTAGGCAGCGGTATCTCATCGACGCCGTTCACGTGGATATTCTTCTTGGCCATTTTTGTCCCTTCTTCGTGCACATAAAATCCGTTTTGCTGGCATTTATCATGCCTTATTAATAAAGTAATAGGCGTGTATTATTTTATTTTTATTATGAGCCTTTTGGCGGGAGACGGCGGAAGCCGCGGCCTTCCTTCGGCGTTCTGTCCGATACCGTATACATGTCCATGTCACCCGGGACGACGGAGTTCCCGAACACCGCCTTGGCCTCTTCCTCTATGATCCCTTTGTCATCGTATCTGTTGCTTATGTGTATCAGGAACAGCATCCCGCAGCCGCATCTTTCGGCCGTTTCGGCCGCCTGGACGGAAGTGGAGTGCTTATGGTCCGACGCGAGCTTTGATTCCTTTTCGGAAAAGGTGGATTCGTGTATGAGTATGTCCGCCCCCGCGGCGGCGTCCGACAGTTCTGCGCACGGAACGGTGTCGCCCGAATAGACCACGCTGTATCCCGGCCTTGACGGACCTATGACCATTTCGGGGGTCACGCCCCTCACCGTTTCGCCGGCATGCAGTTTAGAATAGTCGGGGCCGGGACTCAGACCCAGCTCCATCGCCTTTTTCTTATTGAACCTGCCCTTCGCATCCTTCTCGGACAGCTTGTAGCCGAAGGACGGCGCGGTGTGATCCGTCCTGAAAGCCGACACGGTGAACCCGTCGAACTCCATCCTTTCTCCGTGAGAGAGCTCCCTTACCTCAAGCTCATATCCGATGTCCCCTTCGCATACGGAAAGGATCGCGTCAAGGCCCGCAGACAGTCCCTCCGGACCGCACACCAGCAGCCTGTCCTTTCTTCCGGAGAGGCCCATCGTCTGGAGGAGCCCCGGAAGTCCGAGGAAATGGTCGCCGTGCATATGCGTGATGAATATCCCCTTTACTTTCATGAATGAGAGCGGGGAGATCATCATCTGTCTTTGGGTCCCTTCCCCGCAGTCAAAGAGAATTATCTCCGTGCCGCAGCGGACCGCCACGCAAGGCATCGCCCTCTCTCTCGAGGGGATGCTTGCCCCTGTGCCAAGGAACAGGATCTCCAGCATGGTTCCCCGTTCAGTGATATTGATCAAGCTCTCTGCTTGTCTTCGTCTCTTTCTTGAATTCTTTGTAGTGCTCTTTGCAGAGGTGCGCGCTTCTTACTCCGGGGTCCTTGAGCTTCAGCGAAGACCGCGAGAACTGTTTCAGGCTTATGGATCTCTCAGCCTCTTTGTCACAGTTGACCACGCCGCAAACATCCGCCGCCTTATCGTGCTTCGTCAATGCCATATCGCTTAATCGCCCTGTGGGATATATTATTTTCTTGTTATGACTCAAAACAAGCCGCATCCAAATATAAATCAGAGAAGAGCGATAGCCCTGCCATGACAAAGGTCGCGCCGTCCCTGCTGTCCGCAGATTTCTCCAAACTGGGGGAGGAGATCCGGAGAATAGAGACCGCCGGCGCGGACTGGGCGCACCTCGACGTCATGGACGGCGTTTTCGTGCCTAATATAACCATGGGTCCGCCTGTGATCGAGTCTATAAGAAAAGTGACGAATATTCCTTTTGACGTCCATCTTATGATCCGAGAGCCTAAGAAATATGTGAAAAGATTCGCGGAGGCCGGCTCTGACATGCTCACGATACACGTGGACGCGGGAGGGGATGTGAAAGAGACCCTGAAAGAGATCAGGGATCTCGGAGTGAGACCGGGAATCACCCTGAACCCGGGGATCCCGGTGGAGAGTCTGGATCCTTACCTTGACCTTGTGGATCTTGTACTCATCATGACTGTGGAGGCCGGCTTCGGCGGACAGAGTTTTCAAGAGATTGGGCTATCGAAGATCGCCCGAATAAGGGAGTACGCCGAATCTCAGAACCCGAAGCTGGAGATATCCGTCGACGGCGGGATCAACCGCGAAACGGGAAAAAGATGCGTTGACGCCGGCGCGACCGTGCTTGCGGCCGGGAGTTCTCTGTTCGGTCTTAAGGATATGGGAAAAGAGATAGCCCTCTGGAAAACATACGGGCCGGACGCCGGAAAGTGAGGTCTGAAAATGGGTGTGAATCTTTCCGGACTGATCGAACCAGATACGGCGGAGCTGTCCGAACTGGAGGGGAAGAGCGTGGCGGTCGACGCCTACAACACGATATACCAGTTCCTTTCCATAATCAGGCAGCCGGACGGGTCCCCTCTCTGCGACGGGAGCGGGAGGGTGACGTCTCACCTGTCAGGGATCCTGTACAGAACCTCTAATTTAATAGCGCAGGGGATAGAACCTTCTTTCGTTTTTGACGGGAAACCGCATGAGCTGAAGATGGCCACGCTCGCTGAAAGGAAAGAGAGACGCGATAAAGCGATGGCGGAATGGGAGTACGCTATCGAGGAGGGCGACCTTAAGAAAGCATTCTCCAAAGCGCAACAGACATCGCGTATGACCAAAGAGATCAGAGAATCGTCGAAAGAACTGATATCATACCTCGGCCTCCCGATAATAGACGCCCCGGCCGACGGCGAGGCCCAGGCCGCATACATGTGTTTAAAAGGAGACGTGTGGGCGTCCGCGTCGCAGGATTTCGATTCCATACTGTTCGGGACCCCCACTCTGGTAAGGAACATGACCATCACCGGCAGAAGGAAGATCCCGGGAAAGGATCAGTACAAGGACGTGAAGACGGAGATCATCGACTCAAAGGAGTTTCTTGATTCTCTCTGCGTCACAAGGGAGCAGCTTGTAGATATGTGCATACTGATCGGGACAGATTTCAACCCCGGAGTTCCGGGAATAGGTCCGAAGAAGAGTCTGAAACTCATCAAGGACCACGGGGACCTCGAAGGCGCGATGTCGCATCTGTCGATAGAGATACCTTCCTTCCAAGAGATAAGGGATATCTTCCTGAGCAGCGGATATACGGACGATTATTCCGCCCAGCCCGCCGAGATGGACAGGGGGGCGGTCATCGAGATGCTGGAGGGGTACGACTTCTCCAGAGATAGGGTGGAAAGCACCCTGGACAGGATCGAAGCGTCCAGAAAGAGCATGAGATCAAGGAAGAGCCAGCGCAGCCTTGATTCCTGGTTCTGAACTCAGCGGCATTTCATATCATCTAATAGTAAGATAAGAAGAACAGCAGCAATATATAGCAAAACTCCGTTCATACAGATGATGCTGAGCCGCATTGCAACGTAGGGTGAACACGGTGATCGAAAAACTATTATCCATAAGCGAGCCGTGGCTGCAGTATGCAATCAGATCGAACATACTCAATGAAAGCAAAGAGGATCTAGCCGGTCTCAGGCAAGAGATGCTGAAAGATAAGAGGATCCAAAGTTATCTGAAGGATGTTTCCGACTTCCACAGTATGCTGGTGACCAATCATAAAAACCCAGACCTGCCCATACATAAACTTCTGTTCCTGCTTGACATCGGTCTTGATACGGACGTGCCTGAGATCAGGAACGCAGTGAACCGGATCATGGACCACAAGGACGGGTCCGGAGTATACCAGTCTCTGACGAACATACCGAAGCACTACGGGGGAAACGGCGAGAACGTGTTCGGCTGGTGTCTGTGCGACGCCCCTCTGCTGCTGACGGCGCTGCTTAAGGCCGATGTAGACTATCGGCAGCATATCAAGCAGGGTGCGGACCGGTTAGCGGCCCTGAACCGGGAACATGGCTTCCCCTGCTCCGTGTCGGAAGTACATGGGTCATTCAGAGGGCCGGGGAGGAAGGATGACTGCTGCCCCTACGCGACGCTGATCATGCTGAACCTTATGGCTGAAATTGAAGAATACAGAAATAGCGACGCCGTCAGGAAAGGTACTGAGGTTATTCTTTCTCTTTGGGAGAACAGCCTTGAGAGACATCCGTATATGTTCTACATGGGCACCGACTTCCGCAAACTGAAAGCGCCGGCGATGTGGTATGATATCGTGGGCGTCGCCGACTGCCTCAGTAAGTTTGAGTGCGTAAGATCCGACGAAAGGTTTTGTGAAATGATCGAGATCATTAAAAAGAGGCGGGACGAAAACGGCATGTTCACTCCTGAATCCGTTTATCAAAAATGCAAAGAATGGGATTTTGGGCAGAAGAAGACCGTATCGCCCTATTTGTCCTTTTTATGCATAAGGCTGCTGAATCGGCTGGGCGATTGACCTCCTACACCCATTATGCCATAAGGGCCTTATTCCGACTGATGCCGCCTGTTCTGCTCCGGACGCGGCTGCCGTTTTCTGAGGATTGTTGCGCGGCATCCGCACATGAAAGCGCAGAGCCGCCCTTCCACCCTGTAAAAGATGCCGGCTTTCCGTAAAGCACACTTTTTAGTAAAGGAAATCGAATAAGATCCTGCGCAGCCTTGATACCTAGTTATGAGCCGTGTTCGAAGCATGCGCGACCGCCTCTGCATTTGTTGGCATATATTAATTATATAGAGACGAGACGATACTTGTGCCGATTACAAAGTTTAGTACATATTCAGGAGGAGTGAATCATGTTCGGAATGAAAAATAGCAACAAAGTACTGGCGATAGTGATAGCGGCCTCGATGCTACTTACCGTCGCGGCGACTCTCAACTTCACATCCACGACGACGGAAGGAGGAGGATATGGAGGGAATGTACTCGTGGTCACCACGGATGCCAACAGCGGCAGCGGGTCTCTGAGGCAGATGCTGGCGGACGCGCAGGACGGCGACTTCATTACCTTTGATCCCAGTGTGGAAGAGATCACGCTGACAGACTCTATCCAATTCGTACAAAAAGACATAACCATCAACGGCATGGCGGGCGTGGTCATCACCAAGAACGCAAGCAGCGAATTCCGGCTGCTGACAAGCTGGGCAAATACCGGTACGCTGACGCTGATCGGGCTGACGTTTGATAACGGCAATACAACGGAGAACGGCGCCGGAGTGTATTCTGCCAGCAGCCTGTGCATGACAGGCTGCGCTTTCAGAAATAATATATCTCTTGGCGGCGCCGGTGGCGGCGCCTTTGCGGATGGTGCCACTACATTAGCGAACTGCACATTCATCGGCAACACCTCGATCATAGGAGGGGGATTGGGCGCTGCAAACGGTGATGCCGAACTGACAGGCTGCACATTCATCGGCAATACGGCCACATCCGCCTCCGGCGGCGGGATTTATGTAGACAGCGGCGACGCCATTGTTACCGGCTGCACATTCGTCGGCAATGAAGCGAGCAACGGCGGCGGGGTGTATGTAAGCAACGGTGATGCCGAACTGACAGGCTGCACATTCATCGGCAATGAAGCGAGCAACGGCGGCGGGGTGTATGTAAGCAACGGCGACGCCATTGTTACCAGCTGCACCTTCACTGGAAACAAAGCAATTTACGGAAGCGCAGTGGATGCTTACAACGACATCACCATAACAGATTGCGGATTTACAGACAACAGTTCAACGGGAGGCACGGTCTATTCCGGGAATGTCTATGCCGAAAACTGCAGCTTCTATGCAGATTCCGTTTCCGGCGGCAATGCTGGCGTTATATCTGCCATTTATAGTGCGGTCCTGTACCACAGTACCCTCGCCAACAACAGCGGGGGGGCAACTGCATACAATGTGAATGTTGTTTCCGGTTCTATAACGATTGAGAACTGCCTTATGACATCAGACACCTTGGGAGGTGATTCCAATCAAGGCGTATCAGGCGACAACAAGCTGATCGCGAACTATGCGGATGCGTTCGGCGACAATGTCCTCACATTCAACTACATAATGCCCCTACCCGGAGTGGCAGACGGCGCAAACGTGATCGCCGGCCACGAGTCCGATGCTGCGGGCAACTACCGCGGGAATGCGGGCGCCGCATGTCTCTACGGCGCGGTCAACTGGACTGCAATGAGCTGGATCGTTACCAACAGCTATAACGACAACACGACCGGCTCCCTCCGCAATCGCGTGGGCGCGGCTGATTCGTATGCTACCGCGCCGTTGCCTGACAAGCGCGTGGTGTATTTCGATGCCGTCAACACTGTCGACGGCACGAGCGTGTTCTATATTGGGCTGACATCGACCGCCGGCGGCGGGGTGTCTTTCTTTAACGACGTGATGATCGTCGGCCGCCTAGGAAGCGACGGCGACCCTGAGGTCATCGTGGACGGGAGCGGAGAGACGAGGGTGTTCACCCACGCAGTGCCGTCTGGAACGCCGGGAACATCCTATTATTACGGCCTTGCGATCATGAACGGGTATGCAGACAGTAGTAACATGGGCGGCGGCATAGGCAGCAACGATTCGATCGTCGCACAAACCTGCGTTTTCGTCGCTAATGAAGGGGGCTACGGCGGTGGGGTGATAGTGAATGGGGATGCTGTCCTGACAAACTGTGTTTTCGTTCACAATGCTACGACCGACAGTGGCGGCGGAGTGTATATAGGCGGCGATGCAAAAATGACAAACTGTGTTTTCGCCGGTAACACCGCATCAGCGGGCGCCGGCGGCGGTGCTGTGGTGGTCGGTGATGCGAACCTAGAGGGCTGCGTCTTCATCGGCAATGCGGCAGGCGACTACGGCGGCGGCTTGGCAGCATTTAACGATGCGAACCTAGAGGGCTGCGTCTTCATCGGCAATGCGGCAAGCAACTACGGCGGCGGCGCGTATGTGGATAACGATGCGAACCTGGAGGGCTGCGTCTTCATCGGCAACGGAGCATACAGAGGCGGCGGCGCGTTTGTGTATAACAATGCGGATCTGGAAGGCTGCGTCTTCATCGGCAATGCGGCAGGCGACTACGGCGGCGGCTTGTATGTATATATTGATGCGAACCTGCAAGGTTGTGTTTTCGTCGACAATGAAGCGTACTACGGCGGCGGCGCGTTTGTGTATAACAATGCGGATCTGGAAGGCTGCGCCTTCATCAGCAATGAATCGGTCGAATTCGGCGGCGGCGCGTTTGTGAATAATGACGGGGACCTGAAAAACTGTGTTTTCACTAACAACACCGCGGCCCACGGCGGCGGCGTTTATGTATGGAACGGCTCTACACTGACTGACTGTGTCTTCATAGGCAACATAGCGTACACGGACGGTCATGGGGGAGGGGCGGCACTGGTCGGCTATAGCGGCTATATCGCCGTGATGGACTGCACCTTCATCGACAACTTCTCATCCTACGCCGGCGGAGGAGTGTTCGCCTGGGGAGATGCCTCCCTGACAGGTTGCGTATTCACTGGCAATGAAGCGGACGGCAGCAACGGCGGAGGGGCAGGGCTGGACGGCATCTCCGTAATAACCAACTGCACCTTTACCGGCAACACGGCGAACGGTAACGGCGGAGGAGTGTATGTAACAGATGCCGCCTTTACCGATTGTATATTTACCGATAATGCCGCAAGTGACACCGGCAGCGGCGGATTCGGAGGCGGAGCATGTGTATTGAAAGCTACCTTTACTGGCTGCGTATTCATCGGCAATGAAGCAGAAATTGATGGCGGCGGAGTTGTGTCGGCGGTTGGCGGGGACGTTATCCTGATAGATTGTGTATTCACAGGCAACAAGGCACATAACGGGGCCGGCGTGAGCGGATATGGAAGCGCATCGCTGATCCTGGTCAACAACACCTTCTATGAGAACATATCAGACAACATAGGCGCGCTCAGCTGCGCCGAGGAGACATATATTTTCCACACAACAGTTACTGACAATATAGGAGGAGGGATTGTTGCAGGCGACAATATGTCTGCGTATCTTTACAACTGCATCGTGACCGGGAACATGTATGGGGGAACGACACCTTTGCAGACTTACGAAAGTAGCTTAGGAACCATCGACTTCACCACCGGAAGTAACCTTATCGAGGGGGAATCCGGCGTGACCCATGCGGATGTGTTCGGGACGAATGTTTTCGATCCTCTGACCAACACTTACCCCGTACTTGAGGGGGGCATCGCAGACGGCACGGCCTCGGCGATAACAGATTCAGATCTCAGCGGCTTTGATGCAGGACAGAAAGCAGCCATCCTTGCTGCCCTTGCTTATGACCAGACAGGCGCCGTCCGCGCATCTGCGGGCGCAGTCACCTACGGCGCGGCGGAGGTTCTGAGCACAGTAAAAATACCTGCTACTGTGACCGTCACCGCACCCGCCGGCATCACATACGGCGACACACTCGGAGATCCGAGCGCTGTCGCCAGCAACGGCGGAAGCACTTTCACCTGGTTCTACACCGGGACGCTGAGCGACGGTTCAAGCACAACGTACAGTTCGCCCAATAAGCCGTCCGAACCCGGTAACTATACTGTAACTGCCACTTTGGTCAGCAACAGTTACGAGGGCGACGGAAGCGCAACGTTCACGATCTCTCCGAAGCAGCTCACATGGAATGCAGACGGTACCGTCGCCGACAAGACCTATGATGGGTCCGCTACCGCCACAGCGGCCACTCAGCCTACGCTGAGCGGCGTGATAAACAGCGATGATGTAACGGTATCGAACGGCACCGTTGCGTTCAACACTGCGAACGCCGGAACGAACATCGCCGTCACCGCATCAGGCTACGGCATAGCCGGTACGGGCGCATGGAAATACACCGCGCCGTCAGCACAGCCTTCTTTCGCCAGCGGAACTATTGACAAGGCATCGTTAACGATCACCGGTGCCTCCATTAGCGCGAAGACATACGATGACACCACAGCGGCAACAGTGAACGGCGTCATGTTCTCCGGCTTGGCAGGCAGCGATAGCCTGACCATCGACACCGATTACACCGCATCCGCCGTCTTCGACACTGCGGACGCAGGCTCCGGCAAGACGGTCACCGTGACGGTAGCTCTCAGCGGCACCGCATTGGCAAACAACTACGCCATAACCAACTCCCCGTACAGCCTGACAGGCCAGACGATCGACGCTGCGACATACAGCGGCGCATCCCCTAACATAGATCAGGTTGTCATAAACGGCATGACAGACACCTTCTTCATTCTGCTGTCAGGACTCAACCCCTCGGTAACGGTGGGTACTCTCGGCACGGTAAGCTATTCAACAGGGACAGTGACGGATGCGGGTAGCATCATTGACGGATCGCCAAGCGTCAGCGGCAGCACCCTCACGGTGTACGTGAACAACATGCCCGCCGGAAGCGCGTTCTCAGCGACCATACCCATCAGCATAATAACGCAGAACTACGGGACCATAGCCGCGACGGTGACGCTTCAATGCGCGGACAAGACTCCCGTCACCGTAACGGTCACCGCACCCGCCGACATCACCTACGGCGGCACGCTCGGGGATCCGAGCGCTGTCGCCAGCGACGGCGGAAGCACTTTCTCCTGGTTCTACACCGGGACGCTGAGCGACGGAACAAGCACTGCGTACAGTTCATCCAGTAAGCCGACCGAACCCGGTAACTACACCATAACGGCGACCCTCGTGAGCGACTATTACACCGGAAGCGGAAGCGCGACATTCACGATCTTCCCGAAGCAGCTCACATGGGTAACATCCGGAACCGTCACCGACAAGACCTATGATGGGTCCGCTACCGCAACGGCGGCCACTCAGCCCACATTGGGCGGCGTGATAAACAGCGATGACGTAACAGTATCGAACGGCACAGTCGCGTTCAACACTGCGAACGCCGGAACGAACATCGCCGTCACTGCATCAGGCTACGGCATAGCCGGTACGGGCGCATGGAAATACACCGCACCATCAGCACAGCCTTCTTTCGCCAACGGAACGATCGACAAGGCATCGTTAACGATCGCCAATGCCTCTGTCAACGCGAAGACATATGACAACACCACAGCGGCAACAGTGAACAGCGTCACGTTCTCCGGCTTGGCAGGCGGCGAGAGCCTGACCCTCGACACCGATTACACCGCATCCGCCATCTTCGACACTGCGGACGCAGGCTCCGGCAAGACGGTCACCGTGACGGTAGCTCTCAGCGGCACCGCATTGGCAAACAACTATACGGTAACAAACTCCCCGTACAGCCTAACGGCACAGACCATCGGTACTGCGACATACAGCGGCCCGGCCCCGAACATAAGCCAGAATGTCCTGAACGGCTTCGCGGATACATTCAGTATCCCCCTGGCGTTCGGCATAACCGTATCTGTCGGTACCCTCGGCACAGTAAGCTATTCAACAGGGACAGTGACGGATGCGGGCAGCATCATTGACGGATCACCGAGCGTCAGCGGTAGCACCCTAACAGTGGGTGTTAACAATATGCCTGTGGGAAGCACGTTCACTGCGACAATCGTCATATCTATCCAAACACAGAACTACGGGACCATAGCCGCGACGGTGACACTACAGTGCGTAGACAAGACTCCCGTCACCGTAACGGTCACCGCACCCGCCGACATCACCTACGGCGGCACGCTCGGGGATCCGAGCGCTGTCGCCAGCGACGGCGGAAGCACTTTCACCTGGTCCTACACCGGCACGCTGAGCGACGGTTCGAGCACACCGTACAGTTCATCCAGTAAGCCAACCGAACCCGGTAACTACACCGTAACGGCCACTCTCGTCAGCGATGACTACGCCGGAAGCGGAAGCGCGACATTCACAATCTTCCCGAAGCAGCTCACATGGGCAACATCCGGAACCGTCACCGACAAGACCTATGACGGGTTCGCTACCGCAACGGCGGCCACTCAGCCCACATTGGGCGGCGTGATAAACAGCGATGACGTAACAGTATCGAACGGCACCGTTGCGTTCAACACTGCGAACGCAGGAACAAGCATCGGTGTGACGGCTTCGGGCTACGGCATAGCCGGTACGGGCGCATGGAAATACACCGCACCGTCAGCACAGCCTTCTTTCGCCAATGGAACGATCGACAAGGCATCGTTAACGATCGCCAATGCCTCTGTCAACGCGAAGACATATGACAACACCACAGCGGCAACAGTGAACGGCGTCACGTTCTCCGGCTTGGCAGGCGGCGAGAGTCTCGTCCTCGGAACGGATTACACCGCATCAGGTGTCTTCGATAACGCAAATGCAGGCACGGGCAAGACGGTCACCGTGACGGTAGCTCTCAGCGGAACCGCTTTGGCGAACAACTACGCCATAACAAACTCCCCATACAGCCTGGCAGGTCAGACGATTGGCACTGCGACTTACGCCGGCGCGGCTCCGGACATCACAAAGGATCTCCTGAACGGCGACGCGGCGGGCGTCCTCGGCATCCCCTTGGCATTTGGCGTCACCGTGCCCGCCGGCAATCTCGGCGCTGTGAGCTATACTGTCGGCACCGTGACCGACACTGGCAGCATAATCAACGGGTCACCGAGCATCAGCGGCGACACTCTCATGGTGAGTGTGAACAGCATGCCTGTCGGGAGCGCGTTCACGGCGACAATAGACATCTCGATACAGACACAGAACTACGGCACAATAGCCGCTACCGTGACACTGCAGTGTGTGGACAAGACCCCGGTCACCGTAACCGTCAATGCGCTGGGGAACATCACCTACGGCGGTACGCTCGGCAATCCGAGCGCATCGGCGGGCGCGGGCGGAAACACTTTCACCTGGTTCTACACCGGGACTCTGAGCGATGGTTCAAGCACACCGTACAGTTCATCCAGTAAGCCGACCGAGCCGGGAACGTATACTGTGACGGCCACGCTCGTCAGCAATGACTACGCCGGAATCGGAAGCGCATCCTTCACGATTTCGAAGAAACAGCTGACATGGACCGCCGCAGGCACGGCCAGCAACAAGACCTATGACGGGACAGCGGCTGCAACCGCAACCGCTCAGCCTGCGCTGAGCGGCGTGATAAACAGCGATGACGTAACAGTATCGAACGGCACCGTCGTGTTCAACAGCGCGAATGCAGGAACGAGCATCGGCGTGACTGCCGCAGGCTACGGTATAGCTGGCACAGACGCATGGAAGTACCTCGTGCCGACTGCGCAGCCTATGTTCTCCAATGGGACGATCAGCAAGGCGGGGATAACCATAACCAATGCCTCCATTAACGCAAAGACATATGACAACACCACAGCGGCAACAGTGAACAGCGTCACGTTCTCCGGTCTGGTAGGCGGCGAGAGTCTTGTCCTCGGAACGGATTACACCGCATCAGGTGTCTTCGATAACGCAAATGCAGGCACGGGCAAGACGGTCACAGTGACGGTGACCCTCGGCGGCACAGCTTTGGCGAACAACTACACCATAACAAACTCTCCGTACAGCCTGGCAGGACAGACGATCGACAAGATCGCAGGGCCCGCAGCTCCCGCTTCGGTCACCGGATCCTACGGAACAAATGATAACACGACCTTCATCTACACAATGACGCCGATAGCCGGCGCCGAGTACAGTACGGACGGAGTAACATGGCAGGACAGTAATGTCTTTTCCGGCATTGCGCCTTCGTCAAGCCATACCTTCTATGTCAGAATGAAGGAGACGGCCACCCAGGAAGCCGGCGCGGTCGGTAACACCGGCGCTGTGGTATTCAGCAAACTGAATCAAGCGGCCCCGCCGCTGGATTACAGCATCTCATCGGGAGGCTTCCCGAAGACTGTGACAATAACCGCTGTGACGGGCGCTGAATACAGCTTCGACGGCGGCACGACATGGGTTCCGACGAACACTTACACATCGCCCGCCGCTGAGAATGTTTTGCTGGGGATAAGGTTCGTGGACACATTGACAAACAATGCTTCCCTCGCGTCGACGGTGACCGTCAACACTGACAACCTGCCTCAGAACCCGCCGGCAGCATTCACGCTGTCTTATGCCGGCGTGGGCGATACGTCATATACCGTGACGATCCCCCTCACAGCAGGCGCGGAATACAGCTTTGACGGAATTACATGGAACACCGTCAACACGAAGAGCTGTCTGCCAGGCGAGACTGTGACAGGATACAAGCGCATGGCGGATAAACCCGGTTACAATGCCAGCGGAGCGGTCAGCAGCACCGTGACTCTGCCGTTGTTCCAGGTAAAGACGCCGACGGCATCTCCTAACGGCGGAACGTTCGCTGCGACCCAGAATGTGAGCCTCTCCTGTGCGACTGCGGGCGCGGATATCTACTACACACTGGACGGTTCTGTGCCTACCATCGGAAGCACACTCTACACCGGAGCGTTCACCCTTTCTGCCACCGCTACGGTCAAAGCATTCGCCGTCAAGACGGGGATGACCGACAGCGCGGTGATAACAATGACCTTCACGAAGAGCAGCGGAGGAGGGGGCGGTGGCACAAATAATACCAACGCAAGCATCAGCCTGTCATCCGCTTCGTTCGATGAGAACACATCCTCCGTTGAATACAGGGACATCGTAGTCACTCTGTCTCCCGGAATCTATACGTTATCGGCAATAAGGCTGGGGACATACACCCTGAACGCGGGAACCGACTACACGGTAAGCGGAAACTCCTACACGATCAAGAAGGAGTATCTTTCGACGCTGGGCGCAGGCGCTTATACCTTGACCTTTGCGATGAGCGGCGGTCCGAACCCGTCCCTGAGCATAGCTGTCAAGGATACGAGGTCCGGACAGACAGAGTATCCCGTAACCGAACAGCCCGGCCCGTGGAATGGCACCGGCGGTTCGGAATGGAGGATCGACGCTCCTGGCAGCAATTTCCTGAGACTGATGCTCGTGAACGAGGTCGTGGATACTGCGGACTACACAGTGGGAGAGAACACTCTCATAACATTCGATGAGAGCTACCTCGGAACGCTTGCCCCCGGTATCTACCAGTACACGGCGGAGTTCACCGACGGCTATGCCACCATAACGCTGGAGGTCGGCACCGGTGAAAGCGGCGGCGACAACGGCAATGTCCTGCTGTGGGTAGCAGTGGTCGCCGTTGGGATCGTCGCGGTATGTATTGGAGGAGCGGTCGTATTGTTTCGTAAGAACGCAACTTAAGTGAAATATTTTCAAAAACAGAAGGGAGGAGGGGAATACCCCCTTCTCCTTTCGACATTTATTATAATGTAAATTCAAAACCGGCTGACGGCCCAATGCCCCGCGCCGGTAGCGTTAGACGATGGGTGCCCTGCCCCCTTCTTGGGTATTGCCTCATGTCGAGCCCAAAGGACACCATTATCCCCCACGCTACGTGGATGACTGCAGTCAGCGCCTTTTACAGGAGGGAAGGAGTGATGCCTAACTGTTACAATGGGGCCGCAGCAGCAACACGACAAGTGGGAGATGATCCTCTATCACCCGAACAGCTCGCTCGAGCTGGAGGTCCGGTTCGAGAACGAGACGGTCTGGTTGAACAGACATCAGATATCCCTCCTATTCGGCAGGGACGTGAAGACCATCTGCAAGCACATCAACAATGCGCTGAGGGAGGAACTATGCGGGTTATCCTCTGTCGCAAATTTTGCGACAACTGCAGCAGATGGGAAACATACCAGGTGGCTTACTACAGCCTCGACGTGGTTTTGTCGGTCGGCTACAGGGTGAAATCGGACAGGGGCGTCCTGAAAACTGTGTTGAACACATCCGACACAAAGCACAACCTGACAGGCGCAGGTTTTATTCGGGATTATCAATTGATGAATTACGGTGCTGTTTCTCCAGTTCGCGCTCAAGTTCTTCCACAGAGGGCAGTTTCAGCTTGATATCGTCCGGGACAGAGTTCGTCAGCACATACTCGCTGATGCCCATCGGCTTACGGACATCCCGCAGGGCGTACTCCGCATCTATTTTGTTTTTCCTTCTGCACAAAAGAATGCCGATTGTGGGATTATCGCCCTGTTTTCGTAATTGGCTGTCAACCGCCGACAGGTAATAATTGAGTTTGCCAGCATATTCTGGAATGAATCTGCCAGCCTTGAGTTCTATCACAATGTAGCATCGCAGTTCAACATGGTAGAACAGCATATCAAGAAAATGATCGTTCTCGCCGATCTCTATCTTATACTGCCTGCCGAGGAATGCGAAACCCCTTCCAAGTTCAAGCAGGAAATGAGTGATGTTCTTTGTAAGTTCGGCCTCTATTGCTTTTTCCAAAGCATCGTTCTCCAAACCGAGGAAATCGAAGTTGTACGGATCTTTCAGAACCTGCTCTGCAAGCTCAGAGTGTTTTGCTGGTAGTGTACTGCTAAAATTGTGTGTGGAATTCCCAGCTTTCAGGCGATATTCGTTTTCGATCTGTATCTCTAAAGTGTCCCTGTCCCAGGCGTTCTGAGCAGCTGCCTTGCAATAAAATTCAGCTTCGTCGATGTCCTTTACCTTCGTCACAATAAGCCTGTTATGGCCCCACGGTAATTGTGCCACGCCGTGTGGCACAAATTGATACCTTTGAGAATAGAACTTATACCACTGCAAAATGGCATAGATGTTACGGCGCGAAAAGCCTTTGACATCCGGAAAATCCCGCTTGAGTTCTTCGGCCACTTGTTCGACAAGTCCGCTCCCCCAGTTTGAGTTTTGTTGTTTTTCTGTTATATCCCGCCCAATCTCCCAGTATAACTCAAGCACCTGCGAGTTGACAGAGAACACTAATTTATTCTGTGCAGAATGGATCTTCATCTTGAGGGTAGCCACCCACTCCGAAAACCCCGAATCTGTCGTTTGTATGCTTCGTTGTCCAGACATCGGCACGGACGACAAGATAATCGTTTTTGAACATACACAGTACAGTTATTATAACTGCAGGTGCGGCATCAGATCTGACTACTGTTCAGCAGAGTCGTCCTAAGCGGTAAATATTTAATCGGGACGTGGATTGCCACTACATCCCGGCAAGATATACCGGGCAAAAGAGGATTAGCGATGATAAAGCAGGTCCGCGCGAACTATGATGCGCCAACGATAGAAAAGGAGATCCAAGAATTCTGGGTCTCCTCCAAAGCTTACGAAAAGACCAAAGAACTGAGATCCGGAGGGGAGAGATTTCACTTCCTCGACGGTCCGCCGTATACGACGGGATCCATTCACTTGGGGACCGCGATGAACAAGACCCTGAAGGACATAATGATAAGATATCTCAGGATGAAGGGTTATAATGTCCGCGATCAGCCTGGGTTCGATATGCACGGCCTTCCGATCGAGGTCCAGGTCGAAAAGAAGATAGGCGTCCATTCTAAGAAGGAGATAGAGGAGATAGGCATCGGCAAGTTCGTCGACACATGCAAGAAATTTGCCAGCGAGCTCAGGGAGAGCATGACTGATCAGTTCAAACAGCTCGGCGTCTGGATGGACTGGGACAACCCTTACCAAACGCTTAAACCGGACTTCCTGGAATCCGCATGGTGGACGGTCCGGCGCGCGCATGAGCGGGGGCTGCTGGGACCTTCCAGCAAAGTGGTCACATGGTGCCCGAGATGCGAGACCGCGCTGGCCGAGGCCGAGATAGAATACTGGGATGAGACGGACCCTTCGGTGATGGTGCGGTTCCCTCTTGTAAAAGATAACGGAGTCTCACTGATCATATGGACGACCACTCCGTGGACCCTTCCGTCCAATATGGCGGTGGCCGCGCATCCGGAATTTGAATATGCGAAGATAAGGCTCGCATCGGATGATAAAGAGGAGATCGTGATATGCATGCTCTCTCAGGCGGAGTACGTATCGAAGAAAGGAGGCTACGAGAGATTCGAAGTGATCGAACGCATGACTGGAAAAGAGCTTGAAGGTCTCGAATATCTCCCTCCCTTCGACATAAGCCCCGAGCATCTCAAAAGAAGCGAGTGGACGTTCAAGGTCCTGAACGCAGATTATGTGGAGAAGGACAACACCGGCCTGGTACACACTGCGCCGGGATTCGGTCCTGACGATTACGAAAGCGGAAAAAGATACGGGATCGAACCCTTCTGTCCCGTGGGCGAGTCGGGAAGGTTCACGAAGGAGTTCCCGATGATGACCGACAAAAAGGTGAGAGCGGCCAACGACGACCTTATAAAGTATCTCGGCGAGAAGGGACTGCTTTTCAATTCCGACAAAGCGAAACACAGGTACGGACACTGCTGGAGATGCAAGACCCCCATCATATACAGGAACACCCGCCAATGGTTCATCGGCATACCCGAAATAAAAGAGCAGATGCTCGGCGAAATAGACCGCGTCAAATGGGTGCCGGAATGGGCAGGGGGTTCGAGAGAGAAGAACTGGGTCGAAGGAGCCAGGGAATGGTGCGTATCCCGCCAGAGATACTGGGGGATACCGATACCGGTCTGGGAATGCGAGTGCGGAGAGATGCATGTAGTGGGACAGTACAAAGACCTCCGCGAAGGGAACGGATACAAGGACGGGATGGATACCCACCGGCCGTGGATCGACGAGGTCACGTTCACCTGCGGTAAATGCGGTTCCGTCATGCACAGAGTGAAGGACGTCCTGGACGTCTGGTTCGACTCCGGCGTGGCGGCGTGGGCGCAGCTTTCATATCCGGCAAAGAAAGAGGATTTCGACACCTGGGGATTCGGAAGGTTCATCATCGAAGCGCATGACCAGACAAGAGGATGGTTCTACACCCAGCTGGGAGCCGGCGTGGTCTCGTTCGGCCGCGCGCCTTACGACGAGGTCATGATGCACGGATGGGTGCTCGATCCGAAGGGACAGAAGATGTCGAAGTCCAAAGGCAACGTCATAGAGCCGATGGAGATAATAAACGAGCTCGGAGCCGACTCCCTGAGGCTGTACCTGATAAGGGCTAACGCGCCGTGGGAGGACACCGCATTCCAAAAGGACGGGCCCAAGAACGCGAGGAAGGTCCTTAACACATACTGGAACGTCGTGAATTTCGCATCCACTTATATGATGATCGACAACTACGATCCGTCCGCCCACACCGCTGAGAGCGTATGCAAGGACCTGAGAAAAGAGGACAAATGGATGCTTTCCAGAACCGAAAAGGTAAAGAAAGCCGTTACGCAGGGACTTGAATCGAGGGAGCTCCACAAGGTCGCGAGAGCGCTCGAGGATTATATCATGGAAGACCTCTCCCGCTGGTACGTCCGTCTGGTCAGGGACAGGAGCTGGAGCGAAGAGAACGATTCGTACGACGATAAAATGGCATCCTATTTCACCCTGCACCAATCCATCATGAACACCGCCCTGCTGCTGGCGCCGCTCACGCCGCACATATCCGAGGAAGTGTACCAGCATATGGGCGGTACGAAGCCGTCGGTCCACATGGAGGACTGGATCACATGCGACGAGACCCTCATCGACGACGATCTGGAACGCAGCATGTATCTGATCCAGAATGTGATCGAGGTCGTCGCCGCCGAGAGGGCGAAGATGGGGAGTAAGCTCAGATGGCCCCTGAAACAGATATTCATCAGAGGGGACGACGGCGTAAATGATTCCATATCTGTCTTCGAAGATGTCCTGGCACAGCAGGGGAACATAAAGAAGATAAGGTATGCGGCGTCGGACGGCGACGTTGAGGGCCTGGAAGGCGCGGAATTCGACGGCGGGCGGATCTTCATTGATTTCGACGTAACTCCTGAGATAGAGGCCGAAGGCTACGCGAGGGAACTCATCAGAAGGATCCAGCAGATGAGAAAGGACATGAAACTCAACGTTGAACAGTACATCAACTGCGACGTCAGTGCGGAGCCCTATCTCATAGACCTCTTCAAGAACTGGGAGGAGCACATATCGGCAGAGGTCAGAGCGAAGAAGCTCGTCTTCACGGACAGCCCGGGGGGAGACGAAGTGAAGACCTGGGACGTGACCGGGAAGGACATCGTCATAGGCATAAGCTCAGCCGAACAATGAAACCGGGCTCACGCCCTCATTCCAACCCTTTTAACATTTTGCTTACGACCTCATGCGTCAGCGGGACTGCGGACATGTCTCCCTTCAGATCATCCGGGATGACCCACTCATATCCCACATTCTCTTTGTTGAGCTTAGGGTCCTGATCCCTCACCCTGAAAAGGAAGGGGTAGACCTCCCATATGACGTCCTTTTCCCTTACGTACACGGGCGGCAGACGCGCTACAGGCTTTGAAACAGAGATCTGCGTCTCTTCCATTATCTCTCTTACGGCGGTATCCTCCGGATCCTCTCCGACCTCTACCTTCCCTGCGACGAGTGACCTCCACCCCGGAAATGATCTCGCATCCTCCGGGCGCTGTAGCAGAAGGACCTTTCCGCTCTCGTTGAGAAGGGCGCAGGACGCCGTTTTGATCACTTTGATTCCCTTTATCTCAACGGTTCCGCTGTCTCCGTCGACGATTACTTCATCACCGTCAAAAAGAACATCGATATCTATCATATCCACCATCGGTATCGAAGATATCACCGCGCCGGTGGTGACTATCGTCTCCGCCGTGCTGTTCACGACCGCTATCGGCGCTTTGCCGTGGACCATCAGGTCGTACATGACAAACGAACCCACTGTGCTCCCCTTTCCCCCGCGGAAAACGAATACCTTCCCCGCGATGTTTCCTTCTCCGACGTTGAGGTCTCCGGTTGACGCATTAACGCCTCCGAGGAAACTGAACGTCCCGTTCAGCTTCAGGACCTTTCCTTCGACCCTTCCGGATGATATCGCCCTTCCCTGCAGTATCAAATCACGACCTCCATCAGCTTTGAGATGTCCTTGCACACGACATCCTGAGAGCACAGCGTGGGAAGATAGTTGCCGGCCTTTGCGGAGTTTGTGCCGGTCCTCTTGAATATCCCTTCTATCGGCGAGACCACCATGCAGGTGTCCGCCAATACGGGGCCGAATTCCTCCATTATCCTTACTTCCTCAGCACATTCTTCGCGTATCTTTGAAGATGTGCAGAACCAGATCTCAACGTCCTTGTTCTTCTTTTTCTTCCCTTTTAGGAATGCGGCGATGTCCTTCATCTCTTTCCGGCTCAGATGCGGACAGCCCAGCGCTATGAGCTGAACATCTTCCGCCGTGTTCAGTTTGTCATATGCATCCTTGAGCTCCTTTCTGCCTATCGATATTGTTTCCAGTCCGCTTATGTCAAAGTTCCCGGCTTCCGGAGTGACCCCTTCGACGTGATACAAAGCGACCGAACCTGAGGCCGCCATCGCCGCAGACATCGTCTTCGCGTCGTCAACGGTTGGCTCGACTCCTCTGAAATAAGGTATGCCGCCGCCTATCGACATCCCCACGGCCTGCCCGAGCATCGAGTAGCTGAACACCGACCCGTCGGTCTCCGCGTCTATGACGACCGTGGGCTTTCTGTTCTCGTCTATGTGGAGACCATAGTTTGCGGTCCTGCCTATTATCGCCGCCGCGAGCGCTCCCGGCCCCCCTTCTCTGTTGGTCCTTGCTCCGATGTATGAATTCACGAACGATAAAGCGGAGGATTCAGCCCATGCGACGTGATCCCCCAAAGAGGGAACGTTGTCCTCCAGGTAAGGGGTGCATGAGCAGGTGGCCCTGACCCCCATTCTCTTATACAGATCGATTATCTTCAGCTGCTTCTCCGCGAACGCAGGAGGTATGTGCATCTCCTTCCATCTTTCCCTGTCCATCCCGATCGGGTTCAGCGTGGAGGGGACTGAAACTCTCGCCCCTCCCTTCACCATATCTTCCAGATACTTCACGCCGCCGTCCCCTATCGTCTTGTAGGACGCGCCCGAAAGATGTGCTGACGTTATGTCGATAAGATCCTCCGCTCCGTATATCTTACCGAGCGCCACAACAAGCTCCATGGCCTTTCGGCAGCTCTCGCCGTCTTCGCCGGCGAGCATCTCCTCTTCATCCCTGGTAAGATACATAATAGGTCAATGGAACGGTGATTAATCAATCTATGTTCTTATTTCTTGATCGCCAGCGGCCTCAGGCAGAACGGAAGGTCGCCCTTCTGATCACGGTGATAAGGCACGCACTGGTTGCAGTTACCGTGGCGGGGACAATCGGTCTTGGGACAGCTGCAGTCAGCAACATTTTCAGGTACCATAGATAACAAATAAAGATGAAAAATAAAAGGTTTTTCGTTCTTCGGGAGAAAGAAGGTCTTACTTTAAGACTTCCTTCTTGAATGCCTCTGCGAGGCCGCCGCCGGCGATGATCGTGGCTCCAGACAGTATGGCTGCCGAGACCGCAAGCATATCGACGCTTATATTCCAATCTCCAGATGCAACAAGCTCCGCGCCGAACCTGATGATGAACGCAAGTATAATGAAGTATATGATCGCGAACACGATGTACAGGAACAATGCGATTATTGCATCGAGTATTGCTTTTCCATCCATTCTAACACTTTCCTGCCTCATAAGAGGCTGGGTATATTTATCCACATATTAAGCATATATAACTATCTGTGATTTTTGGGGTAAAAATGCCTTTTTGAGGGGCGGACAGACACAGGACCGCCCATCGGACAGGCCGCAACCGAAGACTGGATATGGTCCGATCGGGCCCGAGCTCCGCTCTTGTTTCGGGATAGATCTTTGCCTTACGGCGCCTGACGGCAATGTATCTTTATGGAGACTTATTGAAAACATTATCCTCTCTTTCTGCATCATAATGCGGGCTTGTATCCGATAGGAAACGAAAGAATAATAATTATACAAAATATATATAGTCTGTATGCCAACTGACGAAGGAGAGGCTAGCGGCTTTGCTCGCGGACTGCATGCGGGAACAACAAAAAAAGAGATCCGATCTTTTCTTGACTACGGATGCACCGCACAGCGGGAGGGACGATAATGGCTACGTACAAACAACCCTGTATCCATTGCGGTGAGATGATCGAAAGGGACAGCGTCTACTGTTCCAAATGCGCCAGTTCGAGTCCTTTCGGATATCACTGCCCGTCCTGTCTGAAGCCGATACAACGCGGAAATGACCTCTGTTCCGGATGCGGCAGAAAGTTGATGGTCCCTTGTCCGTCCTGCGGCGGCCAGACCTTCGCGGGCAGCGAGAAATGCGATGCCTGCGGCGGATCGCTCATGGTGCCGTGCCCGAACGCTCGATGCGGGAAACCGCAATTCTTTGAGAACTCCAGGTGCACTGCCTGCGGCAAATCGGTCCAAAACACGAAAAAATCATTCTTTTCAAGGGGGAAATAAAAATGCTGAAAGCTTTCACACGAAATTACAACGATAACAGCACCGACGCCGGGTTCGAGTTCACCTTCAACTGCGATGTCTGCAACGACGGCTACAAGTCCAGCTTTATCGAGTCGGATACCTATAAAAAGAAGAGAGGGACCCGCCTGCTCGGACAAGGCGCCAATATCATCGGGAACCTTGCCGGAGGGAGAGCCAGGACGGTCGGCAGTTCCGCCCAGCAGGGCAGCAACGCCATGTCACAGACATTCGAAGGAAAACCTCCGGAATGGCACAAGGAGCACGAACAGGCGTTCGAGAGGGCACAGAACGAATCCAAAGAACACTTCCACCGCTGCCCCGGCTGCAACTCGTATGTCTGCGACCACTGCTGGAACGAGGATGCGACGCTTTGTACAAAATGCGCGCCGCGCCAGGAGGTCTCGGTAGCGCAGGCCCATGCGAAGGCCATGCAGCGCGATATAGACAAAGCGGGAGACTCGGCCACGGTGTGGCAGGGTAAGATCGAGAGCAAGACCACCATCTGCCCTTCCTGCGGGAAGCCGGCGGGAACCGGAAAGTTCTGCAACAACTGCGGAACCTCAATGGAACAGAAAGAATGTCCAAAATGCGGCGCGAAGAACGCCCTGGGAGTCCGCTTCTGTAACAACTGCGGTGAGAATCTGCAGCAGGCTGCGGCTGCTCCCGATGGAAAATGCCCCGAATGCGGATTTGACAACCCGCCCGGAACGAAGTTCTGCGGCGATTGCGGGAGCAAGATGGGCTGACCGTGCATTACGCGGCGGAAAGAATAGAAGGGGGTACTTACCGCCGCGGTCACGGCAAAAGGAGGAATTGATATGGATACCCCACCAATAGAATACACGGCACAAGCGGCTTCGCCTATCGTGAACGGCGAGGTCAAGATGACCATCGGTGAGAACTCTCTCACCGCATCTGCATTGCTCGACACAGCGGAGATTCCCTTTGTCAAAATGGACACGCTGGAGTATGCTAATCACAACATCACCGTCAGGACCGAGAAGGAGGAATATGTCTTTTCCCGCATGGGAAACTGGGCGCAGCCCTTCTTCGATGCGCTCTGCGAAGCATACAATAAAGCTGTGCTTCGCGCATTTTTCATATCCGGAAACCATATCCTGGCAACGACGGGAGATTATCGATTCATAGAAGGAGGCATTGTTTTCAGCGGCAGCAAAGTGCCGATCCGAGTGTACGAGAACTGCGTCGTCACCCTTCCTCCGAACACCTATGCGCGGCGTATTCCTTTATGTTTTGTGAACAAAATAGATAAGGGCGAACATGAACTCACGCTGAAGCTGAACACAGGAGAAAGCTATACCTTTTCCAAAATGGGATACGACACCGTTCCGTTCACGGAGGCTGTTGAAAAGAACATCAGGGCGTTGCGCGAGAAGTCGATCGCGGCCGTCAACAACATCGATCCGTCTCTGTCAATAGCACAAGCCTCGCAGATCGCCAAGCTTATGCCCGAAGGGGCGGCGGTTCCTATGGGACAACTTGCGGCGATCGCTCCGTCATTCGCGTCATATGTGGATGCCAAAATGGCCCAGACTCGCGCCGCGGACAGCTATGCGTTATTCAAGGAGATATGCGACGCAACGCAGATACGGATAGGTTTCATGAAGAACAGCATCGGCTGGAGAAAGGCCGATAACTCTGCAGAGGCCGCGGACAGCAGCATAGACGATGCGGTCCCTTCTGACCCATATCTCTTTTGGATAATCGCGCCGGCTCCGAACGATCAGTATTGTGCGGTTGAATTTGCCGTCCAGTCTGATGAACACGTGGCCACGTTCGTATTTCGCACGAACGGCAATTTCCAGACTTCGGCGGAAAATATCAACCGGGCGATGGAGGCCATCAGCTTCAAGCGCGAAGTTATACGCCTGGCCGATAGAGAGTTGAAAGCCCCGAATTACATCGATTACTATATGGCGGCCAAACGCACCGCGTCTCTGCAGTACGTCCGCACGAGTTTCGTCGGGCGCGTGATCCATTCGAACCCGGAATCATGGAAACGCAGGTTGGTGGAAATGGGAGTAGATGGTACAACAAAAAAACCGAATACCCCGAAGAAGCGTCTCTGCAGCTGGTGCGGGATTGAATTGCCGGAGGATGCGGAACACTGCGAAGGATGCGGGATGAAGTTCTGACTCTCAGGAACGCTCGAACGGCGAGCTGGGATTGCGGCTTTCTTGCCGATCTCTCCATTCTCTTATATGGCATCATTACGAGAATAATCGGTCAGATCAGATCCAAGCAGGCTCAGCATTTCTTTGACTGTGTGTTTATGTTCATAGATACTTCTTAGCTCTTTGTCGGTCATACCGACCAAACAGATGAATTCTACCTTGCCGTTGGGCGTTTCGATCGTTCCCGCAATGTCGGGCAGAGTGGCAAAGCCTGTCAATTTAGATACCTGCCGTGCGTCGAACCCTTCCCTTTGTTCATTGTAGAAGATCTCGTAAGGGCGAAAAACGTATTTGCTGCTGCGCACGTAATTCGCTAACACATCAAATATCCCCACAATTGTGCGGATCTCGGAATCGGCAGCTTCGGGGCTGGCAATGAAGGGCTGCTTCTTGAGTTTTAAGGTCAATTCAAAGCCTAAACCGCTCCATTCGGTCTTTTCAGATCCCTCACCAACAACATCATAAGTGTTTGAGAAGCCATAGGTCACGAAATGCCAAAAATCTCCGGCGTCATGGACCCCTACGCAATCCAAGGGACCTCCTCCTGCAAATATGTGCGGAATGGGGCTGTGAATGAACAACGATCTTTGATCCGGATACATCGAGCCGAATGTTTTGTCGATAGCGGCTGTTCCTGACGGGCGACCGTTTTCTTTTTTGAATTCATCGCCTAAACCCATGTGATAATCTCCGAGACTATATTTGCCAACTCATTTGTCTATTTTCTGCACAGGAATTGAATACGACGTCCCGAATTTGCATTTTCGGGTCCGCCCGGAAGTTATGCTAAATGTGTTCGAACATAGCCTCGGCAGGACTTGTCTTCCCGTTACGTCCCGTCTAAACCTCGCCCGGCACACGTTCTGTTATGGAATTGGCGGGCCGGCCGGGATTCGAACCCGGGTCTAAGGCTCCGGAAGCCCCTATGCTATCCAAGCTATACCACTGGCCCGTGTGGGTAAGTACAATCAAAAGATAAGATATTTTGCCGGGGGACCAGATACTTCCCCCGGCGATCCTGTGGCCCCGACTTGAGAGGGAGGGAGCCGAATGAAGATTCGTGTTTATTCTTTCTTTTTGAATTCGGTGTATCCGCATTTTCCGCATGAGGTGCGGTCTTTGTGGACTGCCATGAAGATACCTGGTCCGCACTTGGGGCAGACGGGCTTCGTTCTTTCGATCTTGCCGCCGTCGACCTTGTACGCATCCTTCTTCGAGACGGATTTCGGACCTTTCTTCTCCGCTGGTTTAGCATCCTTCTTCTTTGCTGCGGGTGCCGGTGCTGCTGCCATGATTATCACTCCTCAGCTGCCGGCGCTGCCGGCGCAGGTTCGGGTTCTGCCGCAGGCGCTGGTGCCGGTGCGGGTTCTGCTGCGGGTTCTGCTACAGGTGCTGCTACGGGTTCTGCTACAGGTGCTGCCGCCGGTGCGGGCGCGGGTTCAGCCGCAGGCGCTGGCGCCGGTGCCTTTCCGGCCTCTGCCGGTGCTGGTGCGGGTGCCTCCGCGGCGATGCCGTTCCTCTTCAGGAGGTATCCGTTCTCGTATGACAAAGCGGATTCTTTGCTGTCATACACCTTGGCATATCCCTTCGACTTTCCTATGCCGTAGACGGATTCTATGTTATCTACGACGACGCAGTCCCTTTTGGACTTCATTTTCTTTGCTATGTCCTCTGCTACGGAGTTCCTGCCCGGAGTGGTCTCTCCGGCGTGGTCTATCGTGAAATAGACCTCTTTCCTCTTCTGCAAAGGATTCTCTTTCTGGCTTGTTATCTCTATCTTCATTCCAACTCCTCCATCATTTCCATGAGGCGCTGAGCTTTCCTCCGGACGTTCTCATCGGTCACGATGAGCTTCATCCCTCTTCCGGGCCATCCGTAGATAATGTTCGTGCCTTCGGGGGACAAAAGGATGCACGGCAATACCGCCAGGTCCTCTTCCCCTTCCACACGGATTATCTCCTTCTTCCCGTTCAAAGCGTTTTTCACAGCGGTTATCAGCTCGGCCGTTATGGTTCCGGCCTCGTTCTTCACCACTGTCTCTTCCCACCCTTTGTTCTTCACAAGGGCTGCGAACTCGGTCATTTCCTTCCTTTCCGTCATTCCGTCGTAGACGGAGAGGTCGGGAATGATCCCGTGTTCAACCACTGTCAGCGACACCACGTCGCCGACCGTGATCATCTTCGGCGTTTTGCCGATGATCGTCAGTTCTTCTTCTTTGAGGTCCCTGCCCAGCGGCTCTTTGAAGAGCTCTCTGTTCTTTTCCGGGACCTTTCTGCTTACCGCTTCCATTTCAGCGGACCTTAAGGGCATATCTGCCGTTCGCCGTTATCCCCATTCTCTTGGCGATGTCCGATTTCTCGAAATCCACCACAGCGATGAACCCCTGCCACTCCTTCGAGGTCTGTCCTCCGCAACGGGGGCATGTGTCGATCTCCGACAAGAAGTTGCACTGTTTGCATGCCCTGTATGTCTGGTTGGTCATGGGGCATTACCTTCCTGCTGTTTCTTCTTGCGGTCCTCCTCAAGCCACTGGAGCTTTCCGAGTCCGGGCTGCCTCATCGTCAGGCCGATCTTGCTGTCCTGGGGGTTCTTTTCGTTGAGGTCAATGCTTACGATCCTTGCCCTCACCACGTCGCCCAATGAGAGGTTCCTTCCCGTATCCTTTCCCACCAGCCTTTGGTTCGACTCGTCTATGTCGACGCGGTCGTCCATCACCTGGCTTATGTGGAGGAGGCCGTCCAGCGGCCCGAATCTTACGAATGCCCCGAACTTGAGGATCTCCACCACGACGCCTTCGATCACCTCATTGTCCTTGAGCTTGAACACCACCTGCTCATACTTGACGGTCTGATACACCGCTCCGTCCCCGTGGACGATACGTCCGGGTCCCAGCGGCCTCACGTTCTTTATGAGGACCGTTATCTCTTTGTCCTCTCCGATCTTTCCTTCAAAGGAGTCCCAAGTAAGGGCGTCGATGACCTTCTCTATCTCCTCGTCAAGTTCTGCGGGGGGGATCCTTACGATCCTCTCAGCTTCTGTCAGCATATACATGGCGGGTCCTCTCGGATGCAGGGATTAAGGCTCTTGTATATAAACCCATTCTTGCGCTCACGCATATAATATAAAGAAAGGCGGGCCTTGGCCCGCTTGGAACATGTTTACACTACGAACAGGACTGCCGTGACCAGGCATATCGTGGACAGCAGCTTCACGAGCACGTGTATGGAGGGCCCTGCGGTGTCCTTGAAGGGGTCTCCGATCGTGTCTCCGACAACGGCCGCCGCATGGGCGACGGACTTCTTTCCGCCGTGGTGGCCTTCCTCGATGTACTTCTTAGCATTGTCCCAGGCGCCTCCTCCGTTGTTAAGGAAGTTGGCCATGAGGATGCCCACTATCGTACCTACCATGATCAGTGCCCCGACCGCCATGTAGGCTTCGTCGGGGAAGAGGAACCTGTATATCAGTCCAAAGACTACTGGCACCAAAATAGGGAGCAGTGCGGGAAGCACCATCGCCCTCAGGGCGCCGCGGGTCGCTATGTCAACGCAATCCTTGTAGCTGGGTTCGGACGTCCCTTCCATTATTCCGGGATCCTCGCGGAATTGCCTGCGTACTTCTTCGATCATCTCCCCGGCTGCCTTTCCGACCGCCCTTATGGCAAGAGACGCGAAATAGAACACGAGCACGGCTCCAACAAGTGCGCCGCAGAATATGATGGGGTTCCCGATATTGACGTTGAAAACATCTGAGAGGGACTCTCCTCTTATCTCGGCAACGATCTCAAAGAACGCCGCGAACAGCAGGAACGCCGCAAGTGCCGCTGAAGCCATCGCATACCCTTTGGTGAGGGCTTTTGTGGTGTTTCCGGCCGCATCTAGTTTGTCGGTCCTTTTCCTTACTTCCTCCGGCTGGTTGGACATTTCGGCTATGCCGCCCGCATTGTCGGTTATCGGACCAAAGGTGTCCTCCGCAAGTATGAATGCGGAGGATGCGAGCATCGCTATTGTGCCTACCGCTGTCCCGTACAGACCGAAGGCCACTTGGTCCGCGCCTGCGGGTGCGGCATGGTAACCCAGCATGTATGAGATTATGATGGCGGCCACTATGCACACCACTGGGAGCACTGTTGACTCAAGTCCGATGGATATGCCTTCTATGACATTGGTTGCCGGACCGGTCTCGGATGATTTCGCAATTCCTTTCACAGGCTTGTGGTCGCCAGTGTAATATTGTGTGATATATACTATAGCGAGCCCGAGCACGATACCGACCACTCCGGTCCCGAAGTAATAGTACCAAAGTTCGCATTCCTCGCCCAGCAAGAAGTATGTCGTTATCGCCAGGAACACCAAAACCAGCGCAATGGTGAGGTAATACCCTTTGTTGAGAGCTTTGAACACATCGGTGTCCTCGCCCTTCATCCTTACGACGAATATCCCGACCAGCGATGCAATGAGTCCGAATGCCATTAGGACCAAGGGGAGGAATACCCAGTTGTTGGAAAGTCCTATCCCTCCGGCGGCCGCTATTACGGCTGTTCCGATGACCATCGAACCAATTATCTCGGCGGCGGTGGATTCGAATATATCAGCACCGCGGCCTGCACAGTCTCCTACATTGTCGCCGACCAGATCTGCGATGACCGCTGGGTTCCTCGGGTCATCTTCAGGTATCCCTGCCTCGACCTTTCCCACAAGGTCCGCGCCGACATCTGCCGCTTTGGTGTAGATGCCGCCGCCGAGTTGTGCGAACAGGGCTGCGAAGGAAGCACCGAACGCGTATCCTACGACCGCATGCAAGGTCTTCGTCATCGTCCCATCGATCAACGCATCGTATACGAAAACGACGGTGAACAGACCAACAAGACTCAATGCGGAAACAGCGATACCAGAAATGGCACCTCCGCGGAACGAACAGACGAAAGCGTCGTTGAGCGACTTCCCGGCAGCGCTAGCCGTCCTGATGTTCGCTTTAACGGATATCCTCATTCCGATGTATCCGGAAAGTATGGAGAATCCGGCACCAATCAGGAACGCAACCGCGACCATTGGTCCGAGGTATTCCTTAAAGTCTTCTATGAATCCGGCAAGTGCCAGTACGATTGCCAGAATTATGCTTATTGCCCCTATCGTCTTGTATTGGCGCCTAAGGTATGCCATGGCGCCGGTCTCTATCGCATCGGATATCTTCTGCATTTCAGGAGTGCCTTTGTCTCTTGACCAGATATTCCTGAAGAAATACAGAGCGAAGATCAATGCGATGACCGCAGCGACGGGGATCATGAAAAGCATATTGTTTAAATCCAGTATGTCAATCATTTCGATTTAACCCCTATAATATTCTGTACCCACTCTTTGTATATAATCCTTAAAGGTACGAAAACGGCCTGCAGTGGATCAGGCGTAAGGGTCGCACCAAAGTCCTTTTTCTTTGGCTATGTCTAAAAGTTCTCTGACCGCAAGTCCGCCGTCCTCGTCCTCGCACACCATTATCTCTCTTCTCTCGCCTACGAAACCGGCCCCCAGCGTGGCGATCGGATTGAGGACCTCCTTCCCGAAGGCGTTCTTTGCGCAAAGCGCGCCGATGTTGCAGGTCAGCGAAAGGACGACGTCGGCCCCGCCTATGATCTCGTCGTCATATTTCTCCCGGACCTTTTTCTGCAGGCAGGAAGCGTTCGTGTGCAGGATTCCCAACACATCCACTCCGTCGGCCCTGAGCGCGGACGCAAGCCTCTCCGCAGACTCCGCCCCGCCTATATCAAAACATAATCTGGCACATGTGTTACATGTCCATATAGCGACCTTCTTTCCCGCGAGGCTGTCCCTCAGTTCCGAATAGGGTCTGTCCCTTGCTATCATCAACACGTACGTGAAATCCGTTAACATGTATAATATTGCTGTTGCCGCACATTGCGGCCTCGATGCAGACTTTGTTAATGTTTCAATGCAGAATCTCCAACTGATGGGAGAGGAGATTACCTCATGGGAAAGCTTAGTACCGACAGATTTTAAATAGAACAATGCCTGAACGTGAAACAAGGAACAGGTTATTGAAATGACGGACCTAGAACTTATCCCTGTCAGGGATATCAAAATAACAAAGAACATGACCGCCGATCAGCTGCTCAGAGCGATGGGGGAAGCCGGGGGATTCACCGCCCAGAAGCTTGCTGACGCGACCGGCATCGCAGAATCCATGGCGAAGGACAAGGACTGCCTGAAGATACTCTCATTCCCTGCCTGCATAATGGCAACGGGGACGAGAGGGGTCATCGTCGACATGGTCAGGAACGGCCTCGTGGATCTTATCATAACGACCTGCGGAACGCTCGATCACGATCTGTCAAGAAGCTACGCCGAGTACTACAAAGGGGATTTCATGATGGACGATGAGATGCTCCGGGAGAAGTACGAGATCAGCAGACTGGGGAACGTGCTGGTCCCGGACGAGTGCTACGGAGCGGTTCTTGAAGAGAACCTCCTGCCTATGTTCGATGAGATATTCGCGGAGACCCAGTCGATGACCACGCGTGAGATAATAGACGCCGTCGGATCAAGGTTGAACGACGAGGACAGCCTTCTTTACCAATGCCATAAAATGGGGGTCCCGATCGTCGTTCCGGGAATAACGGACGGGTCCTTCGGATGCCAGCTCTGGATGTACTATCAGACGCACAGGAAGCTGCGCATAGATCTTTTCGGCGACGAGCAGATGCTAAGCGAGCTGACCAACGGGGCAAAGACCATCGGTGCGATAATAGTCGGCGGCGGAATATCCAAACACCACGTTATATGGTGGAGCCAATTCAGAGGCGGGTTGGACTACTGCATATATCTGACGACCGCCGAGGAATATGACGGTTCGCTGTCCGGCGCACGCATAAGGGAGGCCGTGTCCTGGGGGAAAGTAAAGGCCGATGCGAAGAAGATGACCGTGGAGGGGGACGCCACCATCACCCTTCCGATGATATACGCCGGGGTCATCAGCAGGATCTGAAACAGATGACAAAAAAGATACTGGTACTTCCGGGGGACGGCATAGGTCCCGAGGTCATCTGTTCGGCCGTCGGCGTGCTGGAGCAGGCGGCGGGCGGCAGCATCGAGCTGACATATGGTGACATCGGCCAGTCCGCGTTCGTTAAGACGTCCGAATACCTCCCGGGGGAGACCGTCGGTCTGGCGGCCGATGCCGATGCGATAATCGTGGGCGGAGTGGTCGATACGCCCTCCGACAGAAGCTACAGGAACCCCGTCAGGGTACTGAAGAAACAGCTGAACCTGCATTCGGTGGTAAGGAAATTCTTCCCTCTATGCGAGAGCATCGGGGTCCGCGGCGTTGATCTGCTTATCATCAACGGTAATCCCGACGCGCTCCTGAACATACTGGAAACGGAATCCCTGGACGGGGTCGATCTCCATAAGTTCATGTCGGCCGCAAGCGGTAAGAAGCTGTTCCAGGAAACGAGACGGATATCCTCGGCGATGAAACGAAAAAAAATAACATGCGCGCACAGGACGAGTATGTTCCAGGCCTTGGACGGCATGTTCGTCGAACTCTTTTACAAAGAGCTTGCCGGCTCCGGATTCCTTATCGAGGACATGGAAGTGGGAGAGGTCGCATCCGAGCTTGTGAAGGATCCCTCTTCCATGGACGTCATCGTAACTACGGACATATACGGGACGGTCCTTGCGGGGGTCGCCGCCGGAATGGTCGGCGGCAGTTATCTGACGCCGGTGGGAAGCATCGGCGATAATTCCGGGCTCTTCGAGCCTATGCACGGCCCCAACCCGAAAGCGGTCAGGGACGGGATGGCGAACCCGACGTCCGCGATATTATCGGGCGCGATGGCCCTGGACCATCTCGGGATGTCGTCCCAGGCAGAGAAAATTAGAAAAGCCGTAAGGTGCGTTTACAGTAAAGGGGAGATCACGCCCGACGTCGGCGGGACCGCGACGACAAAAGAGTTCACCGATTCCGTGATAAACATGCTTAAAGATACAAAATGAGGGATTATGATGAAGGACGCCGGACACCGTGAATGCGTAAGAGCCGCTCTCGAACATGAGAACACAGAAAGGACCCCCGTCAACAACTTTGCGCTGGTCACGGCCGCGAGGAGCGCCGGGTTCACAGTCGAAGAGGCCAGAAAGGATCCGAAGATCTCGGCCAGGGTCTCCATCGACTATTCCATGAAGACGCTGTCGGATTTTGTGAAGCCTGTTCTGGATTCGCAGGTCCCCTTCGCCGACCTCGGCATGAAGGTAAAATTCCCGGAGGACGACTACGGCTACATCAAAGAACATCCGGTGAAGGATATGGAGGGCATCGACGATCTGGCATTCTTCGACCCGAATGCGGCGAAGGAATGCCCGCTCTTCACTCAGGTGATGGTGAAAGGCCTGGAAGAAACAAGCAGGATGCTGGATGAGGATCTGCACATATGCGGGTTGTCCTGGGGACCGATAACCACCGCCGGCTATCTCATGGGAACGGAGGACATGCTCATGATGACGATGATGGAACCGGACATGGTGAAGAAACTCATGAAAAAAACGGCGCCCTTCGTCACCTCGATGCAGAACAAGATGATCGACTCCGGCGCTACGGTCATGTGGATGGCGGACCCAACCTCCTCCGAGGATCTGATATCTCCGGCCATGTTCAAGGAGTACTCGTATCCCGCATTGAAAGAAGTGATATCCGACGTGAAAAAAGAACATGACGTGCCGTCGTTCCTTCACATTTGCGGTAACACCCTGGACACCATGCTCATGCTGCCTGAACTTAAAGTGGACTGCTTCAGTTTCGACCATGCGGTGGACATTGAAAAAGCTAAGAAGAAAGCGGGCGGCAAGATGGCCCTTATGGGCAACATCGACCCCGTCCGCATGATACTGAGCGGCACTCCGGATGACATAACCGCCGAATGCCACAGACTCATCGGCATAGCCGGAAGGGACGGAGGATTCATATTGGCCCCGGGGTGCGAGACGCCGCAGGCCAGCCCGGACGAGAACGTCAGAGCGATGGGCATGTCAGGGATAAGCTACTGGGATCCCGCCGCTGACGAGCCGGGATCAAAGCGCGTCCGGTATTGAATAAAAAAGAAGGAAAGATGTTTTATCTACGGCTAAGAACGACTCACTTGCTTCTCCCGAATATCGTCGCCACCATAACGACCTGCGCCGGCAGCGCAAAGAGGAAAACAAGCCAGGGGTGCGGCAGGTCCGTAGCGAAAAAGAGCGTGACGAAGAGCGCTATAGCGAATAGCCACATACCGCCGCTAGCCACCCCGAACCTTGCAGCTTTGATGGGATCTACCATATCCTCGTTGAAAGAGTATTCGAACTCCATTGAGCATTGGAACTCCCTATCCGTTTTTTCCTTAAGCCACGGCTTCTTGCGGTCGCTTTCCGTCGCAAGCATGAATATCAAAGCGCAGACGGCGGGGAGCAGCAACACGGTCTCCAACCCTAAAGCCATATACAACTCCCATCCGTCGAAGAAGTACATCACAGCTCCGAGAGGCATGGCCAGGAAAGCCATTGCGCAAGCGATCCCGTACGCCGCCGCGCGCCCGTTCTTCATAGGGTAATGGGCGGAGGTCTCTTGGGTCAGGCCAAAATATGTATACAGGCAGCAGGCGGTCGCAAAGAAAGCGGCCGCGACGTAATATAGCCACACGTTGTCCGTTTCGCTGAAAAATGTAACGATCGCCAACCCCAAGGCCGCCAGCAGCAACCCGGAAGCGGCCGTCAGTCCCGCGGCCGTCCTTTTCGTGACCGGCACCTTCGCGCTCATGTACATCTGGCCGATGGCCTGGTTGCGCTTTCTCTTTCCCGCTTCGTCGGCGATCGCCGTGATGTCTCCGAGCTCGGCGGTGGCTTTTTCGAAAGCTTCATCCTCACCGAGACCCTTTGACCTCAGTTCTTTTATACGCTCTTTGAGATTCCCTGCGATCTCCTCCTTGAAATCTCTGATCCCGGGTGTGTCTTCGTAATCCGCAAACAAGCGGTCGACATAGACTTCTTCTTTCATCCTCACTCCTCCAATAATTTGTTAAGTATCGTTTGTGTTTTGTTCCAGTCTGCTTTGTTCTGCCGGTAAAGCTCTTTCCCGCTGGCTGTGATGCGATAATATTTACGGCGGCCTCCGAGGGTCTCGTCCCCCCAGTATGATGTGATGTAGCCGTCTGATTCAAGCCGTTTATAGCTGGAATACAGGGTGGCCTCCTTCATCTCATATTCGCCGCCGAGTTTGTCCATTATGGTCTTGTGGATCTCATAACCATAATTATCGCCTTTCAGCAGTATGCTCAGGACAACGGTATCGGTATGCCCCCGGAGCAGATCGGCAGATGTTCTTGCTTCCATTCGTCTCACCTCACTTGATTTATTGAGTATATGGTATCATACATTACTATGACTATCATAGTAATATGATACATATATTATAAACATTTCTAAGCCTGCCCCGCAGACGATCGGTAATGCGGACACGATGACAGGAATATGGCGTCCCTGAGATTGACTATGCTGTTCCGGGCTTGGATACTTCGCTGTGGGTCCCTGAGATAAACGCTTTATTATCTCCACTATCTGGGTCAATGTGAACGTACAGTCATTCTGGAAGCGTACACTGCCGAAGAAAACATCCTCATCCGCGACGAATGTCTGAGCTGCTTACCCAGAGTATTTCCGCCGAAGAGTATGGAAGCGTGCGTTTCTCATCCTCGCGCATGCTTCTTAATGAAATTCACGATGGCCTCGCGCGCCTTCTCCGCATCCTCGGTCTGTCCCTGGTAGATGAACCCGTGGTCAGCGTTCTCGAAATGATGTATCTCCACATCTACGCCCGCATCTTTGAGTCTTGCGGCGTAATCGATATATTGCGGATAAAGCGGGTCCTGGCCCGCGGAGATCAACAGTGCGGGGGGAAGTCCGATCAGCATCTCCTTCGGCGCGATCCTGGGCGAAGCATATGGTTCTTTACCGTACTTCGGCTCCGGCAGGTAACAAAGATAGATCGCCTCCAGGAATTCGCCGCTGAGGACCTTGTCGCTTCCGGGTTTACCGTACGGGTCTCCCGATATGTCCACTCCGGGGAAACAGATCATCTGATACTTTATTTTGAGGTTCCCTCTTTCTTTGGCCTTAATGGGTATGACGGTAGCAAAATTCCCTCCGGAGCTGTAACCTCCAGTGCCGATGCATTCTTTGTTGATCTTATATTTCTCGGCATTGTCCGAATAGTGCTTTACGACCTCATATGCCGCTTCCAGCCCTATCGGGTATGGGTGTTCGGGAGCTTTCAGCCAATCTATGCTTATTATCTTCACATCGACCCTGCTTCTGATGAGAAGGTTGATCTCCTCATCCATCTCCGGGAATCCGATGCAGTAACCTCCCCCGTGTATGTCCACATACAGCGGTTTTACTTCATCCGAGTCGAAGCCGTATTCCAGTACCCTGATCTTACCGTATGATGTGTCCACGTAACGTTCTTTGGCCACAGTGCTTTCCGGTTTGAATTTGCTGGCCCCTTCCCTGACCCTTTTCATTAACTGCGCTGCCTGCTCCTTGTCCATGCCTGAAGTATTTTTTCCAGATAGATAAGCGTGCTGGTAATGAGTGATAAAAATATACTGGAACTGAGCGGGCCCTCCTGATCTAAGCCAGAGTCACAGCTCCGGAAGCTGCAATTGTCGAATCTTTGTGATCGTTCATGGAACCTCCCAAGACCGTAGTATTAAGAGTCCGGCGGACGCCCATTTTTAGAAAAGTGTCGGAGTTCTTAATCTCTCGCGGGGGCTATCTAGAATAACAGGGAGATCGAGCCCGCACGTATTTGAACCGGGGCGATGATCCCCAAAGCTATAGGTAGCCGTAATTCCACATGATCGATCTGCTGGTAAACCCTAAAAGAAAAATTGGCTATATAGAAAATCATGTAAAATGAACGGGCCGCTGAGTCGACGGAAATGAGCAAATAATTTCGCTGTAAACTGAAATATTTTAACGCCGTTCTGGTTTAAATATGAGCAAGTGATTGCGCTTGCAGTGTTATCTATGAAAAAAGTGGAATCTGAATTCACAGAGGAATTAGCTGCAAAAGGCGGATCTAGCGCCACGTTATGCTTCCAATGCGGTACGTGTACGCTCAAATGCCCTTCTGCCAAGCTAAAGACCTCATTGCGGCCGGCGCACCTCATGAGGGCGTCCCAGCTCGGACTGAAAGACGAAGCGATAAACGGCGACGCCCTGTGGCAGTGCACCACGTGTTACACGTGCGTGGAGTGGTGCCCGTGCAACGTTAAGGTCGTTGACGTCATCACCGCGCTGAGGAACATCGCTGTTGCCGAAGGAGACCTGCGCGAAAATCATAAAAAGGTGGCCCAGAGCCTGATAAAAAATGGTCACACTGTTGAGAACAACGAAAAGATCAAAGCGATCAGAAAGGACCTCGGGCTTCGGGAGAACCCCGAGACGGTGATGGATAATGCGGCGGCGAAGGCGGACTTCGACAAAGTACTCAAATTAACAAAGTTTGCCGAGTTGGTGGATTAATGAAAAAATATGCATTTTTCTTAGGATGTATCGCGCCTCTCAGGTACCCTGGTATCGAGAAGTCGACGAGGGAAGTGTTCAAGGCGCTCGGAGTTGAACTTGTGGATCTGAAGGGCGCAAACTGCTGCCCCGCGCCGGGCGTGATAAAATCGTTCAGCAAAGCAACATGGCTGGCAGCGGCCGCAAGGAACCTCGCTCTTGCCGAGAAAGAAGGATTGGACGTGGTCACGGTATGCAACGGCTGCTACGGCTCATTGTTCGATGCCGCCCACGAGCTGCATGAAGACAAAGATATGCTGGAGGAAGTGAACAAGATCCTCGCCGAAATAGGACTGAAGTACAGCGGAGAAACGAAAGTAAGACATTTCGCCGAAATATTGTATAAAGAGGTCGGCATCGAGCAAATCAAAAAAGTGGTAAAGAAACCTGCCGAATATAACGTGGCGGCGTTCTACGGATGCCACTTCCTGAAACCGAGTAAATTGAAACAGCTCGACGATTCGGAGAACCCGAAGATCCTGGACGAGCTGATCGAGGCCGTAGGCGCTAAAAGCGTGCTCCGTAAGAGCAAGGTCAAGACGATGTGCTGCGGTGCTGGAGGAGGTCTCAGATCACAGTTCGGCGAGACGGCGCTGAAGTTCACTAAGACGAACTTGGAGATCATGAAGAACGCCGGTGCCGAAATGATTGTGGACGTATGCCCGTTCTGCCACCTTCAATTCGATGCGAGCCAGAAAGACAGCGGATTCGCGTTCCCCGTGCTCCACCTGTCGCAGCTTTACGGCATAGCGATGGGAATGGATGCGAAAGACCTGGGCCTGGACGCACACATAACGCCCGTTAAACTTTAAAGAAAATGATAAAATAACGTTAAATATGGATTAAATAAGATAGGAGGAAAATACTATGACAAAATGGTCTAATAATAAGATATGTAAGAGTGCGGATGAAACACTTGGGAATTTCATCATAGAACTGCCGGTGAACACAGCGTTCCACCGCGTGGATACCCAGATATTGAAATGCGAATTCGGCCTGAGGGGCATCTGCTGCAAACTTTGCACGAACGGCCCCTGCCGCATAACTGATGATGCTCCGAGAGGGGTCTGCGGCGCGACCGCCGATGTGATCGCGGCGCGTAATTTCCTGCGCACGGTCGCGGCAGGTTCGGGATGTTACATACATGTCGTCGAGAATGCGGCCTTGAATCTCAGGAGCATCGCTCTCGCCAAGGGCGAATTAAGAGGGAAAAAGACCCTGGACCGTCTCTGCGAGAAGTTCGGCATAAAAGGTACCGATGACCATGACAAAGCCGTCAAGGTGGCGGATGCGGTGCTTGACGATCTCTATAAACCGGATTATAAGAAAATGGTGCTTACGAAGAACATGGCGTACGCACCGCGCTATAAACGCTGGGAGGAACTCGGCATTCTGCCGGGAGGAGCCAAAGCCGAAGTGTTCTCCGGTGTGGTGAAGACCTCCACGAATCTGAACTCCGATCCCGTACATATGCTGTTCCAGTGTCTCAGGCTCGGCATCTCGACTGGCCTCTACGGCCTCACGCTGACCAACCTGCTGAATGATGTGGTCATCGGCGAACCCGAGATCCGCATGGCGCCGGTAGGGCTCCGCGTTATCGATCCGGATTACATAAACATCATGATCACCGGGCACCAGCACTCTAGGTTCTCATATATTCAGGACCGCCTGATCCAAGACGACATCGTAAAAAAGGCCCAGGCCGCCGGGGCAAAGGGCTTCAAGATCGTCGGCTGCACCTGCGTAGGTCAGGACATGCAGCTCCGCGGGGCGCACTGCACAAAGATATTTGACGGACACGCGGGCAACAACTTCACCAGCGAGGCGGTCCTGGCCACAGGCGCCATAGATGCGGTCATATCTGAGTTCAACTGCACCCTTCCTGGCATCGAGCCAATCTGTGACGAGCTCAAGATAAAACAGATCTGTGTTGATCCGATAGCAAAGAAAGCAAACGCCATACTGAAAGAATTCACATATGAGACGCGCGAAACGGTCGTCAATGAGATCATCGACGAGATCATATCCTCTTACAAATCGAGGCGCGGTGTCGTGCCGATGAAACTGCTCCCCGAGCACGGCAACGGAAATTCTTTGACGGGAGTCAGCGAAGTCTCGCTGAAGGCTTTCCTGGGTAATTCATGGAAGCCGCTGATCGACCTGATAGCCGCAGGCACCATAAAGGGAGTCGCGGGGGTTGTCGGCTGCTCTAACCTCATGTGCGGCGGCCACGACGTGCTGACGGTCGAACTGACCAAAGAACTGATCAAAAAGGACATAATAGTCCTTACCGCGGGCTGTTCATCCGGCGGTATTGAGAACTGCGGCCTTATGGACCCTGAGGCGGCAGAGCTGGCCGGACCTGGCCTCAAAGCAGTATGCAGACAACTCGGCATACCTCCAGTCCTGAACTTCGGCCCGTGTCTTGCCATAGGGAGGCTGGAGATAGTCGCCACCGAGCTTGCTGAAGCGCTCGGTGTGGATCTGCCGCAGCTTCCGCTCGTATTGTCTGCGGCGCAGTGGCTTGAGGAGCAGGCGCTGGCGGACGGCGCGTTCGGGCTTGCGCTCGGTCTCCCTCTGCATCTGGGTATCCCTCCGTTCGTCACCGGAAGCGATCTTATCGTAAAGGTACTGTTCGAGGATATGAAGGCCCTGACCGGAGGATATGTGTTCATCAACGATGACGCCGTCGAATCGGCAAAGATGTTCGAGGACATCATACTTCAAAAACGCAAAGATCTGAATCTGCCGTAAAGCGGCGGATACAGACGAAAAGAAGAAGCTTCCCGGCCCCTCCGGGGTACGGAAACTTCTTCAGGTCAAACGGTGGCAGACCGGCAATGGTCTGCCACTCGCTCGGCTAAAAACGAAACAACTTAGGAAACAGGAAACCGCTTGTCCGGATGTACTTGAGCGGGCGGGCCGGTATTCTAACCGGAGTCAATAGCTCCCGAAGTTACAATAACTGGCTATTTTGTAAACCATGACATCTGCTTTCAATGAACCTTGAATTATAATCGGAAGTGAAAATGAATAGAATCACAAGCATATATGAGCGGGCCGGCCGGAGTCATTCTCCTTCGGCTTCCAGATTACCTCTTTTCTAAACCTTAAACGGCTATCAATTTTGCCATAAGATTTTGATTGATTTTTCATCAGTTTTCACTCCACAGAGCAACTATCAGAGTCCATCTTCTTGTTCAAAAGGAAGATTCTGCAAGTACTCCCATGGTGGGGTACGTAGCAGAATCTTCCGCTTTTCATCAGGTGCCTTTGACTGCAAACCACAGGGTGGAAGGTACGGCCATGGCCGCCTTCCAACCTGTGGTTTGCCATTGTGGGGGTGATAATCTGAACTCTCTTGATTATGAGTTCTTTGAATACCGCCCTGAATTTGAACTGGAGGATTCAACATCCCATTATGCTCCATTTTACTATCTTGAGTGGAACGATCTAAAAGACGAGATAAACAACATGGGCGACAGAAGTCTTCTTTCCGATCCAAACTTCATTAAGACGATGCAATCATCTTTCATCGATAAAATGAAGGATGCCAAATACAGCATAATAAGGAATGAAGTGACGGGAGAATACATCTTCCCCATGACTCCTTTTAGAGGTAACAAAGCACACTCGCGGAAGAAACGTAAAAGGATGCAACCTATCATCGATGCCTTTGCGGAAAAAGAATTCTCAAGACCCGTTAAAGGTATGCGCCCATCTGAAGTACGCCAAGTGCATGCCCTGATGATAACCTCCTCATACACAAGAGATTACTCAAACGAAGAACATACCAAACAAGGCTTTCCCATCAAAAAATGGAATTCATACGATGCTTGGAAATCTATAACTCCCTTAGTAAATCAATTCAAGATGGAGCTCTCAAGGATCGTCGGAGAATACCACTTGGAACTAAATGAAGAAAACAATAAACAATCTTCATACGGCTCCTGTCTTGTCAAAGAAGGATGTGCAGACATGTACCCCGCCCCTCACCTGATAATCCTATTCGATAAACCTATGCTGGCGCATCGCTACAAGAAACAATGGCCCTCGGCGGTCAATCTTATGACCGAAGTCTTGTGAACTCGATCCAAGCCATTTGGGAACGTATCGCAGGCTCGCATTGTAAAATAAACGCAATAATCTCTGCCGGCGGATTCGCCTATGCTTTCAAGTATGTAATGAAGTCAATCAGCCTTGATATCTCAGACCTTGACAACATGACCCATGAGCAAGCTGTATGTTTGAACACACATCTCAATCAGTCGCTTCATAACCAACGTGATATGATGGGGAAGAAGTTCCTTGAGAAACTGGGTTATGTCGAGGAACTTACCCTACTTAATTATATTCGTAATGAGCTAAAACAAACAAGAAATAAGCTAAATAAATTAACAACAGAAATTAACAACAAAGGGGGATTCAACGCCTTCACTTTCTCTATCTACTCTGATTTGCAAATATACTTCACACTGTTGAGAGAAAGAAATAGACTCGAGAGAGAACTGTTCAGATTAAAAATAGAGTTTTCTCCATGGTTTTACGTAAGCGGTGGCTATGTGTCATTGGATGGTGCAGTGTCGGCGTCTAAGTTAAAATAATTTGAGTGCGATTCAATAATATGGAGCATGCAAAAATTCAAAAACATATGCATGACTTAACAATAAGTGCAATACATAGCATCAGAAAGAAGTCTATGGAATCTCGAACAAAAATGGATGACATACAAATAGAGGTCTTACTTGCAAAGAATATATCAATGATGTATTCAGAAATAGAAACAGACCTTGTAGAAATTTATTCTCAAATGGGACTGACCTTAAAGAGCATTGAAGAAAGAGAAATTGAATTGACAGATGTACATAAGACTGCTATTGATTCTATTTTTGCCGTTTGGCGTGATTTTCGCGAAAAATATTTCAGTAACCAAACTAGCGATCTAACGCATTACAACGATGTTGTTTACAGGGTACTTACTTCAGAAGAAAATGCCATAGAAAGCAGGTACAAAGATGTTATGGGGTCCATTGAGACCAGTAAATTCAACCTTAATGGGAGTACATACATTGAGAAAACTAAGATTAAACTCGATGCGAAGAAATATGTAAAAGAGCAACAACATACGAAAAAGTGAAGGATGTATTGATTACTCTGCCATTTAAGGATTACTAGTACAGGCAGATAACCAAACAATAATTAGTTCAAAAAATCTTAAAGGCATTGGCTGCCATTTCAAAATACTTCTTACAACTGACTTCATTTAAATACCCCATTTTTATTGGTCGTGTATCAGCAATTAGTTGATATTAAATATTTATAAGGCATTATCTCCATTGAGGTCATCAAGATGGGAGAAAGAGGCCCTAAACAACAATTCGTGGACGTTTCGTGTCCTAATATGAAATGTAAGAAGTACGATCTAGTGAACGAAGGTAATGTCGTCGGCAACGGGACGTATGAGACAAGCGCCGGTACCGTGAGGAAATTCATCTGTAGAGAGTGCGGACAGGTGTTCAACAGCCGCACAGGTACTGCGTACGAGGGTCTCCGCAGTTCTCAGGATAAGTTCGATCTTGTCGTCAAGTGTTTGAACGAAGGCATGGGTGTCCGAGCGACCGCACGGACCGCAGGATGCAGTGTGAACACGGTTAAGAAATGGACCTCCAGATCGGGACACCAGGCAAAGGCGGTAATGGAAAGATTCGAGCATGACCTCGCCCCGGATGGCGTTCAGTTCGATGTGATGATGGGCACCCTTAAAAAAAACTGAGTTTTGTCGGGGAACATTTCACTTCCGAGGGCCTGTGGATATGTACCTCGGTGGACCCTTTCTCCAAATATCTTCTCAATATGCATGCGGATGAACGCGGTGCAACTGCCGGATATTCATTTGTTACCGAAACTACATCCAAGATGTCTGAGAACCACAGACCGTATTTCATGACCGACGGATATCGTGTGCACAGCGAAGCGATAGAACGCATCTACGGGAAATGGTCCAAGGAACCATTCGAGGAAGGGGGAGGCCTCCCGTTTGGAAATATCGTCTTCCGGATGATCTGAACCACGGGCAGGTCGTAAAGACCAGACAGGGCAAGAAACTGGAATCTGTAGAATACATCAACATATCAGGTTCTGTCCCGTGGGAGTATCTGAACACGTCTGCGATAGAGCGAATGAATCTGACCATCAGGAGCAGAATGGCAAGACTGAAAAGAAGGTGCCAGACCTTCTCCAAGGATCTCAATATGTTGAACTTATCGGTTGATGTTTTTAGTGCGATGTACAATTTTTCTTCGCCGCTTCGAGCTTATTGAAGAATGTGACCCCGGCAATGAAATTAGGCATCACATATGAGGTTTGGAGCGTGCGCAAAATGATGTCTTTTTCTTATCGAAATAATATCAACTAATTAATGACACATGACAAAAGTAATAGTTGTGATAATAACATAAATATGAGCTGTTTTTAGCTTAAATATAACAATGTTTTTTCTGAATAGTCGCCTAACCAGCATACTAACACCAATGCGACATTGTTATTATGTTAAATTTTTATTGAAGTTCGAGTGAGACGCGCTTTGGTGAAATAAAGATGAAATGGCCTAAAATTTATTAGGTTCAGAAAAACTACGCCTGGGTAGAGCAGGATAGTGGGCCCGCCCGGATTTGAACCGGAGTCAATAGCTCCCGAAGCTACAAGGATACCAAGCTACCCCACGGGCCCCTTCAGCAGGATGATTTCCATCCTGCTATTAAATGTATCGTTACCCGGTCATGTTCCTAAGCACATACTGGAGTATCCCGCCGTTCGCGATGTATTCGACCTCGATAGGAACATCCGCTCTGCATATGGTGTCGAACTCCAGTTTCTTGCCGTCCCTGTATGCTGTTACTCTTACAGCTCCTTTAGGTTCGATCTCATCCAGATCGATATCGAACACTTCCGAGCCGTTCAGCTTCAATGTGCCAGCGTTCTGCCCTTCCAGATACTGCAGCGGGACTATCCCCATTCCCACAAGGTTCGACCTGTGTATCCTTTCGAACGATTCTGCGATCACTGCCTTTATCCCAAGGAGGTTCGGGCCCTTTGCCGCCCAGTCCCTAGAACTTCCGGTGCCGTATTCCTTTCCGGCAAGTATGATAAGAGGCGTCATGTCCTCATAATACGATCTGGATACTTCGAAGATCGTGTCGTCTCTGTTCTCCGGGAAATACTTGGACGAGCTTCCCTCCGTCCCAGGCGTCAGCTGGTTCTTCAGCCTGATGTTGGCAAACGTTCCCCTTACCATGACCTCATGGTTAGCCCTTCTCGAACCGTACGAGTTGAAATCCTTTTCCTTCACTCCCAAAGATATCAGATACCTTCCGGCGTCCGATCCGGAATCGAACGAACCGGCCGGAGAGATGTGGTCTGTGGTTATCGAATCCCCCAGCATTGCGAGACACCTCGCCCCCTTTATGCTCCTGATCTCCGGTTCTTCGAACAGTTCGTCGAAGAAGGGCGGGTTCCTGATGTAAGTGGAACTCTCATCCCAGTCAAATAAGGGAGAGTCCCTGCTTTCGACATCCTCCCATCTTGCGGACCCTTTGAATATGTCCCTGTACTGTGATGAGAAAGTTTCGCCGGTGACGTATTTTTCTGTAAGTGCCAGGATCTCCTCGTCGGCGGGCCAGATGTCCCTGAGGAATATGTCCTTGCCTTTAACGGATGCAAGAGGTTCGTTCTCCATATCAATATCCACACGTCCCGCGATCGCGAACGCCACCACCAACGGCGGGGACGCCAGGTAATTCGCTTTCACCAGCGGGTGTATCCTCCCTTCAAAGTTCCTGTTGCTTGAGGCTATCGCCGCTACAGCCAGATCACTGGATGTTATCTCCTTGGCGACCGCGTCCGGGAGCGGTCCGCTGTTCCCGATGCAGGTCATGCACCCGTATCCGCAGCATTGGAAACCCATGGCATCAAGATGCTCCTGCAGTCCGGAGTTCCTCAAGTATTCTGTGACGGCCTTTGAGCCGGGGGCAAGCGATGTTTTGACATATCTTTTCGGCCTAAGCCCGAGCTCGCTGGCTTTCTTTGCTACAAGTCCGGCGGCTATCATCACTGACGGATTTGCTGTGTTCGTGCAGGACGTGATCGACGCTATCGCCAGCGAACCGTCGCCCATCCTCTCTCCCGACGGTATCCTCTGTTCTTTGATATCAAACGCTTTCAGGACCTCGGCGAACTCCTTTTTCATATCCTGAAGAAGAATGCGGTCCTGCGGTCTTTTGTATCCCGCGAGACACGGCCTTACTGTGGACAGATCAAGTTCCAGCGTGTCTGTGTATTCCGGCTCCCCCTCGTACCAGAGGGTCTGTTCTTTCGCATACTTCTCCACGGCGTCTATGTGCTTCGGGTCCCTTCCCGTGAGCCTCAGATATTCGATGGTCTTGCTGTCTATGGGGCAGTATCCCATCGTCGCGCCGTACTCAGGGGCCATGTTGGCTATTGTGGATCTGTCCGCAAGGCACAGGTTCTGATATCCCGGTCCGAAGAACTCGACGAACTTCCCCACGACCTTCTTCTTCCTGAGCATTTGGACAACGGTGAGCACAAGATCCGTTGCGTTCACCCCTGGGGAAAGTCTACCGGTCAGCCTGAAGCCTATGACCTCCGGGATCTCCATATAGCTGGGCTGGCCGACCATCACGGCCTCCGCCTCTATCCCCCCTACGCCCCATCCCGCCACTCCCAGACCGTTGATCTGTGTCGTGTGGGAGTCGGTCCCGAAGCAAGAGTCGGGGTATGCCGTCAGCACGCCGTTCTCCTTTTTTACATGTATGAGCGGAGAAAGATACTCCAGGTTCACCTGATGGCATATTCCGTTCCCCGGCGGGACCGCCCTGAAGTTCCTGAACGCCTTCTGCGCCCATTTGAACAGGGCGTACCTCTCGCTGTTCCTTCTGAACTCGAGCTCCTCGTTCAGGTCCTGAGCGTCCCCTCTGCCTGCGAAATCTGTCTGTATCGAGTGATCTATAACCAGGTCCACAGGCACCAGGGGGTTGATCGATTCCGGGTCTTTCCCCATCATGGAAACCGCTTCCCTCATAGACGCCAGATCTGTCACCGCTGCGCCTCCGGTAAGGTCCTGGAGCAGCACCCTTGCCGGCATCCACGGTATGTCGCGGCCGGCGTTCCCTTTTGGATCCCATGACGCTATCGCTTTTACGTCGTCACCGGTGATCACCTCTCCGTCCTGATTCCTGAGCATCGACTCCGTTATCACTTTTATGGAATACGGCATCTTCCCGAGGTCCTTTATCACACCCTGCCTCTCCAGTTCCCTGAGGCTGTATATTGTGATGTTGCCCTCGTCCGTCATCAGTTCTTTGGTGCAGCCGCTTATATCCGACATTGTTCTCACGTGACTTTGCTAATAAAGAATAGATATATCAAATTTGACCGAAGGCGGCCCTGCCCGAATCCCTTCTCCGGCGGGGCGCGGGGCGTCCTCATCGTGGTACATTCCGGACCGGAGATACGACGATCGGCCAAAGAAGTAAAGCCAGGTCCGGCGGGCCGCATGTAATCATTATAATATGGAGATATGCGTATCCGATTATAGATATGACCTCCGCAGTATGGCGGGCCGTCACCTTTACTATATGCTGAGAGCGTGAACAAGGGGGAAGAGAAATGCAGACAAAAAGCAAAAGGATGATCTATGTCCTGCTGGTTCTGGCAGCGGCGCTGGTCCTGATCATAGCCGTCGTTTCTGTCAGAGGGGCGGACGGAGATGTCGTTTACAGAAAGAACTTCGGCGGATCCGGCACCGACATATATTATTCGGTGGCAGAGATACCTGGCGGTTTCGTCGCCGTAGGGTACTCGGAGAACAGCTCTTTCGGCAACGGCGACTGGTCCGGCGTGACCGGGAAGGGCGGCTATGACGCGATCATCGTGAAATATGATGACAACGGCGACATGGTGTGGGCGAAGAACTTCGGCGGATCCGGCCATGATTGTTTTAACTCGGTAACGCCAGTGCCCGGCGGTTTCGTCGCCGTAGGGTATTCGGGGAACGGTTCCTTCGGCAACGGCGACTGGTCCGGCGTGACCGGGAAGGGCGGCAATGACGCGATCATCGTGAAATATGATGACAACGGCGACGTGTTGTGGGCGAAGAACTTCGGCGGGTCGGACGTTGATCTCTTTCAGTCTGTAACGGCTGTGCCGGGCGGCGTTGTCGCCGCCGGAGATTCCGGTTCCATCGGTAACGGCGACTTATCCGGCTTGACCAAAAAGGGCGGCAATGACGCGATCATCGTGAAGTATGATGACAACGGAGACGTGTTGTGGGCGAAGAACTTCGGCGGGGCGGGCGGCGATTACTACCATTCGGTAATAGCGGTGTCCGGCGGTTTCATCGCTGCGGGGTATTCGGGGAACGGTTCCTTCGGTAACGGCGACTGGTCCGGCGTGACCGGGAAGGGCGGCAATGACGCGATCATCGTGAAATATGATGACAACGGCGACGTGTTGTGGGCGAAGAACTTCGGCGGGGCGGGCGGCGATTACTATTATTCGGTAACGGCGGCGCCCGGCGGTTTCGTTGCCGCGGGGTATTCTGAAGAGGATTCCTTCGGTAACGGCGACTGGTCCGGCGTGAACGGGAAGGGCGGCAATGACGCGATCATCGTGAAGTATGATAACAACGGCGACGTGTTGTGGGCGAAGAACTTCGGCGGGGCGGACGGCGATTATTTCAGATCGGTAACGGCGGCGCCCGGCGGTTTCACCGCCGCAGGGTATTCTGAAGAGGGTTCCTTCGGCAACGGCGACTGGTCCGGCGTGAACGGTAAGGGGGACAGTGATGCGATCGCCGTGAAGTATGACGGCGACGGAAATATCACGGGAAAGAGAAGCTTCGGAGGGTCAGGCAGCGATGCTTATCAATCGGTGACGGCGGTGTCCGGCGGTTTCGTCACAGCGGGAGAATCCGCTTCGGGTTCCTTCGGCAACGGCGACTGGTCCGGCGTGAACGGGAAGGGCAGCAATGACGCGTTCGTCACGAAACAGAAGGACATCGTATCCTCTCCCGCCGGCGAGCCTTCCCCGGCGGTATGATAGATGCCTTCGGCCTGACCGGTATGACTGTTCCTTCCGATACGGCCGGCAAAAATGCGGCAGGGAAATGTCAGGAGCGGAGGAGCAGCGTGCACGGCCCTTAGCCGTACTTCACAGATCTGTCCGGTCCCATTCCGCGAAAAGCTTCGCGATACCTTCCTTTGCGGAGGACCAGCATGGGACCCCGCCGGTAAGCACCGCTACCTGTATCGCTTCGATTATCTCCTCTTTGCTCGCCCCGTAGTTCTTGGCGACCTTTGCCTGAGGATAGATGCAGTCGTCGCACATCCTTATGGCGACACATGCAAGCGCGATCAGCCTTTTGGTCTTCCTGTCCAGCGCTTTATCTTCGGTCATGAACTTTTCCATCATGTGCAGGTTCTCCAGAAACCCGGGGTTAAGCTCTTTTATCCCCTTGAGAGTGTCCGGCGCGAACCCTCCCATGTCGCTGCACATCTCACAGTAATGCTTGTCGGGATCGTTGCATGGCATGATACAGGCATCTATTTGTATGTTATATAGAAATTGCTGCCCGCATCCTGTTTATATGCGATATGGCGATAGGCACTGCATGCAGGCGCTGATGCCGAACTGTCTTGAGAGCGAGCTGAACCAGCTGCAGCAAAGCATCCTCGCAGAAGGATTGCCTGTTCTCATCATCTTCGAAGGCAGCAGCGGAAGGGTCATAGGCAGGGTTAACAGCGAGCTCATAAGATGTCTTGAGCCCAGAGGCGTGCTGTACACTCATTTCGACCCTTCCGACGCCGGCGGCCCGGGATCGATAATGGACTTTCTCCAGCGTACACCGGGCAAAGGGCAGCTGGGCCTCTGCGACAGGTCCTGGTACTCCATGATGATAGAAAGGTGCAAAGAGGATGAATGTAAAGAGAATCTTGATAAGAAGCTCGACGCGTGCAACGATTTCGAAAGATACCTCGCTCTGAACGGGGTCCTGCTTATCAAGATCGTCCTCGGGGCGGATGAGTCCGCCGTGAACGAATACGGTCCGCAGTACGGTCCGAACACGCCGAAGAAATCGTTCCTTTCCCTGGACCACATCGACCCCGCAAAGTACAGGGAGATGATGTACGACAACAGGATCTGCGAGAGGACTGACACGGAATATGCCCCCTGGAACACGATAATGGTGAGGGACATCGGAGAAACGGTCCTTGAAACCACTGAGACCATCATCAGGAAGATCAGGGAAAGGCTGAGTTCGGAGCCTGCGGCGTATGCAGTGCCGGAGATCAAACGCATATATGCCAACCCGCGCAGAGATGTTAGAACCAAGAAGGACTGCAAGCCGTACGGCGAGATCATGAATGAACTGTCCGAGCAGCTCGGCGAACTGCAGATGGACCTTTCCCTCAGCGACCGTTCGATGGTCATTTGTTTCGAGGGGTGGGACGCCGCCGGAAAAGGTTCGTGCATAAAGCACCTCTGCCACGCTCTCAACCCGAGAGGTTACGAGGTGCTTCAGACCAAAGCCCCCACAGAAGAGGAATTGAAGCATACCTATCTGTGGAGATTCTGCAGAGGGATCCCCCAAAAAGGCCACATCACCGTCTTTGACAGGACATGGTACGGAAGGATGATGGTGGAGTCCGTCGAAGGCTTCTGCCGGAAGGAAGAGTACAGAAGGTCTCCTTTGGAGATCAATGCCTTTGAGAAGATGCTGGTCAACAACGGCGCCATACTGCTGAAGTTCTGGATGGACATCACGCCCGACGAACAGTTGGCGAGATTCAAGAAAAGAGCCAAAGACCCGCTGAAACAGTGGAAGCTCACCGACGAGGACTGGCGCAACCGCTCCAAGTGGAAGGAGTACGACGAGCACGTGGACGTCATGATAGAATCCACCAACACCGAATACGCCCCCTGGACGGTCGTCGACTCCAATAGCAAGAAATACGCAAGGGTCAAAGTCCTTAAGACGGTGGCCGAAACTTTGAAGAAAGAGCTAAGGTCATGATATCTGTATCCGTCGATTGACGTTTTACAGATTCGACATTATTAAATAATGCCAGTATATCTTCCACCAATGGTCGATGAGTTCAAGGAGAAAATCGCAGGGGAGATAACCCTGTCCTCCGAGCCGGGAAAGACCATCCGCAAGTGGAGGGAGGAATTCAAACTGTCCCAACACCAGCTTGCGGATGCTATGGGCATCTCGCATTCCGTGATAAGTGATTATGAGTCCGGACGCAGAAGATCGCCTGGGGTCAACGTCATCAAAAAGATGGTGGACGCCTTCATAAAACTGGACTCTGAGAACGGCTCTCCTGTGGCCTCGCGCTACTTACCCGAAATGAAGCTCGAATGCATCATTGCCATGGATGAATTCTTAGGGGGCATTGATGAGCAGAGGTTCATAGAGGCGATCGGCGGTAGGAACCTGAACACGGAGAAGATGCCTGCCAAGAGGGTCTACGGATACACCATCGTGGACTCTCTGAAGGCCATCCTCAGCCTGGGTTCGGAAGATTACCTGAAGATATACGGATGGAGCATCGAAAGAGCCCTGATCTTTACGAACGTGCACTTCGGACGCTCTCCCATGGTCGCCATAAGGGCACACCCCCTCACGCCGGCAATGGTCGTGTACCAGCAACCAGAAAAAACGGATCCGCTCGCGATAAAGCTGGCAAAGCTCGAGAGCATCCCGCTGGTCGTTACCAAGCTCAGCGTTGAAGAACTTGTGGAAAAAATGAACATACTTAAGGAAGGGAAATAAATGGATGTAGGAATTGTAAGCTACGGCGCGTACATCCCCCGTTACAGGATCAAACCCGAGGAGCTCGGAAGGATCTGGGGAGTGGACGGCAAAGGAATGGGGAAAGGACTGATGATCTACCAGAAGTCCGTTCCCGGTATAGACGAAGATGTGATAACGATATCGACCGAGGCCGCCAGATATATGATGGCGAGGGTCCCGGAGGTCAACCCGCACGATATCGGCGCATTGTACGTGGGGTCCGAATCCCACCCATATGCGGTCAAGCCGACCGCGACGATAGTCGCCGAGGCAATAGAAGCGACGCCGGCCCTGACGGCCGCCGACCTGGAGTTCGCATGCAAGGCGGGGACCGCCGGAATCCAGGCCTGCATGGGAATGGTGGCGTCCAACATGATAAAATACGGAGTTGCGATCGGCGCGGACACGGCCCAGGGAGCGCCGGGGGACGCTTTGGAGTTCTCCGCATCCGCCGGAGGGGCGGCCTTCCTGATAGGCAGCGAGAAGGTCATCGCCAAGATCAATAAGACGGTCAGTTTCACCACCGACACCCCCGACTTCTGGAGGAGGGAGGGGCAGCCGTACCCTCTCCACGGAGGAAGGTTCACCGGGGACCCGGCATACTTCAAGCACATAACGTCCGCAGCGAAGATGCTTCTCAAGGAGATGGGCACCACTCCTAAAGACTACAAATACGCCATATTCCACCAGCCCAACGGAAAGTTCCCCACAAGGGTAGCCGGAATGGTGGGATTCGAGCAGGAGCAGATAGAAGCCGGCCTGCTTACGCCCAACATCGGGAACACATACAGCGGAGCCGTCCCTCTGGGTCTCGCCGCCGTTCTGGACAAGGCCGAGCCCGGCGACAGGATATTCGTCACGTCATACGGCTCCGGAGCCGGAAGCGACGCCTTCGATATCACGGTCACCGATGAGATAAAGAATTACAAGAGACAGAACGCACCGACAGTCGCGAAAGTGATGGAGAACCCCGTCTACGTTGACTACGGATTATACACGAAGTTCAGAAAGATGATCGTGATGCCGGAGGGATGAACATGAGAGAAGTAGCGATAATAGGAGTGGGAGCGACGAAGTTCGGAGAACTTTGGGACAACTCGTTCAGGAGCATCGGCATAGAGGCCGGAATGAAAGCGATAGAGGACGCCAACCTCTCCGGCAGCGAGATAGACGGCCTTTTCATAGGGAATATGTCGGCCGGACGTTTCATCAACCAGAAGCACATCGACGCCCTGATCGCCGACTATTCGGGAATGGCGACACACAACATACCCGCAGTAAGGGTAGAAGCTGGAGGGGCGTCCGGCGGAGTGGCGTTCGGACAGGCGGTGATGGCAGTTGCCTCCGGAATACACAACACCGTGCTCGTAGGAGGCGCGGAGAAGATGACCGACCAGGATGACACTTCGATCAATACCGCCATGGACGCTACCGCAGATGCGGAGTGGGAGGCCGGAATGGGTCTTACCCTTGCGTCCCTGTATGCGATGATCGCAAGAAGGGTCATGCACGAGGGCACGGCGACCCGCGAAGAGATCGCCTCAGTCGCGGTGAACAGTCACTTCCACGGCGCACTCAACCCCGGAGCGCAGTTCAGAAAAGAGGTAGCTTTAGAGGTGGTAATGAAATCCGGCCCGGTCGCAGACCCCCTCGGCATGTTCGACTGCGCGCCCATCACCGACGGCGCAGCGGCGGTCGTCCTGTGCCCGCTGGAGGAAGCGAAGAAGCACACAGACAGTTATGTGAAGGTATCCGCGTTCGCGCAGGGCAGCGATACCCTGGCACTGTCCCAGAGGCCTGACATCACCACATTCGGAGCCACCGTCGCCGCCTCCAAGAGAGCATATGAGATGGCGGGCATAACCGCATCCGATATCTCCGTCGCAGAGATACACGACGACTTCAGCATTGCCGGCATACTTGCGCTGCAGGACCTCGGATTCTATAAGAAAGGAACGGCCGGTAAGGCGTTCCTCAACGGAGAGACACGGGTCGGCGGCGGAAAGGTCGCCATCAACACATCCGGCGGCCTTAAGGCAAGAGGTTACCCCATCGGGGCGGCCGGCGTCGCACAGATAGTGGAGATCGCCGAGCAGCTGAGAGGCAAAGCGGATAAGAGGCAGGTTGCGAACGCTAAATACGGGCTTGCGCAGAGTGTCGGCGGAACAGGTTCAGCCGTCACCGTGAGCATAATGGAGGCGGTCTGATGTCATCGGTAGCAAGAGCATGGAGAGAGTTCCCGGGTAAATACAACCTTGAGGGAACGAAATGCGGGAACTGCGGGACGGTGTTCTTCCCTAAGCGCGACTTCTGCCCGAAGTGCCGCAGGGAAGGGATCGGGAAGATGCAGAAGCACAAAGTGCAGAGGGAAGGAGAGATATTCTCATTCTCGGTCATCTACGAGGCCCCGGCGTGCAACAGCTTCCTTAAGCCGTATGCCGTCGCGATGGTCAGGACCAAGGACGGGGTGCTGATTTCCGGACAGCTCGTCGACGTGGAGCTGGAGAAGATCGCCATCGGCATGCCGGTGCGCGCGGTCCTCAGGAAACTGGACGAGGACGGGGCGGCAGGCGTCATAAACTACGGATTCAAGTTCGTACCCATCGTGTAAATCCTTTTCCCGCTTCGGCGGGCATCTTTTATTTTTTCTGAGAATATATGCGGCCAGAATACCACTTATAAATGTCTTAACCCATATGTGAATACGGGCAGGTGATAAGAATGCTTAAGGACGCAGAACAGACGATCGGCAACCTGATCGATAAACAGGGAGTATCATTCATAAGCTCGGTGGACGGAGACGGTTTTCCCAACACGAAGGCCATGCTGCCGCCGAGCAGGCGCGAGGGAATAAAGACATTCTATTACCACACGAACACTTCATCAATGCGGGTATCTCAGTACCGGAAGGATCCCAAAGCATGCATCTACTTCTGCGACAAAAGGTTCTTCAGAGGCGTGATGCTGAAAGGTACGATGGAGGTGCTGGAGGACGCTGCAAGCAAAGAGATGCTGTGGGGTGATAAGTACACAATGTATTATTCTCAAGGGGTCAGCGACCCGGACTACTGCGTTCTGAGGTTCACTGCGAACATGGGAAGGTACTACTCAAACTTCAGTTCGCAGGACTTTAAGATCGAGTGAGTTCCCCTTGTATAAGGCGGACATTTCCGCCGAAGGTATGAGCTTGCCGTAGCTTTCCGGGCTCGGACTGCTTCCTTGATCTATCTGCGGGGAACTCTTACTACTCATGGTTTCGTCGGAGGTTCATAAGGCCTGCGGCCTGCATTCTTTATCCTAATTCTCTTCCTCGTCGCTTTCTTCTAACTCTGCGAACTCTTTCAGTTCTCGTAGCTTGCTTTCAAGCAAAGCCTTATCGGGAAGGCACAACTGGTATGCGGCCACGAGCGCAGGGGACATGCTGCGGCTCATGGAATATTCCACAACGGCGTCATCCTTTCCCGTGCAAAGTATGAGTCCCACGCTTGGATTTTCGTCCGGCCTTTTCACATCACGGTCGAGAGCTTCAAGGTAGAACTCAAGCTGCCCCATATGTTCCGGCTTGAAATGGCCGGCCTTCAGCTCGACGGCAACAAGGCATGACAATTCGCGGTTATAGAACAACAGATCAATGCTGAAGTCTGTGCTGCCTACTTGTATGCGGTATTCCTCGCCGACGAATGTGAAGGTTTTACCAAATTCGAGGATGAAGTCACGCATGTTGGCTATGATCGCCCTGCGAAGTTCTTTTTCTTTGTGACGCTCGGGGATGTCCAGAAACTCAAGCACATAGCTATCGCGCAATAAGGCATGCTGGGTGTTCTGAAAGAGGGCGGGTTGGTCTCTCTCTGCGGAGATCATTGTCCGTTCATACAGACTGCTGCTGATCTGCCGCTCCAGCTCGCGTTTGGAGTAGTTGTTCTTTGCCGAGAGTAACAGGTAAAATTCCCGCTCCTCGTCAGTTCTCGCCGCCATCATTATCAGGATGTTGTTGGTCCAGCTGATTTCTCTCACCAGTGGCGAGAGTTTTTCATTCCCTTTATACAACTCATAGAACTGTTTCATGCGCCATATATTCTGGGGAGAAAAGCCTTTTATTCCCATAAAATGCGATTGGATTGATTGTGAAAGGCTCTGCACTATAGACTTTCCCCAATTACCGGCGGCAACCTTTTCACTGACATACTGCCCGATATCCAAATACATTGAGATGAGTTCACGGTTCACGGAGCGAAAAACGTTCTCGCGAGTACGTTCGATGATGGATAAGATCTCTTTGAAATCGGAATGGTCTTTTGCCATTGTTTCTTTGTTCGGTTCTCTTTGCATGTTCTCCCTCCCCTCTGCCTGGCGGCTTTGGTCCGCCTTTTCTGAAAAAGGTGCTGGACCTGTCCCCATTCTGAGAGTAGTTTTTGATGCTCCTTTTTGCTTAAAAGGTTGACTAGGGGGTCTCCGAATCGACCGAAAGTGACCATGAAAAAACTGACCATGTAGTGCAGGCACCGCCGGTCGCAACGGGATCAAGGTTTCAAAAGGTCTGACATAGCCACATGCTCCAAAGCGGCATCTTCGCATGATATTCCGTCAAACAGATCCGCGCCGAGGTTCTTCACCTTTTCCGGGGACGCTTCCATGATGACGTCACATCTTTCCGCACCTATCAGGCCGAGCTTCGGATCATCTGTGCCGAACAGCACGGCGACCATTTCATACCTGCCTTCTTTAGGCCTCATCTTTTCCATCGCGCGGCCTATCTGCCTCTCGCCCGCTGCGTATAAGATCGTTTCTGTCAGCAGCGTTTTCGACCTGTTCGTGCCATTCCTGAACGCTCTTTCCGCATGCGTCGCGGCCGAAATGATGTGGTCCCTGCCGCAGACCATGTCAGGATCCAAAAGTACTACGTCCCCTCCCATCTCCGTGAAGTGCCGGACTATCTCGTCGAATCCTATATCGCACTTGATACCGATGACTTGAACGTTCATTGTTTCGTAATATCGTCGTATTCTTTAATCCTAACTGCGGGCGGATCCTGCAGACGGGGGTGAGAGTGAGCATAGGAGGTGCGGAAAAGAAGGGGGCGCCGGGGACAGGCCCCGGCGCATAAATGTTTGGGAAACGGTTTGACAGGGGCCGGGGCCCCTCATGGTTTTTGACTGTGTTCCGTCAGCTGCGCCCGGCCTCCGAGCCCTTCCTCCTGTACAGCACAAATATGATCGTCAGCAGTATCAGCGCGGCGATCACAACAGCGATGACTATCCATATCAGGTAGCCGTCGTCGGGGCCGCCGGTGAAGTAGAGCTGGATGTCCCCTGCCAGCATGCTGCTGTCGAGGGTAATCTCCTGTGTGTAGTAGAAAGCGCCGCCGATAACCCATTCCTCGAACTCGTAGCCGTCGTCGGCGACCGCCCTCAGGGTCACCTGGGAGCCCTCCGGGAAGGTTGTCCCTGTTGTGTACCTCTGGAACGCGCCGCCGTTCACGCTGTACTCGGCGTGGCCGCCGTCGCCCGTGCCTATCCTGATGGGCACGTTGCCGGCCACCCTGCTCTTCACGTCTATGGAGTGATTCGTGCCCACGTTACGGAAGGTGTACTGCCCCAGGTCTATGTCGGCCTGCGAGAGCGCCATGCCGTCCACGGTCACTGAAGACACGACATAGCCGGCGTTCGCCGAGAAAGCGAACGTCTGGCTCGTCCCGCCGGTCACAGCCACCTTTCCGACAGGGGATAGACTCGAGGACGAGTCCGACGTCGCGGTCACGTAGTACGTCCTTGAAGTGGGGGACGTGGCAGGTATGAACACCACGGCGGTCAGCTGATCGCCATTCACCTCTATCCGGAAGTTGTATCCTCCGACGGCGAGCGTCGTGTTAGCAGGCGTCCCCGTCATAGTCCCGGCGCTCCCGTCGATGAGGACGAGGGTATCGCCGGGGACAAGGCCGGCAGGCAGCCCGACCGGGTCGATGTCGACGACCGCGTTGCCTATGTCCGTGTTGCCGCCAACTGTCAAGTAGACAGGGGGGGCGCCGGGGGTGTCAACAAACAACAGCGACGACAGCGGGCCAAGGGAGAGATCACCCGTGATCACACTGCCTGGGACGGACACCACGAAGTTGCCGGTGCCGTTCAGCACGACATTGCCGGACACCGTGCTGTCGTTCATGAAGTCGGCCGCGTCTGCCGCGACTATGCCGTTGGCCCCTCCGGTTATGCCCCCGTGGTTCTCGATTAGGCCCCCGCCGGCGAGCTGGACGCCGTCGCCTGCCGTGCCGGTGATGGAGCCGTTGTTGATCACATCTGTCAAGCTGCCCGCGGTGTTGGCAAGTATCCCGTTGTTCCCGCCCACGATGACCGAGGTCGGGGCGTAGTTGTTGACCACGCCTCCGCTGACGCCCATGAAGGCTATGCCGTCGTCGCCGCCTGTGATGGAACCTGCGTTGGAGTTGTCCACCCTTGCATAAAAGGAGTACGAGACGAACACTATACCCGACGAGTCGCCTATGATCGTGCCGTAGTTGTTTACGAATGGTATGTCCCCATCGGCGACCTCAATGCCGTTGCTCGGGCTGCCCTTGATGGTGCCGTAGTTGGTTATCTCGTAGTCGCCGTAGTCTAGCCAGCCGGCCATGATGCCGCTGGGGCCCTCGATGTAGCCTCCCGTGTTGTTTCTCACCGAGCCAGCGCCGCCGATGCGGATGCCGTACTCGCCGCCGGGGGCGCAGTAGACAGTGCCGTAGTTGTACACCGTGCCCTCAGCCATCTCTATCCCGTTGTTGATGCCGTTGATGACACCGCCGGCGCCGTTCTCGACGAGGACGTCGCTCCCGGCGGCGATGAACACGCCGCTCCCGGAAGTGCCGTCTATCAGACCGTAGTTGACGAAGGTGTCGCCTGCCGTCCCGTCGAACCCGACGAAGTCCTCTATGCGTACCCCCGTGTAGCCTGAGATCACCCCGCTAGCGGCGTTGTATATATCGGCGGAGGCCTCGGCGTAGATTCCGGTGCTGAGACCTGCGATCCCGCCCTCGTTGTGAACAGCGCCGCTGACGTTGAGGTACACTCCATGGCCGCCGCCCAAGCCCGTAATCGAGCCGTCATTGGTTATCAGGATGTCTGTTCCATCGTCTATCTGCACGCCGTCAGACCATATCCCCTCGATCAGGCCGGAGTTGTCAAAGGTGTCCGCCCCGCCGTCGAAGTCGCCGATATACACTCCGACGCGGCCCGTGATGGTTGCGCCGGCGGCGTTGTCTATCGTCGCCGACCCCGCTACGTACAAGCCGTAGTGGTCGAACCCCGCGCCGCCCTCGACATAGCCCGCGTTGTCCACAGAGCCGTTGCCGATGGAGATGCCGATCTCACCGCCTTTTATGTAGCCTCCTGCGTTGTTGCTGACCTCAGCAGAGGAGCCGGTGACGCCGTTGTTGACGACACCGACGATCGAGCCGTTGTTGACGACCGCCCCGCTCTGAATGGCGACCCCGTGGGTGCCTCCTGTGACCACGCCGTTATTGGTTATCAGGACATCTGTCCCGCTCACGACTTGCACGCCCATTCCCGACGTGCCCTCGATACGACCGTTGTTGGCGAACGTGTCGTTACCCGGCCCGCCGACGAAGTTCCCGATGTACACCCCGCCGTGGCCCATTATGGTATGGCCGGCTGGGTTGTTTATCGTGGCAGAGCCGGTAACGTACACTCCGTACTGGCCAGCCGCCGTGCCGCCCTCGATATAGCCATTGTTGCCCACTGTGCCGCTGGCGAGGTAGATACCGTTGGTGCCTCCTGTGACCACGCCGTTATTGGTTATCAGGACATCTGTCCCAGCATCAATCTGAACACCGTTCCCCGACGTGCCCTCGATCAGGCCGCTGTTGGCGAACGTGTCGTTCCCCGGCCCGCCGACGAAGTTCCCGATGTAAACCCCGCCATGGCCCGTTATCATGTGGCCGGCTGGGTTGTTTATCGTGGCAGAGCCGGTAACGTACACTCCGTACTGGCCAGCCGCCGTGCCGCCCTCGATATAGCCATTGTTGCCCACTATGCCGCTGGCGAGGTAGATACCGTGGTTACCGCCTTTGATCTCGCCGCCGCTGTTGTTGGTAATGAGGACGTCGGACCCGGCGTCGATGTGCACCCCGTCGCCTGTCGTGCCCTCTATCAGGCCATTGTTGGCGAACGTGTCGTTCCCCGGCCCGCCGACGAAGTTCCCGATGCGCACCCCGCCGTGACCGGTTATGGTCGCGTTGGCGGCATTGTCAATGGTCGCGGAGCCTGTGACGTACACTCCGTACTGGCTCGCCGCGGAACCGCCCTGGATGCGGCCCTCGTTGTCGACCGCCCCGCTCGGCATCTCTATGCCGTGCAACGCGCCGATGATCGTGCCAATGTCAGGGAGGCGGTTGATGTTGGTGACCAGCATGCCTGCCCCTCCTTCGACCTTGACGCCTACCCCTACCACTGGGTCGGTGCCCTCGATCAGGCCGCCGGTGTTGGTGATAGTGTCCGAGGCGTTCCCCACTCTGATGAACACCCCATAGGCGCCTGTGATCACGCCTGTGCCCGCGCCCGACACGGTGTTGCTGACAGTGGTTGAGGCGTAAGCGTACACGCCATAGCTGTCGGTCGCGTCGGTCGCCGCGATGTATCCGTGGTTCTCGACCTCACCGCTGACGATGAGGAAGATGCCGGCTTCGCCGGCCGTGATGGTGCCATAGTTCTCGAGGAGTACGTCCGTCCCGCTCTGGACGTACACCCCGGTGCCTCCCGTTGCGCCCTGTATAAGGCCATAGTTGGAGAAGACGTCCCCCGCCGACCCGTCGAATCCCGCTAACCAGACCCCGTTGGCCCCGGTCACCGCCCCCATGTTGACCACCGAGGCGCGGCCATCGATGAGGATTCCAGTGTCGCCGCCTTGGATTGTGCCTGTGACGCCGTTGGTGACGGCGACCGCGGCAGCAATGTCCCCCCATACGCCAAAGTATGAAGACAGTACGGCGGATATGTGGGCGGTGTTGAGGAGCGCGGAGCCATTGAGCAGTAAGACGGCATCCCCGTTCTGCTCTACGACCCTGCCCATGTCGTAGCCGGCCTCCTCGGGCTGGGAGTAGATAGACAGGCTGCTCCCCGGCGTGACCGTGAAGCCGCCCTCAAAGATCGTATAGTCGCCCCAGGTGTTCATCACCGCGTCGTTCGCCAGGACTAGGTGCACGTCGCCGTTGATAGTGATGGTGCCCGAGTAGGTGAAGATGCCGTCGGCGTAGTACCATCCTGCTGCCAGCGCCGTGGCGCCATGGGCGCCCGGCGTCAGCACGGAGGGCGCTGAGGGCGAAACCTGCATGTCGCCGTTCACGTCGACGTAGGGCACGAGCGAAGACAGGGTCGCCGTGAGCGCGCCTGTATCATCTGGTGACACCAAGGGCACGGTCATGGTCGCGTCGTATATCTTGCTGCCAACCGCCAGGCTCATGTTCGTGATCCCCACCGGGAGCCACAGGTATATCTTGCCCGCCGAGTCCGTCACGATGTCTTTGAAGATATAGTATGATGCCGCGCCGGTCAGGTCCGTGATGATTACATCCCTGCCCCCCAGAGCGGGGTCCACTGTGACTGTGAATAAGTAGAGGTCGTCCAGAGCGTAGTTCGTCGGCCTGACGTCAACAGGGTCGCCGCCTGGCCCCGCGGTGGCGAGGACGCTGCCGCCTATGATCCTGACCGTTGCGCCCGCGCCGCCGTTGCCGCCGCCGATGCCATCGCTGCCGGGGCCGCCGCCGGTGGCCGTGACCGTGCCGCCGGTGATGGCGACCGAGCCGCTGGGGCCGCCGCTGGTGTTCCTCCCGCCGCCGATGCCCGCGCCGCCGGAGCCGCTGGAACCGCCGCCGTTGGCCGTGACCGTGCCGCCGTTGATGATAATGGTGCCGCCGGAGCCGCCGGAGCCGCCGTTGTTCTGCCCGCCGCCGATGCCTGCGCCGCCTGCGCCGCCGCCGTTGCCGCCGCCGGTGGCCGTGACCGCGCCGCCGTTGATTATGGTGGTGGTGCCGTTGCCGCCGGAGCCGCCGCCGATGCCCGCGCCGCCGTTGCCGCCGCCGCCGTTGCCGCCGCCGTTGGCCGTGATGATGCCGCCGTTGATGGTTATCGCGCCGCCGTTGCCGCCCTGCCCGCCGCCGATGCCCGCGCCGCCGCTGCCGCTGCCGCCGCCGGTGGCCGTGACGACACCACCGTTGATGGTTATCGCGCCGCCGTTGCCGCCGCCGGAGCCGCCGATGCCCGCGCCGCCGTCGCTACCGCCGTTGGCTGTGAGCATACCCGTCCCTGCCGACTGGGCGTATATCGTCAGGCTATCAGCCCCTGTGACGAGGATGCCCGCGCCGGCAGGGGACATCACGGTCATGTCGCAACCGTCCTCAAGTATCAGGTGGACATCGCTGCCGCTTATTGTCAATGTGTCATAGCTGACCATGCCGCTCGCGAGATACCACCCGTCGCTCAGCACAGTCGCACCGCCGCCCTCCAGCACGATGGCCGTCGGGCAAATCTGCATTACTCCATTCTCATCCATATAAGGGACGTCGTCCCCGGAGGCGGCGACCGCCGTCGGCGCCATAAGCGCCGCGACGGCGACCGCTAGCATCGCCACCGCGAGCGCCGCTGTCAGCAACAGCTTACTTGATGAGCATTTTCCCCTCCCTATAACTTTCTTTTTGTCTGTTCGCATGAATAACACATTCCTCCCGGCCCCGGAGGCCGGCCTGCTTTTTATTACGTACTTATATAGAGAAGATAAAACAGTTTCGACGGAATCCGCCGTGCCGGCACGGCGTGCCTGTCTTGACATCAGGAGGGAGGACGGCGCCCTATATACAGCCGCCCATGCCATCAGGTGGGGCGAGGCCGCATGTCCTCGCCTGAAAACCTTTATCAAATGGACTGCTGTACGGAAAGACAGGAAAGTGTAGCATGTCAGGCGAATGGATAAGGGTCGCGGCCCCCGCCACCACCTCGAACATCGGTCCGGGGTTCGACACGTTCGGGCTCGCGATGAGCGAGCCGTGCGATATCATCGAAGGAAGAAAGATCGATTCAGGTTTCATTATAACAGAGGTCTCCGGCCCGGGGTCCGAGGGCATACCGACCGACCCAAAGATCAATTCCGTGAGCATTGCCGCGGAACAGGTCTTGAAAAGGTGCAACGCGGATTTCGGAATAGAGCTGAAGATAAAAAAAGGAATAAGGCCATGCAGCGGGATGGGCTCATCCGGAGCGAGCGCCGCCGGAGGGGCGTTCCTTGCGAACATCATGTGCGGAGAGAAGCTCGGCCCCACCGAAGTGATACTCTGCGCCGCCCACGCCGAGGACGTTATATCAGGCGGACTTCACGCAGACAATGTCTCCCCGTGCATCCTGGGCGGGTTCACCATCATAAGGTCGTATGAACCATTCGACGTCATCAGGGTAGATCCCCCCAAAGACCTCGGAATGGTCGTCGTCCTTCCAGACGTAATGGTCGCAACGTGTGACGCTAGAAAGGTGCTTCCGAGGGAAGTTCCTATTAAGGACCTTGTTTTCCATGTCGGCAACGCTTCTACGCTGGTCTACGGCATGATGACAGGAGACCTGAAGATCATAGGCAGGTCGGTGAAGGACGCCGTCTTCGAACCCGCGAGGGCAAAGCTCGTCCCGCACCTGAAAGAGGCCGAGAAAGAAGCGATGTCCAACGGCGCGCTGGTGTCCTTCCTGGGCGGGTCCGGACCATGCATCATGTCATTCTACGATGCGAAGATGGATATCGGCGGCGCCATAGCTGAGAGAGTGAAGGCCGTTTATACGGACAACAACATCAAATGCGATACGTGGGTAACGAAACCCGGCACCGGCTGCAGGAGGATCTGACATGGCATATCACAAAGTTGTCTGCTGGGACTGCGGCGCTGACGTCGATGACCCCTACGTGTACTTGTGTCCGAGATGCGGAGGGCTCCTCTCGGTGAAAATGGATCTGGAACCCGTAAAGGAGATGAGACCGCAGGACCTCAGGAAAGAGATGCTGGGCGTATGGAGATACGCCCCCTTCATGCCAGTGGACCCTTCTCATAAAGTATCGATACAGGAGGGAGGCACTCCCCTTTACAGGACCGACAGATTGGCCGGAGAGATCGGCGTCTCAGAGGTACATGTTAAATTCGACGGCCTTAACCCGACCGGTTCGTTCAAGGACAGGGGGATGACTGTCGGAGTATCCCGCGCCAAAGAACTCGGCGCGAAGGTGGTCGGCTGCGCCTCCACCGGGAACACGTCCGCGTCGCTGGCGGCATATGCCGCCAAGGCAGACATGAAGTGCGCCGTGTTCCTTCCGTCAGGAAAGGTCGCGGCCGGAAAACTTGCCCAGGCGCTGTTCTACGGCGCAAAGGTCCTTTCGGTCGACGGCAACTTCGATGAGGCTTTGGACCTTGCAAGAAAGATGGCCGAGAAAAGAAAGCTCTACCTCCTGAACTCGATAAACCCATACAGGCCGGAAGGGCAGAAGTCAGTGCTGTTCGAGATAATGGATCAGTTGGAATATGACGTCCCTGACAGGATAATCCTCCCGGTCGGCAACGCTGGCAACATCACGGCCGTCCATAAAGCGGTGCAGGAACTGGAAGAAGTTGGATGGATAAACAAAATTCCAATGCTCACCGGGATACAGGCCGCCGGCGCGCCGCCGGTCGCGAGAGCGTTCGGGGAGAGAAAGGAAGACTTTGTACCCGAGGATAATCCTGAAACGGTCGCCACCGCCATAAGGATAGGGAACCCCGTGAACGGAAGAAGGGCGCTCCGCGCGATGTACGACACAGGGGGATACTGCACCACTGTCACGGACGAGGAGATCATAAACGCCCAGAGGCTTCTCGGAAAGACTGAAGGAGTATGCGTTGAGCCCGCGTCCGCCGCTTCCGTGGCGGGGCTCAGGAAGCTTCTGTCCATGGGGATCGTTGACAAGAGCGAGAGGGTGGTCTGCATCTGCACCGGGAACGGACTGAAGGACCCCGATACGATAATACAGAATTCCCCTTCGCCGATACCGTGCAAGAACTCTGTGGAGGATGTCGAGAGGATACTTTCAGAGTGATCAATAATCGTGTATCCTCGATTGCTTCTGGATATCGGTTTGGCCCATTTTCTCACGGACATACTCTTCCGCCATCTTATCCAGCATGTATTCTTCCTCTTCGCTCACAGCCGGAGCCTCTCTCCTTTCCGTCGTGCCTCCTGACTGCGCCTTCATGCTGTTCGCGAGAGCTTGGCCGATCTTAGGCAGCCTTGACAGGAAGTCGACATCGGCTGTGATGATATCCGACCTTGAGCGTATGCCGTTGTCATAAAGCACCCTTGCCCTTACCCTTCCGACCCCTCTTAACGATATGAGTCCCAGGAGCTCTTCTTTCACGCCGTATCGCACGCGGGTTAGCAGCGGTTTGATCCTTTTTGTCGCCTCCGGCTTGAAGATGTACGCCACCTCGTTCATCGAATAGAGAAGCCAGTCGATCATCTCCACCCTGGACCTTATGTCTCCTGGCCCGATGCCCATGGAAGATGTTATCTCTTCCTCGGAGACCTCGCTGATCCAATCATCCATGAGAACGGCCACCTTCAGGTCGCTCATGAAACTCTCGAACATGAAGTCATCTTCCTCATCCGCCGGCTCCGCCAGGAAATCCCTTGAATGCTCGATCTCCAGCTTCGACAGCCTGTCGAAGTCGTTCTTCTTGGGGTAAAGGCCGAGGACGTCGGGGGTGGAGGCCGCCGCGTGCAGTATCATGAGATCTTCCGTGTCGTCCTTTATCCTCATTACCGCATCCCTCAGGATGACCGCCGATTTCGGATCTATGTACAGATCGGATATCCTCTTTCCGAACGGAAGTATTCGGAGCGATCCTCCCTCCCTCGCGACCATCTCTTCCCTTTCCAGAAAATCCACCACGCTCTCGACGACGCTCTCTATCCCGTACATCTGAGAGGTGTTCCCGAAGAACGTATCGCGCATGAAGTCCACTATGCCTTCTTCTGTGCCGGCGTCGCCGGTCGCGATCAACCCCAGGATATGGCTTCTGAGAACCGTTTCGTTGTTGAGTTTGGACGTCAGCCTCTCCGTGTCATGCATCACATAGTCTTCCATGAGGTGATCGAAATCGCCGAGGCTTTTGCCGACAAGCACGGCCTCTCCGTAAGGGTCGTACCCGGGCCTTCCGGCCCTTCCGCACATCTGCTTCACCTCCATGACGGAGATCGGAACATTACCTGCGTTGGAGTCGTACCTGTGGGTATCCCTCACTATGACCCTTCTTGCGGGCAGATTTATGCCCGCCGCGAGCGTCGGTGTGGCGACAATGCATTTTATGCCGCCGCTGCGGAAGTTATCCTCAACATACCTTCTCTGCTTGTATGTGAGCCCGGCGTTATGGAACGCCATTCCGCATTTTACGCAGGACAGCAGCTTCCTGCCTAGCGACGTCGTCTCGGAATCCCCCTCCAGGATGTCCGCCTCTTTCTCGGACAGTTCCCTTCCGGCAAGGGCTCCCATCTTGCCGGAATACTTCGCCGCAAGCGATTCGGTGGACCTCCTTGTGTTCACGAAGATCATGCACTGTCCGCCTTCCGCAAAGGTCTGGTTTATCATGTCCCAGACGCTGTCCTTGCTCTGCGGCACCTCTATGGAGGATCCGTCCTCAAAGGTTATCTCCCCATCGTAATAGACGCCTTCCCTCAGAGGTATGGGGCGCCAATCGCTTGTCACAAGATCCGCTTTCAGCCAGCGGGCGAGGTCCTCTGCGTTGGAGATGGTCGCCGACAGCGCGATCATCTGCGTGTCCCTGTTCTTACGCATGAGTTTTGTCAGTATGATCTCAAGTGTGGGGCCTCTGCCGGGATCGTGGATCAGATGTATCTCGTCCGCGATCACCAGTCTCACGTCGTCCATCCATATGCTTCCGTGGCGCATCATGGAGTCCGCTTTTTCGGACGTCGCCACGATTATGTCCGCATCCGCAAGTTTTCCGTCGTCGGAGTCCAGGTCCCCCGTGCTCATCACGACCTTAACGCCCAGCGCGGAGAATTTATCAAGGTCGTCCTTCTTCTCCGAAGCCAGGGCCTTGAGCGGAACTATGTACAGCACCTTTCCGCCCTTTTTCAGCACGGTGCTTACGGCCGGTATGAAACCTATGAGCGATTTGCCGCTTGCAGTGGGCATCGCCGCGATGAGGTTCCTTCCAGAAATTGCGATAGGCAGGGCCTCCGCCTGCGGCGGGTAGAGTTCAACGAACCCGCTTTTGATCAGGATCTCCCTGACCTCCTTATCGACCTCTAACTCCTCGACCTTCATGGGCGGTTCTCTATCGAGCATGGTTTATTTATGCGTTCGTCGGACGTTTATGCATTCAGTTTAAATACGGCGGAAATATGGAGTAATTGAAAAAGATATGAGAGAATCTCTAAAGATATTAATGGTCATGTTCACTGCCGCCGTATTTCTCGTTCCGACCGCCGGAGCGATCTATGCGGCGGGATCGGACGATACTTACGAGTTCGTCTCATATTATGACCAGCTGGATGCCAACGGCAAGGCCGTATTTGATGCGATGAATTCGGCAGACGCTTATACCAGCAGCCTTGTTGTTGATCTCCCTGTTAAACTGAGCGCGACATCGGACAACCCCGATGATGCCAGAGCATATCTTTTGAGTATAATCAAAAAGATCGTCGATGATGCGGCCGATGCTCTCAGGTCCAGCTCGCCGATGGCGTATTGGGGCTGGGGGGCGAGTTCGTTCTCATATCCCGCGGCCGACATTACGGTCGCAGGTAACACTGCGACGGTGACGACCTTTTCGTTCCAGGTATCTTTAACAAGCTATCCAAAAGATCCGGTGACGGGAGAGTTCCAGGGCATACAGAAAATGCTGGACGACCTCAACGCCGCAGTGGACAAATTCTCTACGGAAAGTACGACCGTCCGCGGCAAGGTCTTGGACATAAATAACTACATTACCAAACTTGCTACATATGATCCGAACTGGAATGATGACAAAAAAATAAGCATCTATTCCCACGACGCCTATGGCGTTTTTGTCGATCCGAACCACTATGCGGTATGCGACGGCTACTCCAAAGCATTCCTTCTCCTGTGTGAGAAAGAGAACATAGAGTGCGTGGTGGTATCGGGAACATCCCTAGTAGATATGGTCAACCACGCCTGGAACTATGTCCTGATGGATGACGGGAAATGGTATGCCATAGATGTGACCTGGAATGACAACACCAACAATTCCTATTTCCTGAAGGGCTCAGACACATTCTTCCAGACGCACCACCAGGGAACGTATCTAGGAAGCGGCCATCTGCCTAATCCATTCGAGGATCCTGTCCTGAGCACCACCTCGTACGATTCCGGGCCCCCTGCGTGGTATATGAGTTATGCGTGGGTGATGGCATTCGCGATAGTAGCGTTGCTGTCAGTGGCTTTGTACAGATATGCAAAAAGGAGCGGTTGATGAACAACAATTATATACGAGTACAAACTAACACTGTTAGGAAGGGAATGCATGGAAACAGTTGTCAATAAAAAACCATCACTCCTCGAAGATTGGGTAGAGCGGCAGACCTTCCGCACTACCAAAGACATCGAGATACCGGAGAAACTGTCAGACCGTGTCATAGGTCAGGAAAAAGCCGTGGAAGTGATGAAGAAGGCGGCCTTCCAAAAAAGGCATGTCATGCTTATCGGTGAACCCGGCACCGGAAAATCGATGCTGGCCAACTCCATGGTGGAGTATCTTCCCAAGGAAGCGCTTCAGGATATTGTCTCATATCACAATCCTGAGGATGTCAACGAGCCCAGGATACGCGAATTCCCGGCCGGAAGGGGCAAAGCGGTCGTGAGCGAGCAAAAAGCACACGCCGCGGCGATGAAGAACCAGAAAGGCTCCTTTTTCATTTACATATGCATCCTGGTGGCATTGATAGGGGCAATGGGAGTATACATCTTCGGACAGTGGGAGATACTGCTCGTATGCCTTTTTGTGATAATAATCATATGGCTCTTCACAAGGACGCCCAACCAGAGAACGGAAACGGCCATCGTGCCGAAACTGCTGGTGGGACATAATCCCGACGATATGCCGCCTTTCATAGATGCGACGGGCGCGCATGCGGGTTCGCTGCTGGGAGACGTTAGACACGACCCGTTCCAGAGCGGAGGTCTGGAGACCCCGTCCCACGACAGGCTGGAGTCCGGCGCGATACACAAAGCAAACAAAGGCGTCCTCTTTATCGACGAGATAAACCTGCTCAGGATAGAGTCCCAGCAGGCGCTTCTGACCGCAATGCAGGAGAAGAAGATGTCCATCACCGGCCAGTCGGAGAGGTCCTCGGGCGCGCTGGTGAAATCCGAGCCGGTCCCGTGCGATTTCATTCTCGTCTGCGCCGGCAACTTGGACGCCATCCACGGGATGCACCCCGCGTTAAGATCCAGAATAAGGGGGTACGGTTACGAAGTATACATGCGCAGCACTATGCCTGATACGGACGAGAACCGCTACGACATAGCAAGATTCGTCGCGCAGGAAGTCAAAAAAGACGAAAAGATACCTCCGTTCGACAAATACGCTGTGGGAGAGATCGTTAAGGAGGCCCAGCGCCGCGCAGGAAGAAAGGGGGAGCTCACCCTCAGGATGAGGGAGCTCGGAGGCCTTGTCCGCGTATCCGGCGATGTGGCCGTCGAAAGAGGGTCTGACATAGTCACGATAGACGATGTGCTTTCCGCCAAGGGAACCGCACGCAGCCTCGAACAGCAGATAGCGGACCGCCACATAGAGAACAGCAAGAAGTACTCTCTGTTCGAAACGAGCGGTTCCGAGATCGGGATGATCAACGGCCTTGCCGCTCTGGGCGCAGACTCCGGCATGGCAGAATATTCAGGAATAGTATTGCCGATCGTAGCGGCCATAGCACCGCCCCAGACAAAGAAGGGAGGGAAGCTGATAGCCACCGGACGCCTTGGCGATATCGCAAAGGAGGCCGTCGACAACATATCGGCGGTGATCAAGAACTATACCTCGAAATCGATATCCGATTACGACATACACCTTCAATACATAGGGACATATGACGGAGTAGAAGGAGACAGCGCATCCATAACGATGGCGACCGTCATCTTATCCGCGATGGAGGGAATACCTATAAGGCAGGACCTCGCGATGACCGGAAGTCTCAGCGTCAGAGGGAAGGTGCTCCCAGTAGGCGCCGTGACCGCTAAATTGGAGGCGGCGGCGGCATCGGGAATAAAAATGGCGCTGATACCCGAAGCGAACTCTAACGACGTGATGATCCTGAACAAATTCTACAAGGATATGGACGTCTACTCTGTGGAGAACTTCCGCGACGTCGTTGAATATGCTTTCGTCGATTGTCCGAAAAAGAAGGATCTGATGACCAAGCTTCTGCCTCTGACCGAGGGCGGGGTGTCCACGGTAAAGAAGATCGAGCCTCCGCCTGAGTACGTAATCACTGCAAAACACGAGGAAAGAAAGGATCCCCCTAAGACGGAACCCCTACCGGAAGAGGTCGAGGATACCGCGACGATCACGGAAAGGACCATACCGAAAGACGGCAACCCCTGCCCACTGTAAACTGCTTAAACACCATTTTTTCTTTCCGCTCCGGCTGAAAAGAGGCTGGCGCGGTGCATCTTTATTTCAGTGATCTGAGAAGCAAGTACCTTTATCCATTGATTTTGTAAATACACAAGTATAAAACTTATAGAGCGCCATTCTTGGATATATAGGGGGATAGGAAACGTTCCAGAGAGGAGATGACGATGAAAACAAAAACGAACACACCCAGACATATACCGGCGGTAATGCTGATAATCCTGATGTTATTCACCGCCACGGCCATGCTCGGCCTGCCCTCCCCCATGGCGGAGGGAGCTGGGGCGGGGAATGCACTTGTCGTCACCAACGGCAATGACGCCGGCGACGGCTCCCTGCGTGCGGCCCTCACTGCCGCGGAAGACGGCGATACCATCAGATTCGATCCGTCAGTGACCGCTGTCACGCTGACAAGCGGCGAGATCTTATTCGATCTGCCTGACATAACTATAGACGGAGGGGCCGGCGTGACCATACAGCGCATCGGTGCATCCAGCTTCCGCCTGCTGAACAGTACGGCGCCCGCGGGCACGCTGACGCTTAAAGGGCTGACGATCGAGAACGGCGCCGCATCCGGCGACGGAGGCGGGGTGCGGGCGGTCGCCGATGCCGTGCTTACCAACTGCATATTTACCGGCAACACGGCGACCAGCGGCGGCGGGATATATGCCGGCGGCTCCATTACGCTCATAAATTGCGGCTTTGCAGATAACAGTTCACTGTACGGCACGGTCTATTCAGACAACGTCATTGCGGACAACACTACTTTCTTTGCGAACTCCATTGCGAGCCCCGGTACCGAAACCGGCGTCGTGGATGCCGGCGTCAGCGCGGTCCTGCGCCACTGCACGTTCACTTGCAACGAACAGGTGAACAATAATGTGTACAATGTATACGCCGGCTCTTCTGTCTCAGCCGATAACTGCCTGATGACAGAAGATCTGCTGAAAGGAAACTGCAACCTCCCCCTCGGCGGCAGCAACCTGCTCGGAACCGGCACCGACGATTATGCGGCATGGTTCGGGAACAACACCTTCACATTCGGCTATATCATGCCGCTGTCCGGTATTGCGGGCGGCGCGGCGGTGATCACGGGTCATGAAAGAGATGCGGCGGGGAACCTGCGAGCCTCAGCCAACTGCCTCTTCGGCGCCGTCAACTGGACCGCAAAGAGCTGGATCGTCACGAACAGCAGCGACGGCGGGGCCGGTTCCCTGCGCCAATGCGTGACCGACGCCGATAACGACGGCGGAGCGGAGAATTGGCGTGTGGTTTATTTTGACAGCCATGATTCCTCGACCGGCGGCAGTACGTTCAATATCCAGACGGGGAGTGAGATCATATTCTCCAAAGACATTGTTATCTACGGGCGCCTCGGCATTGACGGCGCCCCGGAGATCACCGTGGACGCGACATACAAGACGTGGCGTGTCTTCAACCAGATCGACTCCGGATCTTCGCAATACTTCGGCCTGGCCATCAAGAACGGCAGGACCACCGGTTCTAACAGCGGCGGCGGGATACACAGCAACGGCAACGTCACCGCACAGAACTGCGACTTCGACGGCAACAGGACAGGCTCCACCGGCGGCGGGATCTATGCCGGAGGCGCCGTTACGCTGATGAACTGCATCTTCGCCGGCAACAACGCGAGTTCTTCGGGCGGCGGGGTCTATTCAGGAGGCACCGCCGTCCTGGAGAACTGCATCTTCACCGGCAACGGATCGACCTCCGCGGGCGGCGGGGTCTACGGGAACAGCAACACCAGCCTGACCAACTGTGCCTTCACCAACAACAGGGCGACCGGCGGCAACGGCGGCGGGGTGCGTTCATGGGGCCCCGTAACGGCCACCGACTGCATCTTCACAGGAAACGAGACCACCAACGCGACAAACGGCAACGGCGGCGGCATATGGACGAATAACAACGCCTTCCTTACCGGCTGCGTATTTGCAGGCAATACGGCAAGGGTCGCCGGCGGGGGGGTGAGCGCGCACAATGGCTCGCTGATGGTCCTGACCAACTGTACCTTCACCGATAACACAGCGACTGACGGCGGGGGGATCGACTGTGCAACGAAGACATATCTTTTCCATCTCACGATAACGAACAACAGGGGCGGGGGGATCTACGCTGACAGCGGGCGAACCGCATACCTGTACAACTGTATAGTCACCGGCAACACCAACGCGGCCGGAACAGCACTTTTGCAGACCTACGGAGGCGGCACCGTCAACTATACCGCCGGAAGGAACCTGATCGAGGGGATACCGATCCAAAGCGGCCCCACCACTCACAGGCGGGTCTTCGGACTTAACGTATTCGACCCGGCGACCGGCACCAAGAATGTGCTTACAAACGGCATCGCGGCAGGAACGGCCGCCGCCGTCACCATCTCCGATATCCTTGGCTATTCGACCCTTTCCTCAGGCGAAAGAATGGCTGTGGATAATGCCCTAGCAGCTCTTGCCTTTGATCAAACCGGCGCGGATCGCGCGAAAGCCGGCGCCGTCACCTACGGTGCGGTCGAGGAGAGCGCAAACTCGCTTATCGGCATCGCCGTCGGCACCGATCCCGCAAAAACAACATATGCCATCGGAGAAACGATCGACCTTACCGGAACGCTGCTGACCCTGGAGTACACAAACGGTACCGACAGCGGCGTTTCTTACACAGAGCCAGGCATGACCAACACCTCCGAAAGCGTAGACACCCACACAGTCGGAGACAAACCGGTCCACTTCACCTTCCTGGGTGTAACAACCACCGGAGGCACCTGCCTGAACATCACAGTGACGGACAGCACTTTGACTGCGGTGACCTCCGGCGGCGGCCCGAGCATGTATGGGGAAGATGTCACTTTCTATGCCCACGTGACCCCCGGTCATGCTGGAAGCGGCGTGCCTTCCGGCACAGTCACTTTCTACGACGGGAGTGCGCTCATAGGGACCGCGGCCTGCGATGAATCCGGCGTTGCTTCCCTCTTGATAAACAGTCTGTCTCTCGGAGGCCACAACATCACAGCGGCCTATGGCGGCGACAGCTACTACAGCGGCTCATCCTCAGCGGCGGGAGTGCCGCATACAGTGAACAAAGCGGATACCGCCCTTGTCGTAGCCGCCATAATAGTCGAGACCACTCAGGTAACGGCCATCGCGCATCTGGCGGTGGTGCCCCCCGGCTACGATACGCTGGCGGGCAAGACGGTCAGCTTCTACGTGGACGGCGTACTTCTGGGCCAAAGCAACAGCGATGGCACAGGCGGCGTTTACTTCACCATCAGTATGGTCGATCTGATCGATATGGGAATATTGATTGTCGGCGAACACCTTATCAAAGCCGTGTTCGAGGGCAGCGCCTATCTGAACGGGACCGAATCGGCGAATTTCGTATACGACATATACAAAGCCGATACCGAAGTAAGCGTCTCTGTCACACCTGGCACTTCCGTGCATGGAGAGACTGTGACAATAACCGCGACGCTTTCGATATTGGATATCATCGGCGACACGGCGAACGGGAAACTCATTATCTTCTATAACGGCGCAACGGTCATCGGATCAGATAACTGCAACTCTTTAGGGGTTGCCTCTATCTCTGTTCCTCTGCCGTTTGGCATAAACACGATCTCCGCCAAGTACGACGGCAACGTGAACATGAACGGAAGCACGGGAAAGACCGAGCATGATGTGGACAGAGCGCAGACCGGGGTCAGCATCGCCGTTGCGCCTGCTTCCCCGGCGGTGTACGGACAGAGCGTAACGATCACCGCGACGCTTTCGGTTGTATTGCCTGGCAGCGAAGGAGATCTGTCCGGCAAGACCATCATATTCTATGACGGCGCGGATATTATCGGAACAGGTTCATGTGATCTGTCCGGGGTCGCTTCTCTTCTGATACCGATACAGCTGAGCGTAGGCAGCCATGCGATCTCCGCTGAATTTGCAGGGGACGCAAGCTTACTGTCTTCCGCCTCCGCAAGTACCGCTTACGTAGTTAACAAAGCAACGACCGATACCCAGCTGACCGGCCCTGCCCTGTCTTCTGTTTACGGGCAGAGCGTGACGTTCAGCGCCGCAGTGGTCGACGCAAGCACAGGCTTAGGCATACCGACGGGTGACGTCGAGTTCTATGACGGCGGCATCCCTATCGGCACGGCTACTTTGGACGCTTCCGGCCAAGCGGCCTTCTCTACGTCAGCGTTGAGCGCAGGCCCCCATACCATAACCGTCGAATATATGGGAGATGACAATTACGACACCTCACAAGATAACATCGGCGTGGTCCATACGGTGATCGCGGCGGACACCGCGATATCACTGACGGCGGACCTTGCCTCTTCCGCCTATGGGCAGGAAGTGACCTTCATCGCCAGTGTGGACGTCATAGGCACAGGCTTAGGCGTGCCGACAGGCGACGTCGAGTTCTATGACAACGGCGTTCCTATCGGCACGGCCCCGCTGGACGCTTCCGGCCAAGCGGCCTTGTCCGTAATATTGTCAAGCGTAGGCAGCCGCACGATCACCGCATCTTACATCGGAGACGGCAATTATGACGTTTCCGGGCCCGCCTCGTTGGGCCACGAAGTGACCAAAGCGAACACCGGGACATCGCTTTCAGCGGACCCGGCATCATCTGTCTTCGGAGGCACGGTTACCTTCACAGCCACGGTGGAGGCCGCGGGATCCGGCTCCGGTACGCCTACAGGCACCGTCGAGTTCTATGACGGCAGCTCGCTGATCGGTAGCGACGTGCTTGATATCAACGGAAAGGCCGTCCTATCTACTGCAGCGTTGATCGTAGGCACCCATCCGATCACGGCCGTCTACGGGGGAGACGCCGAATACAACACCTCAGGAACCGTCTCGTTGAGCTACATAGTGAGCGAAGAGGATACGGCGACCTCACTTTCCTCAGACCTTATCTCATCTGTCTATGGGCAGACCGTGACATTCACCGCAACGGTGACCGCTGCCGGCGCGGGTACGCCGACAGGGGATGTCTGCTTCTATATCGACGGCATTCTGACGGATACCGTTGCTCTCGATATCAACGGCGAAGCTGTATTCTCGACGGCTGCGCTGAGTGTAGGTATCCGTCCGGTCAAAGCGGCCTACATCGGCGACGGTTACTACAACGCCTCCGAATCCGCGCTTGACCACACAGTGAGCAAAGCTGACACAGTGACCACGCTCTCCTCGAACATGGCCTCGTCGGTGCATGGGCAGACCGTGACATTCACCGCAACGGTGACCGTCATCGGCCCCGGTTCCGGCATACCGGGTGATGAGGTCGAATTCTATGACGGCGGCGTCCCGATCGGCGGCGGCATACTCAGCGCAGGCGGCATAGCTGTTTTCTCAACGTCTGCTCTGGACGCCGGCGCCCGCACGATCACCGCAGTCTACGGGGGGGACTACTGTTACGCGACCTCAGGGTCCGCCCCAGTGAGCCTTATGGTAAGCCCTGCAGACACCACTGCCTCGATAATATCGGCCCCGAATCCTTCGCTGACAGGCGCATCGGTCACCTTCACTGCCACCGTCACCGCCGTACTGCCCAGCACCGGCATACCTGTCGGCACGGTCGAGTTCTATGATGACGGCGTCCTCATCGGCACAGCTGCGTTGGACGCTTCCGGTAAAGCGACCCTTGCGACGGCGGCGCTGGGTCTGGGTATCCATCCTGTTACCGCAGAGTATCTTGGGAACTCTAACTTCAACGCTTCCGCCTCCCACCTATTGGAACAGAGGGTCGTCCCCTCCTTGACCACCGCGCAATATATCATAACCGCGACATCCAGCCAGGGCGCGACCATGTCTCCGGAAGGGAAAGTTACTGTCAGCAGAGGAGGGAGTGCGACATTCTTCTTCTCCGCCGCTACGGTAACGGTGGACGGCATGCCCCTCTCTCCGGAAGATGTTGCGAAAGGATACTACACCTTCCGCAATGTCGCGATGAGCCACACCATTGATGCCAGAGGTACCGGCCCGAGGGCGGTCGTCACTCTTTCGATCGAAATAAAGGACGGAGACGGCCGCGTGGAATACAGCATAAATGGGTCGCCCTTCGTACCATACACGGAGACGGTCTCCCTGCAGGGAGGTTCCTCGGTCGAACTGAGAGCATACGCAGGCGACGGATACCAGTTCAAGGAGTGGCGGCAGGGAGCAGCCGTATACGCCAGTTCGGAGATATCTCTGGAGGTCAATTCGTCCATAGGTCTGGACCTGTACTTCACTGAGGATGGCGGCGGCTTCCCCTGGCTGATAGCTGGGATTGCATTGTTCCTGATCTTACTTTTGCTTCTGCTGCTGTGGCGCAGGAGAAAAGAGGACGAGGTGGAGGACGGAACGAAACACCCTTGATCACTTCCGACCGGAAAGCTCACGCCGGCGCTTTCCGGTCATTTTCATTTAATCCGGGGAAGGAATATTTTATCTTTTGACGCCGATAGGGTACCATGGTCTCCAAGCGCTATTTCGGCGATTATTCGCTGATGGTCGGAAGGTTCCAGCCCCTCCATAACGGACATTTAGAAGTTATACGCAAATGCGCGGCGGAATCCGAGAACCTTACTATAGGCATCGGCAGCGCCCAGTATTCGCACGAACGCGACAACCCCTTCACAGCGGGGGAAAGGTACCTGATGATAGACGAAGTGATGAAGGACGAGGGCATAACGAATTACTGCATCGTGCCGATCGAGGACATCAACAGATACTCCTTATGGGTGGCCCAGGTCGAATCCCTTTCCCCTCCGTTCTCGATAGTGTACAGCAACAATCCCCTTACCAGGCGTTTGTTCAGAGAGGCGGGGTATGAGCTGAGAGAGACCCCCCTTTACAACCGGGAGGTCTATTCTGGAACGGCAGTGAGGAAGAAAATGATCGAAGGCGACGATTGGCGCCCCCTCGTGCCAAGGAAGGTGGCCGAAGTCATCGACTATATGGACGGCGTTGAAAGGCTGAGAGAGATATCGGGAGGAGAGTGAAATGACCCTTGCGGAGGACCTCTCCTGGATCCTTTCCAGGAACGATATCACGCTGTCGGTCGCAGAATCATGTACCGGAGGGATGCTCGGATCGGTCATCACCTCGGTCCCGGGATCATCCCGATATTTCCTCGGCGGAGCGATAACATACGGCAACGAGTCGAAAGAAGATCTTCTGAATGTCAAAAAAGCCACGATGATCGAGAACGGCTCAGTGAGCGGAAAGACCGCCGTCGAAATGGCCGAGGGCGCGAGGGAGCTGTTCGGATCGGACGTCGCCGTGTCGGTGACGGGCATAGCGGGCCCCGAAGGCGGCACTGCCGCCAAGCCAGTCGGGCTCGTTTGGATCGGTATCTCTTCGGAGAACGGATCGTTCGCCAGAAAGTTCAACTTTGACGGCAGCAGAGAAGAGATACGGACAAGCGCGGTCAACGCCGCGATCCAGCTTCTTATCGGTACGCTCCCCGTTTGATCCAGGCTGCCGCGGAACGTCCCCGTCAGAATAATTTCACAAACACCAGATCCTCGTTGATGGGACACTCCGCATCCCCTTCGATCTCGATCACGGAATACTTCTTGCCGTTCTCCGAGGCATAGGGGTGGCATAACAGATAGATCTCACAATCCAGCATCCCGCATCCCGGCTTTTGGAACGTTATTATGCTGCCTTCTATCGCCGACTTCTTCGGCACGACCAGTCTTTGAGCGACCTTTTTGATCTCAACCACACGCACCCTGTCCTCGTTGAACTCACAGTCGTGCGTCTGTTCCCTCACCGCTGTGATCTCGTACATGGAGCCGTGTTCGAGATTGAAACATACCCCTTTAAGCCTGCATTCCCTGCATTCCAGCTGCGGCCCGATGTAATAGAACCGGTTGCCTTCCTTTGCCTGCGCCTCGCTTATCAGCGTTATAGCCGCCATGTCTCAGATCACTCCGGTATCCTTAGCTACCTTTTCCGCCGCCCTTCGTGTCAGCCCCTTTTCCCTAAGCACAGTGTATCTGTCCTCGCGCATGCCCTTCGCCCTGACCAATGCTTCTATTATCTCATCGTCGGTGAACCCGAGCTCCCTTGCGGTGGTCGGGGCGCCGATGCTCTTAAGAGAATCCCTTATCCTTTTCCAGTTGCCGCGCTGGAGTTTCATCATCATTATCGACCCCACTCCGCACTGTTCCCCGTGAAGGGCGGTCTCCGGCCTTATGACATCCAGCGCGTGGGAGAACATGTGCTCGGAACCGCTGGTGGGTCTGGAGCTCCCGGCCACGCCCATTGACAGTCCGGACGCTATTATGGGCTTCAGGACAAGCCACACGCTCTCTTCGTACCCGGGTTTTATGGCCCCGCAGTTGAATATTATCTCCTCTGCGGCATATCTCGATATAAGGCAGGCGGAACTGCTTATCTCCTCGCCCTTCGCTTTGTTGGCGATCTCCCAATCCCTGAGCGCGGTGAGGTTGGATATGACGTCCGCACAGCCCGCCGCCAGATATCTGAACGGCGCGTCGTTGATCACTTTGGTATCCGCGATTATTCCGCTGGGGGATACCGCGCTTACCGACACGGACCTGCCGTCCGATTTTATGGAGGCGCGGTCCGACGCGATCCCGTCGTGCGCTACGGAGGTGGGTATGCTTATGAAGGGTATGCCGAGATCGTTGGCGGCCATCTTAGTGATGTCGATCTTGCTTCCGCCTCCCACTGCCAGCAGGAATGCCGCCTTGTGCTCCTTTGCCTCCTCCTCGACCTTCCTGAGATTGTCCAGGGTGGCGGTGCCTGTGAGCGAAACGGCCACATCATACTTTTCTGACACGAGGTCCTCGACCTTCTTCCCGGCGGCTTTATGGGTGTCCGTGCCGGTCACGATCATCCCTCTCTTACCGAATTGGAGGGCCTTGCAGGCGTCTGCGACCTGGTCCACGATATCATGCCCTAAAAGTACGGTCCTTGGAAAATCCATCGCTTTTCTTTTGGAGAAACTGTCATTTCCCATAAGCAATGTCTCCGGAGGACTAACTGATCTTCTTTTAGGAAAAGCTGCCATGATCCCACTTTACAACTGCCAGAATCACTCAGAACATATAAAAGGAGTGCATCATATTATTGCATCATATGAAAGCCTTGATCGTTTGCGGAAGCAGGGACGGAGGATTCACATCCGAGATGTGCCGCTCCTTCTCAAAAGGTCTGGCCGTTCACAACATAACCTCGGAGATCATTTTTCCCATAGAAATGGACATAAAACACTGTACAGGATGCGGCGCCTGCTCCGCCGAGGGGGAATGCAACATATCCGACGATATGGATGCAATCTATCGATACTTCAGAGAAAGCTGTCTGCTCGTTCTGGCGACGCCCACGCATTTCAGCGGCCCGTCGTCGGCGGTCAAGACCGTCATCGACAGATTCCAGCCCGCTTGGTTCAAGGACAAAGGGCACCCGGCGTTCGCGGCCGCGCTGCTCTCCGGAGGAGGGCCGTCCCCCCGTTTTTCGAACACTGTGTCCATCTTCAAAGCATTCTCCAACACGACCGGTATGGAATGGCTCGGACATCTGGAGATAACAAACACGGACAAGAAAGAGATCTCGGACGTGACAAAGCCGTCCTTCGATTACGGGAACGAGATCGGTCTGGCCCTGTTCAAAGATCGACAATGATCTTTTGGAACCCTATGTCTCCCGCCGGCCCGTCCTTCTTCCTGACGAACGGTATCAGCTCCGGGAACCTGTCGTAAAGGTATGCCCAGTCCTCCGCCCTCAAAAGAGAATCCGTATCCAGGACCGCGGTCTCCAGGAATCCCCTCCCAGCCAGCCCTTCCATCGCTTCCCTGATATCCGTTGTCTGTTCCCCTCTGCACAGCACCCTTCCTTGGGAGACGAACAGAACAGGCATGCAGTGCTCGGACACTTCATAGGCCTCGCTCATGACGAGATCATTCCTTGTGGTATGGTAGGGGATCAGCAGCTTTACTATATCGCCCATGAAAGAGTCGAAGACGTCCTCAACGTCTTTGATGTGGGTCATGAGCCAGACATCGCTTCCCGGGAACTTCATATCGGTGATGAGGCGGTCGTCCATCTCCTTTCTGCCGAGCCCTCTCATATCCACAACCAGGATCGGCATCCTGTCCTCCGTCTCATCCGCCGAATATGCCGGCGGCGCCGGCTCCGTCTCAAAAGATATGCGGGTGCCGTCGAACCTCACCGGTGCCGACCTCACCTCGCCGTTCTTGAAAACAGAATATAAAGCAGGTATCTCCATGAATGTACATGTCCTAAGCACTATAAACCGTTTAAGTGCAACGAATGAGTAATATACTCTATAGAAAGATTCGGAGGCGGTGATTAAAATATCAAAGGTAGAGAAAAGAGCCATATACATGTGCGAGACCTGCAAGAACCATGTGGAGGGGTTATACTCGGCGGGAGGACCCATTCCTGAGTGCTGCGGGGAAGAGATGACGAAACTGGAGCCTCAGACCGCAGATTTCACAAAGGAGAAGCATGTTCCTTACATCGAAAAGAAGGACGGAGGAGTGCTTGTCAAGGTCGGTAAAGAGACGCCCCACCCCATGACGCCCGAACATTACATAGTGTTCATCGAGATATGCGCGGACGGCATCCTGATGAGGAAATACCTCAAACCGGGCGACGCGCCGGAAGCGTTCTTCAAGACGGATGCGAATGTCGTCGTCGCGTGGGAACTCTGCAACCTCCACAAATACTGGAAATCCGCCCAGTGAACCTTAGGCCGTCCCAAAGACGGCCGTCCCGATTTTTCCGCCTGTTGGTTTTAAATCGGCGGACGGCAATTACCGCACGCATTAAGCATCATCGATCTTCGGAGTTATGATCATGGCGTCAAAAAAGAAAGACACTCCCAAAGCCAGTGAGAAGGGATACCAGCCAAAGGCAACCGCAAGGCATGCTAAAATTACTAAGACAAAGCAGGACGAGATCGATTCGTTTAAGAAAAAGATCGATACCGACAAGTACCTTGCAAAAAAGTATGAATCTAACCGAAAGACGGAGATCAAAGCCCTTCCAAAAGAAGAACGCGCCGCCGCAAAGGAGGAGCTGAAAGAATCTATCAGGAAGAGGAAAGAGGGCGAGGAGAGGGACAGGGAGAAGCTCCGCGAACTTATATACGAGGAGAAAGCTGAGAAGAGGATCGGAAAAGGGTCCTTCGATGATGAGGCCTGGGTCAAAGAGGGAAAGAAAAAGAAAAAGGGGGCGGAAGAGCCTCTGGCCGAAGATGTACCTGCCATAGAGCCGGAAGAGGAAGCGGCCGACGACGATGCTGCTGCCGAAACAGAAGCGCCGGAGGAAACCGCAGAGGTGCCGGAGCCTGAAACGGTCAAAGACCCGGAGAAAAAGGATTGATCTCCGACCCTGATCGATCCGTTATACTCCTCTTTTAAATATATATCATATCCATACCATACAGCTCAGCCGACGCACGTCTCGCGCCGGATACGGAGCAGGGGGGGAGTAGATCAGCAGGAGGCATGCGATCGCTATCTTGATCGGCGTCGCCGCCATCGCAGCGGTATTAGGTTTAGCTGGCGTGCTTTTCCTCATGAACGATAACGGCCCGCCTGACAATAAGGGCGGGAGCGCATCCGTTGCTACGAATTATGAACTAAGATATTACAAAAACGGAGAGATGGTCCGGGATCTGGAGGTGCCTGCCGGAGCTTACATAGTGGTCGAGGATGATATCGACGCGAACGGCGCTTCTGAGAGATTCTTAGGCTGGAACACCAAACCGGACCTGTCGGGCACGATATTCCAGTCGGGGGCGAAGCTGAAAGTGGAAGGTAACCTCTCCTTTTACGCAATGTTCATCAATTCCAATATGTACGCCATTATACTTCCGGAAAAACAGGACGGATACACCATAACGGCGGACCGCATGATGGTGGCCAAAGGCGGCATCTCGATACTCACGTACTCCCTTCTGCCCAGCCATGTCGACTATGACCTGGTCATCGCCGTCAACGGCAACCCCATGAAACTGGACGCGCTGAAGGAGATACATCTTTTCGATATACAAGAGGATAAGATCGTCACCGTCACCGGGGTGCACGACAGGCGTATGCACAGCATAACCCTGCCTGAGCCGCAGAGAGGGTACATCCTGACATCATCGGCGGAAAGCGTCCACCACGGAGAACCGTATTCTATGCAGTACACCCTTCTTCCGGGATGGGGGGAGACATCCGATTTCGGCATCCATATAAACGGAGTGGATGTGAAAAGGCCGATCGACGGAGCGGTATTGGTAGAGGACGTGAGGGACAACCATGTCATAACCGTTACAGGCGTCGAACTGGTCCAGTACAGCATCGCCGCTGGGAAGAACATAACCGCATTTGTGAACGGGGCACCGGTGTCCAGAGCGACCGTGGAGGACCTCATCCTAATTGAGCCTGCCGAAGGATACATCATACCGAGCACATTCAACGGCCAGATAACGGGCGGGTTCAAAGCGGAGGGGAAAGGGTACCGCATTACGGGCAATACCGCCTTCCCGTCCGTATCAAAGGTCACAGCCGGAGACAATGTAACGATGAACGGCAGTAGCGCCAAAACGGTCTTCGTCTGCCCCGGCGACAGGATAACTATCTCCGCGTCAACCGGATACAGTATGCCGGGCAACTATATGGACACAATAAGGGGCTTGGACGGGGCGGCGTATTCCGCCCAGGGATTCACATTCAGTAAAGACGCCGCGCTCCCTTCGATATATAAGGTCGTGTTCAACAGCCATAATTCTGTTTATGAAACATTCTTTGTTATAGGCGGAGCGGCGATTCCTTTACCGCAGAATGCCCCCAAAAGGATTGCATATTATTTTGCTGGCTGGGATATTGCCTCATCGTCTGTGAGGAGCGACCTGTCTATAAGGTCTATTTGGGATCCAATGACACATGATGTGTTCTTTGGACCAAATCTAATTGTGGATGTTGGAAATAAGTGCTTTGTGTTTGAAGAAGGAAATGCAGAAAACGCCCCTCGAATCATACAAGTAAGATCTGATGAAAAGGTTAGAATACACACTCCTTTTGATTTGCCTTTGCCAGATGGCTATGGGCCGGAAAGTGGTGTTGCTGTTTATGGAGACGGATATTATGATATTATAGAAAATTGTTCATTCCCCGGCGTTACATATGTGAGATATTTTGAGACAGAAGTAGGAGATGGTCCAGTAGATCCTCTAATAATAGGATGTGGCTACAATATAATGCCTGAACCCACTATAAGCAAAGAAGGTTACATTTTTGCGGGATGGGTTTATAACGGTAAGCCAATAAGCGGCCATATTAAAATAGAGAACGAAAAGTATATTCTATTTCCCACATGGGAACAAAAAGATGGCTAACTTTTAAATACAGTTTCTCCAATGGAGTGCTACCGTCAGAGGTCTAAAATGATCTTCAAGCTAAAGACTGAACTTATTCTTCTTAAGTAAATCAGTGAAAGCAGTGACGGTTTGGTGGTTTTTATGAAAACGCAACAAACCAGTGAAAGCGCTAAGAATTTGGAAAAAATGTTGGCTGTGAGCCATTACAACCAGCTTGCGCTCTCCGGTGTGGGCCCCATCAAGGATGTTACAATCTTCGATACCACTCTGAGGGACGGTGAGCAGGCCCCTGGGATCGCATTGAGCCCGGAGGACAAGATACGCATAGCCATTGCCCTTGATGACCTCGGAGTGGACATCATAGAAGCTGGATTCGCCGCTTCGGGCGAAACGGAAAAAGAGATAATATCAGAGCTGACGAGATCCAATCTGAATACAAAAATATGCAGTCTGGCACGTGCCGTAAGGTCCGATATCGACGCCGTTATCGACGCCGGGGCGGGTATGGTGCACACCTTCATCGCGACTTCCGATCTGCACATGAAGTACAAGCTGAAGATGACGCCGGAACAGGTAAAGGCCAGGGCAGTGGAGACTGTCGAATACGCCAAGGCCCACGGCCTGGAGGTGCAGTTCTCATGCGAGGATGCAACGAGGTCCGACCTGGGTTTCATGAAAGATATACTGAAAGATGTTCAGGATGCCGGTGTGGATTCGATCAACATACCTGATACCGTTGGCGTCATCACGCCCCGCGCGATGGGGTATCTGATAGGCGAGCTGAAAAGCGCAGTGAATGTGCCTATCTCTGTGCACTGCCACGACGATATGGGTCTGGCTGTAGCCAACTCCTTGGCCGCCATCGATTCGGGGGCGACGATCTGCCATGTCTGTATGAACGGCATAGGCGAAAGGGCCGGCAACGCCGCTTTGGAAGAAGTTGCGGTGAACCTGTTCGCCAACTACGGCATACAGACAATAGATATGAGCAAGATCGGTCAGACGTCGAAACTGGTGGAAAGGATCACCGGTTTCAATATTGCGGGCAATAAATCGATCGTCGGAAGGAACGCTTTCGCCCATGAGTCGGGGATACATGTGCACGGCGTGATGAGCAATTCCCTGACATATGAACCCTTCCTGCCGGAGATGGTGGGCGCGGACAGGGCAATAATCATAGGTAAACACTCCGGCGCACATTCGATACAGAGCAGACTGGACGCCTTGGGCGTCGAGTTCCCCGCGGACAGTATGCCGGAACTGCTGGCTATGACCAAGAAGATCGCCATAGGCGACAAAATGATCGACGATGCCGAACTGCTGGCGATAGTGGACAACATCATGTGGAAGAACGACACCAAAACGAACACCGTCTCTCTGGACGAGCTGACGGTACTGACGGGAAAGAACACCACATCCACGGCCGTCGTCACGGTTACGATAGGCGGCGATGATAAAAGGACGGCCGCCGATACGGGCGTCGGGCCTGTGGACGCGGCGATAAACGCCATACGGAAAGCTATCAACGACAAGATAACCATGGAGGAATACAATCTGAGCGCAATAACCGGTAAGAGCGATTCGATCTGTAAAGTGACCGTGGCGGTCAGGGACGTGCAGAACGACGGTGCTTTATCCGTAGGAAAAGCGGTCGGCCTGGATATCGTGGAGACATCCGTGGATGCGATGATGGCCGCCATAAACAGAGACTTCGCGAGAAGGAGGGATGCATAATGGGTAAGACGATCGCCGAGAAGATACTCTCAAACAGATCTGGGACAGATGCTAAAGCAGGACAGATAGTCATTGCGGAAATTGATTATGTTATGGTGAATGATGTCACCGGACCCATCGCATTCAGGGAATATGAGAAGATCGGATCGAAGAAGATGCTCAAGGACAGGATGGTCATCATACCGGATCACTACGTCCCCAACAAAGACGTCGCTTCTGCGGAGCAGGCCAAGGAGATGAGGACTTTCGTCAAGAAACACGAGATAGACAACTATTTCGAAGTGGGGAAGGGCGGAGTGTGCCACCAGCTCATGATCGAGGAGGGATTCGCGGCTCCCGGAAGGCTCATAGTGGGCGCCGATTCCCATACGTGCACATACGGCGGCATCAATGCGTTCTCGACCGGTATCGGCTCCACTGAGGCTGCGGTCGCGTTCGCAACGGGAAAGCTATGGTTCAAGGTGCCGGAAACGATCAAAGTGGAGCTCTCCGGCAAGTTCAAAAAGGATGTCGGCGGAAAGGACCTGATAATCAAGATCATAACCGACATAGGAGTGGACGGAGCAAACTACAAAGCGTTCGAGTTCCACGGAGACGGCGTAGGGAACATGAGCGTGTCCGACAGACTGGCCGTTTCGAACATGGCGATAGAGGCCGGAGGGAAAGCGGGAATATTCCCCTGCGACGGCCTGACCGAAGAATACATCAAAGGCACCGTGAGGGGCGCATATTCTCCCGTTTCAGCGGACCCGGACGCGGAATACTGCCGTGTCCTGAGATACGACCTTTCCGAAATAGAATCCATGGTGGCATTCCCCCACCTGCCCAGCAACGGCCGTGCCGTGAAGGACGCCGACGTGAGGATAGACCAGGCGTATCTGGGATCCTGCACAAACGGGCGCATCGAGGATATGCGCATAGCGGCGAGGATCGTGAAAGGGAAGAAAGTGCACCCGGACGTGAGGTTCTTAATCGTCCCAGCAAGCCAGAGAGTATACAGGCAGATGCTGGACGAAGGGCTGATGCAGATATTCCTGGACGCGGGCGCGTTCATTTCCGGCCCGACCTGCGGCGCATGCCTGGGAGGATACATGGGCATTCTGGCAGCGGGAGAGAAGGCCGTCTCCTCAACGAACAGGAACTTCATCGGAAGGATGGGGGACAAGGATTCAGAGGTCTATCTGGCAGGGCCGGAGGTCGTAGCGGCCTCTGCGATAGCCGGCAGAATAATCACCCCGGATAAACTGGAGGGATGCTGATGGTGAACATACAGGGAAAGGTCTGGAGGTTTGAGGATAACGTTGACACTGATCAGATAATACCGGCGGAGCGTCTGGTGTCCGCGAATCTCACCCATCTTAACGATTTTATATTCGAAAAAGTAAGGCCCGGCGTTGCGAAAGAGATAGGGAAAGGCGACATACTGGTGGCGGGAAAGAACTTCGGATGCGGATCGTCCAGAGAGCACGCTCCGCTGTCGCTGGTACAGGCGGGATTCTCCTGCATCGTGGCGGAATCCTTCGCGCGCATCTTCTATCGCAACTCGATGAACATCGGATTGCTGCTTATCGAATGCGGGACCGACGTCAGGGAAGGCGGTACGCTGGAGGTGTGCACCGACAGCGGAAAGGTCAGGGACACTGACACGGGAAAGGAATCCGTATTCCCTCGGTATCCTCCGTTCATAGCGCAGCTGATGGAGTGCGGAGGGCTGGTCAACATGGTCAGGGAGGGTAAGTTTTGAAGCATCTTGCGATAATACCCGGCGACGGGATCGGAAAGGAAGTGATCGATGCCGGGATGAGCGTCCTGGATGCCGTCTGTGAGATATCATCTTTCGATTATGACGGAGAGTTGTTCGACATAGGTTCGGAAAGGTATCTGGATACGGGCGAGCTTCTCACCGACGAGGACATAGCCGAGCTTAGGAGGAAGGATGCGATATACTTCGGGGCCATAGGGGATCCGAGGGTCAAACCGGGAATACTGGAACAGGGCATCCTCCTTAAGATGAGGGCGGTGTTCGACCAATACATCAACCTGAGGCCGGTGACGTCCTGGTTCCCGCTGGTGCCGCTGAAGAGGGAGGTCCCCTTCGACATACATTTCCTCAGGGAGAACACCGAGGACTTCTATATGGGCGCGGGAGGGACCTTCAGCGGAAGCCGGAAGGATGCGCATGTCAGGGTCAAAAGGGAGATGTACGATCTTGAGATGGAGCTCAGGACCAATTCTTCGAACAACGACGATTTCGCATTCGAGATAGGGCTGCTTTCAAGGAAAGGCATCACAAGGTTCGCGGACTATGCCTTCAGCTATGCCAAGGCGAGAGGCCAGGATAAGATCACGCTCGTGGATAAAGCGAACGTCTGCACCCACATCTACGGGATGCAGAGGGCGATATTCGAAGAGAAGTCCAAGGAGTACGGGATGGGTCTGGACTTCATGTACGTGGATGCGATGGCGATGGCGATGATAGTCAGACCGGAGACCTTCGGCACCGTAGCGGTCCCGAATTTATTCGGGGACATACTCACCGACCTGGGCGCACAGCTCCAGGGAGGCCTGGGCATGGGTGGGAGCGGCAACATAAATCCGAAAGGGGTCAGCATGTTCGAGCCCATACACGGATCCGCCCCCGACATCGCGGGTCAGAAAAAGGCCAATCCGATAGCCGCCGTGCTTGCCGCGCAGATGCTGCTCGAGAACCAAGGCTACCCCGAAGAGGGAAAGATGCTTCAGAGATCGGTGAGATACTGCCTTGACAACAAGCTCACCACGCCGGACCTGGGCGGGAAACTGACCACCGGAGAAGCCGGAGAAGCTATCTGCAAATACATACTGGAACAAAAGAGGTGAACCGTGATCAAGCTGGACCTCCGCATTCAATACGATGACGAAAGAACGGCGAAAGCCGTTTTCGATTCCGTATCCCCTGACAACGAAGGGTATGTTTCGACAGAGCTGTGCGGGAGTATGCTGATCATGAAGATAACCGCCGACAACGCCGGCACCATGCGGAATACCGCGGACGATCTTATGGCTTGCGTGAAGGCCGCCGAGGAGGCCTCAGGCCTCGTCTCCGGCCCCGCTCCTGACCTTGACGGCGACTCCCTTTTTGAATGACCTTATCTCATCCGCCACCAGCATCATGCGGCCCGTGGCTATCACTTTATCATTTGCGTCGGTGACCATCACCTCTTCCATAGGCCTCAGGCCGCCGTCGCATTCCGTGACGAACTGGCAGAACACATTCCTCCCTTCCGATACGAAAGGAACCGCGTCGTCCGCAACCCTGACCCTCATGAACGGCGCGGGAACGGCGGACGCTATCCTGTCCGCCCCTTCTTTTCTTAAGGTATACAGCCCATCCCCCGCCCGCATGGAAAGGATGTGTTCCCCGTCCGAAATGACGTTCCTTATCTTCCCTGTGTTCTTGCTGATGACGAACTCTATCTTCCCAGTGAAAAGAGCGTCGGTGGCCTCGATACCGAACTGATATCTGGACACGGCCTTGGCCCGGATCATGTCCGCGTCATATTCTTCTGTTCCGCCGTCGCCGATATCGCGGCCGTTCGCCGTTTCGCGGAATTTGCATTCGAGGAATCTGACGGCGGAGGACTCCGATTCCATCAGCGTGTCCACATCCTGCACCCTCGGGAACACGGACTGCGCTATCGGATATATCTCATCCAGCTCGGCGGGGACCGGTCCGAACGGCGAGATGACGACCGGCGTGTACCCTGCCCTTCTCGCTCTGTCGAAATCCGCCGCCATCGCCCTGCCGTACGGCTTGCTCCCCTCGTCATAGAAAAGGGCTGCCTTTTCTGTCGGGGGAACATATCTCTCCATTATCCTGGATATGTATCTTCCGAACACCGGCCTCCCTCTTGTTTCCGCCCCGGTATAGAACATGGCGCCGTCCCTGCTGATCGGATCATACCTTTCCATGAACTCCTGATGTTCCTCCAGCCGCCTCAGCGCGTCGAGCATTGCGGGATGCGCTCTGCATCTGATCTCGGCCAGCTCCCAAAGACGGCCCTCACAGATATACCTTTTAACAAGTGCCAGCTCGTCCGCTATCTGGTATAGATTGTGTCTCGCGATGACGCCTTCCCTCTTCTTCCTGTCCATATTTCTGATCGTTTCCAAACTAAGTCCCCGGCATGCCGGACAGTTGCAGTCCAGGGACTGCATATCCTGCAGGCGGTAGGTTCCGTCTATGAACATCATCCGGTCGTCCCTTGCGAACTTCGCGTAGGACGCAGAATCAAAGAGATCGCATCCCATCAGTGCCGCGAGTGCGAGCACCATGGGATGTCCCGCGCCGAAGAGGTGTACCGGCCTGTTCGGGTTCAGCCCTTTTTTGGAGGATATCACAACATCGACAAGCTCAAGGTATCTGTATTGTTCCATAAGGGGGACGACCCCTCCGATGGGATGGACGTCGACGTCCATCGGGGCCATCCTCTTTGCGCAGTCCTCTCTCAGATCCTGATATACGGAGCCCTGGACCACTCCGTTGATCATCATTTCCCCTTTGATATCGCAGGCTTCCTTCGTCCTTTCAAGCGTTATCTCGATGGACTGCGCCGTCTGTTCCTTTGTCCAGTAGGGCTCGGTGAAGATGTCGAGGACCGTCCCGATGTCCGTCCCGATGCTTTTCTGGAACTCGATCATCTCCTCATTCGTGACCTCGACCTCGCCGTACATATGGCTCTGGAATGTTCCTGAATCGGTCATTATCACTCCGGGAAAGTCAAGCATATCATGGAGCCCCGTCTCCTGGGCCTTTGCTTTCAGGTCCGGCGTGTTCTTTATGATGTAAGAATTCGTTATAATTGCGGAGAAGCCGAACTCATCATACAGTTCCCTGGGGGAAACAGTGCATATCTTCGGATTGATCACGGGGAGAAGCGCGGGGGTCTCCAGCACCCCTGACCTGGTCTGCAGCCTTCCTATCCTGGCAAGTCCGTCTCTTCTTACTGTCTCGAACATCAGGCGTAGATATGGTCACCCAATTAAAGGATTCTGTCTTTTACTACGTCCGCGTAGGCTTTCGATATCGCGTTCTTGACCAGGACGTCGGGTATATCCTCGATCACATCTTTGTTCCAGTCAAGGGTCGGACGTCCGAAGCTCACAATATTGACCTTCCCCTGGTCGCAGCTTTCCTCCGAATCGAGCATTTTGATATCCAACCCGCTGAGGATGTCCGTTATATTCTTCCCGTTTATGAACAGCGTGTTCGGTCCTTCCCCTTCGGTGCTGATGAATTTTGAGGATATGTCGGAAAGCAGCATCTCGCTCACAAGGCCCCTGAGATAATCCGACATCTCCTCTATCGACCACCTTCTCAAGTTCTCATCTTCCGGAGGTTCGGACGAATGCCTGTATTCTATGTCGATCATGGCCATGATACGTCAACGGGTTTACCGATTAAAAGTATATAGGTGCTACACTTTTTATCACTTCCAAGCGTCCGGGGCGGCCCTATTATCCTTGAACCAGTCGGAGTCTTTCAGCACCCAATCGTTGCCGCTGCATGTGATGGTCACTTCCCCGTCCTTCATCATAAAGACGACGTTGCCGTTGAACGGCTCATACACACCGCCGCTGTAGTTGACTATGAGGGTGGTGATATAGACCTTGTCTGTGTATTCTGCGATCCTGTCGATGAATTGCTGCGTGGGGAACTGATTCGGAATGGTGGAGGAATATTCTGACGAGCCGGCACAGGTGCAGATTATGACATATTCAGGAGTAATGGCCTCAAGCAGCTTCGGATGGGATGAGGTAGATGAGCCATGGTGCCCGCCTTTTAAAAGTACACAGTGACCCAGGCCTCCGTGATTTTCCTGATAATAGTCTACTAGTGCGTCTTCTCCTTCTTTTTCCAGATCACCTGTGAACAGATATTGATTGCCGTTCTGTGTGATCATTATGCAGACAGAATAGTTGTTCTCGCTGCTCGATTTGTTCTCATAGTAGCGCTGATATAGGATCTCCATTGTCACGCCGGGACCCAGCTCATATACGCGCTGTGCACCCTCCTTCGATTCTTTGTAACATTGCAACGCGGTGTAATGTTCGGTGCCATTGGCGACCAGACCATCCCTTGTATTTTCGTAATTACTGCGTGTGGCACTGGTGCTGTTCGTCATAGAATAATCTATGATTGTCCCTATTTCAAAAGCGTCAAGGACTCCCTCAGTAAGAGGGGCTCCCGCGCTGGTTTTTGTACTGTAAAACCCTGCAATGTGGTCCTGGTGCGCATGCGTCGCTATGACGTATTCTATTTTACCGTCTTGTATGTGTTCATTGATGTAGTCGATTATCGTCTCCGATGAACTCGTGCGCGAACCTGCGTCAATGAGGATGTCCACCTCACCGTAATTGATATAGACACAATCTCCTGTGTATTTATTTCCTAACTCCAAGAAGTGAATGGTAAGATCATTGTCCTCTATTACTGTCACTTTCGTTTCTTCATGATCATGTTCGCCATCTTCGACCAGTACGACATATCCTCCTATGCCCCCCATAAGCAAAAGCGCACAGACCAAAGAGATAATCGAAGCTGCTTTAGACATAAGTACCCATCACCGCCCTTTGAAAACCACGCCCCGCCGTTCTGTGAGAGCCGCTATTTTCATATATAGCATCGTCTCACGTTTATTTAATTAGTTTGCGCTCGGATCCCGACCGTCCGGCTGATCGGACATACTGACAGCTTTATCATCAACCACCGCATTCTTCCCTCTATGTTCCGCATCTTGGGTCTGCGCGATGAAGACTTCAAAATGGTCATACTGATGAGAAATGACCTGAAGATGGGCAGAGGGAAGATCGCTGCACAGGCTGCGCACGCGGCCGTAAACTGCGCCCTCAGCATCAAGAAGAAGGATTCCTCAGCATTCGACAAATGGATGCTGAGCGGCCAGACAAAGATAGTCTTGAGGGTTGACTCCGAGAGGGAGCTTTTCGATTTCAAGGCGGTGGCCGACGTCCAGGGCCTGAATAACTCGGTCGTCTGCGACGCGGGGAGAACTCAATTGGAGCCTGGGACATATACGTGCCTCGGGATAGGTCCCGCCGCATCCTCCGTTCTGGATAAGATAACTGGCGAACTGAAGATGCTTTGAGGCCGCCGTTAAGTATTTTTATATGTGCATGGCAATACCCGCTTTAAGGGAAGGAATGTGCTCGGGAAAAAAAGTCTGCTGATCTGTTTCGGCCTTATCGCACTGGTAGGGTCGATAGCCTTCGTATCTCTCAGCGATGATGCTGCGGACAGAAGCGATGCGGCCCCCATCGACCTTGCTGCGGCGCTTGAGAACGCCGTCACAGGAGATACGGTAACTTTGCCTGAGGACACGGTGCTCTCAAGAGACGCCGTGATCAGGTCCGGCGTCATTTTGGACGACGCGGGCTTTCCACTCAGAATCTCTGCAAACATAACGCTGATCGTAGAAGGAACGCTCATCTCCTCAGGGAATCTCACGGTCATAGGCTCCGTCGTTGTGGCCAGCGAAGGTATGATGGCGATAGACAACGAAGGGAATACCGCCTCTGTGTCGGGTTCGTTAACGGTACAGGAAGGGGGTACCTTCAGCATCGGCTCCGGGAAGATCAGCACTTTGTCAAGCTTAGGGATGGGGAGACTGTTCATCGAGGGGACAATGACTGTGGGCCGCGGTGCTTTGAATTCCGCCGTCAACGCCAATAACACTGTTGTCACGGGAAAGCTGGATATCTCCGAAGGGAGCACTTTCAGGATACATGATGTTCTGACCATAGGGAACGCCCCTGTCCTCACAACAGAATTGGGGAACAGCGCCTTGATATCCGGAAGAGTGATCCTTGAGAGCGCAGCGTACGTCCTGGCCTACGGAGAATCAAGCTTCGCTTCGAAGAACATCTGGTATGCAAATACATCCACTCAATTCATTTTAGGCGGTAAGGTCTACGCCACAGAATATAAAGACCAGACTGGGAAACGGAACATTGTGCTTCCCTCGACCTCTGACCTGAGGGACTATATTCTTACCGGCTGGACGGATTCTTCCGGCAAGGCGGTGACGGAAACTTCCGACATACAGATCGGAAGCACCAACGTCTACGGAGGAGTGACCCCTCGCACCTACAGGATATTCTCAACTGAGAACGAGAGCATAAGGTGGGTGGTAAATGACATAGAACAGGGAAGCTCCTTTGAGGAATTCGGCGTATACGGCGCACCTTACAAAATAAGCATCAGGTCGGCGCCCGGATACTCCGACCTGCCGACCATATACATGAACGGGGTCCAGTTCACACCCGGGGCCTCCTTCAACGTTGCGGGAGAAACATCATTCACCACTTCCGGCGGTCGTTCTGCTCAGAGCGACAACATTCTCATTCCGCTCCTGCTCATACTGGTGATACTGGTCCTCATTGCCTTTGCGTTCTTCTTTGCACTCAAAAATAAAGGCAAGAAGGCCAAATGATCAGAGAGTGTGGAACTCTTTCATAGATCTTACCATGAAGTTCTGATCCTTGGCGACCTTGATCGCGCCTACCGCCGCATCCGCGCCCTGTATGGTCGTCAGGAAAGGTATCTCCAGTTCAACGGCGAGCCTTCTCATCTTATGCCCGTCCCTTACCGGCCCGGATTTCTGAGACGGTGTGTTGATAATGAGATTTATCCTGCCTTCCCTCATCAGCCCGATGGCATTGGGTTTCATGTTATCGTCTATTTTGAAGACGGTCGTCGTTTCCACTCCGTTCTCCCTGAGATGCGTTGACGTGCCTTTGGTCGCGTAGATGGTGAAGCCCATCTCCGAGAGCTCTCTGGCCACGGGCAGCACCCTCTCCTTATCGGAATCATTGACCGTGACGTAGACCCCGCCTTCCGTCGGCAGCTTGTTCCCGGCGGCTGTCAGGGCCTTGTAGTAAGCGATGTCAAAGTCCTGGTCGATGCCCATGACCTCGCCCGTGCTTTTCATCTCCGGCGTGAGTATGGAGTCCACACCTGGCAGTTTCAGGAAGGGGAAGACGGAAGCTTTGACCGCATAGTGATCTATCTCCTTATATCCGGACAGCCCGAAATCCTTCAGGGTCTTTCCGAGCATGATCTTCGTTCCTATCTTAGCCAGCGGGATCCCCGTGGCCTTTGATATGAAGGGGACCGTACGCGACGCCCTCGGGTTCGCTTCGATCATGTATATCTCGTTGTCCTTGACCGCCAGCTGAAGGTTCATAAGGCCTTTTATCTCCAGCGCCAAAGCCACTTTGTATGTTATCTCAACTATCCCGTCGATTATCTCTTTGGACAGGGTGAAAGGAGGAAGCACCATCGTCGCGTCCCCGGAGTGACAGCCCGCATACTCGATGTGCTCCATTATCCCGCCTATGTACACGTCCTTGCCGTCGGAGACCACATCCACGTCGATCTCTATCGCCTCCGTGAGGTATTTGTCAATGAGTATCGGGTGGTTCCTGGACACTCTGACCGCGGTCTCCACATACGTCTGCAGCTCCCCCGTTGAGTACACGATCTCCATCGCCCTTCCGCCCAGAACATAGGACGGCCTTACCAGTACCGGGTATCCTATGGATTCCGCTATACCCTTTGCCTCTTCGAAGGAGTAGCCGGTGCCGGACATCGGCTGTTTTATTCTCAGATCGTCCATCAGTTTCGAGAACCTTCTCCTGTCCTCGGCGACGTCCATATTATCCGGACTGGTACCGAGCACTTTGGTCTTTGTTCCGGCAAGCGCCTCATCCAGATCCACCGCCAAATTCACGCTCGTCTGCCCTCCGTACTGCACGATGACGCCGTCGATATCTTCCGCCTCTATGACGTTCAGGACATCCTCCATTGTTATTGGGTCGAAATACAGGCAGTCGGATACGTCGTAATCGGTGGAGACCGTCTCGGGGTTGTTGTTGATTATTACCGCTCTGACGCCCTCTTCCTGAAGGGCCATCACACCGTGCACGCAGCAGTAATCGAACTCTATCCCCTGGCCTATCCTTATCGGGCCGCCGCCGATGATCAGGACCTTCTTTCTGCTGTCGTCCCTTTTGACCTCGCTGGATATTCCGTACGTTGAGTAGAAGTACGGCGTCCCGGCGGCGAATTCGGCCGCACAGGTGTCCACCATCCTGTATACTGGCGTCAGACCATCAGATGTTCTTCTTTTCCTTACGTCTGGCTCCGGTGCTCCAGTGAGCTCCGATATCTTCTCGTCGGAGAATCCCATATACTTTGCTTCTTTCAGAATACCGGGGGTGAGCGGCCCGTCCTTGATCTTTTTCTCCATTGCGACTATGTTGCCGAGCTTTCTTACAAAAAAGATATCCCACTTTGTCATATCGGCGACCTTTTCAGGGTCCCAGCCTTTTCTCAGCGCCTCCCCCATCGCGAATATGCGTTTATCTGTGGCGTGGGTGAGCTCGGCGGCTATCTCCTCATCGGTCATATCGACGCTGTCAAGGCCTTTGACGCCTATCTCCAATGACCTTAATCCTTTCAGGAGCGCCTCCTCGAAAGTACGGCCGATGGACATTATCTCCCCGGTACTCTTCATCTGCGTCCCCAGGTGTCTGTCTACGGTTCTGAACTTGTCGAAGGGCCAGCGGGGTATCTTTACAACGACATAGTCGATGGCCGGTTCAAAAGCGGCGTAGGTCGTGCCGGTTATCCTGTTCTGTATCTCATCCAGTGTGTACCCGACCGCGACCTTCGTCGCCACTCTCGCTATGGGATATCCGGTTGCCTTCGACGCCAAAGCAGACGATCTTGATACGCGGGGGTTCACCTCTATCAGCCTGTAATCTCCGTTCTCCGGGTTGAAAGCGAACTGTACGTTGCATCCTCCCTCTATCCCGAGCGCCTTTATGACCTTCAGAGAGGCCGTCCTCAGCCTCTGGTGGTCCTTATCCGATAATGTAAGGCACGGGGCGCACACGATGCTCTCCCCCGTGTGTATACCCATTGCGTCCAGGTTCTCCATGTTGCATACGATGATGCAGTTGTCCTTGGAGTCTCTCATCACTTCGTACTCGTACTCTTTCCATCCGAGGACGCTCTCCTCTATCAGCACCTGATGTATGCGTGAGTAAGCAAGCCCTCTGGCACATATCTCTATGAGCTCCTGCTCGTCATACGCTATCCCGCCTCCCGTTCCGCCGAGCGTATATGCCGGCCTGATCAGCAGAGGGTATTTCCCTATGAAATTCGCGGCCTCGATGGCTTCCTGGATGGTGTTCACGCTTCTGCTCAGAGGGACCGGTTCCCCTATCCTCTCCATGGTCTCCTTGAAAAGCTCACGGTCCTCCGACATCGCGATTGCGTCCGGCTGGGTCCCTATCAGCGATACGCCCAGGCTTTCCAGCACCCCGCTGTCCGCAAGCTCCGAACATATGTTCAGGGCGGTCTGTCCGCCCATTCCGGAAAGGATGCCGTCCACCCCCTCCTTCTCGATTATCTTTGCGACCACTGACGCCCGGAGCGGCTCTATGTAAACACTGTCGGCCGTCTCCGGGTCCGTCTGTATCGTCGCGGGGTTGGAATTGACCAGCACGGTGTTGTAGCCTTCTTCTTTCAGCGAGCGGCAAGCCTGGCTCCCGGAGAAATCGAACTCCGCCGCCTGGCCGATGACTATGGGGCCGGATCCTATCACCATTAGCTTCTTGTAATCCTTCTTCATGTGCGCCCCTCCTTGACCGCCTTAGTGAATCTGCTGAGGAGGAACGATGTGTCCCCCGGCCCGAGAGACGCCTCCGGGCGGTACTGCGACGTGAAGAATGGAAGGTCCCTGTGCCTGACGCCTTCGACCGTACCGTCGTTGACGTTTATCTGGTCGGCTATAAGGTCCTTCTCAAGACTGCTTCCGTCAACCGCGAATCCGTGGTTCTGAGAGGTTATGAACACCCTGCCGTCGAACTTCACGGGCTGATTGCTTCCGTGGTGGCCGAACTTCATTTTATAGGTCTTACCTCCCAGAGCCGCCGCGGCGACCTGGCCTCCCAGACATATTCCCAACAGAGGTATCTGAGAAGAAAGTTCCGAGGCCGCCCGGACCGCCGTTCTGAGCATCACGGGATGCGACGGGTCCCCGGGACCGCCTGAGATAATTACGCCTCTGACCTTATGGCCGGTTATCACATCCGCCGGGGTATCGTAAGGGAATGTTATGACGTCGAATCTCTGAGCCAGGTCCTTAACTATCCCGTTCCCGTCCCCGAGGTCCAAAATACCCACGCAGGCATCCTTCCCAAAACTGTGTCTTTCAATGCGCTTGCATGATGCCTCTCCCGCTAGGTCGCTTTCCGATGGGAAAGGCGTGCGTTTAAGTTCTTTGATCAAATCCTCTATATTGTCCTTATCTTCGGTGAAGGCTCCTCTGAGCGTCCCCGCGGTCCTGATCTTTATCACTAACTCTCTTGTGTCTATTCCGGATATACCCGGGACCTTATCGCGCTTGAGAAGTTCGTCCAAGGTCCTGCCGCCGTACATCGGCGACGGCTCTTTGCAGTATTCGCGAACCACCAAGCCTCTTACCTGCACGGTCTCCGACCGGTAGAAATCATCGTTTATCCCGTAATTGCCTATCAGAGGATAGGTCATGACAATGATATGACCTCTGGACGCGGGATCTGTCAGACTTTCCTGATAACCCGACATGCCGGTAGAGAATACGACCTCGCCCGCCGCCGGCGCCCTGTGCCCGAAGGGCTCTCCCTCGAATACGCTGCCGTCCTCGAGGACCAAATAACTTTTCGCCATCGAGGATAAACCAGTGATGGCGACCCTATTTAATATCTTGGGAACGGTCCTGACAGCCTCAATCCTCTCTTGTCCAATACCCGACAAACCACCTTATTTTGAACGAAATAGGAATAAAGAGGGAGCTCTTTAGGATATTCATGCGGATCCTCGAACAAGACGCCGACAACGGGAGCATAAGCATCATGCTGGAGGCTGACGAGGACGTCTGGCACCTTTTCAACGTCCTGGAGAAGGGGGATCTGGTCACCGCCTCCACTACCCGAAGGGAAGATAAGCCGGCGGACAAACTGAGGGCGGAGAGGTCCGAGAAGAAAAGAATGATCCTCGGCATAAGGACGGAGAAGATCGAGTTCTCGGAAGATGACATCAGGCTCAGGGTCCTGGGGACGATCGAGACCGGGCCGCAGGACATAGGTCAGTATCATACGCTGATATTCGAAGTGGGAGAGAGCCTTCTGATAACAAAGACGAAATGGAAGGATTCGCAGATCGGCAGATTGGACAGGGCGGTAAAAGAATCAAGGAAACCAAAGATACTGTTCATCTCCCTTGACCAGGATGACGCCGTGATAGCCGTGCTCAGACAATTCGGGCTGAAGGAGATCGCCGCCATCAGATCAATGAGGTCGGGGAAACAATACGAGGAAAAGACCAAAGAGGACGGCTACCATAAAGAGATCATACAGAAGATCGAGCCCCTCGTTTCGGATGATATGCCGATAGTGCTCCTCGGCCCGGGTTTTGAAAAGGAATCCCTCGCCGAGGACCTGAAGGGCCAAGGATATAAAGGGATACACGTGCACCACACCGGCCAGTCGGGAATGGCCGGCGTCAACGAACTTATCAAGACTGGAATGGGCGCCGCGATACTGAGGGAGTCCTCGGTCGGGATGGAGATGGAGGCGGTAGAGAAGCTTATGTCGGAGATCGGAAAGGACGGCCTCGCAACATACGGCCCGAACGAGGTAGCGGACGCCGCAAATGCCGGAGCGGTGGAAACCCTGCTCATCCTGGACTCGAAGCTGAGGGAGCAGGACATGGACGATATCATAAGGACTGTGGAATCGCAGCAGGGGAGGGTCCTGATCGTATCCGGACAGCATGACTCCGGGAAAGTGCTTTCAGCGCTAGGCGGGATGGGCGCATTATTGAGATATAAGCAATACTGAACCTTTTTCCTGTAAATTCAACTACATGTTTTGAGGGGGCATCAGAAAGTTTTTAATCATATACGCACGCTCTACCCTTAGCAACTAATCAACCAACCGAATGTTTTCTGACCAGATGGTTTCTAGGGGGAATTAGAAAAATGAAAACGGCAGAAGAAGTTAATAACATACTTGAGAAATTCGACGTGTGCGTCTGCGACACCACGCTCAGAGATGGGGAGCAGGCGGCAGGGATCGTATTCTCCAACGTAGAAAAATACAGGATAGCCCAGCTTTTGGACGAAGCGGGCGTTCAGCAGATAGAAGCGGGCATTCCCGCGATGGGAGCCGATGAAAAGAGGGCGGTCAAGCACATAGCACACATGAAGCTCAATGCTTCGGTGCTCGGATGGAACCGCGCTAATATCGACGATATAAACACAAGCATAGACTGCGACGTCGATTCCGTCGCCATCTCACTGTCCTCTTCAGATATCCATATCGAGCACAAACTGAAGAAAAGCAGAGAATGGATCCTTGAACAGGTAGACAAATGCGTTTCACACGCTAAATCCCACGGTTTATATATCTCATGCAACGGGGAGGATGCCTCCAGGGCGGATATGGACTTCCTGCTTGAGTTCGCGAGGACCGCCAAGGCCGCCGGCGCGGACAGGTTCAGATACTGCGATACGATCGGCAGGGAGGACCCGTTCACATGCGCGGAAAGAGTGGGGCGTATCATCAAAGAGGTCGGGATAGAGGTTGAGATGCATACCCACGACGACTTCGGCATGGCGACCGCCAACTGCATAGCGGGGGTCAAGGCAGGAGCAAGGTTCCTCAGCACGACCGTCATGGGCATAGGCGAAAGGTCGGGCAACACGCCTCTCGAAGAGGCCGTCATGGCATGCAAGCATCTGTTCAACAAAAACACCGGCATAGATTCGCTGAAACTTAAGCCGCTGGCAGAGTTCGTGTCGATGGCCTCCAGAAGGGAGATCGGCATCTCCAAACCATTCCTGGGGGCCAACTGCTTTGCGCATGAGGCCGGGATCCACGCTGACGGCATAATAAAGGATGCCAAGAACTATGAGCCGTACGATCCGAGCGAGGTAGGTCTTGAGAGGAGGATCGTGATAGGTAAGCACTCCGGAAGGAATACCATCGTCACCGACCTGTCGCACAGGGGGATCACCCTCTCCGATCAGGAGGCCATCGACCTCCTGGAAAGAGTGAGGAAAGGCGCCGTGAAGCTTCACAGAAGCATCTCCTCCGACGAACTGTACACAATGTACAAGGATATGCTGGCCGGCGAAGACCCGTTCGACGATTAAGAAAACCGCTGATCAATCTGTGCCTGCTCTGTGTTTGTAGGCATAGATCAGCACTATTACTCCGATTCCGCATAGCATTGCCCATATGTGTTCGATCAGTCCGACATTGTTCGGCACAAGGATCAATATCACAAAGTCAATGAGGAACACAAGCGTCCAGTTGTTTATCCTCACGAACGCTTTATAGAATCTTATGGATCTGCGCTGAAGGTTGCCTTCTCCCTTTGCCTCGGCCTTCCTTTCCGAGTCGATAAGGACCTTCTCTACGAACTTAAGATTTTTGATCAGATTATACAGAGGGATCGCCACCGCTACGAAGTTCACCGCCAAAATTATCGTATAACACGCACTGAAAGACAAATTCTCCACATTGCCGTGCAGGAAATTCGTCATATCTGACGTGAATACCAGGAACACTATCTCTATCGCCAATATCAAAAGGACATCCAGATATGCGATCGTGGCCCTCTCTTTGAATCTGGATGAGGTTGACTTGGACGAAAGCGCTATCTTCGCATAGTGGTCATCCCTTATGGACTCCGCTCTCCTGACGGCGCTGAGAACAGGTTTCGGAGCATGACCGTATACAAAGTCACAGATCTTACCTGAATTTTGCGACATGATCGGCAGGACCACCATCGATACAAGCGCGGCGCATATCACGGAAGCGTAGAAAGAATCGGACAGCACTCCCGCGTCCAACCCAGCTTTCGCTATTATGAAGGCGAATTCTCCCATGGCCACAAGGCTTACGGCGGACATGAAGCCTATACGCAGAGGCTTGTTCCCTATGAAGTATGCAAGAAGCAGACTTGACGACTTAAGGACCGCATATACTACGAATATCAGTATTATCAGGGTGATATTATCGACGATGTCGCTGATAGCTATCTTCAGGCCGACCGAAATGAAGAACATGGCCATGAAGATGTCTTTCATCGACGTCACGTCATGTTCGATGGTGGTTCTTGAATTGGCCTGAGATACCACCACCCCCATGAGGAATGCGCCGATGGCCATGGACATTCCTATCCAGACCGACAGCAGCGCCATTGCGAAACACATGCCCACGACCGTGACCAGCAATATCTCGTCCGGCATCTTGGAAGCTATCCAGTCGAGTGCGCGCGGAATGAAGAGTATGCCTATCGAGACCGCCGAGACCATGAATATCAGGATTATCATGAACATCCACACTATGGAGTCCAATTCCATCACGCTTCCCACAAGCAGGGGCGAGGCCATGGACAGTATGATCACTTGTGCGACGTCTTCGATGACAGTGATCAGAATTATGGTCTCCACGTCTTCCTTTGAAAGTTTCCCCTGGCCTTTGAGAACGGCTGTTACGACAGCGGTGCTGGATCCGGAGATGATGGCTCCGAAGAGGATAGATTGGATCGGATCCCATCCTATGAAAATACCGAAAAGATAGGCTCCGATTATTATAAGCGGCAGCTGGATCAGAGCTATCAATACGGCGAATGCTCCGGATTTCCTCAATTTCTTTAAATTGAGTTCCATGCCGACGCAGAACATCAGGAGGACCAGTCCTATTGAGGAAAAGATGCTTACGATGGTCTCGGTCTCTTCGGACCCGTCCGCCCAATAGTTCGCAAGGATTATGCCGGCGGCGAGATATCCTATGATAGGAGGCATCTTCAATTTCATGAATAGGACTGAACATATCCCCGCAACAAGCAGGAGGATCGTCATATTCAAAAGAATTGCTACCTCTTCCAACAATACACCCAGATGCGTATAATCTTATCAGTAAAAAATTATTCGGCGCTTCGTGTTATTTTTCTTCGTCTTTTGTCGTAGATACTTTCTTCCTCTGACGGCCGCCCGTCTTTTTCAGTTTGCCCTGGTCAAGCGCCCATTGGAAACCTGGGGTCTCCGCCGGAGCTATCAGTACTTTGTCGTTCTTGGCATACTTCTTTCCGGTCACCCAGTTGGTGAAGGGTGATATCACCTTGTACTCATCGGCGTCCATGACCACTTCTTTCGTGTTCGGCCTGCCCCTCATCTCCGAGTACGTGCCGTTGAACATCCTCACATGCTTGTCCTTGACCTCCGCCACTTTGGTGCATACCGTATCCAAAAAATACCTGTCGTGGGTAATGGCTATTATTGTTCCATCGTATTCGTTCAGCGCCTCTTCGACAGCATGCCTTGCGGGAATGTCCAAATAGTTGGTGGGCTCGTCCAGAACAAGGAGGTTGGTCTCCTCCAATAAAAGCATGCACAGCGCGACCCTTGCCCTTTGTCCGCCGGACAGGGTCTTGACCGGTCTGTCCACATCTTCCCCGGTGAGGAGCATCCTTGACAGTATCGAACGCGCGTCCCCTCTCCTCTCCTTGCCGATGATTTTCAGCATTTGTTCCTCGGCCGTCAGGCCGAGGTCCAGTCCTTCGTGGTTCTGAGAATAATACCCTATCTTCGCTCCCGGGGCCACCCACAGCTCGCCTTTGCTGGGTATCTCCTCCAGCAGAGCTTTGATGAGGGTCGATTTGCCTTCCCCGTTGGATCCGAAGACTCCGATCTTCTCCCCTTTGTGTATGTCGAGTTCGACATCCTCAAGGATCGTTCTCCCTCCCAGTTCCACCGATAATCCTTTGCAGGTGATAACGTTCTTTCCGGATTTGGGGGCGGATTGTATCCTGACCGTTATCTCCTTGTTCTCTTCGGGTTTCTCTTTTTCTTCAAGTTTCGATATCAGCTTCTCTCTTGTTTTGTGTGTGGTGAGATACCACTGGTCTTTGTGTAACTGTTCGGCTATCTCTTCCTGCCTTTTCTTATTGTTTACATATTTCTTATATTCCTTTTCCATCCGGTCGAGATCGAGCATCTTCTTTGTTACAAAGTCGGTATAGTTACCTTTGTATTCTCTTGTCCTGCCGTACGATATCTCGGTCATTCTGACGGCCACCTTGTCCAGGAAGTAGCGGTCGTGGCTTATCACCAGCAGAGAACAGTGAGACTTCAGAAGGTAATCTTCGAGCCACTCGACGGTCTCGACATCCAGGTGTGAGGTGGGTTCGTCCATCACCAGCAGGTCGCAGTCATCCGCCTGGACAAGTATCCTTGAGAGCATGACCTTCGTCCTTTCGCCGCCCGACAGGGAATCCATGGTGCGCCCCATGATATCTTGGGACAGACCTACTTTTTTTAGAGATCTGGCAAGTTTGCCCTCATCCTGAATGCCTGATTCTTTGAGGTCCCTTTCCAGCTGGGAATATTCTGCCGCCAGATTGTTCCAGTCGACGTTGCCTCCGGATGCCATTGTTTCCTCTATCTCCCGCATCTTCCTCTTTATGTTCTCGATGCGGCCATACGGCCTTCCGAGAACATCCCTTACGGTGAACTGCGGGGATGACTCGGGAAATTGTTCAAGATATCCCACGTCATCCGTATATCTTATCAGTTCCCCCGTGTCGCATTTCAGCTCCCCCAATAAGATCTTCAGAAAAGTGCTCTTGCCCGCGCCGTTTATTCCGATCAGACCGATGCTGTCCCCCTCGTTGATCTGGATGCTTGCGTCGGTCAGGACCTTTACGGGGCCGAATGATTTCGCGACGGCCTGGGCTTTCAGAAGCATGCTTTCTGCATGGGATCAAGTTATTTTATAATGTTCATAGAACGATAAATGATTAAAAAAGGTTAAGGCGGGGATCGCTCCCCTGTTTTATTTTTTTCTGTTAAGGATGATTCCTTTTATCTTCTTACCAGATCAAGACCTCAGTAGTCTCACCGCGACGATTATCGCTATGACGGCTATGATTATGACTATGATGATCAAGAGTATCTCAATCAGAGTCAAACTGTTATCCACTACTGATTTTTCCTGCGCTACACCGGCCGCCGTGAACGTGGCGTTCTTCGTTACTGTATAGGGGTTGGTGAACGAAGCACCATCCACTCTCAGTACGGGAGTTCCCTCATATCCGGGGACGACGTCGGCTGTGACGGTCAGTTTCGTACCGTAGTTGTACGTATCTTTGCCGCTGCTGCCGATGTTAACGCCGTTAACGACCCACTCCATGCCTCTCTGGAAGGAGAAGGTCACTTCGTATGTGCGCCACTTGTACTCAGCATAGACCTTAGCGAAACCGCCGATAGCTGTAGCACTGCCCGTCAGAACATTCCAGTCTCCTGCCCTGAACTCGCGGTTCTCCCACCAGTTCAGGAAGATTATGTCCAGCAGATCGTCATCGATCATCACGAGGTTCGCAGGGGATGCCGTGTGCCCGTAGAGCGTCGCATAGAGCATGTCCTCTACTATGTACTCTGTCTTGACAAGAGTTCCAGTTACACTCAGCTTCCCAGTTATGTTGTAGGTTCCATATACGCAAGCGTATGCAGACGTGCCAAGGGTGATGGCATCGTTGATCACTGCTGTGTTCGTGTAGTCCGCGTTCATCGGAGACAGGGTCGGCACCGCGCCGATCACCAGCTTAGTGGTGGCCGTAAGGGTACCATCAAGTGTGACCTCACCGCTCACAGACACTTCGCCTGCAGAGGCATTGGATCCACTGCCGACGATGAGTTTTCCTGCAACGTTGATCACACCTGTGTTTGCGGGTGGCAATCCGTCGGCCATGCTGGTAATCTTACCACTTTCGCCGATGGTGAGTACTCCGGTCGTCGTTACATCAATGACGCCTTCCGGACCGATTAACGTTCCTGCAGCATTCGTGAACACAGCTTCGCCGACGATTCTCAACGTACCGTTGATCACCGCAGGAGCTTTGGAGATTGTAAGTGTTCCATTCACCGTGAAGGTAATGCCTACATTGACAGTCAGGCCAGCTGTGTCGCCGTCTTCCATTGTCACGCCCTGTTTCAGGGTTGCGTCTTTGTCCAACGCAGCAGGCTTACGCAGTACGATCTTCTGTCCGGAGACAGATATGTCAAGTGCTGTCCAAAGATCTGTGTAGATGAATTTGTCGCCTTCGAGCAATACGTCTGATTCGGGTATCTGGAGAACATTCGTGGGCTTCACGTCATAGATCGCCTGTCCGCTCTCAACCAAGTATTTTACAGTGGCGTTCTGTCTCTGTACGATCGTCTTAGCCGGTATTGATACTTTGGGCGAGTACTCATCTATGAGCTTGCCGCCTGAATCATATACCTTCTCTCCGATCTGGAGCCATCCGTCCGGAGCCAGGATCAGGATGTTTGTGTTAGCATCCGGGTTGGGTCCTACAAGGGTGGTGTCCTCTCTAATGATGACTTTTCCCTTTATCGCTATGTTGTTGCTGTTCAGTAGTGCATTTTGTATTGATGTGTAGTAGAATGTTGTGCTGTCGGGTTTGGTGCCTACGTTCTCAAAGTAGATCGCGGCGTTGAGACCATCCACGAGTCTCAGGGGGTGGTTAACCAGGGTCGGGCTTGCAGCGGGAGTGGTTCCATATGTAAGCATTCCAGCGTCTTCGAAGTCGATGGTGTATACACCCGTCGATGCTCCGTATGTGCCGGTGCGGTTATCGAACAACCCACGTACAGTGGCGTTTGTATATATGCAAATGATGTCACCATATACTGTGAGAGTAAAATCTTCTGTCTCACCGTATCCGGTGGCCACATAGAATGTGTTGTTCATGTTCTCGAGAGTTATCTTAGTCTCTTCGAAAGCCCCGGTCGAGGCTGCTGCGCTAGCGGCATCGTTGGTCAACGTGAACGGAGTCACATATATGCCACTAGGCATACTGCCAATGAATAGGACATAATCATAAGAACTGTCAACCAAGATAAGAACCACATATTCGCCCTCAGGAACCTTTATTTTTCCAACGGCGCTGCCGCTCATATCGATGCTGAGCTCACCTGAACTTGTGCTTGCGGCGTATATGCAGTTGTTGTAGTCACTATAGTCAAACTCTATCTCTGTACCATTGTAGATAAGAGGAGCCGTAACCGTGTCTGCGCCTCCAGCAACCTCATTTCCGCCAACGGCCACTGCATAGTTCACGCCTGCCCCATCTGCGGAGAACGTTGCGATGAATGCATCGCCGGCCGCGCCGCCCAGGATACCAGCCAGTTTATACTGCTGATTCAGCAGTACGCCTTGGAAGGTATACTCCATGACCGTACCGTTAACGACTCCGGGGACGTCCGACTCGATGGCCTCTCCTTTATCAGGGATAAGGTACAACGTATCAGTCGTCAATGCACCCGATGTCAAAGGCACTTCGATGACGATCTCTGCAAGCCTCGGCATGTTGTCTCCGACCAAGACAGTCGCACCTTCCTCAACTACCATGTTGACATTTACAACACCGAAGTTGGCGTGAGTGTAACCAGCCTGTCCTGAGACATTCTCGGGGAAATCGACGCTGAACTCACCGGACTCAAATGTGACCATCCTGTCCGATGCTTCAATCTCACATATGTATGAGAGAGGGACGTTGGGATCCTCGATCCATGGGAGGTGCCTTTCATCGACAACTACCTGATTGAACACCGTTGCCCTTCCGTCAGCGTACCCAACTGCCAGACCGATAGTGTATGCGGTCGAGACCTGGGCTGTGCCGGCTTTGAAGGTTCCGGTGAACGGCGCAACCTGCCCATCCAGTGCAGCGGCATACATGGCATCGAAGTTCTGGAAGAAGCCAGTGTTAAGCAGGCCAGTGCTCAAAACACCGCTCCACTGTGCCTCTGTCAGTGCCCCGGGCCTCATTGCGCCACCCATCAACCAACCTTTTGTCACTTCTATAGACCCTTTTACGGGTTTATAGCCGGTGATCTTTTCATCAGGGGTTGCGGCTGAGCTGTCGACCTTTGCCTCGTCTCCGACCAGAATCACTCCATTAAAGCCGTAGACCGGTTCTGGCGCCATTATCAGCGTGAACACTGCGTCCGATACTGCTTCGAGCTTCACTGATGCGTACTCTACGAAGTTGTTCCCGTAGACATCATCGGCAGTGCCGATGGCTATCGTTCCGGAAACCGTTATTCCTTCTTTAATCGTTACATATTGTACGCCCCATGCCTGGCTGCTGCCGAGGTTCAGGTAGAATCTGGCATTCAGATCGCTACCATCCTCGATGATCGTTGTGCTGTTAACGCCGTTGCCCATCGGATTAAGAATGGTAGCGGCGTCAGAATCATCGCTCAGCGCGATACCTGCAAAAGATACCGCTGCGAGAGCTGCGACAACAAACAGTGCGAGGAACGCTTTACTGTTTTTTTTCTTTTCTTTATTCATTTGGAATCATCCTCTTTGAGTATGTTGTTCCTGCCTTTCTGCGACCGCAGAACAAACAGCAGACAGGCAGACCTCATAAGGGATTCCAACTTCGTTTGATGGGACAGCGTCTCTGCTTTCCCGTCTCCCTCTGTCTTTTTTTCCATCCCTTACCTTCGGTTTCCGCCCCGGCTGTATCGTCCGTACGACGTACGGGCACGTTCTTCGCAGGCTGCGAAAGGCTTGTCCACAAGTGCCTTATAGCACCCTATGAACAGAGTAGGTAGCAAGTGGAGATATTTAATATTAAGCCAAAAAGGCACCTGCGCGCGTATATGTGGGATTATATTAAAGAACCCTGTTAAAGACTTGGTTCCCATTTCTCCTCTGCGCCGCGAACATCATGTTACCGCACTTATCTGAGGATCACGCTTGATACTCCCCTGCACTGTTTTATAGCAGGCAGCAGCCTCGGGGGTAGCTGTCCGTCCACCACCACTATGAGATGGGAGTCGGCCCTTATCCCCGGATCGTCCACCACCGCCTGCCTGACGGAGAGGCCGCCTTTGTATATGACCTCGGTCACCGCCGAGACTATCCCCGGTATCGTTGCATCGGTGGGGATTATCTCCAGCGTTGTGCATCCTATCTCCGGCGCAACGTCCGCAAGAAGCAGCATCGATCTGAGCTTCGAGAACAGTCTGTCCAGTTCGGGGTTCTCGGATATCTTGTCGAGAGTGGACCTCACCACCCTCCTGTCTACGCCGGCGGCCCTCGCTATCGCCGCATCGGACTGCTCTATGCCGCCGCAGTACGCTATGCCCTTCTCGATCCTGATCCCGTGCCTGAGGAGAAGCATCGCGACCTTCTCCTGTGACGGCGATTTGCTGAATTCCTCCTTCACGCGGTTCATGCTTAGTAATGTGCAACCAAGGATAAAAATATGCATCGTTCTATCCTTTTGCATACTGTGGAGGATACGGATAAGAAAGCGGCCTGCGCAATCCGTTTCCTCACAAACCCCATAGACCCAATGCGCTGATGTTACTTTAAGCGGGCGTCCCTCATCGCGGCCGACCCTCCGAAAACATAATAACCATGCGGCACCTGACCACTTCACTTAAAAAGGAAGAATTCGCATGAATAAGATCAATGTCGCCGTTCTAGGAGCTACCGGCCCCATAGGCCAGAGATTCGTACAGATGCTTGAGGGCCACCCGTATTTTGAGATAGAGGGGCTCTACGCATCCGAAAGGTCGGAGGGAAAAAGGTTCGGCGACGTCATCAAGGTCAGGGATCACAAGTTCTCGGAAGAGACTGCGGAAATGAAGATCAGGACCATGGATATCGGCGGCATATCGAAGAACGCGAGGATCGCATTCTCCGGGATACCGTCCGATCTCGCGGGGCCCGCCGAGTCCGAGCTGGCAGAGAAGGGAGTGGCTGTCTTCACCAACGCTGGATCGCACCGTATGGACAGGCACGTTCCGATAATGATACCCGAGATCAACCCGGACCATGCCGCATCGATAGAACGGCAGGACACTTACGGCAGCGGGGGCTACATCGTGACCAACGCTAACTGCACTTCGACCGGTATCGCGACCCCCCTTCACGCTCTCAATAAGGCGTTCGGACTCCGCGAAGTGTTCGTTTCCACTTACCAGGCCCTTTCCGGTGCCGGATACCCAGGGGTCCCGTCGCTGGACGCCGTCGGGAACGTTGTACCATTCATAGACAAAGAAGAGGAAAAGATGGAGGCGGAGCTCGCTAAGATCCTCGGCGGTTACTCCGGAGACGGTTTCAAGCCCGCGGGTTTCAAGGTAATCGCCAACTGTGCCAGAGTGCCGGTGGTAGACGGCCACCTGGAGGCGCTGGCCATCAAACTGGATTCATCTCCTTCATTGGATGAGATAGCTGCGGCCCTTTCCAAGTTCCGGGGGGAACCTCAATCGCTGAAGCTGCCTTCCGCGCCGGAGGTCCCGGTCATCGTCAGGAAAGAGAAGGACCGGCCGCAGCCCGCCTACGACGCTCTTGCCGGAAGCCCGGACAGGGCGAAGGGAATGGCGTCCACCGTCGGAAGGATCAGGGAAAGCAACGGTTATTACAAGATGTTCGCGCTTTCCCACAACACCCTGAGAGGCGGCGCGGGCGGGTCAATGCTCAACGCCGAGCTGTTCAAAGCCAAAGGGCTGCTGTGACGGCGTGTAAACCTTATCTACTACTTTTACATTGGAATAGATGAGGTCAACCCATGGCAATAAAAATGGCGGTCCCCAACAAAGGAAGGCTCAATGAACGGGCTGTGGAACTACTGCTGAAATCAGGCATAGACCTGGGAGAGGACTGGGGGCGGAAGCTTTATGTGAAGGCGAAGGAACAGGATATGGAGATCATGTTCGTCCGCGCACAGGACATACCGGCGTTCATCGCATCTGGAGCCATAGACCTGGGGATAACGGGAGAGGACATCGTTGCGGAATCTGGATTCTGGCTCAGGAAACTCATGGACCTGGAGTTCGGGTTCTGCCGCCTTTCCGTCGCAGCCCCGGAATCCTCCGGCATCAGGAGCATGGACGACGTTCCCAACGGCATGAAGGTCGCGACGTCGTTCCCAAAGCTCACAAAAGAATTCTTCGAATCAATGGGTAAGGATGTGAAGGTCATCGAGATCTCAGGCGCCGCGGAGATCATGCCTTATCTGGGGATATCAGACCTTATCGTGGACCTTGTGGCATCGGGATCGACGCTGAAAATGAACCGTCTCGGAGAGATCGCCAAGATACTGGATTCCCAGGCCGCCGTGTACACGTCGGAGGCTTCGTTCAAAAATAAAGGCTCAGAGATCGCCGACGTCGTCGATTCCATAAGAAGCGTTATGGCCGCCGAGGATCGGAAGTACCTCATGGCAGACGTCCCGAAGGATAAACTGGAGGCCGTGGAGAGGATGTTCCCGGGAATAGGCGGGCCGACCATCCTCAGCATCGCGGGCAACGACGAGATGGTCGCCGTGCACGTGGTGATCAACTCCAAAGATGTATACAAAGCGGTCAACGACCTCAAAAGGCTCGGCGCAAAGGGCATACTTTCTGTTTCCATAGACAGGCTGGTGGAGTGATGGTCTCAAGGGACATCATGAGAAGCACTACCAGAGGTTTCAAGAAATACTACAGTCCCAGCGTCAAAGGCGAGGTCAGGCTGGACACCAATACAAATGTCCTCGGCTCGAACCCCGCCGCCATGAAGTACCTGAAAGAGCAGGATACGGATCTGAACGATTATCCCGTCACGTACTCCGACAACCTCAGATGCGCCCTCGCGTCCCTTTACAACCTGGAAACAGAGAATTTCGTCGTGGGCAGCGGGTCGGACGAGATACTCGACATTGCTTTCAAAACGTTCACTGAATGGGGGGACGACTGCCTTGTCCCCTATCCCTCATACACCTTGTACGAATACTTCGCCCAGATGAACGGCGGCAGCGTGGTGTACTCTGAACTAACGGAGGATTTTCAGCTCGATGTCGATGACATTGTGTCCTCGAAAGCGAAGATAGTGATCGCAGCCTCCCCCAACAACCCCACCGGCAATTCTTTCAGACAGAATGATATAGAGGACCTGCTGGCAAGGTTCAAAGGCATCGTCATCATCGACGAAGCATACGGAGAATATTCTGACAATTCCATGATACCCTGGGTCAACGAGTTCGATAATATGATAGTGGTCAGAACATTCTCTAAAGCCTACGCCATGGCCGCTTTAAGAGTAGGGTATGCCATAGCCAACAAAGACATATCCGATATGATGAATTCCGTGAAGATCCCGTATTCCCTGAACAGCCTTAGCGAAGGGGCGGCGATCGCGGCAGTCAAGGATCAGGATTTCATAAGAAAAAGCAAAGAGATGGTACTTGCGGAAAGACCGAAGCTAGCGTCCGGCCTTTCGAAGCTCGGGTTTGAGCCCTTTCCGTCGGATTCGAACTTCATCCTTGCGAGATCTCCGATCGACCATGCCGTCCTTACAAGCGCTCTGAAGGAAAAGGGCATACTGATAAGGGATTTCGGCAGCAAGAGGAGGATGGAGAACTGTGTCCGTTTCACTGTCGGGACAGATGGAATGAATAAAGATCTACTTGATAAAATCGCCGACGTACTGGAGGAACGCCGCTGACCGCGGCGCTGGAACGGGAGGATAACGCATGATGGTCATACCCGCAGTAGATGTGCTTGACCATAAGGTGGTTCAGCTCGTGGGCGGGGAGATCGGCAGCCAAAAGATAACGCTGCCGGACCCCCTGAGCACGGCGATGTCCTGGGTCGAGAAGGGGGCGCCGTACCTTCACCTTGTGGACCTGGACGGTGCGTTCGGAAAGGGGAACAACATAGACATATTCAAAAAAATAATCAAAGAGTGCGGAGTTCCTGTGGAAATAGGCGGAGGCGTCAGGTCCGAAGCCCTGGTGGATGACCTCATCTCATCGGGAGCCGACAGAGTGATAGTCGGAACAAAAGCGATCAAAGAACCTGATTGGCTTTCAAAGATCTCGGATGACCATCCGGGAAAGATCATGGTAGGCATGGACACCAAGGGCGGCTCCCTGGCGGTGAACGGATGGCAGGGTTCCTCCGACATCACCGTGGAAAAGATGTTCGACCTCATCGGAGATATGCCTCTCAGCGGCGTCCTCAACACGAACGTAAGCGTGGAAGGGCAGATGAAAGGCATCGACGCCGACCAGGCGGGTCGGTTCATATCGGAATGCCCTCACAAAGTGATAGCCTCCGGTGGTATAACCGCTGAGGCCGACTGCAGGACGTTAAGCAAGCTGGGAGCGGCGGGCGCCGTCGTCGGGCTGGCGTTATACACAGAAAGAATCAGGCCGTGGGAGTGGGACAATCCTTGGTCCGCTGAATAAATGCACTTATGTAGGTTCTCGCCTGATCTGTTGGCAAAAGTGTGTAAAAATCGTCAAAAAGTGGAAAGGGTTTCAATCACTCTTCGCATTCTTCCGTCACGTCATACAATCCTTTGACGAAACCCTCGAATTCACCAGTGATTCTGAAAGTTCTCGTCCAGCGGTCTCCGACTTTTTTCCAATCGCCGTCGATCATTCCTCTGTCAAACAGCCTGTCTATGCATTTGGATATCGTGGACTGGGATGGACTTCCATTCATGGCTTTCACTAATTTACTAAACCATATGTCTTCGCCATTTTTGTTGAATTCATAAATTTTTGTACATACTAGGAAGTCATTTGATAACACTTGTTCTTTCTGTACCATTTTTTCCTCCTTTTCTTTGCGGAAATTATAACAGAGCCACGTCATAAAAATCCACAGTTTAACGAGTGGATACACTCGTTGTATTTAGTTATGTGTTTTCTAATTAAATAGATTGTTATAATATTACACTATTAAATTTATATAATTAGTTTTGTTCTAATATGCATTATGATTTTAATAAACGTTATCAAACTCGATCTTAATAACATATCCTACCTTCTGCTGATGTTATCTCTGCAGTTCATCCCTGCTGAAAGGAGAAAAGAGAACGAGTCCACTTTCAGGTACCTCTTGGAAGTCTTTAAAAGAATACTCCATATTAGGGTGATTGACAGTACAGAGGGCCGCGTATGAGAAAATTATCGCCAAAGAATATGGACACCGTTCCATCAATAGAAGATATAGAATCCCCGGCGGCAGTTACGGTTGCATGTATAGAAATACGAAGATTCCTCACAGACATTATAACAAAAAAAGACACGGATGTGGTAATATCCACACTGCGAAAGGGATCATGGATAATTGATGACATTATTAAGATACGTAACCTGAAAGTTATACACTACACAAATGAAAATATTGAAAAAGTGCCTTCGACCGATCTTCTCGACAAAAATATTCTTATTTTTGATGATTCTATTCATAGTGGGCAAAGTGTCATTAATGTTTTATCTAAAATTAATAAAACAGATGATGTTCGTGCTGCGTGCATAACGATAAATGATGAAGCTTTGGAAAAAATAGAGGAATGCGGCATTGAGATTGAGTACCTTGAAAAATTCAAAGACTATTACAAGTATGGAGATAACGGAGAACTCATTCCTGGCTGCCAGGCATATTATTATGCCTATTTTATGATGCCGTATATAAGCAACCTAAGCGTGAACTATAGTCCGGATTATAAGAGCCTCTCTATTTCAGTTGAGGGGGGTTTACCGAAAGACCTCAAAAGCATGACTGATTCGATCATTAGTGCTATTGAAGAAAGCTGTCAAAACAGTTCATATGAGGTAGACAATACGATGTACACGAGGCGTGTATCTTTACATATTAACGGAAAATGCTTATGCCGTTACCTTTCTGAGCTTAAGATCCCTTACGAAACGGACATATCAAAGCTCAGAATCTCTGCATCGATTTACGGGAATTACTCAGAGATTGTAGTAACGCCGATGTTTTGCCCGATCTGCGAGGATGTGGATGGTATTGATCTTAAGAACCTGCCCTTCCTCCTTAGTGAAAGATTCATCGCAGACAATTGTGGAAAAATAATAAACAGCCTAACAACAAACGGATTCAGCGTTGTTAAAAAGAATATAATAGTCGGCACTGCAGGCAATAATGACGCACAGCTGAGGTAAATTTCATGAGCGGCGACGAATACATTCTTGCTCGGATAGACGTCGTTGCATTCTCAACGCTATCAAAATCAGTTCCTAGAACAGATGACGTTTTCGATGCGATAGAAGCGCTTTTGTCCACTTCAAACGAAGAAATCAGACGTCAAAACGCATCCAGAAAAAAGGATTTCAAGCTTGAGGCCAGATTATATGGAGATACTATCGACATATACTTCAAGACGGGGGACTGTGACCATGGTTTGATTCTTATGTTGTGTGATGTCGTGGCCAAAACACAGAAAGAGGCCCTGTGCCATGGACTTTTTATCAAAGGTTCAATCGTAAAAGGACGCCTGCGCATTACTGATGAGGGATTCACGGGGTCGGCAATGGTAACCGCCCACGACATGGAACAAGCCTGCCAATATTCATGCATTGTCCTTGCGGATAATGTTCTGGAGCTTATTAATGAGGTGGCGCAGGAAAAATTCATTACAAACCAAGATATTATCAATTTCACAAAGAACATTACTGTCGACCGCCACTTTCTGAACTATCTGGAGGCATGCCCGTTCGGGTTTTGGAAAACTATAAAGCCAGATTTAAAAGTCCATAGGGAATCGCTTATTTCAGCGATTGAACGATACAACAGCATTCTGCCGGATGATCCTGCAAAACGTAAGAATTATATTGGAATGTATGAACACTCTTTGAAAAACCATAACAGAGTGTGCGAAGAACATGGTGCACGGGAAGAACTGATCGTATTCAGAACCGAACAAATAAACGGAATCACAACCATAAACATCCAAGAACCAGACCAAGAGATAATTATTATATAACAGCCCCTATTCGAACAATATATGACAGAAAGGATGTCTGAATTGGAGCGCAGCACGCGGGAAACGAACGTTTCGGTTAAACTGAACATCGACGGCAGCGGCAGGTTCGACGTCGAATGCGGCATACAGTTCCTTAAGCACATGGTGGAAACGCTTGCAAGGTACGGTTCTTTCGATATCTCCATGAAAGCATCCGGCGATGACGACCACCACATCATTGAGGATGCGGCGATAACTCTGGGAACGGCTTTCAAGAAGGCCCTTGACGATAAACCGGTGGAAAGGATGTCGACCGTCGTCATCCCGATGGACGATGCTTTGGTGATGGTGTCGGTGGATATAATCGAAAGGCCTTTCGCGGACATCGACTGTCCCGATCAGCTGTACCGCCACTTCCTGCGGAGCTTTGCGATGTCTTCGGGAATAACGCTGCACGTGGTGCAGATGAGAGGATTCGATGACCACCACATCATCGAGGCGACCTTCAAAGCACTCGGCACGGCGCTGAGGAATGCCGCTACACAGAGAAAAACGGAACTCAGTACGAAGGACAGACCGAGGGTGAGCTGAATGGCCGCAAAGAAGATCATCCCGTGCCTTGATATGAAGGACGGAAGGGTCGTAAAAGGCGTCAATTTCGTTGACCTTAAGGACATAGGATCCCCTCCGCAGCTGGCGGAGGACTACAGCAATCAGGGAGCGGACGAGGTGGCCTTCCTTGACCTGGCGGCCTCTCTTGAGGGAAGACAGACCACTCTCCGCCTGGTCTCCGAGACCTCAAAAAGGGTGTCCGTCCCTTTTACGGTCGGCGGCGGGATAAGGAACACAGACGATGTGGGCGAGGTCCTTAACGCCGGCGCGGACAAGGTGTCCATCAACACCGCCGCGATAGGAAACCCTGACATAATCTCGGAATCGGCGGAAAGGTTCGGAAGACACCGCATAGTGATCGCGATAGACGCAAAAATGGTCGGCGGCCGCTGGGAAGTAGTTACCCACGGAGGCACAAGATCCGCCGGTCTCGAAGTGGTGGAGTGGGCTAAGAAGGTCGAGGACCTCGGCGCGGGAGAGATCCTGCTGACGTCCGTGGACGCGGACGGCGTGAAGGACGGATACGATATTCCGCTGAACAAGGCCGTCGCCGACGAGGTGGACATACCTGTGACGGCATCCGGAGGGTGCGGGAAGATAGAGGACTTCTACGAAGTGTTCTCGCAGACGGATGTAGCCTCCGCGCTGGCCGCGTCGGCTTTCCACTACAAACTGTTCACGATCGGAGAAGTGAAGGAATATCTGAAAGATATGGGGGTTCCGGTGAGATGGCCGAACTGAAGTTCGACAAGGACGGGCTGATACCGGTAGTCGTCCAGGACCACCTGACCAACGAAGTACTGATGGTGGCTTGGGCTAACAGAGAGGCCTTCGAGCTTATGAAAAGCACGGGCAACACGCACTTCTGGTCAAGGAGCAGACAGAAACTCTGGATGAAAGGAGAGGAGTCCGGACATGTTCAGAGGATCATCTCGATCCAGACCGACTGCGATGTGGACACTCTGCTTGTAAGGGTGGAGCAGACCGGCCCCGCCTGTCATACCGGCTCCCCGTCGTGTTTCTCTGAAACAATATACGGATCGCTGGACCAAACAATGAACATAATCCCGGAATTGAAGAGGGTGCTTATCGACAGGCTGGAGAACCCTGCGGAAGGAAGCTACACCTGCCTCCTGTACTCGGATGAGAACAAGATGTGCAAGAAGGTCATCGAAGAGGCCGGGGAGTTCACGCTGGCACTCAAGGACGGGGACGATGACGCTGCGGCCTGGGAACTGGCGGATCTGATATACCACACGATGGTTGCCGTGACGAAATCCGGGCTTCCGATGGAAAAGGTTTACGAAAAACTTGCGGAGAGGAAAAAATGAGAATAGACCTGCACACCCACACGATATTCAGCGACGGGGAGCTGACGCCTTCCGAACTCGTGTGCCGCGCCATGGAACTCGGGCACACTGCGGTCGCGCTTACTGACCACGTTGACGCCACAAACATAGATATCGTTGTCCCCGGCCTGGTCAAGGCCGCCGAACTCAGCAGCGATTACATCACCGTAATTCCGGGGGTCGAACTGACGTACGTGCCGCCGTCTAAGATAGATACGATGGCAAAAAGGGCAAAGGCCCTCGGTGCTGAGATTGTGGTCGTGCACGGGGAGACCGTCGTTGAACCGGTGCCTCCGAAGACCAACCTGAAAGCGGCAATGAGCCCCAACGTTGACATACTGGCACATCCGGGCCTCATAACATATGAGGAGGCCAAGTTCGCCGCTGGTAATAACGTTGCGCTAGAGATAACCGGACGCGCGGGACATAACATAACCAACGGACATGTCGCGAACATCGCGAGAATGTCCGGCGCAAAGCTGGTGGTCAACTCCGACGCACACACCGTAGGCAATCTCATGGACGAAAGGATGGCGATGACAGTCGCGATGGGCGCCGGCCTCACTGAGGAAGAGATCAGAAAGGCGCTCAACGACACCCCTTACGAAATGATCAAACACCTGATAAAGTGAGTCCGCGTCAGCCGGACTCCAGGTCCTTTCTCAGCTCTTCGATGAGTTCTTCGAGATAACATTCCCTTCCCTCGTCTTTGCACTCCTCGTATTCTTTCAGGAGCATGGCGTACATCTCTTTTTTCGATAATGTTTCCGTCTCTTTGCCGAAACAGTAGGGACACATCGTACGGCACAAAAAGCAGCTCATTTCCCATTTTTTATCTACCATCTTAAAACAGACGTTGTCGCATTTCTTATTCCCGAATGAAGCATGATCGCCCAATGCTCCCGACGGGCACGCCTCGACGCATATGTTGCAGTTATCGCAGATCCTGTATTGCGCTTTCTCATCCGGAACCAGATCCGCATCGGTCAGAACGGCGGTGAACCAGAGGAGGTTCCCGTATCGGTCGTTGGTGAGCAGATAGTTTCGGCCGATGATCCCGAGCCCGGCCAGCTCCGCCGCATGTTTCAGAGAGATGTGGCCGTAGTTCTTGCCATCAATGAACTTGCCCCCGCAGCCGCTTATATCTTTTGCTTTGTACCCGTCGCTTTTTATCTGTTTTGCCACTTCTTTTGCTATGCCGTTCGTTTTTTCTATTACCTCTTTGCGGGCCAGTGTATATTCGGCATTGCTCTTCAAAGCTTCCTGCGGGAACGGCGCCCCGAAAACGATCACAGACAAGCACCCTTCTAAATGATCTGAGGGCTTGAAACCATCCAGCGACATAATGAAATCTTTGGAAGCGGCTATGCCGACCACGGCAGCCCCCGCTTTCAATCCGTACTCTTTCACCACCTCGCTGTTTATCTCGGTCATATTTCCACTTTCTGCATATTGGAACGTTTACTTCGCTGACTGTCTTGCGCTTTTCCAAAATGCGGTCTGGATATCAGTTATGCCATATAAACTGGCATCGGCAGCGTATGTTCGCGGGTAAGGATCATTACCGTCGAAACAGAAGGGGCCTGATGTTCTGGCCATTATCGGCCAAAACATCGTCCTTTTATATTCTTATTAGAATCCCCGGGACATGCCCAAAATAGCCATAATCGGAGGTACCGGCATATACAACCCAGATTCCTTCGAGACGATTAAGACCGTTTTTCCTGACACGCCGTACGGCAAGCCTTCCGACGAGATAATGATCGGAAGGATCGCGGGCGTCGAGGTAGCGTTCCTGTTCCGCCACGGGAGGTCCGGTCAGCATCCTCCGTCAAGCGTTCCGTACAGAGCGAACATGTGGGCACTGAGGGAGCTTGGATGTTCATTCGTGATATCGGCCTGCGCGGTGGGTTCGCTCCAGATCGAGTATGCACCCGGAGACCTTGTCATTCCGACACAGTTCGTCGATCTCACGAAGAAAAGAGAGTACACGTTCTTTGACCGTAAGGTTATCCACATATCTATGCCGGACCCGTTCTGCGGCTATCTGAACAGGATATTCGATACCGCCGCTGAAGAGATGGGCATCAGCCACCACCTTGGCGGAGCATATGTATGCATAGAGGGGCCCAGGTTCTCCACCCGGGCAGAAAGCAGGATGTTCAGACAGTTCGGGGACATCATAGGAATGACGCTCGTTCCGGAGTGCCAGCTTGCGAGAGAGCTCGGCATGTGCTACTGCAGCCTTGCGACCGTGACCGACTATGACGTATGGCATGAGGAAGACGTCAGCATAGAGATGGTCAAAAAAACAATGAACGAATGCCTTGCGAAGGTGCTGAGGCTCCTTGAGCTCGGCCTTCCGAGGATCGGGGAGAGCGACTGCGATTGCATTGAGGCCGCCAAAGGATGCGGCGCCCTCTGATAACACTCATGAGAATAATCTTCAAAGGGATCGTTCAAGGGGTCGGGTTCAGGCCGGCCGTCTACAGAACGGCCTCAAAGCTGGGTCTTTCGGGAAAGGTGTGGAACGACGGCTCCGATGCCGTTGTCGACGTGGATGACGGAGAGAGATTCCTCGATTCGTTCTTACCGAACCTTCCTCCCCTGGCACGATTGGACGACATAGTAAGGATAGAAACGCCCGCTCCCCGCATGGGCGGCTTTCATATATCCGCTTCTCAAAGAGGTTCGTCCGGTATGTCCATACCTTCGGATATCGCCGTATGCGGAGACTGCCTCGAAGACATGATAAAAGGCAGAAGGTCCGGATATCCCTTCACATCCTGCACGAAGTGCGGACCGAGGTTCACCCTGCTGGGCGGTCTCCCTTACGACCGCGTCTCCACTTCAATGAAAGATTTCGAACCGTGCCCGGAATGCCGCTCGGAATACGGGGGGCCGGCTGACAGAAGGTTCCATCACCAGACCGTATGCTGCCCGAGCTGCGGGCCGTCCTACCGGCTGATCGGCAAGGGCCGTCTGGCTATCCGCAGCGAACCGATAACAAAGTTCGCAGATATGCTCTCCGGGGGAAAGATCGGGATAATGAAAAGCTGGGGCGGCATGCACATATGCTGCGCTTTGAACAACATTACGAGGCTGAGAGAATGGTACGGAAGGAAGCAAAAGCCTTTTGCGGTCATGGTAAGGGACGAGGATGCCGTTCTAAGATACGGCAGCCCGACTGATAAGGAATTGGAGAACATACGATCCCCCCACAGGCCGATCGTGCTGGTAAGAAAGAAGCGCTCCGATCTCGCCGATCTCCTCTCTCCCGGCCTGGACAACATAGGCGTCTTCCTTCCGTATACGGGGGCCCAGCACCTCCTGTTCAGGCACTTGGAGGACGATGCTTTGATAATGACGTCCGCGAACATACCGGGCGAACCTATGATAGTTGATGACCATGAGATCATGGAACTCGGCGCGGACATGTACCTGATCCATGATCAGCGCATATTGAACAGGGCCGACGACAGCGTGCTCAGGATGTTCGGCGACAGGACATTCTTCATAAGAAGATCCAGAGGACATGTCCCTTCATGTATTCAGACGGCACTGAGGGGGTCTGCTGTGGCGGTCGGGGCGCAGGAGAATCTGACCGGATCGATAGCCGCCGACGGGCGGATACACCCGACGCAGCACATCGGCGACGGGGAAGGCGTGGGGGTCGCAGATTATTTGGAAGAAGCGATCAGGACCCACATCCGGCTGCTGGGGTGCCGGCCGGAGATCGTCGCCATGGATCTCCATCCTGGATACGTCAGCAGAGGGCTTGCGAAAAGGCTCTCTGAAGAATACGGCTCGGAGCTTATCGAGGTGCAGCACCACTGGGCGCATGCCGCTTCGCTCATGGCTGACAATGACATTAACGGCGTGGCGGCGCTGACCCTGGACGGCAGCGGCTACGGAACGGACGGCACAGTGTGGGGAGGCGAGGTCCTCGCGGCAGACCTTTCATCGTTCTCCAGGGTCGCAAGGCTGGAGGGCATACCTCTTCTGGGATCTGAAAAAGCCCTGTACGATCTGAGGAGATTAAGGTTTGCGATCGACGCCATGAACGGCGAAGAGAACAACTCTTTCCCAGAGAACGAGGCGGATGTTCTCATGAAAATGATGAACAAAAGCGTTAAATGCTCGTCAATGGGGAGGCTGATGGACGCGATATCATATTCGCTCGGGATATGTTCCGTCCGGACGTACGACGGGGAACCCGCGATGAAACTGGAACCTCTGCTGGCATCCGGGAAACTGATACCTGGATTCGAGACGGAGGTCAAAGCGGGCGAAGTGGGGACGGCCGATCTGTTCTCCAGGATCAGGAAGGATGACGACCCTGCGGATATTGCCTATTCGATCATCTACAACGTGATGAAATGTCTCACTGAAAGCGCGGTCGACACCGCCGATTCGGAAGGCATCGGCCCCCTCGGCATAACCGGCGGGGTCTCGTACAATTCGTCCGTATGCAGAATGTTTTCGGAGATCGCAAAGGATTCCGGACATGAATTAATATTCCACCAGAACGTTCCCAACGGTGACGGCGGAGTGTCGGTCGGACAAGCCGCGATAGCTCTTAAGAGGATACAATGAACACCCTATTCGTACTTCTTGACGGAATGGAGGATGACCCTAATCCTGTTCTCGACGGAAAAAAGCCGTTCGAAGTGGCGAAGATGCCTTTCATGTATGAAAAGGCGGGCCATAAGTTCTATACGACCGGAAGGGGATATACCCAGCTGTTCCTCAACGAATTCTTCACCGGCCACCCTCCGGAGCTGCCGAGGGCCGTGCTGGAAGCGATCGGGCTCGGCATGGACATCTCCGGCCGCCGGACGGCATACAGGCTGAGTCCGGCGGAGATAAAGGACGGGATGATACATTGGTCATATCATGCTCATCTTTTCTGCGACAGGCTTATGCCAGTGATGATGAACAACCTCCACATACTGGACGAATATGATCCGGAGATCAAGTTCTTCTTGAACGGCAGGGCGGTCCTGACCATGGAATGCGACGATATCCCGGACCTGCCTGCGCCTCCTGTGGACGCCCCGTTCAAGGAGGTCCCCGGAGCCCTGGGCAGATTCGTTATGAAGGTGGCCGAAGATATGAACGGGATAACGGATTACCCCTGGGGGTGCGGCAGGTTCACTAAGCAGTATCCCCCCTTCGGATGCCTCGGAAACATGACCGCGATATCGGACAGCCCGACCGCTCTGGGTGTGGCGGCGTCATTGGGCCATGAGATACACCTTATCGATGAGGTGGAGGACAGATTCCCGGTGGCGAAAAAAGCCCTGGAGAAGGGGAATGTTTTCCTACATATCGACGAGGTTGACGAATACAGTCATCAGAAAGACCCTTACAAAAAGATAGAGATACTGGAAAGGACGGACCGCCTTATGGAAAGATATTTCCATGATGCGGAACGCGTGGTGTACTTCGTAGACCACGGAACATCCTGCGTCACGGGCGAACACATAATTATGAATGTGCCTTTCTGGACAAATATTGAGACGGATATGTCCGGAGAAGGGTTGGTCCCTCTCGACCAGGTCATTCCCCGGCTGATGAGATAAGGTGAACCAATGTCGAAAACGGAACTGCCGCCCTCGCTTAGCATATACGGTAACGAAAGGATCGCAAAGGATATACTCTCCAGAATATGGGGTAAGAGGGGGGTTTTCACCTGCACCGTCGCCAACACGCTGACATCTACCATACCGGGGATATCCGATGCGGGAGATACGCCGGAGCTGACGATGTTCACTCCGGCGGCGGATGCGGAACTTTTGGTATTGGGGAAGACGATCTGCATGAAGGGCATCCCGATAAACCCGGGCGGGATACCTACTCCCGCAACCCTTACCAAGGCCGCACTGGAGATCTCCGACATGCCTTTTTTCATCGTCAACGGCGGCTGCAAGATCAGACCTAATCTCCCTTGCATAGAGGTGGGCGGAGAATGCGGCGACTATGTCACGTCCGGAAAGGCTGTTTCTGATGTCAAGAAAGTCTTCGATAACGGGAAGGTCCTCGGTGAGATGCTGTCCCACGGTTCTGACTTCATTGTGGTGAGCGAAAGCTGCGCCGGAGGGACAACGACCGCGCTCGCAGTCCTTCTGGCTATGGGGATCGTAAAAGAAAACCTTGTCAGCAGCAGCTCGCCGAACAACCCGCGCGAACTCAAGATGAAGACGGTCGCGGAAGGCCTGAAGGCCGCCGGCATAGAGGTCGGAGATCTTGCGGACAACCCTCTGAAAGCGATCGAACTCGTGGGGGATCCGATGATGCCCGCGAACGTGGGGATCATACTGGGAGCGGCCAAGCGCGTCCCGGTCATCATAGGAGGCGGGACCCAGATGGCGGCTGTCATCGCCGCTGCGGTAAAGCTTGACCCGAGCATCGTGGGGAACATATTCCAAGGCACGACAAGATGGCTGATGGAAGACCCGAACTCGAACATGTCCAAGATAATGGATTCCATATCTCCGGACGTGCCCATCGTCTATGTGAACATGGATTATTCCTCAAGCCCGTACGAGGGACTTCAGGCATACGAATGGGGGTATATCAAAGAAGGAGTGGGCTGCGGGGGATCATCCGTTGCGGCCATTGTGCAAAGTTCCGGAGAGGTCACCTGCACGGACCTGCTGGACAGGGTGCATGATATTTACAGAAAAATAATGAACTTCGATTAAGCTCCGACGTCGGACCTCAGTACAGCTTGGTCCACGATCTTCCTTGCCTGATTGAGCTCTTCCTGAGTGTTCACATTGACGGCGAACTCTTTGCAATCCGTCTCATAGAAGGATTCCTGGAGATATACCCCCCGGAGGGTCTTTTCCCTGTCCATAATGGAAACACCCGAGACCACACAGCTTGAGCCATAATAGTCTCTGGTGTAAGAAGGTTTGATATTGAGTTTTTCAAAAGCTCTTTTGTCAATGATGGCAATAAGCGATTCCATATCCTTCGCATCGAACGCCGCTATGAATCTGTCCAGCTCCTCTGTTGAGAAGAAGGGAAGGTCCGACGGGCATGTGAGGACGAATTTTCCCTCAAGGATCCTGAAGGAATCATGCAGATCCCCCATATAGTCCTCTCCGGATGTCATCGTCGTCTCCACACATATGTCCTTCAGGTACTTCTCTGTCTCAAGCGTGTTATCGCTTACGGACACCAAGATCCTGTCAATGTTCTTGGAGCCTGAAAGCGCATCAATCACTCTCTTGATGACAGGCTTGCCCCCGATGATCTGCATGGGCTTCTCTATGCCGCATGCTCCCATCCGGGTGCCTTTCCCTCCAGCGTTGATCAATGCCTGCATGTGACCTCAGAAGAGCAACCCCGGCCAATTCGGCAGTGTATAGAATCCTACTATGAGCAGTGCTACGAAGAGTATCATCACTCTCGATATCTCATTGGCGGCGCCTAGGACATCCCCATTCACGAAGCCGAACTTCTTGTTCGATAGATAGGCAACGAGCCACCCTACGAATATCGAGGACACAGCAGCCCCTGCTATGAGCAATGCGGCCGATATCATAGGCACCGAGGTCCACATTCCGCTAACACCAGCGCTTGACTCTATCAGTCCCATTATCAAATATCCAGCGAATGCGAATCCTGCAGATACGATGGTTGACATAAGCAGAGTCTGGAAATTTGCATTCCTTACCTGTTCGGATGCCATTCCTGTGCCTGGTTCTCCGAAGGCCGCAGCCGCCACAATGGCATTCTTTACGAATACCTCTGTGATCACTATAACCGCAGCTAATAAGAAAGCGGCCCATATCCCACTTATTGCGGAGATTGTCGCAATGACCACTATAAGCGCTATGCCAAGTCCGCCTGCGCCGATCCTTGTGTCCTTGAGGGCTTTGACACAGTCTTCCTTGTCTCCGCTGGCAACCATCCCATCGCCGAAGTCTACGAGTCCGTCAAAATGAAGGAACTTCGATAAGATGTATATCGTTGCCAGAATGGCAACAGCGACCATTGCTTCGGCGCGTATTAGATCTACAAACACAACTCCGATGACAGAGGCGATCAGACCTATGATGAGCCCTGCGATCGGAATAAGGTAGAGATTCTTGTTCATGGCATTGATCTCTTTCCCGCCGACGTTCAATTTGAACAACGTGAAGAATGATATGACCCCTTTTATTGCATCCAAAGGCCCTCCGGCCGGCGCGTCTTCCATTTGAGGTTCGCGCTTTCGCGGCTCTTTCGCCTGTTTCTGTTCAAACGGAGACGGCCTTTCGTATGCCGGCCTCTGCTCGGGCTCCTCATATGCGGGCCTGTATTCGGGCTCTTGTGCGGGCCTCTGCACCGGTTCCTCATACGCCGGCCTCTGTACGGGCTCTGGCGGAGGCGCCGTGCGTACCGGTTCCGGCGGAGGCGGGGGCCTCGACGGCTGTACTGGCGCGGGTTTCGGTTCCGGCCTTGGCTGGGCTGGCGCCGCCGCGGGTTCGCGCGCCGGAGCCTGCTGCGTCTGTCTCTGCGGTGCTGCTTGTTTCGGCGGCTCCGGTGCGGGTGGTTTTGGCTCTGGCTTTGGCTCAGGTTTAGGTTCCGGTTTTGGCTCAGGTTTGGTTTCCTGTTTAGGCTCCGGCTTCGGTTCCGGCTTCGGTTCCGGTTTTGGCTCTGATTTGGGCTCAGGTTTAGGTTCCGGTTTTGGCTCCGGCTTTACCTTAAAATCTGCCGCGCTCATTTTCTTGAAGACTCTGGGCTCCCTCCTGGCGCCTACTGGCTCTTCTTCAGGAGGTGTTACTGCTTCCGCATCCGGCTCCTTATTGGCTGCATCTGCGGTATCTTTTGCTGAAACTTGCCCATCCATCCCTTGATCCTCGGTCTTTTTCTGAACCTCGGACCCATCATCATGTTGAACGGAGATGCCCGAGAAGGCGCCTTCGTTCCCCAACTGGTCATTAGTTTCATCTGGCATATTACCAGATGTAAAGCGACTGGAGATAATATAATACCTCCCATCAGAATTGCTCGTCGAACATATCCGTATATACCGACGACATCACGCCGCCTATCAGTCCGCACAGCATGTCATCCATGAACGGACCTAGTTTCGATATCACTCCCGGCTTGTGTCTGTCGAAGCGGTGGAACTCGAATACGCCTCTCGTTCCTGCGATGTACTGGGCTATCTGCATGCCGATTATCTCGTCGGCTATCAGGTGGATGGGGTCTTCCGCGAACATCCCCCTCGGCATCGCGCATATGCAGTCCTTGGTCCCTATGTCCTCCAGAGCGACCGCGCCCTGGATGAGCGATGAGATATTGATATCGCTGGACAGAATGTCCAGCTTTGACCCGAATCTTCTTTCCAGGTCGTCGGTGTCCCACGCTGGGTTAGGGATGTACAGTTCCAGCGCGGCCTCCCACATAAGCTCTTTCGTTATACCTCTTCCTTTCAGAACATCCAGGAACGTGCCCATGTACGGGAAGTCCCCTCTCTTCACAAGATTGCTTATAACGGCCGCCTTAACGGACCTCGCCATCGATATACCCAGCGGCACACCGGTGCCGGCATATTTCTCTTTCTCGTCGCCTGCAGGCGACACTATCGCGATCGCGTCCGAAGTGGTTCCCGTCTCTCTGTACCCGAGTATGCCCATCGCAGCGGATTTCGCCTCGATCATGGGCATCATGATGTTGACCTTTGCGGCGTCCGTCAGAGGCACGGGAGATATCCCTATGATATTTATCGTCCCGCCGACCAGCATCCTGTACCTTTCCTGAGAGATCCTGAATCTTTCTTCCCAGTTCTCCAGAAGCTCCCCGGCGACGACGTGGTTGCTCAGTCCCGCCGTCACCGCCGCAAACGTCTCATAACCTTCGTGATCTGTCTCAACCGTCGAGAACACATACTTCACCTCGGCGGCTGTCATGAACCCAACCGCATGTTCCGGTATCTTATGCTTCTCCATCGTCCTCTTTACGTCGGGAAGGGGATCGTCGGTAACATAATGGTGCGGTACCTGCATGATGAAAAGTGTGTCGGTGACCGTATGTCCGCTGTTCGTTACCGCACTGCTCAGAACCTCCATTCTTTCCGTCAGGTATACGACTGCCGTTGCCATATCCCCGTCCTCGAATATCTTTACATCCTTCACATACCTCATACTATCATCCTCAGCAGGTCAAATATCCTATCCTCTATGAACACCTGTATATGTATTCCAATGAATACAAAGAACAGGAGCGTTGCCGTCAATATGAACAGCATGGAAATACGTTCGACCAGTTTATAACATCTGGTCACGTCGTCGATCGACGGCAGGTCCCCGCTTCCCATCACATAGACATCCTTTTTTTCCATGGATATCCCCATTGCGCATGCGACCGCCGTCATCGGCCATCCGCTGTTCGGGCTGGGGGTCTTTGAGTGTTCCTCTTTTGCTGCCTTGAACACTCCTTTATGATCATAACCGAATATCCAGGCTGCCAACGCGACGAACGCCGGAGATATCCTCGACGTCAGAAATCCGAGGACATCGTCGAACTTCGCGACGAAGAATCCAAGGTTCCCATACTTGTCATTCAGATAGCCCCACATCGCATCCATCAGGTTCGCGCACCTGAACATGACCGCTCCGGTCATCCCGAACAATCCGAAATAGAACGCAGGGGACATAGCGCTGTCCACCAGGTTCTCGGATATGGTCTCGCAGCATGCGGAGGTTATGTGCTCCTCATCCAAACTGCCGGCGTCCCTGCTGACTATCATCTGCACTTTCTCCCTTGCGGATCGGATGTCTCCCATTCTCAGATCGTTCTGTATCGGAGCGCAGTGGTGGCGGAAAGAGAACACCGCAAACGTTATCTTGAACATGAATGCGATGACGATTATCCAAACGATCTCCCCCAAGGTCGCTGTTATGCCGACGGCCTCCCACTGGTATCCGTCAAGGCAGTTGCGGACGAGGCTGCATATCACCATGATGGCAAACCAGAAAACAAAGAACACCAGCATGTATGAGAAGAACCCTTTCGCTTTCGTCCATTTGGAAGTTCTGTTCTTCACCCTCTTATCCAGGAAGCCGACGAAGTTGCCTATCCACCTTAGGAGGTGATACCTGTTCGGCAATTCCCCCACTCTGTCGATGACCAATGCGATGACGACTATCAGTACCGCGGACAGCCACAGCTCCATCGTCTCACTCCAAATGCCTCATGGAATTCCCGACGGCCTTAACGAACATCTCGTTGCGCTCCCTGTCCTTAACGCTGAATCTCACGTAATGATCGAATCTGCCGCCGAAGGACGCACAGTCCCTTACCATTACTTTCTCTTTCAGCATGAGCTTTTGGAACTCCGAGCATCTTATCCCCAGTTCCTTCAGGGAGCAGAAGTAAAAGAAGGAGTCCGATATCTTCCCGGCCGGGAATCCTATCTCGTTCAGACGGGAATTCATCACTTTTGATTCCTCAGCCATCACCGCGGCGGCTTTCCTCACGTATCCTGTGTGTTCAGACATAAGGATCCTCGCGACATTCTGCTCTATCTGGCCGACGTTCCAGGTCATCCTTATCTTGTCCATCTCTTCTATCAAGGGAGCGGATGCGGCGCCGTAACCTATCCTTATGCCGGGTATTGCGAAGGATTTAGTAAGGGAGCCTGCGACGACGAGGTTGTCGTACTCCCTTACATACTTCATGCATGATATCTCCTCGTGGTCAGGAACGAGTTCCAGGAGCGTCTCGTCAAGGAATACCAGCACGCCTTCGTCACTGCATTCTTTGACCATCTCCAATATCTTCCGCCTCGGCTCGATCCTTCCGGTCGGATTGTTCGGGTTACAGATGTACAGCGCCCTGGCCCCGCTTTTCAGCAGGGAGGATATGCGCTCCCCGTTCATTCTGAAGTCCTCTTCCTCGGCAAGCTCGTTGTAAACCACATCAATGCCTGCTACTCTGCACTGTTGGGAATATTCCGCGAACGACGGTCTGTTGATGACCGCTCTCTCTCCCCTTTCAATGAATGCGTTGGGGAAATTCCTTATGATCTCCGACGACCCCGCGCCTATTGCGATGTTCTCCTCTTTGAGAGAGAATATCTTCGAGAGAGCATCCTTCAGCTCGGTACAGTTGTCATCCGGATAGTGTCCGATGTCATCCATGGCCGTCGCGATTATCTCCGGGAGGCATTCGGGAGGCCCGAAAGGGTTCAGATTGTGGCTGTAATCCTCTATTCCCTCCATCTTCCATGCCTGTCCGCCGTGGACGGTCTTCGGGATCCCCCCCAGAGCCTCTCTTCCGCGCCTCATCTGATATCACTGCTGTATCGTGGTTGGATTATTAATCCTATGTTACATAATTCCATTGTTTACTATAAAATCCCTCATCTTTTTTAACGAGAATGCCGCCTTTCAATCATCATTGCCGGAGTGATATCGATAGACGAAAGCGGCTTCCAAGAGTTCTGCCAATGACCCGAATTCGTATTCCGCACCAAAGCTGACATTGCTTGCGTCTCCGAGGCAGAATATGCCGCCCGCCCACCGCAGAACATCCATATCACGCCGGGCTATCCACAGTTCTCCGTATTCCCACCACTCGAAGATCATCTCATCGTCGCATGCGTGAAGTTCAAAACTGTCCAGACAAGGGACGCCGTTCGTTATCATGTAGAACTCAACGAGCTGTTCCGTGACCTCCGCAGGTATGTTCCTTTCGGCGGTGCGACGTTTGAGTATATCGATCGCGGTCTTGTCCGCAGGGCGTATTTCTTTCCCATATTCCATAAAAAGAGGCTCGAGCAGATCCCTGATGCGTTTCTGAACACTCATATGATCACACCCGCTCCAGCACCTCCCCGATCTTGCCGCGGATGACAAGCGCGGCATTGCGCTCGCAGGACAATTCCGATTTGTTGATCAGGATCAGTTTATTGCCGCGGTAATATTGAAGAAGTCCGGCCGCTGGGTACACGTTCAGCGAGGTCCCGCCCACTATCAGAACGTCGGCGTCCCGTATCGCGCTGACGGCCTCCTCCAACACGTTCTGGTCCAGGGGCTCCTCGTACAGGACCACGTCCGGTTTGACAATCCCGTCGCATACGCATCGGGGAACGCCTCCGCTTTCCAAAATATGCTCCAGCGGATGTGCCGCTTTGCATGTCATACAAAAGTTGCGATGGACCGAGCCGTGCAGCTCATGAACGCATCTGCTTCCGGCCGTCTGGTGCAGACTGTCGATGTTCTGTGTGACCACCGCTTTCAGTTTTCCCTGCGACTCCAGCTCGGCCAGCTTGAAATGTGCCGCATTCGGCTTTGCGTCCGGATATATCATCTTGTCCCGGTAAAAACGATAGAATTCGGCGGTATTCTCCATGAAGAAGCTGTGCGACAGCATGGTTTCAGGCGGGTATGCATACTTTTGATTATACAGTCCGTCTGTGCTGCGGAAGTCCGGAATGCCGCTTTCTGTGGAAACGCCCGCACCGCCGAAGAATACGATATTGTCTGAATCATTGATGACGGATCTTAATTCTGAGATCTGGCTCTCCATTTCTATCTCCGGTTGTGCCGGCGGCCGTCCCGCCTTAGGCTGCTGCTGGCCGCACTAACTGCATACATGTAGCATGAGGGTTTATTATGCCAGCTTGGTTTTGCTGAGATTACCGGTTGTTGGGAAGTTCGGATTCGCCGACCTTTCTACCCCGGCGAATCCGGAACCGACCCGGTAGGAGGTGCGTATTTATGCGACGTCCGTCCGGTGTGATCCGGATCAGGATCGTTGTCATCCTCAGAGATATTGAGATCATTCTCGATCTTGATATTCCTTAAAGGGCAACCGAGCGGTTCACGTTGAGAACCCGGTCCCTTCGGGGGCCGTCACTCGCACCTTCCTTAATCCACATTGGCCGTGTGTTATATATTTTATTCCTCTGAGATCGGGCAGTTTGGGTCGGCGGCCCTGACTCAGAAATAATACCTTCCGGCGTACCTTTTGGGAAGCACGAAGAGCTCTCCGTCCTTGTCGAGACCGACAGACGCGCTCACTTCGTACACTTCCTGCAGAAGCTCTTCGGTGATCACTTCCTTCGGGTCCCCTATGGCATAGACCTTGCCTTGTTTCATTATTATGCACATGTCGCAGTATCTGGCCATAAGCGATATGTCATGTTCTGCGACAAGTACCGACATGTCCTTCTTGACCATGGCCGTGAGATACTCCATCACTTCCAGCTTGTATTTCATGTCCAGATGGGAGGTGGGTTCGTCCACGAGCATAAGCCGAGGCTCCTGGACGTAGGCTTTGGCGATGAGGGCACGCTGCCTCTCTCCCGAAGACAGCATGTTCAGGGGCCTGTCCCTCAGATGGAATACGCTGAATTTCTTCATAACTTCTTCCACGAGCGTCTCGTCCTCGTCGGTCTCCCACCAGACGTTCTTCAGATAAGGGTAACGTCCCAGCATCACCGTTTCATAGACGGTGAGACCGAAGCTTGCCCTCAGCTCGGCTGGAACATTGGATACCTTTCGGGCTATCTCCGCCGGGGTCTTGCTCAGAACGGACTCTCCGTCAATAAGCACATCGCCCGACGATATCTTGTGCATATGATTGATGCATCTCATCATCGTCGTCTTCCCGCAGCCGTTCGGACCTATCAGTCCGACAAGCATGCCCGGCTCTATGCAATATGAAACATCCTTCACCGCGTGGAATCCGTCCTCATATACCTTGTTCAGGTCTTTGAGCTCTAAAAGAGGGGCATCATCCTTCATACATCTTCCCCCTTCTTATCAGTAAATATGCGAAGACCGGCACACCGATCATCGTTGTTATGGCACCGACCGGCAGTTCCAAGCCCAGATAGAGCGTCCTTGATGCAAGGTCGGCAAGCATCATCAGCGCCCCGCCGAAGGCGATAGACGCCGGAAGCACCAGCCTATGGTCGCCTCCCAGCATCATGCGGCAGAGATGCGGTATCACTAATCCGACGAATCCAATTATCCCGACGAACGCCACGCAAAGTGACGTGAGTACGGACGCCATTATCAGCATCAGTCTGTTGAATCTTCGGACATTGAGGCCCATCTGCTGCGCCTGATCTTCCCCTAATAAGACTAGGTTGAACTCTTTCGCCCATATCAGCGGGACGAGAGACATTGCGAACCCAGGCAACAAAATAAGCCATACTTGATTCCATGAAACATTCGCAAATGAACCAAACAGCCATGTCAGGGCGTTGCTCACGCTTTGACCGGCCATAGACAGCATCAGCGTCTGTATGGCGGAGAATGCTAAACCGACCACCACGCCGGCTAAAACGTAATTGATCGATGATCTGCCTGCTCTTTCTGCTATGAACATGGTTATTGCAAACGCGACCAGGCCTCCGATCATTGCCGTTATAGCCGTCGCATATATCGAATGCGACGAAAAGAGTCCGAAGAATGTGAAATCAAATGCTATGACGGCGACGGCTGCCGTCCCCGCTCCCGCAGATACGCCCATTATATACGGGTCTACGAGAGGGTTCCTTATTATTGCCTGGTACATGCTCCCGGCGACCGATAATCCTATCCCGACGCCGAGCGCGGCGAGCGTCCTCGGTAGCCTGGATTCGAACACCCTTATTTCGTTGAGGTTCGACGGATCCGCTCCGCCGTGCGATATTGCTGAGAACAAAGACGAGAACATCTCCCCTATGGACATGGTTGCGTTATAACCTACACATAGACATGTAATAAAAACTGCGATCGTGACCGTTATGCCAAAAACCAGCACTACCAAAAGACGGTTCTTGCTGCGCTTGTTATGCCTCAGGTCCTCTCCGCCGAGGTAATGCCTCACGCTCTTTGAGATATAATTGAACGGTTTGTCCTCTTTTTTAACGAACCTGATCAGCAGATATACTGCGGCGAGTATCAGCAATATCACTGCAAGTATGATAGCCAGAGCGTAGATCAGAGGTTTCTCCGCCCCTCCGATGCCTCCGTATGAGGGGAAATTCCCGTACACAGCATTAACTCCAGAGTCGTTCCCTGCGTACACCCAGCCGTCGATCACCAACGGCGGAGCCATGCTGTAATTCGTCGGGGCCGTATCAGGCATCATGAACGTTCCTTTTATATTTCCATCGAGAGAGACCACATAAACAGGCTCCTTAAGGGAATAGCCTTGTATGTAGATCGTGTCGCCATTGACCAGCACCATCGGGGCCTTTACATTGGTAATCTCAGTGTTAAGCAGCTCATAATTCCCATTCAAATCAACCCTTGCCAGACCATTTGTTGCCGTGATATAAACTCCCTTGAATCCATCGCTATCGACGGGAAGAACATAGTTTGCAACCAGGCCGAACATATCCGTATTGAGTGTCCTTTCCGAAAGTTTGCTCCCGTCGAACGTATATATGCCGATACCTCCGACCATTGCGTTCAGGCCTCTCCCATCAGACACGCCGAAAATCAGCACATAACCTCCGTTCTCTTCGAACACCGATACCTGCTGAACGGATCCATAATCTCTTCCGTTGACCACTCTTGTATACACAGACGCCTGGTCGATTATTGACCCGTTGACCTTGTTGATCGCATACAGCGTTCCATTCAACGCACCTGCAAAGATGTAGTCGTCGTAAACTGTGTGAGAGAAGAAATATGCCGATCCTCCCATCTGTCTCGACCATATCAGATTTAGATCCAGATCGAAACAGTAAATCATTCCATTGGTTGAGCCGCAGTATATTACGCCGGAATCACATATAAGCGAGCCTGGACCAGTGTTGTAGGTACTTCCTGCAAGAGACGCGGTCGTGTTGGGAATCGCCCCCTGTCGATTCGCTATGTCTAAACTGCCGTATGTTTTATTGTTGAATGTCATTACGTTTGCGTTACCGGGTCCAGGACCTTCTTTCAGAGGGACCTTGAATATGTATCCGTATGAAGCGGGGATGTAGATGTAATCCCCGACAATGACCGGCGTAGACAGATCGAAATTCACCACGCTGGGGTACATGAAGTTAAACTCCCATACCTCTGCCCCCTCCATATCATAACAGGCGACCGTAGCATGCGCTGGAGATTTTGATGAGTTGTACTTTACAAAAACGTAGCCGTGTGCCAATAAAACTCCTGCCTGAACGCCCGCATCTCCGCCCCCATCCTGACGTGACCATTTCAATTCCGCCTCTCCTCCAGGAGCAGCGGTATCCTGAGCGCCGCTCTGTTGAGAATTGCCTCTTATCATTGTCCAAGCGGATGGGTTTTCCGGCGTCTCAACGGGCACCTGTCCATTTGGATAGAATCCGAGAGCGAGATATCCGCCGGTGTATTGAGAGGACGTGTCGGATATCGCTATCCATCTTCCGCCATCCCATTTATATGGGATCCATTTCGATGTTACCTTCACCCCTGTAGCGCCAGATGCGCTTAGGCTTCCTCCTGTAGATGACGATCCTATCGTTGTCTCAGATACCCCGTTCAGCGTGATCTTGCTTGCAGACGAACTGTAATCGAGTCCGCAGCCTGATGCCGCATTACGGAGCACGTCGTCTATTGTGCCTCCGGCATTGATGTCCGACCAGACCGTGTTTCCGTTCCCCATGTCGAAAAGGACCTTTTCGTTGCTTGGTTCGTCGGCATTGGCATCAAAGACGACCATCAAAGGAGTTATCATAAGCAACGCCGCAGCGGCCAACAGTGCGGTCTTTCGAACGTAGTTCCTAATATTTATCCCCCAGTTATTGTTTAAAGTCAAGATCTTTTGTAAAGGTGAGGAAGTCCCCGTAATCATTCCCAATATGTTTCGGGATTTCAAGGTCCGTGAAAACATTCGGGTGCAGTATGCGCGCCATTATCTCCATCAGCTGAATGAACCTTGGCCCGGGAAGAGTGGACATATATCCTGCAGCCTCGCTTACTAGGTATATATTCCCATTTTTATATGCATCGGTGGTCTTCCATTCCGCCGGAAGCGAGCTGATCATCGAATCATATTCTTGCGATGTGGACATGTAGTCCACTGTTAGCAGGACAATGAAAGAAGGGTTCGCCGATATTATCTGCTCCGAATTTATCTGTGCCCAGCCGGACAACGATGAAAAGACGTTGTTCCCGTTTACGATGGACGTGAGATCGCTGACATATGTGTATGAGCCTGAGACCCATGGAGATTTATCCGGAGCCAGTGCGAGCATCACATTCACATCTCTGGTCTGCGGCGATAGGGAGAACATTTCCGTCATCTCACTTACCGCATACTCGATGGAGTTTATGACCTCGGCGGCACGCATGTCGTACTCGATGGCCACTCCTGCGATGTAAATATTGTACATTATTTCCTGAACATTGCCACCGCCGTACATGAGCACTGCGTTGATGCCTATGTTCCTAAGCCTGTCCGTAATCAAGTGGTGAGTGTAAAGAGAACCGTCACAGAACACAATATCCGGCCTCTGGGCAGCGATCTGCTCAAAGCTTGGGTTAAGGTAGTCCCCCACTATCTTTATCTTGCCGTTGTTCTGACCTGAAACGACCGAGTCCGGATATATGCTGTACATATCCGTCCCCACAATGGCGTCTACCGCCCTGAGAGAGCCCATTATCTCCGTCATCGCGGGAGAAAGGGTTATGACCCTCTGCGCCTGCGGATATCCGTATACCGACCTTCCTGATTCATCTACGGCTACCGTCGGCGTTCCGTTCTCGTCGGTATATGCCCATGCGGCTATTGTGTAACGGGAGAGGTCCACGCTCTCTGGATCTTGTTCCTTTACCCACATAACGCTGTGGTTAGATATCGTCCATAGATTCCAGGTATACGCATAGTTCGACGATACGCCGTTGATCTCTTCAACTGTTCCGCCGTCTACTGTGTATGTAAAACCATTATTTTCGCAGGCGGTGCTCAGCGCATCGTATGGGTCAGAATCTTTCTGCATATCCATCTCTGTCCAAGTTACATTCCAATCCCCAAAATCGATCAAGAATCCGGATGCCTGGGGATGAGGTGCTTCTGTATTTGATGTAATAAAGGGGACGGTCAGAACGCCAACGGCCACTATCAGAAGAGAAAGTGCTGTTTTCAACCTGATAGCTTCCAATATCCGCCCTCCATATTTAAGAAAAAGCCGCCGAAGCGGCTGTTTTTATGCTATTTAAGCGAACGGCCCTCCATTTTTCCAACCAGACTTGGCATTCGGGTCCAGGTCTGGCTCATAAGTATCTGGATCAAATGTTGTCACGCCAAAGTAGAATATATTCTGTGACGTTGTCACGCCCGTTATACCTGTTCCCATCGCTTCCCAACCGTCAGAAATCGTACTGTCTGTATCTCCTGTCCATATGAACTGTGACCAACTTTCCCCGGTAGCATTCCAATCAGGTTCGACACCGTTGATTTCAACTATAAGTCCATCCATGCCTCCGCCTGATGTTATGTTATATGGTATTCCTTTTCCTTCTAGCGCTGCGCAGACTCCTTCATACGCATTGCTGCCCTCTCCGGACATCCATCCATTGGTCACTGTGGTTGTCTCATTGGCCCCATAATCGACATATAACCAATATGTGGTCACTTCGGATCCATTATCACCGTCTTTGTCATCACTATCTTTGTTCAGGAAGTAAATAGCTGCCGCGCATACTACCACAACTGCCACGATAGCTACAACAATGAACAAAAGCATGTTGCTTTTTCCTGCCATGTTTATCACCTAGGAATAATTTATCCTGCTGGACAAAAGTGTCACAATTGGTATATAATTTGTACCATATATCCAACAATGTTTTTGGTAGGTACGCCAAATTGTTTATTTAACTTTGAACTCGTTAAAAAATTCATTTCTAGTTCATAATAGTAACTTCTATTGTATTTTTTGAACCCCTGGAAGATCGGCATATGATCTGGCTATTACCTAAGCATTGCATGATCAATTAGTCGATGTTATTACCCCTATATAGAAAAAATAAAGCTGACGCCGAAGAGGCATTGTCATTTATGAGGCAAAGGGGCCTCCGTTCTGCCACCCCGACTGCACATTAGGGTCTAGAAGCACAACAAACTTGATCTCATGTTCGATGAAGACGAACCCAGTCACGCCCAGATAGAATATTGTTTCCGTCGAATGTTCCAGTATCCTGTTCTTGTCGCGCCATTCCGCATTTGAACCGCCGACCTTTGTCCACTCCCAAACATACCAGCTTTTACCGGCCGCGGTGTCCGGCCTTACGCCGTTGATAGAGATTATGAACTTATCGTGGTCTTCATCGAAGTCACACTTGATCTCATTTTCATCCAAGGCTTTGATGAACCCTCTGTACGCATTGTCGCTTTTCGCGGAGATCCACCCGTTCGGTGCTTCGCCCCCGTAATCCACATAGAACCAATATTCATTTACACTGGACGTGCTGTTTCTGTCATTGCTCCATACGATATACCCGGTCGCCGCGCAGATAACAAAGACGGCAACGATGACCGCTGGGAATGCGACTGTCTTTTTTGCCATTTTCATCACCTAAAGGGGTCTTCCCTTAAAGAAATATAAGGTCGAGCGGGATATATATAAGTATATGCATGCCAAATGAATCTCAATTTCTTTTAAACTTTGCCCAAAGAATATCTGCGGCCTATATTCAGGCGTCCCGCCCGTTCTATAAACATTATAAACGACATGACATATTCAGCAACATGGCGATACTTTCAGATAAGGACATACTTGACGGAATGAGATCGGGATACCTGGGGATCAGCGATTACCACGAGAGGGGGCTGACCCCTAACGGATACGACCTCAGGATATCGGAGATATCGATAAGGGGAGATCCGGAGACCAAGAAAGAAGGCGTCGTCAGGATACCTCCGAGGACGATGTTCTACGTCTCCACCATAGAAAGGGTGCGTATGCCCAAGGACATCTGCGCACAGCTGTGGATGAGGACCACATGGATCAGGAAAGGGTGCATCGGCGCGTTTGGGAAGATAGACGCGGGCTTCGAAGGAACGCTGACCCTCGGTGCGTACAACGCGACCGATGAGATCGTGGAGATACCTATAGGAGAAAGGTTCTGCCAGATGATATTCGAAACGCTGACCGGCGCTTCGGAAAAAGACTATGCCCAAAGGAGCGGTAACTATCAGGGGCAGACCGGCGTTACGCTTGACCCCGTGAAGAAGTGATTCAAACTTCTCTTCTGATATCAAGGACATAGACGCTCATTGTAGGCGAATATGTCTTCAGTTCCGATATGCAGCCGACGGATATCCCGAACCCAAGGGAGCCGGCGCCTTCCTTTATCTTTGATATAAGATCATCGAGCTCAGCTCTTTCGATCACTTTGTGAAGATGGATCGTGCCGCCGACCCTTGTCTTAGAAAGCGCGTTCGCGAGAAAGGAGTCGGCTGTCTGGGGCAGGTTCATGATCACCCTGTCCGCTTCGGGAAGTCCGATCATGACCTCGGCGGCGTCGCCTGTTATGGAGATTATGTTCTCTATGCGGTTGATCTCGGTGTTCCTTCTGGCGAACCTTTCCGCATCGGGATTGATATCAATTGAGTATATTATCTTCGGTCTGGCTCTTTTGCTTATGACCAATCCGAATGGGGCTACCCCTGCGAACATGTCAATTATCGTCTCCCCGTCCTTTACCAGGGACGCCACCCTTGCCCTTTCCGTTGCGAGCCTCGGATTGAAGTATACTTTCGACGGGTCCGTTATCATCCTGACCCCGAATTCCTTGTGCACCGTCTCGGAGCTTCCCTCGCCGGCTATCTGTTCAAGCTCCCTTATTCTCAGGTCCCCTTTGACCCCGGAGTCCATCATCACCGTCCTTATCGATGAGTTTACGGACATCATCGCCCCGCCGATCCGGTCCTTGTACGGCACAAGGACATCCGGGATCTTTATTATGGCCACGTCGCCGATGATGTCAAAGGAGGTGGGCAGTTCCCGCCTGAACTCCTCCGGTATGTCCAGTACCTCTTTGTAGTCGGCCGGCGTTTGTTCGATGATCTCCAAATCGACATCGGCCGCTTCGTAGCTGCCGTATCTGTCTGTCAGTATGGGAATGAAAAGGAAAAGTTCGTCGGAACCTATCTTCCTTGTTGTGTCCAGTATCCCTTCGGACAGCAGGTCCGCTCTCACGCGCTCCCCTTCTCTCTTTGGGACCCTGATACACCTGGTCATCATCTGTCCTCTTCGTCGATTATTTCTTTAGGGGCTCCTGCGAAATCCACTAACGCATAGGCTTCCATGAAATGCAGGTCGCCGGGGATCACCAGTGTCTGCAGCGGCGCTCCCAGGTCCTTCTTCAGAAGGTCCTGGGGATATCCCGCGAATATTTTCTCATCCTTCGACCCGACGTTGGATGCGACGCAGATAACGGTCCTGTCGGTGATCAGGCCTTCCGCCCATTTCTTTTCTCCTTCCATCAGCCACTCCAGGGCCTGGTGGGCGGTCATGTATCTGAGTTCGTCGGCTCTTATATCAAGAAGGATCATCGTATGGAGTCCCCGGTCCTTGTTCTGCTTGATGTTATCGTAGGGGGACTTTGGCTGATAATCCGCTTCCAGGAACGGAAGGGTCACTGTCCTTCCGAACTTGTACGGCTGAAGGCCCAGTGATGCGGGACATGCCCCGAATATGGATACCCCGTGCACCAATCTGACGGGTATCCCCTCCTCTGCCGCCTGTATCCTGAGGTCCACATGGGTCGTTGCGAGCATGGTGTCGCCCGCGGCGACGAACCCCACCCTCATCGTTCTCGCGTCAGAGATTATGATATCGTCTTCCTCCACCTGCGACCTGTGCACTATGCTGATCTTCTTTCCGATGACGGACTCTAGATCCCCTATGCCGGCGCCTATCAGTGCGGAAGTGTAGAACTCTGCGTATATCTTATCGCATTCTTTCAGAGCGTTCAGCCCTTTGACGGTCATCCCGTCCGTTCCGCTGAGCCCCAGCCCGACGAAGACGATCTCCGATACCATGCGCGAATGATGGATATCATCGGATTAAACGGTTATGCAGACCGAGCCTGGATTTCCGCCTCTTTATTACGGCCGTGAGGACAATGCGGCCGGGCATAATTCGGAATGTCAGAAGACATCCGCTCAATGCTTGCATGCCCTGCCGAGGAATATGTAGTATACATGTAGTGTGCGGACTTTTTACCTTCTGCGATACTTGAATCACCCAGATGACAACGAGGATTTGTTTTGTATTTATGGATGTGATCTGATGAGTGAGAAAGAGATTTTACCGGCGGGCAAGAACGAAACAGTCGACATGGTGCTTTATAACGACGTACGAAATGTGTTGGATAACGCCCGGAAAAAGACATTCGCCGCTATCAACAGTTCAATGGTCGAGGCGTACTGGGACGTCGGGAGAATAATAGTAGAAAAACAGGGCGGTGCCGAACGCGCCACCTATGGGGACGGCCTGATCAAAAGCCTGTCAAAACATCTTGTATCCGAATACGGACGGGGGTTTGACGAACGTAATTTACGGTTCATGCGCCAGTTTTACATAACATTGCCAAATCGGAACGCACTGCGTACCGAATTGTCTTGGACCCATTACCGCCTGATCATGCGCGTAGAAAAACCACAGGCGCGCGAATACTACCTGGAAGAGTGCATCAAGGGAATTTGGAGTACCCGGCAACTGGAGCGGCAGATCAACAGCCTTTGCTATGAAAGGCTTCTGGCGGGCCGCGATGATGGCGGTGTTATCGAGGAGGCCGTTCAAAAGGAACCTCCGAAAAAGACTGAGGATATCATAAAGGATCCTTATGTGTTGGAGTTCCTTGGGCTGCGGCCTAACACTAAATACTACGAGACTGAACTTGAGCAGGGGCTTATCGACCATATGCAGAAGTTCCTGCTGGAACTAGGACAGGGATTCACCTTCGAAGCGCGTCAAAAGCGGATATCGCTCGATGGGGACCATTTCTACATAGACCTTGTTTTTTACAACTACATCCTAAGATGTTTCGTCCTGATAGACATCAAGGCAGGTAAGCTTACGCATCAGGACATCGGACAGATGCAGATGTATGTGAACTACCATACAAGAGAACTTATGAATGAGGGCGATGGTCCGCCGATAGGCATAATACTGTGCGCGGACAAGAACGAAAGCGTCGTGAAGTATACATTCCCTGAAGAAGGAAATAAGCAGATATTCGCGTCAAAGTACAAACTTCATCTGCCGACCGAGGAAGAACTTGCCCTTGAGCTTTCGACGGAAAGGGATATGCTGATGCGTGAGCGAACGTTCGGGAACAACGGGTGACGGAGCTCCGAGCCTGTGCCGAAGGCGGACCCATTTCGATCCCGGCGCAGGCAGAGCGCACCGGTTTCCACTCAGGTTGCGGAATAGGCGTCTTTTCAGAACCAATGAATTAAAAATATGCCGGGTTGCCCCGGCGGTTGTGTTTATTTCAGGGTGCAGAGGGCGTCGACCGCCCAGCAGCCGAGGCCTTTCTTTCCCACTATGACAGGGTTTATCTCCAGCTCATAGATCTCGGGGTTCTCCACGGCGACCATCACGATCCTTCTGATCATATCCTTCATAGCATCGATGTCTGCCACCGGAAGGCCTCTCGCTCCGGCCAGCAGTTTGTATGCTTTGGTGGAGGTGATCATCTTGTCAAGCTGCTGCTCGCTCATGGGAACATGGGCCTGGGATATCTCCGCAAGTATCTCCACATAGATGCCTCCGAGCCCGAAGGACACGATGGGGCCGAACTGAACGTCCCTTATCATTGAAAGTATGACCTCCTGTCCGAAGACCATCTGCTGTATCGATACGCCGTCGAGCCTTGCGTTGGGCTTTGCCGCTTTGCAGTTTGCCATGATCTTATCATATGCCGTTTTCGCTTCGTCGGCGTTCTTCACTCCGACCACCACACCGCCTACGTCCGTCTTGTGAGCGATGTCGGGGGAGAGGATCTTCATGACGACCGGATACCCGATCCTGTTGCATTCCTTTACCGCCTCGTCGGCGCTCTTAACGGTCGCTTCTCCGGGAGTGGGCATACCGTATGCGGCGAAGATCTTCTTTCCCTCCGCTTCGGTAAGGGCTTTCCTTCCCTCGGCTTTCGCGTCCGCGATTATCTTCTGTGCCACTGCCTTTCCGGAAACTGAGGGCTGTATCATCGGGTCGTGCTTCTCCTGGCTCCTCACTGTGTATTTCCTCAGTATGGAGAGCGCGCGGACCGCCCTGTCCGGCGTGGAGTAGCAGGGTATCTTCCCTTCCCGGAGGATCTTGTTCGCCCTCTCGCATTTGTCCCCGCCTGGGAAGCAGCATGTTGTCGGAACGGGGATGTCATCCCTCATTTCGACGAGGATCTTGGCTATGCTTTCGAGGTCGGCGGTGTCAAGGGGCGATCCCATAACTACCAGGCCGCCCACAGACGGATCTTTTATGACTACCTCTATGGCGCCTCTGAAGTACTCCGCTTTCGCATCCCCTCTCACATCGATGGGGTTGGTCAGCCCGGCGACGTTGGGTACCGATTTCGTTATATTATCCAGCGTTTCCTGGGACAGCTTCGCCGCCTCTATGTAAGGTGCTTCGAACGTCGCATCCGCGGACATGACGCCGAGCCCTCCGGCATTCGTGATTATGGCTATGCCGTCCTTCTTCATGGGACTGCATGTGCTGAACACTGAAAGCGCGTCAAGCATCTCGTCCAGGTCCTGGGCCCTGTGCAGATTGAGCTTGCTGAAAATGACGTCGTTCACGGCATCGGAACCCGCCAGGGATCCGGTGTGGGATGATGCCGCTGCCGAGCCGGCCTCGGTCTTCCCCGATTTGAATATTACGATCGGCTTCTTGGATTTTACCGCTTCGATCGCTTTGACGAACCTGTCGCCGTTGGATATGCCCTCGCAGTATATGCCTATGACCTTGGTGTTGGGGTCATTGACCAATTCCTCTATGACCGCCGCTTCGTCAACATCTGACTTGTTCCCGAATGTCATAAAATTGGCCATTCCGATGTCGATGTGTTTGGACCATTCCAGAATGGACGATCCGAGCGCGCCGGACTGAGATATCATGGATATGTTTCCCACCGGAGGCAGGATGTGCGTGAATGTGAAGTTCATCCCGTGGCTTATGTTCATGTTGCCGAAACAGTTGGGACCGGCGATCCTGATCCCGTACTTCTCCGCCTCGGCCATGAGTTTCTCTTCAAGCACGGCGCCCTCATGCCCCGTCTCTTTGAACCCTGCCGTCAGCATCGAAACATATTTGACTCCGGCCGCGCCGAGCTCTTTCATCTCTTCGACCGCCTGCACGTTCTTTATCGCAACGACCGCGAGTTCGATCGGCTCGCCGACCTCTGTGATGGATTTGTAAGCCTTTACTCCCTGTATAATCCCGCCTTTGGGGTTTATCGGGTAGAGTTTTCCTTTATAACCTGCGTCAATCATGTTCTTAAGAAGCATGCCGCCCAGTTTTGTCGTGTCCTCCGATGCGCCGAGTATCGCAACGGAGTCCGGCCTGAAATATGCTTTCATACGAGCCGATATTAAATCTTCTTAGATAAAGCTAACCATAGAATTCGTAAAGCCTATGATTTTCCCGTCAATCCGACTGCGATATTCGTATTTTTTCACTTATTTTTAACGAAATTCGGAAATTTTCGACAATAAACAGATGTTTTTTTGATATTGTATGAGGTTTATACCATAAAGTACGTTGATTGACGTATAAGCACTTCGCTTTAGATATTTTGGGAGTGGAAAATATAAGAATATCAAGATAATACCAATCAGCAGCCGGGACGGCGTAGGAGCATGAACTCGTGATTGCTATGTGCACGGAACGGCTTACAGAGACCCTGTCCCTGAAAAGGGGCTCTTGCGGTAGCAGCGATGTGTCATCGCGGCCGTGACCGGAAGCCAACGCAGGGTCCGACACATACTCCCAGCGTAAGTCAGTGCTTCGAGACCGGCGTCATCGCCGGACCGTGAAAAAGTGTGTTAACGCTGGGAGACACCCGTTTTCAACCTGCACGCGGATGCCATCAGAAGGTTAGAGTTTTTACTAGGATTATACTGCGACATGATTTTTTTCAATATGCCCTGTCGGATCTTTCGCTGCCCTCTGCGCGCCCTGCGAGAAGTGTGAGTTCCTTTACCCTCTGCTGAAGTAATTTTTTATCTGGTAGCGCGAGTTCATACGCGGCGATCAGACTTGGGGCTGAACTTTTCGCAAGTGTATATTCAACGACCATATCGTCTTTGTCGGTACAAAGTATCAGGCCGACGCTCGGATTCTCGCTGTTCTTTTTCACATCTCTGTCCAGTGCCTCCAGGTAAAACTGCATTTGCCCGACCTGCTCGGGCCTGAAAGGTTCGGTCTTCAGTTCCACAGCAACGAGGCAGCTGAGCTCACGGTTATAAAATATCAGATCAATGTAAAAATCGCTGTCGCCTACTTGAATCCTGTACTCTTCACCGATAAAGCTGAAATCCCTTCCAAATTCCAGTATGAATTCTTTGAGGTTGTCTACTATTGCTTTCCGCAGATCTTTCTCTTTGTAATTCTTCGGCATATCTAGGAATTCCAAAACGTAACTGTCCCTAAGCGCGGCCAGCCCATCGTACCTGTCGACGAATGAAGCGTTTGTGAAGGAATTCCTGGAAAGCGCCGTGCGCTCATACAGACAGCTATTCATCTGCCTGTTCAGTTCCCGATAGGAATAATTATTCTTCGTCGCCATTCTCAGGTAGAATTCGCGCTCCTCGGCGGTCTTGCCTGCCATTATCCTTGTGTTGACGGTCCAGCTTAATTCTCTCGACAGTGTTGAGAGAATCTCGTCATCCTTGTAGGTCTCATAGAACTGTTTCATCCGCCAAAGATTCTGCGGAGAGAACCCCGAGATACAGGGGTTGTTCTGCTGAATGTATGCGGCGATTTCATTTACGATTCCCTTCCCCCATGCGCCTGTTTCGACCTTCTTTGAAACATATTCGCCGACCGCCCGATACATGTTTATAAGCTCTCTGTTGACCGCGCGATATGCGTTGAGTTTTGCACTTTCGATTATATCCAAGATCTCTTTGAAACCTTCGACACGATGTTTATCCGATTCCTTTGTCATTGTAGCACATCCGATATTTCTTGTTCTGAGCACCTTGCGGTTTCTTCATTCGCTATTTGCTGTCCGCGATCATTACTGAAAAAATAGGGCTCGGAAGGAACGCCTGTTCATGAGCTATCGGCTCTGTTTACTCCGGCCCCCTCCGCAGACTCTGCTCACAAGTAAAGGCAGAGCCTCTTCAGCCACTCTTCCGCCTCGTCCCTTTTCGGATACTTCGCCTCCAGTTTCGAGAACTCCTCCCCGTGCCTTTTCGCGGACGGGTCGAACCCTATCTTCATGTGGCACAGCTCATGGTACAAGCAGAAATCGAGGACGAAGTCCGGGATCATGTCGGTGTCTAGCACGCTCGATATCGAGATCACTTTCATCAGAACGGAACAGTGCCCGATCTTCCTTACGTTGGACTCTTTCGTCCACGTAAGATGGAGCGCCGGATCCTTTTCCGTCAGCCCCATCTCAATAAGCCTCCCGTATGCGGCATCAAGGCTCTTGGCCTCCCCCTTCGGGGACCTCGTGAGGTTCCTGCTCCTCTTCAGGTACACCGGCTGCTTATACTCCGAGAACTCCGGCGAGGTTATCCACCTGCACATTTCCTCGGAATATCCTTCGTCCTCTCCTGTTATCTTCGAGAACAGCGAATTGCACAACCCTTCGATCACTTCCGGAGGCGCGTCCGCCAGATAATCTGAGACCTTGAAGTCCGCCCATTTGTAGCTCCTCTGCCACCTTACCTTGAATTCCTTGAACGCGACGAACTCCGCCTCGACTTTATCAAAACCGTACTCTTTTCCAATCTCTTTGAACTTGGTCCTTAAGACACCTTCTGTTTCCATCTCTTATTCTCCCAACGATATCCATCGTATGGTTGAATGACGGGACAGATTCGCAATAAAAAGCGGAGAGTACAGTTAGGTAGTTAGTCGATCACTGCAGAATGACCCTGTTCTGATCAGTCCATATTTCTTGGAGCGGTTTGCAGAAGTCATAGTCTCTGTCTTTCCTGCTGTTCCCGTGCGCCATGGGTCCGCACAGGTATATGCGAGCATCCCGTGCTTCATAGCTATTAGTGCAACTATATCGTGTAGCTCTTCGAAAGAGAACTCATTCGCTGTTTCCGCCTGCTTAATGATGATCATTTCTGGAATACAATCTATTATCGTTGTGAATAACAAGAGGAATCATATCTAAACCATACTTAAAAATCGGCACTAATCCTCTGCACGATGCTACTGGCTCGCGGAAGCATCGGCACCTAAATACATATATATCATATAGACAATCATCTATGTGTTGTGATATCGCTTGAGTGGCAGATACATTGAGAGTACAGGATCTTTCAAAACTTTTTCAGAGAGGAACGGGCACATAATACCAGATACTTTGTCCCGCAGAGATCTATACAAAAGTGAGGCCTGTGAGGTCCGCAGCTTTACGAGGTGCTGAAATGAACAGTACAGAGAACGAAACAGGCTTGTCGTTTTTAGACCGTTTCCTTACCGTATGGATATTTATTGCGATGGGTGTGGGAGTTCTTCTCGGATATTTGATACCGAGCCTCTCTGAGGCGTTGGAAGGTATGAGTTCGGACGCCATCTCTTGGCCGATCGCTGTCGGCCTGATCGTGATGATGTATCCTCCTTTATGTAAAATAAAGTACGAGGAGATCGGCAAGGTCGCAAAGAACAAAAAGGTGCTGGGCCTCTCGCTGGTCCAGAACTGGATCATAGGTCCGGTCCTCATGTTCATCCTCGCGGTGCTGCTGCTACCGGATATGCCGGATTATGCGGTGGGACTCATCATGATCGGATTGGCTAGATGCATCGCTATGGTCATCATATGGAACACATTGGCCAAAGGCGACAATGAGTACTGCGCGGCTCTGGTCGCCCTCAATTCCATTTTCCAGATCATATTCTATTCGGTCTACATCTACATCTTCATCACCGTGCTCCCGGAATGGCTCGGCCTGTCGTGGGGCGGCCAAGTGCTGGACATTTCCATCTGGAGCATTGCGAAGAGCGTGTTGATCTACTTAGGCATCCCTTTCGCTGCAGGATTCTTTACGAGGTACATCATAGTGAAGAAAAAATCAAAGGAGTGGTACGAAGAGAAGTTCATACCTCGGATCTCACCGATCGCACTTATCGCGCTACTGTACACGATCATAGTGATGTTCACGCTCAAGGGGGAGTACATTATCGAGCTGCCGTTAGATGTCGTGAGGATAGCCATTCCGTTGCTGATCTATTTTGCAATCATGTTCCTCGTCAGCTTCTTCATGTCGTATAGGCAGGGGATAAATTACGAGCAGAGCGTCACTTTGTCATTTACGGCCGCAAGCAACAACTTTGAGCTTGCCATCGCGGTAGCTGTCGCGGTTTTCGGTATTGCTTCCGCTCAGGCGTTCGCGGCGGTGATAGGTCCGCTGATAGAAGTGCCTGTGATGATCTCCCTGGTCACTCTCGCTTTGTACTTTAAGCGCAAGTACTTTGACAACAGGCAAAGAGGGGTCCCCGATGGGAATTGAGTCGCCAAAACTCCCTATGGCCACAAGGCCAAGAAAGACCAGGGTTGCGTTCATCTGCGTGCATAATTCCTGCCGTTCTCAGATAGCGGAGGCCCTTTGCGGACATCTTGCCGGAGGTGTGATCGACGCATATTCTGCGGGAACGGAGATCAGACCGCATATCGATCGCGACGCTGTCCGGCTGATGAGACATATGTACGATATCGATATGGAAAAAACGCAATGTCCGAAACTGATGACCGACATTCCAACCGTGGATATTGCGGTCAGAATGGGCTGTGATGTCCGATGTCCTTTCCTCCCCTGCGAACACAGCGAGGATTGGGGAATTGACGACCCCGCCGGAAAGAGCGATGAGGAATTCATCAAAATAATAAGACAAATAGAAAAAAGGATCATGGATCTGAAAGAGCGCCTTGATCAATAACAGCGCATCAGCAAACGGACAAAGTATGTTAATACCAAACACCATGAAGCACCATGCAGGAAGATCTTAAAGAAAAGGAGATCACCGAGAAGATACTGAAGGCCATTGAGGAACAGTACGGTTTCATACCGGTCGTGAACCAGGTCCTGTCCGAACGCCCGGACATGTTCATACCCGCTGCGAACCTCGGAAAAGCTGTGCTGGAGGGAAGGGGGGAACTCGACCAGAAAACAAGATATCTTGCCGCTGTTTCCGCGGCGGCCGCTTTGGGCGGACAGCATTGCGTAAGGGTCCAGATGCATCATGCCGCGCAGGCAGGAGCCACGAAGGGTGAGATACTGGAAAGCATCCTCATAGGATCTTACATGGCAATGACCCGTTCCCAGTCGTATGCGCTAAGGGAATATGCGGAGATGTTTTCAGACGAGAAATGACCGCCGCCGGTCGATTCTACTCAAAATATTACCGCCCGATTGATTATTTATACCCCGTGTCCCATTCAGTGGCGATCATTATGGTACAAATCACACCTGATGCGGAGAAGTTCATCACCGATCTCCTGGAGAAAAACCAGAAAACCGGATACGGTATCAAGATCTACCTTTCCGGGATCGCATGCTCCGGGCCTCAGTTCGGGATGTCCTTCCAGCAGGGCACCGCCGACGGGGACATCGTCGACAAGAGCGCCTCTGCCTTCGAGATATACTACGACGGCGACACCCAGCAGGCGCTTGAGGGCTGCGTCATAGAGTTCGTGGACGACCCCAATTTCGGGACCGGCCTGACCATACGCGACCCCAATTTCAGCGGCTGCTCCTCCTGCGGCGGCGGCTGCCGTTAAGCGTCACTTTCGGCGACCTCCCAAACAACTTTTTATTATTCTATTCCGAATGCGGTTCAGTATGGGCTACATCTCTCATCCGAAGATAATCCCGGATACGGTGGAAGAAAGAAAGTATCAGATGACCCTGGCGAGGGACTGCCTGAATGCCAACACGCTTGTGGTCCTCCCCACCGGCCTCGGAAAGACCATCATAGCCCTTTACGTGACGGCCATGGTGCTTCAGGAAGGTAAAAAGGTCCTTTTGATGGCACCGACGAAGCCTCTTGTGGATCAGCATGCGTCCGTGTTCTCTAACCTTCTGGCCGAGACGAAGATCGGCGTCATGAACGGCCTCATGAAAGCCGATACGAGGAAGAAGATGGCGGACGAGAACGATCTGATCATATCCACCCCCCAGTGCATAGCCAACGATCTGGAGAACGGGAGGTACGACATGGGGGATTTCGGACTGGTGATATACGACGAGGCGCACAGGGGCACGGGGAACTACGCCTATGTGACGGTCGCGGAACACTGCACCAAAGATAATCGGTCCGTCGGGCTCACGGCGTCGCCCGGCGGCGACATCAAGAAGGTGGAGGAAGTCTGCAGGAACCTCGGGTTCGTTCGGATCGATATCAGGACCGAGGAGGACCCGGACGTCGCGCCGTACATACACGACACATACGTCAAAAAGATAGAAGTAAACATGCCCAGGGAGCTTTTGGACATATCCGATCTCTTAAAGAGGCTGCTTGACCACTATTTCCTGGAGCTCACCGACCTTAGACTTACAAAAGAGAATTGGCCTCCATCCACAACGCATATGCTGATGATCGGGGAGAGCCTCCAGAAAAGGTTGAGAAGGGGGGAGAGATCCGCCACCCTGTACCGCGGCCTCACTGTCCAATCGATCTGCATAAAGATACTGCATGCGATCAATCTGGCCGAGACCCAGGGAATGAGCTCGCTTAGGTCGTACATGGCGAAACTGATAGAGGAGGGGCAAGCGCAGAAGGGGAACAAAGGCGGAAAGGAACTTGTCGCCAGAAAGGAATATCTTGACGCCTGGGACATGGTCTCCGGGAGCAAGACAGAGCACCCCAAGGTCTCGAAGCTCATGAGTCTTGTGAGCCAGATACTGAGTTCCGATCCTTCGTCCAAGGTCATGGTCTTCACTCAGTACCGAGACACATGCGACATCCTGGTGGAGAAACTGTCATCCATAGGGGGGGCAAAGGTAGGGAAGCTTATCGGACAATCCAACGGCGGCCTCCGGCAGAAGGAGCAGATGGGAGTCCTGGAAGAATTCAGGAGCGGCGCCAGGAACGTCATAGTGGCGACCTCCGTCGGAGAGGAGGGGCTGGACGTCGCAAGTACGAACGCCGTGATCTTCTATGAACCAGTGCCGTCGGAGATCAGGACCATACAAAGGCGCGGACGTACCGGGAGAAAGAATGACGGGGAAGTGTTCGTCCTCGTCGCGAAGGGGACGATGGACGAGGTGTTCGAAAGCTCCAGCAAGAGGAAGGAAGATCAAATGCGCTCAAGGCTGGAGAAGCTGAATAAAGAATTATCACTATCAGCGGAAGAAGGCCAGATGAAACTGGGAGACTTCTAATAGGCCGATAACATACGGATGATGCCATGCTGTTCTCTGAGATCGCGGATGTGTTCGACAGGCTGGAAGGGACGAGCAGCCGTCTTGAGATGACATCTATATTCTCCGACTTCTTCAAAAAGCTCGACCCGGCCTCGCTGAGGAACACTGTGTACCTTTCACAGGGAAAACTGCACCCGGACTTCTTCGCCGCGGAGCTCGGCATGGCCGATAAGCTTGTCCTGAGATCCATCGCATTCGTGTCCGGCGCGTCGGAGAAAAAGATAGACGGCCTTTGGAAAGAGAAGGGGGACCCGGGAGCGATCGCCGAAGCTCTGATAAAGGAGCGGAAGCAGGCGGCGCTGTTCTCAGAGCCTCTGACCCTTGAGAAGGTCCTTAAGAATCTGACGCTCATAGAGAACGCCGAAGGCCGGGACTCGCAGGATAAGAAGATGAAATATCTATCGAACCTTCTGATGGACTCCGGTCCGGTCGAGGCAAGGTACCTGTGCAGGATCGTCACCGGGAGAATGAGGATCGGGGCCGGGTCGATGACCATGCTTGAAGCGCTGGCCGATGCTTTCGGAACTAAAGAGGACCGCCCGGAGATAGAGAGGGCGTTCAACATAACATGCGACCTGGGTCTCGTTGCGGAGACCCTCGCCGTCGGCGGAGTCGGTGCCGTGAGGGAAATGAAGGTTGCCGTCGGCAGCCCGATAAAGGTCATGCTAGCCGAGCGCCTGCCGTCTATACCCATGATACTGGAGCGGATGGGCGGAAAGTGCGCTATGGAGTTCAAATACGACGGAATAAGGGTGCAGGCCCACATCGGCAAAGATTCCGTTAAGTTATACTCAAGACGCATGGAGGACCTTACCTCCAACTTCCCCGACATCGCCGCGGAATTAAGAAAACAATGCAGAGCGGACGAGGCCATTGTGGAAGGGGAGTGCGTGGCCGTGGATAATGAGGGAGGAATGCTTCCTTTCCAGAATGTCACTCACCGCAGGAAGAAGCACGGCATGGACAAGGCGGTGGAGGACCATCCGGTCAAGATGTTCATGTTCGACATGCTTCTTGCCGGCGGTGAGGATATGACCATCCGGCCGTTCGAGGAAAGAAGGTCGAGACTTGCCGAGATCTTCGGCATGTCGGAGAAGGTGCAGCTCACAACGATGGAGATCATCAGCACCCCGGAAGGGGGAGAGGACTTCTTCAACCGGGCGCTGGGCAAAAAATGCGAGGGGATAATGTCAAAGTCGCTGTCCTCGGAATACAGGGCTGGGTCAAGAGGATTCCTTTGGATAAAATACAAAAAGGATTACGAGGAAGCGTTGACAGATTCCTTCGACCTTGCGGTAGTGGGCGCCTTCCACGGCAGGGGTAAAAGAGCGGGGAAATACGGCGCTCTTCTGATGGCGGTGTTCGATGAGGAGACCGGACATTACTGCACCGTATGCAAATTAGGAACGGGATTCGACGACGCGTTCCTTGCCGGTCTGCCGGACCTGCTCGACGGATACCTCAGCGAAGGGCGCCCGCATACGGTGGATGCCCAGATGATACCGGATGTCTGGTTCCTGCCTACGATAGTGCTTGAGGTCGTCGCCGCGGAGATCAGCCTGAGCCCGATTCATACGGCGGCAAGGGACATCGTCAAAGAGGATGCGGGCCTCGGCCTCAGGTTCCCGAGATTCACCGGCCGCGTAAGGGACGACAAGGGTCCGGAAGAGTGCATGACGGCAAACGAGGTCCTGAGCATGTATGAGATGCAGACAGGGGATAAAGGATAACGGCCTGGAACAGGAATGTCGATCTTGATCCCATGCCATTGCTCCGGGTCCGGACGTGCGGAGACAAATACTTCCGACTTGCGAGTTGGAGTTTCAATGATATAAGTTATAGGAAATGATCCCTAACTGTTATGAACAACACTATGGGCTCCTTACCTCACCGCAGGGGGTTCGGACCTCCTACTGTTCATCATCTACACTACTTAAAGTAAGATTATAAGGACGCCTTCTTGGACGCGACGTCCTTATTGTGACCGTTTGTGCGTTTTTTCTATATGCTTAGATCTCCCGCATCATGACAAGCTCATCAGATAGTCCAGTATCCGCGATGCTTCCTCACTGTCCCAGTCTGTGCTATCGACTATCTTCGCGATGACTTTCCCGTCAGGATTTAGCAAAAAGCTTGTGGGTATCGTAGGGAAGTACTCCTCCCAGAGGTTGTTCTTGAGATTGATCAGAACCGGGAAATCGTACTCATTATCTTCAAGATAGTTCTTTACTGCACTCAAAGACGTATCAATGGAGATCGTCAGGACAGTGAACTTATCGTCTGCGCGTTCGTCGTATAATCGCTGTAAGGACGGGTTCTCCACATCGCAATCAGGGCACCAGGTGGCCCAAAAGGTCAGCAGGACGTACTTCTTGGGAATGTCGCCGCTGTCAAAAGGAACGCCCTCCAATGTGGTCACATCATGAAGAACGATCCTCATTTCTTCGTCATACACCGTGACACCGAAAGCGATCAGTTCTTCTTCGGTGAACTCGGGTTCATTCTTTTCATTGTCCGATAGGACAAAATAGGCCGCCGCTAAGACGGCGCCGATAATTAATATTGCTAAGACGGCTATTATGACCTTCTTGTTCATTATGATTCACTCCTCTTTGTAAGAAGTTTATGGAAGTGTTTTTGTAAGAAGTTTATGGAAGAAGTTTATGGAAGAGGTTTGTTAGGGGTACTCCTCGATCTCAGGGCTTCGGGTGTTCGATGAAGAACTTAATGACCTCCTCACCTAAGTGGAATGAGCTCACGCCCTCGCAGCCGTATGGGGTGTACTGTGCATATTGCGGATCTGCACCCGGGAAGCAGTGGCCGCCGGCCATGCCTGTCGATGAACTCGGCATGGTACCGGTTGAGACATACTCGTGGAAGATCACTTCCACGACGTTCCCGTTCGCATTCGTGTAGCGAACGCGTTCGTAAGTATCATCTCCGGCGATCACCACGCCTGCGTTCACATCCATGTCCCATACCTCCAGCAAGGGGTTCAGTATTGGCCACGCGCGGGTATCCATCGGCACTATCGGGTCGTTCAGTCCGAACGAGATAAAGACCGGGATCTCCGCCTTAGGCGGGTCTTCCTCGCTCGGGACGTATCTGATCGCTTCGGTCCCATATCCGCTGTTCAAAGGAGCCAGCGATGCGATCACATCGGAGTGGTCGCGCAGGGTGCGCCATGTCCATGCTCCGCCCGCCGAGAAGCCCATCGCATGGATGCGCTTCTCGTCGATGTTCAGTTCATCGATGACCGCGTTGACCATCGCCCATACCGGTTCGTCCCACTCAAGGCCCATCATCCCTCTCGGTGCCGACGGTTGGAGTATGACATAGCCATATTCCTGACCTAGGGCGCGCATGTTGGACCCATAATCCTGCTGTTGTGCAGTCATTCCGCCGCCGTGCATGTCTATGATCAGTCCGACCTGCCTCTCTAGGATCTCTTCAGGGATCTCCAGATCGTAGATCATTCCGCCATAGGCATAGTTGTAGTGTCCGGGAGCAGTACCGGGAAGGAAGGTCTCACTTACAGTTATGTTGAAGAAGTCCAACGTCATGGCACTGCCTTCAGAGTATGCAACGTAGATCGTCTGTGTTCCGGCATTGTTCAAGACCGTACCCTGAGCGGGGCTTGTCATGTAGCCGGTAACAGGCTTCGTGCTTCCGTCACTGTATTTGGCGGTAACGACTATGCCTGTCATGTCAAACTGATCCCCTACAATGTATATCCTATTCTGGTATCCGCTCACGGAGATGCTTTCCAGCACTACCGGCGGGCTCACCGTGACGGTAAAGCTCGTTATATAGGGGAGTCCGTTTTTGACATACATGATCACTATTGGCACCGATCCGATGCTGTCCAGGACAGATCCGTCCTGAGGGAATGATCCGTAGCCTACAATGGCCTCCGCGCTTCCGTCACTGTACGTCATGGAAACGACCATACCCGTCAAGTCGAGGGTCTCGCCAACAGTGTATGACATCTTATCCGGGTCCGTGCTCACGACTATACCTTCCACGAATACGGGGACAGGGACGACCGTGATCTCGAAAGCCGTCATTTTGGTAATGTCATCCTCGGCGTATGCGATGTATATGATCACTGTTCCGAGTGCGTCAAAGACCGTTCCCTCAGCCGGGTATGCGAAGTAATCCGTGACGGCCTTGGTGCTTCCGTCGCTGTATGTGGCGGTAACGACCATACCCGTCAAGTCGAGGGACTCGTCGGGGTAGTAGGACATCTTATCCGGATTTTCGCTTATGGCTATGCTTTCCAGCACTGCCGGGAGGCTTACTGTGACATTGAAGTTCGTAACGAAGAGTGCTCCGTTCTCAACATATGCCACCAGTATGGTCTCTGTTCCGACAGTGTCAAAGATCTTGCCGCTTGCCGGGGTCGTAAAGTAGTTCGAGACCATCCTGTAGGTTCCGTCGCTGTATATGGCGGTAACGGTCATGCCGGTCAGATCAAGAGCCTCGCCTACTTCATAGGAGACCTTGTCCGGTTCCTGAGACACGTTTATGCCCACAAACGTCGGTTGCTCGTGTACGGTTCCCTTCGGGTGTGCCACGAAGAACTTCATCGCCTCTTCTCCCCAGTGGAACGCAATATCGTCGTCCTCACAGGCAAATGTCTGAGATTGATAATCCTCGTAAAACACTGTGCTTCCGGGGAAGCAGTGGCCGCCCACAGATCCGCCAAGGAACGGTGCGCTGGATGAATAGTCGTGCTCTATGAACTCAACTATGATGCCGTTGTCGTTGTAGTAGCGTGTGCGTTTGTAGTTGTCATCTTCAGAGATAGTGTATGGATCCCCAAGGTTCCACGCATCCTTTATCGCAGCGATCTGGCGGAGAGAGTCCTGGTATAGACTGTCCCTGTATCCGGCTATGTGCAGGATGGGTATCTCGAATTCAGGCATGTCTCCTTCAACGAAGTTACATCCGGGTACAGCATTCGTGAGGGATATGCCGCTTGCCGCGGGTGCTGCCGATGCCAACAGATCAGAGTGGTCGCTTATGAACCTCCATGAGAACCTTCCTCCCTGAGAGAATCCGGTCACATGTATGCGGTCCGTATCGATGTTCAGCCCTTCCATGATGATGGTGACCATTTCGAATATGGGCTCATCCCAGTCAACGGTAACGTTCCTTGTGGGGATGGACGGCTGGAGTATTGCATATCCGTACTCCCGTCCGAGCCTCTGCATGTCGGTTCCGTTGTTTTGCTGTACCGCGTCCATGGTGTATCCGTGCTGATCTATGACAAGTCCAACCGGGCGGTCAAGTATCTGCTCCGGAATCTCCAGATCGAACAGCATTCCCTCATAGGTGTAGAGATGGTGTCCGGGTGATGTGCCTGCGAGCACAGATCCAGTCGTCTTCACCTCATTCTTCGGGTGTGCCTTGAAGAACTTCATCACTTCCTCGCCCCAGTGGAACGAGTTCTCACCTTCGCAAGCGAAGCTCTGGTATCCGATATCCTCATAGTAGAGTTCACTTCCCGGGAAGCAGAACTCTACTATGAGGATAT
>Ga0099364_10000038_pt1 | contig 191473 bp, 178 predicted proteins | sample TergutTh196P3_FD_73070 | JGI IMG/M metagenome (GOLD analysis project Ga0099364, IMG submission 73070) | Microcerotermes parvus P3 segment gut microbial communities from Pointe-Noire, Republic of the Congo - Th196 P3 | ecosystem: Host-associated > Arthropoda: Insects > Digestive system > Gut ... | reverse complement strand
GTACGCATGGTAACATGTTTAGCTGACTGGTACTAATAGGCCGAGGGCTTGACTTGATTTTTTAACTTGCGCCATGTAGGCGCTCTATGAGCAAATTCCTTTCCACCACCACTCTGTTGCTTCCGTCTCACTCCCTTTGTTCGGTTCTCAAGCTGCGGTCTTTTACCGTGGCGCAAGTTGGTACCAATGGCAGCGAGGGTACACCCGTTCCCATTCCGAACACGGCAGTTAAGCTCGCTCACGCCGACAATACTTGGCCGGCGACGGCCCGGGAAGATAGGTAGGCGCCAACACCCCGCGGACAAGCCTTTCGGCTGTCCGCACCAAAAAAGGCTCCCCAGCAGGGGAGCCTTTTGGCTGTGTCTATGCCTGTCTCCCTTAATCCGCCCCCACCAAAAACAAACAATAAATGTGGTCGCCTACTACATTGAAAAGTTGCAGAGACCCATAATGCCCAAGGTGCATATCCCTCTCTACCGCCGCCCTGAGCAGCAGTTGGGGGGGGGCGGAGCCATCTGTGTCTGTATTCAGGACGTAAATGTCGCCTCCGGCGAAGTAGATGTCGTTGTTTTCGTTGTAGTAATAAATGCGGTTGCCCACTACGTTGATTCTAATGGAATAATCATCATTGAGCTTGCGCCTGTCGGAGCCGTCGGTGCGTGTTTTGTAGATTTTGCCGCCGTCGCTGAGGTTGCTGTAATAAATGTAGTCGCCTACTACGTTGATATACGCCGCCCTATCATTGTTGTTCTCATTGAGTTTGCTGCTCCCGCCGAGGCCGTCGGTTTTTATTTTGTAGATTTTGCCGCCGTCGTCGTCGTTGCTGTAATAAATGTCGTTGCCCACTACATTGATATAAAACGCTCTATGCCTACTGAGGTCCCGCAAGTTGTTGCCGTTGGTATCGGCGGAAGACAGAATGCCGCCTTTGCTGCCGTTGCTGTAATAAATGCGGTCGCCAATTACAGTAATAAAAGACGCGCTTTCATCCCTGACAAGCTTGCGGCTTTCGGGGTCGCCGTCTGTGCGTATTTTGTAGATTTTGTCGCCGTCGCTGACGTTGCTGTAATAAATGTAGTCGCCTACTACGTTGATGTATGCCGCGTCGTCATCACAGAGTTTGCTCCCGTTGGTACCGTCAGGGTTTATGCTGTAGAGGCCACTGCCGTAATGGAAACCGGAGATTTGGTGATAATACCCACTACTGTAATAAATGCGGTCGCTTTGGCCGGCGACGAGGCCGAGGTTTACGATGTTGCCTACGGTGTTGCCGCGTTCTTCGCTTGAGCCAATGCCCACGGCGGCAAACGCTTCTTTAATTGCGTTTTGCTGATTAATAGTAAACCCCTCTTGATTCCTGCTCGGACTTATTTGCTTTGCCGAATTTATTATAGCCATACGCGCATCTAAGAATGAGGCGTCCGTTTGCAAACGAAACAAAGAGTTAAAGAACAAAATTGCCCAAGTAGCATCAGAAATATTTGCCGTTCGGGAATCTGTCATCATTTTATATACCGCGTGGCTGAATATGTTGCTATTGGCGTGATAGAAAGAAAAATCAAACTTATCAAAGTAGTGCGCCGGGGCTTCCAGTTCCTTGTACGGCATATCTCTCGGATTTTTCATATTTCTGAAGGCATATAAATTTATTATATCTTCGCCCATCAACCAACGCCCGTCATCAGTTTTGTCTTTACCTTCAACGAGCATACCAAAAATGTCTGCATACGCCTCATTAAGAGAACGAGATTCACTGTCCTCCCACATGCCCAATGTTTTCCGAAAGCTACTTCCCCCAACAATAGAGTTAATTACCGCGTGTGTAAACTCATGCCCTACAACGTCTAAAGCAGCTTCAAAAGTTACACCGTTTCCAAACATAAAATGCCCTGTCCCTATAAATTTGTTTGAAACCCACGAAGCATTATCCAAATTAGCCATAATACGGGTTTTAACCGCAGAGCCTTTCCCATCAAACGACGTGCGTCCAAGAGTGTTTTTGAAATAATCATATGCGACCGCCACGTTGGCGTGAGCGGATGTTTCGCGCTCGGTCCAAGTGTCGGCAGAAGTTGTGTTCCGTATAATGTCATTGCCAGCATTGCGAGTTGTTATATTGCGGACGCCATCACGCAGTTGCCATCTGTCTGAGAGAAATGTGCGAGATTGGACTTGAACATTGATTGTTCTCGATTTACCATATGCATCGTTCGCTGTTCCAGTCGTATTTGTCCATTCTTGGATGGTTTCCTGTTCGATATATATTTCTCCGGCGCGAGCGCCGTTAGCATATATGTAATACGACATCGCTATGAGTGGCAAATCTGGATATTCCGGCTCGTTGTCATCTTCGTCGTCATCGTCGGAAAAGTCCTTGTTGCCGACAGTAACGAGCCATGCCAAGAGAGGATTGTTGACCAATAGACTGTCGATAATAAGGGCGCTTTCAATTTCTATATAGTCGCGGATATTATACGAAACGCTGTCAATCGTTGAGACCAACGCAGTTAGGGCAATCTGTTCAGCCCTGCTGGAGGTAACCGTCGGGGTCGTGTTGACCGAGTTAATTCTATGGTCATATGATGTGAAAAAGCCCTGAACGGTTCCGCCGCTATCCACCACTAATATAAGTTCGCTGCCAAAGACGACAACGCCATTAACCGTAGGATAGAGCCGGTAGAACGTTTCTTCGCTGCCTATCCCTACAGAGGACACTTCGATGTCCTCTGCGGAAAGGAGCAAGGTGCTGGGATTAACGTTGGCTGGCAAAAAATCTGGAGCAATTTGCAAGAAAACTGTTATTGCGTCTTCCTCGTTGTGTACTTTGGTGGTTGTGAAGTTCCCGTCAATAGCTCTGACGGTCATATTATCGTTTCGCAAAACTTCAATATGCCCGGCAGAAACCAACTCTTGAACAGGCAACCGTTCTCCTCCCAATAATTCTCTGAAGCTAATGTTGTTGAAGGTGATGATGCTCTGCTCGCGGGTGTAGGCGGTTTTCGGGCCGAAGGTCGGCGGGTTGGCGGAGGTGCCGGACATGATGGACGCGTTGCGGGCGTAGTTGATGGCGTCAACGGCCCAGTCGGACGCGGCGGCGATGTCGGTGAAGCCGGTGTCGGAGGTGTCGCTGACGTCGGCTCCGATGGCGCGCATGGTGTTGCGAATCATCACGGCGGCCTGCTCGCGGTCGAACGGGGCGTCGGGCGAGAAGACGCCCGGCGCGGTCGCGGTGGGCGCGACGGTTCCCCGGGTGATGTCGAGCGCGTACGCGGCGAGGATGACGGGGTCGGCGGTGTCGCTGAAAGCGTTGGGGTTGCTGGTGAGATTGCGTTCCCGCAGGATGTCGCCGGCGGGCTTGCTCAGCGCGAACTCCAGCCAGCTCACCGCCATGCGGCAAAACTCTTGGCGCGTGATGTCTTTGGCGTAGCTGCTTTGCAAATCGGGCGGGACGAAGCCTTTTTCAACGGCTTCGGAGACGCCGCCGCGCGCCCATGCGCTTGCGGAGTCGAGGGGGTCGGCCTCCGTCGCGGCCGACGGGGTGAGCAACCCCGCCATGAGCGTTAAGGCCAAGACGATTGAGAAAAAGCGCCTGCGTTGGTTTTTCATGGTGAATGCCCTCCTTGTGTTGTGTTCATAAGGGTCTTCGCGAACGGCCTGAATAGATTATAGCATATATTTCCCGTTCTGCAAACGACTTTTTATATAAAAAGGCTCCCCGGCAGGGGAGCCTTTTGGCTGTGGAGGAGACTAACCTTCTCCTATAATCCAGCGTACTTTCCAAGCGTCGTTGACTTTAACAAGGCTCATAGACACGTATTGCGCGAAATCCGCTCCTTTTAGCGCGAATCGGTATGCCGCCTCTATTTCGTGTTCAGATTTTATACCATCAACACCCCATATCAATATCAAATATTCTACTTCATCATATATATTGGACATGCCCTGAAGAAAATCCGTCGCTTCGTCCGGGTTAACCATATATGTCGAGAGTTCGGACACGTTTGCTTTTAAGTATGCGGTTGCGGCTTGATATGCGGCAATTTGAAACGCTATCCAGTCAGCGTTGCTCAGAAGGGCAGGGTTGTCTTGGGTCGGGAGAGGTTTTTCGTCGTCAGGGCTGTTCTCAGGTGTCGGGGTCGGGAGAGGTTTCTCGTCGTCGGGGCTGTTGGCGGAGGGCGTTTCCGGCGAGTTGTCCATAATGAAGCCCGCGCCCGGCGGCAGGGCGGTTTCCTTCGGCTCCTGTGCGGCGTTCATGTACAGCAGCGTTGTGCTGAGAGCGAGCAGCACACACGCCGCCATGACCACGCCGAGAGAATGAAGCGGCCTGCGTTTCGGGACGGGCGTGACGACCGCCGCCAGCCTTGCTTTGAGGTGCGGGTCGGGCGTGATGCTTTGCGCGGCTTGGTATAAATCTGTCTGTTTCATAGAAATTCAATCCTTTCTGTGGGGAACGCCGTTTCCTACATATCTAAGTCCAGCTTGAGTTTTTCGCGGGCGCGGAGCAGACGCATTTTGGCGGCTGAAAGACCGATTTTGAGCAGCTTTGCCGTTTCCTCCAGCGTGCAGCCCTCGCAGCAATGAAGGATGACGACGCTTTTGAGCTTGGGCGGCAGCCGCCGCACCGCGTCTAACAGTTCCCGCTCGCCGTACGCGTCCGGCGCGGCAACGCTGTCGGGGCGCAGCTCCCCGCCCGGACGCCGGGCTCTGTGCCGGCTCCGGCAGAGGTTGACACAAACGCGAATGAGCCAGCGCCGCTCGTGTTCGTCGTCTTGAAACGGCCTGTCGCGGCGGAGATAGCGAATAAACGCCTCCTGCATGACGTCCTCGGCGTCCGCATGGCCGATATGCGTCACGCAGATGCGGAACAGCGTCTGCCCATATGTATTGTAGGCGCGGTCAAACCGCTCCCGGCGGTTGTTCATCGGCGCTCGCCCCCTCTGCTGACTGAACGCTTGAAACAGGCGAAAGGTCACATGTAGAGTATAACATTTTTTTGAAAGCATAAAAACCCCCGGATGGGCTTGGCTTCCGGGGATGAAAGGCCGTGTCTCTTCAAATGCGTCAGTTCGTCTTTGCCGTTGCCGACTTCATCAAGAGCGTACTTCCCACGCATAAAACGCATGGTTTCTTCGCTTACTGTTTGCAATTCGGTTTAATCAAACATTTCGTTCCCCTCCTTTCTGAGCCCTCCAGTCAGCCCTGTATTTTTCCAAAATCACATCATCCCAAACGTGAGCTTCAACGTGCAATAAGCAGTCGTTTATATGCTTGTCTTTGGGAAATATTCCGCGCTTGAAATCATATTCTACATGGGGTGGAAAGCCGAGTCGTCCGACAACATCTCTTATTTCATCCGCGAAATATACTCTATTCCAGTATTCTTCTTCGCCGAACAACGCCGGATTGAAAATAGCGAAAGAGTCACCATATGTAAAAGAGACAGTCAGCGGGTCAAATTCATTGAGTGGAATTTTTATGACTTCCGGATTTTCATATGCCGTTTCCCATTGACGGTGTTCACCCAAGAAAAAATAAATCGGGTTCATGTTTTTCGGTTTCCCGCCGTGTTTGACAAAAGCATTATATAAACGCTTGTCGGCATCGTATCGTTTTTTTAAGAATCCTTCGATATTTGGGTTGCCAATCTTGCCTGCCTTTTTTCGTTCAATTAAGATTGCTCTGGCTTCTTCTATCGGAAGCGCAGCAAACGATTTGAAAGGACCGAAGTCCCGTTCAAAATAATGATATAGATATTTTGACTCTTGTGTCTGCCGTTTTGCTTCCTTTGTCCTGCCGTCAATCGGTTTAGTCGTTCCCTTTGGAATGATCCAAGTTTTACCCATTCGGAAAGCGCCGTTCACCTTTCCATTGTCACAAAGAATCTGCACACGCCGAGTAGTGATTCCCCAAAGTGCCGCAGCATCAGCTGTAGTCATCAATTCAGATTCTAATCCCATAGTGTTGCCCTCTCTGTAAATGTTGTTTTGATTATTATACATCTTTGTGGCGAATAATGCAAGAGAAAATTTGAAAATATGCGAAAAATTGCCCAGCTTGCATTTTTACCGGAAGCCGGGCATTTGTTTTCAGCTATACATCAGCATATCTCTTGCAATATCCTCCGCTATATTGGGCGGGAATCGTTTTGCAAGACATTCAGTATAACTGCGAAGTTGTTCCTGTGAAGTGTCAGCTATGTCATCAAGATAATCTTGCAACGTACCGTTTATCACCATTCGAGCGTATTCCAACGGTTCATTTTCGATCATCCAATCCAGTTTTGAACGGGAATAAACCGTTGTCCGCAGGGATTCCTCTATCATCGGGGTGTAGATGCTGACTTTACCGCCGTTGTCGTAAAGAATCTCGACATAGGCGTTGTCGATGTTGAACTCGCAGGGTTTTATGGTTTTCATATTCGGCTGCTCCTTGTAATTTTTATTAAATCTCAAAAAAAGTAAGGACATAAGCGTTAAAAGTTTTGTTTTGGCTTATATCCTTATCAACCGACGGCCTTATATGGCAAAACTCGGACGCCACGACGGGGTTTTCGGCGGAGTAGCGCGCATGTAAAAAGACTCCCCTTGCCGAGGGGAGCCTTTTGGGTTGCGGTTACAGCTCCTCGATTTTGTGGCGGTCGCGTTCGCGGAAAAGAAGGGAGATGCACCAAAGCCCGGCGAGGGCGATGATGGCGTAGATGACACGGCTGACGGTGGCGGTGGAGCCGCCAAAGACCCATGCGATGAAATCGAAGTTAAACAGACCGACGCAACCCCAGTTGAGCGCGCCGATGATGGTGAGCACCAAAGCGAACCTATCCATGCTTGCAATCCTTTCCTGTTTGTCCCGTCCGCTGCGGGGGCAAACGCTGTTTTGTACGTTTCAGCTTGCGGTACAGATAGCTTTCGCCTTTTTATTTGACTTTATGCATTGCAATATCTTCTTGATAGGAGTATACTGTATACGCCGATTGAAGGAGATGGAAAATATGATTGACACACGCTTTTTGCTGGTCATCGGATTGATTCTTTTGTCAACAAAGGCTCTGGCTATTTTTATGAAGCATTTTCACCTGCCGCAGGTGGTCGGGGCTCTTGTGGCGGGGGTTTTACTGGGGCCGGCTGTCTTTGGGCTGGTTGAGCCGAATGAAACGATTTCTGTCATCGCGGAGTTCGGCGCGATAATCCTTTTGTTTTCCGCGGGGATGGAGACGGATTACCGGCAAATCAAAAGTTCGATAAAGCCTTTGTTGCTGATAGCGGCGTGCGGTATCATCGCGCCGCTGGGCGGAGGGCTTGCGCTTTCTTACTTCTTTGGATATTCCCTCTTTGAAAGCTTCTTTATCGGCGTCATCATTTCTTCCACGTCCGCCAGCATCACCATAGAAGCCCTTCAGGAGATGGGAACGCTGAAAACAAAATCGGGTACGGCCATCATGGGGGCGGCGCTGCTTGACGACATTATGGTCATTGTCATCCTCGCGGCGACTATGGGCATGGGTGCCTCCGGCTTTTCCTTTGTTTCTCTGGCGGTCACCCTGCTGAAGATAGCCGGGTTTTTTGTGCTGGCCCTCGCCGCAGGGCTGTGCGTCAACAAGCTGTTCAACCACGTATACGGAAGATACGGCATAAAACGGCGGCTCACGGTTTTTGCCATCGCGTATTGCTTCCTTATGGCGTATCTGGCCGAATGGCTCGGCCTGGCCGGCATCACCGGGGCGTATATCGCCGGAATCGCTTTTTGCAGCACACGGTGCGTCGAGTATCTTGAGGCGAGGACGCATAGCCTTTCGTATATGTTTTTTACCCCGGTCTTTCTTGCCAACATAGGGTTTCACACATCGTTTGCCGGGATGAACAGCAGCATGGCGCTGTTTACGGTTCTGCTCGTCGCCGTCGCAATCCTCTCGGAAGTTGTCGGCTGCGGCTTGGGCGCGAAAATTTGCGGATTTACAAACAAAGAAAGCATACAGGTGGGAACGGGCATGGTGGCGCGGGGCGAGGTGACGTTTATCATCGCCGTGAAGGGTATCGCTGCGGGGTATATCTCCTCGCTGCTTTTCCCCAGCGTGATTGTGGTGGTGCTGGTCACCGTGCTGCTTACGCCGCTGCTGCTGAAGGCGGCTTATAAATAGGTCGCCGCCCTATAGGTAGAATTCCGATTTTGTGCTGCGAAGGAACAACTCCGCCAATGCGCCGCGGGGTTCGCGGCCATGCTCGAAGACGTCGTTGACGGCGGCGCAGATGGGGAGATCTACCCCGTGCGTTTCCGACAGCCGCATCAGCGAGCGGGCGGTGGCCACGCCCTCGGCTAGCTCGTCGTACGGCTCGCCGGAGATGCGGCATTCCCCGCAGCGGCGGTTGTGCGAATAAGGGGAGAACAGGGTGGCTTGGTAGTCTCCTAAGTGGCAAAGGCCGTAAATTGTAATCTCGCGTCCGCCCATTTTCGCGGCAAGGCGCGAGATTTCTCTTGCGCCGCGCGCCATGAGAACCCCTTTCAGGCTGGTTAAGCCAAACCCATCCAACATTCCCGCCGCGAGTCCGACGACGTTTTTCGCCGCCGCGCCAATCTCCGTGCCGACAAGGTCTTCGCCGTAATAAAACCGAATCAAACCGCTGCTCAAGCTGTCGGCCAAATCCCGCGTCAGGGTTTGGTCGGCGGAGTCGATGACCATGCAGTTGGGGATGCCGCCGACAAAGTCCTGCGGATGCCCCGGCCCGACCCAAACCGCCACGGGGACGTCCCCCAAACACTGCGCCGTTACCTCGCTCAAACGCAGGCCGGTGTCGGACTCCAGCCCTTTCATGCACAGAACCAGAGGGGCTTTCGGTGTTTCGGGAAAGCTGGAAAGCAGTGCGCGGAGTTGCTGCGCGCCGATGGCAATCAGGATGACCTCGCCGAACGCCAGCGCGCGGCCGAGTTCATCCGTCAATTCCACGTCCGGGGGCAGCTCCACATACCCGTTGGCGCGGGAGGCTTTCAGCCGCCGGAGCGACTTGGAACCCGGACGCCCCCACAGTAAAGCGTCATGCCCGCTCGAATTCGCGTACCACGCGAGAAAGGACGCCCAGCGCCCGCTGCCAAGAACCGTGATTTTCATTCGGAGGTTTTCCTTTCGGGGGTTATCCCATTTGATTAAACACTGTAATGCTCTGCTCGCGGCTGTAGTTGTCTGTCGGGAAGAACATGCCGCCGCTTCCGTTCATAACACGTTCGCCCGCTACAAAGTTTATGGCGTTCCGCGCCCAATCCGCCGCTTGGTTGATGTCCGAGAAGCCCATGTCGGGCGCGTCGGATATGTCGATATCGAGTATTCCATAGACCTTGCCCGCCATCACCGCCGCAGTCTGCCGCTGGAATGGGTCGTCAACGCCGAAGCGATTGCCGCCGACGCCCGCCGTGATGTCCAAACGCGCCGCGGCAAGCACTTCGGGGTCGTCCGTATCGCTGAACGTCCTGCCTATATGCTCGGGCTTCGCGTATGCCGCCACCAGTTCATCGTTTGTCAGCCCAGTCTTGTACCGCAGCCAGCTCATGGCAAGGCGCACAAACTCGCCGCGGGTAATGTCGGCGGTGTAGTTGCTTTGCAGCTCGGTCGGTAGGAAGCCTTTGTTGAACGCTTCGTTTATGTGCGTGTGTGCCCAGCCGGTGGCGTCGGAGAGGTTGGGGGCGGGCTCGGGCTCCGCAAATCCCGTTCCCTCCCATGTGTCGAGGTGGACGCGCTTGATTTTGGCGGCGTCTCCCTCGCTCCACGCGGCGAAGCCGAGCTGGGTTCCTTCCAGCCCACGCAGGTCAAAGGTGAGCTTGCCGGGTTCTTCGGTGATGCGCGGGTCGCCGTTGTCAAATTGCGCCCAAGGCGAGGGACTATGCCGCACAAACGCATACCCTCCTGTAAACGTCCCTTCGTATTCTACTACCATCTTTTCCGCTTCTTCCAATATTCTCGGAGGAAAGGGCAAATGCCAAGAGCCTGATTGCCAATAAGTAAACGCGGAATCTTCAAAAGGGCCTTTCAATTCATACGGGAATGGGGACGGCAGGACATAATCCGGTCCCGGCGTCAGCCCGTGGGCGGTGAAGATGGCTTCCAAGAGCGGCTTGCGCGGCCATTCCCCGGTGTGGCGATTGAATATTTCAAACGACCCCCCGTGATTCCAATACTGTGTCGGGACGCCCAGCTTTGCCAGCTCGCCATAGGCGTATGCCCCCCATTCCACCAGTCGAGCCTCGTCAGACGGTTCAAAAATAGGCGCGATTTCTTTTATCACAACAGGGATTTTCTTGTCCAGCGCCGCCTTGATTTGACTTAATGCGTTTTCCTCCCATCGGTCACTTGGATAGAAAAAGACGCCTACCATAGCATAGGGGTCATCCGGGTGTTCGTAAAGATACAGCAAGTTGGGGTCGGCTTGCTGTATGGTGAGCGCGACGACGCGCTTATCATTATAACCTCCCGAATTGCGTATCAATGCCAGCGCGTCATGGCTCAGCCTGTTCGATGTTTCGCTCAGTATCGGAATCTCTTTTGCAAAGAGGTCATAGTCCCAATGCCACCCCGTCGCACCCGGTCTCGGTTCGTTCATCGGCTCGAATATCAGCGTTTCGGGATACTCCTTGAAACGCTCCGCGACTTGCGTCCAAACGGCCATAAGCCACTCTTTGGCTTGGTCGTATGTGCCGGTATGCATTAAATCGTAAAAGCCCGATTCATGGTGTGTGTTGATGGTGACAATCAGCCCCGCGGCCAGCGCCCAATCAACGACTTCCCGCACCCTTTCCATCCATTCCTCGTCGATGTTGTAATCGTCATCCATATGCGGCTCCCACGAAATGGGGATACGCACACCGGCAAAGCCCTTTTGGGCAATAGCCTTGAAATGCCATTGCTCAATCCTTGCTTCACCCCATACAAACTCTGAGTGCATATGATTGTCGAGGCTCCAATCGTCCTCCGGCCATGAGCGCGCTTCCAATGTATTGCCGATGTTAATTCCTACGCCGAGCTTTTCCATCATCTCCCACCCGGTAATCGGCGTGAACGCCGCCGCGCTTGCGGGGAAGGCCGTGGGAACGAGCGCGAGGGTGAGCGCCAAAGCCAGCGCGAGGGACAAAAAGCGCCGTCTCATACGTTTGACCTCCGTTTTTCATAGTAACGCCATTATACCGCAAGCGGGCAAAATGGTCAAGGCTGGGGTTGGGGGGCGGGGATATGAAAATATTGGTTGACTTATGAAAAAAGAGGATATATAATGCTTAATATGGGATATTGTGCCCATAAGGCGTCGGTTAATGAATGTTTGAGGTCGTGAACGGATGGATTTTGGCTCGCGAAAAACAAAAAGCGCGGCGCAGTCGCGTGACATAGAGATTCTCAACCTGACGGGCGACAGCGTGCGCTTTGAGCCGTCGCACGACCGGGTTGCGCGGATTCTCCGTCTGGCGCGGGACAGAAACGAGGCCAACGCCTTGCCGGACAAGCTTTGTCGGCTTGCGTTCATGCTGTTTGCGCTGTTTGCGGCGGCTGGGCTTTTGGTTTGGGGTCTTGTGTTTCGCAACGCGACGCTTGTGCTGGCGTTTTGGTTCGCCCTTTCGGTTTTCGCGGCGCTGCCGGTGCTGCTGACGGTCTATATCCGGCAGGCGTTCGGGGTGGCCTCAAGGCTCCACAAGTTCCACAGCCCGGCGCTGACGCTGGCGCCCGACAGGGTTATCCTTGAAATGAAGCGCAACGCGCTGTTTCGCGGCAAGCACTCGCCGTCCATCCGCCGCGAGTTTCTGTACAGCCGGATGTCCCGTTTGGAGTATGACCGCTCAACCAAGACGCTGCGCGTCTCCTCCGCCGGGTCGCCGTCGGCGACGATGGATATTGTGCTGTTTTACGACAACCCCGACGCCATCGTGCGCGAGATAGAGAAGCGCGGCGGCGTGTTTATCCATCCCGCCATGCGCGGCGACGACTACGCCGATTTGCGGGATTTGCCCGGGCTGAAACGCGAATTCAATCTGCTGCGCCCGATGAGCGCGGCGGTGCTGGCGTTTTGCTTGGCTTCTCTGATGACCGTCCTTGCCATCCGTACCCACAACCAGAACAACCCGTATCTGCCGTATCCGAGGACGCAGGAAATGTTCCTCATCGGGCGCTTCGGCGTTGGGGACACCGTCACGCTGGACGGCTGCGACGTGACGCTCAACGACGTGACGCGTGTCGGCAGCGACGCGCGGGGCGTGTGCTACCAGTTTTTGCTCACCCTGCACAACGGCAACGACTCCGCCGTCCGCTTGCGCGTGGAGGACGCCTATAAAGACAGCCCCGGCAACATCCAGTTCTCCGCCGTCACCGCCGAGGGGAAGACCGTCCCCCTCCAAACAGCCCCGCCGCCGCCGGGCCATGTGGGCGTCAACCTCCTCCCGCCGCCCCGCCTGCCGCCCCACAAAAACATCAGCGTCACCTTCTTCCTCTGGGTTCCCGACGCCGCCGCGGCCGTTGAACTCACCCTCAACAGCGACTACTGGCCCCCCGCCGACGTCCTGCGCGACGTGACCTACTCCGGGCATTACGTTGACATCGGAGGGATTGTATACAAAAGCAACGAAACGCGGTTTGTCGTGGGGCGGAATGTGCTGGGGTAAAGGGCACAAAAAATAAACCCCTCGCCGTGCGGCGGGGGGTTTATCGCGTCTTATCTTTTGTCAATCCCAAAACAACATCGGATGAAACATTATAGTATCTGCAAAGCGCTGTCAAGTGTCTAATCGGCAATTCATTCGCTCCGCGCTCATAGCGGGCGTACATACTTTGGGACGTGCCGAGAACATCCGCTATCATCTGCTGCGTGATATCTCGGTCTTCCCGCAATCCCCTCAAGACGCGCATATAGTATTCCATATCCCGGCCCCCTTTCGGGGATATCGTAGCATAGTAAACAAATTTACTATTGACATTAGTTAATAAATTAACTATACTAGGGTTTGGCGAAAATAAAATTATTATGTAAAAGGGGAACTCACCATGAAAAGACGAATCCTATCCCTAGCGCTGACGCTGGCGCTCACTCTTTCGCTTGTCCCGGCGCTATCCCCAACCGCAACCGCGTCCACGGTATCGGTTTCCAACGAAAACCAACTCCGGGCCGCCGTCGCGCAGGCGGGCAGCACACCCACGACCATCACCCTAACGGCGGACATTCAGTTGGTATCTAATTTCGTCATTCCCAGCGGCGCTGACATAACTCTAACCAGCTCCGGCGGCACAATGTTCAGCCTGATAGCGACACGAGACATGGACACTATCACGATTGAGAGCCGTGCAGCATTGACCATCGAAAACATAGGGGTCACGCGCATAAGCGGCACATACGGAAGCGGCGTGTACAACTCGGGAACATTCACCATGAACAGCGGCAGTATCAGCGGCAATGCCTCTACTCGCATAGGTGGCGGAGGCGTTCTTATGATGATGGGGAACGGAATTTTTTTCACTATGAATGGCGGCGACATCAGCAACAATACATCAAGCGAGAATGGTGGCGGCGTATATTTTTCTAGGGGCACATTTATTATGAACGGCGGTAAAATTAGCCGCAATACGGCTGAGAGGTGGGGCGGAGGAGTAGCGGGTGATGGAGCTTTCACAATGAATGGCGGCGAAATCAGTGAGAATATCGCCAACGGTGGCGTAAATATTTATAGTTCTCGTTCCGGTGGGGGCGGTGGTGTGTATGCGTCTGGAGGGTCATTTGTTGTGAATAATGGTACTATCAGCAATAATTCTGCTATAAATGGTGGCGGGATGTCAGTAAGTTTCACCTCAATCGATACATTTACCATGAATGGGGGTACAGTTAGAAACAACACCGCCAGCCGCAATGGAGGCGGCGTGTATACTGAGGGAAGCGGCGGAATGGTTACCATGAATGGCGGCGCAATTCACGGTAATACCGCTAACGAAAATGGTGGTGGGGTATCTATCGGCTCCGTACTCAACGGAACATTCACCATGACCGGCGGTGAAATTTACAGTAATACCGCTGTCGGCAATGGCGGCGGGGCGAGTAATAACGGGGGAACCTTCACAGTAGACGGCGGGTGGATATATAACAACAGGGCCGCCAGCGGCGCGGATATTCATTTAGACGGCGGGACTTTTAACAACAATGTGTTTAATGCCAATCTCGGCGCAATCGGCTCCCCGCCGTTCGCCGCCGAGTGGGCGCGTCCCGGTATCGCGGCGGCGTTGGAAAAGGGGTTTGTCCCTGCTGATATACAGGACAGTTACACCGCCACCATCACCCGTCAAGAGTTTGCGCGCATGGCAGTGGAGTGGGTGAAGTATGCGCTGGGCGAGACCGACCTTGACGCGATTGTCGCGGCGCACGGACTTCCCGAACGGGCGGGGCTAATGTTCGGCGATACGAGCGACGCCAACATACTGGCGGCGTACCGGCTGGGGATTACCGCGGGAGAGGTCGCGCCGACGGCTGACGCCCCCGGACAGTTCAACCCGAACGGCGACTTCACCCGCCAAGAGGCGGCAACGATGATAATGAACACCTGCCGCGCCATCGGCGCGGACGTGAGCAATCCGCCGACCGCCGACTTCGCCGATTTGAGCGCGACCGTGGGCTGGGCGCAGCCCGGCATCAACTTCGTCCGGGCGAATGGGATTATGAGCGGTTCGGGTGGGAATTTCATGCCGCTGGGGACATTCACGCGGCAGGAGAGCATCGTGACGTTTAACAATATCGACCTCCCGTAGGGGCGGCCGTCCCCGGTCGCCCACCGTATCCCCCACGCCTTACTTCCTGCCAAACAGCTCGTCCAGCGGTATGTTCAGAACGCTGGAGATCGCGTCGATTTCAATGTCTGAGACGGTTCTCTCTCCTGTTTCAATCCGCGAAACAGACCCTCTGCAAACATACACCGCCAGCAGCTCAAGCTTTGCCGACAGAGCCTCTTGACTCAGGCCCGCCTTAACGCGGGCCTGTTTGATGCGCTCTCCCGTGATGTTGCACGGGCCCGGCTCAATGATTCTCGCCATAAGACACACTCCTTTTTGTCTTGACATAGGACAAAAATAGTGTATACTGTAACATAAGAAATATTTGTCCTGTTACAGGACAAAGGCAACAGCTCATGCGTTTCAAACACCGTGTGTGTACAAAAGGGGGCTCGGGCGGATGGATATACTGGGCAAGATACTGCGGCTTCAGAAGGAGCGGGGCTGGAATCGGAAACAACTGGCGAAGAGGTCGGGGCTGTCGGTCTCCACGATCTCTATGATGTACGTGCGGAATAACCAGCCAACCATCTCGACGCTGCAAGCCCTCTGCGCGGCTTTCGGCATTACCCTCTCGCAGTTTTTCTCCGAAGACCATGTCCCGCCCTGCTTCACCCCGGAGCAAAAAAAGCTGCTGCGCCACTGGAATCGCCTCTCCGAGGAGCAGAAGACTGGACTGCTCGCGCTGATTCAATGCTTGTAAGGAGCCGCGCATCGCGCGGCTCCTTTTCATATAAATTGCGTCCAGCCTTTTTGCGTGTTATAATATCCGTGGACGGACACGGCTGATTGGAGAAAGAAGAAGGGGGCGCTTTGCATCGAACTTATCATCGTTCCGGGGTTCAATAAAACCGGGCCGGCGCGGCTGCTCAGGGTTAAGGAGGCGGCGCCGCGACTGACATTGCGGTTTGTGGAGCGGGAGAGCCTTACGGCTGATATGCTGCGCGGCTGTGAGGTGCTTTACGGGCATCCGCCGCCGGAAATTTTGAGCGCGGCAGTGAATTTGAAATGGCACCACCTGCCCAGCGCGGGGATTGAGCCGTTTGGGGATTTGACGCTTTACGGGAACCGTTCGGTCACCCTGACAAACTCAAGCGGGGTGTACGGGGCGGCGATTGCCGAACATGTGCTGGGCATGGCTCTGGCCCTGCTGAGACAGTTTCCCTTTTATATCCGGCGGCAGGCGGAGCGCCGCTGGAAGGTTTGCCCAGATATGCGGGAGCTGTCCGGCTCGACGGTTTTGATATGCGGAATGGGCGATATCGGGCGCCGGGCGGCGGAAAAGTTCCGCGTTTTGGGGTGCAGGGTGCTGGGCGTGCGGAAGGTCGTCCATGATATTCCGCCCGGATTTGCCGAGGTCTACAGTCTCAGCCGTCTGCCGGAGGCGGTGCGGGACGCCGACATCATTGTAAGCTGCCTGCCGTCTACCCGCGAAACAGAGGGGGCTTTTCACAGAGGCGTTTTTGACAAAATGCGTCCGGGCGCTGTATTTATCAACGTGGGGCGAGGCTCCGCCGTGGCAGAGTCCGATTTGATTGACGCGCTGAAACACGGACGGATTGCGGGCGCGGCGCTGGATGTTTTTGAAACGGAGCCGCTGCCGCCGGACAGCCCTTTGTGGGAGATGGAAAATGTGTTTATCACGCCGCATTGCTCGGGGATATCCCCGCTCAACAGCGAGCGTTGCTTTGACTTGTTTTTCGATTTGCTGACGCGGTATGTCGCGGGAAAACGGCTATACAATACGGTCGACTTTTTCGCGGGGTACTGAGCATGAGGGTTGTATGGTCGCGCGCGGGGCGGGGTGGGGAGGAAGCTCTGCTGTCTGCCCTTTTGGAAAACGCGGCGCGGGGAGAACGGTGCGTCTGGATTGTCCCGGAGCCTTATTCCCACGCGACGGAGCGCCTTTTGGCGGAGAAGGGCGGGGCTCCAATTTGCCTGATGGCGGAGGTTTTGACTTTCGGGCGGCTGTGCGACCGTATTCTTGCTTCGGGCGGGGGCTTGGCGTCCGGGGCGCTGGATGCGGGCGGGCGGCTGCTGGTCATGCGGCGCGCTGTGCGCGCGGCGGCAGGACGGCTGAAAACGCTCAACGCTTTCGCGGCAAAGCCCGGGTTCTTACCCGGGTTGATACAAACCTTGGACGAGTGTAAGCGCTACGGTATCACACCGCAGCATTTGGAGCAGGCGGGCGGGCATAAGCTGAGGGATCTCGCGCTGATTTTCTCGGCGTATGATTTGCTTTGCGAGGGGGGGCAGATGGATCCCCGCGACAGGGTGACGCTGGCATGGGAAAAAGCCAAGGACGCCCGCGTTTGCGCGAACACGCATATTTATGTCAGCCATTTTACCTCGTTTACGCCGCAGGAGCGGCTCTTACTGAAACGGCTGGCCGACGGCGCGTCGTCGTTTACCCTTTTTATGCGCGGCGGGGCGGAGGAGCCGGGCTTTGCGCCTCTGCACGAAACCGCGCGGCGGTTTACGCAGAAGCATATGACGATAGACAATCCCGATTTGAGCCGCGCCCCCGCGCTGCGCCATATGGAAAAGCATTGGTTTGACCGTAAACCGGCGGCGTTTCAAGGCGGCGCGGAGGGGGTTATAGAGCTATACGCGGCGCCGGGAGAAGCGGCGGAGGTGCGGCTGGCCGCAGAGCGCGTTGTTGCGCTGGCGAGGGATTTTGGGTTTCGATGGCGGGAGATTGCCGTCATCGCGTCCGATTATCAGGCCTACGCGCCGTTAATCGAGGCCATTTTCCCGCAATACCATATTCCTGTGTTCTCCGATATGATGGACGATATGGCGCAAAAACCGCTTTCGCGCTGTATCCGCGCCGCCGCCAACTGTCTGCGGTACGGCTACCGCGCCGACGACGTGATGCGCCTTTTGCGCTCCGGGCTGCTGCCGGTTCCGCTCGCCGCCGCCGACCTGATGGACGGCTATCTGCGCCGCTGGAATCCTCGCTGGGGACGCTTTTCCGGGCAAACCGACTGGACACGGCCCATCAGCGGCTGGCATGGCGAGCCGACGGAAAAGGAATTGTCAGAATTGGCAGGGCTCAACGCCCTGCGAAAGCGAATTTCGCGCGCCGTTAAGCAGCTTTCTTCGGGGAAGACCGCCCGTCAGTGCGCGGCGGCGCTTTTGCGGACGCTGAGCGACTTGGGAATCCCGGAGGGAATCGCGGCGCGGACGGAGGCGCTGGCGGCGGCAGACGAAGGCAAGCTCGCCAATGAATGTGCCCAGATGTGGGAATTGCTGACAAAAAGCCTTGATCAGTGCGTAGGGTTTCTGCAAGACGAGCCGATGGAGGCGCAGGAGTTTTGCGAGCTGTGCCTGTTGGTTTTGTCGGGGTACAGCGTCGGAAGCATCCCCGCCTCGCTCGACCGTGTGCATACCGGCGACCAGAGCCGCTACCCGCGGCTACCGTTCCGCGCCGTCGTTTATATCGGCGCGTCGCAGGAGAAGGTTCCGGCACGGACGGGCGGCGAGGGGATGCTTTCAGCGGAGGAACGCGAAGCGCTTGCCGGGATTGGATGCGAACTCCCGCCCGACCCCCCGGCGCGGATTAAGAGGGAATTATACAATCTGTATACCGCCTGCACCTTGCCGGGTGAAAAACTCATCCTTACATACCCTCAAACGCAGGGCGGCAAAGGGGATGAGGACGGGCGCGCGGAGATTGTGGACAGACTGGCCGGAATGTTCGGCCTTCAGGTCAGGCCGGTGCCGCCGCCGGCCCTGCCGCTGCTGCCGGTTCCCATTTCCAGAGCGCCTTTATCCGGGAGGAATACCGCCGCCCTTTACGGGAAAACACTCCATCTGTCGGCTTCGAGGGTGGAGGCCTATTCCCTCTGTCCCTTTGCTTATTTCTGCCGTTACGGGCTACGCGCGGAGGTTCGCCCCGAGCCGGGGTTCACGCCCTTGGACGTGGGGCGAGAACTGCACATTCTGCTGGAACGATGCGCGAAGTATGCGCTTGAGCGGGGCGGGGTTGCCGCCGTATCGCGGGAAGAGCTGACCCTGTTTGCCGAGCGGGAGGCAAAAGAGCGGATGGAAGTTCTGCTGCGGCGCGGGAATATGGGTACGCCCCGTCTGATGGCGCAGGGCGCAAGGCTTACCCGTGTAGCTTCCATTCTGGCTGGGCGATTGTGGGACGAGTTTATCCACTCGCGGTTTTGCCCGCTGGGGTTTGAGCTTTTTGTCGAGGGGGACGAGACGCCGCTGCGCGGGACGGCGGAGGACGCGCCTTCGGCGTATAAGCTGCGGGGCGTTGCCGACCGCGTTGACGGCTATCGGAAAGGCGATACCCTCTATTTGAGGGTGATCGACTACAAAACGGGCGGCAAGGAGTTTTCTTTGAGCGACGTGCGCAATGGACTGAGCGCCCAGATGCCGCTGTATCTTTTCCTGCTGCGTAAGCAGGCGCGGGAACGCTTCGGTGTGGAGAAGGCGGAAGCGGCGGGGGTTCTGTATGTGAAAACGCGGGATTTGCTGACGGATCCCGGCGCAAAACACAGCGGCCTGCTCCTTGATGACAGCGAACTGCTGAAAGCTATGGACGACAGGCCGGGGGGTGGGATGATGCCCGTTTGGTTCAATCTGGACGGCTCGATTTCCAAAAGGGCGTCCGTCGTTTCCCCTGACGGGATGGGTGATTTGCAGAAGCATATCGGCCGGTTGGTACGCGAGATGGCGCAAGCCGTCGCCTCCGGGAGCCTTGCCGCCGCGCCGCTCAAGCTGCGAGAATCGCCCTGCGCCCGGTGCGGATTTTGGGCGGCTTGCCATTTTGACGGCGCGGTTGACACGCCGCGCCCCTATGAGGTGATACGATGACGCTGACGCCCGAACAACAAAAAGCCGTGAATTTGCGCGGACGCACCGTGCTGGTCTCGGCGGGCGCGGGTGCGGGAAAGACGCGCGTTCTCGTTGAGCGGCTGATGGGGTATGTTCTTCAGGACGGGCGCAACATTGACGAGTTTTTAATCATCACCTATACCCGTTCCGCCGCCGGAGAGCTGAGGGGGCGCATATTTTCGCGTTTACGAGAGCTGTTGGACGCCAACGGCGGCAATGCCCATCTGCGCGAACAACTGACGCGCGTGTATACGGCGAAAATCGGAACGCTGGACGCCTATTGCCGTGAGATTATCCTTGAAAACGCCGCCGAGGCCGGGTTTCCGAACGGTTACCGCGTTGGCGACAGCGCGGAGCTGGAGCTGCTGCACGCGCGCGTGCTGGACGAAACGCTGGAGCTTTTGTATGAGCGCGCGGCGGAGGATTCGGACGATGTTTTTCACCTCTGCGCGGACACGTATGGGGACGAGCGCGGCGACTATACGCTGAGCGGACTCATTTTACACATATGGAAAAAAACCCGCTGTCACGCCGACCCGATGGGCTGGCTAAAAGAAAAGGCCGGCTTCTACCCCGGAGGAGACTGGAAGGCGATTTTGTTCGACCAAGCCCTTTGCCTTGCCGGAACATTTCTCCGGGATTACGCGCGGATGGAAAACCATCCCTACGAAGAAACCCGGCGGCAGGACCTGCATGATATGGAGCGGCTTATAAGGGTTCTGAACGGCGGCGATTGGGACGCGGCGGCGGCGTTTTTGGACAGTTACCGTTTCGCTCGGCTGCAAACCCTTCCGAAAAGCCCGGAGGGAGAAGCATTCAAAGCCTTGCGCGGCAGATGGAAAAAAGTCTTAAACGAAAACATCAGGACGCTCATTGCCGGCCCGCTATGCAATCATCTGCGCGACGCCGACATGACACGTCCGCTGCTGGAGGGGCTGGCAGACGCGGTGGGAGCCTTTGACGCCGCGCTGACGGAGGAGAAGGCGCGGCTCTCCCTGCTGGAATTCACCGACGTACAGCGGCTCGCCCTCAAGATTTTGGAGGACAAGCCTCCCGCGCGGTTTGCCGAAATTTTAGTGGATGAGGTTCAGGACGTCAACCCTTTGCAGGACGCCATCATCACAGCCCTCAGCCGGGGCGGGGAAAACATTTTCTATGTGGGTGATACGCGGCAGTCGATTTACCGTTTTCAAATGGCGGAACCGGAGATTTTTCAGAAAAAGCTGGCGGAAGCGCCCTGCAAGATAATGCTGACGCATAACTTCCGTTCGACAAAGTCCATTCTCAACGCCGTCAACCTGCTCTTCTCACGGATAGACTGTCCTGAAATGGGCGCGTTGCGGGAGCGTGAGTTTCTCATTAGCGGAAAGAGCGGGGCCGATGAGCCTGCGGTTGAATTGCTGGCGCCGGGAGAGGAGGACTCTTCGGAGGCCGAGCGGGTGGCGCGGCGTTTGCGGCAAGTGGTTGACAGCGGCGAAGCCTTGGCGGAGGACTGTGTCATCCTATTGCGCGCGCACAAGAGCCGTTTGGAGGAATACACGGCGGCTTTGAGCACGGAGGGGTTGGATTGCGCGGCGTCTCCGGGTGAGGGATATTTTGACCGCCCCGAAATCCTCACCATGCTGTCGGTTTTGGAAGCTATCGACAACGCGCGGCTGGACGTGCCGCTCCTCTCGGTTCTGCGAAGCCCGGTCATCGGATGTACGCCCGACGAGCTTGCGGAATTGCGCCTCCTTTCAGACGGCGCGCTGTGCGAATGTCTGCCGCTGTCGGAAAACCCGAAGATTGCCGAGTTTCGCGTTTTGTTTCAGGCATGGCGCGACATCGCCGCCGATTTACCTCCCTGTGCGGTGGCGGCGCGCGTGATGGCCGATTCCGCCCTGCCTCGGAAAGTCGGCGCGGCGGCTTGTGAAAACCTCCTGCTGCTGCCGGAGATTTTACGCGAATACCACGGAGCCTTGCGCGGTCTGCCAGACTGGCTGCGAAAGCAGAACAAGGAGGCGGCAAGGCTGGTTGAAGGCTCCGCGCGGAAACGGGGCGGCGTACGGATTCTGTCCATCCACAGCTCAAAGGGGCTGGAGTTCCCCGTCGTCGTGGTGGCGGGGCTGAGCAAAAGACTCAATTTGCAAGACCAACACGCCCGGCTGCTGGCCCACCCGCGCTTGGGGCTGGGCGTCAAGCGCCGCGAGGGATATACCGAAACACCCACGCCGCCCTACCGCGCGGTGCAGGCCGTGATGAACGGAGAAACCCGCGCCGAGGAACTGCGGCTGCTCTATGTGGCGATGACCCGCGCGGAGAAGCGGCTGATTCTGTCGGTGGATGAAACTGCGGCGGGCGAGGCGGGACAGACGGTGACGCGCGGGGATTTGATTTTACAGTCCAATGTGGCGGCGTGGCTGCTGAAAGCGCGGGATGAGAACTGGAAAACCGTCACGCCCGACGCGAGACCCGTTGAAAGCGGCGTTCTGACGGAGCCGTCTCTCTTGGCGGAGCCGGAGCGCCCGGAGACGCCGGAGTGGGTCTATCCGTATTCGGACGCCGTCAATACCCCGTCAAAAATGACGGCGACGGGACTGAAAGGACGGTATCCCGACGAACAGGCGCGAGAGGACGCCGCCGAATGGCAAGGCACAACGTCTGTTTCGCCCGAGGGACGGGGGACGGCGACGCATCTGTTTCTACAGTTTGCCGACTTTGCGAAGTGCGTTGACGCAGAAAGCGTTGAGGGGGAAAACGCCCGCCTGCTCGCGGCAAAGCTCCTGACCGAGGAACAGGCGGGAGCGGTGGATACGGAGGCTGTGACGAGATTTTTCCAAACGCCGCGCGGAAAAACGCTTGTCACCGCGCAAGGGCTGCGGCGGGAGCAAAAATTCTCAATGCTGATTCAAAACGGCGATTTGCCGGGGCTGACCCTTCCCGAGGGAGAAAAAGTGCTGCTCCAAGGCGTGATTGACTGCTGCTATGAGACGCCGGACGGGATGGTACTGCTCGACTTCAAGACCGACCGCGTCAAGCCCGGCGGGGAGGAGCGGCGCGCGGAACGCTACCGCCCCCAAATGGAAGCCTACGCCGCCGCGCTGTCCGCGATGACCGGCAAGCCGGTGTGTGAGCGGACGCTGGTGTTTCTAACGACGGGCCGTGAGGTAGGGGTGTAGGGGTCGCACACCGGGCGACCCGTCAGGCAACGGCGCAATGCGGGGTTGCGGGACGCCCAGTGTGCGTCCCCTACGAAATTGCCGAGCAGCCTTGAAAAACCTGCTTACCTGTGATATGCTGTCTTGTATAATCAAAAACGCAGGGCAAACATCATAAAGGAGGGCATACAACATGAAAACAACAAAAATCTTCACGCTCGCCATTGCGTTGCTCATGGGTTTCACATTAGCGGCTTGCTCAAACGGCGGCGGCAACAATTCGGGCGGCAGTGCCAACACACCGCCGCCATCGGAAACGCCCGGAGGAACCGAACCGTCCGCGCCGCCCCAAGACCCCGACCCGAGTAACGGCGGCAATGACCCCGGCACAGGCGACCCCGGCAACGGCAACGGAGGCGACACACCCATTTCAGCAAATATCGGCGAAATAATGGAATTTGGTGGGTACGAATGGCTGGTGCTTGACGTGCAGGGCGGTAAAGCCTTTCTGTTAAGTGAAAAAGTATTGGAAAGCCGCAAATATCACAATGAAGGGATAGACATAACATGGGCGGATAGTGATTTAAGAGCATATCTGAACGGCGAATTTTTGAGTAGCTTCAGCGAGAGCGACAGAGCGCGGATAGCTGAAACATCGATAATAAACAATGACAATCCCGAATACGGCACGCCCGGCGGCAACAACACAGTAGACAAAATTTTCCTGCTTAGCATAGACGAAGCATTAGCGTATTTCGCAAACGATTCGGCAAGGATAGCGTATGATTCAGGCGGCAAAGCTATTTGGTGGTGGCTTCGGTCGCCTGACCATGCTGGTTATGCCGCGGACGTCGACATCGACGGCAGCATCTACAGCGGCTACAACTTTGTCGACTACAATGGCGGTGTTCGCCCCGCTTTGTGGCTGAATTTGCAATAATAAGAGCAACACAGCGCAACAGAGCGGCACAATGCCGCTCTGTGTTGCTGTGGAGCGCGGTTCAGAGTTTTTTTACGTTTACGCTGATTTCGCTCAGGGCGTTGGCCGCTTCCATTTCCAAGGCGCGGCTTTTGGCCATGTCGCCCAGCGACAGCATCCCTACCACCGCGCCGGCGGCGCTGACCACCGGCAGGCGGCGTACCTGCTCGTGCGCCATTTTGTGCGCGGCTTCGCGCACGTCGTCGTCCGGCGTCACGGATACGATGCCGCGGGTCATAATCTCCCGAACGCGGGTCGTCTGCGGGTCGCTCTCGGTGGCGACGCAGCGCAGCACAATATCGCGGTCGGTCACCATGCCGCGCAGCTTGCCGTCCAGCGAGCAGACCGGCAGGGAGCCGATGTTGTGGCGCGAGAGAAGCCTCGCGGCGAGAACCGCCGGTTCGTCGGGCGTGATGGATACGACATTGCTGTTCATCAGTTCGGATACACGCATAATAAACCCACCCTTTAATTTGCGCCGGACATATGCCGGGCGTCATATGGGTTAGTATGCGCGGATTGCGGGGGAATTAACCCCAAAACAGCCATAAAAGTCCGTACAGCACCGGCTGGTGCAGCAGGTAAATCAACAGCGTGCGCCGCCCGACCGCCGGGAACACGGGGATTTTCGCGGCGTAAAACCAAGAGGGAAATACGCCGTCGCGGATAGGCCCGCCCAGCCAGACCCCAAAAGCAAACACAAAGCCCCACGGAAGCAGCGGAAAATAATCGACGGACGGAAACACAGGCCATCGTGTAACGCCAAACCACAGCACAAAAAACGCGCCCAAAAACACAGCAGGCGCGGCCATTCGCAAACGTGACAAAAGCGCGTACAGCAAAATGCAAGCCGCGAGCAGATGCAGGATGCCGAACAATATCGGCGCCCCAATCAGGGAATACGGGGTTTTGTAGCTGGAGAGCGCGAAAGCGCCGAGGTTTTCCGGCTCGGTGATGCCGCGCCTCTCGGCGTTTGTGAGAATGTCCTTATGCAAAACAATCTTCCCCGACTCAACCAGCTCACCAATCTCCGCGCCGGTCGGCTCATGCCCGAACACCGTCCGCACCGTCAGCCACGGGTCAGGCAGCGGCGCAAAGCTGACCACGGTCACCAGAGCCGCACAGCCCAGCAGCACCAATCCGCGCTTGAAATTGTTGCGCGAAAACCGTGACGATACGCCCGCCAGCGCGATAAACACCCCGGCGAAAAACGGTTGCAGCACCCCCAGCAAAGGGTTGTACAGCGCTTCTCTGGGGAGGATTTCCCGCGCCACCAGATTGTAACCAAGATGATAGGCGATGACAAGGATGATGCAAAAGCCCCGCAGCGCGTCGAGGCTTTGTATGCGGCTGTTGTCTTTCATACGGATAAAAACCTTTCCGCCACCGAAAACAACTCCTTATAGTCCACTTTTGCGAAATCCGTCGCGTCCACGCAAACCGTCCGGCCGAGCTTAACTTTGTCAAACCCGCCCTCCAAATGCCCCTTTACAAAAAAATCCCTGTCCTCACCCACCGTCAAATGCACCCAATGCCGTTCCGTCTTTTCCCTCTCGGCATATCGCTTATATAAAACGTCAAGGTCGCCTGTGAACAGAAAGGTAAGACAATCGCAGCCGTATTTCGCGAGCAGCGCGTTTATTTTTTCGCTTTCCGACAGCCTGAAGTTGCTTTCGAGGACACAAACCTTCCCCGCTTGCAGAAACCGTTCGGCGATATGCAGCATCAGCGCAAACGTCACCGCGCTGTTTTTCCGGTGAACATCCGTGTTTTCCGCGCCGAAGCCGTCTCCGATGACTTCCTTGATGGTGTCTTTATTGAAGCAGGGAAGACTCAGCCGGGCTGCCAGCTCGCGGGAAAAAGCGGATTTGCCCGCCGCGCAATACCCGCTGACCAGAATGAGTTTATTTTTCACGGCACAACCTCACACGTTAAACCGAAACAGCACCACGTCGCCGTCTTTCATCACATACTCCTTGCCCTCCAACCGGACAAGACCTTTCTCCTTCGCCGCGGCCATAGAGCCGCACTCCATCAGAGCGTCAAAGGCGATGACCTCGGCGCGGATGAAGCCGCGCTGGATGTCTTTGTGGATTTTCCCGGCGGCAGCGGGGGCTTTGGTTCCTTTTTTGATGGTCCACGCCCGAACCTCGGGCGCGCCGCCCGTCAGGAAGGACATCAGCCCCATGAGGTCATAGGAAATGTGAATCAGCCGGTCGCGCCCGGATTGCTCCATACCCAAATCCTCAAGGAAGGCGGCGCGGTCTTCCTCATCCATTTGTATGATTTCCGCTTCCAGCCTAGCGCAGATGGGAAAGACGGCGGAGCCTTCTTCCTGAGCGGCTTTTTCCAAATCAAGATACGGCTTATAGGTATCAAGCGCGCGAAAATTCTCCTCGGAGAGGTTAAGGCAATACAGCACCGGCTTGTTGGTCAGCAGGGGGCAATCGGCGACGAGAGCCTTGTCCTCGTCCGGGCAGGGGAAGGAGCGCGCGGGTAATCCTTCGTCCAAATGACTTTTGAGGGCCTTGAACAGCTCTGCCTCGCGGAGGAGGGCGCGGTCGCCCTTGGCGGCCTTTTCCGTCCGCGCGATGCGTTTTTCCACCACTTCCATATCGGCCATACACAACTCGATATTGATGGTTTCGCGGTCGCTCATCGGGTCGCCGCCGCCCTCGGCGCGGACGACGTTTTCGTCGTCAAAACACCGTATCACGTGCAAAATGGCGTCCACCTCGCGGATATGCGCCAGAAAACGGTTGCCCAAGCCCTCTCCGCGCGACGCGCCCCGCGCCAGACCGGCGATATCGACAAAATTTGCCGTCGCGGGGGTGATTTTCTTCGGGTTATAAAGGGCGGAGAGCCTTTCCAGCCGCCCGTCCGGCACGGCGACGGCGGCCAAGTTGGCCTCAACCGTGGAAAACGGATAATTCGATTCTGCCGCGCCCGCTCCGGTCAGGGCGTTGAATATGGTGGTCTTGCCCACGTTGGGCAACCCTACGAACCCAAGCTTCACGACCGCAGCGCCCCCTCTTCCATCAAAAGAATCTCCATCGTCAGCGTTTCGCCGCGGCGATAGACAGTGAGGCGTAGAGCATCACCCGCGGAGTGTTCGTTTCGGATGTCGTTGACGTCTAAAACAGATGCGACGGCGATACCGTTGATATGGGTAATGATGTCGTTGGCTTGAAGTCCTTTTCTGTGCGCATCGGACAACTCATTGACGCCAGTGACTCGGACGCCGTGCGGAAGGCCCCAAGAGTCGGCCACGGCAGCGGTGTAGGAGGTATCAACCGTGATGCCAATGACGGGGCGTCCCGGGATGAACCCGTGCTGGATTAACTGCTCCACAAGGGGCGCGGCGGTATTGCTCGGAATGGCAAAGCCCAGCCCTTCGACGCTCTGCCATGTGCTGCCCATAATCTTGCTGGAGATGATGCCGATGACCTGCCCGTACTGGTTGAGCAGCGGGCCTCCGGAGTTGCCGGGGTTGACGGCGCAGTTGGTCTGGAGGACGGTCATGGTGATGTCTCCGGCGGAGTCCTCAAGAGTGATGTCACGGTTGATTCCGCTGATGACGCCCGTGGTGATGGTGGCGCGCAAGTCGATGCCCAGAGGGTTGCCGATGGCGGCCGCCGGGTCTCCGGGGGTCATGGCGTCGGAGTCGCCGAATTCGGCGGGGACAAGCCCGCTCGCCCGGATGCGAAGCACCGCGATGTCGGAGAGACGGTCGGAGCCGATAATCCGCGCGGTATATTCAATCCCGCTGTGCAGGATAACAGTGATATTCTGCGCGCTTTCCACCACATGGTGGTTTGTGAGGATATACCCGTCTTCGCTGATGATGATGCCCGAGCCTGTTCCCCTGCCGTACGGAGACTGCGCCATGACGACCGTGACCGACGGGGCGGCTCTTTGGTAGATTTCCTTAAATGTGAGCGTCTCACCCGGCTCCTTCTGAATTGGGGGCGCTTCGGGCAGGGGCACGATGGGCAGAGTATAGGACGGAGAAAGCGGCGGGCGCGCCAAGACCGCCAGCTCGCGCGTCCCCAGCATCAGCGCCCCATCGTCGGTGAAATGGATAAGGCCGATTTCGTACACACCCATAACCGACGTCAGCAACGCCGACGCCGCGCATATCAGCGAGAGAAGGATGATGAATATAAGCAGAAAAAAGCGGTTGGTTTTGTGCGGCATACGATGAAACCTCCTTCGCGGGCTTAATGCCGTGTCCGTCGCTACAGGCTTTATTATACACGAACCGCGCGCAGAAAACAACCCGTGTTATACGCCCCGCTTGCAAGCACGGCCTTTTCCGCATAGAATAGATAGCCCCGGACTGAGGTTTCCCGATTGACTTTGGCTCGAATTATGGTAGAATATAAGAGGTAGCTTATGTTTATCTTCGACGCGCATTGCGATACCCTATCCACCGGGCGCCCGCTGTGGCGCAACGGGGGGCACGTCGATATTGAGCGGCTGCGGGCGCGCGGCCCCGGTATCCAAGTCATGGCGGCGTTCGGCAAAGACCAGCCGGCGCAGCTTGACCGCCTTTCGGCGGTGTCCGGCAGTCTCAACTGTGCCCTGCTCCCTGCCGTTGAAGGCGGGGATTCCGTCCAAGCCCTGTCCGATTTGCGCCCCTTTCTTGAGCGTAAGCCAGTCTTTTTCAGTTTGACTTGGAACCATGACAACCGCCTCGCGGGCGGCTGCAAGGGCGGCGGAGGGCTGACTCCGCTGGGACGGGAGGTCGTCGCCGCGCTGGAGGACGCCGGGACAAGGCTTGACCTTTCCCACGCTTCGGAGCGCACCTTTTGGGACGTCTTAGACGCCGTTCAACGCCCCCCGGTTGTGTCTCACGCCTGCTGCCATGCCCTCTGCCCCCATCCGCGCAATCTGACCGACGGACAAATGCGCGCGCTGGCCGAGCGGGGCGGCGTCTTGGGCGTCACCTTTTACCCTCCGTTCCTAACAGGGCGCGACGGCGCCGACCTGAGTGATGTGGCGCGGCATATCAAACACGCCGTTTCCGTGATGGGCGTCAAGCACGTGGGGCTGGGCAGCGATTTTGACGGCTGCGACCTTTTGCCGGATGGCTTGTCTGGCGTTCAAGACGTTCCTTCCTTGATTGAGGCGCTTCCCTTTGATGAAACAGACAAGGCTTTGATTGCGGGGCTTAATTTTATGAGGGTTATATCTCTCTGACGGGAGGAAACTCCATGCTTCCTGATAATACGCCGAAAAGAGTCCGGCGGCGGCGAGGGCTGAGGATATTGCTCTATTCTCTGGGGCTGCTTTTGGCGTTGCTTACAGCTTTTGCCGTGTGGCATCGGGAAACGGCTTACTTTATCCTCAATCCGGGGAAAATCCAAATCAAAAACGCTGAGGAAATTCGCCAAGCCCTGTATGCGGAGGGCTTCAACCCCGTTGACGGCGGCGAGACGTTGACATACAGCGCGCTGAATGAGACGGTGACCGTGAGCGTCGCCTTGGCGGACGGCAAGCTGCAAGCCCTTGAGGCCGGGTTCCATGCGCGCCGCGTCCCCGTCAAGGGCGTCACGGACGCCTTGGCGCAGGCGGAGCGTCTTCTCTCCCCCTATCTGTCTCCGCCCGAAGCCAAAGCCCTCAGTGTTTTAATCGCGGCGGAACTGCTCCCTCTAGTCTCGTCTGACAGGATTGACTATTCACGCTCGGCGGGAGCACACACCATTGTTGTCAGCGGCGACATGAAAACCGGCGAAATTACAGTGATGGTAGGGATTCCGTGAAGAAGAAAAAAGACCAAGAGGTGCATAAGGAGAGCAGCGGAGCGCTCCTGTTTCTGCTGACAAGCCTTGCCTTGTCGGCCGCCGTCGCGGCGCTTTTCGCTGTGGCGGGCTTTTTGGCATTTATCCCCTACGGCAACCTTGCCTCAGCCGTCCTCCTCGCTCCGGCAGTCTGCATCCTCCTGTATACGGTTCTTCTCAAGAAAACACGCTTAGGCCCGCTGCCCGCGCGAGTGTTGACCGGCATCTCGTCTTTGGCGGGAGCGTATGTGTATATCTGTGTAATCATGGGCGCGCTGTCGGGCATATTCGGTCAGTTTCCGGTAGAAACGGAGATAATGCGCGAGACGGAGATGATGGAATACCTCCACCGCATCATGGTGATTCTGGGCAACGCCTTCCAATACATGTCCTATCCCGGACTGCTCTGGCAGGATTTTGCCGCGTGGAACAGTGAGGGCTGGCCGATGATTGCCGCCGCCGCCTTTACCGCCCAAACGGTTCTGCCGCAAATCTTTTTCCGCGCGCCCAAATCGTTTACATAAAGAAAAGTTAAGGGGGAGCTTATTCATGGATCGAAAAAGCAAGGAAAACTATTACCTCGACATCGCCGAATCCGTGCTGGCGCGAGGGACATGCCTGCGCCGCAACTATGGGGCGGTCATCGTCAAAAACGACGTGATTGTCTCCACCGGCTATGCCGGGGCGCCGCGCGGGCGGCAAAACTGCTCCGACGCCGGGGAGTGTTACCGCCAGCAGCAGGGCGTCCCCCGCGGGGAACGGTATGAGCTGTGCCGCAGCGTCCACGCCGAGGCCAACGCCATCATCGCGGCCGACCGTGATTTGATGCTGGGCGCGACGCTCTACTTAACCGGACACGATGAAAACGGCGATCTGCTTTCCGACGCGTACCCCTGTCCCATGTGCCAGCGCCTGATTATCAACGCCGGAATCTCCCGTGTCATCTGCCGCAACACGCCGGAGAAATACACCGTCGTGCCTGTGCGCGAATGGGTGGAGGAAGACGATACGTTCTGACGCACAAAAAGCCTGCTTTGCAGGCTTTTTGACAGCTTGGGCTTGCCGCCGGGCCGGGCGTATTATTAAGAAATCCGTAAGACTTATGTCAACATGCCCGTAAGAATCCTCTGTTATACTGTTCCCATCACAATCGGGGAGGGAGGTGAATCTCGATGACCATTCTTGTATGCGACGACGACCGCGAAATCGCCGAAGCCATCGGCATCTATCTGCGCCACGAGGGATACGGCGTGCTGCTGGCGCATACCGGGCCCGAGGCGGTGAAGGCCGCGGAGGAAAACGACGCGCAACTGATTATCATGGATGTAATGATGCCCGGCTTCGACGGCATACGCGCCACGCTGAAGCTTCGGGAGGCGGGCAGCAACGTCCCCATCCTCATGCTGTCCGCCAAAAGCGAGGATACCGACAAAATCCTCGGCCTCGGTATGGGCGCGGACGACTATCTGACCAAGCCGTTCAATCCGCTCGAGCTGATTGCCCGCGTCAAAAGCCTGCTGCGGCGGTACACGCGGCTGGGCGCGCAAAGCGCCGCGCCCACGGTTTGCCGGAGCGGGGAACTGGAGATGGACACGGAAAGCAAGACGGTGACCGTCGAGGGTGAGGCTGTGCGTCTGACCCCGGTTGAGTATAAGATACTGGAGTTTTTGCTCACAAACGCCGGGCGGGTGTATTCCATCACCCAAATCTACGAGACCGTTTGGAACGAACCGGCGTATTCCCCCGAAAACACCGTCGCCGTACATATCCGCCGCATCCGCGAAAAAATCGAGATTAACCCGAAAACCCCGAAATACTTAAAGGTGGTGTGGGGCATTGGCTACAAAATTGAGAAATATCCCTGAGGACGGGCGCGAAACAAAGCTGCTGACCAACATTTTCCGCCACGGGGCGGTCAAGGCCGTATCGTTCATCCTCTTCGTCGCGTGTGTCACGGCAATCACGGTGACCGGGGGGCTTTTCGCGCGGGACTGGACGGGCGGCGGTTCCGCGGAAGACTATCTGGCAGGAAGGTCGTTTGAGGAGAGTACCTTTTTGTACTGGAAGACGAATCAACTGGCTATCACCGTTAGCTACACGGCCGGGTGGAACGCGCAGAACGAAGCCGACGCCGAATTTCTTCAGAACCAATACCGCCCGGAGACGGGCGCTTTGGACGGGGCTCTTTATTACGTCCGAACGCCGTTTGTTGAGCTGTTCAACAACGACATGACGGAGCAGGATTACCGTCGGCAGAGGGTGTGGTTTCTGCAATTCGACCATCGCACCGAAAGGTCAAGCGGGCCCTCTCGGCCCTTCTGGTATAACCTCAATACGCCCTCTCACGCTGAAAGCGGGGATTATGAGCTGCGCCTTGCCCTGACCTACGACTACACGGCGTCCTTGGCGGCGGAATACGCGGACAACGAGCGCGTCTTTTGGAAGTACACCTATACGCTTGCCTCCTTATGTTTGGGTGTCCTCCTCTGCCTGCTGCATCTGCTGCTTGTCTGCGGGCGAAAGCCGAACAGCGGGGAGAAGCACCTCTCGGTATGGGATAAGCCGTGGCTGGATGTATCGCTGGCCGCAATCCTCACGTGCAGTGCCGGCGTCATCCTTTTGCTTGAAATGCTGTTTCGGAACGGTATTCCCACGGCGGGGTATACCCGTTTCCTCGCCTATATCGGCGTCATCGCCGCCGTCTCCTCCGCGCTTGCGCTCTGGTGGCTGCTCTGCGCCATGAAACGGCTGAAAACCCTCACAATACTAAAGCACACGCTGACGTACACAGTCTTGGCGCTTGCTTTCCGCATCCTGCGCCGCGCCGCCCGCTTCATCATCAGCCCGGTTGCCCGCTTCTTCCGCTCGGTCTATCTTTGGATGCCGCTGAAGGCACAGCTTCTTTTAGGCAAAGCGGAGCATTTCGACGCCGTGGCCCAAGGGCTTGACCGCCTTGCCCAAGGCGATTACCAAACGCCGGTGGAGGAGAACGGGCGCGGCGCGCTGCTCAGGATGGCGCAAAACGTCAACGCCGCCACCGACGGGCTGAAATCCGCCGTGGAGAAGGAGCTGACAAGCCAGCGGTTCAAAGCCGAGCTGATTACCAACGTCTCCCACGACCTCCGCACCCCGCTCACGTCGGTCATCACCTATGCCGACCTGCTGCAAAGCGAGGGTCTGACCTCGCCCAACGCGGAGAAATACTTAGAAATCATTCAGCAAAAAGGCCGCCGCCTGCAAACGATGACCGAAGACCTCTTTGAAACAGCCAAGGCTTCCTCGGGCGAAACAAAAGCCGTCCTAGCGCCGCTGGATATAAACCAGCTCATCGGGCAGACCTTGGGCGAAATGGGCGACCGCCTGAGCGCGGCGAATCTCGACGTGCGCGTGTCCGGCTCCGGCGGGACGGCAATGGCCGACGCGAGACTGCTCTGCCGGGTGCTTGAAAACTTGCTTCGCAACATAGAAAAATACGCCATGCCGGGGACTCGCGTCTATGTTGATATGCGCGCCGGGGACGGCCTCTCCGTCACCACCCTGCGCAATATATCCCAAGCTCCCCTTGACGGTGAAGCGGAGCGGCTGGCCGAGAGATTTACGCGCGGCGACGACGCCCGCTCCTCCGAGGGCAGCGGGTTGGGGCTGGCGATTGTGAAGAGCTTTATGGAATTGCAGAAAGGGACGTGCGCCATCGCGGTTGACGGGGACTTGTTCAAGGTCACGCTGACGTTGCCGCTGGCGTAGAAACGGCCGCAAGCAACGGGCCGCAGGGAACTGCGGCCCGTTGGGTTTTATACGACAACCGAGTGGAGCGGCGACGCAGAATGCTTATTAGCTGTTAAGGACTCCTGTTGCTTGTAAAATTCCCATTACCGCAAAAAACACTACATATGTGCAGATATTAAGTATCAACGCTTTCTTGATATGCCTGTCGTGCATTTCTTTGCTCTGCGCTTTTTGCGCTTTATCTGATTCAAAAATCGCCAGAATTGCAAAAATGATACCCGGAACACAAATACAGTTTATACAGGCCCAAGTTTTGAACTTTTTTCCATGCTCCCAAAAAAATGAATCTACATTATGACGTTCTTTATGTTGTTGCTGATATGCCTCTTTCGCGGTTGCTTTTTCACGGTCTATTTCATCCCAAGTATTCCATCTTCCCTTTATAAGAAGCCATGTGATGAATGGGTTTATAAAACCCAACGCGGCTTGTGGAATGTTCATGGCTACAATGCTGAGAATTGCGCTGACTGCCGCGCTTCCACAAAGGATAAAGAATCCGACCTTTTTTCCCACAAGCAGAACGATGTACCCGACGGCGCACAGTCCGCCAACAACTGCGCCTACAATTAAAAGAGGCAGACCTTCTGAACCCCCGCCACCCATATCGTAGGCTTGTATGAGCAATGTGGGGACAACGAAGTTAAGGACAAGGCATATCCAACACCAAATAATTGCCCCGGTTGAAAGTTTCTTTTTTCTTCCCACATTGAAAACCTCCCGCGCCTAATAAAAAATTTCTGCTTAACAGACATCCTTGCGCATCCCCGCCGTTATATCCCTATCGGCAATCATCCTTGACCGGGAGGCGGCGCTACTGCCCGTATCCGTCCAGCCGGCGCTGATGATGGAAATTCATCTGATCTTCGCCGAGACCCTCGCATTTCGGGTTGAGCATTCTGGACAAATATGCGGCGTGGGCAATCTCTTCCAGAACGACGGCGTTCTGTACCGCCTCCGACGGCGACTTGCCCCATGTAAATGGCCCGTGATGGTCCACCAGCACCGCCGGGACATGTTCAGGCTGCGCGGCGGTGGCCACGATAAGACTGCCGAGATTTCTGCCGTAATTTTCGTTTATCTCGCTTTTGTCAACAGCCCTCGTGATGGGAATCGGCCCTCCGAAATAGTCAGCGTGGCTCGTCCCCAAGGCCGGGATAGACAGCCCCGCCTGCGCGAACGCTACGGCGTAGGTGGAATGAGTGTGGGCAATCCCGGAGATGGAAAACGGCCACGACACATAGATGGCGCGGTGGATGTCACTGTCAACGGAGGGCTTGAGACGGCCTTCCACCTTCTGCCCCTCTAAGCTCATAACCACCATCAACTCCGGCTGCAAATCCTCATACGGAACGCCGCTGGGCTTGATGACAAACAGCCCCATCGACGAATCAAACCCCGACACATTCCCCCATGTGAAACGAACGACGCCCGACGACGCCAAATCCTTGTTGGCCTTACAAACCTGACGCTTGAGATCATTAAGCATACGGATTCTCCTTTGGGTATAGCATTCCCTTCGGCTGATTGAAGCCTATATCTCCAACTCCGAGGGCTTTGACCGTTTCAAACAGCGCCCCGCCCGCATGGGCGAACGCAATGCCGGCGTGGTGAGGGAAGCGTTTTTCAATCAGCACATGACGGTAAAACCGCGCCATTTCCGGCACGGCGATAACGCCGATAGCGCCGAACGAGCGGGTGGGGATTTCCAGCACATCGCCTTGGGCAATGTAGCTTTTCAGGACGCCTTCGGCGTTGGCTTGCAGGCGGAACAGGGTAATCGCCCCGGCCATCAGATCGCCTTCCAGCGTACCGCGAGTGATATCCGGCTCCCTGTCCGGCTCCAACGCGCGCCACATAATCTGCTGGTGACGCATTTCCGGCTTCTTTAAGTAACATATCGGCGTGTTTCCGCAGTGGAACCCCATAAAGAGGTCGGACGCTTTATACGGCCCAAGGTTCACGCCTTTGAGGTAAGAGGGCGGAACGGTGTTGTTGACATCGAGCAGCGTCGCAGGTTTTTCGGTGACGAGGGTGATGATAAACTCACTCAGCGCGCCATACAAGTCGGTCTCACAGGCGACCGGAATCCCCCGTGAGGCAAGCCGCGCGTTGACATAGCACGGCACAAACCTGAACTCGGTCTGAAAGGCTGGCCAGCACTTGTTGGCAAAAACGCCGTATTCGCAATAACCAAGATTTTTCTCCATAAAATCCAGAAGGGTCAATTCAAATTGCGCTAAGCGCGGCAGAAACCCGGCAAACGCGTCGGCCGAGCCCAGCTCCCGCGCCATATCGTTTGCCACCGCCTCAATGCGCGGGTCGCCGTCATGCGCCTTGTACGTTGCGTACAAATCAAGCTCGGAGTTTTCCATTACAGAAACGCCAAGGTCGTAAAACGGTTTGATAGGCGCGTTGCAGGCCAAAAAATCATACGGACGCGGCCCAAAGCCGAAAATCTTGAGCTTTTTGACACCAATCAGCGCGCGGGCAACCGGGATGAATTTTTGGATTTCCTCCGCCGTTTCCGCCGGCAGCCCCACGGGGCTTTCGGGAATGACGGCGCTCACGCCGCGCAGGGCGAGGTTGTACGAGCAGTTGAGCAGTCCGCAGAAAGCGTCGCCCCGCCCGGAGATATCCGCCGATTCCTCCGCGGCCGCCACCACCAGCGCCGGGCCGTTGAACTCCTGCACAAGATAGGTCTCCGGGCCTTCCGGGCCGAAATTGCCCAAGTACAGAACCAGCGCGTTGACGCCATTGTCGCGCAGCTCTTTCAGCGCGTTGACCGCATCGGTCTCGTTTTCAACAATCGTTTTCGCCTCATACAGCGCGACGCCGCGTGAAGCCGCTTCGCGGACGACGGCCCCCCGGCGGCTGCGGCTTAAATCCATCGGGAAACAGTCGCGGCTGACCGCGACAATCCCCAGCTTGACCCTAGGCATATTCACCATCTGTATCAGCTCCTTTTTTAGTCATTGTACCATGCAAAACAGCAAGACGCAAGACAAACTTGACACACTGCTTCATCCCGTGGTAGAATGGGCAATCACGCGATGAGGAGGTTCCTGTTTTGATTGCCTATGCCGACGTCAAAAATTCCGAAGAAATCAACACCTATATCCGTCAGGCCGACGTCTCTCTCAAGGAAATGGGCTACACCGAGCATTCTTTCGCCCATGTGACGCGCTGCGCCGAACTGGCCGGCGCGTGGCTTCTGGATTTGGGCAGGGATGACCGCGAAGCCGAGCTGGCGCGAATCGCGGCGTATATGCACGACATCGGCAACGTCATCAACCGCTACGGCCACGCCCAAAGCGGCGCGCTCATAGTGTTTCGCCTGTTGGAGAAGCTGGGTATGGAGCCGGAAGACCTTGCGGTCGTGGTCACCGCCGTCGGCAACCATGACGAATCCTCCGCCCACCCCGTCAGCGCGGTGGCCGCGGCGGTGATTCTGGCCGACAAAACCGACGTCCGCCGCTCCCGCGTCCGCAATGACGACACGGCCTCGTTCGACATCCACGACCGCGTCAACTACGCCGTTACCCGCGCCGACACCGCCCTTGACGCCCAAGCGCGCACCTTAACGCTCGACTTGGACGTAGACAGCGACATCTGCTCGGTGACGGATTACTTTGAAATTTTTCTAGGACGCATGGTTCTCTGCCGCCGCGCCGCCGAATTTTTAGGCTTGAAATTCCGCTTGGTCATCAACGGCTCGATATTGATGTAGGAGGTTTATTATGGATATCAACGCGGGGCGCCACTCACTGGCGCATATCATGGCGCAGGCTGTCACGGAGATGTTTCCCGGCGCCAAGCTGGGCATCGGCCCCTGCATCGACGACGGTTTTTACTACGACTTCGATTTGCCGGAGCCGGTCACGCCGGAGCGTTTCGCCGAAATCGAAGAGCGGATGAAGGCCATCCTCAAAACCCAAGCGCCGCTGACGAGCGAGACCTTCCCGTCCAAGGAAGCCGCGCTCAAGGCTTTCGCCGGTCAGCCGTACAAGGAGGAGCTAATCGGCGAGCTGCCGGAGAACGAGCCGATTACCGCCTACCGAACCGGCGAGGGCTTTTTTGACCTTTGCCGAGGCCCGCACGTTGAAAACACCCGCGAGTTGCTGGGCTGGGCGTATAAAATCCACGCCGCCGCCGGCGCATACTGGCGCGGCAGTGAGAAAAACCCCATGCTGACCCGGCTTTACGCGTACGCCTTTCCGAAAAAAGACGAACTCAAGGCCCTCCTCGCCAAAATCGAGGAAGCCAAAAAGCGCGACCACCGCAAGCTGGGCCCGCAGTTAGATTTGTTTTTCCTGCACGAGACGGCGCCCGGTATGCCCTACTGGCTGCCCAAGGGCTTGAAGCTGTTTAACACCCTGCTTGATTTTTGGCGCAGGGAGCATGAGGAGCGCGGCTATCAGGAAATCTCCGCGCCGCTGATTAACAACCATACGCTGTGGGTCACGTCGGGGCATTGGGAGCATTACAGCGATATCATGTTTTCCATCCCGCCGAAAGAAGAGGGCGACTCCGTACAGGCCATCAAGCCGATGAACTGCCCCAACGCCATGAATGTATACGCCCGCACCGTCCGCTCATACCGTGAATTGCCGCTTCGGTACTCCGACTGCGACGTGCTGCACCGCAACGAGGCGTCGGGAACGCTGCACGGGCTGCTGCGCGTCCGCATGTTCCGGCAGGACGACTCGCATAATTTTATCACGCGGGAGCAAATCCCGTCTGAAATCAACGCCATCCTTGACATCGCCGATAGGTTTTATGACGTTTTTGGGCTGACATACAAGCCCATTCTTTCTACGCGCCCCGAGGACTTTATGGGCGACCCTTCCCTGTGGGAGGAGGCGGAGCGCGAGCTGCGCGGCATCCTAGACACGCGCTTCGGGGCGGACGGCTATACCGTCAACGAGGGCGACGGGGCGTTTTACGGCCCGAAAATCGACCTTCTGATGACCGACGCGCTGGGTCGCCCGTGGCAGATGGGAACCATCCAGCTTGACTTCCAGCTTCCGCATAAGTTCGGCCTGACATACGCCGACCGCGACGGCTCCTTGAAGGAACCCGTCGTCATCCACCGCGTCATTTACGGCTCGCTGGAACGCTTCATCGGCATCCTGATTGAGCAGTTCGCCGGGGCGTTTCCTTTCTGGCTCTCGCCGGTGCAGGTGGGCGTCGTCCCCGTCCGCACCAACCATAACGACCGCGCGTGTGAGGTTTTGTCGGCTTTGAAAAACGCCGGCCTGCGCTGCGAAGCGCTTTTGGAAGACGAGGGCATGGGCGGAAAGGTCAACAAATTCCGGCAAAACAAAGTGCCGTACACGCTCATCATCGGCGACCGCGAGACGGAGACGGGGTCGGTTTCGGTTAAAATACGCGGCGGCAAGCAGGCGCAGGACGTTCCGCTGGAGGCGTTCGTCTCCGCGTGCGCCGGGATGAATGAAACCTTAGCGCTGGAGCTGGCTGAGACGTTCATGTAGGGCGTGACGCCAACAGAGGGGGGTTTATAATCTCCTGCCACAGCCGCAATTTCCCCTCAAACGACAGCCTCGCGTTGGCGGGGCTGCTGGACGGGAGTACGCTGCGCTCAATCGCTCCTATATTGCGCAGGTAAAACGCATAGGCGTTGTTTCCGTTAAACAGCACGTTGCTGATTCTTTGCTCTGCGATGAACTCCGGCAGAGCTGTATTATAGACTGGGTTTCGTATGCCCGTATCCAACGCGCCCTCCGGTTCGCACTCGGCAATCACGTCCCATAGCGCGACGCCGTTTGCAAACAGGACGGCTTTTTTTCGCTCGTAATCCGGCCGGTCAAAGGGCTCTGCAAACACGCCGAACAGCAGCCGCCAAAACTGGTTGCGCGGGTTGCCGTAGTATTCGCCTTTTTCCCGCGACTGCGGGCTGGGAAAGGTTCCGAGGATTAGTGTTTGCGGGTTCCCTCCGCACAGGGGCGGAAAGGCTTGACTTGGCATTGAAAACGCCTCCTGCCGTGATTATACAACAACAAGAGGCGTTTAATCAAGCGTTGTTTCTTTTATGTACCCAACCCCAATCGTCTCGCCAACCCATCCATCGCCATGCAAAACCTCTCCCACAGCGTCAATGTCGTCAGCGTGGGGTCGCCCTCGCGGATACGCATGGTGCGGCGGATTTCCTTGGGGATGACCACGCGTCCGAGGTCGTCAATCCGTCTGACAATTCCTGTCGCTTTCAATGGATTCCCTCCTATTTACCGAGTTGGATTTCATCCATAGGTTGCGCAAAGAGTTGTCTGTCTATGCAGAAAGTACCCTTGGAAGGATTTAGGGGGCTCCGTCTGCAGAGCCTCCGTCATCTGTGCGTCACAACCTCCCCGTGATATGCCAATGGATGCTGTCAACCAAGTCAAGAACGCCGGACTCTATCCGTTTCGGCTGCTTTTTGAAAAACTCAACCACAGGCTCGCCTTTCTTGATATTCCATAGCCCGGCAACCTTGCCGTTCACCGCGACGGTCGGCAGGCAGATGCCCGATTTGAGAATGACGCTGCGCTTGTATTCGGCAGGCAAAACGGCGCTTCTCTCCGTATAGGAAACGATAATCGGGTCAAACCCCGACAACAGGTTAAATTCCGGGAGATCATCCATCCCGTCCGGTTCTCCGCAGCGATAGTACACCCTGCCGTCAAGCTCAAAGCGGTCATACTCGTCAAGCGGAAACGCCCGCAGCATTTTTCTGTCCTCCCGCCAAAACCCGAAGAACCACGCCGCGTCGTCAAGCGTCGCGGGCCCGTAAGCCTTGAAGTACCTGCGGAGCATTTCAGGCAAGACCTCCGTCCTGGTTCCCGCCGGTTCCGCGTCAATCAAGTCAAAATCGCGGCTCGCCATGTCCCTGAAAGCGACCTTGCCGAGACCCGCGAGGTAAACGAAAATACCGCCCCACGGCGAGAACATAGCCTCAATCACCTTCGGCTCATAGTCGTAAGCGAATATTTTCCGCATTTCGGCGCGGGAATGTACCCCGTCTTCCATGCACCGCACGACCTTATCCGCGACGTCCGACAGCATCTGCTCGCTATAAGAGCGTCTCAGCCACGATTCGCCGTCCCTGTGCAGGGAAAGCAATCGAGGCAGTTCGTCATATGCCGCGCCGTGCAGCGTTCCGCGATAGAGCCATGTCTTTGTCAGCGCGGACTTCCACCCTGATAGATCCGCGCCGCGAATCAGCGCGGAGAACGCCACATTCCGGTGAAACCAGCAATGAAGCCCAAGCAGCTCCCGCGACAAATCCACAATATCAGGGCATTGGCGTGACAGATACAGCCCGTGATAACGCCGGCGTGTGATGGCTTCGGTTAATGATGCTTCGGTCATATACGCTCAATCCCTCAAGAAACGGACGTGGCTGCGTCCCGTCACAGCTCGTCTCTATGCAATTCCGCCGTCCACTGGAGCGTGTCGGCGTATTGCTGTGATATATCGTCGTAATGGACGCCCAGCTCCTCGCAAATCCGCGAGGCGTCTTCCCACCCGCCCCGTTCCAGCGCCGCGATTAAGTCCAGCGCGCTGCGCACAGCCCCCGGGCTTCCGAGCAGCGCGGTCTGGGCAATCTCGGGAAGCAGGATGTCTTTTAGAATGTCCTCCATTTTGGCGTCCAGCAGAACGTCCAGCAGGGAAAACAGCCCGGCGAGGAAGAAAGAATCGCTCTCCTTCGACATACCAAGCATCCCGGCGGTCATTTCGCAGAAATGCGCGCGCACAAGGCTCATCTCAATCAATTCAGGCGGCTTGTCGTCGCTCATGTTGGTCAGAGTGACGTAAGACACCCATTTTTTCAATTCCCGCTGCCCGAGAAACACCACCGCCCGTTTGATGTCGGTGATTTCCTGAAGCACTCCGAAATAGGCGGAATTGACCAGCTTGAGGATTTTATATGTAAGCCCTATGTCCTGCTTGATAATTTCGGTAATCGCGTCAAAATCAATTTCCTTGCGGCCGGCTTCGGAAATCAGGCGCAGCGCGCTGAATCGCATGACGCTGACCGTCTTTTCGCTGACGGTGAACGGCTTGGCGAAAAAGTATCCTTGAAAAAGGTGGCAGCCCAGCTCCAGCGCTTGCTCAAAGACCCTCCGGGTTTCCACCTTTTCAGCCAGCAGAAGGCATTTTGAGAGGTTGATATGGGAGCAAACGGCGTAAAAGTTGCGCATCTTGAAAACGCCTTCCAAGAAGTCGATTTTCACAATATCGGCAAGCGCCAGCAAGGGCTTGAGTGCCGGGCGGTAGACGATATCGTCCAGCGCTATTTTATAGCCCTCCTTTTTCAACAGCCGCAGGGCGTCCAACAATTCGGCGGACGGTTCCGCCGTTTCCAGCACCTCGACGACCATGCTTTCCGGGGAGAAGTACGAGGCAAACCCTCCAAGGATAAGATTTTTCGTAAAATTGACAAACGCTTTCTTCCCGCCCGTGATGTTTTCAATCCCCCGCGCCTGAAATCCCTCGATAACAGAGACCGTCGCCTTGTCCCCGTCTATAAAATTGCCCGATTTGTCTGCGTGAGGGTCGTTCCTGTACAGCAGCTCATACCCGTAAACATGTTGATGCCGATCTAAAATAGGCTGCCGCGCAAAATGCGTCTGCATGATGCTTTCCCACCGCCGTTCCATGATGTTGTTGGAATATTATTACAAACAAACTAGCGCCCGATTCTAATATTATACCATGATTATAACCGAAAAGCAAACTTTTTTCAAGCGGTGAAATATATCGCCGATATAAAAGATATTACAGACGAAAGGCCTTTCAAGGAGTGACAGATATGTTTGCCGACGAACAGTTCACCCAGCACGCCCAAGAGTACATGGACGTCATCTTCCGCGTGGCGTTCAATTACTTAAAGAGCCGCGCCGACGCCGACGACGTGACGCAGAACGTGCTGCTCAAGCTCTATTGCACAGACAAAGTGTTTGAGAGCGATGGGCATATGAAGCATTGGCTGCTTCGCGTAACCGTCAACGAATGTAAAAAAGCCCTGCTTTCCCCGTGGAGACGGGCGGAACCCCTTGAGGACTACGCCGCGTCGCTGCCCTTCCCCTCGCCGCCTCGCTGCTTATCGCGTTAACGGCAAGCGCGTTTGCGACGGGAAATGTGATTTACCGATTTGTGGTTGGCGAATCGGGCGAGGCAAAAGACCGGATAATGTCAATGTCCGTCGGGAACAACATCCTCTTACATATCGGGTCTGTCGAAGTCACAATGGACGAATACTATGCGCCGCACATGAGGTCGGCGGCAGACGGTGATATGTGGAAACACTTTGCCGCGGTGGAAGAAGCAAATACCTTTTCCCGCTTTACAATCAAAGCTCCGTCATACGTCCCGGAGGACACGTCGTTATTGCAGGTGTCAGTGATAATGGATGAAAACGACTTGCCGGGGTACAGCGCGCTGTTAAGCTATGACGGAAATATCGCATTATACATGGACTATGTGGGGAACCATGCGTTCATTGATGTGCGGGAGGCAAGCGGCGCCGCCATGCAAAAGATTATGGTCGGCGGGACAGAGGGTGTGGCCGTCTCGCGGGACGATGATTTATGGACATTGATTTGGATGGAAGAAGGGATTTTGTTCCGGCTGGAGAGATATTATCATCATGGGGACGAACGCTTTGAGCGTGACCTCGAAACCCTCATCGCGATCGCGGAATCTGTGTAAGCGCAAAACACAAGAGGGGACGCCGTAAGGCGTCCCCTCGCTGGGTTGTCGGAAAAAATCAATACATATCCATGCCGCCGCCCATGCCGCCGGGCATGGCGGGTGCGGGGGGTTCTTTTTTGTCGGTGACGAGGCTTTCGGTGGTGAGAATCATCGCGGCAATCGACGCGGCATTTTGCAGAGCCGAGCGGGTGACCTTCGCGGGGTCTACGATGCCGGCGCTGAACATATCGACGTATTCCTCGGTGAGGGCGTTGAAGCCGTAGCCTTTCTTGCCGCTGTTTTTGACGTTTTCAAAGATGACCGAGCCTTCCAGCCCCGCGTTGGCGGCGATTTGGCGCAGCGGCTCGGCGAGGGCGCTGATGACGAGATTCACGCCCGTCTTCTCGTCGCCTTCGGTTTTGTCCAGCAGCTTCGCGACGCTGGGTACGGCGTTGACATAGACCACGCCGCCGCCCGGGACGATGCCTTCTTCCACCGCGGCGCGGGTGGCGTTGAGGGCGTCTTCGATGCGGAGCTTTTTCTCTTTCATTTCCACTTCGGTGGCGGCCCCGACCTTGATAACAGCCACTCCGCCGCTCAGTTTGGCAAGGCGCTCCTGCAATTTCTCGCGGTCAAAATCGGAGGTGGTCTCTTCAATGGCGGCGCGAATCTGGCCGATACGGGCTTTGATGTCCTCTTCCTTCCCGGCGCCGTCCACGATGATGGTGTTTTCTTTCTGCACCTTGACTTGGCGGGCGCGTCCGAGCTGGGCGACGGTGGCTTCCTTCAGCTCAAGGCCGAGTTCATCGCTGATGACCTCGCCGCCGGTGAGGATGGCGATGTCGCGCAGCATCTCCTTGCGGCGGTCGCCGAAGCCGGGCGCTTTGACGGCGACGCAGGTGAAGGTTCCGCGCAGCTTGTTGACCAGCAAGGTGGTCAGCGCTTCGCCCTCGACGTCCTCGGCGACGATGACCAGCTTTTTGCCGCTGGCGACGATTTGCTCCAGCAGGGGCAGAATGTCCTGCACCGAGGCGATTTTCTTGTCGGTGATGAGGATATACGGGTCGTCGATGACGGCTTCCATCTTCTCGGTGTCAGTGACCATGTAGCTGGAGATATAGCCGCGGTCGAACTGCATACCCTCGACGACTTCGCTGTATGTCTCGACGCTCTTGCTCTCCTCAACGGTGATGACACCGTCGGCGGAGACCTTGTCCATCGCGTCGGCAATCAGCGTGCCGATGGTTTCGTCGCCGGACGAAATGGCGGCCACGCGGGCGATGTCTTTTGTTCCGCCGACCTTGACGGAGCTGTCCTTGATAGATTCAACGGCGGTGTCCACGGCCCGTTGGATGCCATGCTTCATAATCATCGGATTGGCGCCCGCGGCGACGTTTTTCAGCCCGTCGCGCACCAGCGCTTGAGCCAGCAGCGTGGCGGTGGTGGTGCCGTCTCCGGCGACGTCGTTGGTCTTGTTGGCGACTTCCTTGACAAGCTGCGCGCCCATGTTTTCAAAGGGGTCGTCCAAGTCAATTTCCTTGGCGATGGTGACGCCGTCGTTGGTAATCAGCGGCGAGCCGAATTTTTTATCCAGCACGACATTGCGGCCTTTGGGGCCGAGGGTAATTTTAATGGTGTCGGAAAGCTGGTTGACGCCCCGCTCCAGCGCGCGGCGGGCCTCTTCCCCGTATGAGATGATTTTAGACATAATTCATATCCTCCTTGTTACTCTACGACCGCTAAAATGTCGTTCTGCCGGACGACCATCAGCTCTTCGCCGTCCATCTTGATTTCGGTGCCCGCATATTTGCTGGTGATGACCCTGTCGCCTACTTTGACGTGCATGGTGACGTCCTTCCCGTCCACATTGCCTCCGGGGCCGACGGCCAGCACTTCGGCAACCTGCGGCTTCTCTTTGGCGTTGCCGGTCAGGATGATGCCGCCCTTGGTGGTTTCCTCAGTCTCGACCATCTTGATGACCACGCGATCGGCAAGAGGTTTGAGCTTCATTGTTTCTCCTCCTTGAATGATGGTTTAGCACTCTCGCGGGGAGAGTGCTAAACCATCATAATAGCGCCGCCCGCAAGACGCAAACGGCGCTAACCCTCAATATTGGCATATAACGGGCGTTTTTCTTTTGTTTTCTTCCGTTATCTCCGCGTTGCTTACTCTCGCGGGAATTTTTGCTTGACAGAACCCTAGCGTTCCACTAAAATGAGGTCATCCCCTATTCTGCGGATGCACTTCCACGGGATGATGATGTCCTCCTCGCGTCCGAACAGGCCAAGGTATTTGCACGGGCCGGGTACGATGATGGCCACCAGATTCCCCGTTTCCGCGTTGATTTCCACGTCAAGGGGGAACCCCAGCCGGAGACCCGTGCAAATGTCGATGACCTCCTTGCCGCGTATATCCACAATCCGGCAGTGCATGAAAACACCCTCTCTCCGCTACAGTTTATGAAATGAGGCGTTTAGTTATGTTCAACATCCCCAACGCGGCCAAGCCCGCCTATGACGCGCGCGCTGTGCGCGAAGCGACCGCCGCTGCCCCGGTGTGGGTGCATTTCGGCGCGGGCAACCTTTTCCGCGGCTACATCGCCATGCTGCAAAACACCCTGCTCAACGAAGGGCTTGCAGCCAAGGGCGTCATCGCCGCCGAAGCCTTCGACCCCGAAATCATCAGCGCCGTCTACCGCCCGCATGACAACCAAACCCTGCTGGTCACCCTTCGCCCGGATGGCTCCACCAAGCTCACCGTCTCCGCGGCGGTGACCGAGGCGCTGGCCGCCGTGCCGGGGACGCCGGATTATGAACGCCTGATTGCGGTGATGGAAGCCCCGAGCCTGCAAATGGCCAGCTTCACCATCACCGAAAAAGGCTACAACGGCCCGGTGATGGCGCTGATTGCCGAAATGGCGTATAAGCGGTATCAAGCCGGCGGCGCCCCGCTGGCGTTTGTGAGCATGGATAATTGCAGCGGCAACGGCGACCTGCTCCGCTCCGCCGTGCTGGGCGCGGCGCGGGCTTACGGCGACGCTGGATTTATCGGCTACCTTTCCGACCCGGCGCGCGTCTCGTTTCCGTGGAGCATGATTGATAAAATCACGCCCGCCCCGTCGGACGCGGTGCGGCAGACGCTTCCCAGCCCGGACGACTGGGCTCCCGTGACCACCGCCAAAGGGACAAACATCGCGCCCTTTGTCAACGCCGAGGAGCCTCAGTATCTTGTCATAGAGGACTCTTTCCCCAACGGCCGCCCGCCGCTGGAAAAAGCGGGCGTATACTTTGCCGACCGCACTACCGTAAGCCGGGCCGAGCGGATGAAAGTGACCGCCTGCCTGAACCCTCTGCATACGGCGCTGGCCATTTTCGGAAGCCTGTTCCGCGTGGAAACGATTGCCTCCTGCATGAAAGATGCTGACTTAACAGAATTGGCGCGGCGCTTGGGGTATGACGAGGGCCTGCCCGCCGTGGAGCACCCCGGCATCTTTGAGCCAAGGGCATTTTTAGATGAAGTGTTCACCAAACGCCTTGTCAACCCTTTTCTGCCCGACACGCCTAGGCGGATTGCCGCCCACACCAGCCAGAAGATGACCTTCCGATATGGTGAAACAATCAAAACCTATGCCGCACGGGACGATTTATGCCTTGACAGCCTCCGCGCCATACCGCTCACCCTCGCGGGCTGGATCCGTTATCTGCTGGCGGTCGGCGACGACGGGCAGCCGCTTGAACTCAGCCCCGACGTCATGCTGCCGCAGCTTCAGGCCGCGCTCAAAGACGTCAGCTTCGGCGACCCGTCCACGGCAGCCCGTGCCCGCGCCGTCTTTTCCGACGCCGCAATCCTCGGCTGCGACATCTACGCGCTCGGTCTCGGCGCCCGCTGCGAAGGGTTTCTCGCCGAAATGCTGGCAGGCCCGGACGCGGTTCGGCGGACGTTGCGCAGACACTGCGTTTAATGTCATCCCCCGCCTTTCCAGCAAACTCCATTAAAATTGAAAATTTATGTTGACATTCAAAAGAGCATCTGATATTCTATATGGGCGTTTCTGTGCGCGGAAGCGCAAAACCTCCGTAAGACAAGGAGTTGAACGAAATGGAAATCCTTCCCTTGATTCTGACCATTATCCAAATTTCCACATCGGTCTTTTTGATTCTTGTGGTCCTTTTCCAGTCGGGCAAGCGCGCCGGACTGAGCGGCGCCATTTCAGGCGCGGCGGACGCGTTTCTTTCAAAGAATCAAGCGCGCACGTGGGACGCTCGTCTCGCGAAGCTTACCAAGTGGGTCGCCGTGCTGTTTATCGGCTTGACGATTACGCTGAATCTGCTGTAAAGCAGAACGTTCGGAGGCGTACCGAAGCGGTCATAACGGGGTGGTCTTGAAAACCATTTGACGGCAACGTCACGGGGGTTCGAATCCCTCCGCCTCCGCCACCGAAAAAGCTGCTCCGCCGCCTGCGGAGCATGACACGGACAGCAAATACCTTTACCATACATCACACAGGAAAGGAGGCCCCCAATCCCATGCCAACCGTAAGCCAGCTTGTCCGCAAGGGGCGCAAGAAAGCCACGCACAAATCCAAGGCGCCCGCTTTGCAAAAAGGGATGAACACCCTGCGCAAAAGGCTGACCGACGATCCCAGCCCGCAAAAACGCGGCGTTTGCACCAACGTACGCACGGAGACGCCCCGTAAGCCCAACTCGGCTCTGCGCAAGGTTGCCCGTGTGCGCCTGTCCAACGGCTACGAAGTCAGCGCGTACATCCCCGGCGTCGGCCACAATCTCCAAGAGCACAGCGTGGTTATGATTCGCGGCGGCCGCGTCAAAGACGTCGGCGGCGTGCGCTATCACATCATCCGCGGGACGATGGACACCCAAGGCGTAGCCAACCGCCGCCAAGGCCGCTCCAAGTATGGCGCGAAAAAGCCCAAGGCGGGAACCAAGTAAGCAGTCTCCCTGCCGGGAGTGATGATATCATGCTCTCGGCGCCACCGGACGTTCGGCGCGATATCCGGCGTCCGAGTACCTGTGAACTCACGAATTGTGAAGGAGGGAAGACAAGTGCCGAGAAGAGGATTTGTCCCCAAGAGAGAAGTTTTGCCCGACCCGCTGTACAACTCGCGCGTGGTCACCAAGCTGATTAACGGCGTGATGTATGACGGAAAGAAGGGCGTGGCGCAAAAAGTCGTTTACGAAGCGTTCGGCATTATGCGCGACAAGAGCGGGAAGGAGCCGCTGGAGGTTTTTCTGGCAGCCCTCACCAACACCATGCCGTCGCTGGAGGTCAAGGCCCGCCGCGTCGGCGGCTCGACCTATCAGGTGCCAATCGAGGTGCGCGAAGACCGCCGCCAAACCTTGGCGTTGCGCTGGCTAATCGGCTACGCCCGCAACCGCGGCGAGAAAACGATGGCCGAACGGCTGGCCGGCGAGATTCTCGACGCGTCCAACAGCACCGGCTCCTCGGTCAAGAAACGCGAGGATATGCACAAAATGGCAGACGCAAACAAAGCGTTCGCTCACTACCGCTGGTAACGGAATAAACCATCTCCCCCGCCTTCGGCGGGGGAGATATTAGGAGAAAACAATCATGTCACGGCAAGTATCCTTGGAAAACACGCGCAATATCGGCATTATGGCGCATATCGACGCGGGGAAAACGACCACGTCGGAGCGTATTCTGTTCTACACCGGCCGCAGCCACAAGCTGGGCGAGGTGCATGACGGCAACGCCACCATGGACTGGATGGAACAGGAACAGGAGCGCGGCATCACCATCACGTCGGCCGCCACCACGGCGATGTGGAAAGAGCATCGAATCAACATCATCGACACCCCCGGGCATGTGGACTTTACCATGGAGGTGGAGCGAAGCCTGCGCGTCTTAGACGGGGCGGTCGCCGTTTTCTGCGCCAAGGGCGGCGTCGAGCCGCAGTCGGAAACAGTATGGCGGCAAGCCGACCGTTACGGTGTGCCGAGGATGGCGTATATCAACAAAATGGATATTGTCGGCGCGGATTTTCACCATGTAACCAAGATGATGCGCGACCGGCTCAAATGCAATCCCGTGCCTATCCAAATTCCCATCGGCGCGGAATCCGCGTTCAAAGGCGTGATTGACCTTGTGGAAATGAAGGCCTATGTCGCCTATGACGAATTAGGCACCGATATCCGCGAGGAGGATATCCCGGCGGAGCTGCTTGAGGAAGCGGAAGCATACCGCGAAAGGATGATTGACGCGGTGACCCTTGCGGACGACGAGCTGGCCGAGATTGTTTACAGCGGGGAAAACGCCCCGGTCGAGACCATCCGCAAAGCCATCCGAGGGGCGGTCATCGAGGGAAAGCTGGTTCCGGTTCTGTGTGGGACGTCTTACCGCAACAAAGGGGTGCAAAATCTGCTTGACGCCATTGTGGATTATCTGCCGTCCCCGCTGGATATTCCCCCCGTCCTCGGAACGCATCCCGACAGCGGAGCGGAGGAGCCGCGCCCGTCTGACGACGGAGCGCCGCTGTCCGCGCTGGCGTTTAAGGTGATGACAGATCCTCATGTGGGCAAGCTGACCTTTTTCCGCGTCTATTCCGGCACGGTGAAAAAAGGAAACGAGATATTGAACGCAAACCGGGGCAGAAACGAGCGGATGGGGCGGATTCTGCTCATGCACGCCAACCACCGCGAAGACGTCGATATGGTCTGCGCGGGCGACATCGCCGCCGCCGTAGGTCTGAAAAACACCACGACCGGAGACACCCTCTGCGACGAGAAAAAGCCGGTTGTGCTCGAGTCGATGGACTTCCCCGACCCGGTCATCCGCGTCGCCATAGAGCCGCGCACAAAGGCGGGGCAGGAAAAAATGAGCGTCGCGCTGCAAAAACTCTCGGAAGAGGATCCCACCTTCCGGGCGTATACCGACGAGGAGACGGGGCAGACCATTATCGCGGGCATGGGCGAGCTGCATTTGGAAATCATCGTCGACCGTCTGCTACGCGAATTCAAGGTGGAAGCCAATGTCGGCAAACCCAGCGTCGCGTTCAAGGAAACCATCCGCAGCGCCGCGGAGGTTGACCATAAGTATGCCCGTCAGACTGGAGGGCGCGGACAGTTCGCCCATATCAAGCTCCAAATCGAACCGAACGAGCCGGGCAAGGGCTATGAGTTTGTCAGCAAAATTGTCGGCGGCGCCGTGCCCAAGGAGTTTATCCCGGCGGTGGATCAGGGCGTGCAGGGAGCCATGCACGCCGGAATATTGGCGGGATACCCCGTCGTGGATGTAAAGGTCACGCTGGCGGACGGCTCCTTCCATGAAGTGGACTCGTCGGAAATGGCCTTTAAGATTGCCGGGTCAATGGCGTTTAAGGAAGCCTGCCGCAACGCCGGCCCCGTAATGCTGGAGCCAATTATGAAGGTGGCGGTCACCGTTCCAGAGGAATACCTCGGGGACGTGATGGGCGACATCAACCGTCGGCGCGGCATGATTCAAGGCACCGAAACCTTGACCGGGGCGCATCAGGTAACGGCGCATATCCCGCTCAGCGAAATGTTTGGCTATGCCACCGATTTGCGTACCTATACTCAAGGGCGCGGCGTTTATTCGATGGAGCCGCACAGCTATGTGGAGCTTCCGAAAAGCATTCAGGAGCAGTACGCGCGCTAGGCCCGGAAGCCCTTGAAACAGCTCTGTTTTATAAAAAGAGACGGAAAAATAAAAAAAGGCTTGCAATTCCAGAAAAAATCATATACAATAGGCAATGCTGATACCAATGGAAGCAAAAGGGAGGATATACCGCAATGGGAAAGCAAAAATTTGAGCGCACCAAACCACACGTAAACATCGGAACCATCGGTCACGTCGACCATGGCAAGACCACGCTGACCGCCGCCATCACCAAGGTTCTCGGCTTCGCCGGGAAAGCCGAATTCAAGGCGTATGACGCCATTGACAAGGCTCCCGAGGAGAAAGAACGCGGCATCACCATCAATACGGCTCATGTCGAATACCAGACCGACGCGCGCCACTACGCTCATGTTGACTGCCCCGGCCACGCCGACTACGTCAAAAACATGATTACCGGCGCGGCACAGATGGACGGCGCCATCCTTGTCGTCTCCGCCGCAGACGGGCCGATGCCGCAGACCCGCGAGCATATTCTGCTTGCGCGTCAGGTCGGCGTGCCGTATATCGTTGTCTTTATGAACAAATGCGATCAGGTCGACGACCCCGAGCTGCTTGACCTTGTTGACATGGAGATTCGTGAGCTGCTGAGCAAATACGAATTTCCCGGCGACGATACGCCCATCATCCGCGGCTCCGCCCTCAAGGCGCTGGAAAGCGGCTCTACCGACGCGAGCGCCGAGGAGTACGCCTGCGTCGCCGAACTGATGGACGCGGTGGACAGCTTTATCGCCACCCCGGAACGCAAGTCCGACTTGCCCTTCCTGATGCCGGTCGAAGACGTCTTCACCATTCAGGGGCGCGGCACCGTCGTCACAGGGCGCGTTGAGCGCGGAAACCTCAAGACGGGCGAGGAAATTGAGATTGTCGGCATCCGCGACACCCGCAAAACGGTTGTCACCGGCATTGAGATGTTCCACAAGACCCTTGACTACGCCGAGGCGGGTGACAACGCCGGGTGCTTGCTGCGCGGCGTCGCCAAAACCGAAGTTGAGCGCGGCCAAGTGCTTGCCAAACCCGGCACCATCAAGCCGCACAAGCACTTCAAGGGCCAAGTGTACGTCCTCACCAAGGAAGAGGGCGGCCGCCACACCCCGTTCTTCCCCAACTACCGCCCGCAATTTTACTTCCGCACCACCGACGTGACCGGCACCATCCAACTGCCAGACGGCGTTGAAATGTGTATGCCCGGCGACAACATCGTGATGGAAGTTCAGCTCGTCACCCCCATCGCCATCGAGAAGGAGCTCCGCTTCGCCATCCGCGAAGGCGGTCGCACCGTCGGCTCCGGCGTTGTAACCGAAATCGTGGCGGACTGATTCAACAACCCACACAAAACACCACCCGCCGGGATATCCCGGCGGGTGGCTCTTCATTATAGCTCGGCTGAATCCCTACGTCGGAGGCGTTATCGCAGGCATATCCAGCGTTTGCCGCAGGGAGGCGGGCTTCTTGCCCGTGGCCGCTTTCCATATCGTTATGCTCGTGCCGCCCGCAATCTCCTTCGTCGCGTCCGTCACCGTATGCACAATCGTAATATCCAGCTTCGCCGAGACCGAGCCGAGCCGCACCGTTTGCTCACCGGCCGTGAAGCTCACAAAGTCGCCCTTTTTCAGCTTCAGCACCGGCTTTGCCGCCGTCGGCGCTTTGTAGCTCGGTACTTTGCCCATGATCGCCGGGGAAATCTTCTGCGCCTTGCTCGCCGGGTAATATTTCCCGTCGGTGTCTTGATACGCCGCCTTCCGCACCAGCCAAGTCTCCTTATCGGCCTTTGCTTGCACAATCGCCGTCCCGCTCGCGGGAATCGCTATATACCCGTCCGCAGGCTCCTTCGCGCCCTTCGCCAGCTTGCCGTACTCAAACCCGTCCGCACCGCTGAAAATCGTCAGCGCGCTCTCCTCCGCGGTCAACTGCCCCTTATCAACCAGCACCCACGTATCGTCCGTCCTGTAATACGGCGCCAGCTTCCCCGGCTTCGGCACCAGCGTCTTCGCCCGCGCCTCTATCTTCGGAAACTTGATAACCTTCGTCTCGTCGATATCCGCCTTCTTGGTAATCGCCTTGCCCCTATCGTCCAACTGGTCGGAAACCCACAGCTCCAGCGTTTTGTTGAACAGATTGCTGAACTTAGCGCCCGTCGGCAGCGCGCCCTTCTTCCACTTGTTCCCGCCGTCCACGCTGTACGCCTCCACCTTGAAGTCCGCCGGCAGGAAGATGGTCTCCGCCGCAAGGTTGATATGCGGCGCGGAATCGTCGGTAAAGCCGATGGTGCCAATGCCCGACGCCCCCGTCGCGGGGAACTTGTACGTCAATGTGACCGTAAATGTCCCATCGTCATCGTTAAGCACAACCGTCGTCGCGGCTTTCCCGTTTACGGTCACGGTGGGAGTCCCGAAAAATACAAACTTGTCTTTAGCCGTCAGGGTCACCGTGGCGGTGTACTCCGTTTCGCCCTCGAACGGATTATCAGCCGGGTTCCATGTGACTGTGCCGCAGGTGAAGCCCGCGCTGTCAGCCGTCGCCGTCGTGGACGGCGCGACGCCAGCCCTCGGCGCTGTAATCGAAACCGCGGCGGTTTGAATGGGCGTATCGCCCGTGGAGAACACATAACGTATGGTGATTGTGTCCTTAGTACGGCTTGCCACTGTCGCGGTTTCTCCGTTAATCGTCGCGGCGAAGGTTTCCGTAAACTCATATTCGTCGTCTGTCTTGGTCAGCGTGACGCTGGCGTCATAGTAGCTGTTGTCTGCTATCGTGCCGTCTTTCGGCCCTGAGCCTGTCTCTACCCACGTCACCTTGCTGATGGTGTAGTTTTTCGTTTCACCGTCATGGCTGATGACTTCGTCGTTCAGCGTCTCGCCGATTTCCGGCTCGTGGACAACGATGGCGGCGCTGGCGATGGGCTTATACTCCGTGAGGAAGGTGTGCGTGAATGTGTGCATTGGGTTGCCCGCTAAGTCCTTGTAGCCGGTTATCGTGATGGTATACTCCGTGTTGTACGCCAACTGCCCGTTGTTAAAATAAACCCTGACCATTCCAATACTACTCCACCCGGATGACTGAATATTCACATCTCCGTCGAGAAGCGCGGGGGAGATTGCCACCGTTCCTATTGTGCCTTTATCCATTTCCTCGTCGAACCTAAAGCCAAATTGGGGGTTGTCACTGACACGCACGCGACCGTCTTGATGTCCGTGACTATACATGTGTTCCGTAATCGAGAGGGTTGGCGGGACTGTGTCCGGCGCGGGAGGCGAGAGCATGACATATTTCCAGCCCTCGTTGTTGGTGAAGTTCACCCTTGCCGAAGGTGTGCCGCCGTCGGGAACACTTGCCCCGTTGGTAAAGGTGTCATACCGTCCGGTGACGGTGACATTCCCCGCCAGCGAGGAAGACCCGCCGCCGTTGCCGCCTATGGCGGTGACGATGACTGTGCCCTCTTCGTTGGTGGTTTTGTCGTTGCCGATGATAACGCTTGAGCCGCCGATGCCCGGCGAGTACCCGTTTCCGCTCCCGCCTGTGGCCGTGACCGTCGCGTTACCGTTTATGGTGATTGTTCCCGTCCCTTGGTTGGTGGTAAAGCCGGTGCCAATGCCTGCCGCGCCCTGTGAGGTACCGCCTGTGGCCGTAACCGTCACGTCGCCGCCTATAGAGATGCTGCCGCAGTATCCGTTGTCGCCGCCGCCGATACCCGAACCGTATTTGCCCGTGGCCGTCAGGCTGCCTTCTCCGGTGATGGTAAGTGTTGCACCCACAAAGACTTGGATGCCCGCTTGGCCGAATTGGGCGGCTTCCGCCGAGAAGAAGTTATGCGAGCCGCCGAGGTTCAGCGTCACATTCGCGCCGCCGTTCACCGTCATCGCGCCGGCTTGGCTTTGGAAAGCCCCATCAATGGTTACGCCGCCCAAGGTGATGGTTGCCGTGCCGTTGACTTCGATGCGCTGGTTGTAGTTGGCTTGCCCCACAATCCTGACGTTTGCGCCGTCTGCGATGGTGACGACGCCGGTTGACTCGGCATAGCTCCAGCCGGTGCCTGTTTGGTCGCTGGTCCAGAAGCCCGTGGCGTCGAAGTTGATTTCTGCCGGTTCATCCGCCCGCGCCTCGTGCGCGGGGAGGGTGGTCAGGCCGAGGGCCATGACGAGTGCTAGGGTGAGGGAAATGATGCGTTTCATAATAAAACGACTCCTTTCGGTTTATATACAACAGTATACGAACCAAAGGGAGTCAAACTCAAGGCCTTGTGCAATCTTGGTTAAAAAACGGGCTTAACACGTACGATTTAGTCCCTAAGGGCGGCTGTGAGGGTGAAAATATGTTTGTCGTAGTCGGTGTCGGTCAGGCCGCCGTATTGCTCGGTGATGCGGTTGATCGTCCATAGGCCGTAGCCGTGGCCCTCTGCTTTTTTGGCGCTTTTGATGACGCCCTCCTCATGGTGGATTTGCCCGTCCCAGCTATTGGCGCAGGCGATAATGAGGTAGGGCGCGCGGCGGGAGATGGTGAGGCGGATGAAGCGGTTGCGGGATTCGGGGAGCTTGGAGCAGGCTTCGAGCGCGTTGTCGATGATGTTGGAGAGCAGGCTGTAGAGGTCGGGCGCGGCGACGCTGATGGGCGACGCGATGAGGCGCAGCTCGGTCTGTATGCCAAGCTCCCCCGCCCTGCGGAGCAGGTCGCCCGCCAGCGCGTTGATGATGTAGTGTTCGTGATACGTGTCTCCGGTAACGGAAGCGGCCTGTCCCGTGCAGGTTTCAAGGTAGCCCGCCGCCTCGGCGTACCGCCCGTCTTTGAGGTAGGTTTGCAGCGCGGAGAGGTGGTTTTTCATTTCATGCTTCAGCCCGCCCACCTCTTGAAGGTGGGTTTTGAGACGCTCATGGCTGTCCGCCGCCAAACGGTGCTGGAGCGCGAGGGCTTCGTTCTCCTGCCGCCCCCGGTAATAAAGGCTGAAAAACTGCTGGGTGTTGTAGCCCAGCACGCACAGAATGAGCAGGAAGTAGGTGTCCCTGTACGAGTAGGGCGGCACGCCGTGCCGCGTGTAGAAGATTTGAAAATTGACGAGCATGGAGACATAGGCGACGGCTAGGAAGGGCAGCGCGAACAGCATCGCCCGGTTTTTGTGATACGCCTCCAGCGCCACGAGCGCGATGGTGTAAATCAGCCCCGTCAAAAGGATGTTGTTGAGGTTGAGGAGGCGCGGCAAATCCACAACGCCCGATATTTGGAGCAGTATCGCCGCCGCCGGAAACCCGGCGTGCAGAACGACGGCGGGCAGCATCCACCGTTTGTAGCGGCGGAAGGAGAGGTAGAAATAGAGCGTCAGCGGCGCCTGAAAGGAGAAATACAGCCCCAAACTGAGCGCGGACATCCAAAACGGCGAGAAAAACAGAAAGACGATATACTCCGTGCAGACATAATACAGCGCCCATATCACGGCGAAAACGCCAATCGCCAGATTTTGCGGGCGGCTGCTGCCAAACAGCGCCTGCATAAAGGTCAGCGCAATCGTCAGCAGCCCCATCAGCAGGCACATGGCCATCAAAATAACCGAGCGCATAGAGTGTGAGAGGACGAACGCCTCCAAAGACTGCACCGTCCCCATCAAAACAGGCCCCGTCCGCCCGGAGTAGAGCGCGTAAGGCGACGTCAGTTCGATAGAGAGTGTTTTGTGCAGATAATCCCCCGGCAGCGGGATAAAGTGCAGCGCCATACCCGGATTTTGCCCCGGCGGGATCGGCGCGTCCGCATACAGCGGTTCACCGTCTAGGAATACGCTGACCGTCTGATGGTTTGCCCGGACGAGGACGACGGCGTTCTCCGTCTCCTCCTCCAAGATGCGGTACAGCGTCATGGTTTCGCCCGCCGCAGGGCGAGTCTCCGTTCCGTCCGCGCCGTAATGCCAGCCCCCCGACAGGTCAATCACGGCCTCCGCCTGATACGGACGGATGTATGAGCCGAAATACAGCCGCAGGAACCCGAAGATACAGCCGCCGCAAAGCAGGAGCAGCATGATAAACAAAACGGTTTCCCGCTCCGTGTCCCGCAGCCGCTTAATCCATTGCTTCATGTTATCCCCCGCGTTTCTGTACGGCATGTCCGTGTCCCGCCGAAGGCCGGGACACGGCGGCGTCACCGAATCTGTCTGAGAAAAGCCCTTTGAACGTCTTTGAAATAGGTGCGGCTGACAGGAATCGTTTTCCCGTTCACGGCGACGGCGTCCGTCCGCATAAGCTCCCGTATATTGCCCGCGTTGACGGCAAAGGATTTGTGACAGCGAATCAGCCGGCTTTGCCCCTTCAGCAGCTCCAAAAGATTGCCGGAGCAATCGAGCGTTTCGTTCAAAAGCGTGATGGCCACGCGCTTCCCGACCGTTTCAAGGCAGACAATCTCCTCCATCGGGATATTCAAGCTTTGCTTGCCCGACTTGAACACAAGACGCTGAGGCTGAACCCGTCTTGCGTAATCCGACGCAATCAGCCGCTCCAGCGCGCCGCCGTCCAAAGGCTTCATCAGGTAATGGAGCGCGTTGACGTCATACCCGTGCAGGGCATAGTCGGTATTGGACGTGACAAAAACGATGGCGGCGGCGTTGTCAACCTCGCGTATTCTTCGGGCCAGCTCCATACCGTCGGTTTCGTCCATCATAATATCCAACAGCAGCAAATCGTACCGTTCCCCGCCGGAGAAAGCCGCCCAAAACGCCGCGCCGGTTTCAAACACGGAGATTTGATGCTCTATATTCAGCTTTTCCAAAACCCCGCGGCAGACCCGCTCGTGTTCTTCGGAAAAGACCCTTTCATCTTCACAGACGGCAACCCTGTACATAGCGTGTCTCCTCTATATCGCGGGCAGCGCGACTTCCGCGCTGAACGTGTCCTCCGTATGCTCAAACAAAGCAACCCCGCCGTGCTTTTCCGCTATTTTACGGACGATTTCAACGCCGTGGCCGCGCAGCACGGGATCCTTTTCGCCGTCCGGCTTGCCGATGGCGTTGCGAACCGATAAGCATAGATAGGGCGGTCGCGTTTTGAGCCGAACCGTTATCCACCGTTTTTCGGCGTCTTGTACATTCGCGCAGCTTTCCAAAGCGTTGTCCAATACGTTCATAAACAGACTCACAAGGTCGGCGTCTGGAACGGACAGGGGCGGCAGGGGCAGAACGTCAAACCCGATGTCAAAGCCCATGTCTTGGGCACGGCGGGCGGCGTGGCCGAGAACGGCTTGTATGACGCGATTGCCGCAGGCCACCGGCTCCTCAATCTCCGCAAATCCGGCTTGAACATCAGAAAGATATCGATCCAGCCGCTCATAATCGCTGTTTTTGAAAAAGGTGCGAATAGCGAACAGATGGTGACGCATCTCGTGCTTCATCCGCGCAATCTGCGTAAAATGGCTCTCAAGGGTCTGATAATTCTGTTGCAGAAAATCATTTTTAATCTCCATCATGTGCAGCCCCGAACGATACCCGGCCAGTTCGCGCGTGTTGACGAACAACAGATAGCACATCATCAACGCCGCGCTGACCACAAAGGCGGTCTTGAACTCATTGTGCAGGGAAACGACATTGCCTGCCTGCGCTTTGATTGCCAGATACACAAGCCAAACAACCCAATAAGCGGAAATTCCGCGCATATACCAAGCCGCGTTTTTGTCTCTTGCCGCAAACAGCCCCACGGTCAAATACAGCACGGCGGAAGCGAGTGAAAGCAGTGTATACAGTCTTTCCGGCACATCAAACGGCAGCCCGAACACAAAATACATCAAAAAGGCCGCCGCGGCGTAGCCCGCAAGCAGAAGAACGGGCGGCCACAGCCATTTTCGCAGCGCGGCGCGGAGATAACAGAAAAAATGCAGGAGAAGCGCGGCGGGGTATAGGAAAAAGGATGCCCAATGCAGATAAAAAAGAAACTCCGGCGCGACCCCCGCAGGCTCCGTCATGGAAAACGACATCAGCGAAAACAATACGGAGAAAAGCGCAAGCAGCAGTATCCGCCGGTAACCGAGCCTGTTAAACGCGCGGATGACGCCCAGCGCGAAACACAAAACGCCTAAAAAGAAACAGGTATAAACCTCGGCCAAATCAAAGTCGTCCCACAGGGTCGCGTAGAACCTGTTGGGCGGTCTCCGCTCCCCCGCGTACAGGTTTCTGTCCAACAAGCCGCCTTCAATAGGTTCTCCTTGCGAAAGTGGGATATACGCCCGCGCCATGCCGAAATAAATCAGCGCCGCAAGGATTGCCGCCGTCAGCAGGCAGAGCCATATCCGCGCTTTGAATTTCCCCATTGGCTTTCACCGCCCTCTATAAGCAAAGCATAAATCCCCGCGTTTTTCTACGGGCCCTGCAAAGTTGGTCAAAAAAACGTCAAAACAGGTATCCGTCGGGCCGCTTTCTTTTCCGCGCATCAGGTGATATAATGTGTCAAGCGGAGGTGAGAGACGTGTACAGAGTGGCCATTTGCGAAGACGAAGCGTTTATCCGCCGCGAGCAGGAAGCCGCCTGCCGCGCGATTCTGGAAAGGCTGAATATAGAATATCAGCTATCCGTGTTTGAAGCAAGCGCGGCTTTTTGGGATGCCTTCTCCGGCGGGGAACGGTACGATTTGCTGCTGCTGGATATTATGATGGACGAAACCGACGGTATGGAGCTGGCCCGGAAAATACGCGGGCATGACAACTCCGCCGCCATCGTCTTTGTCACGTCCAATCCTGACTATGCCCTGCACGGGTATGACGTCAACGCGCTCCATTATCTGATGAAGCCCTTGGACGCCGCCGCGCTGGAACGGCTGATTGAAGCAGACCATCAAAGACGGTCTCATCAGCCGTTTCTCATTGTCAAGTCCGGCGCGCAAAATCTGCGAATACCGGCAAAGGACATCTTATACCTCGAAAACACAGGCAGGCGCGTGAAAATCGCCATGACCAACGGGACGGCCGAGGTTTCCGGCAAGCTGTCCGATTTGCTGGAAAGCCTGCCGGGGAGCGCAATCACCCGCTGCCATGTCGGCTATGCCGTCAATATGAGGCAGATACGGGAGCTGACCCGCACGGACGCCATTGCCATGAACGGGAGAAAAATTCCTGTCAGCCGCGCTTATTCCAAAGCGGCGCAAAAAGCGTTTTTGAAACAGTTGTGGGATGAATGAGCCGTTTTCATGTGTAAGACTATCTGCGGACGCGAAAAAAACGACCCGGAATCGGGCCGTCTTATCGGGCGCTGTTATGGGGTTTCCGGGATGCGGGCCACATTCGGTTTTCCAAAAGCAAGTCGCGCGTGGCCGCGAACAAATCCCGCTGGCCGGATTCAAACACGACGACGCGGTAGCCTTGCCTTTTGCAGCTCGGGAAGCAAGCCTTTAACCAATCGCGGATAAGGCCGCTCGACGACTCGGCGCGTGACAGCCAAACCTCCACCAGCTTTGTTTCTTCGTTTGTTACGACGTCCATCCGGCGCCTCCTTCATACCGTCAGTCTGCACCAAGGCCTTCTTTTTATGCGCCGCCGCAAAAAAAGAATTAAACCCCAAAACAAAGAGCCGCGTTCTCCTCTTAAAGGATGCGGCTCTTTATTTTTAACGTCTTAATTGTCCCTACTGAACCCGCCCGCCTGTTTGTTCTGATTCTTCACAGGGCCTTGCGGAATATCCGCTTCAGCGGCTTTACGGGTCATGTTGGCATTGCTCGTCTCTTTCGGCCGGGATTTTGGCGTGGCGCCGGATTGTACTTGGGCAGAATCCTTGCGGCTGCTCATAACATCTCACCTCACCGATATATTGCCCGCTTCACGCGTCAAAAAAACCGGCAAAAAAAAGCGTCTCTACTAAACGGATAGAGCAAGTCGCTCTTTCGACCTATATCTTCTCAAAGAACTCATCGTCAATTTCATAGGTCTTAACCTCCTTGACTCCAATTCCATACTCGGCGATTTTGTCAAGCAGCTCTTCACCATCAATCAGGTCGATTTGCTGCTTGCCCGGCTTGGACGCTTCCTCTTTTGCCGCTCTGGAAAAAGTTCCGGTGGTGATGAAAATACCCTTTTCGATGTCGGTGGTCAACGACCCACGAAAATCACGGATATCCCCAGCGCCGACAACATCACCATACCTCTTGCATTGAAAAGCGACATTGAAACTGAATATTCCATTGATTTTCCACTTTCCGTGACCGTCAATTCCGCCGTCGCCGGACTTTTTTGTAACCTCAACATGGGAAAAACCACATTCTCGGAGAAGTCGCTGTGAAAGCCGTTCAAAGCCGAATGGATTCATCGTTTTCAATGTTTCAAACAACTTTGTCCGCCAAGACATAACCCCATCAAGGTTATTCAACTCGCCCTCGTCATCGTCTTCACTGCCCCAAGGACCCTCTATGATGGCAGATTGTTTATTACGGTTTTCGAGACGCTTCATTCGCATTGCCAAAACAATGGATTGCACGTCCAACTGGTCGATGCCAACATAATCAGGTAATATTGACCAAACCGCTCGCGCGCTATTGCTGATGACGCCGTAATTTTTCAAATATGTCCTTGCCCATGCAAGATTATATTGTAGAGCGGTCATGTTTACTTTTCCTTTATGCGGCACATCCACAACTTTATCAGGCAGTTGTAAATCCAAGATAACCTGATCAAGTATTTCGTCATTACTACCCGAACCACCCAAACTCTTAAGCGCGGCAAACGTAGGCATGATTAAATCTTTGTCTTTTGGAACTCGATTGCCTGTCGTATCATGCATTGAAAACCCTCCTCTGTCGCTGATGTTGTAATTATACTCATTTTTCCGACAATATGCAATCCCAAACTCCCCCCTTGCAATCCACCCCACCCCATGATACAATGTTGCTATAAACCACACAGAATGGAGGTGCAATGGTGGCAGAGGCATACGGCATCGCCGGATATTGCCGCATATCCGTGGACGAGGAGATGGACAGGGACAACACCTCCATCGAAAACCAAAAGGCGATTATCGATGAGTTTGTCAAGCGCAAGTTCCCCGGCTCCGCCCTTTCCTTCTACGAAGACCGCGACCGTTCTGGCTACACCTTTGAGCAGCGGGAGGGCTACCAGTCCCTGCGCCCGCTTCTGATGGAACGCAAGATTGACATTTTGGTGGTCAAGGATTTCTCCCGCTTCTCCCGCCGCAACAGCCGGGGGCTGGTCGAGCTGGAAGACCTGCGCGACGCCGGGGTGCGTATCATCTCCATCGGCGACAGCATCGACTTCCCGACGTATGACGACTGGGTGTCCATCCAATTCCGCTTTCTCGTCAACGAGCTGCCCGTCACCGACGCGTCCAAGAAGGTCAAGAGCGTCATCCAGAAGCGGCAAGCCGACGGCAAATGGATTTGCGCCGTGCCGTACGGCTACGTCATCACCAACAGCAAGACAATGGCGTTCGGGGCGGACAACCCCGCCGCCGAGGTGGTGCGGAAAATCTTCGCCTTATACAACGACGGCTGGGGCTACAAAAAAATCGCGAACCACCTGACCGCGCTGCACATCCCGACGCCGCGCATGGACGAGCGGGCGCGCAAAGAAGAACGCGGCGAGGAATCCAAGAGGCTCGCCAAGCCGGAGTGGAGCATCGCCACCATTGAGGGCATCCTGCGGAACGATTTTTATATCGGCACCCTGCGGCAGGGCAAGTTCAAACGCAAAAACATCAACGGCTCCGAGGTCAGGGTGGACGCGGAAAACCACATCGTCTTTGAAAACCACCATGACCCTATCATCGAATACCGCGCCTTCGCCATCGCGCAGGAGCAGCTCAAAAAGCGCGGCGCCAACCACTACCGGGGCGTCAGGAAAAACGACAACGTCTATTCCGGCTTTATCCGTTGCGGCGACTGCGGCAGCCCGATGTTCTCCATGTCCCGCCGCGACCTGCGCCCCGCCTACACCTGCGGGTCATACCACAAGCGCGGTCTGGCGGGCTGCACTTCCCACCACACGCGGGTGGACGTGCTGGACGGCTTGCTGAAATCCTACGTCCAGCGTGTGCGGGACCATTCCGCGGACATGCTTGCCCGGCTGGAAGCAGAAATCAAAAAGGAAGCCGGTGAAGTCAAACACAATGACGAGACGCTGGCCGTCCTCGAAACCCAGCTTGACGCGGCGCGGGAGGAACTCAAAGCCATCAAGCGGCAGAAGATACGGGAAATCATAAAGCGCCCCGAAGCCGAGGAGGTCATCGAGGAAACCTATGCCGAAATGGAAATCGAGGCCGAGAACCGCATCACCGGGCTGCAAAACCAAATCACGCTGACCGCCGATCGGCGAAACGCCGTCATCCGCTCGAACCGCATCGCCAAGACCGCCATAGACATCTTCAACGACGTGCTGGACAAGCCGGCCCTCAGCAGGCAGGACTTGGAGCTGATGATAGAAAAAATCCTCGTCTACGAAGACCACATTGAGATTAAACTGCAAGCTGATATAGATATGTTGTTAAATGTGAACCACCCCGGCACTTCGTGCCACCCCTCCACGGAGGGGAATACTGTATTTCAAATGTCCCGCAACCACCCGGACAAAATCTACGCCGTCAATGTTATCAGCAGCGGCGACCCGTTGGAGATTTACACCGACAAGGACGGAGAAGTGATATTCAAAAAATACAGCCCTATGGGCGAGCTGTCGGCGTTCGCCTCGCAGCTATGCGAAACGCTGGGGAAAACCACCGGCGCGATGGTCTGCGTCTGTGACCGCGACGCGGTCATCGCCGTCCACGGCTTGCCGCAGCGCGATTTGATGGAGCGCCGCGTCGGGGAGGAGCTGGAGAAAATTATGGAGAGCCGCCAAATCTACCAATACAAGCAAGGCGGCCCCAAAATCCCCGTCTCCGACGGCGCGGAAAAATATCACGCAGGCCTCGCCGCCCCCATCGTCGCCGAAGGCGACGTCTCCGGCGCCGTGGTCTTCCTGCTGCCCGACACCGGCCAGCCATACTCGGACACCGAATACAAACTCGCCCAGACCGTCGCGGGGTTTTTGGGCAAACAGATGGAAAGCTGAAGCTGTGCAATAAAGAAGATATCCCCTGTTTTTCGGACAGGGGATATCTTTTTTCGTATCAACCATCAATCAAATTGCAGCAGCTTATACGCGGGGACTCCCAAGGCTTCCGCAACCCTAAACAACGTGGTAAGGCTGATTTTCCGAAAATCCCCCGGAGCCTCTATAGACCCTATATATGATACGCCTACGCCCATTTTTTCGGCGAAACTTTCTTGCGTGTAGCCTTTCTGCTTTCTGAAATACGCCACCCGTAAACCAACTTGCCGAAAATCATTTTGGTATTTTGCCTTGTCCATAAAAAACACCCCTATTATATTTTAGGGGCTTGCAAAGGTGAAATGAATCGCATATAATGTATGAGTGTATTACCATATACGCAATAATTGTATTTAGGAGGGCATGAAAATGAAAAAACGTGTTATCGGGGTTCTATTGGCGGCGGTGCTTGCGCTGGCTGCCGGGTGCGATGCCATCGGAGGTGGCGGGGGAAACAATCCGCCGCCCAGAGACCCTGAAACCCCCGCAAGCGACTTTGAGTATGCGTATGACGCGGCGTTAGGGGGCGTGGAGATTACAGAGTACATAGGGTCATCCATCAAGGTGCGGATTCCCGAAAAAATTGAAGGCGAGCCGGTGGTAGGAATAGAAGCGATTGTGGCTAATGACGGTGTTTCGGGCGGCTTTAGCCGTAGTGGTATTATGGAGGTGTATATCCCCGACGGAGTGGCGAGCATTGGCTGGTGCGCGTTTTCCGATTGCGCAGGACTGACGAGTGTCACAATCCCCGATAGTGTGACAAGTATTGGGCCGTATGCGTTCAGCAGTTGCAAAGGCCTGACAAGTATCACAATCCCCGACAATGTGACCAGTATAGGTTACGATGCGTTCGGCGATTGCTCACAAGGTCTCACGGCAACGTATAAAGGGAAAACGTATACTGCCCTTTCGGACGACCTCCCGCGAGAGTTCTACGACGCCATTAACAACCCATAACCCCCCGTTCATATGACTCAAAAGCGTCGGGCTTTGTGCCGGCGCTTTTTTGGTGGGGTGTGAAAAAATACGCGGTTCTCCAAAAATTTCATTAAAGCAACGGCCTATTCTTTCGATATATCAATCAGATACCCGCGAAATATAGCGCTGGAGGAGGCGAACACATGGGATATGTAAGCGCCCTGTCCGTAAGCATGGCGGCGCCGCACGGAAGAGCCGGGCCGGGGACATGGGGGCAAGAGAATGAGGGAGGATTCCTCGATTTCATTTCGGCGATGATGAGCCGCGGCGACCCCCCCGCCATTCCGAAAACGGCGATTGCCCATGACGGACTTGGCAAAAGCGCGGAACCGCACATGGCGATATGGCAGGCGCACCGATTAGACGCCGCCCCCCCCGCCGACAACGCGGCCGCCCCCCCAGACACGGATGTCGAACACGTCGTAACCCCTCGGTTTGCAGGCAGTCAGGAGGACTTGCTGCGGCTGATAGCCCTTTTACTGGGCGAGGAGGAAAACGACGGTTTTTTATTTGCGCTGATGCAATATATCTCCAAAAACCCCGGCCTTTTGAGCCACCTCGAAGCACTCTCCCCCGGCGGTGACGGCGAAGCGAAGCTCGTCAGCCTGCTCAACCTCTTACCCCTGCTGGTGAAGGCGCTGCCGGAGGAAGACCTCCCGCCCGAGCTGCTGCCGCTGGAAGCCCTCTCCCTGATGTTCTCGCCCCCCCCGGACACGGCGGAAGCAGACAGCCCCGATTTGACGGAAGCAATCTCCGCCGACGCGCAGCCCTCCGGGACTGAAGCCGCGGCGCAACCCGGCTCCGACCCGCCGATTCCGGCGCGGCAAGCGGAAACAGGCTCGGCACAGCCGGCGGCGATTGAAAACAAGCCCCTTGAAACGGCGCAGCCGGAACCCCCGCGAATAGAAGCGGAAACGGTAAAACCGGCGCCGGAAACGCCCGAACCCCCGGACACGGCGCGGACGGACGAGGTGAAAGCGGAAACGGTCAAAACAACCGAAGCGGCGGAACCCGCCGCACCGAAAGCCCCCGCCCCGATTCAAGCCTCCATCCAAGGCCGGGAACTCCCGGACGCCGTCCGCGTGACCGAAATCAAAATCATCCCCCCGCGCAGAATCACATACACCAACCCCTTCTCAGCCGTCCGTTCCGCGCACATCACAGCCGCCCCGGCGGCCATCCTCCCCGAAGCCCTCGAACAGACGGCGGAACCAGAAGACTCGCCAATCCCGGTGTCGGAAACAGAAGGCGCAACGGTTTGGGACTTGACGGAGGAGGAAAGCGAAACCCCCGCACTCTCCGTCCTCCCCCGCGGCCCTACGGAACGGCCGGAAGAAGACCCGGACAGACCTGTGAAAGCCGACACGGAACCCGCCCAGCCCCTCGCGCCGCCGCCCGTATCCGCGCAGCCGACGGCTCCAACAGCGGAAACGGCCCCGGCACGGCAAGTCCTCGCGGCAAGGATTATCGACCAGATTACCTCGCAGACGACCGCCGCAAAGGACGTATCCATGCTTCAAATGGAGCTGAACCCTAAGTTTTTAGGAAAAATCCAGCTCGTCATTGAATCCACCGCCGAAGGAATCACCGCCAAGCTCAAAAGCGACAACGGCGCCGTGCGCTCACTGCTCAACGAACACATCGCGGATCTGAGAAACTCCCTCAAGGAAGCCGGAATCAACATGAGAGACATCGAGGTCACCGAATCCCGCATCGGCACGGAGCTTTCAGACAGGCGGCGCGAGCAGCGCGGAACCGAAACGGCCGGAGAGTCCAAAAGCAAAGTCGGCGGCATATCCGCCGTGACGGCCTCAAGAGAACCCGAAGCCGGCGAGCCGGTCAGGGCCGCGTATACCACAGGGCGCGTATCCGGCGCCGAATCCCAATTCGATTACAGGGCATAGAAAAACCCCGCCGCACCCGCCGAGGGCCGCGCAACATTTGACACGGAGGCGACAGAAATGGATGAACTCAGATCAATCGTTGAGCAGTACGCTCTCCCGAAGACGACCCCAAACCACACAAAAACGCTCGGTAAGGATGAGTTTTTAGCCATCCTGATTGCCCAGCTTCAAAACCAAGACCCGACCTCCCCCCTCGAGAATGTGGACATGGTCAGCCAAATGACGCAGTTCGCCACGATGGAGAGCATCAACGCTATGGCCGTCACCAATATGCAGAGTCAGGCGTATGCCCTCATCGGCAAAGGCATCGTCGGCGTGGTGCGCAACAACCTGACCGGCGAGGCGCGGGAGTTGATTGGAACGGTGGACGGGGCCGGTATCGACGCCGGAAGACCGTATGTCCTGCTCGGCGAAGCGAGAATCTATGTCGAAGACATCATGCAGGTGTTCGACAAGAGCATCATCGCGGGCAACGCCGAGAGCATCACGGCCGCCACAAGCATGGTCGGCAAGTTCATCCGCGCCAACGTCGGCACAACCGCGGAGCCCGTCTACGCCGAAGGCAGAGCGGATCGCTGGATTACGGAAGACGGCGTCGTCTTCCTCACCATCGAAGGCAGAAACGTCTCCCTGCACCAAGTCATCGCCGTGGCGGATTCGCTCGCCGCGCTGGGCGACAGGCCGGCGCCCCCCGCGCCGCCCGCCCCCCTCTCTCCCGACGAGGAAAACGCGTTCGGATGACCGCCCCCGCGGCCAAAAATCTACAAATAACTGGAGGACTGTAAAATGATACGTTCCATGTACGCCGGAGTTTCCGGCCTCCGCAACCACCAGCTCAGAATGGACGTCATAGGCAACAACATTTCCAATGTCAATACATATGGGTATAAAGCCGCCCGCGCGTCTTTCGCCGATATGTTCAGCCAGCGCCTGACCGACGCCACCGCCGCCAACACCGCCGGCACCCTCGGCGGCATCAACCCCCGTCAGGTCGGCCTCGGCTCCCTCGCCGGCTCTATCGACGTGGTTCACACCGTGGGCTCGTTCCAAACCACCGACCGCACCCTCGACCTCACCATCATTGACGAGGGCTTCTTCACCGTCAAAGACGGCAACGACCTCTTCTATACCCGCGCCGGAAACCTCTATATCGACAGCTTCGGTTACCTCGTCACGTCGGGCGGCCTGTACTTGCAGGGCGTCATGCTGATTGACAACGAGGCGTACTCAAACGAAGACCTTATGGAGGGGAGCGTCATTGAACGAATCACTGGCGACGAGGAGATTAAGTTTGACCAAAAGGACGGATACGACGAGAAGATTGACGGTTACAGGGATGACCAAACAGGGCTTCCGATCTATGGCTCGCGTGACGACGATGGGGAATATCTGGATACGTTCATAGACGCAAGCATCGGGCGCATCGTCATCCCCACCTATTTCCGTCAGATTTCGATTGACGAATCGGGTATTGTCAAGGGCATTGACGAGACGGGCAACGCGGTGGAGATTGCCGTGCTGGTCACCGCCACCTTTATGAATACGGGCGGCTTGATTAAAATGGGCGACAACCTTTACCGGGAGTCCTCCAACTCCGGCACGCCGGGCTACTCCTTCCCCGGTCTCGGCCCCAGCGGCGCGCTGAAGGCGGGCGGGCTTGAGATGAGCAACGTAGACCTTGCCAACGAGTTCACCTCAATGATTGTCACCCAGCGCGGCTATCAGGCCAACTCCCGCGTCATCACCGTCTCCGACACCCTGCTGGAGGAACTCATCAACCTCAAGCGTTAATCTTAGCCGGAGGCAAACCCCGTCACTCGCCTGGCATACGTCCGGCGGCGGCGGGGTTTCTCTTTGTTGAAAAAAGGCTTGTGCTTTTATAAAGGCTTGTGCTATAATATAGAACGTGGGGATTTGTACGCTGACATAAGGAGAGGCGCTATGATATCGGTAACAAGGCTTAACGGTAAGGATTTCTATGTAAACCCCGACCTGATTATCTTCATTGAGGAAACGCCGGATACGGTCATCACGCTCACCGACGGACGAAAGCTGGTCGTCAGCGAGAACGCCCGCCTTGTCATTGAGCGTATCGTCGAATACCGCACGAATATCTTCACCAAGCTGCCCTCCCTGATAAAAGACGCTCAAGAGGTGTAAGCGTTTATGGAAATATCAACCCTGATTGGCATTGTCCTCGCGATTATGTTCCTAGTCATAGGCATATACTGGGGCGGCGGCGTAATCGACATGTACATCGACCCGGCGTCGATTATGATTGTCATCGGCGGAACGCTGGCCAGTGTGTTTACCTCCTACTCAATCGGGGACTTTTTATCTCTGCCCAAGGTCATAGGCATGTCGTTCAAGAGGATCGCGTTCGACCCCGTCGGCGGCATCAACACCATCGTGTCTCTGGCCAACATCGCCCGTAAGGAGGGGATGCTGGCGCTGGAGGAACGGGTCAACGACCTAGACGACGAATTCCTCAAAAAAGGCATCATGCTGGTCGTTGACGGCACCGACCCGGAGCTGGTCAAGAACATCATGGAGGCGGAGCTGGGTTCGGTGGAAGGCCGCCACACAAAAGGCATCGGCATGGTCGAGCAAATCGGGTCGCTGGGCCCGGCGTTCGGTATGCTGGGAACGCTAATCGGCCTGATTATCATGCTTGACAACATGGAAGACCCGGAATCGCTCGGCTCCGGCATGTCCGCCGCCCTTATCACCACCTTCTACGGCTCCCTCCTCGCCAACGCCATCGCCATCCCAATCGCCACCAAGCTCAAGACCTCCTCAAAAAACGAGATTATGTACAAGGAAATCCTGCTCGAAGGACTTCTCTCCATACAGGCGGGCGAAAACCCGCGGATTATCGAAGAAAAGCTGTATTCCTTCCTGCCGCGCTCCGCAAAGGAGGCGCCGAAACCAGAAGAAGGCGCCTTGGAAGAATAATGGTTGCGTTTCCCCGGGAAAAGAGGTATAATGTATGTTCATAGAGAGTGGGCGATAAGCGGTGGCTAAGAAGAAAAATGAAGAAGCTCCGCCGCCCGGCGCTCCGGCTTGGATGGCGACATACGGCGACATGATTACGCTGGTGCTCACATTCTTTGTCCTGCTTTTCTCAATGAGTTCGCTGGATGCCGCCAAGTTTATGGCAATGGTCGCAAACCTTCAGGGCAACCCCTATATCTTTGAGGTCATCAACAACGCCGCCAACATCGGCCAGACCGGGCTGGAGCAGGCGCCCGAGATTCCCGAAGGGGATTTTTCAGACCCGACCGACGCGTGGCTGATTGCCGCCGAGCGAATGCGGGGCGACATTGAAGACTGGATAAGCTCGAGTGAGGGAGAAGGCGGCACGGCCGACCTTGAGGTGACCATCCATGTCACCGAAGCGCAAATCGTCATCCGCTGCAAAAGCTCAGTTCTGTTTGACACGCTAAGCGACGTCCTTCTGCCGCGCGGCATAGAAGCGCTTGCGTTTATCGTGGAGGACTTGATTCTGCCGGACTGGGAAACCGGAATTATCAGCGAGGTTTTTGTCGAAGGCCACGCGGATATCCGTCCGATACCCCCGAACAACCGCTTCGCAGACAACGACATCCTTGCCGCGTACCGGGCGCGCGCCGCCCGCCGGTTTATCGTTGACAACTACAGCATCCCCGAAAACAAAATCGGCATGACAAGCTGGGGGGATACCCGCCCCGTTGACGGAAATCCCGGCACAGACGAGACGCAATGGTCGGTCAACCGCAGAGTGGAGTTCGTTCTGCACCGCAACTTCTTCCTAGACGAGCAGACCGGCGCGGGTTACGGAGAGGATCTGTAGCCCCCGAAAGGAATAGTCGTTATGATGAAAAAACGAATCATGCTGACCGCGGCCGCAGCCCTTCTGCTGGCATTGCTCTCCGGGTGCGGCGACCCGCCGGAACCCTCTTTCCCCGGGGAATTTGACATCCCCTACCCGCTTGGCGACCGATTTACCATCAACGTCCTCGGCGTTGCCGAGGAGTTCAAACGGTTCAAATACGTCGTCTGCGACGTAACGCTTGAAGTCAGCGACGAGAGCATCATCAAGGTGTTTGACGAGCGGCTTCACCGCATCAGGGAGATTGTGGTCGAATCCGTCACCGCCAGAACCATTGACCAGCTCAACAACAGCGGAGAAAGGGAAACGCTCCGGCATCAAATGGCGGAGCGAATCAACTCGGAGTTTAATACCGACGCCGTCCGGCGGGTGACCTTCGACTTCTTTTTCCACTAGCGCGCTTTTGGTCTCGACAGTCGGTTTTAAGGGAGTGAGATAGCTTGGCCGGTGTTTTGTCACAGGAGGAAATAGACGCCCTGTTAAACGCCATAGAGTCCGACGGCATAGAAGCGGCGGCGCCCTTGGAGGAAATGGGCTCAAACCAAGTACGGAACTATGACTTCCGAACGGCCAACCGCTTCAACAAAGAACACATCCGCACCCTAAAGGTCATCTACGACACCTTTGCCCGCCTGTTTTCCTCCTATCTTTCGGGAACCCTGCGCGCCATGTGTTCCGCCGAGGTCATCTCGGTTGAGGAAACCAAATACGCGGAGTTTGTCAACGCCCTCCCCAACCCTTTGATTCTGGCCGTGGTTCGTATGCCCCCGATGGTCGGCTCCATCCTCCTCGAAATCTCGCCCGACCTTTCCTATGCCATCATCTCCCGCCTGCTGGGCGGAAAGCCCGACAAAGAAAGCGTATCACGCGGGTTTACCGAAATCGAGCTTGTCCTGCTGGAACGAATCATGCGCCAATTCCTGCCGCTGTTCGGAGAGTCTTGGGAAAAGGTCGTGGCCATCACCACCACCCTCGACCGGATTGAAACCAGTCCCCAGTTCGCCCAGATTGTGGCGATGAACGAGACGGTGGCCATCATCACCCTGAGCGTGAAGCTGGACGACGCCGAAGGCTCCTTCAATATCTGTCTCCCCCATTTGGCGCTTGAGCCGCTCAACCAGCAGCTTTCCACCAAGTTCCTCTACCAGACCGACGTCCACCGGGAGCTTGCCTCGGCCCACGAAGATATCCAAAAACGCATCCAAGTGACGCCGCTTGACGTTTCGGCTTCTTTCATCGAGACGCTCGCGCCGGTCAGGGATATCCTCAACCTCCAAGTGGGAGACGTCATCAGAATGGATCATCATGTCTCACAGCCGGTCACGCTGCGCGTGGGGCATCTGCCTAAATTCAAGGCCGACATAGGCGTCAAAGACGGCCGTTATGCCGCGAAAATCGTCGAAATCATTCAAAAGGAGGACGTCAGTGATGAGTAACGGGCTTACACAGGAAGAAATCAACGCCCTGCTTGCGGGTTCGCTTGGCTCCGACGGCGACGACACTGAAGAAGCGTCCCTGCCCGGCGATGACGGCGGCGCGGCGGAAGCCCCGCCCGAAGCATCGTCCGATAAAATGAGTGACGACGACATCGCCGCGCTGTTCGCGTCCGTGGGCGCCGCCGAACCCGAATCCGAACCCGAAACCGCGCCGCCGCCGGAACCGGCTGATTACTCCGGTATGCTGAGCGATATCGAGTCCGACGCATTAGGTGAGGTTGGCAACATCAGCATGGGAACCGCCGCCACCGCCCTCTTTTCCCTGCTCAACCGCAAGGTGGAAATCACAACGCCCCGCGTCAGCATCACCACCCTCGGAGAGATGGCGCGCCAGTACCCGATGCCCTTCATATCGGTCGAAGTGCGGTATACCGTGGGGCTTGAAGGAATAAACTGCCTCTTTTTGCGCGAAGAAGACGTGATGATTATCACCGACCTGATGATGGGCGGCGACGGCTCCAACACCGAAGGCGAGTTTACCGAAATGCACCTCTCCTGCATCAGCGAGTGCATGAACCAAATGGTGGGCTCGTCCAGCACCTCCCTGTCGCAGATGTTTTCCATCCCCATCGACATTTCCCCGCCCAACGCCAACCGCGTGCTGCTGACCGACGGCTTGGTGTACCCCTTCAACGAATCCGACAAGCCGGTGGTTCGGATCGGGTTCAAGATGGTGGTGGAAGGGCTGATAGATTCCGAGATTATGCAGGTCATGCCCATTGACTTCGCCAAAAGCATCGTCGCCAAGATGATGGGCATGGGCGACGACTCCGCCCCGGCGCCGGCCCCCGCTCCCGCGCACACGCCCGAGCCTCCGCCCCCGGCCCCGGCCCCCCCGCCTCCCGCATCCCCTCCGCCGCTGGAGCACTTCGCGCCCCCGGCGGACTATACATCCCCCTTCCCGCCCCCTCCGCCGGAACCGCAGGCGGTGCCCCCGCCGGGCTACGGCTATCCGCCCCCGCAAGACCCGTACGGAGGCTATCCTCCGCCGCAAGCCCCGCCTCCGCAGTACGCGCCCCCGCCGGGCTACGGCTATCCCACTCCCGGCTATCCGCCCCCGCAGTACGCGCCGCCCCCGTCCCACGCGCCGGTTGACGTGCGCCCCGCCAGTTTCGTCTCCTTCGGCGAACCCGGCGTCATCCCGGGACTGGGAGAAAACATGGATCTCCTGCTCGACGTGCCTCTGTCCGTTTCGGTGGAGATCGGCAAGAGCAAAAAATATATCAAAGACATCCTAGACTTCAACACCGGAACAATCGTCGTTCTGGACAAAATGGCCGGGGAACTGGTGGATGTGGTCGTCAACGGAAAACTCATCGCGAAGGGCGAGGTCGTCATCATCGACGACAACTACGGATGCCGCATCACAGACATCATAAACCCGTCTCAGCGTATCAATCCCTCTAAATAAACAGCGAAGCGTAACCGAATAACCGTGGAGGTGACCGATTTGGCAGGCAAAATACTCATAGTTGACGACGCGGCCTTTATGCGCATGATGATTAAGGATGTATTGACCAAAAACGGGTTTGAAGTCATCGGCGAGGCGGAGAACGGCAAGATTGCCATCGAACGCTACAAAGAACTCAACCCTGATCTGGTCATTATGGACATCACCATGCCCGAGATGAACGGCATCGACGCCCTCAAGGGAATCAAAGCGGCCAACAGCGCGGCCAAGGTCGTGATGTGTTCCGCGATGGGACAGCAGGCGATGGTCATTGAGGCCATACAGTCGGGCGCGAAGGACTTTATCGTAAAGCCCTTTCAGGCCGACCGCGTCTGCGAAGCCGTGCGAAAGGTGCTGGGGTGAGTGCCGAATAACGCCTACTTGACCATCGGGCTCCCGGAAACAGTGGGGCTTATCTTAGGCGTTCTGGTTTTCATCGCGGTACTCGGCGGGTTTGTATACCTGTCAAAAAGAATCCAAAAGGGCGCGGCGTTTTCCGGCAGGCGCATCAAGGTGCTTGACCGGATGATGCTCACAAGGGATTCCGCCGTTCTGCTGGTTCAAGTGGGAGCCCGCTTAATGGCAATCGGCACGGGCAAGGGCGCACCCTCGTTTATCTGCGAATTTTCTCCGTCAGACTTTCCCGAGTTTGCGGCAAAAAACGCGGCGGGAAAAGAACCCCCGGGTTTTTGGGGCCGCTTTTTCAAACACATGAAAAGCGGCGTCGCCGGGGGACACCCCGGCCAAGCGGATGAAGACGCTTCCTTTGCGGAAGTGTTGCGGCAAATCGCGGAGAAAGACCCGGTTCCCGGCGGGCAAAGCGCCGGGGATACGGGTTCCCCTGTTATCAGGGAGGAAGACCGCCGCCCGCAGACAAACCGCTTCAAACGCTCCTACCAAAACAGCATCGAAAACATGACCCGTCTCAGCGAGCCGGACAGGCTTGACCGCCGTTCCCGCCTCTACGGCGGCGCGGAGGAACATGCCCGCCCCACCCCGCCGCCCGCCAAACCGGCGGTGAGCGAGGAGGAGCGAACGGAGCGGATTGACAGGGTGCTGGACTTAATCTCGCAGCGGCAATCAAGAATGGGCGACAAAAATGATACGGGAGAGTTAGAATGAGCCTTTGGGTATGGGCGGCCGGCATAACGCCGGAGATAGGAACCGATGCGGCGACATTCCCGCTGAACATGTTGGAGTCGCTTTTCGGCGAAGGCGTGGAGGGCGCGACGGCGACCATCGAAATCCTCCTCCTCCTCACCGTCCTCACCTTGGTTCCGTCCATCCTGATTCTGATGACCTCCTTCACCCGCATCGTCATCGTCCTCTCCTTCACCCGCAACGCTATGGGAACCCAGCAAATGCCGCCCAATCAGGTCATCATCGGACTGGCGCTCTTCCTCACCTACTTTGTCATGCACGGCACGCTCAGCAGCATCTATGACGATGCGTGGGTTCCGTATCAGGAGGAAACCATAGAGCTGGACGAAGCGTACGGCATTGCCACCGACAGGCTCCGGGAGTTTATGATAGGACAGGTGCGAAGACAAGACAACGACGAGGACGTCATCACCTTTATGAACCTCGCAAGGCTTCCGCGCCCGGCCTCGCTGGACGATATCCCCACCTATGTCCTGATTCCCGCCTTTGTCACCAGTGAAATCAAAACGGCGATGCGCATGGGCTTCCTGATATTCATCCCCTTCATCGTCATAGACATGGTCGTCGCGTCGGCGCTGATGTCAATGGGTATGATGATGCTTCCCCCGGCCATGATATCCCTGCCGTTTAAGCTGATGCTGTTTGTTTTGGTCAACGGCTGGAACTTGGTGATACATGAGATCGTGCGTTCGGTGACAGGATAAAGTCCGTCGCGTCAAGCGCGCGGGCCGCAAACGGATTGCGTCTCGCTGCGCTCTTCGTATAAGAGAGGAGGGGTTAGGCCGTGACGGCGGGAGAGATTTCCACCATTGTCAGCGAGGCGGTGATGACCATCCTCACCGTGGCGGCGCCGATGCTGCTGATTGGCTTGGCCGCGGGCCTGATTGTCTCCATCCTTCAGGCGACCACGCAAATCAACGAGCAGACCATTGTGTTCGTCACCAAGATACTCTCGGTCTTCCTCACCCTGATTATCTTCGGCAACTGGATGCTGACGCGGCTCAGCGAGTTTACGTCGGGGATTCTGTCGCGGCTCTCCGGCATCCCGGGATAGACGTATGATTTCAAACGCCGATTATTTTCTCACTTGGGTGGTCCATTATCTGCTCATCGTGACGCGCCTGAGCGTTCTCTTTGTATTCTCCCCCCTGCTTGCGCGGAGAGACATTCCCGGCCTCGTCAAAATCGGCCTGTCCCTCCTCTTGGCGGCCATCGTCGTCAACTTCGCCCCGCCGCCGCAGGACTATCCCTACAACAACCTCTACGCGCTGGCGTTTGCCGTCATCGCCGAACTCTCGGTCGGGCTGGTCATCGGCTTTATCACCTCCCTGTTCTTCAACCTGATTTATACCGCCGGGCATATCATCGACCTGCAGATTGGGTTCTCTATGGCGCAGATGTACGACGTCTCAGTCGGCGGACAGGTGGCGGTCACCAGCGGGTTCCTCAACTTCATCCTCATTGTCAGCTTCGTCACGTCGGGCGCGTTCACCACCCTTATCGCCACCATGACGCGAACCTTTCAGTTCATCCCCGTCGGCATGGGCGTCTTGCGCCCCGAAGCGGTCGGCCTGATTACAGACGTCTTTGTCCGCACCTTCGCAATGGCCATTCAGGCGGCGATGCCGCTGCTGGCGTCGGCGCTGCTGCTGGAAGTGGCCTTGGGCGTCATCGTACGCACGGCGCCGCAAATGAATGTTTTTGTGGTGGGCATCCCGCTCAAGGTCTTTCTGGGCCTAATCGTTCTGGCTCTGATGCTGCCGATATTCACCACGTTCACCCGCTCAATTTTCGGCGTGATGTTTGACTATATCGACAGGATGACGGGGGGGATGATACCATGACGCCGGAGCAAGGGGCAGGCGGAGGCGAAAAGACCGAAAAAGCTACGCCTAAGAAGCGCAGGGACGCGCGCAAAAAAGGGCAGGTTCTCAAAAGCGCCGAAGTCAATACCGCCGCGCTGACCACCTGTATGTTCATCGTCCTCTTTGCCGCCGGCGGGCATATGGTCAACGGCATGATTGCGCTGATGCAGTATTTCATAGGCAGTATCAGCGCGACGCAGACGCTGCCGGAGCAAGCGGATATCGCGGCCAGCCTTTTCAAGGCGATTTATGAATTCTTGTGGATTCTCTTTCCCGTAATGGCCGTGGCTCTGGTTGTCGGCATTCTGGTCAATGTGGCGCAGGTCGGGTTTTTAATCACCGGCGAGACGGTGAAGCCAAAACTCTCCAAGATAAACCCCCTCCAAGGCTTCAAGCGTATTTTCTCCATGCGCAGCGTGGTGGAGATGCTGAAATCCATCCTCAAAATCGGGCTGATGACCCTGATTGTCTATCAGGAGTATATGAAAAACTTCGGCGTGTTTCCGGGCCTGCTGGAGCTGGAGCTGGGCCGCGCGGCGGGCGTCATCGTCGATATGTCGGTCGCCATTGCCGTCAAAGCCGCCGTCGTGCTGATGGGCATCGGCCTTGCCGACTACCTCTACCAGTGGTGGGAATATGAGCGAAACCTCAAGATGAGCAAAGAGGAAATCAAGCAGGAAGTCAAGCAGATGGAAGGCGACCCGCTCATCCGCTCCAAGCGGAAGGAAAAGCAGCGCCAAATGAGCATGATGCGCATGATGCGCGCCGTCCCGCAGGCCGACGTGGTCATCACCAACCCCACCCATTACGCCGTCGCCGTCCGCTACGACGAAAAGGAAGACGACGCGCCGGTGGTGCTGGCGAAGGGAAAAGACTTGGTCGCGCTGAGAATCCGCCAGATTGCCGAGGAGCATCGGGTGGAAATCGTGGAAAACAAGCCGGTGGCGCAGGCCCTCTATATGTCCTGCGAGGTCAACCAGCGCGTCCCCTACGATATGTTCGCCGCCGTGGCGGAAATCTTCGCCTATGTGTATAAAAAGCGGCATCCGAGCAGCCCGCGCCGCCCCGTGACAAGACCCCGCCCGGTCAGGAGGGCGTGAGAAAAAACACGTAACCAAAGGGAGGGGAGACAGATATGGACCTCAAGCGCATATCGGGCAATCTGGTCCTTTCGGTCATCGTGGTTTTGGCCGTGCTGCTGCTGATAATCCCCCTCGACACGACCCTGATTGACATCCTGATAACCGTCAACATTGCCGCCGCCATCACCGTCATTCTGGTGTCCATCAGCGCCAAAGACGCGCTGGGCTTCTCCACCTTCCCCACCGTTTTGCTGATACTCACCGTTTTCCGCACCGCCATCAACATCTCCACCACCCGCCAGATTTTGGGCAACAACGGGTACGCCGGGGACTTGATTCTCACCTTCGGCCAATTTGTGGGGCGAGGCGACGTTGTTATCGGCTCCATCATCTTTCTGCTCCTGATTCTCGTGCAGCTCCTCGTCGTCACACGCGGCGCCGAGCGCGTCAGCGAAGTGGCGGCCCGCTTCACCCTCGACGCCATGCCCGGAAAGCAAATGGCCATCGACGCCGACCTCAACAGCGGCGTCATCGACGAAACCGAGGCGCGGAAGCGCCGCCGGGACGTCGCCCGCGAAGCCGACTTCTACGGCAGCATGGACGGTGCCTCCAAGTTTGTCAAGGGCGACAACATCCTAGGCATCCTCACCACCGCCATCAACATCATCGGCGGACTGATCATCAGCGCGACGCGCGGCGGGGCAAGCTATGAGACGTATATCATCGCGTCTATCGGCGACGGGCTGGCCTCCCAGATACCGGCGCTGCTAATATCCACGGCGACCGGCATCATCGTGACAAAGGCCGCCACCGACGACACCCTCGGCCTCGACATCGCCAAGCAGTTTACCAGAGAAGCCTATATCCCAATGGTGAGCGGCTTTGTCGTCCTTCTTCTGTCCTTCATCCCCAACATGCCGACGTTTACCATGTGGCTGATCGGCGGCTCGCTGATTACAATGGGCGTCATGCTTATCCGCGCACAAAGGCGAGAGGAGACGGCCCCGCCGGTCGAAACGGCCGAGGAGGAGGCGCAGGAAACACGCAAGATGGAAAATGTGGTCTCCCTGCTCCAAGTAGACCCCATCGAGCTGCTCTTCGGCTACGGCATCATCCCGCTGGCCGAACCAAGCCAAGGCGGCGACCTGCTGGATCGCGTGGTGATGATTCGCCGCCAGTGCGCCACCGAAATGGGCCTGATTGTCCCCGTCATCCGTATGCGCGACGACATCCGCTTCGCCAACAACGAATACTCCATCAAAATCAAAGGCAACGAAGTGGCGCACGGGGAGATTGTCCTAGACCATTACCTCGCCATGAATCCGGGCACCGCCGAAGAGGAAATCATCGGCATCGACACCGTTGAGCCGGCGTTCGGCCTGCCCGCCAAGTGGATTACCGCCAAAGAGCGCGAAAAGGCGGAGCTTTACGGCTACACCATCGTAGACCCGCCCAGCGTCATCGCCACCCACCTCACCGAGGTCGTGCGCGCCCATGCCCACGAGCTGCTCGGACGCCAGCAGGTGCAGGCTCTGATAGACAACCTCAAGCAATCGCAAGCATCGCTGGTGGAGGACGTCATTCCCAAAATGTTCACCTTAGGGGAGGTGCAGAAGGTTTTGGCCAATCTGCTGCGCGAAGGCGTCTCCATCCGCGATATGGGTACGATCATCGAAACAATGGGCGACTACGGCGGCGTGACGCGGGATTCCGATATGCTGACCGAGTATGTACGGCAGGCGCTCAAGCGCACCGTCACGGCGAAGTACGCGCCGGAAGGCAAGATTCATGTCATCACTCTCGCCCCGGAACTGGAAAACAAGATTTTAGAGAGCATCCGGCAGACCGAGCATGGCTCCTACGTCGCGCTGGACGCCGACGAAATCCAATCGGTCTTCGGGTCGGTGCGCGCCGCGGTGGAGCGGGTGCAGGGACTTGGAATCGCGCCGGTGGTTCTCTGTTCGCCCGTAGTCCGGTTCCATTTCAAGCGGATGGTGGAAGGGTTGGCGCCCGACCTCTCCGTGCTGTCCTACAACGAATTGCTGCAAAACATTGATATTCAAGCAGATGGGATGGTGTCGCTGTGAACATAAAGCGTTACGTGGCCGCCACCATGCCGGAGGCCATGGAGCAAATCAAGCGCGAGCTGGGAAGGGACGCCCTCATCCTCTCGCAGCGTCCCTTGCGTAAAAAGGGTCTGGGCGGGCTGTTCAGCAAGCCGATGATTGAGGTGGTCGCCGCCTACGAAAACCCGGCGGAACCGGCCCCTCCCCCGCCGCCCAAGCTGCGCGCCGCGCCTCCGGGGTCACGCGGCTCCGCTCCCAAGGCCCCCGAGACGCCTCCCCGGGGCGCCGAGCTTTCGGTAACGGCCGACCGCGCGCTGGAGGCGCTGGACAGGCTTTCCGTAGCCACGCCGTCCGCCGAAAGACCGGCGGTAACGCGCCCGCCGCTGACGCCTCCGCAAACGGCGTCTCTGGCGTATACCAAAGCCGCGCAATCCTTCCGCCAAACCCCGCCGCCCGCCAAAGAGGACGACGGCTTCCTCCCGCTGGAAGCGCCTGAAGCGCGTCCGAGCGAGCGCGTCATCAACCGGCAGCCCGAGGTGCGGGACGAGCGGCTTTCAGCGCTGGAAAACAAAATCGACTCCCTCTCCTCCTCGCTCAACGCGCTGGCCGGCACCATCCGCCAAACCCGCGACTCGCGCTCCTATAGCCCCGATATCGACGCGCTCCTGCTCTCCCTGCTCGAAAACGAGACCCATGAGGAGTTTGCCCACAAGCTGGCGCGGGAGGTAAGCGATATTGTCAAAAAGCAGCAGGCCGACTCAAACGAGGTGATGGAGCAGCTCCTGCGTCAAACCATCGGGCAGGCCGAGCCAATCAAACTCAAACGCTTCAAACGCACCGTCGTTCTGCTCATCGGGCCGACCGGCGTGGGCAAGACGACGACGCTGGCCAAGCTGGCCGCCATCTACTCCATCAACCACCACGCCAAGGTGGGGGCCGTCACCACCGACACCTATCGCATCGCCGCGGTGGAACAGCTCAAGACCTACGCGCAAATCCTTGAAATACCGCTCTCCATCGTCTACTCCCCGGAGGAAATGAGCGACGCCCTGCGCGAACACGAGGACAAAGACATCGTCTTCATCGACACCGCCGGCAAAAGCCCGTCCGACCGTTCGCATGAGGACGAAGTCAAAGACCTCATCCGCCATTCCGACTGCGATGAAGTTCACCTAGTCCTGAGCGCCACCACCAGCTTCACGGGGCTTCTGAATATCCTCAACGCGTATTCCTTCTTAAACGATTTCAAAATCATCGTCACCAAGCTCGACGAAACGCCGACATGGGGTACGCTGCTCAACGCCAGACTGCTGTCCGACCGTCCCATCTCCTACACCGCCATCGGGCAGAACGTCCCCGACGACATCGAGGTCGCGGATGTGCGCAAAATCGTGGCGCGGCTGATGACGAGAGACCCTTAGAATGGAGAGAGAAGATATAAGATACGAGAGATAAGATATGGGGTACTGGGGATACGACGGTAAGATGTAAAGGGAAGGGGGGAGAACCTGTGCGTGATCAGGCCAGCGCACTGCGGCAAATCGTGGATAACCTGAAAAAACAGCGTCTGCGCGAACCGGGCGAGGGCGCCCGCGTGCTGTGCGTCACCAGCGGCAAGGGCGGCGTGGGCAAGACCAGCATCAGCGTCAATCTGGGCATCTCCCTCGCGAAGAAGGGCTTGCGCGTGCTGCTCGTGGACGCCGACTTCGGCCTTTCCAACATAGACGTCATGCTGGGAACCTCTCCGCCGTATGATTTATCATACGTCTTGCGCGGGCAGAAGAAGATACGCGACATTGTGGCCGAAGGGCCGGGCGGCGTACGGTTTGTGTCCGGCGGAAGCGGGCTGAATGAATTGCTCAACATCTCCGAAATCCAGCTTGCCACCGTCATCGACCATCTGCTGCTGCTGGAAGACGCCGCCGATATCATCATCTTCGACACCGGCGCGGGCGTCAATCCCCTCATCATGCGGATGATCCGCGCCAGCGCGGAGACCATCATCGTCACCACGCCCGAACCGACCGCCATCATGGACGCCTATGCGCTGATTAAGTCGATTACCAAATACTCGCCGGAATGCGGGCTGCGCCTGATTGTCAACCGGGCGGAATCAGTGGCGGAAGCGGAATCGACGCTGCAAAAGCTCATCGGCGTAGTCCGCCTGTACCAAAAGGCGGAAATCGACCCGCTGGGGTATGTCCTCAGCGACCCCGCCGTATCGCGCGGCGTACGGATACAGCAACCCTTTGTGCTAAGCTATCCGCGCAGCGCCGCCACGCGGAACATCGAAGCCATCGCGTGGAATCTGCTCGACCGCAAGCCCGACGCTCCCGAAAACGGGCTGCAGGCGTTTTTGCAGAAGGTTTTCCGAAAAGGGGAGCAGCAGCAGTAAGCATTTGGGAGAATCAGGGAGGGGAGGTACGGTTTGGCCGGGTATGAACTGAAACTGGGGGAGCGGCTGGAGGTTATACGCGAAGACAGGCGGGGCGTCTCCAAGATAGAGACGATTACCCCCAACGGACGCCTGATTATCAGCGAGCCCCTGTATGGGCTGGGGCGTCTGCCCGTCAAGAAAAAAGACCTGCTTACCTTATGCGTTTTCCGCGAAACCGGCATCCTTTCGTTCACCGTTACCGCCGAAAAAATCATTGAGGATAACAACCTTACCTTCATCGAGGTAGAGCTGCGCTCCAAAATCGTCCGGCATCAGCGCCGCAACTTCGTGCGGTTTGATACGACGCTTCCGATGACGGTCAAGCCGCTGTATACCAAAAGCTCCGAGAGCTTGGGCGACAAAGAAGCCGTAGGGCTGCTGACGGCCCGCAGGCTGTCCGGGGAGAGCATCCCCAAAGAGGAGACTCTGGCTTGCACCACCCTGGACATCAGCGGCGGCGGCGCGCGCTTCTTCTCCAAAACTGAACTCCTGCTGGGCATACCGGCCGACTGCGAACTCCGGCTGAGCGACGGGTTTTTGGTCGAGGCGTCCATGCGGGTGGTACGGGTCGAATACGAACGCCACGAGGGAAAATCCGTCATGGGCGCGAAATTTATCGGCATACAGGAGGCCCTGCGCGAGCGCCTCATCAAATATATCTTCGCCGAACAGCTCAAGCAGCGGCGGCGCGGCTCATAGAACATCTGGGATATGGAATAATAACAAATGACACAAGGGGGTGACGGTCGTGCAACAGGCTGAAGGCGTCAAAACCGACGCGGCGCAGACCGAAAAGCTGTGGACGGAATTTGCGAAGACGCGCTGCTTGGAGACGCGCAACGAATTGGTGATGAGATACATCGGGCTGGTCAGAAGCATCGCCCTGCGTCTCGTGCCTACCTACCGCAAGCATGTGGACTTTGACGATTTAATGAGCAGCGGCCTTTTGGGCCTGATGGACGCCATCGACAAATTCGACCTCAGCAAGGACGTGAAGTTTGAAACCTACGCGTCGCTCCGCGTCAAAGGGGAAATCATCGACCAAATCCGCAAGCAGGACTGGGCGCCCATCAGCCTCCGCCAGAAAATCAAACGGGTGGAGGAATGCTTCGAGACGCTGGAATCAAGCACAGGACGAACGCCCACCGAGTCGGAGGTGGCGCGTAAGCTCTCCATGAGTACCGACGACGTGAAAAAAACGCTGGACGAGGCGCATACCTTCAACCTTGTCGCGCTGGATGAAATGCTGATGGATCGCGTCGCCGGGGATTCCCTCGCCGCCCCGTCGGACGAAAGCCCGGAAAAGCGTTTGGAAGAAAAGGAAATCAGGGAAGTGCTGGCAAAAACCATCGACGGGCTGAACGAGAAGGAAAAGCTGGTCGTGAGCATGTACTATTACGACGAGCTGACGCTCAAGGAAATCGGCATGGTGCTGGGCGTCACCGAATCCCGAGTCAGCCAGATTCATTCCAAGGCGCTGATGACCCTGAGAACGAAAATGAGGAAAGCGTTTATATAAACAAGGAGGCGACACGGCCATGCGCGTGACCGACAATATGGCGATGCTGCGTACGCCCGAGCTGGCGGCCGACCGGATGCGCGACATCCGTCAAACAGGGCTGACCACCGGGACACTGAATGAAATCGTCCGGGAGACCGATGAAGACCTTCAACAGGTACGTGACAAATCCGAAATCGAAGACGGCCGCGTGCGCACCGATTCCGAGAGTGAAAAAAACGCCGGACAGGAGCAGGAGCAGCGGGACAAAGACGGCAAAACGCCGGACAGCGACGGGGAACTGCGCCGCCGCGCGTCCGAAGAGCTTCTCAACCTTCCGGTAACCGGAAAAAAAAAGCTGGAATCTAAACGGTTTGACATACGGGTTTAAGGGAGAATAGCAATGTGGTCTATATGGCTCGCGGCGTCGGTTCTGGCGTTCGCCCTTGCGCTGATTCTGCACGAAAGGTCTGTCAGGCGGCGCTTCGGGGAAGCGCAGGCCGAGGTGCGCGAAAACCGGGCGCTGGACAGTAAAATCGTCCGCCTGTATCAGGAAATCGAGGAAATGCTCGACAGCTTCGAGGACTATGTCAGCGAGGTTCACGACGAGCTGGAGTCGCGCCGCAATGAGCTGCTGAACATGTCGCGGCAGGCGACGACCCTCTATATGCAGGTCATGCAGCCCGGCGTCTTCGCGCCCAAACCGCAGCCGGAGGAATCCCCTCCGCCGGAAGAGCGGGCCAAAACCTACACCGAGCCGCGCCCCGGCAGAAAAGGCGCCGAGGACGAAAGCAAGCCGTCCCGCCTGTCTCCCCGCGAGCGCGCCGACCTCGACCGCCTGCCCGGCAAAGGCCAAAAAATCCGCTACTTAACCGGCAAAGGCTTCACCCTGAACGAGGTGGCGCGGGAGCTGAACATCGGCAAGGGCGAAATTCTGCTGATTCTGGACTTGGATAAGGATTAAAGGTTTTCCCCGAGTAAATGTTACAGGCCTTTATTTTTACCCGAACGAAATTCCGATATAAGCGATTCCACAATATCGGCCTGCCGCCCGGTGAGCCCGTCCACACAAACCATCGAGCGGTTTTCTATGCCCAAAAGATAGTCGGCGCTCACGTTGTAAAACAGCGCGAGCTGCGCCAGCATGTCGGTGGACGGAAAACGGGTGTTGGCCTCGTAACAGCAAATGGTTGAGCTGGTCACATTCAGCCGCTTTGCCACTTGGGATTGCTTTAGCTTTTTCTTCACCCGGAGCTCCCGGAGCCTAAGGCCGAAGTCATACATAGGAGTACACCCCGCTTTTCGGTTGATATAGGCATAGTGTATCCATATGGGTAATTATAAGCAAAAATAAAGCTATAAATATTGACAATTTGTCAATCGCATGATATAGTGGCGAAAACAGTCGAACCACAGGGCGCGCGAAAGGGGCGGGATACGGTGAGTCCAAGGGAAGGACAGCCCGTGCGGGCAAAAAAAGCGAATAGCAGCATGGCCCCGGACTATACGCCGGACGAAAAGCCGTCCCATGTCGCCGCAGCCAGAAAACCCGGCGGCAAAGACGCGCCCGCGGTGGCTGACGGACGCGAAAATCAGGCGGCCGCCATAGACGCAAGGGAAGACAAACTGCGAAAGGTGGGGGATATCCTGCTGAAGGGTCTTTTCAAATCTTAACGATTGCGCCGGTTTTCCCCTTTAGTTTTCCCCTCCGCCGTACGATACATAGATATCCACCCTTTCGGAAAGGCGGAGTTCTATGATCAGAGGTCTGTACACAGCCACGACGGCAATGCTGGCGCAGAGCCGCAGGATGGACGTCATCGTCAACAATCTCACCAATGTCGAAACGACCGGCTTCAAGTCGGATACCATGACGACGCGGTCTTTCCGGGACATGCTGATTTCCCGCATCTACGACCCGTCGGTCTACCAATACAGCCAAGTGGGCCCGCTCAATCTGGGCGTCCACGTTGACCAAGTCTTCACCACCTTTGCCACCGGCTCCTTTGAGGAAACCCGCCACCCCTCCGATATGGCGATTGTAGGGGAAGGGTTTTTTGTCGTAGACTGGTTCCCCAAGGGCTTGGACGAGGACGCGGAGTTTGACGCGGAGCCGGAGGAACGCTACACCCGCGCCGGCAACTTCGCCATTGACGGCGAAGGGAATCTTGTCACGCCCAACGGCTATTATGTCCACGGTCAGGGCGGCGTCCCGATTTACATCGGCACGCCGGATTTTGTCGTTGACAATAACGGCACAATCCGCGTCGGCGACGAAATCATCGACACCCTGCGCATCGTCGTCTTTGAAGACCCCACCGTCCTGCGCAAACAGGGCGACACGCTTTACAACGTCTTCGGAACCTATGACGAATACGGCGATTTTGAACCGGCGGGGGAGCCGGTGGACATCGAGCCGGAGATACGGCAGGGCTTTCTGGAGGCAAGCAATGTGGACATCGCCCGGGAAATGGTTCGGATGATGGAAACCCACCGCGCCTACGAAATCAACCAGCGCGTAATCAATATGTTCGACGAGACGCTGAGAATATCCGTCAACGATATCGCGCGTTTCTAAGGGAGGTTTTTGAATGTTTCAGCCGCTGCACACAGGCAGGCTCGGCCTGACCGGCCAGCAGAGAAATGTTGACGTCATCGGCAACAACATCGCCAACATCAACACCACCGGCTACAAGAAAAGCCGCCTCGACTTTCAGGACAACCTCTATACCCGCATGTTCAATAAGGTCGATAACGGCCCCCATATGAACCTCCAGCGCGGCACCGGCATCCGACCTTACCAAACAGCGCGTATTCTGGAGCAGGGCGCGCTCCAGTCCACCGGCCGCCCGCTCGACTTCGCGCTGGAAGGCCCGGGCTTCTTCATCGTGGAAAACCCCAACCCGATGGATGAGGAGGATTATCTCGACGAATTCCTCTACACCCGCAGCGGCACGTTTTACATCTCCGTGGAGGATACGGAAAATTATCTTGTAGACGCTTTTGGCCGCTATGTCCTCGACGAGAGCGAGATGCGCATCTCCATACCCAACCCCGACGCACTCCAAGCCGACGCGTCCGGGCTGCTCTTTATGCTCAACGACGCCGGGGAAACGGTCGAAATCGCCCGCTTGGGCATTGCCGACTTCGTAAACCCCGGCGGCCTGAACGCCGTCGGCGAAGGGACATTCGCGCAGACGGTCAACTCCGGGGACATTCTGGAGGATATCCCCGTTGCGGTGCAGCAAGGGTTTGTCGAAGCGTCCAATGTCGATTTAGCCGAGGAGATGACCCGCATGATACGCGCGCAGAGGGCCTATCAAATCGCCGCCCGCTGCGTCTCCACCGCCGACCAAATGATGCAGGTGGCCAACGCCATAAGGTCATAACACGGAAACAGAGGAAACGGTATCATGGAACAGGGTTTTCAACTGGACGGGACGACGGGCTATTTCCGGCATTCCGGCGTGGAAGTGACGGCGTTCGACGATATCTACCCCGAGGGGCATCAATCCGGCGTCAGCGTCATCATGCACGGCGCCCGCGCCGCCGCCAACGGCGACGTCCGCTTTGAGCCAACGCCCGGGCAATGGCAGCCGGTACCGAAGCTGGTCAGACGCGACGCGAACGCGGCGGCGAATACCGTCGCGGCATCGCTGCGCTTCCCCGACCCCGACCGGCACCTAAAGGGCATGAACCCGATGATATACCCGGACTTTGAGTTTGAATACACCGTAACCGTCAAAGGCAAAGGCGCCTCGGTCGTCGTCACCGTTGACTTAGACAGGCCGGTGCCGGACAGGTTTCTCGGCAAGGTGTGCTTCAATATGGAGCTGTTCCCCGGCGCGCTGTTCGGCCGCCCGTGGCTGATGGACGGCAAGCACGGCGTCTTCCCGCCGCAGCCCAACGGCCCCGTGCTGTCCCAGAAGTCCAATCATCCCCATCCCGGCGATTACCGCCAAACCGAACCAAAGGCCGACCCCGCACATCTGTCGGGCGGCGGCAAAGGCTATAACCCCATCGTCGCCGACGATTTCATCGCCGAGCCGTATGCCTCCGGCAAACGGCTGACCGTGCGCCCCGACGACCCGTACAGCCGCCTCACCGTCGAAACGGCGAGCGGCGAACTGAAGCTGTACGACGGGCGGATGAACCATAACAACGGCTGGTTTGTCGTCAGCGGCGCGATACCGGCCGGGGCGATGAAAAACGCCGTGGTGTGGACGGTCACGCCGAACGCGGTGCCGGGCTGGCGTTCTCCGCCCGTGGTGCAGACGTCGCAGGTGGGGTATCATCCCCATCAGGCAAAAACGGCGGTCATCGAACTGGATCGGCGGGAAACGGCGCGGGAAAAGCCGGTTCTGTACCGGATGACCGAAACCGGCGCGGCGGAAGCGTATACGGCGGACGGAGAGGAATGGGGGCAGTTCCTCCGCTATCGCTACCTCAAATTTGATTTCACGGACAACCGGGAGGAAGGCCTGTATCAGGTCAAATACGGCGCGGCGGCATCGCCGGTTTTCCGCATCGCGCGGGACGTGTATGACCGGGGCGTCTGGCAGCCGGTGCTGGAATATTTCCTGCCCGTGCAGATGTGCCATATGCTGGTCAGGGAGAAATACCGCGTCTGGCACGGCCTCTGCCATGACGACGACGCGCGGATGGCGCCGGTCAACCATAACCACTTCGACGGATATGTGCAAGGCCCGTCCACGCTGACCCGCTTCAAGTCCGGCGACCCCGTGCCGGGGCTGAACGCCGGCGGGTGGCACGACGCGGGCGACTTTGACCTGCGCGTGGAATCGCAGGCGGGGGAAGCCTATGTCCTGTCGCTGGCCTATGAAGCCTTCGGCGTCGATTACGACGCCACCGCGATTGACAGGGACAGGAGAACGGTCGAAATCCACCAGCCCGACGGCAAAAACGATATTTTACAGCAGATAGAACACGGCGCCCTGTCGGTCGTGGGCGGTTACCGCGCGCTGGGACGGCTTTACCGGGGGATTATCTGCAACGATTTGCGGCAATACGTCCTGCTCGGAGACGCCGCGGCGATGACGGACGGCGTACGGAGCGCCGATGACCGCTGGGTCTTTACCGAAGACAACCCGACGCGCGAGCTGACGGCCGCCGCCCATCTGGCCGCCGTTTCCCGCGCGCTGAAAGGGTTTAACGACGAGCTGGGCGGTCTGGCGCTGGAGGCCTCCCGGGCGCTGTACGGAGCGGCCGTCCCCGACGGGGACATTGCCGAAACGGCAAAGGTCCACGCCGCCGCTGAACTGCTGCTGACCACCGGAGAGCGGGAATACAAAGACCTCCTGCTCTCGCAGACTGCGTTCATTGCCGACCGTATCGAGCATACAGGCTGGATGGCGGCGCGCGCCGAGCAAGCCGTCGGCGACGCGGGATTTTCAAAAGCCATTCGGGACGCGCTGCCGGCGCTGAAGGCCTCGCTTGCCGGACAAAGCGCCGAGACGCCCTACGGCATCCCCTACCGCCCGTATATATGGGGGGCGGGCTGGGGCGTCCAAAGGCTGGGCTTCCAGTATTATCATCTGCATAAGGCTTGGCCGGACATATTCGGCCCCGAACTCCTCTTCAACGCGCTGAATTTTGTGCTGGGATGCCATCCGGGCTCCAACAACAGCTCCTTCGCCTCCGGCGTCGGCGCCAAATCGGCCACGGTGGCCTATGGCGCGAACCGCGCGGACTGGTCGTATATCCCCGGCGGGGTCGTCTCCGGCACGGCGCTGATCCGCCCCGACTTCCCCGAGCTACTGGAGTTTCCCTATCTGTGGCAGCAGACGGAATACGTCATGGGCGGCGGCTCGTCAAACTATATGTTCCTCGTGCTGGCCGCGAAGCAACTCTTGGACGGGACGCCATGAGCCAAAAAGCTCTGATTGCCATGAGCGGGGGCGTGGACAGCTCGGTGGCGGCGTATTTGATGAAGACGCGGGGCTTTGACTGCGCCGGGGCGACGATGAAGCTGTTCGGCAACGGGGATATCGGCCTCGGAGGGGACGACGTCTGCTGCTCGCTGGAAAGCGCGGAGGACGCGCGAAGCGTGGCCGATTCGCTCGGGCTGCCCTTTTATGTCTTCAACTTCGCCCCGGACTTCAAAAAACAGGTCGTCGGGCGGTTTGTCCGCGCCTACCAAAAGGGCGAGACGCCCAACCCCTGCGTAGACTGCAACCGCTACATCAAATTCGATAAGCTGCTTCGCCGCGCCAAAGAGCTTGACATGGATTACCTCGTCACCGGGCATTACGCGCGGATTGAGCGGGACGCCCGAACAGGAAAATATCTTCTGAAAAAGGCGGCCGATGAAACCAAAGACCAGAGCTATGTGCTGTACGCCCTGACGCAGGAGCAGTTGTCGCATATCCTGTTTCCGCTTGGGGCCTATACCAAGGCCGAGATACGCGCCCTCGCCGCCGCGCAAGGGTTTGTCAACGCGGACAAGCGGGACAGTCAGGACATCTGCTTTGCGCCGGACGGCGATTACGCGGGGTTTATCGAGCGGCGCGCCGGCGCGCCGGCCGAACCCGGCGACTTTGTGGACGCGCGCGGCGGCGTGCTGGGCAGACACAAGGGCTTGATACGGTATACAATAGGCCAGCGGAAAGGGCTGGGCATTGCCTTCAAAACGCCGCTGTATGTGCTGTCAAAAGACACGGCGGCCAACACCGTCACCCTCGGCGGGGACGGCGAGCTATACACAAAAACGCTCGAAGCGTCCGAATTCAACTGGATTGCGGGAGACAAGCCGGACGCGCCCGTACGGGTCAAGGCAAAGGTGCGGTACAAGCACGCGGAGCAATGGGCCACGGCGGAGCAGGTGGGGGAGGACAGGGTTCGCGTCGTGTTTGACGAGCCGCAGCGGGCCATTGCCAAGGGTCAGGCGGCGGTGCTGTACGACGGCGATACCGTCGTGGGCGGCGGAACTATTCTATGACCAGCGCGACGGCTTCAATCTCAACGGCCGCGCCCCTCGGCAGGGCCAGCGCCGCCACGCAGGAGCGGGCAGGTTTCCCGGTGAAATATCGCGCGTAAACCGCGTTAAACGCGTCGAAATCGCCCATATTTGTCAAGTAACAGGTGGTCTTGATGACGCGGTCTAGGCTGCTGCCGGCTGCAACCAGCACCATTGCTAGATTTTTGATGGCCTGTTCGGCCTGCTCGGAAATATTGCCTCCAGCAAACTCTCCTGTGGATGGGAGGAGGGGGATTTGGCCGGAGGTGTAGACGATGCCGTTTTGGACGATGGCTTGGGAATAGGGGCCTATCGCGGACGGCGCCGCGTCGGTGGATACGATGCGCATGAAGGTAGCCTCCTTAAATCATATAGCTGTCCGCGCCCTTCGCGTAACAGTCAAGCATGTCCTGCAAGGTGACGCCGTCCAGATACCCGTTGACGACCTTGTATAGGCCCGTCCACACGGGAAGCGTCTTGCAGTCCCCGGCGCGGGCGCATTGGCTGACATCGTCCTCCAAGCAGGCGACCGGCGCGAGGCTGCCCTCCGTCACGCGTAAAATCTGGCCTACGGTATATTGATCCGGGGCCTTTGCCAGCATATATCCGCCCTGCTTGCCGCGGCTGGCGCGGAGAAAGTCGGACGTGTGGAGCAGGGAGACGATTTGCTCTAAATACTGCTTGGAAATTTCCTGCCGGAGGGCGATTTCTTTCAGCGAAATAAAGCCCCTGTCCCTATGCTCCGCTAAGTCCAGCAGCATCCGAAGCGCGTACCGCCCTTTGGTAGAGATTTTCATCCGCACCACCCGCACGTCTTAGAATATATCCCTATTATACCATAGTTTCCGTCTGTTTTCAAGGCCGGCCGGGGGTTTTCATAAAAGCGTCAACGGCGGCGCGTTCGATGGCGAGGCCGGTTTTGTGGCGGGCGAAAAAGGCTTGGAAGCCTTCGGCGTCGCGGGGGTCGGGCCGGACGACGGTTTGGCGGCCGGCGGCAAACACCCGGCTCTCAAGGAAGTCCTCAAGCGTTTCGCCGGCGCGCTTCAGCGACATATACGCCGCCAGCAGCGCGATGCCCCACGCGCCGCCCTCGCCCGCCGTTTCCGTGACGGCCACCGGGATGCCCAAAGCGCCCGCCATCAGGGTCTGCGCCGCTTTGTCGGTCTTGAACAGGCCGCCGTGTCCGGTGAGAAGCTCGGGGCGCACCCCTTCCCGCGAGGCCAGCAGTTCCATCCCGGCCGTCAGCGAGGTCATCGCGGAAAACAGGTGGGTGCGCATGAAGTTTGCCAGCGTGAAACGGCTGTCCGGCGGACGGGCGAACAGCGGGACGCCTTGGTCAAAGCCGGTCATATGCTCGCCGGAGACGTAATTGCAGTTAAACAGGCCGCCGCCGTCGGCGTCGCCCTCCAGCGCCTTGAGAAAGAGGCGATTGTACAGCTCCGGCAGCTCAAGCTCCGCGCCCATCAGGCCGAAAGCCTCGGCAAACAGGCCAATCCACGCGTCTACATCGGAGGCGCAGTTGTTGCTGTGGACGCAGGCGGACGGGCGCCCCGAGGGGGACGCCATGACGTCTATTTCCGGGTAAAACGCGGACAGGGGCTTGTCCAGCACGATATTCGCGAAAATCGACGTTCCCGCCGACACGTTTCCCGTGCGCGCCCTGACGCTGTTGGTGGCGGCCATGCCGGTGCCGGCGTCGCCCTCGGGCGGGCAAAGAGGCACGCCGGGGCGGAGCGTTCCCGTCGGGTCAATCAGCCTCGCGCCCTCCGCGGTCAGCGTCCCCGCGCGTTCGCCCGCGCTCAGCACCTTGGGCAGGAACTCCGTGATCCGCAGGCCAGACAGCGCCTCAAAGCGCGACGCCATCGCCGCGTCGTAGGTATCGCCGCAGAGCGGCATCATGCCCGACGCCTCGTTCATCCCGGCGGCCTTCTGTCCGGTCAGCGTCCAATGCACATACCCCGCCAGCGTGGTGAGGAACGAGAGGTCGCGGACATGCGGTTCTTTATTGAGGAACGCCTGATACAGGTGCGCCGCGCTCCACCGCTGCGGAAGGTTGAACGCAAACGCCTCGGAGAGGACGCCGGCCGCCTGTTCGGTGGAGGTGTTGCGCCATGTGCGGAAGGGGGCAAGCTGCCGCCCGCCGCCGTCAAACGGAAGATAGCCGTGCATCATCGCGGAGACGCCCATGCCGTCCAGCTCCGTCAGCGGCTGGCCGGTTGTATTCAGATAGTCCGCCGCCAGCTCGGCGTACGCGGATTGTATGCCCGTCCACGCGTCCTCAAGGCGGTATGTCCAATACCCGTCCTCAAAAAGATTTTCCCATCTGTGCGCGCCCGACGCCACGGGGGCGAAGGATTGGTCAATCAGCACCGCCTTGATGCGCGTCGAGCCCAGCTCAATGCCGAGATAAAGCCCCATTATGTTCTCCTCCTGCCCAGCGCTTTTTGCAGCGCCAGCGTCAGCGGCGCGGCTACGGTTACGGCAATGACGCCGTTTATCAGCGTTGTGACGGCGGGGGTGGCCAGCGATATCCACGCCTCGGCCGGGTACAGACCCTTTACGACGACGCCGTCCCAGAAAAATACCTGCGAGAGATACAGCGTGATGTAGGTGAGCTGTCCCGCCGCCGCGGCGGCGGTCATCCGCGCCATCTTGCCCCCGCGCGCGGACACCAGCCCGCACACAAAAGCGTGGGCAAAGCGGAAAACCAGCGTGAAGGGCCAATAGGCAATCAGGATGGGATGGGTCAGGTTGAAGACCATCCCGCCGATGCCCGCCGCCAGACCGCCCTTTACCGGGCCGAGCATCAGCCCCGCCATCAGAACGAAGATATTGCCGAGGTTGACGGCCGTGAAGCCGACCGGGGCGGGGATTTGGATGCGAAGCCACATCCCGCCGTATACAATCGCGGCGAACACGCCCACCTGCACAATATCGGTGGGCGCGATAAACCCTCTCTTTTTCTCCATCACGACACCTCCCATGCCGCTGTATCATACCATAAAATCCATGTCTTGACAACCGCTGAATTTTGCGGTATACTGCTTAACGTAGAATGGGGTGCTGCCGTCAGGCGGCTGAGAGGGCGCGAAACGCCGCGCTAAACCCTTATGACCGGAAGCGGATAATGCCGCCGTCGGGACGATAAGGACTACTGTGAAGACACCCCCATTTTAACGATTTGGAGGTGCGTTTTTATGGAAAAAGCAAAGCCCCGCGGCCACACCCACGCGATGGTGGAAGCCGCCGTCCTTGTCGCCATCGGTTTCGTCCTCAGCTATTTTCAGTTCGCCAGATGGGCGTATGGAGGCTCCGTTACGCCCGCGTCCATGCTGTTTATCCTGCTCATCGGCATCCGCCGGGGGCCCGCGTGGGGGCTGGGCGGCGCGCTGGTCTACGCCTGCCTGCAAATGCTTCAGGGCTTTTATCCGCCGCCGACGGAAACGCTTTTGTATTTCGTCATGGTTGTGCTGCTGGACTATGTCGTCGCGTTTAGCGTTTTGGGGTTGTCGGGGGTTTTCGGGAAGGTGAAAAACGGCGCCCTCTATGCCGTGCCGGTCTGTATAGCCCTGCGGTTTCTCTGCCATTTTGCGTCGGGTATCCTGATATGGGGCGTCTACGCCCCGGAAGGCACGCCCGTTTGGCTGTACTCCTTTACATACAACGGGTCGTATATGGGGATAGAGCTGCTCGTTTGCATGGTGGCGGCCGTGTCCCTGATGCGTTACGACAAAACGATTTTCGCTCGGCAGGGGTGATTTCTTGGGCGTCTTCGACGGCGTTTTGCTCGCGTCCGACATAGACGGCACGCTGCTCAACCATAGGCACGAGATGACGGCGCCGGTCAAAAGCGCGCTGGAATCGTTCGTTGCGCGGGGCGGGCTGTTTACCGTCGCCACCGGGCGCAGCCTCGCGGGAACCGCCGTCCTGCGCCCGCTGCTGCCGCTGACGGCGCCCGCCGTCCTTTCCAACGGCGCGTATATCTACGATTATCAGGCAGGGCGCGAGCTGCACGCCGAATGGCTGGCGGGGCCGTTTGAAGAAGCCCTTGCCGATATCCGCGCGCGCTTTCCCGGGCTGGGGACGGAGCTTCACCGGCCCGACCGCGTTTGGATACTGGACTATAACCGCTGGAATGAGGTTCATATGAACGCGGTGCGGTGCGTTTGCGAAAAAATCGGCGATTTGCGCCAAGCGCCGGCGCCGTGGCTCAAGATATTGCTGGTGGACGAGCCGGAGACGCTGCAAGCCGTCGCCGCGTACGCCGTCCCCAAATGGGGGGAGACGTTTTCCTTTTTATTCTCCGCCCCGTGCCTGCTGGAAATGCAAAACGCCGGCGTTGACAAGGCCGCGGGCGTTCAGACGCTTGCGCGGATGCTGCGCGTTGAGCGGCAAAACATTTACACCGTCGGCGACGCCGGCAACGACCTCGGAATGCTCCGCGCCTTCGAGTCCTTCGCCCCCGCGTCCGCAACCGCAGAAGCCCGCGCCGCCGCGACGCGCATCGTCCCCGGCTGCGACCAAGACGCGCTGGCGGCCGTCGTGCGGTTTTTGGAGGAACGGTACGGGTGAGGGGCTTTACAGGAAAGACTAAGGCCTATCAGATGAAGCACATCAGGAACATTATTATTCAATATAAATTGGGGGATGAGCTGAATGTATAAGTACGAAATCATCTTATACTGGAGCAGGGAGGACGACGCTTTCATCGCGGAGGTGCCGGAGCTTCCGGGCTGCTTCGCGGACGGCCAAACGCAGCGGCAGGCGCTTGAAACCCTCGATATTGTTATCGGAGAGTGGATTGAGACGGCGAAATCAATCGGGAGAAGTGTCCCCGAGCCCCGCGGAAGATTGAAATTTGCCTGAAGCCCCGTCCCCCGCCCGGAGGGCGGGGGGTTTTTTGCGGCGAAAAAAATTCTTGACAGTTCTGGGGAAGATGGTATATAATGGGAGCAGGCTTGTGCTCAAGCCCCTAAAAATAATGAAAGAGGTGTTTTCAACATGAAAAGCATAAAAAGATTCCTCGCGCTCGCACTCGCGTTGGCGCTGATTGCGTCAATGGGGCTCCCTGTGTCGGCTTACTGGAATCCTGCCGACGGGGTACTGGATTTCAGCGACCCACAGAGACATTATTTGACGTACGACCTCGACGGGTACTCCGGGTTTGGAGCTTTGGACTTCTATCAATACGTTGTCACGGGGACGAGCGGCTTAACCGACGTCCATCAAGGCCGTCCGCTGCTGAGTACAACGGGAAGCCTTTCCGTTACGTTTGACAATGCCAATTTGCAATCAGAAAGAAGCATATTATGGATGGCCAGAGCCCGAGAGTTCAACATCGGGGACGACCCGGCTGAAGTGACCCTTCATATCGTGGGCGAAAACTATTTTACAAAGGTAGGCGGGGGTCTCGACCCGATAGGCATAGACGCCAATGTAAACGTCAGCATCGTCGGCAACGGCACCTTGACCTTGAATGTGACCGACCCCGGTGAACATCAGTATTTTACCCTAAACCGTCAATTCAGAGAGGGCGCGCTTACCATTGCCCCTACCGTGACGGTCATTTGCCTGAACGGCCTTTTCGAGGGAGCGTCCGCGTCACCGCCCCCGCCGCCCACTGACCCCCTAGACAGCGCCGACACATGGGCGAAAGACCATATCATCTCCGCGCTGGCCAAGGGCTTCGTGCCCGAGGACATACAGGGCGACTACACCGACACCATCACCCGCCAAGAGTTTGCGCGGATGGCGGTGGAGTGGGTCAAATACGCGCTGGGCGAAACCGACCTTGACGCGATTGTCGCGGCGCACGGACTTCCCGAACGGGCGGGGCTGACGTTCGGCGACACGACCGATGCCAACATTCTGGCGGCGTACAGGCTGGGGATTACGGCAGGGGCGGTCGCGCCGACGGCTGACGTCCCCGGACAGTTCAACCCGAACGGGGATTTCACGCGCCAAGAGGCGGCGACGATGATAATGAACACCTGCCGCGCTATCGGCGCGGATACCAACAATCCCCCGACCGCCGACTTCGCCGATTTGAGCGCAACCGTAGGCTGGGCGCAGCCCGGTATCAACTTCGTCCGCGCTCACGGCATCATGTCCGGCGACGGCACCAACTTCAACCCGACGATTTCATACACCCGGCAAGAGAGCATCATCACCTTCAACAACATCGAACCGGACGAATTACCGTAGGGACGCGCATTGCGCGTCCGCCGCAAACCCCGCCGTGTCCGCGGGCGGCATATATGCCGCCCCTACAGGACACCCCGCCCGAGGGCGGGGTGTTTTTTTGTGAAAAATTCACTTCACCAGCAAAACCTTAAAGGGTTTATTTGTACGGATGCAGGTCATAATAACATTCAGCGAGCCGCGGGAAAAGCCGTCCCAGAGGACGAGGGTGAAGTCGCTTTCGGCGACGATTTGGGTGTTGCGGATGAGCGGCGCCTGACGGTCATAGGTTTTGTAATCGGGGCGGATGACGGTCAGGGGCAGGCCGCGCTCCAGCGCGTAGCGCTCGGCGAGCCGATCGACGCCGACCGCGCCGCCGCTGATGATTTCGCTCGCGCCAGACGGCATATGCTCCGTCAGTATCCCGTAACAGCGGCCGTCCAGCGACCGCGAGCCGACAACGGCTACACGCAAGGCTCATCCCTCCCGACGAAGGAATTATAGCACATATGCGAACGGTTGTACAGTCTAAATTTTGAGGTGGCGTCATGCGAAAAATCCCGGCTGTAATATTTTCTCTTTGGCTGCTTCTGCCGACCGCGCTGGCGGCCGGGCTTCCCGATACGGTCATCCCCGGCGGGCACACGCTGGGCGTGAAGCTGTTTACCGACGGGCTTTTGGTGGTGGGAATCGCGCCCGTGCAGACAGACGGCGGGCTGCTGTCCCCGGCCGAGGACGCGGGGCTGATGAACGGGGACATGATTACCCATATCCAGCGAAAGCCCGTGTCCACCATCCCGGAGCTGCAGAGCATCACGGACGCGCTGCGCGGCGAGGCGCTGGAGATATCCTATATCCGAAACGGGCGGATGCTTTCGGCGACCCTTCTTCCGGCCAAGGCCGCCCAAGACGGGCAGTACCGCATTGGCGTCTGGGTGCGCGACAGCATGTCGGGTATCGGTACGTTTACCTTTTATGACCCGGAAAGCGGGCTGTTCGGCGCGCTGGGTCACGGCATCAACGACGCCGAAACGGGGCGGCTCCTCCCAATGGGGTCGGGGTATGTGCTGTACAGCGAGGTGGAATCGGTGCGGGCCGGGCAGCCCGGCTCCCCGGGTGAGCTGAAAGGCGCGTTCCGCGACGACAGGCGTTACGGGCATCTGCTCAGAAACACCGAAACCGGCCTGTACGGCACCCTGCCAGACGCCGAGGCGCTTGGGCCGGGGGCGCACGGCGCCGTCCCGGTGGCAAAGGGCGGCGAGGTTAAAACAGGCGCGGCGTCCATCCTCTCCAACGTGAGCGGCGATAGGGTGGAGCGGTTTGACGCCGAAATTATCAAAATTTTTCCCGCCGAAAACGAGCCGCGCAACTTTATGATTCGCGTCACCGACGAGCGCCTGATTGGCCTGACCGGGGGCATTGTGCAGGGAATGAGCGGCAGCCCGGTGCTGCAAGACGGCAAGCTGGTGGGCGCCGTGACCCATGTGCTGATTAACGACCCCCGCCGCGGCTACGGCATCTTCGCCGAGTCCATGCTGCGCGCCGGCCAAGCCGCGCTGGACGCCGAAGCCTTCAGCGCGGCGGCTTGACGGGGGACGGTTATCTCGTAAGCGTCTGCTTTGCCGTTGCGGGCTTTTTGGCCGTCGCCGCCAACCACAGCTCAATCGTTCCCGTGACGCTTAGCACATCCACGTCGGCCTTTGTCGCGTACAGCGCAGGCTCGCCGCCGTTGATGCTGACATATGTCCCCGCCTTGACCTTGATAATCGCGGTGGCCGGATTGCTGCCCTTCTCCGCCTTGGCGGTCACCTTGAAGCTGGGCGTTTTCTGCTCGCCGGCGACGTTGATTTTCTTTGCCTTTCCGGCCGCCGTATATTCCCCGTTCGCCGACGGCCCTGACGGCGCCGTGCGGATAAAATAGGTCGTCTTCGCCGGCTTTGCGCCGGTCAGCGCCACCACGGGGATGCCGTTCGCCGCGCCGGAGAAGAATTGCCCGTATCCGTTTGCGTCCACCGTCTTTCCCGAAGCGACGCCGACTTGTATGTTTTCTTTAACCGCCGCCGTGCCGTTTTTCTCAGTCAGCACCCACGCGCCGGGCGTCGCGCCTGTCGCGTCGGCGGCGATTGCATAGTTTATGACAAGTTTTAGAGCGGTGGGGCGCTTGTTGATTTTCGCAAACGCGATGATGTTATGCTCGTTGCCGCTGCCTTGCGGCTTTTTTGCGTTTTTGTTGTAGTCCTTCGTACACAGCCAAAGCTCCATGCCCTTATTGAGCATTTTAATCACCTGAGCCTCGGTCAAGCTCCCCGCTTTCCATGTCATGCCGCCGTCTGTGCTGTAGGCTTCGATTGTGTGCCCGGCGGGTATATTGAATGTTTCTCTGGTTAGATTAATCTCCGCCCCCGAAAGAAGCGCCGCGTCGGCGGGGACTTCCTTGCCGCTCTTGAAGGAAAACGTCTTGCCGGGGACGACGACTTCGTCCGCGCTGTAGTCAATACCGGAGCCGCCAGCGGCAGGAGGATTGCAAATCTCACAGTCCGGGTCTTGACAAGCATCAGGCTTATGTTCCTCGTCCTCGTCTTCACACACACAAGGCTCTTCATCGCAGACATCACACGTCACCGGGGGCGGGGGGGAGCGCTGCGGATCGAATCTGAAGTCGTAGTCGTCCCATGTGCCGGTAAAGCCAATGACGGCGGCTTCGTTGGGGAGATAGTTGTTTTGCACCCAGAGACGAGATGTTAGAGGCAGATCAGTCACGTCCAGTGTTTTCAGTTGATTGTTGGACACAACAAGGTCTGTCAGCTCGGTGTTTTTGCTCACGTCCAGTGTTTTCAGTTGGTTGTTGGACACCCAAAGGTATGTCAGCGCGGTGTTGTTGCGCACGTCCAGCTCGGTCAGTTGGTTGTTGTCCACCCCAAGACTTGTCAGCTCGGTGTTGTTACTCACGTCCAGTGTGGTCAGTCGGTTGTCGTGCGCATGAAGCTCTATCAGCGCGGTATTGTTGCTCACGTCCAGCGCGGTCAGTTGGTTGTTGTGCGCATGAAGGTATGCCAGCGCGGTATTGTTGCTCACGTCCAGCTCGGTCAGTTGGCTGACTCCCACCTGAAGCCATGTCAGCGCGGTGTTGTTGCTCACATCCAGCTCGGTCAGTTGGGTGTAGCCCACACCAAGGTACCACAGCTCGGCGTTATTGCGCACGTCCAGCTCGGTCAGTTGGTTGTTGTACACATTAAGGTCTGTCAGCGCAGTGTTTTTGCTCACGTCCAGTGTGGTCAGTTGGTTGCTGGACACATTAAGGTCTGTCAGCGCAGTGTTTTTGCTCACGTCCAGTGTGGTCAGTTGGTTGCTGGACACATGAAGGTCTCTCAGCGCAGTGTTGTTGCTTACGTCGATTGTGGTCAGTTTGTTGTTGAACGCCCAAAGCCATGTCAGCGCGGTGTTGTTGCTCACATCCAGCTCGGTCAGTTGGTTGTAGCCCACATGAAGGTGTGTCAGCGCGGTGAAATATTCAATGCCGGTCAAGTCGGCAATACTTGTGGACGTTACAATAAGCATTGTAATCCCCGCCACATCCGAAGCAAAAATATTCCCCGTCGGTTTGCCGATGACTTCCCGTACAAACGCCTCGAAGTTGGCATCAGGGAAGGTAATGACCTCGTCCAAGGCCACCGCCGGGATTGCGGGGAGAAACGTCAGAGTTACAGCCAGCGCGAGAAGCAACGAAAAGAATCTTTTTTTCATGGGTATAAACCCCTTTGCAAAAATATTTCTACAGCCCAAAAAAGCCGCCTCGGGAGCCGGCTTGCGCGGATTTCGCACACACAAAAACACACGCCGAAGGTGCGGCGGAAACCGCCATTGAACCTTACGACGTGCGCGAATAATCGCGGACATGACCGACCCGGCAGGATTTGCAAAACTCACCGCTTGAAAAAAAGCAACGCAGAGGGTATAATAATAGTGTTCTCGCGGCGCCGGTGAAACGGTTGCGTAAGGTGGACCTGTCACCTTCGCAGGGCTTCGGTGCTGTTACACCAAAGTCTGCCGCGGGGGCTCTTTTTGCGCGTTTTGGCACAAGCCAGCTCCCAACAAGGCGATTATACAACAGGCGGAGAGGGGATGTCAAGGGGTTTTTGTGAGGATTGTGCGATTTTTAGCCGAAGATGGTCATTTGGGCGGTGGCGGGCATACCGCCGAGGGCTCCGGCGGCGCGCAGGGACTCGATGTGGGCCTTGGTGACGGGGCGGCAGCGGGAGAGGAGGTTGTCCTCGGCGAGGAAGGGGCCTTTGGCGCGCTGGGAGACGATGCTTCGCGACGCGCCTTCACCCAGACCGGAGACGGCCATGAGCGGGACGGAGATTCGGCCCGGCCCGGCGGGGGCGAAGCGCAGGGAGTCGGCGGTGTGGACGTTGAGCGGCTCGAAGGTGATGCCGCGGAGCAGCATTTCGTAGACGACCTCCAGCACGACGGCCTTGTCCTGCTCGGTCTTGGAGGCTTCCTTGTCCTGCTCGATGCGCTTGATGGCAAGCTTGACGGCGGCGGCGTCCCCGCGGCAGCTTTCGTAGGTGAAGTCGCTGATTTTCAGCGTGAAGTAGACGGCGTAAAACGCCTCCGGCCTGTGCGCCTTAAACCACGCGATGCGGGCGCTCATCATGGCGTAGGCGGCGGCGTGCGCCTTGGGGAAGAGGTAGCGGATGGCCTTGCAGGAGGCGATGTACCAGTCCGGGACGTCGGCCGCGCGCATGGCTCCTTCCCATTCGGGCGTGAGGCCATAGCCCTTGCGGACGCTCTCGCTGATGGAAAAGCTGAGCTTGTCGGCCAGCCCGCCGGCAATGAGATAGAGCGTGATGTCGTCGCGGGCGCAGATGACGTCGCGCAGCGTGGCCTTGCCGTCGTCAATCAGCTTTTCGGCGTTTCCGCGCCACACATTTTCCCCGTGCGACAGCCCGGAGATGCGCACCAGCTCGTCGAAGGTGGAGGGCTTGGTTTTTTGCAGCATACCGCGCACGAAGCGGGTGCCGTATTCGGGGATGCCGGCGGCGCCGACCGGGCCGAGCAGGTCGTCGTTTTCAAAGCCCAGCGCCTTGGTTGAGGAAAACAGGCTCATGGCGACCGGGTCGTTGAGCGGCACCTTTTGCCCGTTTTCGCCGGTCAGCTCCTCCAGATGACGGATGAAGGTGGGGCAGTCATGGCCGAGGATATCGAGCTTGAGCAGATTGTCTTTGATGGCGTCGTAGTCGAAATGGGTGCAGACGGTGCCGTCTTTCTTGTTCGCGGCGCGGTGGACGGGGCAGAAATCATAGATTTCATATTCCCTCGGGACGATGACCATCCCGCCGGCGTGCTGCCCGGTGGTTGTCTTGACGCCCTCGCAGCCCTTGGCCAGCCGTTTCCATTCGGCGTCGGACACCGTTTTCCCGGTGGTTTCCAAATATTTGCGCGCGTAGCCCAGCGCGTTTTTCTCTTGGATGGTGGTAATCGTGCAGGCGCGGAATACCTTATCCGCGCCGAACAGCTCGATGGTGTGCGCCATCGCGCGGTCTTGGTATTCGCCGGAGAAATTGAGGTCGATGTCCGGCGTCTTGTCGGCGTCGAAGCCCATAAAGGTGGCGAACGGGATGTCAAAGCCGTCTTTCTCAAGGGCCGTTCCGCAGGCGGGGCAGTCCTTGTCCGGCAAATCGATGCCGCAGCAGCCGTCCGGTGTAAAGTCGGAGAGCTTACAGGTTGGGCAGCGGTAATGCGGGGGCAGGGCGTTGATTTCGGTGATGCCCGCGAAATATGCCGCGATGCTGGAGCCGACCGAGCCGCGCGAGCCGACCAGATACCCGTGTTCCATGCTTCGCCGCACCAGATTCTGAGACGCGGTGTAGACGGTTTCGTGCCCCTTGCCGATGATGGAGCTTATCTCCTTCTCCAGCCGCGCCTCGATAAAGGACGGCAGCGGGTCGCCGTACAGCTCGGTCGCGCGGGCAAAGGCCGAGCCGCGCAGCTCCTCGGCGCTGCCCTCAAGGCGGGGGATAAACTCGCCCTCCGGCACCGGGCGCACATCGCCGACCCACCCGGCCACTGTGTTCGGGGCGCCGACGACCACCTCCAAGGCCGTTTCCTCCCCCAGATACGAAAACTCCTCCAGCATTTCCGCGGTGGTTTTGAAATACAGCGGCAGCGCTTCGTCGTGCGACATATTCATGTTGGCGAGCAGCACGTCGCGGTATATCTCGTCCTCCGGGTCTAAAAAATGCACGTCGCCGGTGGCGCAGACGGGCTTGTCCAGCTCCCGTCCCAGCCGGACGACCGCGCGGTTGAAGCCGCGAAGGGCTTCCTCGTCCCCGGCGTGTCCGTCGGCGATGAGGAAAAAGTTGTTGCAGATGGGCTGTATTTCTAAGTAATCATAAAAGGAAGCGATTTTCAGCGTTTCGTCCCACGGGATGCCGTCGCGGACGGCGGTGAACACTTCGCCGCTCTCGCAGGCCGCGCCCACAATCAGCCCCTCGCGGTGCCGCTCTAAAAGCTCCCGCGTCATCCGCGGGCGGCGGTAGAAATGCTCAAGATGGGCGAGGGAGACGAGCTTGTAGAGGTTGCGCAGCCCCGCCTGCGAGCGGGCAATCAGGATGATGTGAAACGCCTTTTCCTTGCCCTCCGGCGGGGCCAGATACCCCTCGATTCCATACAGCACCTTGATGCCGTGCTTTTTCCCGGCGGTCATCGCGTCCGGGAAGGCGTGGCAGACGCCGTGGTCGGTGACGGCCACGGCGGGATGCCCCCAGCGCGCCGCCAAGGCGATGGCCTCGGAAACGGAGGTGGTGGCGTCCTTTTCGCTCATTCGGGTGTGCAGATGCAGCTCCACCCGCTTTTGCGCCGCCTTGTCCTCGCGGCGCGGCGCGTCCGCCGTTTCGGCGCAGGACGCCGCCAACACCCATTCCTCGCGCTCCATGACCGTATAGGACTCCATCTCGCCGTATACGGTGACATGCCCTTTGCCTTTACAGACGTCTTCGAGCCGTTTTTCCAGCCCGGGCGGAGCCTTGCCCTTTTCAAAAACGCATCGGACGCAGACCGAGCCTGTGCCGTCCGTGACGTAAAACTCCATGACGACGGCCCGCTGCCAGCGGTTTTGCACCCGCGCCCGCTGTTCCCGCGTCTCGCCCAGCGAGAAAACCCGTCCCCGCACGCAAGCCTTGGCCTTCTCCCTCGGCAGCGTGTCGATATCGGTCACGGTCAGGCGGGGCGGCTTGCCGAATAAGATTTCCTTTGTCCCGGCGGGGGGAGACGGGCTCACCCTCCGCGCCGCCGCGGGCGGCGGCGCGAAGACCACCTCCGCCGCCGCAAGCCCCATCGCGTCCCGGATACGCCGCGCCGCGCCCGCCGCCCAGCCCGGAACGGGTTCGGCACCCGCCAGCTCCACCGTCAAACGGTTTTCCTCCCGCCGGACGCGCAGGGATTGAATCACAGGGTCAAACCCCCCGTCCGGGAGACTGGAGGGGAATACCTCGGAAAATCGTTTGCTGCTCAACGCGCTTGCTCCTTTTGCGGCATTGACAAAACGCCGCGTATGTATTATAACTACAGACAAAGGGGGCTGAAACCGTGGAGAATCAAAAAGAACAAAAAAGCGCGGACGCGCGGCAGACGGCGGGCGGCGGCCGGGCGGGGCATATCGCGTTTGCTCTGACGGGGATGGCCCTGCTTGCGGACGCCGTGCTGTATGCTTACGGAATACGGTGGATTGAGTATCCCGGCAATACGCTGGTCATCCTGACCGCCTGTTTTGGCTTATATGCTGTCTGGATGTACGCGGTTACATACCGGCCGGGTCAAAAAACGTCCTTTGCGGGGTTTGCGAGAGCTTTGGCCGGGGTGGCAATCGGATTATTCCTGCACCGCGCGCTCAATCGGATTGAATCCCCCGGCGGCGGGATCGGCGCCGCCGTTTTTGCCATAACAATCATCTTCACGGCCATGCTTCTCGCGTTCTTGCTTGTGGCCGCCGTGAGGAAAATCGCGGAACGGAAAGCCCGAGAGGGCTAACCCCGTTCCTCCGCCAGCCTCAGCGCTTCGCTGACCAGCACCGCCACAATCTCCGACTCGTCTATCCGACCCGCGATCTCGCCCTTGCGGAACAGCACGGCTTGTCCGTGTCCGTCCGGGGCGACGCCGGCGTCGGCTTCCCGCGCTTCGCCGGGGCCGTTGACGACGCAGCCCATCACGGCGAGTTTGATAGTTGATAGTTGATAGTTGATAGTTGATAGTTGGGTTTCAAGTTCGGTGGCGAGGGAGGTTACGTTGAGGGCGCTGCGGGCGCATTGGGGGCAGGAGATGATTTCGACGCCGCCTTTTCGCAGGCCGACGGCTTTCAGGAGCGCGATGGCGGCGCGCACCTCCTCAACGGGAGGGGCGGTCAGCGAGACGCGGACGGTGTCTCCGATGCCGTCCAGCAGCAGCGCGCCGATGCCGGCGGCGGATTTGATGACGCCGTGATAGCTTGTCCCCGCCTCGGTTACGCCGAGGTGCAGGGGGATGTCTGTTTTGCCCGCGGCCATACGGTTGACGGCGACGGTGTCGGGGACGTTGGACGCCTTGAACGACAGGCAGATATCGGTAAAGCCCATGTCCTCCAGCAGCTCCGCCTGCTCCAAGCCCGACAGCAGCATGGCCTCGCGCAGGCCGTGCCGTTCCATCAAGCCGCGCTTGACCGAGCCGCCGTTGACGCCGATGCGGATTGGAACCTTGCGCTCCGCGCACGCCTTGACGACCTCGCGCACCCGCTCCTTGGCGCCGATGTTGCCGGGGTTGACGCGGATTTTGGCGGCGCCGTTTTCCGCGGCGCGGACAGCCAGCTTATAGTCAAAGTGGATGTCGGCCACGACCGGAATGGGGCTTTTTGCGGCAATAACCTTCAGCGCGTCCGCCGCGTCCATATCGGGAATGCCGACGCGCGCGACGTCGCATCCGGCGCCGGCAAGCGCCTGTATCTGCCGCAGCGTCGCGGAAACGTCCCGGGTGTCGGTGTCGCACATCGACTGCACGGTCACCGGCGCGCCCCCGCCGATGAAGACGCCGCCGACGTTGATTTGACGAGTCATGGGCCACCTGCCTTTATGGAGGTCACTCCCCGCCCCCGGCGGGGAATGAGGCTAAAATCCCACCAGCCTCCGTATGTCGTTGAAGAAGATGAATATCATCAGCGCGAACAGCAGAATCATGGTGACGCCGTGGATGTATCCCTCAATTTTGCTGTTCAGCGGCTTGCCGCGCAGCTTGACCAACAGAACGGAAAAGAGGAGGAAGATAATCCGCCCGCCGTCCAGCGCCGGAATCGGCAGCAGATTGACCACCGCCAGATTGACCGCCACCAGCCCGGAAAGCTGTAGAAGCATACGAACCATATCGGCGACCCGGTTCGCTTCGTCGCTGATGACGTCGTTGACCACGCTGCCCAGACCCACCGGCCCCACAAGGTCGCCCGCCCCCGCGCTGCCGGAAATCAGGTCGCCCAGACTCATCCACACCAGACGCACAAAGCTGACGGTGGATGAGGCGGCGTGCTTGACGGAGTTCAGGAAGGTCAATTCCTCCCAGCCGATGACGACAAACCCGAAGCGCGTCCCGTCCTCAAGCTGCCGGGTGGCGTTTTCCACCGTGAAGCGCGTCCCGTCCCGCTCCATCACGAAGGTATAGGGCTTGTCGGCGTCGCGGTCGAGGAAGAGATAGAAATCGTTGAGGTTATAAATACGGCGGCCGTTGATGGAGTGGAAACGGTCGCCCACTTGGATTTGGCCGGCGTAGGGGAATTCCGGGTCCAGACTGTAAATGTCCGGCATCCGTATGGCGGGCATGGAGAGATAGAGCGCCAGAAAGAACAGAAAGCCAATCACGAAGTTCATCATGGAGCCGGAAATCAGCACAAAAGCCCTATATCGGGCGGGCTTGTTGCGGAAGTGCGCGGGGTCGTCGTTTTCCTCGTCCTCGCCCATATCGCAGAAGCCGCCGATGGGGAAGACGCGGAGGGAGAAAACCGTCCCCGCCGGTTCCCCGTTTTGGTTTTTCTTCTGCCGCCGGAAGAACGTCGGCCCCATGCCGATGGCAAACTCGCGCACGCGGATGCCGCTCAGCCGCGCCGCGACGTAATGCCCCAGCTCGTGTACCGTAATCAGTACGCCAAGGACGAGAATGATGATCAGCGCCGAGATGAAACCGGACATAATGTTACCTGCAATTCTCCACCGTTTGCAAAATATCGTCAACGGTGGGGTTTTTGATATACGGAGCGTTATCCATCGCCCGTTCTATACGCTCTGCAATATTTAGGAAGCCGCATTCCCCGCGCAGGAACGCCGCCGCCGCCGCTTCGCCCGCGCCGCAGAGTACGGCGCCCATGTTGCCGCCCTCCCGGGCGGCGCGTTCGGCCAGCGCCAGACAACGGAACGTCCCGCGGTCGGGCGGGGCGAAGGTCAGGCTGCCCAGAGCTGTGAAGTCGATAGGCTTTACAAGGCCGGGGAGCCGCCGGGGATAGGTCAGCGCGTACTGGATGGGCAGGCGCATATCGGGCAGCGCCATCTGCGCCATCACCGCACCGTCAGTATATTCCACCATCGAGTGGATGATACTCTCCGGGTGGAGGAGAACCTCGACTTTATCGGGCGGCAGGCCGAAAAGATGAACCGCCTCGATGACCTCCAGCCCCTTGTTGAGCAGCGTCGCCGAATCGAGCGTGACCTTGGCGCCCATAGCCCATGTGGGGTGCGCCAACGCCATCTCCGGCGTGACGCCGCGCAGCTTTTCCGCCGTATACCCCCGGAACGCGCCGCCGGAGGCGGTGAGGACGACGCGGGCGACCGCGTCACGCGGGGCGTCCGCCCCTCCGAGACACTGGAAAATCGCGCTGTGTTCGCTGTCTATCGGGATGATGCCCCGCTTGGCGGCGGACATTATCAGGCTCCCGCCGCAGACAAGGCTTTCCTTGTTGGCAAGGAGAAGGCCTTTACTCGCATCCAGCGCCGCCAGCGTGGGCCGCAGGCCGCTTACGCCGGACAGGGCGTTGACGACGGTATCCGCGCCGGGATAGGCCGCCGCCTCAAGGATGCTCTCCGCGCCGTAACGCACGGCGACCGGCGTGTCGGCAAGCGAAGCCTTCAGCCGCCGCCCGGCGTCCGCGTCGGATACGCAGACAAGCTCCGGCAGAAACCGTCTGGCCTGCGTCTCTAAACACTTAGTATTTCGCCCGGCGGTTAATACGGATGGTTTTATTCCAAGCGGCTCCATGACCTCCAGCGTCTGACAGCCAATCGAGCCGGTGGAGCCGAGCAGAACGGGCGTCACAGCGCCGTCTCCATAGCGGGCAGCAGGCGTATCAGAACCTCCAGCACCGGCGCCGCGAAGAGGAGACTGTCAAATCGGTCAAGCGCGCCGCCGTGTCCGGGGAGCAGGGAGCCGAAATCCTTGATGCTGAATTCGCGCTTGACAAGGCTCATCGAAAGGTCGCCCAGCATTCCCGCCGCGCCGCCCAGCAAACCGTAGAGCAGCAGCAGCGGGAGGGAAAAGGCGTTTCCGAAGACCGTCTGCTGCAAAAGCCCGTACCCCGCCATGCCGAGCAGGACGCCCGCCATACCGCCGGCCGCGCCCTCCCACGTTTTCTTGGGGCTGATGGGCGTGAGCTTGCGCCTGCCCCACAAAATGCCCGTGAAGTAGGCGCAGATGTCGCTCAGAATCGCGGCGATAAAGGGAAGGAGGATGTAATGCCGCCCGTTTGGCAGCGCCGCGACGCGGACGAGGGAGGAGAAAAAAAACGGAATCATCAGCGCGGCGAAAAAAACAGCGCTTATATGCGTAAACTGAAATTTGGCGCCGCCGGCAATCGCTTCGGCGAAAAGCAGGACGCAAAACCCCGTGATGAACGCGAGCGGAACCCAGTCCGCCGCGTCGGCCCACCGGGAGGCTTGGGCGCAGAAAACCCATAGGGGGATACAGGCGGAAAAGACGGCGGCATAGACGGCCGGCCGTTTGGAAGGAAGAAAGCCGGTTCCGGCCAGCAGCTCCCACACCGAAAGGGCGGAAACGGCGGAAACGGCGCACGCCAACGCCCAGTCCGGCGCGACATACAGCACCAGAGGCAGGAGAGGGAGTATGGCGATGGCTACCAAGATGCGCACAAGCACGTTTACAGGCCCCCGTATCGTCTGATTCTTTTAGAAAATCCCCGCAGAATCGCGGCAAGCTCCTTGACCGAAAAATCGGGCCACAGCGTTTTGGTGAAAAACAGCTCGGCATAGGCGAGCTGCCAGAGCAGGAAGTTGGACAGGCGCGTTTCGTCGCCGGTGCGGATGCAAAGGTCGGGGTCGGGGAGGAACGCCGTGTCGAGGTGGCGCTGGAAGTCGTCCTCAACGATGGCCTTCATTTCCTCAAAGGTCGAAAGGCGGATGAGGTCGCGGGTGGCGCGCACAATTTCGTCGCGCCCGCCGTAGTTGACGCAGATGTTGCACTGACAGCCCTCATATTTGCTGGACAGCGCCTCCGCTTTGTTGATTAGATTCTGTATATCCGCCGGCAGCGCCTTGATGTCGCCCAGAAACTTCAGCTTGACGCGGTCGCGCTCCATTGTTTCCAGCGATTCTTTGATGTAGCGGCGCAGAAGGTCATACACCGCGTCCACCTCCTCCGGCGGACGGGATTTTCTGTTTTCGGAGGAGAAGGCGTAGACGGTGAGGTATTGGATGCCGATGTCGCGGCAGAAGGTGGCGATGGTGCGGAAGGTTTCGGAGCCGGCGGCGTGGCCCGCCGTGCGGGGCAGCCCGCGCCGCTCCGCCCAGCGCCCGTTGCCGTCCATGATGACGGCAATATGGGCGGGGAGAACGTCGGGAAGCCTCGGGTTCAAACCTCCATCAGCTCCTTTTCTTTTTTGGCGGCGAGGGCGTCTATGTCCTTGATGGCTTTGTCGGTCAGCTCCTGAACCTCCCGTTCGGTGTCGCGGAGGTCGTCTTCGGTAATCTCGCTCTTTTTCTGCTGCTTTTTGTAGAGGTCGATGGCTTCGCGCCGGATGTTGCGGACGGCGACCTTGCTCTCCTCGCCGTATTTGTGAACCAGCTTGGTCAGCTCCTTGCGGCGCTCCTCGGTTAATTGCGGGAAGGCCAGACGGATGACCTTGCCGTCGTTGGACGGGTGGATGCCCAAATCGGAGGATTGGAGGGCTTTTTCGATGGGCTTGAGCAGCGCTGCGTCCCACGGCTGGATAATCAGCAGCCGCGGCTCGGGCGTGCTGACGGACGCGACCTGCGCGATGGGGGTGGCGGTTCCGTAATAGTCGACGGAGATGCGGTCGAGGACGGCGGCGCTGGCGCGCCCGGCGCGCAGGGTGGCGTAGTTGTTTCCGAGAAATGCCAGAGTCTTGGCAATCTTGCCCTCTATTTCGGGATAACTACCCATAAAAAACTCATCCTTTCTTATATCTTGTCTCTTATCTCTTAAATCTTATATCTTATATCTATCATCTAACCAACGTCCCCACCTTCTCCCCCATAACGGCCCGGTAGATGTTTTCCGGGTCGCTCAGGGCGAAGAGCAGGACGGGGATGTGGTTGTCGCGGGACAGGCTGGCGGCGGTGGCGTCCATCGCGGCGAGGTTGTCGCGGAGGAAATCGCCCGGCGACAGCTCGTCGTACTTTTGGGCGTCGGGGTTGATGCGCGGGTCGTCGTCGTATACGCCGTCCACATTTTTGGCCAGCAGGACGATGTCGGCGCCAATCTCGGCGCCGCGGAGGACGGCGGCGGTGTCGGTTGAGAAAAAGGGGTTGCCGGTGCCGCAGCCGAAGACGACAACCTTTCCCCGGTCAAGGTGCGCGATGGCGCGCAGGCGCACATACGGCTCGGCGAACGGGCGCATTTCGATGGCGGTCTGCACCCGAACCTCCACCCCGCGCGACTCCAAGACGTCGGCAAGGGCGAGGCAGTTGATGGCGGTGGCCAGCATCCCCATATGGTCGGCGCGCGTGCGGTCCATCTTGTCGGCCCCGTCCTTCGCCCCGCGCCATATGTTTCCCCCGCCGATGACGATGCCGATTTCCACGCCCTCGTCCAAGCAGCGCCTGAGTACGTCGCAGATACGGCCAATCACGTCGAAGGCGAGGACTTCGTTCCCCTTCCCGGCGATTGCCTCTCCGCTGATTTTAAGCAAAACCCGTTTATACAGCGGCCGCGCCATAAGCTCCCTCCTTTTGAATCGTATTGATGAATATTATACCACGATACGGCTCAGAGCGCAAGATAAGACTTGAAAAGTTGAGGGCGCGCGTGCTACAATAGCGGCAGACAAACGCGGTACAACACTTGAAAAGGATGATGGATTTTGGCTCTCGCGTATGAAAGCGTACTGGCGCATGAATTCGGCTGCAAGGCCGCGCACGCCGCCGCCGTAATCGGGCTGATTGACGGCGGCAACACCATCCCCTTCATCGCCCGCTATCGCAAGGAACAGCACGGCGCGATGGACGACCAAAAGCTGCGCGAGCTGGCCGACCGCCTGCAATATCTGCGGAACCTCGACAAGCGCAAGCAGGAGGTGCTGGACGCCATTGAGGCCCAAGGCAAGCTGACCGAGGAGCTGAGGGCCGCCGTCGAAGGGGCGCGGACGCTGGCCGTGGTGGAAGACCTGTACCGTCCCTATAAGCAGAAGCGCCGCACCCGCGCCACCGTGGCAAGGGAGCAGGGCTTGGAGCCGTTGGCGGAATGGCTGCTGGAGCAGGGCGCCGGAGACCCGGCCGAGCTGGCGGAGGCCTTCATCGACGGGGAAAAGGGCCTGCCCGACGCCGAAAGCTGCCTTGCCGGCGCGTGTGATATCTTGGCCGAGGACTTTGCCGACGACGCGGCGCTCCGGGCGAAGCTGCGCCCCCTGCTGTTCAGGGAGGGCGTGCTGTGTTCGGAAAAGGCGGGCGACGGCGGCGCCGTGTACGAGCAGTATTACGATTTTGAGGAACCCCTGAACCGCGTCCAGCACCACCGGATTCTGGCCATCAACCGCGGCGAGAAGGAGGGCGCGCTCAAGGTCGCTCTCCGCGCGCCGCATATTGACGCCGTGGCGCTGATGGAGGACGCGTTTATGCGGCGCGGCGGCGCGCCCGCGTCGGCCTATGTGCAGCGCGCCGTCGCGGACAGTTGGAGCCGGCTGCTCTTCCCCTCCCTCGAGCGGGAATTGCGCTCAGGCTTTACCGACCGGGCGCAGGAGCAGGCCATCAGGATGTTTTCCGTCAACCTCAAGCAGCTTCTCATGCAGCCGCCGGTGCGCGGGCGGGTCATTCTGGCCGTAGACCCCGCTTACCGCACCGGCTGCAAATGCGCCGTCATCGACGAAACCGGGCTGGTGCTGGATACCGCCGTCGTCTACCCCACGCCGCCGCAGTCCAAGCCCGAAGAGGCCGCGGCGGTGCTGAAAAGGCTGATTGCCAAGCATAAGGTCACCGTCGTCGCCATCGGCAACGGTACGGCGTCGAGGGAAACGGAGATGTTTGTCGCGGGCCTCATCAAAGACATGCCGGGCATGGCGTATACGATGGTCAACGAGGCCGGGGCGTCGGTCTATTCGGCAAGCAAGCTGGCGGCGGAGGAGTTCCCGCAGTTCGACGTCTCCCTCCGCTCCGCCGTATCCATCGCGCGCCGCCTGCAAGACCCGCTGGCGGAGCTGGTGAAGGTAGACCCCAAGTCGATCGGCGTGGGGCAGTATCAGCACGATATGCCCCCGGCGCGCTTGGCCCATTCGCTGGACGGCGTGGTGGAGGACTGCGTCAATACCGTCGGCGTGGACGTCAACGTGGCTTCCGCGCCGCTGCTGGCGCGGGTGGCGGGCTTAAACGCGGCCGCGGCGAAGAATGTGGTGAAATACCGCGAGGAAAACGGCGCTTACCCCGACCGCAGGGCCCTGCTCAAGGTACCCAAGCTCGGCCCCAAGGCGTATGAGCAGTGCGCGGGGTTTTTGCGCGTCCCGGAAGGGAAAAACGTGCTGGACAACACCTCGGTTCACCCCGAATCCTACAAAGCCGCCAAGGATTTGCTCGCCATTTTCGGCCTGAGCCTCGGCGACGTGGGGAAGATGCCGCCCCTCCATGAGTGGATAGAGGAGCGGGGCGAGGAAACGGTGGCACGGACGGTGGGCGTCGGCGTCCATACCCTGCGCGACATCGCCCTCTCCCTGCAAAAGCCGGGCCGCGACCCGCGTGACGAGCTGCCCCCCACCCAGCTCCGCACCGACGTGATGGATATGAACGACCTGAAGCCGGGCATGACGCTCGCCGGCACCGTGCGGAACGTCATCGACTTCGGCGCCTTCGTCGATATCGGCGTCCATCAGGACGGCCTCGTGCATATCTCGCAGATGGCCGACCGCTACATCCGCCACCCCGGCGAGGTCGTCAGGGTGGGCGACGCCGTCACCGTCACCGTGCTGGACGTGGACACGCGGAAGAAGCGAATCTCGCTGACGATGAAGACCGGGTGAGGACAGCAAAAAGCCCCGCCGCCCCGGCGAGACCGTATGCAAACGGGCGGCTATCTGCCGCCCGTCCATTTCTCCTATGATACCATTATACCACAGTACCAGCTATTGTCAACTATGTTTTTTTTGAGCCGGTTTTTGACGCCCGTGCCTCCCGAAACCCAGCTCATTTCCCGTGGACGGCTAAAGGAACGAACATTTGTGCTAAAAACAGGCGTTTCGTGTTATGTTCGATATGTTACAAAAGTATTAAATCTTTCAGGCGGGCGGGGGCTTTTCGGCGGCGCGCTTTTCGGGCTTCCGCCGCTGCGAGAGCAATATGCTGAACAGAATGACGGCGGCGCCGAGGGTCTTGCGGGGCGTCATCAGCTCGCCGAGGAAGACGGCTTCGCCGAGCGCGGCGAACGGGGCTTCGAGGGAGAAGATGACGGCGGCCTGCGACGGCCCGACCCCGCGCTGGCCAAAGACTTGCAGGGTATAGGCAAAGCCTGACGCCACGACGCCGCCGAACAGCAGCACGCCCAGCCCGTCGGCCAGCCCCTGCGGGGTGACGTCCTCAAAGATAAACGCGGCGGCGACGCAGAGAGCCGAGCAGACGGCAAACTGAACGGCGGCGAAACGGATGGGGTGGATGGACGCGGCGAAACGGTCAATCAGCAGAATGTGAACCGCCCAGAACACCGCGCACAGCACCAGCAGCAAATCGCTGAGCTGCGCCGCCGCCAAGCCGCCCGTCCCCACGCTGAGGAGCGCCAGCCCGCCGAACGCCAGCACGGCGCACAGCCATACCAGAGGCCGGGTCTTGCGCCCCAGCGCCAGCCCCAGTATGGGGACAAAGATGATGTACATGCCGGTGATGAAGCCCGCCTCGCCCGCCGAGCTGGGCGACTGGCTGAGCAGGATGCCGAACTGCTGCAAATTGGACGCGAAAAACAGCACGCCGCCCCCCGCCAGCCCGGTCAGCAGGGTGAGCCTGCCCTTGGCCGGGTCGCGTTTTTCAAAAAGCCGCGCCGCCGGCAGCAGGGCAAACGCCCCCAAGGCAAACCGGAAGCCATTGTAGGTAAACGCGCCCATATAATCCCCGGCGACCTTCTGCGTCACAAACGAGACGCCCCAAATCGCCGAAGCGAGGAAAAGACACCCCGCCGCGAAAGCGCGGGGAGAAACGCGCTTCATCATCCCCCGCACCCCCCAAAACACGTCAAATTCCACACCGCTACACTATACCATGTTTCCCCCGCCGTGTAAATACGGCGTTTCCGGGAATACTACCCCTCAAAACAAGGAGGGTTGCTCTATGCGTAAAAAACACAAACAGCTTTTGGCCGTGGCTCTTGCCGCGGCGGTCATGCTGATTCCGCACGCGGCGGCGGCGAGCGCGGCGCCTCATATCGGCGCGGACGCGAGCTATGAGGAGCCATACGGCTTGATTTTTGACGCCGCCACCGGCAAACTGCACCTGAATATCAGCAACAGCGACGACCCCGCAGACCCTGCCAACCTTGAATATACCGGGCAAACGGGCAAATGGTCGGGCGCGCCGGGCGTTCTCCGGCTGGACGGCTTTGTGTGGGACACCCGGGGCGAGAAGGCTTTGACCGTCGCCAACGGGACGGTTGCCATCGAGCTGTCGGCGGGGAGCGTAAACCGTCTCGCGTCCCTCTGCGCCTCCGCGCCGCTCACGTACGGCTTGGGGAATTTGGGCGGGGCCATCGTCGTCAGCGGGGAAGGGGAGCTTAATGTCACGGGCGGGCCGGCGGTTTTTTCCAGCTACGGCGCGGTGACGAACAGCGGCATCATTCTGGACGGCGGGACGCTGCGCCTGAAAGCCGGGGAGAGCGCGGTCAGCCGCGGCTTTGCCGGCCCCTATATCACCGTGAACAAAGGCGTCCTCTCGGCGGCGGGGGACACAACGGCGATGGAGCTTCAATGGCTTGACCTGCCCGACGTCTACACCTATTGGGCCAGCCCGGACAACGCCGACCCCGGCGGCGCGGGGATAACCTACGTCAACGGCGGCGTCCCCTTCACCGTCAGCCCGAACTATAAATTTGTGAAAATCCAATCGCCGCCCGCCCCGCCCGCCGCAAAATAACCGGCCGGCGCTCCGCGCCCAAAAAAAATCTTGACAAGCGGTCGGCAATGCTGTATACTTCAGAATTGAACAAAGACGTTCATCAGATGATGCAACGCTTAGGGGAAACTCCCCGGCGCGCATCATACGGTGGACGTCTTTACCTGTCGTTGGGGAGGGATGCCGCAATGCGGCGAGAAGGAGACGTCAGAATCCCGTCCGGCTGCGCCATATCGGGGTTTATCAACAAATCGGGCGGACGGCTGAGCGGAGAGACCATCATCAAGTCCATCGCCGTCATGCGCGACCGCTCAAACGGCTTGGGCGGCGGCTTCGCGGCGTACGGCATTTACCCGGAATACAAGGACTGCTACGCCCTGCATATGTTTTACGATTCGCCGGCGGCCAAAAAAGAATGCGAGGACTTTTTGGAGCGGCACTTCGACATCGTCAACCTCTCCAAAATCCCGACGCGGAAAATCAAGGAGATTACCGACGAGCCGTTAATCTGGCGGTACTTTGTCACGCCGCTGCCCACAAAGCTCGCCGACAGCCAGCTTGACGAGCGCGAGTTCACCGCCAAATGCGTCTTTCGGATTAACACAAGAATCGGCGGCGCGTATGTCTTCTCCGGCGGGAAGAATATGGGCGTGTTTAAGGCGGTGGGGTTTCCCGAGGATGTGGGGCGGTTTTATAAGCTGGAGGAATACGAGGGCTGGTGCTTCACGGCGCACGGGCGCTACCCCACGAATACGCCGGGCTGGTGGGGCGGCGCGCACCCGTTCGCGCTGCTGGATTATTCGGTGGTGCATAACGGCGAGATATCCTCCTACGACGCCAACCGCCGCGCCATTGAGATGTACGGCTACAAATGCACCCTCCAAACCGACACGGAGGTCATCACCTACATCATCGACTACCTCCACAGGAAAAAAGGGCTTACCCTGCGGGAGATTTCCTCGGTCATCGCCGCCCCGTTCTGGCAAACCATCGCCAAGATGCCGCCGGAGGAGCGGGAGACGCACGAATATCTGCGGGTGGCGTTCTCCGCGCAGCTCATCACCGGCCCGTTTTCCATCCTCGTCGGCTTTGAGGGCGGCCTAATGGCCCTGAACGACCGGCTGAAGCTGCGGAGCATGGTGGTCGGGGAAAAGGGGGAGATGGTCTATATCGCCAGCGAGGAGGCGGCCATCCGGGCCATCGAGCCGGATTTAGACGCGGTGTGGGCTCCCAAGGGCGGGCAGCCGGTGATTGTCCGCTTGAACGGAGGTGAGGAAGCATGGCGGTGAACTTTGTCTATCCCGAATATGAGGCCGTGAGAAATCCCGACCGCTGCATCGCCTGCCGCGCCTGCGAGCGCCAATGCGCCAACGGGGCGCACGAATACCTCGCCGACGCCGATAAAATGGTCTGCGACGACGCCAAATGCGTCAACTGCCACCGCTGCGTCGCGCTCTGCCCGACCCGCGCGCTGAAAATCGTCAGGAGCGGCAATACATACAAAGAAAACTTCAACTGGAACGCCAAAACCGTTGACGAGCTGTATAAGCAGGCCGGGAGCGGCGGCGTGCTGCTGTCCGGGATGGGCAACCCGTGCGATTACCCGGTCTACTTCGACAAGATCCTGCTGAACGCCTCTCAGGTCACCAACCCCTCCATCGACCCCCTCCGCGAGCCGATGGAGACGCGGGTTTTCCTCGGCGCGAAGCCGCAAACGGTTGAGCGGGACGAAAACGGGAGGCTCAAAAACAACCTGCCCCCCCAGCTTTCCCTGTCCATGCCGGTGATGTTTTCCGCCATGAGCTACGGTTCCCTGAGCTACAACGCCCACGAAAGCCTCGCGCGGGCGGCGGAGGAGATGGGCGTCCTCTACAACACCGGCGAGGGCGGCCTGCACGAAAACTTTTACCGATACGGCGCGAACACCATCGTACAGGTGGCGTCGGGACGCTTCGGCGTCCACCCGCACTACCTGAACAGCGGCGCGGCGATTGAAATCAAAATGGGGCAGGGCGCCAAGCCCGGCATCGGCGGCCATCTGCCGGGGACGAAGATTGTCGGCGACATCTCCCGCACGAGGATGATTCCCGAAGGCAGCGACGCCATCTCCCCCGCGCCCCACCACGACATTTACTCCATTGAAGACCTGCGGCAGCTTGTGTATTCGCTCAAGGAAGCCTCCGGCTTCAAAAAGCCGGTCATCGTCAAAATCGCGGCCGTCCACAATGTGGCCGCCATCGCCAGCGGCATCGCCCGAAGCGGCGCCGATATCATCGCCATCGACGGCTTTCGCGGAGGCACCGGCGCCGCGCCGACCCGTATGCGCGACCATGTGGGCATTCCCATAGAGCTTGCGCTGGCGGGCGTGGACAAGCGGCTCAGGGACGAGGGGATACGCGACAGCGTCTCCATTGTCGTCGGCGGCAGCATCCGTTCCAGCGCCGACATTGTCAAGGCCATCGCGCTGGGCGCGGACTGCGCGTATATCGGGACGGGGGCGCTGCTGGCGCTGGGCTGCCACCTGTGCAGAACCTGCTACGCCGGCAAATGCAACTGGGGCATCGCCACGCAGATCCCCGAGCTGGTCAAACGCCTCAACCCGGATCTCGGGCATAAGCGCCTCGTCAATCTGCTGACCGCTTGGCGGCACGAGATTAAGGAAATGATGGGCGGCATGGGCATCAACTCCATCGAAAGCCTCAAGGGCAACCGCCTGATGCTCCGCGGCGTGGGGCTGAACGAAAAGGAACTCGGGATTCTGGGCATCAAGCACGCGGGCGAATAGATAAGCGGGCGAACCGATTAAAGGAGGGCAAGAGGATGGACACCGTATTGCGGGAGGGCAAATCCAAAATCATCTGCGCCGGGCCGGACGGCGGGAGCCTGATTCTCCGCTACAAGGACACGGCCACGGCCTTCAACGGGGAAAAGAAGGAAGACCTCGCCGGGAAAGGCAAGCTGAACGCCGCCATCTCAAACCAACTTTACGCCTATCTGGCCGAAAACGGCGTTGAGACCCACCTGATAGAGGTTCTTGACGAAACCTCCGCGCTGGTGAGGAAGGCGGACATCGTCATGGTCGAGGTCATCGTCCGCAATGCCGCGGCGGGGAGCTTTTCCAAAAAATACGGCGTCCCGGAGGGAACTGCGCTGAAAAACACCGTCACGGAGTTCAGCTTAAAGGACGACGCGCTCGGCGACCCGATGATCAACGAAAGCCAGATTACCGCCCTCGGGCTGGCGGACGAACAGGAGCTGGCCTGCATGACGGGTCTGGCGCTCCGCGTCAACGGGCTGCTGTGCGCGCTCTTTGAAAAGGCGGGCGTCCGCCTGATTGACTTCAAGCTGGAATTTGGGCGGTACCAAGGCAGGCTCATCCTCTGCGACGAAATATCCCCCGATTCCTGCCGCCTTTGGGACGCGGACACAGAACAAAAACTGGACAAAGACCGTTTCCGCCGCGATTTGGGGGACGTCCTCGGCGGATACCGGGAAATTTTAAGGAGACTGCAAGATGTCCGACAGGTATGAAAACCCGCTGTGCGCGCGGTACGCGAGCGCCGACATGCAGCGCATCTTTTCCGACGACAACAAATTTTCCACATGGCGCAGGCTGTGGGTCGCGCTGGCGGAGAGCCAGCGGGAGCTGGGGCTGGATATCGGGGAGGAACCGCTTGCGGAAATGCGGGCGCATATCACCGACGTCAACTACGGCGCGGCGGCGAAGTATGAAGCCGAGACAAGGCATGACGTCATGGCGCACATCCTCGCCTACGGCGAGCAATGCCCCGCCGCCAAGCCCGTCATCCACCTCGGCGCGACCTCCTGCTACGTGGGCGACAACACCGACCTCCTCCTACAGCGCTCCGCCCTGCTGCGTATCCGAACGCTGCTGGTCAACGCCCTTGAAAGGCTGTATCGCTTCGCGGAGAAGCACAAAGCCCTGCCCTGTCTGGCGTACACGCATTTTCAAGCGGCGCAGCCGACCACGGCCGGCAAGCGGGCGGCGCTGTGGATGCAGGATTTCCTGCTTGACCTTGAGCAGCTTGACTTCACGCTGGGAAACCTAAAGCTCCTCGGCTGCAAAGGCACGACGGGTACGGGCGCGAGCTTTCTGGCCCTGTTTGACGGCGACCATGCCAAGGTGAAGGCGCTGGAACGGAAAATCGCCGCCAAGATGGGGGTGGAAGCGGTCTATCCCGTCAGCGGGCAGACCTATCCGCGCAAGGTTGACTATATCACGCTGTCGGTGCTGTCCGGGATTGCCCAGAGCGCGTATAAGTTTTCAAACGATATCCGGCTGCTCTCCCACCTCAAGGAGGTTGACGAGCCGTTTGAGAGCGGGCAGGTCGGCTCCAGCGCGATGGCGTATAAGCGAAACCCCATGCGGAGCGAACGCGTCGCGGCCCTTGCCCGTCTGGTGACGGCGGGCGCGCTCAATCCCGCGCTGACGGCAAGCGCGCAATGGCTGGAACGGACGCTGGACGATTCGGCAAACCGGCGGATTGTCATCCCGGAAGCGTTTCTGGCCGCGGACGGGATTCTCTCCCTCGTCATCAACATCGCCGGGGGGCTTACCGTCTACCCGAACGTGATGGCGAAGCATCTGGCGGAGGAACTGCCGTTTATGGCGACCGAAAACATTCTGATGCGCTGCGTCAAAAAAGGCGGCGACAGGCAAATTCTCCATGAGCGGCTCCGGCTGCACGCGGCGGAGGCGGGGAAAAGGGTGAAGCTGGACGGCGGGGAGAACGATTTGATGGCCCGCGTCGCGGCGGATCCGGCGTTTGATATGAGCGGGGACGAGATAAACGATTTGCTCCGCGCCGAAAACTTCACCGGCCGGGCGAAGGAGCAGACGGAGGAATTTTTGGCTGAAGTCCGGGCGGTGCTGGACGCGAACAAAGCCTTGCTGGGCGCGGATGTGCCAATAACGGTATGACAGGGGGGAAGGGCTATGCTTACAGCGGTGGTCGGAATCAACTGGGGCGACGAGGGCAAGGGGCGGATGGTCGATTTGCTGTCGGAGGGCTACGACGTCATCTGCCGGTATCAGGGCGGCAACAACGCCGGGCATACCGTCGTCAACGAAAAGGGCAGGTTTACCTTAAACCTCCTGCCGTCCGGCGTGCTGCGCGAAGGCACGGTCAACGTCATGGGCGCGGGGATGATGGTCAACATCGAGCATCTGTGCGGCGAAATCGCCGCGCTTGATCAAAAAGGCGTCGCCCTCACCCCCGACACGCTGAAAATCAGCGACAAAGCCTTTATCTGTCTGCCGTATCATGTGACGCAGGACATCATGGAGGAGGAGCGGCTGGGGGACAGGAAATACGGCTCCACGCGGCGCGGCATCGCCCCCGCTTACGGCGACAAAACCATGAAAAAGGGCCTGAGGATGGGCGATTTGCTGGAGGAGGGGACGCTCAAGGGCAAGCTCGCCGCCATCCTCGAATGGAAAAACCTCGCGCTCAAAGGCTACGGCTCGGGCAGGGCGGACTTGCTCGAATTGCTGCGCTGGCTCGGCGAATACGGCGCGAGGCTCCGCCCGTATATCACCGATACGTCGCGGGTGCTGTCCGACGCCGTCGGGAAGGCTCAAAAAATCCTGTTCGAGGCGCAGCTCGGCGCTCTGCGGGACATCGACTACGGCATTTATCCGTACACGACGTCCTCGCAAACGCTTGCCGCTTACGCGCCGATCGGCGCGGGCGTCCCGGGCGCGCGGCTCAACCGGGTCATCGGCGTGATGAAAGCCTATTCAAGCTGTGTAGGCGAGGGGCCGTTTACCGCGGAAATGTTCGGCGAGGAGGCCGGCGTCCTGCGGGAGGCCGGCGCGGAATACGGCGCGGCGACCGGAAGGCCGCGAAGGGTGGGCGGCTTCGATGTTGTGGCCAGCCGTTACGGGGTGGAGACGCAGGGCGCCGACGAAATCGCGCTGACCAAGCTGGATGTGCTTTCTTACCTCGACAAAATCCCGGTCTGCGCGGCGTACAGCGTCAACGGGGAGAAAACGGGCCGTTTTCCGTCCGGCGACGCGCTGGCTAAGGCAAAGCCGGTGTATGAATATCTGGACGGATTCAAAACCGACATATCAAAATGCCGTAAAGCCGAAGACCTGCCGGACGCGGCGGTGCGCTATATACGGTTTATCGAAAGCGCCGTGGGCTGCCCGATTACCTATGTGTCCGTCGGGGCGGGGCGGGACGATTACCTGAAAATGAGGTGAGGCTGTGAAACGGGTCTATGTAAACGAAAAGTGGTGTCTGGGCTGCCGCCTGTGCGAGTATTACTGCGCCTTTGCCGGAACAAACGAGACCGATATGGCGCGGGCGCTGAAGGGCTGCAAAATCAATCCCAAAATCAACATCGAGGAAAAGGACGGCGTCAGCTTCGCCGTGTCCTGCCGTCATTGCCTTGAGCCGCTGTGCGTCAAGGGCTGCATCACCGGCGCGATGACCGTTGACGGCGGCGTCATCACCATCAACGGCGAGCGGTGCGTAAGCTGCTATACCTGCATCCTGAGCTGTCCCTACGGGGCGGTGTCCCCCTCCGACGGCGGCGCGGTGCAGAAATGCGAGCTGTGCGTCAAAACCGCCGGAGGCGTCCCCGTCTGCGTCAAGGGCTGCCCCAACGGTGCGATTGTGTTTGAGGAAAGAGGGTGAGCGGCATGAAAAAATATGTGATCATCGGCAATTCGGCGGCGGGCATCGGCGCGGCGGAGGGCATACGGCAGACGGATAAGCGGGGAGAGATTACCCTCATCACGGACGAGCCGCACCATACCTATTCCCGCCCGCTCATCTCCTATCTCCTGCTCGGCAAGGTCACGGAAGAAAAAATGCGATACCGGGACGACGGGTTTTATACCGGCCTCAACATCCGGCTGATTCACGCCGCCGTGACGGGAATCGACGCCGAAGGCAAGGCCGCGGTGCTTTCAGACGGACGCCGCGTCCCGTATGACAAGCTCCTCGCCGCGACCGGCTCCTCGGCCTTTGTCCCCCCGTTCGAGGGCCTTGACACGGTGGAAAACAAAACCACCTTTATAAGCCTTGACGACGCGCGCCGGCTGGACGGGATGCTGGGCGCCGATAAGCGCGTATTGATTGTCGGCGCGGGTCTGATTGGCCTGAAATGCGCCGAGGGCATCCTTGGCAGGGTTGCAGGGATAACGGTGCTGGATCTCGCCCCGAAAATTCTGTCCAGCATCCTCGACGACGGCGGTTCGGCGCTGATGCGGGCGCATCTTGAAAGCAAGGGTCTTGCGTTCAGGCTGGGCGAGAGCGTCAAGCGCTTCGCGGGAGGAACCGCCCTTTTGGAGAGCGGGGACGCCATAGACTTCGACGTCCTCGTCCTCGCCGTGGGCGTGCGCCCGAACACCGCGCTTCTGAACGGCGTCGCGGAGATTGACCGGGGGATTGTCATCAACGGGAAATCGGAAACCTCCGCGCCGGATATCTACGCCGCCGGAGACTGCGCGCAGGCGTTTGACGTTTCGAGCGGGCAGAGCAGGGTCATGGCGCTGCTGCCCAACGCCTATATGCAGGGCGAGTGCGCGGGAATCAACATGGCCGGGGGCGACCGCGCCTTCGGCAAGGCCATTCCCATGAACGCCATAGGCTTTTTCGGCCTGCACGTCATCACGGCGGGGAACTACAGCGGCGAGGCCTACGCCGGAGACGCGGACGGGGGCTACAAGCGGCTGTTTTACAGCGACAACAGGCTGAATGGATACATCCTGATCGGCTCTGTGGAGAAGGCCGGGATTTACACAAACCTCATCCGCGAACGGACGCCGCTGGACTCGATTGATTTCGGGCTTGTGTGCGAGAAGCCGGGGCTTATGGCGTTTGCCAGAGAGGAAAGGCGGGCGAGGCTGGGAGGAGGCGCGGTATGACCATCAACAACTGCTTCGGCAAACGGTACATCGGCTGTGCCATGAAGGACGGAACCGTTACCGTCAACGGGACGCCGGGCAACGCGCTGGGCGCGTATCTGGACGGGGGAACCATTGTGGTCAACGGCAACGCGCAGGACGCCGCGGGCGACACGATGAACGACGGGAAAATCATCGTTTACGGCAGCGCGGGCGACGCGCTCGGCTACGCCATGCGGGGCGGCTCCATCTTCGTCCGGGGAAACGCCGGCTACCGGACGGGCATCCATATGAAGGAATACAAAGACAAGAAGCCCGCCATCATCATCGGCGGCTCGGTCGGCAGCTTTTTGGGCGAATATCTGGCGGGCGGGCTGATTGTGGTGCTGGGCCTCGGGTCGGACGATATCCCCGTGGGCAATTTCGCGGGAACCGGGATGCACGGCGGAAAAATCTTCATCCGAACGGAAAAAGAGCTGACCTCCCTTCCCGCGCAGGTCACGGCGGAGCTTGCCGGGGCGGAGGACATGGAGGAGCTTGCGCCCTATCTTTCCGAATTTGCCGGGTATTTCGGCCCGGACGCGAATACCCTAATGAGAGACAGATATTATGTCTTAAAGCCCAACGCGAAGAATCCCTATACGCAACTGTATACGCCGAATTGAAAGGGGTGTTGCCATGTGTGGTATAATTGGCTATGTGGGGTATGAAAACGCCGTTCCCATCATCCTCGAAGGCCTGAAAAAGCTCGAATACCGGGGATACGACTCGGCGGGCATCGCCGTTTGCGGGCGGGACGGCTTTGACGTCGTCAAACAGAAGGGGCGCTTGGACGCGCTGGAGGCGCGGCTGGAGGCCGCCCCCCTCTCCGGGCATATGGGCATCGGGCATACCCGCTGGGCCACCCACGGGGAGCCGTCGGACGCCAATTCGCATCCCCATGTGGGCAGCCGGAGCAAAATCGCCGTCGTCCACAACGGCATCATCGAGAATTATCAGCGGCTGAAAGCGCGTTTGGAGCAAAAGGGAATCCGTTTCGCGTCGCAGACCGACAGCGAGGTCGTCGCGCAGCTTGCCGAAACCTGCTACGACGGCGACATCATGGAAACGGTCGTCAAGGCCGTCGGCAGGCTGGAAGGCTCCTACGCTCTGGGCATCATGTGCCTTGACCGCCCCGACACGCTGATTGCGGTCAAGAAAGACAATCCCCTGATTATCGGCGTCGCGGCGCACGGGCTTTTCATCGCGTCCGACGTCCCCGCCGTATTGCGGCACACAAATCTGGTCTATTATCTGAACGACGGGGAAATCGCCGTGCTGAACAAAGACGGCGCGCGGTTTTACAGCCTCGACAGGGAGCCGCTTCAAAAGCATCCCGAAACCGTGACATGGAGCCTTGACAGCGCGGAGAAGGGCGGCTACCCCCACTTTATGCTCAAGGAAATCATGGAGCAGCCCAAGGTTTTGCGGGACACGGTGCAATCCGCGGTGAGCGGCGAGGCCAAAGCCGCCGCCGACAGCCTTGACCCGGCGCGCTTCGACAAAATCGTGATGACCGCCTGCGGCTCGGCCTACAACGCGGGCGTCGCGGCGCGGTATGTCTTTGAAAAGCTGTGCAGGGTGCCGGTCGAGGTGGAGCTGGCAAGCGAATTTCGGTACAAGGACGCGATTATCGGCGAAAAAACCCTTGTGATTCTGATCAGCCAGTCGGGAGAGACCGCCGACACCATCGCCGCCATGCGGGAGGCGAACGCCAAGGGGGCCGTGACGCTGTCTATTGTCAACGCGGTCGGCAGCACCGTGGCGAAGGAAACGGCGCATACCATCTACACGCTGGCGGGGCCCGAAATCGCCGTCGCCACCACCAAGGCGTTTTCCGCGCAGCTCGCGCTGCTGTATATGCTCGCAATCAGCTTCGCGTATAAGCTGGGGAGGCTTTCGGAAACGGAGCGGGACGCGCTGACGGACGAGATGAAAGCGCTTCCCGGAAAGGCGGAGGCCCTGCTCGGCAGGACGGACGAAATCCAGCACTGCGCCGCCGGCTGCATCGCGTATAAAAGCATTTTTTTCATCGGGCGGAACGTAGATTACGCCATCGCGCTGGAAGGCTCGCTGAAGCTCAAGGAGATATCCTACATCCACTCGGAGGCGTACGCGGGCGGGGAGCTGAAGCACGGGACGATATCGCTCATCGAGGACAATACGCTGGTGGTCGCCCTGTCCAACTGCGAACGGCTCGCGCCGAAGATTATGAGCAACGCCGAGCAGGTGGCCAGCCGGGGCGCGAGGGTTCTCTTTGTGGGGAGCTGCGCGCCCGCGGAAATGGGGGACAGAATGTCCGTCATACGCCTGCCCGCCGCGCACGAGCTGTTTTCCCCGTCCCTCTCGGTCGTCGCGCTCCAGCTTTTCAGCTACTATGTGGCGGCCAACAAGGGCTTGGATATAGATAAACCGCGAAATCTGGCCAAAAGCGTTACGGTAGAATAGAAATAGGAGGCGTTGCACATGAACGGCACGGCAAGCGAGGTTCTGGAGTTCGTTAAGGAAAACGACGTTAAGTTCATCCGGCTCAGTTTCTGCGATATGTTCGGCGTGCAAAAAAACATTTCCATCATGGCCGACGGGCTGCAAGCCGCGTTTGAGGAGGGTGTGTCCTTCGACGCGCACTCCATCCGGGGGTTCCGCGACGTTACGGAATCCGACCTGTTTCTGACGCCCGACCCGTCTACGCTGGCGGTGCTGCCGTGGCGGCCGGGGCCGGGCAGGGTGGCCCGTTTTTACTGCGGCATCAAAACCCCGGACGGCGCGGACTTTCTCCATGACGGCAGGGGTCTCCTGAAACGCGTCGTCAGGCGCGCCGAGAGGATGGGCTATATCTGCAAAATCGGCGCCGAATGTGAGTTTTACCTCTTCAAAACCGACGACGACGGGCAGCCGTCCGGCGTCCCCTTTGACAAGGGCGGGTATCTGGACGCCTCCCCCCTTGACCGGGGCGAGGACATCCGCCGCGAGATTTGCCTGACGCTTGAGGAAATGGGCATCAGGCCGGAGGTTTCGCACCATGAGCAGGGGCCGGGGCAGAACGAAATCGGGTTTCAGTTCAGCGACGCCCTCTCCTGCGCGGACAATTTCCAGACCTTCAAGTCCGCCGTCAAGGCCATCGCCGCGCGCAACGGCCTGTTTGCCTCCTTTATGCCCAAGCCGATTGAAAACGCCCCGGGCAGCGGGATGCACGTCAATCTGTCCCTCGCCCTCGCCCAAGACGGGCGCAACATCTTCAAAAACGCCCGCGAGGGCCATTCCCGCGTCGCGGAGAGCTTTATCGCCGGCATTTTGAAAAAAACCCCGGAGATGACGGTTTTCCTCAACCCCCTCGCCAACTCATACGAGCGCTTCGGCGCGTTTGACGCGCCGGGGTATGTGTCTTGGTCGCACCAAAACCGCTCGCAGATGGTGCGGATTCCCGCCGCCATCGGCGAACGGGTCAGAATGGAATTGCGCTCGCCCGACCCGTCGGCCAATCCCTATCTCGCGTTCGCGCTCATCCTCGCCGCCGGGCTGGACGGAATTGAGAGCGGACTGCCCCTGCCGCCCGCCGTGGACGCGGATTTGTATACCGCGGATGCAAGCGTGACGGGGACGCTCGCCCGCCTGCCGGAAAGCCTGAGCGAGGCCATTGAGGCCGCTCTGAGCGGCGGGTTTGCGGAAAATGTGGTCGGCGGGGCGTTTTTGGAAAAGTACATCGCCGCCAAAAAAACCGAGGCGGCCGAGTTTGCTGCGGCGCCCGACAAAAACGCGTTTTACAGGGAGCGATATTTTCCCGTCGTATAAATCCCCCGGAAATTGAACGGAAAGGCGGCGATACGATGGAAAGCGCTCTGATTGTCTCCTGCACCGAGAAAAGCACCGTTTATATCACGGAACTGCTGAACGCCGCTTCCGTGAAGCATATCGCCGTCCTGCCCTCGTGCGGGGAGGCGCGGCGGCTCCTTTTAGAGCGGGATTTTGACTTGGTGATTATCAACGCCCCGCTCCGGGACGAGTCGGGCGAAAGCCTGTCAAGGCACATCGCGTCCAAAAGCCTGTCTCAGGTCATCCTCGTGGTAAAAAGCGAGTTTTTTGAAGCGGTATCCGCCGTGTGCGAGGGCGACGGCGTGCTGACCGTTTCCAAGCCGGTGAACAGGGCGGTTTTTTGGTCCGCGCTCACGCTGGCGAAGGCGGCCTGCGGCAGGCTGAGACGGATACAGGCGGAGAACGCGCGGCTGAAACAGAAAATAGAGGATATCCGCGTGATTGACAGGGCGAAATGCATCCTAATCTCGTTTATGAGCATGAGCGAGCAGGACGCTCACAGATACATCGAAAAACAGGCGATGGATATGCGCGCCACAAAACGGGTGATTGCGGAAGGAATACTGAAAACCTATGAGAGCTGAGGGGAAACTGAGGGAGGAATGCGCCGTGTTCGGCGTCAGCCTGACGGCCGACGAGGCCGCCGGCGTGACCTACAACGGCTTGCTCGCGCTGCAGCACCGGGGACAGGAGGGCGCGGGAATCGCCGTCGCGCATGAAAACAAAATTTTTTGCCATAAAGGCGCGGGGCTTGTCAGCGAGGTGTTCACCGGCGAAAGGCTTGAAGCCCTGCCCAAAGGCAGGACGGCCGCCGGACACGCCAGATATTCCACAACCGGCGGCAGTGAAAAGGAAAACGTCGGGCCGTTTGTGACGGATTATCTGACCGGGCGGATTGCGGCGGCCCATAACGGCAATATCACCAACGCGAAGGAATTGAGGGAAACCTTGAGGCAAAACGGCCTGCGGTTTGACGCGACCAGCGACAGCGAGGTTGTTTCGGCGCTGATTGCGTATTGTACGACGACGGAGGGAGGTACGCTGCCGGGGGTTAAAAGGGCGACGGGGTTATTGCGGGGCGCCTTTTCTCTGGTCATCGCGACCGGCAGGGGCAAGCTCATTGCCGTCCGTGACCCTAACGGGTTCCGGCCGCTCTGCATCGGCAAAAGCGCCGCGGGATACGCCGCGGCGTCGGAAAGCTGCGCGCTGGACGTCTGCGGGTTTGAGCTTGTCCGGGACGTGGCGCCGGGCGAGGTCGTCGTCTTTGAGCGGGGCGAAATCGTGTATCAGGGGAGCTACATCTCGCAAAAAGAGGACGGTCGGGGTCTGTGTATCTTTGAGTATGTCTATTTCGCCCGGCCGGATTCCGTGCTGGACGGGCTTTCCGTATACGACGCGCGGTTTAACATGGGGGCGGTGCTGGCGGAGGAATGTCCCGCGGAGGCCGATATCGTCTGCGGCGTGCCCGACAGCGGCTTGGAGGCCGCCGGGGGCTACAGCGCGGGCAGCGGGGTGCAGCTTGCGTCGGGGTTTGTGAAAAACCGATATGTCGGCAGGAGTTTCATCTATCCGACGCAGTCTCAAAGAGACAGCGCCGTGCGGCAAAAGCTCAACCCGCTGGCGGCCAACATCCGGGGGCGGAGGGTGGTGCTGGTGGACGACTCCATCGTGCGCGGCACCACAAGCGAAAAGATTGTGAAAAGCCTGAAAAGCGCGGGCGCGGCGGAGGTTCACCTTAGAATATCATCCCCGCCTTTCCGCCGCGCCTGTTACTACGGGACGGACATAGACTCGGAGGAAAACCTGATTGCCAACCGGATGTCCTTGGATGAAATCCGAGGGGACATTGGCGCGGACAGCCTTGGGTATATCAGCTTAGAGGGGTTGAAGCGGGCCTGCGGGCAATGCGCCCTGCCGTTCTGCACCGCCTGCTTCGCGGAAAACGGCGCGGGGACGCCCGCGGGAGAAACCATAACGGAACGGGGAAACGGACGATGACGGCAGCCTTGATTTTGGAAAACGGCACAATCTTTGAAGGGGAAGCCTTCGGCGCGCCGGGAGAGGCGACCGGGGAGGTCGTCTTTGCCACCGGCATGACCGGCTATCTGGAAACGCTGACCGACCCCAGCTATTACGGGCAGATTGTGTTGCAGACCTTCCCGCTGATTGGCAATGCCGGCGTCATCCCGCCGGATTTTGAAAGCGCGGCCATCGGGGCGAGGGCTTATATCGTCAAGCATCCGTGTCAAACGCCCTCCAATTTCCGAAGCGAGCAGAGCCTTGGCGCGCTGCTGAAGGAGCGCGGCATTGTGGGGCTGAGCGGCATCGACACGCGGGCGCTGACCAGAATCATCCGGGAAAACGGCGTGATGAACGGGAAAATCACCGCCGGCCCGCCGACCGCCGCCGACCGCGAGGAAGCGAGGGCCTATGCCGTCTCCAACGCCGTCGCCGCCGTCTCGCCGCGCGTTGTGACCAAAACCGGCGGAGGGCATCGGCGGGTGGCGCTCTTGGACTGCGGGGCGAAGCGCGGCATTGCGGGGGCGCTTGAGGCGCGGGACTGCGAGGTGTGGGCCTTTCCCTGCGACGCCGGGGCGAACGAGATTTTGCGGTCAAGCCCGCGCGGCGTCATGCTCAGCAACGGCCCGGGCGACCCGGCCGACCCCGCCAACGCCGGCATTGTGGAAACCATCCGCGTCTTGCAGCGGAGCGGCGTCCCCATTTTCGGCATTTGTCTGGGGCATCAGCTTCTGGCGCTGGCCAACGGGTACCGGACAGAAAAGCTCAGGTTCGGGCATCGCGGCGCCAACCAGCCGGTCAAGGAGACGGCCACCGGGCGGGTCTACATCACCAGCCAGAATCATGGCTACGCGGTGGCGGCGGGGGACGACGGCTCGTTTGTCAACGTCAGCGACGGCACTTGCGAAGGGCTGGACTACGGCGTCTCGTTTTCCGTGCAGTTTCACCCCGAGGCGCGCGGCGGCCCGCCGGACACGGCGTTTCTCTTCGACCGCTTTATGGAAAGGATGGACGCGTATGCCGCTCGATAGAAGCATCAAAAAAGTCATGGTCATCGGCTCCGGCCCGATTGTCATCGGGCAGGCGGCGGAGTTTGACTACGCCGGGACGCAGGCCTGCCGCGTCCTCCGCGAGGACGGGATTGAGATTGTTCTTGTCAATTCCAACCCCGCCACCATTATGACCGACAAAAACATCGCAGATAAAATCTACATTGAGCCGCTTACGCTGGCGACCGTCAGGCGCATTGTTGAAAAAGAGCGGCCCGACAGCATCCTCTCGGGCTTGGGCGGGCAGACGGGGCTGACGCTGAGTATGCAGCTTGCCAAGAGCGGCTTTTTGGAGCGGATGAACGCCCGCCTGCTCGGCTCCTCGCCCGAAACCATCGACAAGGCCGAGGACAGGCAGCTCTTTAAGCAAACCATGCAGGCAATCGGCCAGCCGGTCGTCCCGTCGGTCGTCGCCAACGACGTGGAAACGGCGGCGGCGTTCGCGGAGGAGACTGGCTATCCGGTCATCGTGCGTCCCGCCTTTACGCTGGGCGGCAGCGGCGGCGGTATGGCGGAGGATGAAGCCAAGCTGCGGGAGATTGCCGCCAACGGGCTGGCCCTCTCGCCGATTACACAGATATTGGTGGAGAAGTCCATCGCCGGATGGAAGGAAATCGAGTTTGAGGTCATGCGCGATAAGGCCGACAACGCGGTTGTCGTCTGCTCGATGGAAAACTTTGACCCGGTGGGCGTGCATACCGGCGACAGCATCGTCGTCGCCCCCACCGTCACGCTGGCGGACAGGGAATACCAAATGCTGCGGACGGCCTCGCTGGACATCATCCGCGCCCTCGGCGTGGAGGGCGGCTGCAACTGCCAGCTCGCCCTGCATCCCCACAGCTTTGAATACGCCGTCATCGAGGTCAACCCGCGCGTGTCGCGCTCCTCGGCGCTGGCCAGCAAGGCGACAGGATATCCCATTGCCAAGGTGGCGGCCAAAATCGCCATAGGCTACACCCTTGACGAGATTCAGAACGCCGTGACCGGCACGACCTTCGCGGCGTTTGAGCCGGCGCTGGACTATGTGGCGGTCAAGCTCCCCAAATGGCCGTTTGACAAGTTTGTGTACGCGCACAAAAATCTGGGGACGCAAATGAAAGCGACCGGCGAGGTCATGGCGATGGCCGATACCTTTGAAGACGCGCTGCTGAAAGCCGTGCGCGGCGCCGAGCTGGGTCTGGACAGCCTCGACCTCCCCCGCTTGGCCGCCAAATCCGACGGGGAGATTGACGAACTGCTGGACACGGTGACCGACGAGCGCCTCTTCGTCCTGTACGAGGCCCTCAAACGCGGCGTGAGCGTGGACGAGCTGCACCTGACGACCAAAGTAGACCGCTGGTTCCTCCACGGACTAAAAAACATAGCCAACAATTGTCAATCGTCAATTGTCAATTGTCAATTGGTTTACAAGATGGTGGACACCTGCGCCGCGGAGTTTGAGGCGCAGACGCCCTATTTCTACTCCATACGGAACGGGACGGAAAATGAGGCGCTGCCGTTTATTCAAAAAAGCACAAAGCCGAGAATCGTCGTGCTGGGCAGCGGGCCGATACGCATCGGGCAGGGCATTGAGTTTGACTACGCCTGCGTGCATTGCGTGTGGACGCTGAAAAGCATGGGGTATGAGGTTATCGTCATCAACAACAACCCCGAAACGGTGTCGACCGACTTCGATACCGCCGACAGGCTGTATTTCGAGCCGCTGTGCATTGACGACGTGATGAGCGTCATTGACCTTGAAAAGCCCGTCGGCGTCATCGCGGCGTTTGGCGGAGGCACCGCCGTCAAGCTGGCCAAAAAGCTGCATGAGCGCGGCGTGAACATCATCGGCACGTCGGCGGACAGCATTGACGTCTGCGAGGACAGGGAGCGCTTCGACGCCCTCTTGGAACGGCTGAATATCAAGCGCCCCAAGGGCGTGGGCGTTTTGACGGAGGAGGAGGCCCTGTCCGCGGCGGACAAGCTGGGGTATCCGGTGCTGATGCGCCCGTCGTATGTGCTGGGCGGGCAGAATATGATACTCGCGTTTTCGGCGGAGGATATCCGAGAGTATATGGAAATCATCCTCCGCTCCAAGCAGGAAAGCCCGGTGCTGATTGACAAATATCTGGAGGGGCCGGAAATCGAGGCGGACGCCATCTGCGACGGGACGGACGTGCTGATTCCGGGCATCATGGAGCATATTGAGCGCACCGGCGTCCATTCGGGCGACAGCATCGCCGTCTATCCGCCCCTGCACGCCGACGACGACCTGACGGAGCGGATTTTTGACATCACCAAGACCCTTTGCATGGCGTTGAACGTCAGGGGGCTTGTCAACATCCAGTATGTTTTGTATGAAAATGACGTCTATGTCATCGAGGTCAACCCGCGCGCGTCGCGCACCGTTCCCTATATCAGCAAGGTCACCGGCGTTCCGATGTGCAGTCTGGCGACGCGGGTGAGCGCCGGGGAAACGCTGGCCTCGCTGGGCTATACGTCGGGCGTCGCCAAGATACCGCCGTATACGGCGGTCAAGGTTCCGGTGTTTTCCTTTGAAAAGCTGGCGGGGCTGGACACGCATCTGGGGCCGGAGATGAAATCCACCGGCGAGGTGCTGGGGCTTGGGAAAAACCTCGAGGAGGCGCTTTACAAAGGGCTGACCGCCGCCGGATATCAAATGCAGAAGAGCGGCGGCGTTTTGATTACCGTGAGGGACGGCGACAAGGCGGAAATCGCCGCCGTGGCGGCAAAGCTCAGCGCCTGCGGGTTTGTCCTCCACGCGACGCGGGGCACGGCGCGGTTCCTTGCGCGAAAAGGCCTGACGGTGCAAACGGTGGAAAAAATCTTCGAGTGCCCGGTGAACAATACGGAAAGCCTGCTGGCAAGCGGCGCCGTGAGCTATGTGATATCCACCTCCGAAAGGGGCAGGGATCCCGCGCTGGACGATGTGAAGCTCCGCAGGAAAGCCTGCTCCCTCGGCATCCCCTGCCTGACGTCGGTGGACACCGCCAACGCGCTGGCCGACAGCCTGCTCTCAGGCTACAGCGAAATCAACACCGAGCTGGTGGACATCAACCGGCTGAGAAGCGAGAGGGTGAAGCTGCCGTTTACCAAAATGCACGCCTGTGGCAACGACTATATCTACATCCATTGCGACGGCTTTACCGTCAACTCGCCCGAATCGCTCTCGGTCTTCCTCTCCGACCGGCATACCGGCGTGGGCGGAGACGGCGTGGTGCTGATTCTGCCCTCCGATATGGCCGACGCGAAGATGCGGATGTTTAACCTTGACGGCAGCGAGGGGCTTATGTGCGGCAACGCCATCCGCTGCGTGGCGAAATACCTGTATGACAACGGCGTCGCGCCCAAGCGGCACTTGCGGATTGAAACCCTGAGCGGCGTTAAGGATTTGCGCCTGTCTACCCGCAACGGCAAGGTATCGTCGGTGAAGGCGGATATGGGGAAGGCCGAGCTGCGGCCGGAGAAAATCCCCGTGAGGCTGGCGGGGGAGGACGCCGTCGCGAGGCCGGCGGTCATCGGCGGGACGGAATACGCCGTGACCTGCGTCTCGATGGGCAATCCCCATTCGGTGGTCTTTGTCGGCGACGCGGACAGCTTTGACGTGCGCGCAGTCGGGCCGCTGTTTGAAAACGACGCGCTCTTTCCCGACAGGGTGAACGCCGGGTTTGCCGAGGTGGTGGACAGAAACTGCCTGAAGCTGCGCGTATGGGAGCGGGGCAGCGGCGAAACGCGGGCTTGCGGCACCGGGGCCTGCGCCGCGGCGGTGGCCGCCGTCCTAAACGGGCATTGCGACAAGGGCGCGGACATCAAGGTAAGGCTTCCGGGCGGGGAGCTGACGGTTTGCTATACCGACGAGACCGTGACCATGACGGGGGATTGCGTCAAGGTGTTTGAAGGGGTTGTGGACATATGAGCGAGCTGGTGCTGGTGCTGGACTTCGGGGGACAGTATAAAGAGCTGATTGCGGGGGCTGTCAGAGGGTTGTCGGTGTATTCGGAGATACGGGCGGGGAGCATGGCGGCGGACGACGTCAAACGGCTGAACCCCATCGGCGTCATCCTGACCGGCGGGCCGGACAGCGTGACCCTGCCGGATTCGCCGAAATGCGACCCCGGGCTGTTTGCGCTGGGCATCCCCGTCCTCGGTATCTGCTACGGGATGCAGCTCATGTGCCATATGCTGGGCGGGGAGGTTTCGTCCGGCGGCGCGGGCGAATACGGGCGCGTGACGGTTACGCCCGCCGATTCGGCTCAAAAGCCGTTTCTGGCCCTGATGAGCCATTCGGACGCCGTGACGCGTCTGCCGGAAGGGTTTAAGGCGACGGCGCGCACTGCCTCCTGCATCGCCGCCTGCGAGGACGCGGGACGGAGGCTTTGCGGCGTGCAGTTTCACCCGGAGACGAAGCACACTGAGGGCGGGCGGGAAATCCTTCGCCGCTTCCTGTATGAGCTTTGCGGCGCGTCGGGCGGCTACAGGCCGGAGAAAACCGCCGCCGCCCTCATTGAGAACATTCGGTATACCGTCGGGGAGCAAAGGGTTTTGCTGGCCCTGTCGGGCGGGGTGGATTCGTCGGTCTGCGCGGCGCTGCTGTCCAAGGCTGTGCCGGGGCGGCTGACCTGTATCTTTGTAGACCACGGGTTGATGCGCCTTGGCGAGGGCGACGAGATTGAGCGTGTGTTTTCAAGCCTTGACCTCCGCTTCATCCGCGTGAACGCGCAGGAGCGCTTTCTGGCCAGATTGCGGGGCGCGGCCGACCCTGAGCGCAAGCGCAAGCTCATCGGGGAAGAATTTATCCGCGTATTTGAGAAGGAGGCCGCCAAGCTCGGCGACATCCCGTTTTTGGCGCAGGGAACCATCTACCCGGACATTGTCGAATCGGGAGGGGAATACGGCGCGACCATCAAGAGCCATCACAACGTGGGCGGGCTGCCCGAAACTCTTGCCTTTACCGGGGTGATAGAGCCGCTGGCCGGCCTGTTTAAGGACGAGGTGCGCGTCCTCGGAAAAAAGCTGGGGCTGCCGGAGGCTTTGGTCAAGCGCCAGCCCTTCCCGGGGCCGGGGCTTGCCATCCGCGTCATGGGCGAGGTGACGGAGGAGAAGCTGGAAGCGCTGCGCGCCGCCGACGCCATTGTGAGGGAGGAGCTGGACGGGGCGCGGCGCAGGCCGGCTCAGTATTTTGCCGTGCTGACCGACACACGCTCGGTGGGCGTCAAGGGGGACGGCAGGACGTATGATTATGTCGCGGCCGTCCGCGCCGTGACGACGGACGACTTTATGACCTGCGGGTACGCTCCGCTGCCGCATACGGTTTTGCGCCGCGTATCGTCGCGGATGACAAGCGAGATACCCTCAATCAGCCGCGTCGTCTATGACGTTACGTCAAAACCGCCGGGGACGATTGAGTGGGAATGAGAAACAGATAGAAGATAAAAGATGAAAGAGAGAAGAGAGGGTGGGGTATGACGAAGTATGTTTTTGTTACGGGGGGCGTTGTTTCGGGGCTTGGCAAGGGGATTACGGCGGCGTCGCTGGGGCGGCTGCTCAAGCAGCGGGGGCTGAAGGTGGCGGCGCAGAAGCTGGACCCGTATATGAACGTGGATCCCGGGACGATGAGCCCGTTTCAGCACGGCGAGGTGTTTGTCACCGACGACGGCGCGGAAACAGACCTTGACTTGGGGCATTATGAACGCTTCATTGACGAAAACCTGACCAAGCTCAGCAACCTGACCTCCGGCAAGGCGTATTGGAGCGTGCTGGAGCGCGAGCGGGCGGGCGGGTATCTCGGCGGCACCGTGCAGGTCATCCCTCACATTACCGGGGAAATCAAAAGCTTCATCTACGCGGGCGCCGGCAACAGCCGGGCCGACGTGCTGATTACCGAAATCGGCGGCACGACGGGCGACATAGAAAGCCAGCCGTTCTTGGAAGCCATACGGCAAATCTCCCTTGAAAAGGGGCGCGAAAACTGCCTGTTTATCCATGTGACGCTCATCCCCTACCTGAAAGCGTCGGGCGAACACAAATCAAAACCCACCCAGCACTCCGTCAAGGAGCTTCAGGCGATGGGCATTACCCCAAACGTCATCATCGCGCGGGCCGACGAGCCGCTGGGCCACGGCATTAAAGAGAAAATTTCCCTTTTCTGCAACGTAAAGCCCGACTGCGTCATCGAGAATATCACCGTCCCCTCCCTGTATGAGGCGCCGCTGATGCTGCATCAAAACGGGCTGGACGCGGTGGTCTGCCGCGAGCTGGGGCTGACCGTCCCGGAGGCGGACTTGGGCGAGTGGCGGAAAATGATTGAAAAAATCGGCGAAAGCGCGCGGGAGGTCACTGTCGCCGTCGTCGGGAAATATACCCGCCTGCACGACACCTATCTGTCCGTCATAGAGAGCTTGAATCACGCGGGGTTTGAAGCCGGCGCGAAAATCAGCGTCCGCTGGATTGACAGCGGGGATGTGACGGACGGGAGCGCGGCAGCGCTGCTGGGCGGCATAGACGGCATGATTATCCCCGGCGGCTTCGGGGACAGGGGCATCGAGGGGATGATTGCCGCCTGCCGCTGGGCGAGGGAAAACGATATTCCCTATCTGGGTATCTGCCTTGGGATGCAAATCGCCGTCATAGAGTACGCCAGAAACGTATGCGGCTTGGCGGGCGCGAACTCTGGCGAGTTTGACGAGGCCTCGCCCCACCGCGTGATTGACATCATGCCGGCGCAGACGGGGATGGTGGGCAGCGGGGGGACGATGCGGCTGGGCGCGTATCCGTGTAAAATCGTGCGGGAATCAAGGCTTTTCAGCGTATACGGCGAGGAGGAAATCAGCGAGCGTCACCGTCATCGGTTTGAGCTGAACAACGGCTACCGCGAAGCTCTCGCGCGCGGGGGGCTTGCGGTCAGCGGCGCGTCCCCGGACGGGCTGCTTGCCGAGGCGGTCGAGCGGACGGGCAGCCGCTTTTTCATCGGGGTGCAGTTTCATCCCGAGTTCAAAAGCCGCCCAAACAGGCCGCATCCGCTGTTTTTGGGGCTTGTGAAGGCGGCGCTCGGCAGGGGGGATTTGTGATGATTCGAATCATCGACTACAAAGCGGGGAATGCTCCGAGCGTGCTGCGCGCGGTCAGCCGTCTCGGCTTTCACGCCGCGTTTGCCCGTGAGGCGGGGGCGCTGGACGGCGCGTCCCATATCCTTCTCCCCGGCGTGGGCAGCGCGAAGGCCACGATGGATTCGCTGCGCGAGATGTCTATGCTCGCGGCGCTGGAGGACGCTGTTTTACGGAAAAAGACGCTGTTTTTCGGCATTTGCGTCGGGATGCAGATTTTGTTTGACCACAGCGAGGAAGACGGCGCGGACGGTCTTGGATGGCTGAAAGGGCGGGTGGTCAGGTTTGACGGCGGGGCGGTCAGGGTTCCGCAGATGGGCTGGAATAAGGTGACGCTGTCTCAAAGCCCGGCCAATCCCGCGCTGGAGGATTACTTCTACTTTGTCAATTCCTATTACGTGCTGCCGGAAAACCCGTCCGACGTATGGGGCACGGCGGAGTACAACGGCCGGTTTGCCGCGGCGGTACGCAGGGAGAATATCTTCGCCGCGCAGTTTCACGCCGAAAAAAGCGGAGAGGCCGGGCTGGCGCTGCTGAACGGCTTTCTCCGGCAGGGAAGGGGGTTTGAGCCATGCTGACCAAGAGGCTGATTGCCTGCTTTGATATTGTGGACGGTATGGTGACGAAGGCCGTGCGGTTTCAAGACAACATAACCGTCGCCCCCGCGGAGGAAATGGCCGGGAGGCTGTATGACGCTCAAATCGACGAGCTGATTTTCTATGACATCACGGCGAGCGCGGAGAAACGGCGGATTGACATTGAAACGGTCAAGAAGGTGGCCCGCCGCGTGTTTATCCCGTTTACCGTCGGCGGCGGCATTAAGACCCTTGACGATATGTATGAAGCCTTGAAAGCCGGGGCGGAGAAAATCAGCGTTGACTCAATGGCGGTGCGAAATCCCGAAATCATCTATCAGGGCGCGAAGGCCTTCGGCTCGCAATGCGTCGTGCTGTCCACCCAAGTCAAACGGACGGAGGGGATGCCGAGCGAGTATGAGGTGTATATCGACGGGGCGAGGACGGCGACCGGCATGGACGCGATGGAATGGATAAAGCGCGGGCAGGCGCTGGGCGCGGGCGAGATATGCCTCAACAGCATCGACAACGACGGGACGCTGACCGGCTATGACATCGCGCTGATGAAGCTGGCGCAGGAGACCGTGACCGTTCCCCTGATTGCCTCGGGCGGCGCGGGCGCGCCGGAGCATTTGAGCGAGCTGTTCACCGTCACGGAGGCGCAGGCGGCCATCATCAGCAGTATGCTGTATTCCCCAAGACCGGAGCGGAACTATACCGTCCGGGAGCTGAAGGCATATCTGCTGCGAAACGGGATCGCGGCGCGGCCGCCGCGAGAGGAAGGAGGGGCATGGGATGCACATCAATGAGCATTTTCTGAAGCTGGAGGACAGCTATCTGTTTTTCACCATATCCCAAAAGGTGCGGGCGTACGCGGAGGCAAACCCGGGCGTTGAAATCCTCCGCCTCGGCGTGGGCGATGTTACGCGGCCCCTTGCCCCCGCCGTCGTTGAGGCCATGCGGAAGGCCGTTTTGGAGATGGGGCGGGCCGAGACCTTCCGGGGCTACGGCGATTACGAGGGGTATCCCTTCCTGCGGCAGGCGGTTTGCGGGTATTACCGGCAAAAGGGCGTGGCGCTGCGCGAGGACGAGGTGTTTATCAGCGACGGCGCGAAGAGCGACCTCGGCAATATCCTTGATATCTTCTCCCAAGACAACGCCGTGCTGATTCCCAACCCGGTCTACCCCGTCTATGCGGATACAAACATCATGGCGGGGCGGGAAATCCTTTATATGAACGGGACGGCCGAAAACGGCTTTCTGCCCCTCCCGGAGAAAAACGTTCGGGCGGATATCATCTATCTGTGTTCGCCCAACAACCCCACGGGGGCGGTTTACAGCCGGGAGCAGCTTGGGGCGTGGGTTGCGTACGCCTTGGACAATGACGCGGTGATTCTCTTTGACAGCGCGTACGAGGGCTTTATCCAAGACGGGGCCCTTCCGGCAAGCATTTATCAAATTGAGGGCGCGGCGGAATGCGCCATTGAGTTCTGCTCCTTTTCCAAAACGGCGGGGTTTACCGGCACGCGGTGCGGGTACACCGTCGTCCCGCATACGCTTGTCCGGGGCGGCGTCTCGCTGAACGGGCTGTGGCTGCGGCGGCAGACGACAAAATTCAACGGCGTGCCGTATATCGTGCAGCGCGGCGCGGAGGCGGTTTTCACCGCCGAGGGGCTGGCCCAGACCAAGCGCGATATTGCCTATTACCTTGAAAACGCCAGAATGATGGCCGATACGCTTGACGGGCTGGGAATCTGGTTTACGGGCGGGAGGAACGCGCCGTATATCTGGCTGAAATGCCCGACAGGCCTGTCTTCTTGGGGCTTTTTCGATTTTCTGCTAACAAAGGCGGGCGTGGTCGGCACCCCCGGCGCGGGGTTCGGCGCGGGAGGCGAAGGCTTCTTCCGGCTGAGCGCGTTTGGGGAGAGGGATAACGTCGCGGCGGCGATGGGCAGAATCAAAGCGGCGCTTGGAGAAGGAGGGGACTACCATGCGGATTGACGGGGCGCTGATAGCGTATTTGGAGGATTTGTCCTGCCTGACGCTTTCGGAGGAGGAGAAAACCCGCCTGACGGGGGATTTGGAAAAAATCCTCGGCAATATGGCGCGGCTGGACGGCTTGGATACCGAAAACATTCCCGAGCGCAGCCACCCGTTTGACCATGTGAACGCGTTTCGGGAGGATGAAGTCCGGCCGTCCCTCGACCGGGCGCTGATTTTGAAAAACGCGCCGGGGAGCGGCGGCGAGATGTTTGCCGCGCCCAAGACGGTGCAGTAAAGGCGGGGATTGTGTGAGGGTGTATCGCTGTTATACGGAAAAGCGCCCGGGGTTTGATACGGCGGCGCGGCGGCTCCAAGCCGAGCTGGCGGCGGCGTTCAGGCTGCCGGCCCTTTCCGTGCGGATGTTCAACCGCTATGATATGCAGAATCTGCCGGAGGACGGCTGGCGCGCGGTGATGAACACCGTTTGCGGCGAGCCGATGTGCGACGACTGCTATGAGGACGAGCTGCCGCCCCTGCCGGACGGTACGCGGCTGCTGTTTGCCGAAGCCCAGCCGGGACAGTTTGAGCTTAGGGCTGAATCGTGTGAGCAATGCGTTCAAATGCTGCTGGGCGGTGAGCGGCCGCTTGTGCGGACGGCGGCGGTATATGCCGTCGAGGGCGTCGGCGACGCGGATTTTGAGAAGATAAAGGCCTACCTCATCAATCCGGCGGAGCGCCGCGAAGCGGCGCGGGACAAACCAAGCGTATTGCGAAGGCCGGGCGGCGCGGCGCCCGCCGATATCCCCGTCATAGACGGGTTTGCCGCGCTGGGCGGCGAGGGGCTGGACGCGCTGCGGCTTGAGCTCGGCCTTGCCATGTCCCTGCCCGACCTGCTGCTGATTCGGGACCATTTCAGCGGTGAGCGCCGCGACCCGACGCTGACCGAGCTTCGCGTTTTGGACACCTATTGGTCGGACCATTGCAGGCACACGACCTTCAACACCGTGATACGGTCGGCGGATATCCGCGACCGGCGCGCGGACAAAGCCTACGGCCGGTTTTTGTCGGTCAACGGGGACAAGCCGGCGACGCTGATGAACATTGCCACCGCCGCCATGCGTCATCTGCGCGGGGAGGGCAGGCTGCCCATGCTTGACCTGTCTGATGAAATCAACGCCTGCACGGTGAGGGTGGACGCGGAGTTTGACCGGGGGCGGGAGGACTGGCTGCTTTTTTTCAAAAACGAAACGCATAACCACCCCACGGAGATAGAGCCGTACGGCGGGGCGTCCACCTGTATCGGCGGGGCGATTCGCGACCCGCTCTCCGGGCGGGCGTATGTGTATCAATCCATGCGGATTACCGGCGCGGACGACCCGAGGACGCCCATTGAGGATACCCTGCCGGGCAAGCTCCCCCAGCGCAGGCTCGCCGTCGCCGCCGCCGAGGGGTTCAGCGCGTACGGGAACCAAATCGGGCTGGCGACCGGCTATGTGCGGGAATTATATCACGAGGGATATGTCGCCAAGCGGCTGGAAGCGGGCGCGGTGGCGGGCGCGGCGCCGCTGTCGTCGGTACGGCGGGAACGCCCGGCTCCGGGCGATGTTGTTGTGGTGCTGGGCGGGCGCACTGGGCGGGACGGAATCGGCGGGGCCACGGGGTCGTCCAAGGCGCATGAGGCGGACACCGTGTCCGAGTGCGCGTCGGAGGTGCAGAAGGGCAACGCGCCGGAGGAGCGCAAGCTCCAGCGCCTGTTTCGCAACCCGGAAGTGACCAAGCTCATCAAGCGGTGCAACGATTTCGGCGCGGGCGGGGCGGCCGTGGCCGTCGGGGAGCTGGCGGACGGCGTGGAGCTTACGCTTGACGCCCTGCCGGTGAAATATGAGGGACTGAACGGGACGGAGCTTGCCATATCGGAGTCGCAGGAACGGATGGCGGCGGTGGTATCGGCGCGGGACGCGGAGACGCTGATTCGGTATGCCGGGGAGGAAAACCTTGAGGCGACGGCCGCCGCCGTAATCACCGGGGAGAAGCGGCTTGTGATGAAATGGCGCGGACGGACGATTGTGGATATCGGCAGGGCTTTTTTGGATACAAACGGCGCGGAGCGGTTTGCGGACGTTTTTGTCCCCGAGCCGTCCGTACCGGGGGAAACGGCGGGCGGTCAAGGCCTGTCCCTGCGGGACAGGCTGCTAAGCCTTTGCGCGGATTTGAATTTCTGCTCGCGGAAAGGCTTGGTGGAACACTTTGACAGCTCCATCGGCGCGGCCAGCGTGTTTGCGCCTTACGGCGGGCGGCACGGCCTGACGGAGACGCAGGTGATGGCGGCGCTGCTACCGGGGGCGGGCGCGCGCACCGCTTCGGTCATGGCGTATGGGTACGACCCGTATCTCACCGAAGCCGACCCGTTCGGCGGCTCGGTCTGCGCGGTGGTCTCCTCCGTCGCCAAGCTGGTTGCGTCGGGGGCGCCGCTTGATACCGTCCATCTCTCGCTGCAAGAATATTTTCCCCGCGTAGACGGCAGCCCGGCGCGGTGGGGGACGCCGTTCGCGGCGATGCTGGGCGCGTTTTCGGCGCAGATGGGTCTGCAAATCGCGGCCATAGGCGGCAAAGACTCGATGAGCGGCAGCTTCGGGGAGCTGGATGTGCCGCCCACGCTGATATCCTTCGCCGTGGGCGTCGCCGAAGCGTCCTGCCTGATAAGCCCGGAGTTTAAGGGCGCGGGGCATCCGGTCTATCTGCTGGAGGCTCCGGCGGACGCGGACGGCCTGCCCGACTGCGCGGCGCTTCGCGCCGCTTGGGAGGGGTTTACGGCGCTGTGCCGCTCCGGGAAGGCGCTGTCGGCATGGGCTTGCGAGACGGGCGGGGTCATCGGCGGCGTCCTGAAGATGGCGCTGGGCAACATGATTGGGTTTTCCGGCGGGGCGGACGTGGGCTTGTCCGCCGCTCCGTGCGGTTCGGTTGTATTTGAGGCGGGTGAAGTGCTGGAGGGGTATCGGCTGTTGGGATATACGCAGGCCGAGCCGGTTTTGGCGATAGGGGACGAGTCTGTGCCGCTGGCGGAGCTGCGCGCCGCGTGGGAAGCCCCGCTGGAAGACGTGTTCCCCGCAAAGACGGAGCAGTCCGGCGCCGCGCCGCTGATCAAGGACGAACGGCGGCCCGCGCCTTACGGCGGCCCGTCCTTCGCGCGGCCCAAGGCCGTCATCCCCGTCTTTCCCGGCACAAACTGCGAATACGACACCGCGGCCGCCATTGAGCGCGCGGGCGGCAGGGCGGAGATTGTTCTGATACGCAACCTGACGCCGGAGATGCTGCGGGCGTCCGCGGCCGAGCTGGAAAAAGCCGTCGCGTCGGCGCAGATGCTGGTGTTCCCCGGCGGGTTTTCCGGCGGCGACGAGCCGGACGGCTCGGGGAAGTTCATCGTCTCGCTTTTCCGCAATCCGCGCCTTGCCGACGCCGTCCATCAACTGCTTGAGACGAGGGACGGGCTGGTTTTGGGGATATGCAACGGCTTTCAGGCGCTGATAAAGCTGGGGCTGCTCCCGTATGGGCGGATAACCTCGATGACCGCCGACTGCCCCACGCTGACCTTCAACCGAATCGGGCGGCATCAGGCGCGGCACATCGCCGCCCGCGTCTCCTCCGTTTTATCCCCGTGGCTGGCTCTGTGCGCCCCGGGGGAGGTTTACGTCCAGCCCGTATCCCACGGCGAGGGGCGGCTGACGGCTTCCGCGGGCGATTTGGAGCGGTGGAGGGTAAACGGGCAGATTGCCTTCCAGTACGCGGACGGCAGCGGCGTCCCGTCCATGAATATCGCGTACAACCCGAACGGCTCGGTTTGGGCCGTCGAGGGGCTGTGCAGCCCGGACGGGCGGGTGCTGGGCAAGATGGCGCACGCGGAGCGGCACGGGCCGCTTACGGCGAGGAATATACCGGGTGAAAAGCATCTCCCTCTTTTTGAGGGCGGGATACGTTATTTTCGGTAGGGGGACGGGAACATGCTTGATATGAGCGCACTGGAGCTGTCGGCGGCGATCAAAGCCGGAAAACTGAGCGCGGCCGAAGCGGCGGGCGCGTATATAGACGCGATTGAAAAAACCGGCAACCGGCACAACGCCTTTTTGGCCGTCGCAAAGGACAAGGCCCTTGCGCGCGCCGGGGAGGTGCAGGCGCGGATAGACGGCGGCGAAGCCCTTTCGCCCCTCGCCGGCGTGCCGATTGCCTTGAAGGACAACATCTCCGTATGTGATATGGAGACGACCTGCGCGTCTGAAATGCTCCGGGGCTACAAGCCCGTGTACAGCGCAACGGCGGTTGAAAGGCTGGAAGCGGCGGGTATGGTTATCGTGGGCAAGCTCAACATGGACGAATTTGCTATGGGCGGGTCGAGCGAGACGGGGGTATTCGGCCCGGCGCGCAACCCTTGGGATGTTTCCCGCGTGGCGGGAGGCTCCTCCGGGGGCAGCGCGGCGGCAGTCGCCGCGGGTGAAATTCCGCTTGCGCTCGGCTCGGACACCGGCGGGAGCATCCGCCAGCCCTGCTCCTTCTGCGGCGTCACCGGCATCAAGCCCACCTACGGCGCGGTGTCGCGGTACGGGCTGATTGCCTACGCCTCGTCGCTTGACCAAATCGGCCCTATCGGGCGGGATATGGACGACTGCGCCGCCCTGCTGTCGGTGATTTCCGGCCCGGACGACAAAGACAGCACCTGCGTGATCGAAAACCCGTTTGGCTTCGACCGGCCTGTTTCGGAGCGGCTGGACGGCGTGAACGTCGGCCTGCCCCGCAACTATTTTGACGGCGGGATTGACCGGGACGTCAAGCGCGCCGTTCTGGCGGCGGCGGAGGAGCTGGCGGCGGCGGGCGCGGCGGTGGAGGAATTTGAGATGCCGCTGACGGAGTATGTGGTTCCCGCGTATTATATCATCGCCTGCGCCGAAGCGTCGAGCAACCTCTCGCGGTATGACGGGCTGAAATACGGCTACAGGAGCGCGGACGCGAAAACGCTCAATGACGTCTACCGCCTCTCCCGCAGCGAGGGCTTCGGGCTGGAGGTCAAGCGGCGGATTATGCTCGGCTCGTTTGTGCTTTCGTCGGGGTATTACGACGCGTATTACAAGAAAGCGCTGAAAACCCGCGCTTTGATGAAAGCCGCCTATGACGGCCTGTTCAAGCGCTTTGACATACTTCTGGCGCCCGTCGCGCCCACCTCGGCGTATACCATCGGGGAGAACATCGACGACCCGGTGAAGATGTATATGGGGGATATCTATACCGTGTCGGTCAATCTGGCGGGGCTGCCCGCCGCCGCGCTGCCCTGCGGGTTTGACGGGCGCGGTCTGCCGGTTGGGCTTCAGCTAATCGGACAGGCGTTTTCGGAGGAAAAGCTGGCCGGCGCCGCGCGGGTCTATCAGCGCCGGACGGACTGGCATACCCGCAAACCGGCGGGCAGCCCGCCGACAGGGGGGAAGACGGTATGACATGGGAAACGGTGATTGGGCTGGAGGTTCACGCGGAGCTTTCGACCAAATCAAAAATCTTTTGCGGCTGCTCCGGTGAGTTCGGCGGCGAGCCGAACAGCCGCGTCTGTCCCGTCTGCGCGGGGTTTCCGGGCGCGCTGCCTAAGCTGAACCGCGCCGTCGTCGAATACGCCGCGCGGGTGGGGCTTGCCCTTGGCTGCACGGTCGCGCCGCGCTGCAAATTTGACCGCAAGAATTATTTTTATCCAGACCTGCCCAAGGCCTATCAGGTGTCGCAGCTATACCTCCCCATCTGCCAAGGCGGGCGGCTGGAGATTGAGGCGGACGGGCAAAAAAAGAGCATCGGCATCCGGGAGATACACATGGAGGAGGACGCGGGCAAGCTCGTCCACGACGCGGACGGGACGTTTATGGATTTCAACCGCTGCGGCGTGCCGCTCATCGAAATCGTCACCTTGCCGGACTTTCGGAGCGGCGGGGAAGTGATGGCTTTCCTTGAAAGGCTGCGCGAGATACTGCTTTATCTCGGCGTGTGCGACTGCAAGATGCAGGAAGGCTCCCTGCGGGTTGACGTAAACCTTTCGGTCTGCCGGCCGGGCGAAGGGTTGGGCGTCCGCACCGAGATGAAAAACCTCAATTCCTTCAAGGCCGCCGGGCGCGCCGTGGAATATGAGCGGCGGCGTCAGATAGAGCTTTTGGAAAGCGGCGGCGCGGTTGTTCAGGAGACGCGCCGCTGGGACGACGACGCGGGCGAGTCCTTCGGGATGCGCTCGAAGGAAAACGCGCAGGACTACCGCTACTTCCCCGAACCCGATTTGCTGCCGGTGGAGCTTGACGAGGCGCGGCTTGCCGGGATACGGCAAAGCCTCCCGGAGCTGGCGCATCAAAAACGGGCGCGCTACAGGCGGGATTACGCCCTCTCCGAAGCGGAGGCGGCGGTTCTGACGGGCCACAAACGCATTTCTGATTTGTTTGAATCGGTCGCCCGGCTCAGCGGGGAGCCGGCGGAGGCCGCGCGGCTGATTACGGGCGAAATCATGCGGCTGATGAACCTGACGGACACGCAGCCGGAAAACCTGTCCGTGGACGCGGGCAAGCTGTCGGCGCTGGTCGCTTTTGTTTCAAGCGGCAAGATAAACAGGGGCGCGTATAAGGAAACGGCGGAAGCCGTGTTCCTGCGCGGCGTTGACCCGGAGACGTATATCGCCGAGAAAGGCTTGCTGATGCTGACCGACGGCGGCGCCGTCGCCGAGGCGGTCAAAGCCGCCGTGGAAGACAACCCGGACGCGGCGAGGGATTATCTCGCGGGAAAGGATAAGGCGTTCGGCTTTTTGGTGGGTCAAGCCATGAAAAAACTGGGCGGAAACGGAAGCCCGGACATGGTGAGGGAACACCTGAGAAAATGCTTGACAAATACGCCCAATCGGTGATATTCTCGGTAAAAAAGCAGACGGAGGGCAGACAAAATGAAAAATCTGACAAAACAACTCGCACTCGTACTCGCTTTCGCGCTGATCATGGGTTTCGCATTAGCCGCTTGCTCTGATAGCGGCGGCAACAATTCGGGCGGCAGCTCAAGCAATCCGTCACCGTCGCAAGACCCCGCACCTGAACCGTCCGCGCCGCCTCAAGACCCCGACCCGGGCAACGGCGGCGATGACCCCGGAAACGGCGGCGGCGATGTAGTTGTGCAAAATAATAGACCATACGCGAAAGACTATACCCTTGACTTCGGCGATGGCATCCGTATAGAGTTGGGCGTCACCACATTGCAGGATTTATACGATTTTGGATTTGTGTTTAATGATATCAATCGGTCTCCCGACTACGATATATTGACCGATTATGGACCGGGCGGTGAAATGTTTTTAGAGACAGAAGAGGAATTTATTAAAATTGATGTTTTTCTGGAGGATGTCCACGCGCCCGGAGCTTGGCCCAGACCGCTTGACGCGAGCGAGGATAAGATGGTTGTCTGCGAATATTGGGCAATCTCTATGTACGCTGCCGGGGCTGTTGTCGGGGAACGGCTCGTGATTGGTCAGTCTGCTTTGGAAGATGCGATGGCTGCCTATAGTCACTTCGAGCTGTCCGGCGGAGATGGACAGAAGAAAGCCTTGCAACATACAGAATCGGATGGAACTCGCGTTCAGTTCTGGTTCTCCTCGTTCTATGGCAGCGATGAGGAGCTTTTAGATTCAGTTAGGATTCTTTCACCGCACCGATGAGGTAATAGGAGGGATGATAAACATGAAAACAACAAAAATCTTCGCGCTTGCCCTTGCGCTGCTCATGGTTTTCACATTAGCGGCTTGCTCCGATAGCAACAACAATTCGGGCGGCAATTCGGGGAGCGGCTCAGGTCGGGACGGCAACGGCAGTTCCGGCGATGCAAGCATAAGCGGCGGCGACACTTGGCCGCCTCCCGGCGGCGAGCTGATATATGCCCAAGTCAATGTCGCATTTAGCAGTTCTAGCGACGGATTCAGTGTTGAAGTCAGTGAAATCCACAGTGTAGGCGGCGTAAGTTTAATTTTTGACGGTGAAACTAAAGAGGACTTCCGCCGTCCTGAAATCAGCGACTTTGCCTTTTACATCAATGGCGTACGTCAGGAACTGAACGAATATATGAGCTTTGACCATGGCTCGATCGTGGAACACGACCTATCACGGAAAGTAAGCTTCCATCTCGACAATGTCCCCGGCGACGAAGGCATGGTGACTGTATATTATTACTCTGTCAGCTCCGCATCGGGTGAGCTTTTCGATCAGCCGCTTGCCGAGTATTATTTCGAGATGACGGTAAACGGCGTGCCTATCCGCAGTAATACCTTCTACTGGGGCGAGGGTGTAAACTTTGAGTTTAAGGATGATATGCCGTCTTTCCCCGCGCCTGTTCATTTAGTACCCAAGCGGCAAATCTTACCTCTCACCCCTGTCACCATCGCCGAGCATGAGCGCGGCAACATCAACGGCAACCGTTATGTCGCGTTAGGCGGCGACTGGATTTACTATGTTGCGCGGTACGAACTGTACAAAATGCGCTTAGACGGCACGGATGTGGAAAAAATCATCCTCGACTTTCCCGCTACCGCGATTAATGTCGTCGGCGATTATATATACATCCACTCTCGGCACAATCTCAGCACGGATGAAGGCTATATGGAAGTTGATCGCATTTACCGACTAAAAAGCGACGAATCCGAGCTCACTATATTGTTTGAGCGGCCCCTAGACTATGGAGAGGGAGGCAGCATAGGCAGCTTTTTGATTGTCGGCGAGTGGCTTTACTATATCACAACAGCGTATTATGATGACGGCGGAGACTTCGGCGGCAGAAGTATAACAAACTTGAACCGCGTCCGCGCCGCCGATGGCACAGGTGATATGCAAGTAACCGACATAGACAGCTATCGGCTGAACATCGACAGCGACTGGAACTATCATATACAAACGGAATGGGTGCCCGTCCCCGGCTCCGACCATCTGCTCACTTCCAAACACGAAATTATCCGTACACGCAACGATGGAGCAGCCACTGAGGTGATTTTAGAACTCGAAGATAACATGTATATCTACAATCTCCTACAGTCCGGCGATTGGGTTTATTATTTTGAACCGAACATTATGGGTATCTGCAGAGTCAACGTAAACACCAAAGAAACATCAGTAGTTATGGACGATACCCGTGGCGGAGAGGCCTATATAGTTGACGGTGATTACTTGTATTTTGGTCTTCGGCTTGACCCAGACGACTGGCAGCGGACGCTGCATCGCATAAAAACCGACGGCACAGGTCTTATGCGCGTGGGCGACATGATGAATCCAGATACCCTAAACGTGGCGGGGGACTGGGTGTTCAATTATTTTAACAACAATATCTACCGCATACGCGCCGACGGCAGCGGAGGCGTGATTCCCGTTTACGAATGGAATTAAAATAATTAAATAGGGAGAATGGCAACCATGAAAACAACAAAAATCCTCGCGCTCGCCATTGCGCTGATTATGGGTTTCGCGTTAGCCGCTTGCTCGGATAGCAACAACAACAATTCGGGCGGCAGTACCAACACACCGCCGCCATCGGAAACGCCGTCCGCGCCCGAACCGTCCGCGCCGGCACCGAACGGGGCGCAGGGTAACGGCGGCAATGACCCCGGCGCGGGCGGCATATTTAATGACGGCAGCGACGTTCAAGACCTTGGCCCGGCGCCATATGTGGTGTGGCCGATGGAAAGCCACCGGGGCGACCCGCAGTATTTTTTCACGGCGGAATGGGACGATATGTTATTACCTGAGGTGGGCGAAAACTATGTCGTTATTATGGAGGAACGTACCGATTATGTCACGAACAGTGATGTGACAATTTACAGCCTCGTCACCTTCCGTTATATCGAGGGGGCGGATGTTGCTGGGCGTCGTATGTATAAAACAGTATTCCCCAGCAATGAGGCGGCTAACGAGGCTGTCGACGCCTATGCCGAGAATAATGTCAGCGGGTTTACGGTCGTGGATAACGTCGTTTATGGTATGCCCTTCGCTTGGCCGGAGCCTCCCCCCATGGAAAGGAAAGCGGATATAATCAGCCGGGCAAAGGACACGGAGGGGATGCTTTATTTTCTCCCCGAGCCGAGCGGCAATGCCGCGCCCGCTCCGGGCGGCAATAGCGCAGGTGCCACGGATCCAACTGCCTATACGGGCACCGCCGAGCATTTGCGCGGCAAAAATGACACGACCCATGAGTTTTATGTCGTCGGCACGACCTCCGGTCAAGTTTGGGGCAGTGACATATATACCGATGATTCCAACATCGCTATGGCGGCGGTACACGCCGGGGTGCTGAAAGACGGGGAAGCGGGGACGGTGACAATCCGCATCCTCCCCGGTCAAGACAGCTATGAAGGCACAACCCGCAACGGGGTGAGGACGGCGTCATATACGCTATGGTATGGGAGTTATGAGTTTGTAAGCTAATATCAGCACAAGAAAGAACCCGCGCAATCATAAAAGGTAGGAGAATGGCAACCATGAAAACAACAAAAATCTTCGCACTCGCCATTGCGCTGATAATGGCATTCACATTAGCCGCTTGCTCTGATAGCGGCAACAACTCCCCGCCGCCATCGGAAACGCCGTCCGCGCCCGAACCGTCCACGCCGTCACCGAACGGGGCGCAGGGTAACGGCGGCAATGACCCCGGAACAGGCGACCCAGACCCCGGCACAATCTACGGCACCATCCCCATGCCGGACGGCTTCCCGGAAAATCCCGGCGATGCCGAGTACTTCAATCCCATAACAGACGATTATCTCATCCTACATGACCCGGAGGCTTTTTCGCCGGACGGTGAAAAAATTTATCACTTGGTTTCTTATGACGCGTCAGGCGAACCCGTGCAATGGGTCACCAAAGCCGTCTGGCCCGGCACCGATATTCCGCAGTCATCTGGAGAAGGATGGGGATCCAATATTGTGAATCATGGAAGCGGCAACTTCGTGGGCAACGTTGGTTTTCTTGATAGTATGGCGATGTATGCTGGGTTTAATATGGATATACCACGATGGCTATCGGCCAATTTCCTGCCGCCGACCAAGGAAAGTGCCGACTGGACTTCCGAACGCAACAGTGTTGATGGCAGTTACGTCATCATCGTGGGCGAAAACAGTTGGGTGCAAGGCCCCGCCCCTGAACATTTCTATTTCTCAAAACCGTAAGCAACCCCACGGCTTAACGCAACAGAGCGGCCGGGGAGAAAAATTTTGAAAAAGCGCTTGACAGGGAATTCGGCGCGTGCTATAATATGTGCATAAGCAGCAAGGGCGCTGCGGACTGAATGTCCGCGGCGCTTTTTGTGTTTTGGCTCTTCCGGGGGGCCGAGGCCGCTGCGCGTACAATGACGTGCGCCTTTCCGCCGGCCGACGGCGGGGAAGCACACGTTACTTTTTTGGAAAGGGTGGGAAAAATGGATTTCGGCATTTGGTTTTTGCTTGCGGCAGGCTTGGTGTTTTTTATGCAGAGCGGCTTCACGATGGTAGAGGCGGGGTTTACCCGCGCGAAGAACGCCGCGAATATCATTATGAAGAACCTGATGGACTTTGCGTGCGGAACAATCGTGTTTGTTTTGCTCGGCTACCAGCTTCTCGCGTCCGGCAACTATATCGGAGGGCTGATAGGCGTACCCAGCTTCGATATTTTCACCTCCTTCGCGGCCTTTGACTTCTCGGACTTCGTGTTCAACCTCGTGTTCTGCGCGACCGCCGCGACGATTGTGTCCGGCGCTATGGCGGAGCGCACAAAATTCAGCTCTTACATCCTCTACAGCGTGTTTATCAGCGCGCTCATCTATCCGATTTCGGCGGGGTGGGTTTGGAACGGAGAGGGCTGGCTGGCGCAGATGGGCTATGTGGATTTCGCCGGCTCCTCGGCCATCCACATGGTGGGCGGCGTGACGGCGTTCGTTGGCGCGGCGGTTCTCGGCCCGCGCATCGGCAAGTATACGGTCGACCAAAAGACCGGCAAAAAGGTTTCCCGCGCGATTCCCGGCCATTCCCTGACCTTGGGGGCGCTCGGCTGCTTCATCCTGTGGTTCGGCTGGTATGGGTTCAACGGCGCGGCGGCCGAAAATCTTCCCCAGCTAGGCTCGATTTTCCTGACAACGACGCTTGCCCCGGCGGCGGCCGCCGTGGCGACCATGACGCTTACATGGCTGAAAAACGGCAAGCCGGACGTATCCATGACCCTCAACGGCGCGCTGGGCGGGCTTGTGGGGATCACCGCCGGCACCTCGAATGTGGACGCGCTGGGCGCGATGATCATTGGGGCGGTTGCGGGGGTGCTGATTGTTTTGGCGGTTGAGTTTATTGATTTGAAGCTCCATGTGGACGACCCGGTGGGCGCGGTGGCGGTACACGGCGTCTGCGGGATATGGGGCACGCTGGCGGTGGGGCTGTTTGCGAGGCCGATTGCGGCGGGGGACGACGTGATTTCAGATGTGACCGGCCTGTTTTACGGCGGCGGCGCGGAGCTGCTCGGCATTCAGGCGCTTGGCGTGCTGGCGATTTTTTGCTGGACTGCCGTGACGACGCTGCTCCTCTTCGCGGGCATCAAGAAAACGATTGGACTGCGCGCGTCGGCGGAGGATGAAATACGCGGGCTTGACGCGACCGAACACGGCATGGAAGCCAGCAGCTACGCCGACTTCCTGCCGGTTGACAACCCGGATTTGAATGTGCTGACCCATACGGGCGCGGACGCTCCGCCCGTTCCGGCGCCGCCGGAGAGGGCCATTCCCGTCACCGACGTATCCACCGGCAAAAAGCTGACCAAGGTGACCGTTATCACCAAGCCGAGAATGTTTGACGCGCTGAAAAACGCCTTCGACCAAATCGGCATCACCGGCATCACCGTGACCAATGTGCTGGGCTACGGCGTGCAGCGCGGGCATACGCATACATACCGCGGCGTGCCGCTGGCCGCCCCGCTGCTCCCGAAGATTCAAATCGACGTCGTTATCAGCAAGGTGCCTGTGGAAACACTGCTTCAAGCCATCAAGGGCGTTTTGTATACAGGCCATATCGGCGACGGAAAAATCTTCGTTTATGACGTGGAGAACGTCGTCAAGGTGCGTACCGGCGAGGAGGGCTATGACGCCTTGCAGGACGCCGCGCCCGGAGACGAATAGACCAAGCTCCCTCAGGGGCGCGCTTTGCGCGCCTCTGAGGACGGCATAACCATAATCATCAAAAATTGAGGTGTGACACATGAAAAACATCCCCGAACTGTTCGCGAACATGGTGTTCAGCGACGCGCTCATGCGGGAGCGGCTGCCCAAGGACGTCTACAAGGCTTTGAAAAAGACCATGTCGCAAGGCACGCATTTGGAGCTTGACGTCGCCAATGTCGTCGCCAACGCTATGAAGGCGTGGGCTGTGGAAAAAGGCGCGACGCACTTTACCCATTGGTTCCAGCCCATGACCGGCATCACGGCCGAGAAGCACGACAGCTTCATCTCTCCGACCGGGGACGGTCATGTCATCATGGAGTTTTCGGGCAAGGAGCTTGTGCGGGGGGAGCCGGACGCGTCCAGCTTCCCGTCCGGGGGGCTGCGCGCCACCTTTGAGGCGCGGGGCTACACCGTCTGGGATACGACGTCGTACGCCTTCATCAAGGATGGGACGCTGTGCATCCCCACCGCGTTCTGCTCCTACAGCGGCGAGGCGCTGGACAAAAAGACGCCCCTGCTCCGCTCGATGGAAGCGCTGGACAATCAGGCGCGGCGCATCCTCCGGCTGTTCGGCAACGAGCGCGTTTCACGCGTGACGGCGACGGTGGGGCCGGAGCAGGAATACTTTCTGATTGACAAGGATATGTTCTTAAAACGCCCCGACTTGGTCTATACCGGCAGGACGCTGTTCGGCGCGCGCCCGCCCAAGGGTCAGGAGCTGGACGACCACTACTTCGGAAGCCTGAAGCCAAGGGTGTCCGCCTTTATGAAGGACTTGGAGGAGGAGCTTTGGAGGCTGGGCGTATACGCCAAGACAAAGCACAACGAGGTGGCCCCGGCCCAGCACGAGCTCGCGCCGATTTTTACCACCACCAACATTGCCACCGACCACAACCAGCTCACGATGGAGCTGATGAAAAGCGTCGCCAACAGGCATGGAATGGCCTGCCTGCTGCATGAAAAACCGTTTGCCGGCGTCAACGGGAGCGGGAAGCACAACAACTGGTCGATGTCCACCGACAAGGGCGGCAATCTGCTTGAGCCGGGTGAGACACCGTTTGAAAACGCGCAGTTTCTGCTTTTCTTGGTCGCCGTCATCAAGGCGGTGGACGACTATCAGGACTTGCTGCGCGTTTCCGCCGCCAGCGCGGGCAACGACCACAGGCTGGGCGCCAACGAAGCGCCGCCCGCCATCGTGTCGATGTTCCTCGGGGACGAGTTGACAGAGATTTTGGAGGCGCTTGAGGCCGGGACGGATTATCAGAACAACGAAAAAAACCAGATGGAAATCGGCGTGACCGTTCTGCCGCATTTCCCCAAGGACACGACCGACCGCAACCGCACCTCGCCGTTCGCGTTTACCGGCAATAAGTTTGAGTTTCGGATGCTCGGCTCGGCGTTTTCCATCGCGGGGCCGAATATCGTGCTGAACACGGCGGTTGCGGAGTCGCTGCGCCGGTTTGCCGACGAGCTGGAGGGGGCGAAGGACTTCACCTCCGCTCTGGCGGGGCTTGTGAGACAAACCTTCAGCGCGCACAAGCGAATTGTGTTCAACGGCAACAACTACGCCGCTGAGTGGGTGGCGGAGGCCGGGCGGCGCGGCTTGTCCAACCTAAAAACCACCGTGGACGCGCTGCCGGAGTTTATCTCGAAAAAGAGCATCGACCTCTTTACCAAGCACAACGTCTTTTCCGAGGCCGAGATTCATTCGCGTTACGAGATTCTCTTTGAGGGCTATTGCAAGGCGCTCCATATCGAAGCCCTGACGATGGTGGATTTGGTCAGGGGCGAGATTATTCCGGCGTGTATCGGCTATCAGAGCGAGGTGGCCGGGCTTTTGAAAAAGAAAACCGCCTGCGGAGAATACAGCGTCTCGCTTGAGGAGCATTTGCTGGGGCAGATATCCAAGCTGTCCTCCTGTCTGCTGAAAAAGCTGAATATCCTTGAAGACACGCTTTTGGAGACGAAGGAGGAACGGGAAATCCTCGCTCAGGCGCAGTATTACCGCGACAGCATCTATTCGGCCATGTCGGAGCTGCGCCTGATTGTGGACGAGCTGGAAACCCTCGTGGCAAGAAAGCACTGGCCGCTCCCGCGCTACGCCGAGCTGCTCTACAGCGTGATATAGTCACGAAGGCGTAACAGACAAGCGCGGCGGGGACTTCCCGCCGCGCTGGGTTTGGTATTATTCTGAATAATGACCGCCGCATTGTGTAATAACGATTTGCTCATGCTCCACTTTGTAGACGATGCGGTTGGCTTCGTCAATCCGTCTGCCAATGCAGGTATTCGTCCCATGCGTCGGACATAAACGACAGCCGTCTATTCATCAGCCATCGCCTCAAGCTCTTCCATTGTTTTAATCACAAAATTAGCTCTGCCCGATTCGACTTCCTTGATTCTACGACTTAATTCAGCTTGGTTTTTCTCGCTGTAAAAGGGGTCGTAGATTTCAAACGGTATTCGCCCCTGCCGCAGAGATTGACGGGCAAAGATATTAAACGCCGTGGACAGATTCATGCCAAAGTCATTAAACATACTCTCTGCCTGCTCTTTAATCTCTCTATCGAGCCTGATGGTCACATTGATGGTTTCAGCCATTTCAAACACCTCCATGAATTGATAAATTCATTATAACACAGCATCTCGTGCCTTTCAAGGAGTATGCACGAGTATTTTGAAAAAATGCTTTATTCCGAAGACTTCTTCGGGGCGGCCTTCGCCACCGCGGCGGCTACGGCGGCCGCGACGGTTCTGTCCAGCGGGTTGGGGACGATATAGTCCGCGGTCAGCTCGGCGTCCCCGACATGCCCGGCAATCGCTCTCGCGGCGGCCAGCTTCATCTCCTCGTTGATATCGGACGCGAGCGCGTCGAGCGCGCCCCTGAATATGCCGGGGAACGCCAGAGCGTTATTGATTTGATTGGGAAAATCGCTGCGCCCTGTGCCGACCACCGCCGCGCCGCCCGTCTTGGCCAAGTCTGGCGGTATTTCCGGCACCGGGTTGGCCAAGGGAAAGACGATGGGGTCTTTGTTCATGCTTTCCACCATCGCCCGCGTGACGCAGCCGGGCGCGGATACGCCGATGAAGATATCCGTCCCCGCCATCACGTCCGCGAGGGTTCCCTTGCGGCGTTCGGGGTTGGTGACGGCGGCGATTTGCCGTTTTTCCCCGTTCAGGCCGTCCCGGCTTGGATGAATCGCGCCTTGGCGGTCGCACAGGATGAGGTTTTTCATGCCGGAATCGCTCAAAAGACGGGCTGTGGCAATGCCCGCCGCGCCCGCGCCGTTGACGACGGCCGACACGTCGCGCAGCTTCTTCCCGGTGAGACGAAGCGCGTTGAGGACGGCGGCGAGGACGACGACGGCGGTGCCGTGCTGGTCGTCGTGAAAAACGGGGATATCGCAGCATTCCTTCAAGCGGCGCTCAATGTCAAAGCAGCGGGGCGCGGAGATGTCCTCAAGGTTGACGCCGCCGAAGCTGCCAGACAGCAGGCGGACGGTTTCGACGATTTCGTCGGCGTCCCGCGAGCGTATGCAGAGCGGCACGGCGTCCACGCCGCCCAGCTCCTTGAAAAGCACCGCTTTGCCCTCCATCACCGGCATGGCGGCCTCCGGCCCGATGTCGCCTAAGCCCAGCACGGCGGTGCCGTCGGTCACCACCGCCACGAGGTTGGCGCGGCGGGTCAGCGCCCAGCTTTTCCGCGCGTCCTTTTGTATGGCGAGGCACGGCTCGGCGACGCCCGGCGTATACGCCAGCGACAGGTCGTCGCGGGTGTTGACGGGAACCCGGCTGACCATCTCGATTTTGCCCCGCCATTCGGTATGCTTTCTCAGCGACTCCGCCGCGTAGTCCATATGCTTTCCCCCTTGCAGTCAATGGCGACCATCAGCGGCAGCTCGCGGACGGTCAGTCGGTATATCGCTTCCGGGCCCAAGTCGTCAAACGCGACGACCTCGGCCTGTTCAACGCGCAGCGCCGTCAGGGCGCCCGTCCCGCCGACGGCGGAGAGGTATATCCCCGCGTATTGCCGGATGGCGCGGACGACGGCTTCGCTCCGCTCACCCTTTCCAATCATCACGCGCAGGCCTTCCCGCATCAGACGGGGCGCGTACGCGTCCATCCGCAGGCTTGTGGTCGGTCCGGCGGAGCCGACGGCGCGTCCGGGCGGCGCGGGGCAGGGCCCGGTGTAGTAGATGGCCTGACCACGCGGGTCAAAGGGCAGCGGCTTGCCGCCGTCCAGCAGCTCGGTCATGCGCTTGTGGGCGGCGTCCCTGCCGGTGTAGACCACGCCGGAGAGCGAAACCCAGTCGCCCGCCCGCAACCGTTGAATCGCCGCGTCCGAAAACGGCGTTGTGAGATGAACCGCTTGCATCCCCCGCATCCTTCCTACAAAACCGCCGTCCGGCGCCGCGTGGCGTGACAGCCTATATTGACGGCGACCGGCAGTCCCGCGATGTGGGTGGGGTAGGTTAAAATATGCACGCCCAGCGCCGTCGTCTCCCCGCCGAAGCCGGCGGGGCCGATGCCCAGCGCGTTGATACGCGCAAGCAGCCGCGCCTCGGCCTCCGCCCAGAACGAATCGGGGTGAGCGCCGCCCGTCTCGCGCAGCAGGGCCTGCTTTGCCAGCAGCGCGGCCTTATCCATCGTCCCGCCGATGCCCACGCCCACGATGACGGGGGGGCAGGGATTGGCCCCGGCGGCCCGGACGGTTTCCACCACAAAATCCTCCGCGCCGCTTAACCCGTCCGACGGATTCAGCATTCGCACGGCGCTCATGTTTTCACTGCCAAAGCCCTTGGGCGCGACGGTGATGGTCAGATGGCCGCCGGGCTCGAAATCGTAATGGATGACGGCGGGCGTATTGTCGCCCGTGTTGACGCGGCGGATGGGGTCGCCCACCACGCTGCCGCGGCAGTATCCGTCCCGGTATCCCCGGCGGACGCCCTCGTTAATGGCTTGAGTCATATCCCCCTCGACATGAACGTCCGAGCCGACGGACACGAACACCACCGCCATGCCGGTGTCCTGACACACGGGCAGCCTTTCGCGCTCCGCAATATCGGCGTTTTCCAAGAGCATATCCAAGACCGTCCGGGCCAGCGGCGAGGATTCACAGGAGCGGGCGCCGTCCAGCGCGGCGCGGATATCCGGGCTGACGCAAAGATTGGCCGTCACGCACAGCTCCGCCACCGTCTCGGTAATCAGCGCCGCGTCAATCAGCCTTGGCATGGCGTATTTTCCTCCAGCCACCGCTCCGCCGCTTCGATTGCCCGCAGAACGGCGCTTTCAGCCGGGCCGCCGGGCAGCGCCCTCGCGCTGACGCAGGTTTCCACGGCCATCGCTTGGTAAACCGTTTCGTCAAAGACGTCCGACGCCGCTTTCAGCTCCGCAAGGGACAGCTTTTCAAGCGGGACTTGCTTTTCGGCGGCATATAGAACCAGCTTGCCGATGATTTCATGCGCGTCGCGAAACGGAACGCCTTTTTTTACCAGCCAGTCGGCCGCGTCGGTGGCATTCATGTAGCCGCCGAGGGCGCTCTGGGCCATTGTCTCCGTGTGAAACGCAAGGCTTGCGAGCATCCCGGTGAATACGGCGAGGCATGACGTTACCGTATCGGACGCGTCAAACACCGCCTCCTTGTCCTCCTGCATATCCTTGTTGTATGTCAGCGGCAAGCCCTTCATCATGGTCAAAAGCGCCGTCAGGCCGCCGTAGACGCGCCCCGTCTTGCCCCGAATCAGTTCGGCCATGTCGGGGTTTTTCTTCTGCGGCATGATGGACGAGCCTGTGGCGTACGCGTCGGAGATTTCAACAAAGCCAAACGCGTCGGAGGACCATAGAATCAGCTCCTCGCAGAAGCGGCTCAGGTGCATCATAAGGATGGATAAGCAGGACAGATATTCCACGCAGAAGTCCCTGTCCGACACGGCGTCAAGGCTGTTTTCGGTGACGGACGCGAAGCCGAGCTTTTCCCGGACAAATTCCCGGTCGAGCGGATAGGGGACGGAGGCGAGCGCGCCGGAGCCGAGCGGCATGACGTCGGTTCGTTTGCGGCAGTCGGCAAGCCGCTCATGGTCGCGCCGGAGCATTTGCACATACGCCAGCAGATGATGCCCCAGCGTGACGGGCTGGGCCTTTTGCAGATGGGTGTATCCGGGCATGATGGCCCCGGCGTGCTTTTTCGCCGCTTTAAGAAGGGTTTTGACCAGCTCGGCAATCAGCGCGCTCACCGCGTCGATTTCGGCTTTGACATACATCCGCATATCCAGAGCCACTTGGTCGTTCCGGCTCCGGCCGGTGTGGAGACGCCTGCCCGCGTCCCCGATACGGGCCGTCAGCTCGGCCTCGACGAAGGAATGGATATCCTCGGCGGCGGGGTCAACGGTCAGCGCGCCGCTTTCAAGCTCCGCTGAAATATCCTTCAGCGCCCTGACCATCGCGTCCGCGTCGGAAAGAGGGACGACGCCCTGCCTGCCCAGCATTTCCGCGTGGGCGACGCTTCCGGCGATGTCGTGGAGGGATAGCCTCCGGTCAAACCCAATGGAGGAATGGAATTGATTCGCCGCGCCGTCCGTCCGGCCCGCGAAACGGCCGCCCCACAGCTTCATAGTCCCCGCTCCTTTTTCATCAAGGCCCTCACGGTCATCGGCAGCCCGGACAGATTGATAAACCCTTCCGCGTCCTTGTGGTCGAACAAATCGCCGGTCGCGAAGCCGGAAAGGGCTTGATTGTACAGCGAATAGGGCGACGCGGCGCCCGCCGGGACGATGTTTCCCTTATACAGCTTGAGCCGCGACGACCCGGTGACCGTCTCCTGCGTCGCGTCGACAAAAACCGACAGCGCCTCCCGCAGGGGCGTATACCATTCGCCCGCGTAAATCAGCTCCGCCAGCCTTTGCCCCGCGAACGCCTTGAACGCCGCCGTCTGCCTGTCAAGGCACAGACTCTCCAGCTCCCGGTGCGCCGCGCAGACAATCGACCCGCCGGGGGTTTCGTATACGCCGCGCGATTTCATCCCGACCACCCGGTTTTCCACCATGTCGGCAATCCCGACGCCGTTTCTGCCCCCGATTTCATTGAGCCTTTCGATCAGCGCGGCGGGGGCCATGCTTTCTCCGTCCAGCTTGACCGGGACGCCTTTCTCGAAGGTCAGCTCTATGTATTCCGGCGTATCGGGCGCGTCCTCGGGGGGGACGGATATTTGCAATAGGCGCCTGTAATCCGGCTCCTCGGCGGGGTCTTCAAGCTCTAAGCCTTCGTGGCTCAAATGCCATAGGTTTTGGTCGCGGCTGTAGCTTTGATTTTTGGCCGCCGGCGCTTCCATCCCGCGCTTTTGCAGGTATTCCATCGCGTCCTCGCGGGACTTGATGTCCCAAAGCCGCCACGGGGCGATGATTTTCAGCCACGGGGCGAACGCTTTGATGGTCAGCTCAAAACGGAGCTGGTCGTTGCCTTTGCCCGTGGCGCCGTGGCAGATGGCCGACGCGCCGTCCGCGAGGGCGACGTCGATCAGCTTCTTCGCGATTAACGGTCTGGCCAAGGCGGTGCCGAGCAGATATTTGCCCTCATACACGGCGTTTGCTTTGATCATCGGAACGATAAAATCAGCCGCGAACTCGTCCCGCGCGTTGACGACATACGCCACGTCGGCGCCGGTTTTCACCGCCTTTTGCTGGATGGCCGCGTAGTCTCCGCATTGCCCCACATCCACGCAGCAGGCGGTGACCTTGCACCCCGCGCGGTTTTCCTTCAGCCACGGGATGATGACGGTCGTGTCCAGACCGCCGGAATACGCCAGCACAATGTTTTCCATGCCAAATGCCTCCCCTTCCCGCCGGACGCCCCCGCCCATACGCGCGCACGCCCCGCAAAAAAGCGCCCACCGGCAACCCACAAAAAGCCGATTGCCGATAAACGCCTTTGTTTATCGTGAATCAGTATACCACACACGGCGGCGTTTGTCAACGGGAAATGTTGAGGGGGGCTTGCGGAAACCACATTGCGCTGAAGGCGCAAATAAATATACGCTACAAAGCAAATCTTACAGCCGTGACGGCTGTAAGATTATGGAAATTGGTGGAGGCGGCGGGAATTGAACCCGCGTCCGAAAATGTCTCCGCGTAAATTTCTCCGGGCGCATACCGTCGTTTACATTCCCTCCCCCCGGCGCCGGCGGTCAGGCTCCGGGGTTTAGTAGCTTCATCAGTGCGTGGCCGGGGCAAAGCTTAGCCGGCTCACGTTCACCACTCAATGACGCCCTACGCCGGGTCGTGGTCCCCCCGGCAAGGACGGCTGCCGCGTTTAAGCGGCTGCGAGAACTGTTTGGTTGTTGTTCTTTAATTTATAAAGACGCCCTTTTAACGTGGTGGGCACCACGGCCCGCTTATTACGCCTCAACATCCCCGTCGAAGCCGGTACGCCCCCTTATCCTGTTTCGCCGGATTCCGTTTTCTTCTTCAAAAAGCCCGCGGAGAAATTGGCCGAGGCCAAAGACTCGCGGTTTTGCCGCATGGTGTCGTCCAACAGCTCGCTGCGGAAAATCCGCACTTCCTTAGGCGCGTCGATTCCGATGCTGACGCGGTCGCCTTCTACGCCTAATACGGTTACGCGGATATTCTCGCCCAAGGAAATGGATTGATTGGCTTTACGTGTCAGAACCAGCATCCGTGCCGCCCCCTTCCGTTTCGTCCGCCTCGATTAAAAGCCTTTGAACCTCGTCAAATATCGGCTGCTTGACTTGATAATCGCTGTTTTCCATGATAATCTGGCGCGCCTGATTGCTCTTCAGGTTGATGAGGATGGGTGAAATCAGGTTGGTGGTCATGTGTTCGTACTTGACGGGAATGACCGCCACCGTCAGCGCTAAAATATCCTCGTCCGCCGGGCTTCCGAGCTTCTCCAAATCCGTCTCGTTGACCACAGGGGCATAATCGGGAAAGAGCCGGAACGGATTGACGACGGCCAGCGCCACATCTGGCTCCTCCAACGATTGCAGCCACAGGAACGGCTCCGTTTCCTCCGAGCTGATGATGGTGAAACGAAAGCAGTTGTCAAACCCCGGCAGCCCGCCTTCAAAGTGGAGAATCTTTTCCTCCGCGATTTCAATTTCGCCGAATCTCACTGTGTTGATGTTCACATCATACCCTCCCTTGCTTAAACCAATTCATCCACGTTCACGCCGGTGTGCCCGCCCGGTATAACCGTAATCTCAATCGACGGCCTTGTCTTCCATGTAACGGCGACCGAAGCGGGGGTGTAGCGGGTGGTGTCCGCCCCTTCCTGTACGGCCGTCCGCACCGTTGCCGATTCGTTCCGAACCGCGACCGTGCCCATTTGCGCGCTGATGCTGGGCGGCGTGACGGGCTTGATGGTCAGACGGACGTTCTTGCGCCCCTTGTTCCGCGCAATCCGCTGGATGGCGTCCTTTCCGCCCCCGCCCCGCTCAATTTTCATCAGCTCCAGACCTTCTCTGGCAATCCGCCCGATTTGCTCATTCGCCCGCTGGCTGCCTTGGGCGGCGAACCTGTCCATATGCCGTAAAACCTTGTAGATGCCCATGCTCTCCCGCGAGGGGGTGTTGTCTATCAGGATGCGCGGGGGGGTGATGTCAAGGCCCACCTTGGCTCCGGCGTTTCCGCGGATGGTCGTCGTCAGGTAGGGCGGCGTACCCTCCAAGCGCGCGCGCCGCGTCCGCACGTCGAGCGTCCCCATCTGCGTGTGTATCTCAAGCCTTGGAAGACGCATACCATCACCTCATAAAGTCGATGAACGAAGGAGGCAGGATGCGGCCGCCGACGCCCAGCGAGGCCCGGTAAACGGCTTCGGTCATGGAGAACCACATGAGCGCTTCGGCCAAGTCTAGGTCTTCCACGTCGCTCTTCATCTGCGTGTAGTTGATTTCGTCCTTGGCGTAGCGGTCGAGCATCAGGTCCATGCGGGCGATACGGCCGCCCACCTCGGCAACCTGCGACAGCGCGTGCTTTTGAAAGTTTTGCAGCCGGTCGATGAAGGGCTTGACGTTATGGTGGAAAATTTCCGCGCCGTCGCCTTCGTCCAGATTCAATTCGCTCATCGCGTTTATGACGTTGTAAAACTCGTTGAGCGTAATGTAGATGTTTGCGCTGACCTCCGTTTCCCGCACTTCACCGTTGACGTGAATCGGGAGGATATATGTGCCGAAGCCCAGAAAATCCATGCCGGAGATGGATACGTCAAACTCCTGCCCCACGTTGATTTCATAGCGGACAAACTGCTGCGCGTCGTTCAGCACGACGTTTTCAATCATGTCAAACTCGAAGTCAGGTTCAAAATTATACATGACAACGCCCTCGTTGTCAACCTCCACGATGTTGTCGGCGCCGAAAAGGAAGCTGGTCTCGTCCGGGCTGAATGTAAACGGGCTGCTGGAGACATTATACCCGCCGAAGATAAACTTATCCCCCAGCGTCGAGTTGGCCAGAGACGCGACTTGGTCTCGGAGCTGCCTGATTTCATGCGAAATGGCGCTGCGGTCGTCGTCGGTATAGATGTCATTGGCCGCCTGAACGGCAAGCTCGTAGCCCCGCTTGACCAGCTCGTTCAATTCCATCAGGGCGCTTTCGGTCTGCGTCAGCCACGCCTTCGCGTCCTCGATGTTTTTCCGGTACTGCTCCACGTCATACAGCCGCGAGCGCGCGTTGAGCGACTTGACGACGTTGACGGGGTCGTCCGACAGACGTACGACCTTCTTCTGCGTGGCAAGCTGGTTTTGGAATTGGTGCATACGGAGCTGCGCCGCGTTTTGGTTGCGGTTGTAGCTGGACACCATCATGCTGTTTGTGATGCGGAATGACATGTCTTCTCACCTCGGTTCAGTTTATAGCCCGACCCGGCCCGTGCCGTTGATTAGCTTGTCCAGCATCTCGTCGATGGTGGTGATGGCGCGGGAGGCGGCGTTATAGGCGTGCTGGAAGCGGATTAAATTGGTCATTTCCTCGTCCTCGCTGACGCTGGAGACGGCGGTGCGCTGCGTGTGGATGCCGTGCAGGAGGATTTCCTGCGAGGTTCTCATGCTGTTGGAGGCGTTGGCCTCGCTGGCGACCAAGCCTAGGAAGTTTTTGTAAAACCCCTCTATCGAGTTGTCCAGACCGTCAATGACCCCGTTTTTCATCCTCTGAATCAGCTCAAGCGCGATTTCGTTGTTGCCCGTCTGCGCGTGGCCCAAGGCGTCAAGGGTCACCGTCGCGCTGGAGGCGGCGACATTGAACGCGGATTCTAAAATCGCGTCGGCCAAGCCCATGCTGCGGGCGGTGTCCCCGACAAAGAAGTCTCCGCCCGAATTGCCCGTGGTGTTCCCGCCGTACGGCATGGTATAGCCCTCACTGTGAATATCGTTGAACTCCCTGACAAAATTTTCTACCATGCGGTCAAGCTCTCTGAGGAAGCTGGGGATTCCGATTCTCTCCGTTCCGTCCTCGTCAACCCTGCCGTCGCGGATGTCAATGTAGCTTTGGAGCTGTCCGCCGTAGTAACCCGCGACGCCGTCGCCGATACGTTCGTCATACGCCGTCAGGCGGACGCCGCTGGCCAGATAGACGTGGGAGAAGGGCGGGTCGATGTCACCCCCGGCTCGGTCTTTCATCGCGTCGTAGTATTCGTTGTCGCCGTCGGCCATTTCCTCCACCTCGAGGTGGAACGCCTCCAGATGCTGCACCAGCAGATTGTCTTCGTAGTTTTCGCCCACGAAGCCGCCCGCGTATACCTTTAGCTGGGTCAGCTCGATGCCGTAGATGTTGTATATCGGATCGGGCTCGAAGGGTACGTACTCATAGGAGATATCCATCAGGCTCGCAAGCTCGTCGAGAATCAGCGCCCGTTTGTCGCGCAGGTCGTTGGCAATCGAGCCGCCCATTTCAAAGCGGAAGATGTTTTCGTTCAGCGCCGCCATTTGGGTCAGCAGGCGGTTGGTATGCCGCACCTGCTCCAGCAGCATGAAGTTTTGCTGCTCCATCAAATCGGTGAGCTGGCGGTCGTATGTCTGGATGACGTCAACCATGCGCTTGGCCTGCGCCACGACGTTGGTTCGGATGGCTTCGTCGGTGGCGTTTTTGCTCAGCTCCTGAAGGGCGCTGAAGAAAGAGGCCATCACGCCGTCTAAGGAGTTTGCGTCGATGGAATTGAAGACGTCCTCGACATAATACATCGCGCCGGAGCGGGTTTCCCAGTATGTAGCTTTGGTCTGCTCGTTGCGGAACTGGCGGTCGAGGAAAACGTCGCGGATTTGGTCGAGGCTGAGGGATTCGACGCCGAGGCCCTCTTTGCCGCGCAGGGGCGACGTGAACTGCACCCTGTAGCCTTGGGCGGGCATGGCGCTGTTGATGTAGCGCTGGCGCGAATACCCCTGCACGTTGGCGTTGGAAATGTTATGCGACGTCACGTCCAGTTGGCGCTGCGCGATGTTCAGGCCCGTAACGGCGATGTTCATGCTGCCGAAGGTAGACCGCATATCTGAATCCCTCCTTACCCTTTTTTGTCAAACAGTCTTCTTTCTTCTAAACCGCTGCCGGGCGGCTCGGAGCCGTATCTGCTCCCGTAAAGCCCGCCGGACTGCTCGGTGTGGAGCGCGTCTATGGCAAATTTGGCGTAGTCCAGCCGGGACTCGAGGAGAACCTTGTTTTCCGCGTTTTTTGCCTGCAAGTCACGCAGGAGCTCGCTCAGTTCCCCGTGCAGCGCGCGGAGCGCTTCCCCCTCCCCGCCGGGAGCCAAGGTTGCAAAAAAAAGCAACGTCGGCGAATCGGACGAACCCTCCGGCGCATCCATGCACGCAAGGCGTTGCTTTTCCCAATGCTCTAATCTCGCGGCGGCGGCTTGCTCCTTGCGGACAACGGCGTCCAGCCGTTCAAGCTGCCCTTCGTAAACCGCGTTTCTTTTTTCGTCGGAGCAGGCCAGCAATTCCTCATAAATTGCCTTTTCCTCCGATAAAACCGAAATCAAACGCTTCCAGTCCAATAATACGCTCCTATTTGCCGATACCGGCGAGCATCTTGGCTGCGATGGCGGACGCGTCAACCTGATACGTTCCCGCCGCGACGCGGGCGCTGACCGCCGCGACCCTTTCCATACGCACCTCGGGGGCGTCCTTCGCCGCCGAAAGCGCTTTTTCAAACAGGCGCGCGGCTCCCGACAGCTCAACGCTGTCTTTGCCCATCGGCGCCGTTTCGGTTTTGCGCGCCCGTACTTTGTTGGCTTGGTACTGTTCCATCGCCACTACGGGTAAGGATCCAATCTTCATGGTTTCCGCCCTCCTTGCTCTCTATACCGTATATCGTATAAGGCAAGCCATCCCTTGAGTTAAATTTTTCTCACGGTCACATGCATCTTTTCTTTCGGCTTGGAGACCGCCTGCGGCTTCGGTTTCGGCGGCTCCGGCGGCTTGAGCGTATTGGCGGCGCCCTGAAGCGTGCTGCGGAGCTTGGCCAGACATTCCTCGCACTGCGTACCGGAAAGAATCGTCTTGCCGCATTTCTCGCAGGACAACCCTATGGCGGCGCCCTTGTTCAGCAAAAGACGCCCCTCCGCGAGCCAGCGCTTGATGTCGCCGGGTTCGACGTCGGTCGCCTCGCATACCGCGTCCATACTCGCGGCCGGGTTGGCGTAAATGTAATCGCGCACCTCGCTGAATTTTTGATCCATCTCCCGCACACAGTTCGGGCATATCGGGTTTCCGGTAAATTGAAACAGTTTTCGGCAGCGTCTGCATTGGCGAGCATCCATCATCATCGTCTCCTTATAGAATAGGTAAGAGTATTATCGGACAAAACCAACCCGATGTCAAGGTGTTATGGTCAACCCGCCACCGTCAAATTTTCCGGGAAAAATGACGACGGGCTTGACAAGCCTTTTTTTCTGTCATATACTGGGCAACGGTGATGGTTATGCTGTTGACCCTTGACATGGGCAATACCAACGTCCTCATGGGCGTATTCGACGGGGAGCGGCCGGTCTGCACGGCCCGGGCGCACACCGCGCATTGGCGCGCCGCCGACGAATGGGCGGTGCTGCTGCGCGAAATATTGTCCCTGTACGGCGTCGCGCCCAATCAAATCAGCGGCGCCATCGTCAGCTCGGTCGCCACGGCCGCCACCGACGCCCTGCGCGACGGGATGGAGCTGATGTTCGGCGCGAGACCGATAATCGTCGGGCCGGGCGTCAAGACCGGGCTGGATATCGTCATCGACAACCCCGCCCAACTGGGCAGCGATATGGTTTGCAACGCCGTCGCGGCTTTGTCCCGCGTTGAAGGCGACATCATCATTTTCGACATGGGTACCGCCACGACGATGAGCGTCCTCGACGGCAAAGGACGGTTTATCGGCGCGTCCATCATGCCGGGGCTTGACACCTCGCTGGAGGCTCTCAGCGCCAAGACGTCCCAACTGCCTAAAATCAGCCTTGACGTCACCCCCGCCCGCGTCGTCGGGAGCAACACGCTTGACAGTATGCGCTCCGGCGCGATTTTCGGCACGGCCTCGATGCTGGACGGCATGATTACACGCGTGGAGGAGGAAGAGGGACGGGCTTTTACCGTCTTTGCCACCGGCGGCCTGAGCGGGCGCATCGTGCCGCATATGCGCCGGACGGCGCGGCATGAGCCGTTTCTGCTTTTGGACGGCCTGCGGCTGATTTATGCAAAAAACACCGATGTATGAGGGCGCGAGTCCTTTACATACAATAACGCGCTGCATCTGTTTCAGAGCAGCAGCAAGGAGGGCGCACCCATGACAACCCAAAGCGACAAAACCAGAGTCCTGACGCAGTTTTCCATCCTGCTGGCCATTGAGGCCATTGTCTGCTTCACCCCGCTCGGCTCCATCCCTATCGGGCCAATCGTCGCCACCCTGATGTATCTCCCGGTCGTCGTCACGGCCATTTTGCTGGGCGTGAAGGCCGGCGCGCTGATGGGGTTTTTCAGCGGGCTGTTCAGCTTTCTTGTCTGGACGTTCATGCCTCCCTTTCCTCCGATGGCGTTTGTCTTTACCCCGTTTTACGCCGTCGGGGAGTTTGAGGGCAATGTCTGGAGCTTGGTTATTTGCTTTATCCCGCGCATCTTGGTCGGCGTTGCGGCCGGCGGCGTGTACGCCCTTTTCTCCAAGAAAAATGTCAAGCCCGCCGTTTCCTGCGCCCTGAGCGGCGTTTTGGGCGGCCTTACGGCGACGGTTTTGGTTCTCGGAGGGATTTATGTGTTCTTCGGGCGCGAATACGCGGTTTTGAACGACGTCGCGCACAGCGCCCTGCTGGGCGCCCTCGGCGTGGTGGTTCTTACCAACGGCCTGACCGAAGCCGCGCTGGCCGGGATTGTGGGCGCGGGCGTCTGCGTTCCGCTGAAGAAAATCTTGGGCGGCAATGTCTGAGACGCTGCGGGCCTTGCTCGGGCTGCTGTTTGACCCGATATTCGCCACCAGCCTCGTGCTGGCGTCCGTTTCCGCCGCCGTTCTTTTCAGGAAGCGCTCCGAGCTGACCAAGGGCCTGCGGGCGGCGCTGTTCGCGCTGCTCGCGCTGACGGCGCTTGTGGTGCTGTTTTTCCTTGTGATGGCTCTTCTGTTTGGTCCGGTTCCGGCAGACTATTAACGCTAGGAGGTGTAGCGATGATGCCCTTTTTAATCCTCGCCGCGATTGCCGCCGTCTTTCTGATTCTCTACCGAGGGTATGAGTTTTACACTCAGTCCCAGTCCCAAAACGGTCTCGCCGTGACGGCCAAGGCGAAGCTGCTCCGCAAAGAGTCCCATGTCAGCACCCGCGTCGGCGCCGACGGCGCGATGACGTCCGACGAGGTGTGCAACCTCGTCTTTGCCCTCGACGAGGGCGGCGAACTCACGTTCAGCGTCAGCCGGAAGGTTTACGGCAATATCCCCGAAAACGAATGGGGCGCGCTGACATACCAAGGCCCGCGCTTTATTGGGTTTGAGTTCAAAGCGGGGGAGAACGGGTAAATTTTGTGAAATTTATGCTTGACACAGCCGGGAAAGATGGTATATAATCGCCTTGTTGGGAGCTGGCTTGCGCCAAAACACGCAAAACGAGGCCCCCGCGGCAGACTTTGGTGGTGGAACACCGAAGCCCTGCGAAGGTGCGTAGACCACCTTACGCAACCGTTTCACCGGCGCCGCGAGAACATTGATATTATACCCTCTACGTTGCTTTTTTTCAAGCGGTGAGTTTTGCAAATCACGCCGGAGCGGTCATGTCCGCGATTATTCGCGCACGTCGTAAGGTACACAACGGCTTTGCCGTTCACCTTCGGCGTGTGTTTTTGTTTGCGTGAAAACGCGCAGGCCGTCCTCCCCGGGGCGGCCTTATTGGGCTGTAGAAAAATAATTTTGCAGAAAGGATGAAAACAACATGGGCAATATGGCGGGAAAAATCATCGGGCTTTGTGCCAGCGTCTTCTTTATAGCCGTCCGAGTTGATAAGCGTCCAGACATATAATAAGCTGCGGATTCGGGCTGACGACAATAAAGGTGTGGAAAAAGCAATACGCAGAGACAGGGTCGTTGAAGAATATACTTAAAAAATTATTTGGAGGTACAATCAAATGGCAAAAGACGGTATGGAACTCGCAGTGAACGCAGACTTGAACGGAGCAAAGGAGGTCGTTGACGAATTGATGGACAAAATGGGCTTTTCCATGTCCTATCAAAGCGCGTTTGAGGCGATCGCAAATCGCGGCAGCGCAGCCGCGTCCCTTATGCTGGGTCCCTTTGCGGGAAAAAACAACGCGGCGGTTAAATTCTCGCTGTCCTACCGTGAAAACGGCGGCAAGACCACGGTACTCCTTGCGGACGCCGGCTCCGGGCTGGGCAAGACACTGACGCTGACCGGCGGCGCAACCAAGAAAGCCCTTCAGGATGTGTATGACACGCTCAAGGAGGGCATCAACAGAAAGGGCTTATAATTAAGCACATACAAAAAGGAGAAGGGTAAAATGCAGGAGAAGCCAAAAAAGGCACTCTCAGAGGTGTTGGAGTTTGTCGTTGTCGTCATGCTGGGCATCACTGCGGTCGCGACAGCTTGGTCTTCGTGGCAGGGCGGGCTGCACGGCAGTCAGATGGATCAGAAGTATACCCTCGCCAACAATTTAAGCGGCGAAGCTAACACCATGTACAACCACGGCGTTTCACAGATGACGCAGGACATGATGCTTTGGAATCAGCTTATGGGTCTTGGCATCGACTATGCCTTTGCCGAGCTAAGAGGTGATGAAGAAGAGATAGAAAAGCTGGACTACAAATACACCCAAATTATGTCAGACAGCGTATCCGAGGAATTCGCGGCGGCAATTGAGTGGACGGAAGGATTTGAGGATTACATGTCCCCGTTTGATAATGAAGACTTTGTTCTTTCATATTTTGGGGCGTATGCAGAGTTGTATGAAGAGTCGGAAGCGATGATGGAAGCGGGCAACCAAAACAATACGCACAGCGATAATCAAGGGCTTGTTTCGGTCATCTATGCCGTGGTTCTGTTCCTTCTCGGTATTTCCGCGTCTTTCAAAGGCGTTAAGGAAAAATACATACTGCTTGCCGTTTCCGGGGTGGGATTTGTGGTTGCGACGATTTTCATGTTCACCATTCCGATTGTCCTGCCGTGACGCTGACCAAGGTGTTCGCCATTTTGGGCGCGGAACGCGATTAACTATGTGGGGACTTACGGCGCGATGTCCGGCATTGGCGGCGGGCTGTTCGGGCCCCTCCTCCCGTTCACAAGAGAGCAGAGCATTACGGTGTTCAACCAAATGGGATGATGTCTTCTAAAATTGCTTGCAAAACGCCCCCTAACCGGGGCGTTTTGTGCGAGCGTCCCCGTCCGCCGCTTGCGCCCTTGCATTTGGCGTGGTATAATGTCCACAACGATATACGAGGGGGCGCGGTGACGGATGAAGCCGTATTTGCATGAGGATTTTTTTCTGCCGAACGAGCTGGCGCGGACGCTGTATCACGGGGTTGCGGCGCGGATGCCCATTGCGGACGTGCATTGCCATATCGACCCGGCGGAGATTGCCGGAGACCGCCGGTTTGACAATCTGGCGCAGCTTTGGCTGGGCGGCGACCATTATAAGTGGCGGCTGATGCGGGCCAACGGGGCGCCGGAGGAGCTTGTGACCGGCGGCGCGCCGGATTATGAGAAATTTGCGGCCTTTGCCGAAACCATGCCGCGGGCGGCGGGCAACCCGGTGCATCAGTGGGCGCATCTAGAGCTGCGGCGTTACTTCGATTGTGAGCTGGCGATAAACGCGCAAAACGCCCGCGCTATCTGGGATACGGCGAACGAACGCCTGCCCTCCCTGACGGCGCGGGAAATCATCCGCCGCTCCGGCGTGACGCTCATTGCCACCACCGACGACCCTGCGGACAGCCTTGAGCATCACGCGGCAATCCGCGCCGACGCGTCGTTTGAAACCAAGGTCGTACCAACCTTCCGTCCAGACCTCGCCCTCTCCCCGGAGCAGGCGGGGCACGCCGGGTATCTGGAAAGGCTGGGCCGCGCGGCGGGGATTGAGATTACGGGGTTTGATACGCTGTGCGCGGCGCTGGAGATGCGGGCGGAGTTTTTCCACCGGATGGGCTGCCGCGCTTCCGACCACGGGCTGGCGGCGATTCCCGCCGAAGGCTCCGACCGGATGGCGCTGCTGTTGTTTTTAGGCGGCGTTTATAAGCGGCTGGGCTGGGTGATGCAGCTTCACTACGGCGCGGCGCGCGGCGTCAACACGCGGATGGACGGCGTCCTCGGCCCGAACACCGGCTACGACTGTATCGGCCCGGCGGGCGGCGGCGCGGGGCTGGCGCGCTTTCTGGATTTGTTGGCGTCGCGTGACAGCTTGCCGAAGACGGCGGTCTTTTCGCTCGACCCGAACGACGGCGCGATGATTGACACCGTCCTCGCCTGCTTCCAAGACGGCGGCGCGGGGATGATGCACGGCCCCGCATGGTGGTTTAACGACTGCAAGGCGGGCATTGAGCGGCATCTGACCGGGCTTGCGAACCATTCACTCTTGGGCTCGTTTATCGGGATGCTTACCGATTCCCGCAGCTTTCTGAGCTACACACGGCATGAATATTTCCGCCGGATTCTGTGCGGGCTGCTGGGACGGTGGGCCGAGGAGGGAGCGGTTCCGCCGGACGAGGCGGCGTTGGGGCGTCTGGTGGAGGATATCTCGTACAACAACGCCATGCGGTATTTCGGGTTCTGATGAATACACTCAAACGGGCTTGGCGGATGTTTTGGGACAGGATTGACTGGCTGCTGCTGCTGCCGGCCGTGAGCCTGTCCGTGCTGAGCCTTGTCCTGCTCACCGGGATATACCGCTCGCGGCATATCCCGGTTCTGCGGCTTACCGCAAGCAACATCACCAATCAGGGCTTCGCCCTCGCGATGGGCATTGCCGCGGCGATCATTCTCGCCAACGTAAACTACCGCGCCATTGTGGACAAATGGGCGCTGTATGTGCCGTTTGCGTATCTGTTCCTCCTTTCCACCTTCGTCTGGGGCGTCGGTCCGCCGGCCAGCCCCGACATCAAACGCTGGCTGATTATCCCCGGCATCGGCATGAGCGTCCAGCCCTCCGAGTTTCTCAAGCTCGCCTTCATCCTCTCGTTTGCGTTCCACGTCTATAAAACACAGGAGCGGTTCAACCGGCCGCATAACATTCTGCTGCTCGTCCTCCACGCGCTCGTTCCGGTCGCGCTGGTGCAAATCCAGAAAGACACCGGCACGGCGCTGATGTTTTTGGCCATCTTCCTCTCGATGATGTTTGTCGCGGGCATCAAATGGTACTATATCACCGCCGCGCTGGTGGCTGTCCCCGCCATTATTCCCGTGGTGTGGATGTTCGTGCTGCGGCCTATGCACAAAAACCGCATCCTCGCGTTTCTCGGGCAGACGGCGGCGGACATTGAGCGGGAGGGCTTTCAGGCGTTTCACGCGGCAAGGGCCGTCGCGAGCGGCGGGCTGACGGGCAACGGCATCTTCAACCCCTCCCCCGTCTATGTGCCGGAAATGCACAACGACTTCATCTTCGCCTTTATCGCGGACGCGCTCGGCTTTCTGGGCTGTATCGGCGTCATTCTGGTTATCACGCTGATTGGCATAAAAATACTGCTCACCTGCGGCATGGCCGCCGATAAGCAGGGGCAGATGATCTGCGCCGGGGTGTTCGCGATGATTTTCGGGCAGTCGGTTCTCAACATCTGCATTGTGCTGTCTCTGCTGCCGGTCATCGGCAACTCCCTCCCCTTCCTCTCCAGCGGGGGGTCGTTCGTTTTGGCAAACTTCTTGGGTCTTGGGCTGGTCATGTCGGTGTATAAGCACACCAAACGCCGGGTGAAAACGGACAGCTTTTTGCCGTGAGCGGAGGACGCCCGCCTAGCCCCGATGAAACGTCACCACCAAAATCTGCGGGCGGTTCAGGAATCTTGGGAAGTAGGTGTCGCCCAGCCCGCGGCTGACCACAATCTGCGTGCCGGCGGCGTTGAGGACGCCGGATGTGCCTTGGGGGAACCATTCCCGGTAGGGGTCAATCAGGCCGTCGGTGAAAGGGAGGCGCACCACGCCACCGTGGGCGTGGCCGGTCAGCGCGGCGTCGAAAAATCCGGCGGCGGCGTGGGGGATGACATTTCGGTGATAGAGCAATATGGAAAACAAATCGTCGCCGTATTCGGCGGCGATTTCCTGTTGCAGCTCGGCGGCGGACAGCTCCGTCCGCGGCCCGTTGGGGTCGCACAGCCCCGCGAGGAGGACGGTTTCCCCGTCCCGCGGCGGCAGGGTGAGAAACGCCGAATCCAGCCACACCGCGCCGCTTTCCTCCACGGCGTTTTGCAGCAGCGCAATCAGGCGGTTGCGTCCGGCGTGCGCGGTTTTGCCGTCCGCCGCCCACTCGTGGTTGCCGGTGACGTAATACACCGGCGCGATGGCGGTCAGCTTAGGCAGAAGGATTTGGGCGTAGCTCAGGCCCTCGGGCGAGTCGATAAGGTCGCCGGTGAGGGCGATGATATCGGGGTTGGCGCCGCGCGCCATACGCAAAAGCGTTTCATGGTCTTTGCCGAAGGTTTTCTCATGCAAATCGGAAAGGTGCAGGACGCGGAAGCCGTCAAAGGCTTGGGGCAGACGCGGCGAACGCACCGAGACGTGTTCCGTCCTCGGCGCGTTGTTGGAAAGGTACAGCTCAATCGGAACCCAGAACAAACCCGCCGCCGCAAGCATAAGAAGAAGCATACGGCCCCGCCTGCGGGGTTTCGGCTCTTGTTTCCGCTTGCCCGGCATCAGCGTTTGACCCTTACGTAAATCAGCTTGCCGTTGCTGGCGTTCCCCCGGAAATCTACCTCAAAATGACCGCAGCTCTCCAGCATACTGGAGAGTTTTTTGTACCCATAGTTGCGCGAGTCGAAGTCGGGCCGCTTTTTTTGCAGCAGGGAGCCGACCTCTCCGAGGTAGGCCCAGCCGTCTTCGTCGCCGACGTCTTCGATGGTTTGGGAGATATAGCCGATAATCTCCGGCGGCACGGGCGTCTTGGCCTTCGTGTCGGACGGAGCGTCGGACGGAGTGTCGGTCGGCGGCACGGGCGGCGGGGCGGACGGCTGAATTTGGATGGCCGCGGCGGCCTGCGGGGCTTTTTTCCGCTGCGGCTTCACAACCGGCGGCGCGGCAGCCTGCGGCGCAGCCTGCTTGGCCAGCACCTCAATGTAGATGAAGCGGTCGCACGCCACGATGAAGGGGTTGGGCGTCTTGCGCTCCCCAAGGCCGATGACCTTCTTGCCCGCTTCGCGCAGACGGATGGCGAGGCGGGTGAAATCGCTGTCGCTGGAGACGAGGCAGAAGCCGTCTACGTTGCCGGAGTAGAGGATGTCCATCGCGTCGATAATCATGGCGGAGTCGGTGGAATTTTTGCCGGTGGTGTAGCCGTACTGCTGGATGGGCGTCAGCGCGTTTTCCAGCAGGCTTTCCTTCCATTTGGAGAGGCTTGGCGCGGTCCAGTCGCCATAGATGCGCTTGAGCGTGGGGTTGCCGTAAACGGCGATTTCCTCCATCACTGGCTTGATATACTTCCTCGGCACGTTGTCGGCGTCAATCAGCACCGCCAGCCGGAGGTCTTGGTTTTGCATAAACGCTCCCTTCCTTCTGTTGGGGTTGATGCCAGTATAGCACAGGGCGGCGCTTTTTGCAACGCGCGGCATAAAAGAGCGCGCGATTTGCATAAACTGGAAGCCAATATCTTGCGGCGCCGATGGTGGAGTTGTCAATATGTTGAGTTATGTAAACCTATTTTTGTGCAAATTGCGCGTTTTTTGGAAAATCTGAAAGGTTTTAAGCAATTTAGGAAAAAGCCCTTGACGGATGGATTGAATGGTAGTATAATGTAACAGCTTGTTACCGATTTGTAATTATTTATTAAAGGGGCGTCTGAATCAATGGCTCAATCCGTATTGGGGCGCGCGCCGTCAATGCCTTACGCCTATATGGGATTGCCCGTGAACAGTGTTTGCAGAAAAGCGTCGCGCCAGACGGCGCGCAGCTATAAGCTCGCTTGCCGCCGCGCTTGGCGGGAGGCAGTTTCCGCCCGTCTCGCGCGCGGGGCTTTTGTTCTCGCCAGTGTGTTGTCGCGCACGGCGTCGCCCTTCCGAACGGCGGCGGCGGCGCTTGTCTATCTGTCCGCCGGATGCGCGGCCCGTCTCCGCCATATCAGCAATGGCAAGACGTTTACCTTGCTGACGGCGCCGAAAACGGCGGAAATGAAAAAGCCCGGCCATCTCCGCGTCAACACGGCGCTGGCGTTCGCGGCCGCTGGGGTGCTGCTGTTTGCCGCCTCCATCTACAGGGTGGGTCTGGAGGTCGTTCTTGACGGGGAGAGCATCGGCTATGTGAGCCGTCAAGGCATTGTGGAAGACTCTATCGCCGTTGTATCGGAGCGGGCAAGCGAAATATTGGGGCGGCCTTTCACCATCACGCCCGACATCTCCTACCGCTTCTCCATCGTCAACAAAAACAAACTGTTTGACAGCGAAGGCGTTGAGGCTGGACTGCTGAGCAACATCCCCGACATCGACAGGCTGTGCGTCCTGATTGTGAACGGCGAGCAGATTGCCGCCGCGTGGACGCCGGGCGAGATTCAAACGGTGCTGAACGAGATTTTGGCGGAGTATCCGTCTTCAGGAAGAACCACGTTTACCCAAGAGGTATCCATTCAAAGCCAGATGGCGTCCCTCTCCCTTCTCACCGCGCCGGACGATTTGCGGGCGAAGCTGAAAAGCCCGGTGAGCGGGGAACTGAAAATCACCGTGAACGAGGGCGACACCTTAGATAGCATCGCGCGCGCGTACAGGCTGCCGGTGGATGAGATTCTCTCGCTCAATCCCGGGGTGGCATACCCGCTGGCAAGAGGGCGCGAGCTGCTGCTGAGACGGGCAAAGCCGCTGCTCTCCGTCACGTACAGCGAGCATGTGTCGTTCCTTGAGGAGATTCCGTATGAGGTTGTATATGTAGACGACCCGCTGCTTTGGGCGGGGGAAACAAAAATCGTCACCGAAGGCTCCGACGGAGAGGCGCTGGTCAGGGCAGTAAATACCTCGGTTGACGGTTACAGCCCTGAAACGGACGAAATCGGACGCTTGGTTGTCACCGAGCCGGTCGCCGAAACGATTGCCGTGGGGACGCGCACCCGCGAAACAACCGGGACGTTCATCCGCCCCTATTACGGTCAAATCGCCTCAAATTACGGTATGCGAACCCTGTTCGGACGGCGGGAGATGCATTACGGCGTCGATTTCCGGGGCCCGCGCGGCGACCCTATCATCGCGGCCGACGGCGGCGTGGTGACGTTCGCCGGAACCATGACCGGATACGGCCTAGTTGTCTTTATCGACCATGAGAACGGGTATAAAACCGTGTACGCCCACAGCTCCAAGCTGCACGTCCGCGTAGGGCAGAGGGTGGGTCAGGGCGAACACATCGCCAATATCGGCTCCACCGGGCGCTCCACCGGCAACCATCTCCACTTCGAGATACAAGTCAACGGCGTGGCGAGAAACCCGATGACCTACCTCAACCAAAACAATTAAGTCCTCCGGCCGCCCCCGCCGTCCCGGCGGGGGTATATACCATCCTTAAATAGGACACTACTAATAGCGTCCTATTTTTTTGTGCTGGGGGGCGTTATGATGATATCTGGAAAGCGTACCGACCTTGCGGTGGAATCGCGGGAGCTTGTACAGGAAAGCGCCGGCGCCGCGACGGAGATTGACGGCGTAATCGCGAGGGAATACGACCGGAACGGGTGTCCCGTCACGCGGGTGGAGATTACCAATGACGAGGGTGTCCGCGCTATGGGAAAGCCCGCCGGGAATTACGTCACCGTGGAGATGCGAGGGCTGATGCGCCACGAGGAGGACGCGTTTAAGAGTTCGGTGCGGGCCGTCGCCGACGAGCTGACCCCGCTTCTGCCGGCGGGGGAGACTTATTGCGTACTGCTGGCGGGTCTCGGCAACCGCGACATTACCCCCGACGCCGTCGGGCCGCTGGCGATGCAGAACAGCCTTGTGACGCGCCATTTGGTGGAAAAAATGCCGGAGGAGTTCGGGCATATGCGTCCTGTCGCCGCCATATCGCCCGGCGTGCTGGGGACGACCGGCATGGAAAGCGCCGAAATCATCCAAGGCGCGATTCAGCACACACGACCCGGCGCGGTCATCATCATAGACGCGCTGACCTCGCGCCGCCTTTCCCGTCTCTGCTCCACCATTCAAATCTCCGATTCGGGCATCGTCCCCGGCTCGGGCGTGGGCAACGCGCGGGCCGCGCTCAACCGGCAAACGCTGGGCGTGCCGGTCATTTCAGTCGGCGTACCGACCGTGGTGGACGCGGTGACGCTGATGGCGGACTTGACCGAACAGGCCGGGCAGCCGGAGCCGGACTGGGAGGAGATTGCCAAGTTCTCCGGCGGGCTGATGGTCACGCCGAAAGAAATCGACACTCAGGTGGAGACGCTGGCCCGCGTCATCGGCTACGCCGTGAGCGCCGCGCTGCACCCGGAAATGGATGTGGACGACATACAGGCGTTTTTAAGCTGAGGGAAAATGCGCATCGCGCGAGGGTCTACCTGAACGCCAAACAGTACACCCCCCGCCCGGGCGGGGGGCTTTTTTTGTAAAATAATGCTTGCAATCTGAAATTGTCCGTGGTATAATGCTCAAGCGCTTCGGCGCGGAATACACACGCGCGCGGCTCCAAAGGCGCGCGGAGGATAATAAGGAGGAGCAAAACCTATGGCAGTCGTATCCATGAAGCAATTACTCGAGGCGGGCGTGCATTTCGGCCATCAGACACGCCGCTGGAATCCCAAGATGGCACAGTTTATCTTCACCGAACGCAACGGCATCTACATCATCGACTTGCAGAAAACCGTCCGCAAGCTTGAAGAGGCCTACAACTTCGTCCGCGACGTCGCGGCGGAGGGCGGGACGCTTTTGTTTGTGGGCACCAAAAAGCAGGCGCAGGACGCCATCAAAGAGGAAGCCGAGCGCGTCGGGATGTTTTTCGTCAACGCCCGCTGGCTGGGCGGGATGCTGACCAACTTCAAGACCATGCGCCGTCGCGTGGACCGGCTCAACCAGCTCCGCAAGATGGAGGAGGACGGCACCTTTGACATGCTGCCGAAGAAAGAGGTCATTAAGCTCAACGGCGAGATTCACAAGCTGGAGAAATACCTCGGCGGCGTGAAGGAAATGCACCGTCTGCCCGGAGCGCTGTTTATCGTAGACCCGCGCAAGGAGCGCAACGCCATTGCCGAGGCCCGCAAGCTGGGCGTCCCGATTGTGGCGATTGTGGACACCAACTGCGACCCCGACGAGATTGATTATCCCATCCCCGGCAACGACGACGCCATCCGCGCCATCAAGCTCATTTCGCAGACAATGGCCAACGCGATTCTCGAAGGCCGTCAGGGCCAGCAGGGCGCCGCCGCGCTGGATGTGGATGAAAACGGCGTGCCGATTGACAAAGACGATGAAGAGGGAGAAAACCAAGAATGAATTTTACAGCCAAAGATGTACAGGCCCTGCGGGAAATGACCGGCGTGGGCATGATGGATTGCAAGAAGGCCCTGACCGAGGCCGACGGCAATATAGACAAGGCCGTTGAAATTCTGCGCGAAAAAGGAATGGCCGCCGCCGCCAAAAAAGCGGGGCGTGTCGCAGCCGACGGCGTTTGCGGCGCGGCCGTTTGTGATATGAGCGGCGTGGGCGCGCTTGTCGAGTGCAACTCCGAGACGGATTTCGTGGCGAAGAACGAGCAGTTCCAAGCCTTTGTTCAGGCCTGCGCCAATGCCGTCGTCAAGGACAACCCCGCCGACCTTGACGCGTTGAAAAACTGCGATGCGGGCGGCGGACAGACCATTGGCGGGGCTTTGACCGACTTGGTCTTGAAAATCGGCGAGAATATGCAAATCCGCCGTTTCGTACGCTACGCCGAGCCGGTCAACGCGGCCTATGTTCACATGGGCGGCAAGATTGCCGTGCTGGTGCATATGGACGTTAGCGACAACCTCAAGGGCAGCCCCGCCGTGACCGAACTGGGGCGCGACGTTGCCATGCAGATTGCCGCGATGAACCCGACGTGGCTGGACGAAGCCTCCGCCGACGCCGCCGGCATAGCCAAGGAGCGCGAGATTATCACGGCGCAGCTCCGTCAGGATGAGGCGAACGCCAAGAAACCGGAAAATGTACTCGAAAAAATCGTCGAGGGCCGCGTCCGCAAGTATCTGAGCGAGGTCTGCCTGTTGATGCAGGCTTATGTCAAGGGCGACAAAATCACCGTCGGCCGGCATGTAGAGCAGGTCGCCAAGGACTTGGGCGGAGAGATTAAAATCACCAAGTTCGACCGCTTTGAGCGTGGCGAGGGCATTGAGAAACGCGTGGACGACTTGGCCGCCGAAGTGGCGAAAATGGTACAATAACGCAAAAACCCCCGCCGACGGCGGGGGTTGCTTGTAAGGAGCGGTTATGAGGGAATTGTCGCGCTGTCAGGCCATTGAGCGCAGTATCCATAAAAAATACCGCAAGGCCCTATGGAACCCGTTTATCGCGGGCGTTAAACGGTATGAGCTGATTCGGGAGGGCGACAGGATTGCCGTCTGTATGTCCGGCGGCAAGGATTCGGCGCTGCTGGCGAAGCTGACGCAGGAGCTGCTCCGGCATACCGACGTGCCGTTTGAGCTGAGCTTTCTTATTATGGATCCCGGCTACCGCCCGGAGGTTTTGCAGAGGGTGACGCAGACGGCGGCGCTTTTGGAGATTCCCGCTAGGGTGTTCCGGTCGGATATCTTCGAGACGGTGCAAAAGATGGACGGCGCCCCCTGCTATATGTGCGCCCGTATGCGGCGGGGGTACTTATACAGTTTTGCGCGGGAGCTGGGCTGCAACAAAATCGCGCTGGGCCACCATTTCAGCGACGCGGTGGAAACAGTGCTGATGGGGATGCTCTACGGCGCGCAGATACAGACGATGATGCCCAAGGTGCGGAGCAAAAACTTTCCCGGCATGGAGCTGATTCGCCCGCTCTATTGCGTGCGCGAGGAGGATATTTCGGCGTGGGCGCGGTACAACGGCTTGGAGTTTATCCAATGCGCCTGTCCCCTTACGGAGGGCGCGTCCGTCTGCGGCGGCTCCAAGCGGCGGGAGGTCAAGGAGTTGCTCCGCCGGCTCCGGCAAAACGACAGGGATGTTGACGACCGGATTTTCAGGAGCGTGCATAGGGTCAATTTGGACACCGTCGTCGGGTACAAGCAGAACGGCGTGGAACATTCATTTTTGGAGTGGTATGATGAGAAACGGAATCCCTGATACCGTGGCGCTGGACGAGACGAACGGCGCGCTGGTCATCATCGACCAGACGGCGCTGCCGGGCGAGCTTAAACTGCTCTCGCTGACGACCTTGGAAGAAATGATTGACGCCATCAAGGCCCTCAAGGTGCGGGGCGCGCCCGCCATCGGCGCGGCGGCGGCGATAGGGCTGTATTTAGCCGTCAAGGCGGCGGGGATGGACAAGTTTGCGGACATCAAGGCGGCGTTCGCCGCGTCCCGCCCCACGGCGGTCAACCTCTTTTGGGCGCTGGGCAGAATGGAACGCGCCGCGCTGGAAAACCCGGACGGCCCCATTGAGGCGCTGCGTTTGGAGGCGCTGGCCATCCGCGACGAGGATATCGCCGCCTGCCGCGCCATCGGGGAACACGGCTTGACCCTGCTGGACGGGGTGGAGGGCGTCCTGACCCACTGCAACGCCGGACGTTTGGCGGCGGTGCGTTACGGCACGGCGCTGGCGCCGGTTTACGCGGGGCTGGAACGCGGGCGCAGGTTTAAGGTCTATGCCGGAGAGACGCGCCCGCTCTTGCAGGGGGCAAGGCTGACGGCGTATGAGCTGTGCGCGGCGGGCGCCGACGTCACGCTGATTTGCGACAGCATGGCGGCGGACGTGATGCGGAGGGGCCGGGTGCAGGCGGTCATCGTAGGCAGCGACCGCATCGCGGCGAACGGCGACGTTTGCAACAAAATCGGCACCTCCGGCCTCGCGGTGCTGGCGAAGCATTACGGCGTCCCGTTTTACGTCTGCGCGCCGTCGTCCACCATCGACCCGAAAGCGGCGTCCGGGGCGGATATCCCCATTGAGGAGCGGGACGGCGGCGAGGTCACGGACATGTGGTACGCCGAGCGCATGGCCCCGCCGGGCGTGAAGGTATACAACCCCGCTTTCGATGTGACCCCGGGCGGGCTGGTATCGGCCATCGTGACGGAACGGGGGGTCGTCCGTCCGCCGTATTCGTTTTGAATCGCAGAAGGTGTCTGCGTTCACAAATTGTTCAAAAAGCATTGACATATTTGGGTAGACGTGGTATTCTTCATATTAACTCACAAATTTTATTGAAAGGGGCATTTACTATGTTCTGTACCAACTGCGGCAACGATGTGTCGGGCGCGAGCTTCTGCGGCAAGTGCGGAGCTTCGGCCGGCGCCGCAGCCGCCGCGCCGCCTCCTCCTCCGCCTCAACCGGCTCCTCCCCCGTACCAGCCTCCCCCGCCGCCCCCGTACCAGCCTCCGCCGTCTCAGCCCTATCCGCCGCCATACGCCGCCGGAGGCGTCCCGCAGTATGTAAAGCCGGTCGTTCCGCATTACGCGCCGGGAAGCTTCGTGGAGAGATTGCATACGCAGACCGGGAGCATCCTGTTCTTGGTGGGCATCATCCTCTTCTCGGCGGGAAATCTGTTTTCCCTGTTTATGTCGTTCAGTATTGCCAGCATCTTTTCGCTGATGCTGCTTGCTCTGCCGATTACGGGCTTTTGGCTGATGTTCGCATCGGCGAAAGCGCCGCGGCTGCCGGAAAAGACCTTGCCAGCCTTGACGCTGTTCAAGGTTTCCGTCACCATTGATTTGGTTGTGGCGTGTTTGGCGGGCTTGCTGCTGCTGATTGTCTCCATCGTGTTTTTCGCGGCGGGCGATACGGTGAGCAGTTTTTCCGGCGGAGCCGGATTCGTATACGGCCTTGGATTCTTGGTTCTGCTGATTGCCGGCGGCGTAGTGACGTTCGGCGTTATCTATTTCAAAGCAGCTTCGGGGATTGTTCAAGGGATTCGGAACGGCATTACCTACAACGCGTTCCATCCCCTGCCGGGCATCAAGACGTTCACGATACTGACCTACATAGGCGTCGGCTTCGCGGTGCTGGGCGCGATTATAACGGCGGCTGCGGTTGGCTTTGTATCCAATATGTTTAGCGCGTTGCCCGGCTTCTTCAACATCTTTGAGGACATTTTAACCGACAACGCGCTCTCGGCGCTGTTTACCCTAATGACAAGCGGCGGGATTGTGGTATGCCTTGTGGCTCTCACCCAGTTCAACAACAGCCTGATAAACAACAGGCCGCAGTAACCTGAATCGTTTTGGCCGCAAACGCACATCATACTACCGTACAACCGAATAGCCCATGAGGGAGTAGTTTGCGCGGGCTGTTCCGCGCGGCAAATCGTCATCACGGCCGTTTGGCCCGGTTTGTCTTAGCGCCGGACGCGCGTCCGGTGTGATAACGAGACTCAAGTATAGCCCGGAAGGGTTATGCGTGAGTCTCTTGTTTTGGAAGGGGATACGCCATGCGCACTGTACTGGAAATCTTTTTGCTGCTTTCGGGGTTTGTCTTGCTGATTAAGGGCGCGGACGTTTTTGTTGACGCAAGCGTCCATATCGCCAAGCGGCTGAAAATCCCGGCCGTGGTCATCGGGCTGACGGTGGTGGCTATGGGGACAAGCCTGCCTGAAGCGGTCGTCAGCGTGTCGGCGGCGCTGGGCGGCTCCAACGCGCTGGCGGTGGGGAATGTTGCCGGGTCGAACATTTTCAATCTGCTGCTTGTCGTCGGCCTCTGCGCGTTGATTAAGCCCGTCGCCGTCAGATTCAGGGATATTGTGCGGGATTATTGGGTCTCCGTCGGCGCGGCGGTGCTTCTGCTTCTGATGATGGTCATTTTCACCGACGCCATCCCGCGTTACGGCAGCTTGCTCCTGTTTGCCGTCTTTACCGGCTATATGGTCTCGTTAATCCGAAAAGCGCTGAAAAACAAGGGCGCCGGGGAGAACAAGAGAGAAGACGGCGCCCCGCCCGCGCCGCTTGCCAAAAGCGCGGGCCTCGCGGTGCTGGGGGCCGCCCTTATCATCGCCGGGGGTCAGATGACCGTCTCCGGCGCCGTAAGCCTCGCGCTGAAATTGGGCATTACCGAGCGGGTCGTGGGGCTTACCATCGTGGCAATCGGCACGTCGCTCCCGGAGCTTGTGACCTCTCTGGTCGCCACCAGAAAAGGGGAGGAGGGCATCGCCGTCGGAAATATTGTCGGCTCCAACATCTTCAACATCTTATTTGTGCTGGGGCTGTCCGGGATGATTATGCCCCTGCCAGTTGACGCCGCTTTGATATTCGACATGGCCATCCTGACGGCGGGCAGTCTGGTATTCGTATGCTTCGCCTATACCGGCAGGCGGATTGTGCGGCTGGAAGGGGTCTCCATGCTGGCGATGTACGCGGCGTATATGGGGTTTATCGTCTTGGGGTGAGCGGCCCCGTTTATACGGGGGAAAGGTGAAACTTGATCTTTTCCGCCGCCGTTTTCGCGTTTGCCTTGGCCTCTTCGCCGGACGCGCCCGTGGCGATGACATAGGCGTATCGGTGTCCCATTGAGAGGGGCGGGGACAAGACCGTCCCTTTTTTGGGTTTGACGTAAACCCGCTCGACGCCCGGGCTGTTTTGCGCCGCCGTCTTCCCGGTCACCTTTTCCAAGACGCCGCCCTCGTCGGCGGTGATATATTGCAGATAGGTTTCCCGCAGGCATTTGGGTTCGACGCAAAACGGCAGCCCAAGCGCGCATTTCAGCGTCTCGCCCGCCAAATCGACGCCAGCAGCCGTTTGAATCAGCACATTCATCGCCCCGCCGGAGATTCTGGGGTTTGCCTCAATCAGCACCCAGCCGCCGCGCCCCTGCCTAAGCTCAAGATGGCAGGGGCCGTCTTCCATGCCGAATAAACGCACAATGGCTTTCGCCGCTTTCCCCAGCGGGCTTATGTCGTCGGGCGCGGCGGGCATCCTATACCCCGTGATGATAAACCTCCCTGTGAAGGTGACCTCCTGCTCAACCATCGCGGCGATATGGGTCTTCCCGCCCGCCGTCAGTGTTTCAATCAGCACCTGCGGCCCGTCTATGTATTTCTCCGCGAGGACGGGGACGCTGGGATACTGCTTTTTCAGCAGGAGGAAAACCTTGCGGTATTCCTCCGCCGTCCGCGCCGGATACACGTCCTTTGAGCCGGACGAGAGGGGGGATTTCAGCACCAGCGGCAATTCGCGCGCGGCTTTCAGGGGGAGCGCCGGATTGTCCGACACATGGAAAAAGGGTGAATAGGGCGTCCTTTTCAGCAATTCCCGTGATTTCACCTTATCCAGCATGGCGGCGACGGCTGCTTCCGAGAAGCCCTTCAGCCCGTACCGCCCCGACATTTGTGAGGCGGTGAGGCAATGCGGGTCGACAAAGCTCACGATGGCGCAGATGTCAAAGCGCTCCATCACCAGCCGGTCAATCGCGCCGCCGATTTCGTCCCGGTCGTCCAGATGGCACAGCCGCACGGAATGGGCATGGGGAAACTCAAGCCTTTTGTCGATATACGAAGGCCTGTCGGTCAGCAGGACGGTGTAATACCCCATCCCGTCGGCGGCGCGGATGGCCTCGTAAGAGGAGCCGGATTTATGGGAGCCTAAAAAGACAATCGTTTTCATATCGCGCTCTTTTTTCTTTCCGCCAGACGCATCGCAAACCGGACGCTGTTTCGGATGACAGTCAAATCGACGCCGTTATACGGCGGAAACCCCGGCCTCCAATTCACCTCGTAGAGATACAGGCGCCCGTTTTCCAGCCCGGCGTCTATGCCAAGCTCATCCAGCTCCTCGCCGTACAGGTCTTGCTGTATCTCGTCCATATGCCGCGCAAGCTGGAGGGCGAACACCTCAAGGTACTTCCTTACGCTGTAATGCTCGCCGCCGAACTGTTCCTTGAGAAACTCCGTCAAATCGCGCGTGTACCCGCCCCGGCTGATGTTGCATACGATGCCGCCGCCGGAGGATATTCTGGGATAGACGCAGGGAACCGTCCATTCGCCGCCGCCCCCCTTTTGCGCGTGGAGACGGAAGTCATACGGCTCCCCGGCCTTGGTGCGGCAGTTGACATAGGGCTGGACAAAACACTCTTCTTCCGCCAAAAGCCGCCAAACCGCCTCCGGCACCGCGCAGCCTTTGGCCACCCGGTAGATGTCCGCGCCCTGCCGTCCCCACGACGGCTTGACGACAATGTCCGAATACTGTTCCAAAAGAGCTTGAAAGTGCGGCCCGGATTGAACCGTCTCACTCGGAATCAAGTATCCGGCAAACTTTCCGTATCGTTTGAGGTTATTGTAAACGGTCATTTTGTCCCCGACGGAGTGGCTGGTGAACGGGACGCCGGCCGCGCGCAGACGCTCAAATCCTTCGCGCCGCCGTTCGGAAAACCCCGCGGCATTGTACACCGCGTCCGGGTAACGGCTGTCCGCCCTCGCCCATTCGCCGCCGTGATAGACATACCCCCCAATCCCGTCCGCGCGGACGGCGCCGGGGGAGAAATACAGCATCTCCGCACCCTCGGCCTTGGCCACCGCCGCAAACGCGTACGCCCTGTTCAACTCAAAGGGCTGCTTTCTGTAGTGCATATACCCTATCAGCAAACCATCCGCCCTCCCGCTCTATTCTATGCGCGGGAAAAAACCCCGCTCATGGGAGCGGGGCTCCATGTGCGGGCGGTTTTGAAAAAATGTTGAAAAAGCGGCTTTTCTGTGATACACTGATGCAATAACATTTTCTACATTCGGCGGTGATATTGGGTTTAGGTGTGGAAATCTATATTTTGTTACATGGGGGTGGCCTTTGTGAGTGATAAAATTTTAGTTGTCGGCGGTTACGGTCAAGTTGGCAGATATACGACCTTTGAGCTTATAAATGCTTTCCCGAAAAAAGTAATCGTTGCGGGAAGAAATTTAGAAAAAGCTGACGCTTTTGCCGCAGAACACAACAACGTATTTGAAACGATGAAACTTGACATATATGATAAAGAAAGCGTAAATGCGGGCTTAAAGAATATCCGTGTTGTTGTAATGTGTTTATCGCCAAAGAACACTGATTTTGCGGAATACTGCATAAAAAACGGTATTCACTACATTGATGTATCACCTTCAAACGATGTTGCAAAGAATATTTATCAGTATAAACAAGAAGCAGAAAGCAATCATTCAACTTGTATTTTAGGGGTCGGTCTGGCTCCGGGGCTGTCAAATCTGCTTGTAAAAAAGTTGAGCCAAAATGCTGACAAAATAAAAAAAGCAGACATTTCTCTGCTTCTCGGCTTAGGCGAAAAACACGGTGCAGACGGAGTTAAGTGGTTTCTGGATAATATCCAACGCAATTTTATTTTGAAAGTTGATGGAACAGACAAAAAATTCAAACCATTTATTCAAAAACATAAAACCGTTTTTCCTGAACCGTTGGGGAAAAGAACTGCTTATCGCTTTAATCTTGCCGACCAGTTTATTGTCCCGCAAACCTTATCTGTTGATAACGCTTCATCTTATTATTGTTATGACTCAAAATTTGCAACCGCTTCTGTCAGTGTGCTAAAGCGTATAGGTATATTCGGGTTGTTGAAACATAGAACGTTTTACAATCTTTTTCTCAAGCTGTTTATATCGACTTTATCAGTTACACGAAAAATGAAAACCGGAGCTGATATTTACGGCATACAGGTTGACGCGGAGGGAATAAAAAATGGGCAAAAAATTCAATTTCATATAGGGACAACAGGGGTTAATAATTCGTTAATTACCGGGCAAATCGTGGCTTTTGCGGCAACGAAACTTTTTGCCGGGAATCACCCTGCCGGAGTTTTTTATTTAGAGGAATTGTACTCATTGGATGACCTCAATGATTTCGGAATAAAACCTAAAATCACTTTATCTTGATGTTCCGATTCGTCACCGCTCCGTATTTTCGCCTAAACACAGGGCATCCAAGCTCACGATTTCGCAGCCCTTACTTTCGTAATAACGCAGCATGTCTTCAAGGTTCTTTTTATCCCAACTGGTCACGCAATCGGATAAGACGGTAACCTTATAATTTGCCTTGCGTAAGTTGTAACAGGTTGATTTAACACAAACAGCGGCATCCGCCCCCGCTATGTAGAAATCACATATTCCGTTTTTACGGATGAAGTCCGCAAAGGCCTCGCTGCTCAAGGCGTTTGCTTTGTGTTTGGTAAAAACATTTGCTGAAACTTTCTTCAAATCCGAAACCAGTTCAGACCCATAGGTGTTGGGCTTGAACGTCCTCGTGCCGTCTGATACATTTTCATGCCGTATATAAACAACATGAATGTTATGTTCGACGGCCCAATCAATCGCTTGGTTGAGGCTGTCAATCATGTCCTTGTAATTCTTGGTGATGTCATTTTGAATGTCGATGACGACGAAGGCTTTTGTCCGCACGGTGTTTCCTCCCAGCAGGCAGATTTGTTTGGCTGCTCTTTGAGTATACCATCTAATTGTTGACAACTGTGTGGCAACAATATACAATGAAAAAAGAAATTTTGAAAGGCGGCTGTCAGATGAAAATTGACAGGCTTGTCAGCATTATTATGACGCTCCTAGAGAAAGAGCGGATAGGCGCGCAGGCGTTGGCGGATATGCTTGAGGTTTCGCCCCGCACCATTTACCGCGACATAGACAGCATCAGCATGGCGGGCATTCCCGTCCGCTCCGCGCCGGGCGTGGGCGGCGGCTTTGAAATCATGCGGGAATACAAGATTGATAAAAAGGCTTTTTCGGCCGCCGACCTTTCCGCTCTCTTGATGGGGCTTTCCGGTAAAATCTGTGTAGATTTAAGCCCGTGGACGGGCGACAGGCATATACAGCCATATCTGGGAATGATTAAAACAGCTTTGCGGGACAGCAAGCTGCTTTCGTTTGACTATGCAGACCGCTATGGAAACAAAACCGCACGAACCGCCGAGCCGTATCAGCTTGTATTGAAAAGCAGTCATTGGTATTGGCAAGGGTATTGCCGCATCAGAAATGATTTTCGCTTATTCAAGCTAGCCCGCACGTCAAACCTGCAAATGCAAAAGGAGTCTTTTACGCCGCGGGAGCATCAAAAACCGCAGTTAGATGCAACGGATATGTTGGCCGCCATGCAAACAACCATCAAAATCCGTATTCATCAATCCGTCATGGACAGGGTGCTTGATTATTGCGCGTATGAACACTTTTCGCCGGACGGGGGCGAGCATTATAGGGTTAGCTTTCCGTTCATAGAGAACGAATATTACTACCATATCCTTTTCAGCTTCGGGGATAAATGCGAGTGCTTAGAGCCGCCGCATGTCCGCGCAGAAATGAAGCGCAGAATACAGGATATGGCCGCCATTTACGAAAATTAGCCCCGCGCTCCGTCCCTCTCAAACGCCGCGATTGCCTGAAGAAACGCTTCCCCGTAACGCGCGGCTTTGATCTCCCCAACCCCGGAAACGGTCTTAAACTCCGCCATCGTTTTAGGCTCTTTCCGCGCCATATCCGCGAGGTTGGCGTTGGAAAAGACAATGTACGCCGGCACGCCTTCCTCTTGAGCCAGCTTAAAGCGCAGCGCTTTCAGCGCCGTGAACAACCCGGGGTCGCCATCCCCAACCGGAGCCTCCGTCTTTGCGGTATGCGCTTTCTCCGCAACGGGCGATTGTTTCACGGACATCAGAACCTGCCCGCCGCGGAACAGCACCTCCCCGGACATGGGGGTCAATTCAACGCCGCCATGCACCGGGTCTGTGCGCAGATACCCGGCGGATTCCAAATGCTCGATATAATCCCGAATCTGCGGGCGGGGAACGGTACTCATCAGACCGTAAGTCGTGAGCTGATCCAAGCCAAGCTCCAGCACCCGCTTGTCCTTGCCGCCGCACAGAACCCTGACAATAAGCGTTGCGCCGACCGGGTAGCCCAGCCGGTCTTTTGCCCGTTTTACGCAGGACAGAATCATCTGCGCCTCGCTTGTGATGTCCCGCTCAGCATACTCGCCGCAGCAATGACTGCAATTTCCGCAGCGCTCCCCGTGCGCTTGGCCGAAATAGTCTAAAATATAGCCGCGCAGACAGCTTGCGGTCTTGCAATACCCAACCATACTGTCCAGACGCAGATAATCCTGTTCCGTCACAATCCGGCGCTCCTCGCCGCTCAACTCATCATTATCACTCGAATGTTGAATCAGAAACTTTGCCGCGGCAATATCCCCGGAGGAATACAGCAAAATACAATCGGCCCTTTCGCCGTCCCGCCCGGCGCGTCCGGCTTCCTGATAGTAGGCCTCAAGGCTCTTGGGCATATTGTAATGGATGACATAGCTTACATTAGACTTGTCAATGCCCATGCCGAAAGCGTTGGTGGCGACCATCACCGGGCGGCGGTCATACAGAAAATCCTCCTGATTTTGGCGGCGCTCCTCGTCCGGCAATCCCGCGTGGTATCGTGTCGCGGAAAGTCCGGCGGCGGATAGCTCGTCGCATACGCTTTCGACCAGCTTGCGCGTGGCGCAATAGACAATGCCGCTTTTGTCACGCCGTTGATCTGTCAAAGCATGGAGCGCGTTGATTTTTCGCTTGGGTCTGTGTACTTCAAAATTCAAGTTGGGGCGGTCAAAGCCGGTAATCAGGCGCAGCGGCTCCCGCAGCTTTAATATCCGAGCTATATCGTCGCGCACCTGCTGTGTCGCGGTGGCAGTAAACGCCGCCAAAGCCGGCCTACGGGGCAGTTTTTCAAGAAAATCCACGATTTTCAGATAGCTTGGGCGGAAGTCCTGCCCCCATTGTGAGATGCAATGCGCCTCGTCTACGGCGACCAGCGATATGTTCAGGCTTTGCGCCAGAGAGACAAACCCGTCCCCGGCCAGACGCTCTGGAGCTATGTACACAATCTTATATTGCCCCGCCCGCATATGGCCATAGGCCATTCTAAGCTGTTCCGGGGAAAGGGAGCTGTTGATAAACGCGGCGCTGACGCCGATGTTTTTCAGCGCCATCACTTGGTCTTTCATCAGAGAAATCAACGGTGAGATGATGAGCGCAACCCCGTCCAGCATGACGGCCGGGACTTGATAGCAAAGGCTTTTCCCGCCGCCTGTAGGCATAATCCCCAGCACATCGCGCCCTTGTAAAACCGCGTCAATCAACGCCTCCTGTCCGCTGCGGAAGGAGGAGAGACCGAAACATGTATGGAGTGCGGTATGCTTATCCATAGAATCCTCCGGCGGCAAAAAACGCCAAGCCCTTACGGCGCGGCGCTTCTGGCGCTCTCGGCACGAATCGAACGTGCGACCCTCCGCTTAGGAGGCGGATGCTCTATCCCCTGAGCTACGAGAGCTGATGCTATGTCATTTTATCATCAATCCGCCTGTTTGGCAACCACAAATTATGCCGCCGTCACCCCCTCCTTGATGAAATCGGCAATAGCGTTTTCGCTCATGTCATAAAGCGTTTGAAAGACGCTCCGTGTTAAGGTATAAATCGGTAAAAAACAAAGAAAGTTAGAACTGTAATGGCAAGGGCATTTCAAATATTCATAAAAAAATTACGCCCACCAAGGGATTTTTCCCTGATAGGCGTTTAGTCATTAAGCCAATGTTATTTCTTCTGTACTGGAATCCACACTTCCTCAAAATGTTTGCCGTCAGGCGCGGTATAATAAATCTCCATATCAGGCCCGATTGCTTTGTCGTAGCCGGAGGAAGGAAGCCATTCGCTGTATGCACGATTGAAAAGCGTCGGAATTTCCAACCCAATACAATCGTTTTTGTCGCTTCTGAATATTGCCCATGTAGCTTTTGGAATCTGCGCCACTTTGAAACCATCCGTATTGCTGTCCGGATTCTTTAATGCGTAAAGCATATAAGGAAATGTATTATCA